>FWPU01000024.1_pt1 | contig 429044 bp, 373 predicted proteins | sample 2228361 | NCBI WGS metagenome assembly FWPU01 (sample SAMEA103939777, study PRJEB20133) | metagenome
GGCTTATTAAATGGATGATTGGACTACTTGTTGGTTTTTCAACGATTATCATAACAGCCATATGGGCAATGCTTTCATTTGCTTTAAAATAGTCTTAGATAAACAGCGATAAATCACGGTGCGTATTCACAACTGCGTTTGAAAACATTAGATACAACACAAAAGTTTTTTGATGATATTATAAATACAAAAGATAAAATTGAGGAATTCAAATGGCAATTAAAATCACTGGGCATCATATCGAGATGACAGAGCAATTAAGAGATTACATCGAAAAAAGGATTTCGCGTCTCGACAAATTTTTCGATGGTATAATAAATACAGAGGTTATTTTAAGGCAGGATACAAAACGAAATCACCTGAAAGAAGCGGAGATAATTTTAAGCGTTTATGAACACAGGCTTACAGCAAAGGCAACAGATGCAGATGTTTTAAAGGCATTTGATAAATCTCTCACAAAAGTCGAAAGACAATTGATAAAGTTTAAAGACAAACTCAAATCGCACAGGTAAAATGTTAAACGGGGAATTTAAGGAAATCCGAAAGACCCATATAACCGTTGGATTTTTCTACGAGTTTGGAAAGGAAATTTTTAAGTTGAAAGCTTTAAATGGTGAAGTTGGCTTCGATAGAAAGATCACAGATAAAAACATACATCGCCCGGGACTTGCTTTAGCAGGATATGTGGAGCTTTTCACTTACAATAGAATCCAGGTTTTCGGAAACACGGAGATAAAATATTTAAACAGTCTATCCCCCGAGGCTCGGGTAAGGTCAATTAAAACTATTTTAGAATTTGAAATACCTTGCGTTGTGATAACGAATAATAATGTTTTGCCGGATAATCTTCTTGATTTTTTCACGGAGAAAAAAATTTCCGTTTTCCAAACCTCGCTTGAGACCACGGAACTTGTCTATTTCATAAGTGACTTTCTCGATGACCAATTTGCTCCGCAGACGGTTGTTCACGGTGACCTTGTTGATGTATACGGGATAGGTTTGTTGTTTGTAGGGCGCTCTGGGATAGGAAAGAGCGAAATTGCGCTTGACCTCGTTGAAAGAGGACACCGACTTGTTGCGGATGATGTCGTTTTGATAACGAAAAAAGGAGAAAATATCTTAATCGGAACATGCAACACGGTGACGAAGCACTTTATGGAAATCAGAGGGCTTGGGATAATCGATATAAAAAATATGTTCGGCATAAGGGCGATAAGATACCAAAAAAGAGTTGAGATTGTGGTTGAATTACTTGATTGGGACCCGAAAGAAGAATACACTAGAACCGGACTCGACGAGGAAAAAATTTCAATACTTGGCATCGAGATACCGCTTATTAAACTTCCAATCTTCCCTGGAAAAAACATCACCGTCATTGCAGAGGTTATCGCTCTTAATCATCTATTAAAACACTACGGCTATGACTCCGCAAAAGAATTCAACAAGAATATTGAAACCCTTCTAAAGCAAAAATCGTCCACTTTAAAAGCAGATGACATCCCAATAGAAAGAATAACCAAATATTTCGAGCATGATTTCGAATAAATAAAAACAAGCAATTAAATGCGAATTAATCATCCCCTGTTCTTTTTGTTCTCGCTTCTTTTGATCTTCACAGGTTGTAAAAGAGAAACAAAACAAAACTATATCGTCATAGGCAGTACGATTGATATCGACTCGTTTAATCCTTATTTAAGCGCTTCACTTTTCTCGCAGGATCTACTGGATAGAGTTTATCTTCGACTCGCTGTTGAACATGAAGATTATAAGACATTTACACCGCTTCTTGCAAAGAGATGGGAATGGTCAAAAGACTCGACACAATTGATTTTTTATCTGCGCGACGATGTCTTTTGGAGCGATGGAGTTAAAACAACTGCTTATGATGTTGAATTCAGCTTTAAAGCAGCCACCTCACCTGAAATCGCATGGCTTAACGCTGAGGATATAATAAGAAACATCGAATATGTCAAAGCTTTAAATGAAACCACATTAATTGTTAAATATCGCTATGTTTATCCTTACCAATTAATGGACATAAACGATGTTTGGATAATTCCGAAACATATATATGAAAAAATTCCGTTTAAAGAATGGAGAAGAAACGGTTATTTTGATGAAAAGCCGGTTACAAATGGACCTTATAAAGTCGTTCGATGGGAAAGAGAACAAATTATCGAACTGGTAAAAAATGAAAATTACTTCGATAAAAGATATCCAAAGATTGAAAAAGTCTTTGTGAAGATAGTGTCAAATGAATCGAATTTAATCCTGCAATTTTTAAACGGTGAAATTGATGTTTCGCCATCTGTTCCACCATCTGTGGAGGAAAAATATAGAGACAATCTGAATGTAAAATTCATAAAGTATCCATTCCTTGCCCATGAATACATTGGATGGAACCAGAAAAATCCAATCTTTGCGGATAAAAAAGTTCGCCAAGCGCTTTCTTATGGCATAAATGTCGATGAAATAATTAAAGTAGTTTTAAAGGGAAGCGCGGTGCGCTCAACTTCACCATTCCCATCGATCTTTTGGACTCACAACGAAAAGCTTAAGCCATATCCTTATGACCCCGAAAAGGCAAAAAAATTTCTTGCTGAGGCCGGATGGAAAGATTTAGATGGAGATGGAATCCTTGATAAAATTATAAACGGCAAAAAGGTAAGTTTTAAATTTACACTTATAACAAACGCGGAAAATCAAACAAGGAAAGAAGTTGCAACTGCAGTCCAAAACGACCTCTTAAAACTTGGAATAAAAATGGAGATACAAACATACGAATTTAATTCGTTTATGAGACATATACTTGATCGAAACTTCGACGCCCTTCTCTCAGGCTGGAGGGTTGCCACAAAACCAGAACTTGCAACTATATTCCACACCGACGCGATAAAATCTGGGCATAATATAGTTTCATATTCAAATCCATACTTTGATAGATTAAACGACTCCGCAGCTGTTTTAAACGATCTTGAAACTGCGAAAATAATTTGGGACGAAGTTCAAGAGATCATATGTGAAGATCAACCTTACACCTTTCTTTATGAGCCTGTAAGGATAAGTGGCATAAGTAAAAGGATAAAATCTGAAACAGTCAAAATGAACAGCATAAGTTTTCTCTACAATTTGCATGAGTGGGAATTAAGATAAAAATTTAAAATGGGCTACATCTTAAAACGAATTCTCAATGCGATTTTCCTATCGTTGGGTATAGCTTCTGTTGTATTTATTCTGCTAAGGGTTTTGCCTACCGTTTCATTTTCGGATATTTATCTCAACCCGAGACTATCTGAGGAAGTGCTTTTAAAAATAAGGTCTGTTTATGGACTTGATAAACCAGTTTTAATTCAATTTTTAAACTGGCTCAGGGAAATTTTAACTGGAAATTTTGGATTCTCTTTTATCTATCGGAAGCCAGTTATAAACTGCATCGCCGACGCCATGGGCCCAACTTTAATGATTGGAATCCCAGCCATTGTTTATAGTTTTGGACTTGGAATTTTCATTGGTGTTCAATCGGCTCGAAATCGTGGGAAATTAATAGACAAGTTTATGAGCTCATTCCTTTTGATTTTGTATTCAATTCCTTCTTTTTGGCTTGGGATCATTTTAATTCTCGTTTTCAGTTACACACTTGGATTTTTTCCTCCATCAGGGCTTCATTCGTTCACTTTTCACGATATGAATTTAATTGAAAAAGTTCTCGACACATTATGGCATATATTTTTGCCTGTTTTCACGCTTGGAACTCCACCGATGGCAGCGATCGCAAGATTTACGAGGGGCACTATGTTAAATGTCTTATCTCAAACCTACATCAAAACAGCCAAAGCAAAGGGACTTGATGAAAGCTACATTTTTTATAAACATATACTCCCAAACGCTCTTCTACCAGTGATAACTTTATTTGGTCTTTATCTTCCCATTTTTCTTGCTGGCTCAATTGTAGTTGAAGAAATTTTCTCAATCAATGGCATTGGGAAATTAACTGTCGATTCAATTTTTCAAAGGGATTATCCGCTCACAGTTGGAATAACTTTGCTTGTCTCTTTCATTGTCATAATTGGAAATTTGATCTCCGATATCCTTTACTCTGTTTTCGATCCAAGGGTTAGATTAAGATGAAAAATCAAAAGAAAATATTTTACATTGCGATCGCGTTGACATTTTATTTTTTGTTTTCTGATTTCATCACACCTTTCGATCCCATTCTTTCTCTTGACAAAGAAAATCTCTCTGCGCTTCCCCCATTTTCAAAGGCTTATAAATTAGAATTAAAAAACAACCAATGGATAATTGCGTTCGATTACAAAATAGAGAATGGGATCCTTCATTACAAACAAAAATTTTCAAAAGGAGAAATTAATTTAGAACTTGTACATGAGATTAAAACTTTGTTTTTCTTGTTCGGAACGGACAATCTTGGAAAAGACATTTTAAGCAGAACAATTTTTGGCGGGAAAATTTCACTGGCGATAGGAATTCTTTCCTCGCTGATCGCTTTTCTGATCGGCATCTTAATGGGCACGCTCTCTGGTTATTTCGGTGGAATTACTGACAAAATTCTGATGAGAATAACCGATATCTTTCTCGCCTTTCCGAAGCTATTTTTAATTCTAACGATATCGGCATTTATCAAAAGCCAGAACATATTGACTTTAATAATCATTCTTTCACTTTTAAATTGGATGTCGATAGCAAGGCTAGTTAGAGCTGAATTTTTAAAGATAAAACAAATGGATTTTATTCTTGCTGTTGAATCGATAGGTTTCCCCGCGTTAAGAGTAGCAATAAAGCACATCCTTCCAAATGCGATTTCGCCTGCCTTGATAAGTATACCTTTGATAATAAGCGATGTTATTTTGACGGAGTCAATTTTGAGTTTTCTTGGATTTGGGATTCAACCGCCAACTCCAACTTGGGGAAATATGATAAGCGAAGCAGAGAAATATCTATTTACTACTTGGTGGCTTCCGATTTTTCCGGGAACTTTGATTTCAATTACAGTTTTAAGCATGAATTGGATTTCGGAAACATCGAAGTAATTGGCTTTTATTTAAACGGTCAATTTGCTATATTAATTGTGTTAAAAACAAAATCGGTGAAATACTTCCATCTATGGAAATAAATGTTCTCTTCATTGGCGATGTTGTAGGAGAGCCAGGGATTAAAATAGTTGAGATGCTTTTTCCAAACCTTAAGAAAGAATATAAAATAGACTTTTGCATAGCAAATGGTGAAAATCTCGCAGATGGCAAAGGCATAACCCCGGAAACTGCGCAAAGGCTTTTCCAAGCCGGGGTTAATGTCATCACGACGGGAAACCATGTCTGGGATAAACTCCAACAAGTAAAAGATTATTTAATTAACGAGCCGAACGTCCTTAGACCGTTAAATTATCCAAAAGGAACATATGGGAAAGGATATGTTATATACGAACTCCAAAATAGAAAAGTCAAAGTTGCAGTTGTAAATTTGCAAGGGCGAGTTTTTCTCTACCCCATTGATTGTCCGTTTAGAGCGATGGAAATGGCGCTTGCGAAAATTTCAAAAGAGACAAAAATAATCATCGTCGATATGCACGCTGATGCAACCGCCGAAAAAATGGCTATGGGATGGTATCTTGATGGAAGAGTTAGTGCTGTGCTTGGAACACATACACATATACCAACCGCGGACGCAAGGATTTTACCAGGTGGAACAGCATATATAACCGACGTCGGTATGACGGGTCCGTATGATTCTGTCATCGGAATGGAAAAAAGAACATCAATTTTGAGATTCTTATATCAAACACCACATAAATATGAAATAGCTCAAAACGATGTGAAATTTTCCGCGGTTTTTCTCTCAATTGATTCAGAAACGGGAAAAGCACTTAAAATTGAGAATATAATTTACCCCGAATTTAATAAAACAATAAATGAAGGGATCCTACAAAATGCCAGCACAATTAATCGATGGGAAGAAAATCTCTGAGGAAATCAAAAACGAAGTAAAGCAACAAGCACAAGCACTTTTCAATGAAACTGGCATCGTCCCGGGGCTTGCTTTTATCTTGGTTGGTGATAACCCCGCATCTCAAGTCTATGTTAAAATGAAAGGCAAAGCATGCGAGGAACTCGGATTTTACTCGATTACGCTAAAACTTCCAGCCGAAACAACCGAAGATGAACTCATCGAAAAAATTCACAATTTAAATTCGGATCCGAAAATTCATGGAATTTTGGTTCAGCTACCTTTACCATCTCATATTGATGAACAGAAAATTTTACAAGCCATTGATCCAATTAAAGATGTTGATGGTTTTCATCCCATAAATGTTGGGAAACTTGTCATAGGACTTGAGACATATCTGCCATGTACACCAGCTGGGATTCAGGAACTTTTAAAACGAAGCGGAATTAACCCATCGGGAAAACATGTGGTCGTCCTTGGAAGAAGCAATATCGTCGGAAAGCCAATTGCAAATATCCTAATTCAAAAGAAAGAATGGGCAAACGCAACTGTAACCGTATGTCATACTGGAACAAGAAATATTTCGTATTTTACAAAACAAGCGGATATATTGATCGTAGCTATGGGAAAACCTGAGTCTGTAAAAGGTGATATGATAAAACCAGGAGCAACTGTGATCGATGTTGGGATCAACAGAATTGAAGATCCGAACTCAGAGAAAGGATACAAAATCGTTGGAGATGTACATTTTGAGTCCGCATATGAAGTTGCTGGTGCTATAACACCGGTTCCTGGTGGAGTTGGTCCGATGACGATCGCGATGCTTATGAAAAACACGCTTCAAGCTACGATTAATCAAATCAAGGTTAAAAGTTTTTCAAATTAAATTTTATTTCGCCTTGGAGAAAGCTTTTTTCGTATCGGATGTGCATCTTGGGCATGGCACAAAAGAAAACAATCGTACAAAAGAAATAGAATTTGTCCGTTTTTTGAATTTTGTCGGTGAAAATGCTCAAAAACTTTTCATAGTCGGAGATCTTTTCGATGTTTGGTTTGAATATAAACTTGCTGTGCCCAAAGGTTCAACGCGAGTGCTTGGGAAATTAGCTGAACTTGTTGATAGAGGGGTTGAAATCTTTTACACCCTCGGTAATCACGATTTCTGGGTAAAAGATTACTTCGAGGATGAGTTGGGGATAAAGGTTTTCAAAGATGATTTGCAAGTTGAAATCAATGGGAAAAATTTTTACATAACTCACGGTGATGGCCTATCGAAAAACGACACCGGTTATATGATACTTCGAAAAATTATGCGAAATAAAACGAACATATTTCTTTACTCGCTTATACATCCAGATATTGGTTTATGGCTTGCAAAGGCTTCATCTAAAAAAAGCAGAGAATATTCTCAAGCAAGGGATTTATCCGAAAACGAAAAATATATCATCGAATTCGCGGAGAATAAAATCAGAGAAGGATTTGACTATGTTGTGATGGGACATTTACACAAACCCACTATTATGCAAATTGCAAATGGATTTTATGTGAACACGGGCGATTGGCTTTGGAACTTTACATTTGGGATTTTTACTGATAAATTTGAACTAAAAAAATGGACATTCCAAAACGATGAAGTTGAGAAATTACTTCAAAACCGAAATCGATAAGGAAAAATACTTTAACGATCCGGAATACAGACGAAAAATTCTTAAAAAGGTAAAACAAAGAGAAAAAGTTAGAAAAATTATTTTAATCTCAATTGCGATTTTGTTCATCGCTTATTTCGTTTACCTCATCTTGGGGCTTCCATCTTTACAACAACTTGAAAATCCAACTCCAGAACTTGCAACGAAAGTTTACTCATACGATGGAGAGCTAATTGGGCAGTTTTACATAAAACAAAGAAGCTATACACCGATCGATAGCATTCCCAAGCATTTGATCAATGCCTTGATCGCAACCGAGGACAGAAAATTTTACAGGCATTGGGGAATCGATTTTGATAGAATTATAAAAGCCATGATTAAAAACATTTTAAGTTTAAGGATTCGTGAAGGCGCAAGCACTATAACGCAACAATTGGCGAGAAATCTTTACCTTTCGCAAGAACTTTCGCTCACGAGAAAAATTCGCGAGGCTATAACCGCAATTCAAATTGAAAGAGCGTATACTAAGGAAGAAATACTCGAGATGTATCTTAATGTTACATACTTTGGAATGAACGCTTACGGCGTTGAATCCGCATCTTTTGTTTACTTTGGGAAAAGCCCAACCGAACTTACACTTTCAGAATCCGCTCTTCTTGTAGGAATGCTAAGATCGCCGGGCAGATATAACCCGTTTGAACATCCTGATAGAGCGTTGAAAATACGCGATGTGGTTTTAAAAAATATGCTTGTTACCGGCTTTATAACGGAAGAAGAATACGAGAAAGCAAGAAAGGAACCTTTAAATTTAAACCAAGGACGCGAATACATCTACTCTGGGATAGCCCCACATTTTCTTGAATATGTAAGATGGCAATTGAGCAAGAAAGCAGAAAAATATGGCTTCAATATCTATAAAGATGGCCTCGTCGTTTACACAACACTCGATGCACGGATGCAAAGATATGCAATAAGGGCTGTAAAGGAACAACTTGATGAACTTCAAAAAGAATTCGATAAAGCATGGAAATGGGATCAAAGCCTTTTAAATTTAATCCTTGACAAAGCGATAAAACAAAATCCAAAATATTTTACCGCTGATTCTTCTGAAAAGCCGAAAATTTACAAGGAGTTGATGATGGACAAAGCTTTTGTTGACTCAGTAAAAAGAGAAGCAACTCGAATTCAAGTTGGTTTCGTTGCAATTGAACCGCAGACTGGATATATAAAAGCTATGGTTGGTAGTTCAAACTTTGAAACTTTTAAATACGGATTAAATCATGTCACGCAGATTAAAAGGCAACCCGGTTCTGCCTTTAAACCGTTTGTCTATACAGTGGCAATTGACAACGGCTATTCACCAGCATATCAACTTTTAAATCAACCCATAACAATACTAATGGCGAACGGTGAAAAATGGACTCCATCGAATTTTGATGGAACTTTTGGAGGCAAGGTGACTTTGAGGGAAGCGTTAAAAATGTCAATAAACGTTGTAGCGGTCAGAGTTCTTCAAGAACTTGCACCGATAAATCAAGTGATCGACTACGCACATAGGATGGGTATAAAAACAGAAATTCCGCCTTATGAATCAATTGCGCTTGGAACTGCGGAACTCGTTCCTTTACAATTGACCTCTGCCTATGGAGTTTTCGCAAACGAAGGAGTTTATGTTGAACCAACATCAATTTTAAGAATCGAAGACAGATTTGGGAATGTGATCGAAGAAGCTCGCCCAGAAAGAAGAGAAGTGATAAGTAGAGAGACCGCTTATATAATCACAAACATGCTTGAAGATGCCATCAACTCGGGTACGGGCACGCGCGTGAGACAATTTTTCCACCTCCCATGCGCTGGAAAAACCGGAACAACACAAGACTTTGCTGACGCATGGTTTGTAGGGTACACTCCAAATCTTGTAGCCGGTGTATGGCTTGGTTTTGATGATAGAAGAATAATCTTTGGCGGAAATTTCGGTCAAGGCGGAAGAGCAGCTGCTCCTTTATGGGGAAGATTTATGAAATATGTCTACGAAGACCCACAAATAAATTTACCAATTCTTGACTTTGAACAACCTCCAGATGTTGTATCCGCAACAGTTTGTGCGGAATCTCAAAAACTTGCAACTCAATATTGCACACAAAAAATTACTGACATCTTCATCAGGAAATATCTACCGACGAAAGAATGCGATATTCACACTGGAGAGCAAAAACCAAGGATTATGTTTTGATGATAAAATTAAGCTTGAAAAGATTAATTCTGTTTTTTCTTTTAGTAAACATCGCTTTTGCACAATCACAAGGTGAGTTAAATTTACTACGTCTTGCTCAATCGTTTGAAAAAGCAGGCGAATACGAAAGAGCCCTTCAAATTTATGAAGACCTTTACTTAAACAATCCTCAAAATAGAGTTTACCTCGATGCGTTGATCAGATTAAATGTTCAAACGAAAAATTACGATAGAGCAATAAAACTTGCTAACCTATGGCTTTCAACTCATCCTGATGATGTCGACATCATAGGTAAACTTGGGGATGCTCACTTCAAAGCGGACAGAGAGAAAGAAGCCCTCGAAATTTGGGATAAAGCAGTCAAAACCTTTAGAAATAATCCAGGTGTTTATCGGATGATCGCTGACTATTTAATTCAAAATAGACTCTATGATAAAGCGATCGAATATCTTACAACTGCACAAAAAATGACCGGTGTCCCTGAGCTTTATTCATATGAAATTGCTATGCTATATGAATTCACAATGAGATTCGACAAAGCGGTTGAAGAATACATAAAGCTTTTACAAAGAACACCAAGTATGATTCCAAGCATTAAATCGCGAATGTCTTCCTATGTGAATAGACCCGAAGCATTAAAACAAATTCTGCCAATCCTCGAATCATCTGCAAAGACGTCGAAATCCAACATTGGGATACTCGAACTTTACGCATGGGTTTTACTCGAAGCAAAAGATTATCGAAAAGCGCTTGAAGTTCAAAAACAATTGGACAAAATCACATACGCGAATGGGGAAGTATTGCTAAATTTCGCCCGTGATCTATTTAATCAAGGGGCTTTTCAAATTGCGGTGGAAGCATATTCTGAAATAATCGAAAATTACCCAAACTCAAAAATTTTACCGGAAGCCAAATTCTGGCTACTTCGCTCAAACGAGGAAATGATAAGATTAAAATTTTTAAACGCACAAAATCAAGATACGTCCTTATATTCTGAGCTAAGAAAAATTGAAGACGATTACACGACATTTGCATCAATGTATCCAGGGACAAGGTATTCCGCCGAGGCTCTCTTTAGGCTTGGATTGATAAAACTTGATATATATTTTGACCTGGATCAAGCGCAAAAGTACTTTGAAGATGTCGAAAAAAAGTTTATGCTTTATCTTGGTAGAGAAGCGATTTTAAAACTTGGTGAAATTTTCACATTGAAAGGAGATTTAAACTCCGCAAAAGAAAAATATCTTTATCTTTTAGGACTGAAAAATTTTCCCGACACTTTAAAAGTAAAATTTTTGCTTGCGCAACTTGACTATTACGAAGGTAAATTTAAAGTAGCCCTTAAAATACTTGAAGAGGTTTCAAAATCCACATCGTCAGACTACTCAAATGACGCAATTGAACTAATGTTGAAAATTCAATCGAACAATTTCCCGGAAGAACAGTTGAAAAATTTTGCTACTGCGGAGCTAAGGATAAGACAAAAAAAATTTGGTGAAGCAATTTCACTTTTAGAAAATATTATCTCATCTTGCTCAAACTGCCCAATAGCAGATGATGCTCTCTTTACACTTGCGAAAACATATTCACTGCTTAACAAATTCGACAAGGCTTTAGAATATCTTGACATCCTTTTAAATGAAAACCAAGAAAGCATCTACGCAGACGATGCGATGATGGGGAAAGGGACGATTTACCAAAAAATTGGTAAAACCGAGCTCGCGATCGAAACTTACACGAAACTTATTTCAAAATTTCCAAATTCTATATTTGTGAACGAGGCGCGAAAAAGAGCGAGAGAATTAAGAGGCGAGATACAATGATTAAAAAGCTTTCCCTTCTCATCCTTATCTTGCTTCAGCTTACATTTGGGCAGAATAAAATTTTGATATACATGGATTTGAAACAGAGTGACCATTTGAAAGCGTACGGCATTGCGTATTTTGCGCTCAAAAACGGTGTTGATGTAGATTGGCTTTTGAATTATCGCGGTGGCTCTTTTATGATGGATTATCACGATATAATAGCGAATGAATGTAGAATTCGTGGCGTTGCTTTTGATGTCATCTCGGCACAAGATGCGATGCAAATTTACGTTCAAATTCAAGATGAAAACAGCAATATGGAAATTATCAGATTGGAAAAAGCACCAAAAATTGCAGTTTATGTCCCGCCTAATTTTAGACCTTGGGATGATGCGGTAACGCTTGCCCTTGAATACGCTGAAATTCCATACGATAAAATATGGGATGAGGAAATATTAAATGGTAAAGTTTACGAATACGATTGGCTTCACCTTCACCATGAAGATTTTACAGGTCAATATGGAAAATTTTATGCATCCTTTGGACGAGCCCAGTGGTATATCGAGGAGCAAACGATGTATGAAAGAGAGGCGAGGCGACTTGGATTTAAAAAGGTTTCTGAGCTTAAAAAAGCAGTTGCACGCGCGATAAAAGAGTATATCGCTTCAGGTGGATTCGTCTTTGCGATGTGCTCTGCGACTGACACATACGACATCGCTCTTTCAGCTGATAACACTGATATTTGTGATGTTATGTATGACGGCGACCCACCAGACCCAGATTGCCAAGCGAAACTCGATTTCTCAAAAACGCTTGCTTTTGAAAATTTCAAACTTGAGATGAACCCTTATAGATATGAATTTTCAAACATCGACCTTCCACCAAGCGATCCCCCACCCTTGCGTGATCCCTCAACTGATTACTTCACATTGTTTGAATTCTCAGCGAAATACGACCCTGTCCCAACAATGTTGACACAAAACCATGTAAATGTGATTCGCAATTTTATGGGACAGACAACATCATTTAATCGAAAGGTGATAAAAAAATCCGTTATAATTCTTGCAGAGAAAGAAGGACCAGATGAAGTCAAATATATTCACGGAAATTACGGTCGAGGGACTTTTACATTTCTTGGCGGACACGATCCAGAAGATTATCAGCACGCTGTCGGAGATCCACCAACCGATTTATCACTTCATAAAAATTCTCCCGGCTATCGATTAATTTTGAATAACATTTTATTCCCCGCTGCAAAAAAGAAAAAGTTAAAAACATAAAAACAATGAAATTTACAAGAAGAGAATTCCTCAAAAAAACAAGCAAAGCGATAATCGGAGTTGGGTTGACAGGTATTAAGAATAAATCCGAAATTGAAAAGAAGGAACTCGGTAAGACCAAGCTTAAAGTTACGATACTCGGACTTGGCTGTGCTCAAATTGGAACTATACGAAACTTCTCACAAGCGGTAAAAATAGTTGAAACTGCAATTGACCTTGGGGTAAACTACATTGATACCGCAAGCACATACGGTGATTCTGAAGAAAAAGTTGGCGAAGTTATGAAAATGAGGAGAAAAGAAGTTATTCTTGCAACGAAAACATTACAACGTGACAAAGACGATGCATGGCGCGAGATCAACACAAGCCTTCAAAGATTAAAAACTGACTATGTCGACATCTTCCAAATCCATTCAGTCAACACAATGTATGAACTCGATAAAATTACTTCGAAAAATGGATCCCTTTACGCGGTGATTAGAGCAAAGGAAGAAGGGCTTTGCAAACATATCGGGATAACGGGTCATGCAAGACCAGATGTTATAAAAGAAGCTTTAAATAGATTTGAATTTGAAACTATTTTGATGCCGTTAAGCTCAGTTGACAAACTCGTCAACGATTTCGGGGATGTCATTTTCCCGATCGCAAAAAAGAAAAACATTGGTGTAATAGCAATGAAAGTTTTATCAGATGGAAAAGTTACAAACTTTGTCTCGGAAAGCCTGCGATATGTCTTCTCGCTTCCGATAAGCACTGCAATTGTTGGGATAAAAACTCTTGGTGAATTAAGGCAAAACGTTGAGATAGCCCGAAATTTCATCCCGATGACGGAAAACGAAATGAACCATCTCATCGAGAAAACAAGAAAATATGCTACAACTTCAATTTTGTGGTGGAAAAGATCTTTAAATTATTAAATGCTACCGTTTAAGTAATTGATAATGGCTGGCGTGATATCAAGAAGTGTCTTTATCCTCTCAGCAACTTTCTCCTTTCCCATTCCCCAAACAATCGTTGGAACCCTGTTCAATGTATGGGTTTTAATTGAAAGATCTTCGAGGTTACCGTGATCACTTGTTAGGATTATAAGATGCTTTTCAAGTTTAGCATTTGAAAGCAATGAATCAAGAAACCTTTCTATCCTATCGATGTATTTTAAAGCGAGTTCGAAATCCTGATTATGCCCAGCCTCATCTGTAAATGGAAATTCATACATAACGAAATTATATTCTTCGAGAAGCCTCGCTATAATTTCACCTGACTCCTCTGGGGTAATTATTTTGACATCAGGATAAAATCTTCTCATAAACTCACCCGTCAAATCCGCGGGCACTGCTTTTCCTTCCTGAAGTTCTTTGTCATGCCATCTAAATGGGACATCTGAGGCAAGCACTGCATAAGTCGTAGCGGAAAGTTTTTCTTTGCGAATCTGAAAATAATGTTTCGAATAAGCATTTGCAAATGTTACCTTCTTCCCCAACTTTTTCAACTTTAAAAATATACTTTCGGCAAGAAGAATTTGTCTTAAACTCGGTGTTGGAAAACCATTTATATGTCCCTGCATTATCTCAGGCGCATTAATCCCCGTAAAAATTGCCGTTTGACCGGTTGCGCTTTGCGGCAAGCCGGGAACATTTAAAGATGCATCCGTCGGAACAATTATCCCATCATAATCAGCGATTAAACTTCCACCATCCGTAAAAGCACAGAAAAATTTCGATTTATATCTTGCAAAAGGATTTCTTTCGGGATTATTTTCTCCTATGCCAATTCCATCAAAAAACAAAAGCGCAACTCCCATCTCAAAAATCAACGCTTAATTTTACCTTCGCAATCAATCCAATTCCAAAATCGTATTTGAAATTTGTCTCCGTTCTTAACTTTTTATTGTGCAAAATTGCGGTTATACTTGCATCCATAGCGCTTAAAATATGATTAGCAACGATCACAAATATGGAATTTGTTGCAATAGTATAAAAATCGTTTGCTTTACCACGCTCATCCGAGTAAAACAAAAACTTCGGCGTCGGCTTCAAACTTCTCACGTCCTCTGGCAAAAAATTTCTGTCAAAATCGTTCCATCCCGGTGCATACTGATGATATTTCCCAATCAATTCATAATACTGTTGTTCGCCGTAAAAAGTAAGAGTATGTGAAAAACCACCAGAAACGCGACTTATATATCTTTCCGCCTCATTTAACCTTTCCCAATTGACTCTCTCCCACGGCTTTTTACTTAAATCTTGGCTTATTGGAATTAACGGCGGGTCTCCAGTCCCATATCTTTCCATCCATCGATTCATCCAATCGGCATAATCAACAACACTCCAATTTTCATCCGCATATTGCTTAAATTTTTTTGTTTGCTCATCCCCTTTCTTCGTGTAAGTAAAATAAACAACCCATGGGATAACCTCAGCGCCAATAAACAAAGCAGACTTTAGATAACTCCTGGTATAAATTTGACCGCTACCCGGAATCAAAGCAGACATAATCCCAGCTTTTAACGGGGAAATTTCTTCCTTTATAGACTGACTCTTTTCGAGCGTGGGCGTGATATCAAGATTTATATCGCCAGTTAAAATTTTATCTTGCGCATTTAAGGCAAAAGCAAAGGCAAAAATTAGAAAAATTTGTCTCCACATCTTTTGTAAAAAATTTTGTTTTATTCAAGGGAATCAAATTCAAAAACAACACCAAAATAAAATCTCCACTCTTGACCATAACCAAATTTTTCCTTGTTGACGAATTTATCAAATTTATCGAATCCATAAGAAGCGCTCACAAAAATCTTCATCGGAAAAACATAGAAAGAACTTCCATCAAGCCTCAACTCAAACCCAACATCTTTTTTAAAATCCTTCAACCTCATCCCCTTATCCCACGCATTTCCAAAATCAAAAAACACACCCAAATAAACCCTATTCACTCCGATATGCAAAGCCTGAAATGAAACATCGCTAAAAATCGGAAATCTATAAATCGACCTAAACATCAAAACCTCATTTCCACCAAGCGAATAAAAAGAATAACCTCTCATACCGATCAACCCACCAATGTAAAAGTTCAAAAACTCATCAACAGGTTTCCCAGCTATATTCCCATACCTTAAAATTAGCCCAAATGTATGCTCATTTATTGGCAATCTTATGTATTCGTTCCAATTCAATTCTATTCTAAAAAAATTGAAATTCTTATAAACAGGAACAAGAAAACCATCCCTCAGTTCATAAGTTCCATCTGGGTTCAATTTATTCAACTCGTAACTCAATCGCAAATTAAACTTCCTACCGACAGGATTAATATCCGAGTTTCTTCGCGGATAAATATCTCGAAAAGAAAAATTCAAATAAAAAACTCTTCCGATGAAATAAACATCGTCAGATGACGGGACAAGTGTCTTCGTCTCCGGTATCATAAAACTTTTCACTTCTGCGGAATATCTCGAGAGTGTGAAACCGGTTTTCAAGTTTAAACTCGGCAACAAAAATTTCCAATTAAATGAAATGTCAACTTCGGTAAGATGGTAAACCACATCCACAGGGATGCGATTTAAACCAAGTTCGATCAAATAATTCGTCGTCCTTGTAACATTATACGCTTCAATTGTAAAAGTTGGCTTCAACCCAATTTGATAAAGCAGTGGGAATCTATCGTTGAAATTAAACATAAGGAAAAGATCTCGCTCGAGCTTCCTGTTTATCAAAGCCCCAGCGAAGAAGTCGTATTTTCCGACGACATCGGTTGAATACGCATAAAAACCAAACTTTAAAAGGTCAACCCCCCGGTTACGCCTATTGTAATTATCAAGCCGAAAAACAGGATAAAAAGAAATGGAAGTGTAAACATTCTTATACTCGCGAATTTTAAAATCTGGAAACTTAGTGTCGTCATAATCGCTTGTTGGCTTAATGGAAAAATCATAAACAATTCCATCGCCCAATGCAAGAAGTTTTAAGCCGTCTTTTGGCTTAAACCTTTTGACTTCTTTCATATACGCAATTTTGAACCCAGATGAAGTATAAGTTGAATAAACAAGTTGTTCCCCACTTACATCTGGCATAAATGCACCACCATAAACATTTGTCACTTGATTAAGTTCACCACTTATGACATCAAACTCATAAATGTTAAAAATTCCACTTCTATCTGAAGAAAAATAAATTTTCTCCCCATCTTTTGAAAAAACAGGATTTCTATCATCACTCGCAAAGGCAAATAATGGCACAAACTCCAAAGTCTCAAGATTAAGTAAACCTATATCGCGATTATCTTTCAAAGAATAATCGAAAAGAATTTTCCTTCCATTAGGAGAAAAACAAAGATTATAAACCTGCTCGCCATTTTTGAAGTTAGTCAAAATTCTTAAACTGCCATCAATGCCATCAACATTCATCAAACCTATGTTTGCAGTTCCATCGTTATAGATTATAAAAGCGATATATTTCCCATCTGGTGAAACCGCAGGATTATTTCCTCTTAACCCATGCGTTAACCTTTTTTCCTTCCTCATCTCCAAATCGTAAATGAAGATATCATACAAACTTCGAAAGTTTTTGTTTCTTCGCGTCTTTTTTGAATAAAAAATTTTCTTGCCGTCTGGAGACCAAGAAAATGATGAGATTGCACCCTCAGCAAGCTTCATCTCCTCCCCTGTCTCGATATCGCGCACATAAATCGCATTTGGATAGAAGTAGTCATCCCCTTTATTCGAAATATAAGCGATCTTTCTTCCATCGGGAGAAAATTTTGGATAGAAGTTTCCAAAACCAATGTTTGCAACAATTTCACCTTCAACTTTCTCACCGATAGCTTGAACCTGTTGCGAATATCTATCTCTCAAATACTCTTTCCATCTGTTATAAAGATCCTTCCCATCGATTCCAAGCGATTTTTTCAAGGCTTGATCAATCGTCAGATAAAATGGCGCCTTTAAGTCCCTCGAAATCTCCTCAAGTTTATCGACACCATACCTTCTTGCGATGAACTCAACAAGCGAAAAACCAGAATTGTAAACTGACTCATTCCCCAAACTTGTCTTCCCAAACGAATTCAACTGCTCCCATGAAAGAAGTTTATCGTCAATCACTTGCATTCGCAAAATCATATCTCGGTGCGTATCCCAGTAATCATAATTCAAATCGGGGTGATTAAACTGCGCTGTTCCTTCTGCAAACCACGCCGGAACATTAACCCCTGCAAACGGATAAGAAACGATCACATTTGGAAATCCATAAAGAATATCTGGTCTATTTTCCTTTTCATAATTAAGCCATTGAAAATAAATTGCTGGGATTCTGCGTCCGAATTTAAAAGCAACTTGCATCTGAATATTATGTGTAAATTCATGCGTCACAACATCCCTAAGCCAATTGTGAGTCCCACGAAGTTCAAAATCGAGAGCGCTTGCCCAAATTTCGATTCTATTGTCATAAAAATAAGTTATCCCGTTTGAATAATCATCGTAATCTTTTATAATTATGCTGACCTTTTGATCAGGTGTGTGGTTATAAAGCGATGTGATGGGCTTGTAAATTTCCTCCACTATCTTCGCAACAACCTTTGCAGTTCTTTCAGCACCACTGTGAAAATGGACAAGAAAATGCTCTGTTTCAATCGTATACCAATCGAGTTCTGGATGGATAAACTCATCATCGCCTTGAGAAAAGCAAAATAACGGGAGAAAGAAAATTAAGAAAATCAATCTCATCATTTTACGACCGCAATTTTTATTATCTTAACCTCGCTCTTGCCATTTGCGGTTGCTTCAATTCTCGCATAATAAATTCCACTATTTATATTTTTAACATTCCACCTTACATCTGTTTCAAAATCCGCAGTCGTTGAAAAATTAAATTCATCAACTTTAAAACCCGAGACGTCAAAAATTTTAACGTTTACTTTTGCATCTTTAAATGTTTTTACACGAATAAATGTAAAATCATCGTAAACCGGATTCGGCCAATTGTAAACTTCATCTTCATATAATACCTCAGCGAACGGAGGCTCGACTATGGGTATGAATTCCCTCGAAGAATAATTCGAATGTCTCTCATCACGAAGATAGCTTGACCAGAAAACTTTTGCTTGAGTTGGGCTCGATCTAATCGTCCACGAGTAAAGATATCCATCGATGCTTGGAACAAGCAAATAGACAAGGTTACTTTCATAGTAAACCGCTGGAGATGTCAAACATGCTCCACTTATCGAAACAGGAAAACCTGGGACAACTTTTCCATTGGCTTCAAAAGCATAAACCTGAGAATTATCTGTCCCTACAATTATCTCAGGCAAACTATCACCATAAAAATTCACAACAACAGGCGATGAAACAAAATTTGCATTTCTAACTTCAATTGGAAAATTCAAAAGCGTCGAACCAAGATAATTAAAAGCCCATATTTTATTTCCAATCGAGATGATTATGTCGGGAAAACCATCGCCGTTCAGATCAGCGATCGCTGGAGACGTTCTAACATTAGCCATAACCTCAGGAGTTTGAACTGTTTTTATTGTACCAGTTTGAATGTCAAGTATAAAAATTTTACCTCTTTCTCCAACACCAACAACGTACTCAACCTTTCCATCTTTATCATTATCGATTCCAGCGCCAGAGACGAATCCATCGTCAAACTTCCATTCGCTGATTTCGGTTTTTATCTTGCTCCGTGAAATTGCAACCCAATTCGAATCAGCACAGATCAAGGAAACGATAGGCTCATCGCCGATTTTAACTTTTTTATTCAAAGTCCCATCTTTATTCAAAAAGACAAGATTTCCCACGCTGTCTCCAAAAATTATTTTATCTTGAAAAATTGCAGTTGGAGTTGAAATAAAATTATCATTTTCAAAAGTCCAAACACTATCCACAAAACCATCAAGGTTTGAATCATAAGTTTTAAAAACATAAACTTTTTTACCATCAACTCCAATCACATCATTTTTTCTATCTCCGTCGACATCTAAGACAGCACAAGCGAAATCACTTTTAATGTTTGTGTAATAACCTTGCTCGTTTAATGTCAAACTTGTCCCCGACGGATTAAAAGCAAAAATTCCTGTTGACGAGTTAATTATTATCTCATTTTTTGGATCGTGATCTATATCTGCGATCGTTACAAAGGATCTTTCAGTCAAGCCCTCTGTTTGCTTTGGAAAAGCGGGCGCTGGTATAATTATCGAATCAGAAAAGCCAATTTTTAATGTCATAACAGGTGAAGGTGCGCTGAAATTGTAAATCTTGAAGTTGAAGTTAGATAAATTGTTGGTAGGATTCCATGGATATGCATTTATCGAAAATTCATTTTTATATGTAGGTGCGGAATTCCCAAAAAACCACATATCAAATTCCCAACCAATTTCATCCCCATAAATTACTTGCGGACCATCCGCTTCAACAAGTTTAACCCCAAGTCGTCTCGCATCGTTGTTTATCGAGTTCGTCTTCATTTTCTCATCTATCACATTTTCATCGATATACCATATCAAAACCCCAGAGCCCGGCAAAGCCCAATCCGGTTCATCGACATCAATTAAAACTCCATAAATTGAATCAACACTAAAATAGTTAAAGCCAATCTCATCTTTAAAAAAAGTTCTCTCAATGATTTTCTCACCAGTGGAATCGCGCCAGTAAAACTTCAACTTAACTCCATCTGAAAAAGCATCACGATTTCTGTTTTCGAGCAAAAAATACCCCTTCGCATTTATCGGAACTTTATAAATTGCCCTATTAGGCTCAAGTTGAAAAGAATAAATCGAAATAACTGTATCTTTTGTCGGTTTGACCTCTACTGGCTTACATGCGCCAAGTTTAATCTTCTCCCATGCAGATGGCGCTGGAGGTAAAACACCTTGATATGAAAAAATCCCCGGACCATCCATCAAACCGAATCTTCCAATCCTTGACCTTCCGGTATTTGTATCAAATAAATCGGGTAAATCAAGAAAACTTGCAAAGTTTGATACAAGAATTCCATTCAATCCAATTTGAAGCAACGTTTCACCAGTTATGCTTTGAATTACCCTTGATTCAGTTTCCGGCAGAATGATCGAATTTTTAATTTCGAAGTTATCGGAAATTCCATTTCGCCTTAAAAAACTGCTTATTGAATCAGCATTTACAAACACAGAAGGGATGTCGAAAGGCGTTGGATTATAACCATATTCAGCAGATAAATTTATATCCCTTCCAACCCCAGCATGAAAGATAATGTAGCAATCGTAAGATGAAAGCGGATAATTCGTCCTTACGGATGAATTTTTAACGCTTGACCAAGTTTCGTAAACAAGATTTAAAAGTCGCTCAAACCCAGAATCCTGAGGCGGTGAATAATACCGCATTTGCTTTGAAAGTGTGAAAACGCTGTCGATGATTTCATATTCAATTGAGATTGAAAACTTTGCGAAATAATTTTTTAGAAATTGAAGGTGCGCATCAAAATACTTTTTATCATGCGGTGGCGGGTCGATAACTTTTTTGGAAGGAAAACTTAAATCAAACTTTCCATTGCCTGTCGTTAGAGGATCGTTATCCTCTTGAAACTCTACCATAACAGCGAGGACTTTGTAATGCCTTGATGAATCTTGGGAAAAAAGATTAACAACAAAGCAGAAAAAAATCAGAAAAAACAGGAGAATATTCCTCATTTTGGAAATGAAAAAGTTATTTTATCAAAAAGAGGGGCGGAAAAACCCGCCCGAAAAGATTTATTCCTCTCCACCAAAGTTCAATAAAACAGTGAAGCGAAGTGTATTCGCGAGAGGATGATTTTCTTCAAATGTTGAAATATAACTAAAATCAACCCCAACTATGCTATATCTTACTCCTGCGCCAAATGTTGCAAATTTTCTTCCACCAGCCCTTGGGTCTTCATAAAAATATCCAGCTCTCAAAGCGATAAGTTTTGGACTTCCATACCAATACTCAAAGCCTGCACCAAATGTAACTTTTCGCAGGCTTCCTTGCTCGTTCCAAGCTGTTATCAACGATTTCGGAAGAGGATCGGGCTTCTTCCCAATCCCAGGATATCTTTTCACAAGAATTCTCCCAAAATCGGTCGCAAAAGTTAAATTATTGTATTTCGTTTGGATAAGATCAAAAGCGAATCCAACCCTTAAATGAGTTGGAAGTGGATCAGCCTGTTCTTTATCGATGTAATGAATCATTGGACCGAGGTTGGAAAGATTAAAACCGCTACTAAATCTCATTCCAAAAATATAAGTTCTGAAAAGTAAACCAAGATCAAAACTCACACCATTTGCAACGCCCCGCCCTTGTTCCTCCGCTGTCCCAAATGGAGCAAGCCGGCTATGAATATATCGCAAGTTAACACCCAAGCCCAAATTTTGAGCCAACTTCATCCCATAACCCAGGGTAACAGCATATTCAAACGCTTTAAATGTGCCAAGATAATTATTATTCTCATCCCTTCTTTCAAATGAACCAAGATTGAAAAAAGTTATATTAGCTCCAATTGTCGCATCGATCACCTCGAGATAATGCTTTGCGCTAAGATACTCATAAGAAAGATCAGAACTAAATTGAGGTAACCATCTTGCATGTGTAAAGCTTACTTCGGTTCCCTTTTGAAAAGCAAGTCCAGCGGGATTCCAAAAGATAGCATTTGCATTATCTGCAATCGCAGCGCCAACTTCACCCATAGCACCAGCCCTTGAATCAGGCGCTATCAACAGAAATGGAACAGCGGCATCACCACCTTGCGCATAAAGCCCCAAACTAAATGTGGCCACAAAAAGAACAATTAAACTAACTAAATTTACCCTCCTCGACAACATGGCTATTTTACCTCCTAATTATTTTTTGTTTCAAAATGCTACAAAAGCTTTAACCTTTCCGCTGGGCTTTTTTCTTTTTGTTTTAAATATAAAAAATTTTAACAAAAAACAAATCTTATCGCATCACAACCAACTTACCCAATGATTCAACTTTCTTCGAACCATCAAAAGTTTTCACAATAACTTTGTAAATATAAACACCATTTGCTATCTCATCGCCATCGATATCTCGCCCATCCCATTCAATAGCGATAAAGTTTCCAGTCAATCCAAACCTTTCAATTTTGTTTATCAATTTCCCACTCAAAGTGTAAATCCTTATCTCAACATCAACTGGAAAATCATCTTCAGCTGAGACCTTTTGAAATGTAAAGTATGTTTTGCTCGAAAACGGATTTGGATAATTGAAAACATTGTATATCGAGAAATCGTCTGATTCAACAACTTTAAATTCAACTTCTCTCATCGAAGAATTGTTAAATATGTCCCATGCTCTGATTCTGATTTTATGTTTCCCCGGTGATAACTTTGGAAGTTTATAAACAACTTCACCCACCCTGTAATCATCAAGTTTCGGTTTATAATACTCAGAGAGATCAATTCCAGAGGGATTGTCATCAATAAATGCCTCAATCTTTCGCCCAATCGAAGATGTTGAGATATTTATTCCGCTTTCATCAAAAATTTCAGCAATTAAAACCGGCTCATTTGATACCACATCACCCAACCTAAAACTTTTGTTGTTTAAAAATATCTCGATATCCGGTCCTCTAAGATCTCCGACAAAACTCGAATCTATGTCGTTAATTATTAAATTCGTTGTATAGCCAACCCCATCGATGCCATTCCCATAAAAATAGACAACCGCTTTTGCCCTTGAATTTGAAAACGATATATCCTTCGGGAGAATAAATTCCCCATTGAAATTACCATCCTTGACAGAATATAAACCTTTAAAAAGCAAATTACCTTGATCTGTGAAATTAAATGCCCACCCCAGTTCATCCAAATATGTCAACCTCTTTTGCGCGTCAAACAAGATAAACTCAACTTTGCCGGGGACATTGAGTAAACTTCCATTATTCTTCTGAGTTTTACCTGAAAAATTGACTCTTCCCAAAGCTTTAAGGTTGATAACTTGATTCGTCTCTTTATCGTTTATCCTATCGATAGATGCAGAATATCTCGGCAAAACAAGGCGCAAAGCAGGATCAGCGAATAAAATAAATTTTCTATCGTTCAATGACGCATAAACTTGTTTAACCCTGAACATAGCTTCGCCCGTTCGCGAGGTTTTATATTCATCTGTCCATTTGAATAATTCATCAAAAAATTTATAATTAAAAGCTGCGTTGTCACTTGAATATACCAATCTCGCGGATGAAAGAATCCCAATTGCCCCGCCATTCTTTAGAGTTAACAAGGCCTCGGTTGAACTTTGCGATTTAGGATTATCAAATCTGCCAAAATCGCATGTTGCGGCCACTACAAAAGGTAATCTTCCCTCGTTTTTCAAATTTTGTATCGTGTAGCCAATTTCAAAAACCCTCTCGTGAGCCCATACCGCTGGGTTTCCATGACCTATCCAATTAACGATTGCACATCCACGATTTATATAGTCAACCAAGGTCTTCGAAGCCTCGGGCTTTCTCCTTCCAACAGAAGTATAAACAGTCGGATATGCGACGAGATAAAGTTTGCGTTTGTTAACAAAATCAGGCGTATAATAATTTGCGAGCGTTTCACTTTGAATTGTATGTATTTGCCCATCTGTATCCCCACCTGATGTCAAACCATCATCTGCAAGGAACAAAACTATATTTCTCCATGATCCAAAATCGATATTGTTTTCGTATTGAATTATTTTATTCACAACAGTTTCAGCTTCTTCTTGAGTCTGCACTGGAATTCGACCTATTGCCATATCAATATATAGATCTGGCGTTAAAAGGACAAAGAAATCATCGGATGTGTATGTTAAAATTTGCTGTAAACCTTCTTTGCTTTCATACGGTGGCACCCAGTTTTTATCCGAGATCTCAACATTTTTATAGTCATAATCACCATCACCAAGTAACAAGACATAAAAAGGTTTCCTATTCCATGTATCAAATGCAAATTTTAGAAAATCTCTTATCGCAACTGGATCGAGCATCCCACATGAAAATTCATTATAGATATCCGCGACATCAACCACAAGAGTTTTAAGTGAATCTTTCCTCGTCCTGTGCTCGGCTAATTTTTTAGCCTGTGGTATAAAATCCGAGTGCGTAATCACAACCCAATCAGCTCCCTCTATTTCCCCGCGCAAATTTGTGTTTTTAACTCTTTCGATCCTTGAAACTCTTCTATATCCATTGCTTCCAACGCCGATGAAACGCTTGATTTCTCCCCTTTGCTGTGAAATTTGAAAAACAAACTCACCAGCATTGATATTTCCAGAAACAATTTTAACTTCTTTAAAATCCGTTACATCAAAAACTCTGATCTCATTTGATGAGAAGCCGTAAACTTTATATTCGACGATCGCGCTGGTATCATATGAATAAAACAATATAAAATCGTTAATTGCTTTGAAACTTCTCGGATAAATTATCTCAAACCAGTCCACATAACCCGCAACCGCTTCACCAACCCAATTGAAATAAAATTTCAAATTACTCCTCAAATCTTTAAGTTCACCAGTATAAATAAATTCCTTCGGCTCAGATTTAACAGCATAATAATCAACCAAAGATGTCCATCCACCAAGAGAAACAGTCCCAAGATTTATAGTCCCAAGTTCATAATCCCCTTCCTTTACGACAAACCAATTCGGTCCAGCTGATCTCGAACCAACTTGCATCCTATACTTAACAGGTTCACCTGATATAAGTTCATCAAGTTTCGTCACATAACTTACCATATTGAACCCAGCCCTTGCTTCAACCGAAGCCATAAACCAATCCCTGCCCGACTCAGTTAAATTTATTTTCTGCTCATCTCTAAAATAAAAATCCAATGTATATTCTGGCCTAAATGGGTTTTGCTCATTCAAACTTTGAATCATTTTCATTCTCTTTCCATTGTCGCCTCCAAATGTAAGAAAATAGTAATTTTCGTCTGTGTAGTCGTTGATATAGTGTGTAAATTGTTTTGTTGTGGATTCATATTTCCATCCACTCGTCCCTTTTCCATAAAAAATTATGTAGTCGCCTTGATCAAACCTGCCATCGTTTTCACCATAAACATAAATTGCATTTTCAATTAATCCATTGGGTTGCTGTTCCCTGATATCCTCTGGCAATTGGAAACCACCGTTGTTGAAAATTTTTATCGTTCTTGGATCAATATTATCAGGATTTATCCCAGCATTTCTTAAATCAGAATAAGTTATCATGTAAATTCCCTCTTCCTTCACGGGAATTTTATACCAATCCCCGGATGAAAGTTGACTTACCCCCGGCTTTGAGAGATTTACTCTGTTTATTCTCCAATCCTTGGCAATTTTATAATTGACGAATCCTTGTGCAATTTTTAAATCAAAACTCTCCGGTCTTGAAAAATTCTCCTGACCGCGCCCATACTTTAAAACAAATTTTATCCGCGTATAAACTCTGACCTTTCCAACAGCGGGATTATACTGCATCGGATAAACCTTTATTCCAGTAACAATGTAACTTCGCGCAATCCCAACTTCCCCAAGTTCAACGAGTTTCTCGGGTATAAATCCATATTTGCCATAATTTTCACCGAAGACAAAAACTTTGACGTATGAAATCGTATCTCGATCCCCCCTTGAATATGATTTTTCAGGTATTACTTGAGGGAATGGTTTTAATTTGACTTGATCATATTCAATGTAAGATGAATCCAAAACCTCAACGAAATTCCCCTCCATTGATTTCAAAGCAACCGGAAATACTCTAATAGGCAGTTGAGATTCGCCAATTTTCCCATCCACATAAGTTGTGTTAAGAAACAAAAACGATAAAAGTAACTCGTTATTATAAGTGACTGAATCTATCCTTAGAAGGTATGGTCTGTATTCAATAATTAGTTCATCTTGTGTTTGTGAAATTACGGAGAAGTCGTTGTTACTTTGAGAGAAGAGAAGTTGGGGTGATAAAAAAATCAAAAGGAGAAATAAAAAAGGACGGTTGCCAAGCGAACTTGCGTTAAAGGTGAGTTTTTTTCGCATATCGTATTCATTCGTTTTTGCTTTAAATTAAAGCATTTGATTCAAAGAATAAAGCCTTTAACGAAGTCGCTATAAGCAACCGTCCTTTTTTTGTAATTCAAAATAATAAATTTTAAAGCAAAAACCAAATTTAATCTTCAAAGCCACCCGCAAATCTTTTTTCCTCAAATTCACCACCAAATTCATATGGTATAGCGTATCCGTACCAATCGAGCTTAGATTTCTTTATAAGCGAAAGAACATGCTTTTTTGTCTTCTTCCGAAAATCAATTATCCCTTCGGCTTTTTCAAAAGCTGAGGACAAAGGTTCTCCAGGAAATAAGAACTTTAACATTGCAACGACTATTTTTTCATCTCGCCCAAGCATAACTTACACAATAAGCGATTAATTTTCTCTGCCTTAATTTACAAATAAACATACATCAAGTCAAATTAAAACTCCGGTTGCCTGTAATGATTTTTGTTTTTAATCACAAATTTTTTTATAATTATCTTTGATAAAATTTTAAAGTCGAAAGTCGAGCCATATGCTCAAGAGAAACAAATTTCAAGTCTTCGTTCCTGAATTAGTTTTCGAGGGCAACAACAAAAAATTTTATACTTCTGAAGAAGAAAACTGTTTGATAATGAAATTTAAAGACACAATTACACTTAGAAACGGAACAACTTTCAAAATGAAAGGACACGGAGAATTGCGAAACAAAATCTCAACGATTTTATTCGAATATCTGCGCAATTTTAATATCTTAACCCATTACATAAAACCTGTCGACGAAAGCTCGATGCTCGTTCGCAAACTTAATATGATACCGATAAAAGTTGTGGTAAGAAACATAGCTGCGGGAAACTTCTGCGATAGATTTGGCATCCCGAAAGGGACTATCTTAGACCAACCTGTGATTGAACTTTACTATAAAAACAACACTTCCCAATATCCATTTGTGAACGAATATCACATTTATGCCCTGCATATATCTACTCCAGAAGAGATCGCTGTTATAACAAGGACTACATCAAAAGTCAACGCAATTTTAAGATCGTTCTTTGAAAGAAGAAATTTAAAATTTGTCGATGCAAGATTTGAATTTGGCGTCCTTGGCGATGACATAGTTTTAGGAGATGAAATTTCACCACGAACATGTAGGATATGGGATATGGAAACAAATGAACCACTTGATTTTGAAAGGGTTCGTTTCAATATGGGAAATGTTCGCGAAAGTTATACCGAAATTTTAAGACGTATTTCAATCTAACAGGTTAAGGAAAATTGATAGCAAAGTATGGAACTTCAACAGTTCTATCGATAATCGCATTTTCAATAGTTTTAATAATAGTTGCATTTTTGATTAAGTTCATATTTCTTAGGGTGTTTCTTATTTTAATTGCCTTACTTTTAAGTTCTTTTACACTTTATTTTTTCAGAGACCCGGAAAGGGAAACGCCGGAGGGTAAAGATTTGATAATTTCACCAGCGGATGGAAAAGTGTTTTTAATAAGGGAATTTTTTGAAAATGAATTTATCTTTGACGATGCAATTCAAGTTAGCATCTTTATGTCACCTTTGAATGTTCATGTGAATAGGATACCGATAAGCGGGGAGGTAAAATTTTTAAGATATGTCCCCGGTAAATATATTGTTGCATTTGATGAAAAATCCTCCGAAAATAATGAGAGAAAAACAATCGGTATAGAAACTGAGGACGGAGTAAAGGTTCTCGTCAAACAAATTGCGGGATTTATTGCAAGAAGAATCGTATGTGAAGTTGGAAAAAATGATAAAGTTAAAACTGGGCAAAGATATGGTATGATAAAGTTTGGTTCTCGAGTTGATGTGATTATGCCGAAGGATAAGGTTGAGATTTTAGTCTCAATAGGTCAAAAAGTAAAGGCAGGAGAAAAAATCATTGCAAAGATTAAGAGGTGAGCAAAAGATGAAAGGTAAAAAGTTTATATTCGTTCCAAGCCTATTCACAGTTCTAAATATGTTTTCAGGGTTTCTCGCAATTTTATACGCAATGAATGAGGCTTATATTCAATCTGCATGGTTCATAATTCTTGCAGCTATATTTGATTTGCTTGATGGCGCTGTGGCAAGATTAACCAAGTCAGCAAGTGAATTTGGGGTTGAATTTGATTCCCTTGCGGATGTTATATCCTTTGGCGTTGCTCCATCTATCTTGGTCTACAAATTTTATCTACATGAGTTAGGGCAAATTGGAATTTTCCTAAGTTCACTTCTTATGATATTTGGCGCAATGCGTCTCGCAAGGTTTAATGTAGAACTTGTTGGATTTGAAAAAAATATCTTCAAAGGCTTGCCAATTCCATCATCCGCTGGAACTGTTGCATCATATATAATACTCTTTTACAACAGTGAAACAGGAATGTCAAACCTCCAAAAATATGCCTTGATACTCATGATAATAGCTCTATCGCTTTTGATGGTTAGTTCGATTAAATATGACGCGATTCCAAAACTTTCGCTTAAAACCATAAAAACTTCACCAATAAAATTTATATATTTTTACGCTGGTATATTGCTTGCCGTTGTAACTAAGGGCAAAACTATCTTCCCATGGTTCGTGATATTTATTTTGTTCGGCGCTATAAGATCAGTCATCAACACACTTAAACCGGTTCTAGGTCTTGCTGGGATAAGTTCACCCGGTGGCGAAGATATAGGCGAGGAAAACTTTCAAGATTTTGATATTTAAAGTTCGATAAAAATGCTAAAAGCCAAAATCATCGTTAAACTAAAAGACACAATTCTTGACCCCCAAGGTAAAACTATTCATCATGCGCTTGAGACGCTTGGCTATAAAGATATCGAAAGTTTAAGGTCTGGAAAATTTTTCGAGTTAAAGTTAAATCTTGATGACAAGGAGAAAGCACAAGCCTTTGTTGATGAAATCTGTAAAAAACTTCTCGCAAACCCTGTAACCGAGGAATATTTCTTTACGATCGAAGAAGACAACTCATAATATCTCTATCCTTCCTTTGGAAATTTTCTTATAAACGTATAGCAAAAGTAACACAAACCCACTTAACACGAAAGCTATTGCAGAGCCAAAAGGTTTATCTCGCGCGACGATAAATTGGTTTTGTATCAAATTTCCAATCAACATACTTTTCGCCCCACCAAGCAAATCTGAAACCATAAATGAACCAAGCGTTGGAATAAACACAATCACAATCCCAACTATTACCCCAGGCAATGTCAAAGGTAAAATAACGCGCTTAAAAGTGTCAAATTCATCAGCACCAAGATCTTTTGATGCCTCAAGCAAACTTATTTCAATTTTTTCAAGTGAAGCATAAATTGGCAAAATCATAAAAGGCAACTCCCCATAGACAAGACCGAGCAGAACAGAAAATTCATTATAAAGCAAATGCAGTGGTTTATCTACCAGCCCGGTCTTCATTAGAAATAAGTTTATCAAACCTTCATCCCTTAAAATTAAAATCCAAGCATAAGTTCTTATCAAAAAACTTGTCCAAAGCGGAATGATGATGAAAGATAAATATAAAAATTTTCGATTCGGGTTGACCTTGAAAGCGATATAATAAGCAACCGGATAACCCAGAAGAAGACAGATAACGGTTGTTAAAAACGCGATATATAACGAGCGAAGATAAATTGGTGCATAAAGCGAATCAAAAACACGAATGTAATTTTTCAACCATGAGAAACTCGAGATATATTCTAAGACATTATCAATAGGTTCGATCCCTCCATAAACCCCACGCTGTAAAAAGCTATAACAGAGCATTATCAAAAGCGGAAATAAGAAGAAAATCACAAGAACGATCGCAGAAGGAATAAAGAAAAACCAATAAACTTTATTTTTCATACGGTTCAAGAAAAACCATGTTTCTTTTTTCCCATACTGCGTAAACCTTTTCCCCTGGATAAAAATTATGTCTAAATTTTACATTTCTGTTTTGCTCTTCAACGAATATCAAAAAGCCATTGGCTTTTAAAACCCAACTAGTCGACGCCCCATAGTAAACCCTTGATTCAACAATTGTTGGAATAGATACAAATGCCTGATTTTTCAATGGCGTCTTTCTTATAAAAATCTTCTCAGGTCTGACGACAAATTTTAATTCCCCTGCCGTTGAGTTAAACTTACTATTTACTTTATTTACCGAAATTTTAAACTTCGCAAGATTTGGCAGTTCAACTTCGAAAACATATTTATTTAATTTACGCAAAATTCCTGTAAACAAATTTTTCGCGCCCATAAAACTTGCAACAAACTCCGTTCTCGGCTTTTCAAATATCTCATACCCGGTCCCAACTTGTTCAATCCTCCCGGCATTCATAACGGCGATCCTGTCCGAAACTGAAAGAGCTTCTTCTTGATCATGAGTGATGAAAATAAAGGTTATCCCAACCTCGTGTTGGAGTTTTTTAAGCTCGATTTGCATTTCTTTTCGCAGTTTTGGATCAAGCGCATTTAAGGGTTCGTCAAGAAGCAAAACTTTGGGCTTTAGGACAAGGGCTCTTGCAAGTGCAACTCTTTGTTTCTGCCCACCGCTTAGCTCGGACGGCTTTCTATTCTCAAGCCCATTCAATTTAACAAGTTCAAGGACTTCAAAAACTTTTTTCTTTATCTCAAATTTCCCAAAGTTTTGATAATTTACCCCGAAGGCGATATTTTCAAAAACATTCAAATGCGGGAAAAGAGCATAGTTTTGGAAAACCATATTAACAGGTCTCTTATACGGCGGGACATCAGTATAATCAACCCCATCAATTATGATTTTACCCGAATCAGGACGCTCAAAGCCAGCAATAATTCTCAAAAGTGTAGTTTTACCACACCCACTTGGACCAAGTATCGAGAAAAGTTCCCCTTTGTTTACGGCAAGATTTATATTGTCAAGAACTTTAATTTCTCCAAAACATTTGCTAACGCCCTGAATTTCGATCAGGGCGAGTTCCAAAGATGAGACGAGATTCTCCATCTCCGCTAAGTTCCCTCCAGTCTTGGTAAAAATTTTTTATAAAATCGAAATATCACGGCTTCGAGTTCCTATTTTTCACAAATTTTTTATAAAAAATATAAAATCTTTTTTCAAAAAATCAAGTCAACTCAGCCTTATTTTTCTCTCTGGCTTTTCCAAAGCTCATAATTTTTTCTTATGTCTTGCAAAACCTCTATATCGATCATATCATCATCTCTAATCCTTACATCGTAATTTTCCCAGCCCATAAAATTTTGCAAGGATTTTTTTGTTTTCTCATCGAAAACACCATTTACTGGTCCATCGTAAAACCCGCGATCTTTCATGATCTGTTGAAGCTCTCTGCAAATTTTTTCATCTATCTTTACGAGATTTTTGGGGTCGCTTTTGAAGAAGTAAAGTTTATGAAGTTTATAAAGCCGTTGAAGTTCTTCAAGCGGTTTTGGATGGTCATAAATGCTTATATCGATGTAATTGTCCATCGTGCTGTCATATCCAGCGCCTTTTTTAACGACGAGCAAAGCTGCGGACTGTTCACCTCGCTTATCCCCACCGGCCTTTCCTCCCGCAACAAGAGCGGCAACGAGCCTATCTGCAAGTGTTCCCTTAGTTTCCTCAAAAGTTTTTGCCATCGCTTCGACGGTTCTTTGATCAACAAGTATATTGCCTTGAACGGCGTAATATTTCCCGACTATGATTTGCCCTTTCCCACCATATTTCTTTTCATTCCCATATCCAACAATTCCACCAGCCCAGTCAAAGCATTCATTCCCTGTCCAGCTTGCCGAGTTTCCTTTGAAGTCGACTATTCCCACCTGTCTTATTTCCTTTTTCGGGTCGTTCTGAAGCAAAATTTGCAACGCCTGCTCAGCCGTTGCACCATTTTCAAGCAGTGCGAGTCCAACCGAACCATATCCAACATTTGCAAAGCTTTGGGTTGCAATAGCCCCAACATCCGCCTTAGCCCACGGGACGATTGGCCTTACATTTGGGAATTTTGATTGAACCGCTACGCCAGCTTCATTTGCTTCAGGATCGTAAGCGACTATTGAAAATGTAGCGCTTAACTTTGGTTTCACAAATTTAGAGTAAAAATTGACGGAAGCAAAAACTAAAACAGCAACAGCAAAAATTAAAATTAACCTCATTTTTGCACCTTTATTTGTTTTAATTTATAAACCGGAAAAATTACTTCGCCGTCTTCTTTAAACTTTTGATTCAAAAAATCATCAAAGAAATTCCAATTTACAAAACCGTCGTCGCTTTCGGGTTCAAGCAGATAAAAGATCAAGCCAACTTTCGGCTGTTTTGTTGAAACATAATAATAACCGCTGTCAATTTCAACCTTACGATTTTCAAAATGTCCAAACAACTTAACTTCATTATGACCTTGGAATCTTCTCTCTGAGTACTTCAAACTATCAACCACGAAAACATCGGCGTTCGCTTTAAACTTTTTCTCAACACGCTCAACCTTTATCCCATGCTCAATAAGCTTTTCAATCACATTTTTAAATTCGCCACTAAAAACATAAGCTAAGGGAACATTTCTCTTCTCAATGGTTTTAAATTCACCGAAATTTTTTGTTTTAAAAATCTCAAGATGCGGACTCACCATTCTTCTTCTTTCGCCCGTCAATGTGTCGATATATTCAATCATTCTATATCCATAAATTTCCGCTGGATTGTCAAACTCCTTCACCTGAAACCTTATCCCCAACGAATCGAGCGTTTCAGAAATAGCCAGTTCATCGGCTTGTTTGATAAGTTTTAACATTTTTCTGTGATTTCTAAAAGCAAACATTAAAATTTCCTCGATAAATTTTTCGGTAGCATCAATTCTGGTTTTGAAATCCGCATACGCATAAGCTTCGCTTAAAATGGCGAATCGATTTATCAATTCGATGTAGTTTGTCCCAAATCTCGGTCTATGGTCAAACGTTATCCATCCCTTCGATGGATCGAAAGGGTCAATAAAATTCCCATAAAAGTAAGTTCTGTAACTATATTTTTTCAGCATTTTATCCGTAACCTCACGAAGAAGTTTATCTCCGGTAAACTTAGTTATCTTTTGGTTTCCGTTCGGATTTAGACCTGTCGCATAAGTTAAAACATAGCCGTGATAAGAACTATTAGTAGCGTGACAGTCAATGACAAGATGCGGATCCCATTTATTGATTACATTTATCACAAGCGATTTTATCTCTGGCGTTTCAAGCTTTGTAAAATCTCTATTCAAGTCAAGTCCTTGCGAATTTTCTCTAACGCCTACGCCACCTTCGGGACCTTTTTGATGAGGTCTATTTTCCTTGCTCATCTTCTCATTTCCATCAGCATTTAAAATTGGAACTGCCAAAATTATAAGGCGATCAAAAAGTTTCTGGAAATTTTTGTCTGTGTGAAATTTTCTAATCAACTGAAGAATTGCCTCTTTTCCTTCAACCTCTCCAGCATGTATGTTCCCGATCATTAAAACGACTAATTTCCCCGAAGCCTTTACCTGTTCAGGTGTAAAAATTTTGGGCTTTGATAAAATCACAAGTGGCAAATTGCGCCCTTCGTAACTTTTTCCAAAAGTTGCCCTCGTTGCAATCTGGCTTGACTTTGTGATTTGCTCGATGAAATCAATTACATTCATATAAGTTGAGGTTCGCGTATAATTACTTAACTCCGCTTGCGTTTTCGGAAGCTCAAAATCGGAAAAAATTTGAAGGAAAGTTACAACAATTAAAGCAAGCATCTTTCAATTCATTTTTGTCTTATGATATACTCAAGACCTTCAGGCCTTACGCTTACAAGCTTGAGGTTATCTGAAATGATTATTTGTGGTTTTACAAGACCTGTTTTATCATTTACAACATCACGATAACTCACAAATGCTTTTATTAATGCGCCTTTATCAGATGTAAAATCCCCAGTGTTGATTTCAATAAGTTTTGATAAAGATCCGCTTATGACAACCCTAACACTTGATGGAAAAAATAAAACCTCTTTATCAGCTGGGACATTAATAGCCTGAACCGGAACTATAAATTCACGTTCAACTATTTGTTCTATCTCAAAATTTGCTTGCACATAATCGTCGCTTAACTTAAGAAGTTTTTCAGATGGGTTAATAAGGGGAAGTTTGAGTCTATACTTGCCCGCTTTTTCAATCTCAATCTCCTTTGTTGAGATCGATCCAATTTTTGATATGAGCGATTCGGCGCCGGAAACAGTTACGCTATCTGGATTTAACTTTGGTGGGGATGCGAAGCCATAATTATCACCTTTGATCTCAAATTTAAGTTCGAGAGGAACCTTTCGTTCAATTTTTTTATCAAGTTCAATACTTAATGTCCCTGGATTTACAGCAACTATGCGAACATTTTCTGGAAGGGGAATATAAACACGATGATTTAAAGAAAGATTAACTTTTAAACCTTGGCGGATGTTAGATAAGTCGATGAAAATTTGCGGGCTTGAGAAAAAATAAAAGGGCAGGAGTTTCCATCCCTGCCCCTTAAGCCTCAAATCAACAACATCTGGATAGTCAGTTTTGATTGCTCTTTGAGGCTCTAGATTTTTTATTACGATTTTTGCCTTAAAATTTTCTTCATACTCACCATTAAGATTTACAACAAGCCACAATATAGACGCTGCAAAAATCGAGAGAAGCAGTGAGATATAATTTTTCATTTAAATCAACCAAACTTCGCTTTTATGATTTTTTCAATTAATTCTTCTTTTGTTGCTTTTGAAATCTCACGTCCTGTAAGTTCAATTTCCTCGATTTTTCTTGCAAGCGAACGAAGTTGCATCACGCTTAGGTTTTCGAGATACGAGCGAAGCTCTTCCGGTGAATTAGCCTCAGGTAAATTAGCCGGGTCAACCGGTGGCTTTGCACCCGGGGCTTCGGGCGGTTTCTCAGGGTAGATTAACATTTCAAGGTCATCGATCGGTCTTGGTATAACATGAACTGAGACAAGTTCTCCAACTCTTTGTGCGGCGGAGGCACCCGCATCAACAGCAGCTTTTACAGCGGCAACCTCTCCAATTATTTTGATCGTCACATATCCACCCCCGATATATTCCTTGCCAACAAGTTTAACATTTGCAGCTTTACAAGCTGCATCAGCCGCCTCAATGGCAGCCACAAGCCCTCTTGTTTCTATCATTCCTAATGCATATTCAATCATAGTTTAAACCTTTTTAATTTCATTTTCCCTCGGGTCGTTTCGGTAGAATGAGTTCAACATCCGCATGAGGTCTTGGTATCACGTGAACCGAGACGAGTTCTCCTACTCTTTGAGCAGCAGCTGCACCTGCGTCAACCGCAGCTTTAACTGCACCAACATCCCCACGAACCATAACGGTTACATATCCCCCACCGATTACCTCCTTTCCAATGAGCGTAACTTTTGCTGCTTTACACATCGCATCAGCTGCTTCAATTGCTCCCACAAGACCCTTTGTTTCGATCATGCCAAGTGCATCAAGCGTTTCTGCCATAACGAGATTCCTTTTTGTTTTTCGTTTTTCTGGGTTTGAAAAAATATAATCAGTTGTTTTTAAATTATCAAATTTAGTTAAGTTCCCTGCGGTTTGCGTAAAAGTTCAAAAGCAAACCAATCATAGCCATATTCACCCACATCGCTGAGCCACCATAACTTAAAAAAGGAAGCCATATCCCAATGACAGGCGAAAGACCAACTGTCATGCCAATATTGACTGCCACATGGAATAACCAAAGCGAAAAAATCCCCGCTGAAACCAAGCTCGCAAACTTTTGCTTAATCATCAACCCAATATTTACAATACGCCAAAGCAAAATAAGATATAAAATCAAAATTGAAATTGCCCCGATAAATCCAAATTCCTCAGCAGGAACACAAAATATAAAATCCGTCCATTGGGCAGGGACAAATCTCAATTGCGTCTGCGTCCCTTTCATAAAACCTTTGCCAGTTAATCCACCCGAGCCAATCGCTATCTTCGATTGAATCACATTATAACCCGCACTAAGAGGATCGCTCAATGGATTTAAAAAAGCTATGATTCGCTTCTGCTGATGCGGTTTTAACACATTATGGAAAATATGTTCACTCGTAAGACCAATGATAAGGTTCAAAGCAATGATCATAAACGATAAAATAAAAGGCTTTTGCATTAGAAGAAATAAAATCACAATCAAAACTGAGGTCCCAATGAAAACTTTCATGCTGAAAAATGATGCACCTATCAAAATCAATGGAGCAATTATAAGCAAAAGCCAAAAAACAGGAACTCCCGCCCAAAACATCATCCCGATAAAAATTGCCCCAAATGTTATCGCAGTTCCAAAATCAGGCTGTAAAATTATCAAGAAAATTGGAATCCCAGTCAATATCCCTGCAACTATCAAAGTCAACAAACTATTTGGCTCAACGTTTCTTCTCGACAAAAAATAAGCTAAAGCTAAAATCGTCGTAAACTTTGCGAACTCAGATGGTTGAAATTGAAACTTCCCAATTTGAATCCATGATGCAGAACCTGACACTTTTTTACCAATAAAAAAGATAAGTACGAGAAATATTATCGAGAGCAGATAAAGCCAAATGGTTAAACTTATCAACCTATTCGCAGGAAAAAGATAAAAAAACACAACAATAGCAAGACCGCTCAAAACCAAAAGAACATGCTTTACAAAAATTGGATACTGACCCGGCAATTTCGTTGCGCTATAAACTGACATTACACCAATGATAAGAAGTCCCAAAAGCGGGATCAAAATTTTGAAATCGATTTTATCGCTTATACCTTTCACCATTTTACAAGTTTAAACCCAGTTTTTTGGTTTTTAAGTTCAAAATACTTTTTTACTATTTCCCTTGCAAGAGGTGCAGCGACTGCCCCGCCGAATCCAGCATTCTCAACTATAATCGCAAATGCAATCTCAGGATTCTCATATGGGGCAAATCCAATAAACCAAGCATGGTCTTCGCCGTGTGGATTTTGAGCAGTTCCGGTCTTACCTGCGACATTTACTCCCTCAACCCTCGCCGCTTTACCCGTACCAGATGGACCATTTACAACTAAATACATTCCCTCACGAACTATATCAAATGTCCTTTGCGAAACTGGAATTTCACGAGTATAATATGAAACCTCTTCAGCTTTTCCCGTTTTTTTGTTTATTATCTTTTTAACAAGGTGTGGTTGATGATATTTTCCATAATTTGCAAGTGCCATAGCATATCCTGTCATTTGTATAGGTGTCGCGCTAATTTCACCTTGACCGATCGCTAAACTTATAAGATAACCTTTGGTCCATTTGTTAACCCCATAAACACGGTTAAAATAATCCGTTGATGGTAAAATTCCGGATAACTCTTCTGGCAAATCAATTCCAGTCCTTCTCCCAAACCCGAAAAGAGCCCCATACTTTGACCATTCATCAAAATCAACTCTCAACATAAGATTATAAAAATAAACGTTACATGAAACTTCTATTGCTTTAATTAAATTCACCCAACCATGCCCGTAAGATGTGTGACATTTGAAAACTTTGTTCCCATAGACAAAATATCCGGGGCAATAAACTTTCCAATTCAAATCGACAGCTCCCATCTCAAGCGCAGTAATCGCAAGTATCATTTTGAAAGTTGACCCTGGCGAATAAAGTCCGGATATAGATCTATTTAAAAGCGGTTTACGCGGATCTGAATTAAAAGCATTCCACACACTATCTGGCGTATACCCACTTAATAAAGTTAAATCATAACTTGGCTTGCTAACCATTGCCAAAATTTCCCCATTTCTCGGGTCTATTACAATAGCTGAACCATTCCTATCTTGAAAAAGCGATTCTATAAAAGATTGCAACTCGATATCAATTGTCAAAACCAAATCCGAACCCTCAGATGGAGGTATATCATTTCTTCCATCATTGTATCTGCCAACAGGCCTACCAAGCGCATCGACGATTATAAAACTATATCCCTTTCCCCCTTTTATAAATGCCTCATAACCTCGCTCAAGCCCAGCGTGACCGATTTGATCGCCGGGTTTATATAAACCTTTGTAGATTGAAAGTTGAGCTGGGGTTATCTCTTTTACATAGCCAAGTATATGAGATGCAAGTTCAGGAGCTATATAGTTTCTTTTATGTTCAATTATGTAATCAACCCCCTTAAGTTCATCTCTGTGTTCCTCTATGTAAGAAATTGCTTTCATTGAGGCATCACGACGAATTTTAACCGGTGAAAACGGTGAAATAGCGTTTGTGATTTTTTCAACTATATATTTTCTGTCAACTTTTAAAATTTTGGCTAAAATATCAAGGTTTTTAAAATCAAATTCATATGGCACGACAGTTACAGTATACGACGGGACGTTATCAACGATAATTTTCCCATTTCTATCGAGAATTAGACCCCTGATAGGATCATGCTGAATTGCTCTAATGCTATTGCTCTCAGCACGTTTCTTATATTCAACATCACGATACAGTTGAAGCTCATACAATTTTATGACAAAGAAGAGGAAAACAACGCTGATAAAAATTTTCAGAAACTTTGCTCTTGAATCGAGTTCCATCATGTCATCTCAACCTCCTAGATGTTGTGAAAATCGGAATTAACGACAACATCGTCGTATAAATTGAACGTCCGAACATTAACTTTAAAATTTCCGCATTATTTAATTCGCGACTGAGGATATCAAGCGAGAAATAAACAAGATTATTTACAAGCGAGCAAAAGAAAACGATGCCGAAAAAACGAAGCGTCTCTGTGTTTATTTCAATTTTTGTCTCATTGTAAAAATATCCAGCAATGAAACCTGCAATTGTTTTAGAAAGAGCTGAAAGCCCAAGCGTAAAATCGACCGTTAAATCGATTAACAAACCAGCAATAAAACCCGCTACACTTCCTGCAATTTGACCATTCTTTAAGGCGATATACACAACGAAAATCAGCATTAAATCCGGTGGAATCCCTTCAATTGTAATCAACGGCACAACGCTTATATGCAAAAGGAGCAAAATTAATCCAACCAGCAAATATCTAAGGTAAACCATTCTTAATAAAATTTATTTTCTCAAGATGTTCTGCTCTATCTCATCCCTCTCAATATCGTATTTATACTTAACAACAAAAACTTCCTCAAGTTTTGTAAAATCAACCGACGGCTTAACCTTGATTTTTTTAAATAGACCTGGAACAGAATTATCTATCTCAGCTATAACCCCAATCTCGAATCCCGGTGGGAAAATCGTGCTATACTCAGAGGTTATGACAACATCACCAACCTCAACATCCATCGTCTTTGCCACGTTTAACATTAAAAGATATTCATCACCATTCCAACTAATTATTCCGTCAACGCGACTTCTTTGAATTTTAGCGCTCGCCCGAAAATCTTTATGAAGCAAAATCATCCCAATAGAATAATTCTTTCCAACCTTCATAATTTTCCCAACGACTCCAGATTCGCATATAATTGGCATACTTATTTCGATCCCATCGTTTGAGCCAACATTCAGAACTATGTAATTATACGGACTCACAAGCGTTTTCCCAACGACATCAGCTGGAACAAAACTATAATTATTATTTTTTTCTTTGAAGCCTAAAATCTTGCGCAACCGGATGTTCTCAAGTCTCTCCTCACGAAGCTGGCTTAGTTCGTTTAACAAAAATATATTTGCTTTTCTTAATTCTTTATTTTCAGATTTGAGATCATAAAAATTCGGAATGATGTTCAAGATAGATTTTGAAATTCCGGAGACCTCAACAGCAATCGTACCCAAAATGTGTGATTTAGATGAGTTTTTCGTGAAAAGCAGTGTTAGCGAAATCAAAATCAGAATTGAAAGGACGAAATATTCCTTTATATGTCGAGCAATTTGAGAAAAAATTCTTTGCATCAATAGCGTTGGCTTTTGATGAGAACTTTTGAATATGCCTCAAGATTTTCAAGCACTTTTCCGGCACCTCGCACAACAGCTGTCAATGGATCTTCCGCAACATGGACTGGTAGTCCTGTTTCCATTCTTATTCTCTCGTCAAGACCTTTGAGAAGCGAACCTCCACCTGTAAGCATAATTCCTCTGTCAAGTATATCAGCTGCAAGCTCTGGCGGAGTTCTTTCAAGGGCAAGTTTTATAGCATCGATTATCGCGATTATTGGCTCGTTTAAAGCCTCGCGAATTTCAACGGAACTCACCTCAACTATTTTAGGTATCCCGGTAACAAGATCCCGTCCTTTAATTTGAATTGTCACCTCTTCATCAAGCGGTACAGCGGAACCAACTTCACACTTTATATCTTCCGCTGTCCTCTCTCCAATCAGAACATTATACGACTTTTTAAAGAGTTGAATTATCGCATTCGTCATCTCATCACCAGCTATTCTTATCGACTCTTGTGTCACAATCCCGGACAAAGCAATAATCGCAATCTCTGTTGTCCCACCCCCAATGTCAATTATCATATTACCATACGGCTCCGTAACATCAATTCCAATTCCAATAGCTGCGGCCATTGGCTCGGGGATCAAATGAACTTCCTTGGCTCCAGCATGTTCAGCGGAATCGCGCACAGCTCTTTTTTCAACCTCAGTTACGCCACTTGGAATGCTTATAACAACGCGTCTGCTTGGAAACCAATTAACGTGGATTTTCTTGATGAATTCCCTCAACATCCCCTCAGCCATTTCAAAATCAGCTATGACACCATCTTTAAGCGGTCTTATCGTCTGAAGGTCCTTGTGCGTTCGCCCAAGCATCTCTTTTGCCTCTCGACCTATGGCGACGATTTTCCTCGTGCTTCTATCATATGTTACGATCGAGGGCTCATTTAAAACTATTCCTTTACCCTTCATCCATATTAAGGTGTTTGCGGTTCCAAGGTCGATCGCTATATCTGCGGTAAATAAATTGAAAAGCCCCATTTTTCTCCGTTTATTTTAGTGTTTAAAATGCCTTATTCCTGTAAAAACCATTGCGATGTTATATTCATCCGCTGTTTTTATGATTTCATCATCTCTTATTGAACCACCAGGTTGAATCACAGCGGTTGCTCCAGCTTTTATCGCTTCAATTAATCCATCCGGAAATGGGAAAAAAGCATCTGACGCAACAACACTTCCCCTCAAGTCATGCCCCATTTCCTTAGCCTTCATCACCGCAATTTTGGACGCATCAACTCTTGACATCTGTCCTGCACCAATTCCAAGGGTTCTATCTTTCTTTGCATAGACTATCGCATTTGACTTCACATGTTTTACAACTTTCCAAGCAAAAATCAAAGCCTCCATCTCATCAACTGTTGGTTTTCTCTTGGTCATTACTTTTAAATTCAAAGGTTCAAGGTCTACAAGATCAGCTTCCTGCACCAAAACCCCACCAATGACCCTCTTAAAGTCAAAGCCCATATCTCTTAAGTTAATATTTTTGTACCTTATCAATCTTCTATTTTTCTTTCTCGTCAAGAAGCTCAATGCATCCGATGAAAACTCAGGCGCAATTATAACCTCAGAAAAAATATCATCAGTTTCAATTGCCGTTTTTAAATCAACAGGTCTGTTAAAAGCGATTATCCCACCAAACGGAGAAACCGTATCTGTTGCGAAAGCCTTTCTAAATGCTTCAAGTATTGAAGTATCATCCACGCCAACACCACAAGGATTTGTGTGCTTAACGATGGCGCACGCGGGTTTATCAAACTCAAGAACAAGTTCAGTGGCTGAACTTATATCGAGAATGTTGTTGTAGGAAAGTTCCTTCCCATGTAGTTGTTCAAAGTAATTAAAGAAATCCCCGTAAAGAGCAGATCTTTGATGCGGGTTTTCTCCATAGCGTAGGTTTTTTGCCTTGCTGAGGTTAAGATAAAAAACCTTTGGTAAAACATCTTCGGTTAATTGCGCGAATAAAAAGTTTGCTATAATGGCATCATAATGAGAAGTATGCTGAAATATCTCAACAGCGAGCGAAAGTCTTGTCTTCTCAGAAAGTTCACAACCATTTAATTTCAACTCTGAAATTATCTCACCATATTTATCTGGGTTTACAACCCCAGCGACATACTTGTAATTTTTAGCGGACGCCCTCAAAAGCGTAACCCCACCAATGTCAATTTGCTCAATCGCTTCTTCAAGTTTAAAATCTTTTTTCGATATCGTTTGAGCAAACGGATAAAGATTGACAACGACAAGGTCTATGGGTTCAATTCCAAACTGTTTTAACTGCTCAATATGTCCGAGTTCATCCCTTACCGCAAGAATCCCTGCTAAAATTTTCGGATGAAGCGTTTTAACTCTCCCGTCAAGGATCTCCGGAAAACCAGTGATCTCTTCGACCTTTCTCGCCTTTATTCCGTTTTGAACCAAAAGATTATAAGTTCCCTCGGTTGAAATAATTTCTATATCTAGATTTTGAAGTTCTCTTGCGAAATCAACTATTCCGGTCTTATCGTAAACGCTAATAAGCGCGGTTTTAATCCTCATTTTGGATAAGCACCTTTCTTCCTAATACCTTTACTTTTTCTTCAACGAATAATTTTATCGCCTGCGGATAGACTTCATGCTCTACCTCCAAAACTCTTTGAGCCAAAGTCTCTGGCGTATCATCATCTTTAACCTCAACAGCTCTCTGCATAACAATAGGACCATGGTCATATTCTTCATCTACGATATGGACGGTAACGCCAGTTATTTTCACACCAGATTCAATCACTGCCTTATGGACATTAAGTCCATACATTCCCTGCCCTCCAAAAGCTGGCAAAAGGGCTGGATGAATATTGAGGATTCGATTCGGATATTCCTTTATAACCTCGGGAGGTATTTTTTTCATATATCCTGCAAGAACGATAAGTTGAATATTCCTTGACTTCAATTCATCCAAAATTTTTTTCACATACTCCTCATCGCTTGAAAATTGCTTTCTACTAATATGCAAGGCATCGATTCCGTTTGCCCTCGCTATCTCAAGGGCACCGGCGTTCGAGTTGTTGCTTATGACCACGGAAATTTTTGCCTTTAAAACGTTTTTCTTTATGGCGTTAAGGATTGCCATAAGATTTGAACCGCGACCAGAAGCAAAAACAGCAATGTTCATCGTATGATTACACCGATAATTTCATTCCACGAATAAATTTAATATTTGATTGACAAATTGTCAAATCATAATATCCCCCTCCATTTGCAAAAAAGGAAGGAACAAAATTTTTAAACGATGCGAAGGCAGGCTTTAAAATCTTCTTCTCATCCTTTCTCTTTGTATATCACGAATTGCGCTCATAAACTCGCGCCTAAAGTTTCGCTCAAACACAACCACTTGCGCAATTTGCTGTTCCGTTAAAATATCTTTTAGCTCCTTATAAAAATTAACACGCATCTCATGCTCTTTCTTTGCAAGTTCAAGCAACTCTTGAATCGATTTATCATAACCTTCTTTGTCCCCGCGCCTTAATTTAAACTCCATCTCGCTCACGATCCTTTCTCTTTCAAGTTCAAGTTGATCCACTTCCTTCGAAAATTTCGTATACTTATTCAAGAATTTAACGGAGTTTTGTTCATCAAGTTTTAAAATCTCGAGAAGGCGAACTTTTTTAAATTCAAGAATCCTCTCTCTCCAACGCTGTCCCATACCCATATAATTTTGAGCAGATAAAACACTTGCCAAGAAAAATATCATCGCGATAGTTAAAATTGCTTTCTTCATCTCAAATTAAAATTTGTTTGAAATTCGACTTAAAACTTCCTCAATATCGATGTGTTGATAATCATCCGCTTCCATATCCAACCTCGGAAGTTGATATTTTTCATAAAGATAAGAAACCGCTTGTTCTAATGTTTCCTCGCTAAACTCAGATAATTCATATGGTTTGATAAAAACGCCCGTAGTTCTTAACTCAAAGGTTTGTGAAATGTAAATTTCATCCTGCTTCGCTGGTATGTTCGAAAAAACAAGCCCGAACAAAAACCCAACGATCACGGTAACAAGCGAAGGTGCAAGAAAAACCGGTTTAAGTGCAAAAACACCAGCATCATTCATACGTCTTGCTATTTTATTCCTAACGCGTGGGAGAAAATTCACCCAATAAAATTCTGACGGCTCTTCAAAATTATAATCACCTAAAACAGAAACAAGGCTCTTTATCTCAAAAAATTCAATCTTACAACTCTCGCATACTTCAATATGCTTTTTTATTTCGCTAGAATCGATTTTCCCAGTTGCAAAATCGACGAGATTATTTTTCACATCATTGCATTTCATCGTTTATGAACTTTTGTATTTTTTTGACAGCATGGAAATAATTTGCCTTTAAAGTTCCAACTGGTTTGTTAAGTATCTTTGAAATCTGCTCGTAATCAAGGTCTTCAAAAAAACGCATAATGAAAATCATTCTTTGTTTAGGTGGAAGTTTTTCTATCGCCTTTTCAATTAAATTTTTTCTCTCTTTATCAAGAAGCTCCTGTTCGGGAGTTTGGCTGAACTTCAAAAGGTTCACTATCTCGTCTATCTGGATAAATTCCTTTATCTTTCTCTTCCTTAAAACATTGTTACACTCGTTAACTGTGATTCTATAAATCCATGTAAACAAACTTGATTCGCCCTTGAAATCAATAAGAGAATAGTAAAGTTTGATGAAGACCTCTTGCGCGACATCATCGGCGTCATCATGATTTCCAAGTATCTTTCTTGCAAGTCCGTAAACTTTTCTTTGATATCTTTGAACGATCTCATCAAACGCTGATATATTTCCATTTTTGAATTCATTTACGAGCTCTATATCAGATTTGTTGGGCATTTACCCATCGATGTATGAATTTAACAAAAAGCGGAGGGCAGGTTCAACCTGCCCTACATTTAACATTAATACACTACATAAGGCACACCCCAAACTGAAACAGATATAGGTGCGGAATCATCATATAAAGATTCTCTCGAAATAGCATGAACCATCGCATTGAACGAACCTCTATGCATGTGAACTTTCACATTAGCTTCATACACTTCTTCGCCACTTGTAGAAGAAACAAGTTGGAACAATTTTCTCGCCCTAAAGAATCCAAACCTGTTAACACCATAAGTCATTGAAACAATATCTGTGTCAGGTGTTGCACTTTGCACTGTGACGGTAAATTTAACAAGTGCAGATGGATTAAAGGATGGAACCCCATCTCGATGCCATAAAAATCCAGGTCGATAAAACTGATTCAATGGATCCGTCACCTCAACAACATTACCATTTGGCAAAGTCAACGATATTTTCTTGATGACGATGTTTGAATTTTGGGTTCCACCCTGGACAAGCGAAACAGCCCAAATTCTCCACCTCCCTGCTCGCACAGTATCAGCGCTGGAAACTTTAACAACTTGGACTTTACGCTTGAAAACTTCAGTTAAAGGCTTGGTTATAACTGTGTCAGGAGTTGTATTTCCAGCTGTATATGTTCCAGCTATCTTCAAATCAGACTCAACGGTTCGGGTTATGGCCACAATAACAAGCGTATCGTTAACCTGATCATAAGCATATTCTTTGGTCACCTTTTTCACAATTCTCCCCCATCGCAACGGATAAAACTCCTTCAAAAGTGAACCGAAATCAAAATCCGGTGGTAGATATGTTCCATCGTTCAACGCAGCATCAACAGAAGCGATAAAGTCATCGCTTTCGATTATTTGCTTTATAACTTCCTTGTCGGAATTAGAAAGCGATGAAACGATTTCCGACTCTTTTGTGCATCCATAAATCAACAAGGATAAGGAAAGTGCTAAGAATAAAAATTTTGCTTTCATGGCTCTTCTTCTTTTTGTTTTTATTTTTTCACTTATTTTGATGCAATAAGGTAGGTAACGGTTTAATCTGAAATTAAACCAAGCGCATTTTTAATCTTCGTGTAAGTATCCGAAATAAGCTCAGAGATCACCTTTGTTTCGGAGATTACAGGCATAAAATTCGTATCACCATTCCATCTTGGGACAATATGAAAATGGATGTGCTCATCAATCCCAGCCCCACTTACTTTGCCAAGGTTTGCTCCGATATTAAATCCGTGAGGTTTAAGAGCTAATTCAAGCGCACGAATCCCCTTTTTTATAACCTGCATAACCTCGAGCATCTCCTCGTCAGTTAAATCAGAAAAATTAGGCGTATGCTTATACGGCACAACCATTATATGTCCGGAGTTATAGGGAAAAAGATTCATTATTATATAGCACTTTTCTCCACGAAAAAGGACAAAGTTTTTCTCATCTTCGTTCGATTTCGCCTTCTCACAAAACAAGCACTCTTTTTTCACGTCCGGACTTGAATTTGAAAAACTTTCAATATACTTTGCTCTCCACGGAGCCCAAAGACGATCCATTGACAACTTGAGGTTTATTTTTATCGCTTATGCTAAAAAATAAATCAAAAAAAGCAAAAAACGAAATTTCTCAGGTTTCGTTTTAAATTGAAATCAACACTTGATAAATTATAAAAAAATGTCAATCTCAGAAAGCTAATGAAAATCGCATTCTTAATCGATCCAGAATCAACGAACGAACAAACTCAAGTATATAAATGGGTAAAATCAAGGATCGGAAACGTCGTTAAAGCTGAAATCGAAAGAATAACCCAGACAAAACTCGAAGAATTCAACATTATCTGGTGGCACTACGAAAAAGATTTAAAACTTCCCGAGTTCGTAAAAGATGAAAGTTTCAAATCAATCCTTTTAGATTTTATCAATCGTGGTGGAAATCTGCTTCTAACCTTATCTGCCATAAAACTTTTAAATGAGTTGCAAATCGAACCGATCGAACCAGATTTTGAAAGAGTTGGATTTCACGAACCCGCAACCACAGTTCGAAAAGGCTTCGTTTCCTTCTTTGGTCACCCAATTTTTAAAGAACTTCCAAACGGAGCCATTACATTTTCTCCATCTCGCAGTGGAAAATTTCTGGAAATCGCTTATTTGAACAGAAATCCCGAAAAATTAAAAATTATTGCGGTTGAAAAAAATGGAGAAGAGGTAGATTATAACAAGAAAATCTTATTTGAGTTTGAAAATAACGGGCGAATAATCGCGATAAGCAGTAATGTCTATTTCTCACAAGCCGAAAACTTGTTCTTTTTTAACCTCGACCGTTTGATTTTAAACTCGCTCCTATACCTCAACAATCCCAAGAAATTTAGCGCGCCCAAAACTTACTGGAACTTCACAAAAGAAATCCGAAAGGTTGAACTTAAACTCGAAAATAAATCTTTAAGAACCACGCAAAAAAAGCTTGGGAAAAAAGATACGGGGATTTATCGCGAGGTCGAAAGAAATTTTTCCATACACAACAAAAAAATCATTGCAAATGTTTCTGAAACAGGGATAGAGAATATCTTGATTCCGCCACTTCAACTTGTCCAAGAGTTAAAATTATTTTTGAAAAAGGAAGATAAACTTTTATCACCGAAGAACACAAAAATTTTACTTAAACCAGAATCAGTCGTGCGCAGTTTCGAGATAAATTCTGTAAAGTTTCAAGAGACGATATTCGCTCATCCACAAAAGCCGATTTTACTTTTGAATTACTTGATCATAACTTCCAAAGATGTCGAGATTTGCCTACAAATTAAAGTTTCGCCAAACATTTTAAGCACACCTAACATCCCATTTAAAAATTTTTCATTCGGATTTGATGAAAAATTAAAATGTGTCTGCGTTTTCAACAATGAGCTTTTTGCCTTGATTTTTGGAAGTTCGAGAAAGCCTAGTTCAGTCCAACTTGATATCGAAGAAGATGATTTAGTTGCAAAAATTTGCTATAAAATAGCCTCTGGCAAAGAAAAATCTTTCAATTTCGCCATCACTGGAAATGTCAAACGCCCTGGGACAGCTAAAGACCTAATTTTTCTTTCAAAAGAATTTTACAAACTTGCATTAAAATTTCCACACAAAATTTTTAAAGAAAATTTCAAAGATGTCGAAGACAAATTTCGAAAACGACTCATCATTTCGACACCAGATGAAAATTTAAATAACAATTTCAAACTCGCCCTCGCTTTTATAACCAAATTCACTAAAAACATTGAAACGCTTGGAAAGTTTTTGATAAGCGACATAAAAAGTCACAAAGTAAATGTTAAAGAGATTCTAAGCGCAATTCCAGCATTGCTTAAAATAGGTGAATATGAAAGCGTCAGGGATACGCTCGAGTTTATAGGCAGATTCATAAATTTAAAAGGTGAGATCCCTTCAAAATTTTCGTTCTCAGGGATATTTGAATATGACGAAGAGTTAAGGTGGGATTACATAAAAGCATGCGGAGATTATTTGCGATGCTCTAAGGATAAACTTTTCGCGAAGTTCACATGGACGAGACTAAAGAAATTGACCGAGAACGAAAAAATTGAAGATAGAATCGATGTCCTCGATTCGCTTTGTTTGTTCACCAATGTTTTAAAGGATGAAGCATGGCTGGGGAAATTAAGCAAAGTAGAAATTAACAAAACCGGCGAAATCAACTTTCAAGACGATGGCATTGAGCTTGGGAATATAAATGTTGATTCACTTACTTCGCTTTCCAAGTTTATTCAATCTGCCATTGGAAGATACTGTGATTTTTCCGTCGATGCATTTGAGAAAAAACTGCGTTTCTCGCCGAAGATAAAAAACGGATTGGGATTTTTGAAGATTAGAAATTTGAGATTGCAAAATATGGGGATTAATATAACGATTGAGCGAAGCGATAAATGCATTAACATTACGTTTGAAAAAAGAGATTTGCCCGAGATAAAAGTGATTTTAGAGCCGGAATTTGAAAGGCAAGTTGAAATTGAGAGAATTTTAATCGACGACAAACCAACTGAAAAATTTTTATACGTTGGGGAAAGGCTAAGTTTGGAATTTACATTTAGGTTTTTGAAGATGGTGAAAATTTTTTTGAAATAAGCATGAAATTCATCTCCCCAAAAATCGGGAGGGCAAAACGAATGGATTTTTATGAAGTTGAAGTCCAAATTTTTGTCCCAGTCTATTTGCCATAATATCTCTCTCATCCCACACAAGATTTAAACCGAACTTTTCCCCTTTCTCAATCAAAATTCCAATTTTATCCGCGGTAATTTTCCCGCCATTTACATAAGCGATGTAAGCGGAAAGAAAGAAATGTTGAAGTTTATCTCTATCGTCAATCGTGTCTGAAAAAATATGCGATGGCAAATTTGCGGTTCTGCGTTTAAATTCATCCTCACTTTCAGATGTTAGAAATATTGGAAGTTTCAGCCCTAGGATTGGAACTTTAAGCTTAATTTTCCTATGGTCAAGCGTGGAAAGTCCACAAACGAGAAGAGCATCAGCGATGTTGTAGCTACAGATAACAAGCGATTTTTTATAGATCAAATCAACAGCGGTGACATCGCCAAATTTATCCTTTAAAATTTTGAATTCATCACTTCTTATAAAATCCCTAACCCGCTTTACATAGAAAATTTTGTTCTCAATAAACGGATTAAATAAAACCGATTGTGAATATGCCAAAGTAGTTATAAAGATGAAGGAGAAAAGCTTAAGTTTGAATGACCCCGACATTAAACTTTGGGATATATGGATTGTTGTTTGCGATTTCAATTCCGCGGGAGATAATTTTTCTTGTTTCGACTGGATCAATTATCCCATCGATCCAAAGTCGTGCTGCCGCGAAAATCGGTTCCATTTCCTTCTCGTATCTTTTCTGAATTTCCTCTAAAAGCTTTTCCTGCTCCTCTTTGCTTATCACCTTTCCCTCTTTTTCCATCTGCGAAAGTTTTATGCTCAATAATGTTTCGCTTGCTTGTTTACCACCCATCACAGCAATTTGTGCGGTTGGCCATGCGAATATAAATCTTGGGTCATATGCCTTGCCACACATCGCATAATTTCCAGCTCCAAAACTATTTCCAATTATAAAAGTAAACTTTGGAACGACGCTATTTGCAACTGCGTTAACCATCTTAGCCCCATCTTTTATGATCCCACCCCATTCTGCTCTTTTCCCAACCATAAATCCAGTGACATCTTGAAAGAAAACAAGAGGAATTTTCTTTTGGTTGCAATTCATAATAAATCTTGCCGCTTTATCAGCGCTATCAGAATAAATAACACCCCCAACTTGCATTTCTCCAAGCTTTGTTTTGATGATAGACCTTTGGTTTGCGACTATTCCAACAGCCCAACCATCGATTCTTGCATAAGCACAAATAAGCGTTTTGCCATATCCAGCTTTATATTCATCAATCTCGCTACCATCAACAATTCTTGCCAAAACTTCATACATATCATAAGGTCGAGAAATATCCCTTGGGATAATTCCATAAATTTCATACGGATCATATTTCGGTGGTTTGGGTTCAACTCGATTGAAACCCGCTTTCGGTGTTTCTCCAAGTTTTGAGATTATGCTTCTTATTGTTTCAATCGTTTCTTCATCGTTTTTACATTTATAATCTGTGACCCCACTTATCTCGCTATGAACTGTTGCGCCACCAAGGGTCTCAATGTCGATCTCTTCTCCAATAGCCGCTTTAACAAGATGAGGTCCGGCCAGAAAAACACTGCCGGTTCCTTCAACTATCAATGCTTCGTCGCTCATAATTGGAAGATATGCTCCACCAGCAACACATGGCCCCATAATCGCTGCTATTTGTGGTACTCCCATCGAAGACATTATAGCATTATTTCTGAAAATTCTTCCGAAATGTTCTTTATCCGGGAAGATCTCGCTTTGCAAAGGGAGGAAAACGCCAGCTGAATCGACAAGATAAACAATCGGTATTCTATTTTCCATAGCTATTTCTTGAGCGCGAAGATTCTTTTTACATGTTATCGGAAACCACGCGCCTGCTTTAACAGTTGCATCGTTCGCAACCATTACCACATCTCGACCATGAACTTTTCCGATTCCAACTACAACCCCGCCCGATGGAGCACCTCCATACTCTTCATACATTCCATAACCGGCAAATAAACCAATTTCGAGAAATTCGCTTCCGGGGTCTATCAGACCTTGAATTCTTTCTCTTGCTGTTAATTTACCTCTTTTGTGCTGTTTTTCAATCGCATCTTTTCCCCCACCAAGTTTTATCTGCTCCGCTTTTGCGTTTAAAACGCGCAGTAAGTTTTTCATATTGTCTTCATTTTCAAAGAAGGCTTGATTTTTCTTTATTGGGCTACCTATTGCTTTTGGCATTTCAAATTGTTCACCTTTGCTTTAGATATTTTCCTTCAATTTCAAAAATTTTGTTTAATCTTTGAAGATGCCTGCCCCCACCGAAATTTGTTTCAAGAAAAGTTTTTACAATCTCTTTAGCAAGTTCACTTCCGATCACCCTTGCACCAAGCGTGAGGACATTAGCATCGTTATGTTCTCTGCTAATCCTTGCTGTAAATTCATTATGACAAGGTACAGCTCTTATTCCCGGGACTTTGTTCGCAACGATTGACGAAGCAATCCCAGTTCCATCGATCACCAAACCGCGCCATACTTTTCCAGATGTAACCGCATAAGCAACCGCGTAAGCAAAATCCGGATAATCAACCGGGGATTCAGAATTTGTTCCAAGGTCGAGGGCGGAATATCCAAGGTCAGAAATAAATTTTTTGATTTCTTCTTTCAACTTAAATCCCGCATGATCGCTTGCGATGGCGACAACCTTCTTTGCATCTAACCTTGTTTCAGGTTTTAATGGATAGTTAAACTTTTGCTGAGTTTCGCTTTTTTCGATGAATTTTATCCTTAATTGCAAGGCTTTGTCTCTTGCTGAGGGCGTGACGATGGTATTTTTATCGATCTCTATTTCGGTTTTACCTTGATTAAAAAGATCTACGACGGTTTTTTCAGCTATAAGCCTTTTTGGCATTGTAAGAGCGATTTAAATTTTTCAAGAGGGGGAGGAGAAGAACCTCCCCGAGTTTTTATTTTATTCCAAGATCGCTTAAAACTTTAACAACTTTATCAGCCGCATCTTTAAATCCATTTGCGACGATGAAATTCAATCCAGACTCTTTCAATATCCTCGCACCTTCCTCAGCGTTTGTTCCTTCAAGCCTTATCACAACGGGGACATTTACGCCAACTTTTTTAGCTGCTTCGACAACGCCAACCGCAACGCGATCACATCGAACGATCCCACCAAATATATTTATTAAAATCGCTTTAACATTTGGATCAGAAAGAATTATTCTAAATCCTTGCTCGACTGTTTCAGTTTTTGCGCCACCGCCGACATCAAGAAAGTTTGCGGGTTCTCCACCAGCGAGCTTAATTAAATCCATTGTAGCCATTGCAAGTCCAGCACCATTGACCATACAGCCAACATTTCCATTTAAATGAATATAGTTCAAGTTATACTTTGAAGCCTCAACTTCAAGCGGATCCTCTTCGTCGATATCTCTCAATTCAAGGATTTCAGTATGACGGAACAGAGCGTTATCGTCAAAATTCATTTTCGCATCAAGAGCTAAAACTTGCCCATCGGTTGTGAGGACAAGTGGATTTATCTCAGCAAGTGATGCGTCGGTTTCTTCATAAGCTTTGTATAAAGCCATCAAAAACTTAACAGCGTTCTTAAACGCCTCACCCTCAAGGCCAAGCCCAAATGCAAGTCGTCTCGCTTGATAAGGCATAAATCCAGTTTTAGGATCAACATACTCTTTTAGAATTTTCTCGGGACTCTCAGCAGCCACTTGTTCTATCTCAACCCCACCTTCTGTTGAAACCATCACCACATTTCTTGAAACAGTTCTGTCAAGAGTTATCCCAACATAAAGCTCCTTTTGGATGCTTAATCCCTCCTCAACGAGAACTTTTTTGACGATTTTACCTTCCGGACCGGTTTGATAAGTTACAAGTTTTGAACCAAGCATATTTTTAGCATGTTGATAAACCTCATCATAACTCCTTGCGAGTTTAATTCCACCTGCTTTCCCTCTGCCACCAGCATGTATCTGTGCTTTTACAACCCAAACTTCTCCTCCAATTTCTTTTGCAACTTCAACTGCTTCTTCAGGTGTGAAAGCGACTCGACCTTTAGGGACCGCAACACCAAATTTTTTCAAAACTTCCTTTGCTTGATATTCATTTATTTTCATTGAAGTGCGATTTTTGTTTTATTTTACTTTCTCAGATATAGCCTTGCCTTGCAAGAAAAGCAAAAGATAATCAGGTCCGCCAGCTTTTGAATCTGTTCCACTCATATTAAAGCCACCAAACGGGTGAACCCCAACTATTGCACCTGTGCACTTGCGATTGATGTAAAGATTGCCAACATGGAATAACTTTTTTGCTTTCTCAATCTTTTTCCTATTCTTTGTATAGACAGAGCCAGTCAATCCATATTCTGTGTCATTCGCGATTTCAAGAGCATGGTCAAAGTCTTTCGCTTTTATAACAGCAAGAACCGGACCGAAAATCTCCTCTTGAGCTATTCTCGCCTTAGGATCGACATCAGCAAATATAGTTGGTTTTATATAATACCCTTCATCTTGTCTTACAGCCTCACCGCCTGTTAAAAGCTTCCCCTCCGATTTACCAATCTCAATGTACGATAAAATTTTCTGCTGAGCTCCTGCATTTATCACCGGTCCAACAGGGTAATTATCTTTTGCGGGTCCGATCTCGAGCTTCTCAGTTTCCGCAACAAGTTTTTCAATAAATTTATCATAAGCGCTTTCAACAACTATCGCCCTTGAACATGCAGAACATTTCTGTCCTTGGTAACCAAAAGCAGAAACTACAACCCCTTTAACAGCTGAATCAAGATCAGCCTCATCATCAACAATGATAGCATCTTTTCCGCCCATCTCAGCTATCACACGTTTGAGCCAAATTTGACCAGGTTGAACTTTTGAAGCAAGCTCGTAAATGTGAATTCCAACCTCCTTTGATCCAGTAAATGCTACAAATCTCGTTTTCGGATGTGCAACGAGTGTATCTCCAACGGCTGAACCCGGACCTGTAACAAAGTTCAATACTCCATCCGGAAGCCCAGCTTCCTTCATCAAATCATAAAACTTTGCCCCAATGACAGGTGAATCACTCGATGGTTTAAGGACAACTGTATTTCCCGTGACAACTACTCCAACCGTCATTCCAAGCAAAATTGCAAGCGGGAAATTCCATGGGGGGATAACCGCACCAGCGCCAAGTGGTATATAGACCATTTCATTTTTTTCTCCAAGATATTTAACAACAGGGGCACCTTTGGCATAATGAAGCGCCCACCTGCTATAATACTCGAGATAATCAATTGCTTCAGCTACATCAACGTCCGCCTCAGCCCAATTTTTCCCGACTTCAAAAACTTGCCACGCCGCAAATTCAAATTTTCTCTTTCTCAATAATTGCGCCGCTTTTAGCATTATTTTAACTCTATATTCAGGCTTTGTCATTCCCCACTCCTTAAATGTATCATTTGCAACTTCGATCGCTTTCTTCGCAATCTCAGCGTTTCCTTTTTGCAAAATTCCAACAACTTGATCCTTTTTCGATGGGTTATAAGAATAAAATTTTTCCTCTGTCTTTATCCTTTCTCCACCAATTATAATGTCATGCTCCTTCCCAAGTTCGCTCTCAACCTTTGCGAGAGCCCTTTCCATTTTTTTTCGATTCCCAGGTTTTGAGAAATCGGTAAAAGGTTCATTTTTAAATTTTGGCAGTTTCATTTTTACCTCCTGATTTATTTGAATTTCGAGTTGGAAAAATTTTTTTGATAAATTTAAAAATTTTCACCGTCAAAATTCAACTAACTTAACTTTTGTACTCAATCTTTGACCTTATAAAGCAAACCACATTTCCAACAACGATCGCAGTCCCTGCGCCAATCAAAGTATGCCATGTCCAAGCAATTTTTGTATTCAAAATTACATAAACCATCACAGCAATACCGAACATAAAACCAATTATCGCATCTATTTCATTAACTTTCTTAAATAGAACACCAAGTAAAAATGAACCGAGCAATCCACCATATGTAAACGAAGCGATGCTTAAAGCAAGCTCAACAACAGTTCTTTCAGTCCCCATAAAAAATATCGCAGACCCAACCAAAAGGATAGCCCATATTGCGGTTATAATTCTTGAAATTAAAAGTTCTTTCCCCTCATCAGCTCCCTTTCCGAAATAAGGCTTGTATATATCCATCATCGCAGACGAAGCAAGCGAACTCATCGAGCCAGCAAGGGTCGACATCGCAGCTGCAAAAAGCCCCGCAACTATAAGACCGGAAATTCCACTTGGCATATAATTTACAATAAAGTGTGCAAAGACTTCATTTGGGTTCATTTTTTCACCATTGTAAAAAGTATAAAGCATCAGGCCAAGAAAAAGAAACATAAAAAATTGCAACGCAACGATGAAACCTGTCGTTATCAAAGCCTTCTGGCTATTTTTCAGTGAATTTGCAGTCAAAAGTCGCTGAACTATTAATTGATCCGCGCCGTGAGAAGCCATGGAAAGAAAAGCCCCACCGATCAAGCTTGCAAACAAAGTATAAGATTGATTAAAAAATTCCTTTAGAGGTTTATCAAATCCCCAGTTTATAATTTTAAATTTTTCAGCCGAAAAATTTAAGATATGTGATATCCCTCCATCTATTTTAGCCAAGAGAAAAATTATAGAAGCGATTGCTCCACCGATGTAAATGAACATTTGAACGACATCCATCCATATAACTGCTCTTACACCACCAACAAAAGTATATAAAAAAGTTACAAACGAAATAATTGCGATTGAAATAACATAAATCCGCGCCTCTGTCCAACCTGCAAATTTATCAGAACTTTTCAAAATGATCGCAAGAGGTATAGCTGTTGTGAAGAGTCTTACACCATCAGCTGCAAGCCGGGTCAACATAAAAACGATCGAGGCGAAATTTTTAATTTTTTTGCCAAATCTAATACCTAAAAATTGATACGCTGTTGCAAGTTCACCTTTATAATAAGCCGGTAGAAGAAGAAAAGCTACAATTGTCCTACCGACGATATACCCCAATGTCAATTGTAAAAAATTTAAATTCGTCGCATATGCAACCCCAGGGATGCTTAAAAATGTTAAAGCGCTTGTCTCAGTTGCTACGACGGCGAAACAAACGGCAAGCCAAGGGATTTGTCTTGCCCCAAGGAAATAATCAATCGTATTTCTTTGTCTCCCCCCTGCGATTATCCCAAAGATAAGAACCCCGACCAAGTAAAGAACTACAATGATCCAATCAAGGAGCGAGAAATTCATTAATGATTATCGCTTTGTTTTTATAGCTTCTTCAACTGAATTGAAAAATTTAAACAAGGAATCAATCCTTGCTATTTTCATCAAGTTTAAAACTTTATCTGTAACCCCAACGAGAAAAACTTCTCCATTGTTTTCCCGGACCCTTCGCTCACAAAATAAAAGTGAACTTAAACCAGAACTATCGCAATATTGAACATCGGAGAGATCGACTATTATTGTTTTAATTTCTGGAGAACATAATGCGAGAAACTCAGCTTTCAACTCAGGTGATATCAACGCATCGAGTTTTTTCTCGCGAAGTTTGAAAACCAAAGTGCTTTTATCCGGTTTCGATACCTCAAAATGCATATAAAAAATTTTTTGTTAAAAAATTCTTAGCGAAGCAATAATTCCAGAGTAAGCAGATTTCAAATCGGTCTTTTCGCTTATCGCAAGTTGAAAATTATAAAACAGATCCGCATTGTCCCGCTTGAAACCAATTTTAACCCCAGCGTTTAACCCTTGACATAACCACGCATTGAAAAGATCAAAATCAAAGCTCATATCGATTGCAACATCATATCTAAACAAAGCAAGTTTTTTAATGAAATTTTTCTTTGGCAACCCCGAAAAAGACACATTGTCATCTGAGATCTCAATATAGTTATATCGTTTGATGGTGAAATATTCTTTAAAAGCGGATGGCGCGATGATCGTAACGTTGTATTTGCCCGGGATATTTTTCAGCATCTCATATGCGACGAGAAACTGTTCTAATTTTCTCGGCATCACAACAACTATATACCTTGCCCTTTGAAATGATTTTGTAAAATTAACAATTTTTCCACCTCTAATCTCGCTTCTTAACTTCGCAAGTGTAAGAACAATGGATTGAACTAACTTTTTCATAATTTTGATCTTCTGCCTTTGATATATGCCTGATGGACATACTCTTTGTCGTAGAAATAATATGAAATCCCAACTTTCAAAGCAACAAACCCATCTTTATCTTTAGTTTCAGAATTTCCGTCAAAATCGCCCCTCGTCGTCAAATTATACGATGCAGAAAAATCAAGGGATAAATAATGCTTCACATACGCATTCAATCCCAAACCAAAGCCAACCGTTAGTGTATTTTTTCCCATATAATTATTTTTATTTGGCTGATAATGAATCATCCCTCCCGAGACGAAAAAGTATGCATCAGCTTTGCTTCGTGGGATGATGTGAAATTCGCTTTGCAATTCACCTGCTATGATGGTTGTCCAATTATTCACATTAGTAATTTTATCTTTGAAGCCAACCCAACCTCCAGAAAATTTTCCGACAAGCGAAAGCCTATCAAACACCCCTAACCTAACCTTTGCATCGCCGATCGGTTGGATATACGGTTTTGATTGCCCCTGAAGTATCGAGATGCCAAGATCAACTCCAAATCCAAATTTCCCGGGCAAAGTTTGTGGAAATAAAAAATTGCTCAGTGTCAAAAGAAATGACAAAAGGAGAATTTTACGTTGCATTTTCCCTCCATATTTTATTTAATAAGCTCAAGAAATTCCTCTTCAGTTATTATTTTAACTCCAAGCTGTCTTGCTTTATCATATTTTGAGCCTGGGTTTTCTCCAACGACAACATAATCGGTTTTTTTGCTTATGCTATTGCTAACCTTTCCACCAAGTTCTTCCACCTTTTCCTTAGCTTCCTCACGTGTGAAATTTTTCAGCGTACCGGTGAATACAAAAGTTTTCCCCGCCAATTTTTTCTTTGCCTTTTCCTCAGGTTTAACCTCAAAATTCAACCCATCTTTTCTTAATCTTTCGATCAATTCAAGATTTCTTTGGTCGCAGAAAAATCTCCAAACGCTTTCCGCAATCCTCAGGCCGATTCCATAAACCGATTCGATTTGAGCTGGTGTTGCTTGCATTAATTTGTCAATTGAACCAAACGCATCCGCAAGAAGCTTAGCAGTTTCAGAGCCGACATATCTTATACCAAGAGCATAAAGAACGCGATGAAAAGGTTGTTTTTTGCTGTTTTCAATCGCATTCAAAAGATTTTGAACGCTCTTCTCTCCAAGGCCTTCAATTTTGACAAGTTTTGCTTTATGTTTATGGAGTTCATATATATCCGCATAATTTTTCAAAAATCCGAGTGTGACAAATTTATCAACGATCGCTTCTCCAAGTCCTTCAATATCCATTGCTCCGCGTGATGCGAAATGTTCGATTCTTGCTTTCACTTGCTCAGGGCATTCCGGATTTTCACAATAATAATTCGCTTCTCCTGTAGGTCTTTCTATTGATCCATCACAAGCAGGACATGTTTTGGGAAACTCAAATGGCACAGCATCTGGTGGTCGTTTCTCAAGGACAACGCCAACTATTTTCGGTATAACCTCGCCACTACGTTCAACTATGACTGTATCGCCAATCCTTATATCTTTTTCTTTGATGTAATCTTCATTATGAAGCGTTGCTCTTGTTATTACCACACCCCCAAGCGGAACAGGCTGAAGTTCAGCAACAGGAGTTATTGTTCCCACACGCCCAACTTGAAGAGTGATGCCTAAGAGTTTAGTTTGCGCTTGTCTTGGTGTGAATTTAAAAGCGATTGCCCATCTTGGGCTCTTAGCTATTGTTCCAAGTATTTCCTGCTGACGAATCGAATCCACCTTGACGACAATCCCATCAATTTCATAAGGTAAACTATCACGCCTTTCTTCCCAATATCTCCAGAAATCGATCACCTCATCTATGTTTTCGCAAAGTTTATGATGTTCGCACACAGGGAAACCAAGACGCTTTAGTATTTGTAAATTCTCATACTGACTCTCAAGTTCAACTTCTTCAGCGAAAAGATAATATGCAAAAAATCTAAGCGGTCTTTGAGCGACAAGTTTCGGGTCTTGAAGTTTTAAAGTTCCAGCGGTTGCATTTCTCGGATTAGCAAAAATTTTCTCGCCTAATCTCTCTCGCTCTTCATTTAATTTTTCAAAATCGACCTTATTCATATAGACCTCGCCACGAACCTCAATATTCAAAAATTTTTCATCATGATTAATCAATCTCAACGGGATTGAACGGATCGTTTTTATATTATTTGTTATATCATCACCTTGAAATCCATCCCCACGCGTTGCGCCAAGCATAAGGAGTCCATTTTCATATCTCAACCGCACCGCAACGCCATCAAACTTAAGTTCAGCAACATATCTATATTTTTCACCTTTAAGTAACTCCCTTACTCTTCTATCAAAATCTTTTATTTCCTCAATAGCAAACGCATTATTCAAACTTAACATTGGAACAGGATGGGTTATGGTAGGGAACTCCTTTGTTGGTTCTCCGCCCACTCTTTGAGTTGGGGAATCTGGGGTTATAAGCTCAGGATATTGACGCTCAAGCTCGATCAATTCCCTCATCAACATATCATATTCAAAATCAGAGATTATAGGTTCAGCAAGGACATAATATCTGTAATCATGTTCACTTATTTGTCTTCTAAGTTCCTCGACCCTTTCAATTATTTTCGGATCGATCTGCCTCATAGACCATCGAAGAAAATTTGTTTTCAACCTATTTCTTAGTAGAGATGGATTTCAATTTCTCTCTATTAATCACATAGTTTCTTACTACAACGCCACTTCTTCCAACCTGTTCAAGTTCGTGACCATTTAGAATAAATTTTATACCTCCAGCATTTCCAATCGTGAAATTAAAATTATCCTTTGCCCTTAAAAATAAACTTGTGTTTGGCGACATTAGAAATTCTTTAACTTGAATGCTATCAATTATGACACTAAACCAAACTGTATCTGTTGCCACAATTTTTAATTCAAGGCTGTCCACCTCACTTTCCGATTTAACACTTTCAACCGGGCTAATTTTCGAAATTTCCTCAACCGCGGTTTCAAAACCCTTTCTTTGAATTTGCTTTGTTGGCTTTGCATTTCTCTCCTCAACCCCAAAGAAAATGAAAAGGACTATTGCCACAATGATAAATCCACCGATCAACCACAAAATGTTTTCGGAAATAAATGATGCAAGGTCAAACTGAACTTTTTTCTCTTCTTTTTTTTCTTCCTTCGGTTTAAGCGAAGCGATCTCGCTTTCATATTGTTTTATAACCTCATCTAGATTTAAACCGACTACCCTTGCGTAACTTCTAATGAAAGCTCTAACGTATGGTTCAGGGGCAAAATCATAAGTTCCATTTTCAATTTTTTCGAGGAATTTTATACTTATACGTGTTCTTTTTGAAACATCTTCAAGTTTTAGGTTCTTGCCCTCACGCGCTTTTTTAAGGGTTTCAGCAAGGCTCATTCCTTTTCCTTTTGGTTTTTCAGTTAATAATCTAAAAAATTTAAACTTTAAATCAAACTCTTTAAACGCTCAGCAAAAACCCTCACTCTCTTGACTTTAAGTTTTAAATTTTGTATAATATAAACAAGACTAAAAAATAAACAAAAGCTAAAAACTAACAAGGAGGTAAATATGCGTAGCTTATTTTTATTTTTAGCGGTAGTTATACTATTTAGCAGTGTGGCATTTTCACGAGATATTGGCGCTGGATTGGCACTCGGGGTTCGCAGTGAAAAGCCAACGTTCGGATTCGGTGGTTCGGTTTATTATCGTTATAATGTTCCTGAAGATTTTTTGAAAGTAAAGGGGCTTGCTGGTCAACTCTCGCTTGGTTATGCTACATTTCCAAAGGGGGATCAGTCTCCTGAGTATTCATTCATTCCGCTTAAGTATGGTTTAAACTATACTGCATACACACAAGATAAGGTTGAACTTGGGGTTATTGGTGACTTAGGCGTTGCTTTTGTCAGCAAACCGAAAAGTGAAACAAAACTTGCGGGCGGATTAGGTGGGTTTGCCGCTTACACCACAGCACCAAATGTAAAACTTGTAGGAGCAGTTAAATATAACGCGGTTGTGGGAACGGTGCATTACTTTGGGGTTGAGGTTGGCGTTCTTTACACCCTGCCAACGCCCAAGTAATCTAAGATTAACTAATTTTAAGCCCGACCCTTAGCGGTTGGGCTTTTATAATTTTGTTCGCAAAAATAAAAAAAGAGAAAAAATGCGTAGAGGTTATTTTGCTGTTATACTGGTTTTAATAATTGGATTTACGGTTGGGTTTATCTCTGGTTGCAGCCAACCGACAAATCAGGAACAATTAATCCAGCAAGAGAAAGGGCTTGCTCCAATAATAAAATCTGCAGAGAATACAATCCCAGGTCGATATATCGTTGTCTTCAAAGACAATATCCTTCCAAAAGGCGATATTAAAAACACCGCTGAAGCGGTTAACAAAGTGGCTGGTGAAATAGCAGCTACTTACAGCTTGAACCTTGACCATGTCTATCGTTACACAATCAAAGGATTTTCTGCAGAGATCCCCGAAGATAAACTCATTGCTTTAAGATCCGATCCAAGGATAAGCTATATCGAAGAAGACGGAATTGTTCATACTTTTGCTCAAACATTGCCTTGGGGAATTAACAAAATTGATGCAGACATAAGCTCAACCAAAGCTGGAGATGGAACTGGAAGCGTAACCGGAGTAAGAGTTTACGTTATCGATACAGGCATCCAGCTAAATCATCCTGATTTATATGTCGTTGGAGGGGTTGATTTCACCGGCAAAGGCACTGCTGACGATGGCAATGGCCATGGAACTCATGTTGCCGGGATAATTGGTGCAAAGGATGATAATAATTATGTTATTGGAGTTGCACCGGGCGTTGAGCTTTTTGCTGTTAAGGTGCTTGGAGATGATGGCTCAGGAAGTTTTTCAAATGTAATCGCTGGGGTTGATTTTGTAACTCAGCAAAAGATAAATAACCCGAACTTGCCGATGGTTGCAAATATGAGCCTTGGTGCAAGAACTGGATCACGTTATAATTCCCTTGATTATACCGTTGTTAATTCAATAAATGCCGGCGTTGTTTACGCAATCGCAGCCGGGAACGATGGAGCAGATGCGAAAAATTATAGCCCAGCTCATGTCAAAGAAGCAATCACCGTCGGAGCTTACGATGAAAACAACAACTTCGCAATATGGTCAAATTGGGGCTCATTGCTCGATTTAAATGCACCGGGTGTAAGGATCTTATCAACTTATATTGGTAGCTCAACTGCAACCTTAAGCGGAACATCGATGGCAACACCACATGTTGCAGGAACAGCTGCACTTTACCTATCAAGAAATCCGGGTGCAACACCTCAACAGGTAAGGGATCGCCTTGTCGCTGACGCCAAAGCGTGGGTTAAGGTGAGAAAAAAAGGAACCACAAACTTGTCTGTTTACGCAGGGAATTATTAAATTAACTACGAGGGGGTGATCGCTCTCAAAGCGATTGCCCCTTTAATTTAACCAAATAAATCGAGCCGATGTTTAAATTCCCCTTTACGAGCTTCATCGCATGGAGATATCTTAAATCAAAAAGAAAAACAACGCTTATATCGATCATAAGCTTAATCTCTCTAATTGGGGTCACAATTGGGGTTTCAGCTTTGATAATAGTTTTATCTGTCTTCAACGGATTTAATAGCCTCGTTACGAAAATTCTAATTGAATTCGACCCTCACATAAGGATCGAGAAAAAATTAAATTTAAGCACGGACGACTTTACAAAAATAGAAAAAGCCATCTCTGATATCAAACAGATCAAAGGATACGCACCTTTTATAATCAGCAAAGCGATGTTGATCTCTGACAGAAATAACCGCGTTATATACGTCAAGGGAATCGACCCTGAAAAAGCAGGATTTGTATCAGGCTTACCGGATAAACTTGTGCTTGGAAATTTTGACCTTTCGGATTCAAAAGAACTTCCTAAAATAATCCTTGGGCTAACAATCGCAGACAAGGTAAATGCCATCGTTGGGGATACAATAACCCTTGTAAGCCCAAGTTTTTCATCTATTTTCGGACTTGTCCAACCAAACATAAAAAAATTTGTTGTCTCGGGAATTTTTGAATCAAACAATAAAGATTACGACGGATATTATGCTTTTATCTCTGTGAAATCAGCACAAGAACTTTTCGACATAAAGGGAAAAATCAACGGCGTAGAGATTCGACTCCATGACATCAATCAATCTGAAAGCGTGAAAAAAATAATTCAATCGCGACTCGAAGAGCAATTCCAAGTAAAAACCTGGTACGACCTCCATAAGGATTTGTATTCGGTTATGCAAATTGAAAGGTGGACGGCTTATGTTATTTTAACTTTGATAATTTTCGTTGCGACTTTTAATATACTTGGTTCGCTTACGATGTCCGCTATAGAAAAGACAAGGGACATTGGGATCCTAAAAGCAATGGGAGCAAAAAATTCGGACGTCGTAAAAATTTTTATGTTTGAGGGAGTCATAATTGGAATAATCGGGACAAGCGTCGGAAGTGCGATTGGTTATATCGTTTGCAGAATTCAGGAGAAATATCATCTTTTTCCACTTGACCCAACTGTTTATATAATTCCATCTTTACCTGTGGAGATGCATTTATCTGACTTTATCGCTGTTGGAATCGCTGCTATTTTTCTCTGTTCGCTTGCCTCATACTATCCCGCGAGAAGAGCTGCAAGCATAGTCCCATCCGAAGCGGTAAGATGGGAGTAAAAGAACCAATTAAACTTTGAGATTGTTTTACTAATTTAAAGACAACAAACTACGGAGGTGTTATGCGTTTGGGCTCTTTGATATTATTTTTTCTCGCGGTGCAAAATCTATACCCACAAATCAACACATCGATAAATCTCCTTCCGAAAAAAATGAGCATAGTTGAAAAAACATTATGGGGCGAGAAAGGATTCTTTAGAATCACTGGAATTGCTCCACTTACGCCCGAAGCAAGGGAGAGAGAGTTAAAATTTAGAAGAGTTATGCTTTCAATGCATCAACTTGGGGGCTTAACAACGCTTGGATTTATGGCTCTGTCCGGTTATTACGGCAAAAAAGTTTATGATGGCAAATTTGAATTTGTCGACAGACACCGAACACTTGTCAGAGTAACAATAGCATCTTACACACTCACTGCGCTTCTTGCAATTGCTTCTCCACCGCCTTTGATAAGAAGAGAAAAAGGCGAGGGAAGCCTGGCAATACACAAAACGCTTGCCTGGGTCCATTCAACCGGGATGATAGCAACAGCTATACTTGGAAGAAACGTTAGGTTTAGCACTAATCCCGATGACTACAACAGATTGAAAAAAATACATATGGGAGTTGCGATTGCAACTTTCACGTCGCTTGCTTCTGCTATGATTGTAATAATGCTTCGTTAAAAATTAAATTCGGGAGGTAAATCATGAAGTTGTTGGCCTTTATACTAATTGTTTTAATTTTGAATTCAAGTTTGCTGGCTCAAACTGTTTTAATAGATGGAGAAAAGGGGATATCATACATTCAATACTTCATTCGCCATCCGCTTCATAATGTAAGGGCAGTAAATTACGATGCTAAATTTTTGATCGAATTCGACATCAAAGAAAATAAAATTTTAAAAGCAGAAGCAATTGCGGATGTCACTAAATTTGACAGCGGAAATTCAAATCGTGACTCGCATGTTATGGAGGTCATAGAAGCATTAAAATATCCAACCGTAAGCTTTAAAAGCAACGATATAAAAATGGAAGGTGAAAATATAATCGCCAAAGGTTTGCTAACATTTCACGGTGTAACGCGTGAGATAACAATGATTGGAAAAGTGAAATTTAACGACCACAAAACCTTGATCGTGGAAGGCAACTTTCAAATAAGTTTAACCGACTTCAAAGTCAAACGCCCAACCTTGCTTTTCATACCAAGCGATGATACATTGAAACTTTCGATATACACAAAATTTAATCTACCGTAATAAACTTTTAAGTTTGTTCGAGTTTTTCCTTTCTTTCGACAAGTTTTAAGGCTTCGATAATCGGATCAATTTCACCATCGAGGATCTCTTGAAGGTTGTAAAGCGTAAGGTTAATACGGTGATCGGTAACACGATTTTGGGGGAAGTTATAAGTTCTAATTTTTTCGCTTCTATCGCCCGTTTTGACAAGGCTTCGCCTATGGGCTGTAATTTCAGCCTCTTTCTCCATGATCATTTTATCGTATAATCTTGACCTCAAAATTTTCATCGCCTTTTCACGATTTTTAAACTGCGAACGCTCATCTTGGCACTGCACAACTATTCCAGTCGGTATATGCGTGATCCTAACAGCTGTTTCAACTTTATTAACATTTTGACCACCATGACCGCCAGCGCGATAAAACTCTATTTTCAAATCATCTGGATTTATCTCAATTTCAACATCCTCAATTTCGGGTAAAATAATTACACTTGCTGTGGATGTGTGAATTCTACCGCTTGACTCAGTTATCGGCACTCTTTGGACTCTGTGGACCCCGCTTTCATATTTCAAAGTTCCATAAACATCGTTTCCCGAGACATAAAAAACAATCTCTTTAAACCCACCAAGCCCTGTCTCGTTGAAATCCATAACTTCAACCTTCCATCCTTTTTTTTCCGCATACCTTGAATACATTCTAAAAAGATCCGCAGCAAAAAGCGCAGCCTCTTCTCCCCCCGTTCCTGCTCTGATCTCAATAATAGCGCTCTTACTATCGTTGGGATCTTGGGGTATTAATGCATCTTTAAGTTGCTCTTCAAAAACCTTAAGTTCATTTTGAAGTAAATTAATCTCTTCCTGTGCAAGCTCTCTCAGTTCCGGATCTTTCGCCGCCTTATAAAGTGCCTTCGTTTCATTTAGAATCTGCTCCGTCTCAAGATATTTATTGTAAAGCTCGACAATTTCAGAAAGCTCGTGATATTCTTTTGAAAGCGTTTTATATTTTTCGGGATCTGAGATAATCTCCGCCTGCGCCAAGAGTTGAGTGAGTTCCTCATAGCGTTTCTTCATTTTTTCAAGTTTCTCAAACACAACTTGCGGATTAACTTTGTTTTCGGTACAAATAAATATAAATCATTCGCTAAAAAATATCAAAAAATTGTGTTCCTAAAACATTCCTTCAAATCCCAAAACCCACCTAAACTTTAACTTCTTTTCCCCTCTCAACGGGTGACTCACATAAATTGGGAAATCAACCCTTATAGCACTTAAACCAATTTCTGAGAAAACATCCGTTACCGATGAAATTTGCCCGAACAAATCACTTCTTATCCCAAAACCAAAATCATACTTCACATCTTTTATACTCGTTCTCCCACCTTGTTCCCAAACCTTACCAGCGTCAAAGAAAAGAACAGTTCGGAATAATCCCCCAACAACTGGCAAACTTCCGAAAAACGGCAAAAGGGAGGGGAATCTCAACTCAAAATTCGCTGAATACGTTCTGTCATCCCCAACGTTTTGCTCAATATATCCACGCAATCCCGCACCACCGAACGGTTCAATGTGTCTTCTAAAGTTCGCGGGGAAAATTTTGCTTCTATAAATTGGCTTATAAAATTGCTCAATGGGCGAAGATGTAGCAGTGAAAAACTTCGTTTGAGCCGGAATATTTCCATTTCCATAACCCCCAAAAAGCCTAACTAAAAATGAGTACCCAAACGGAAGATTAAACGATTGAACAAGTTCGGAATAAACTTTCGAATAATTAAATTCTGTCAGAATAGTCGAGGATTCGAAAAACAAAGAAAACTTCGTCCTCCAAAATTTGCCATAATTAAAGTATGTATAACCAGTTACAATCCGTATCAATCTTCCCTTATCCCATTGATAAATTGGGTCAACATATTCTTCGTTGGTTGATTTAAATAGTTGAACTTTAAAGCTAAAGTTATGAGTTGGCGGAATTGTCAAAGTTCTCGAGATTTGTTTCCTAAATCCAAAACCCCCACCATATCTTCCCTCGATTTTAAACACTTCAAACTCTGCAAATGTGTTTCTACTTATCGCAAATGGAATCCTTCTACTTCCGCTGAAATAAAAATCGAACTCTTTACTTCTTACCGAATAAAGAGCCCACAATTTATTCGAAATTACATCCTGCAAATAAGAACCGTTGGATTTAAAACCAAATTTAATCCCATCGATGATGTTATACCAAACCGAAGGTCTCCACCTCAACCAACACGCATCAAGAGGAGCAACTAACTGTGCAAGTTGAAATGTGTTATCTACCGAAATCTTAACCTTCGGAAATGGATATCCGTTGTTTAATCTGTTGATGTCAGCAATTCTTAAATCGGGGTTGATTTCAACTGAAATCGGCTTTGAAGGTAGATCAACTTTAATTTCATTTTCCCACTCATCGTTTAGCCAAATATCAACAGGGAGTTTAACAACTTCGACTCCACCATTTTTCATTTTAACTTCAACATCAAGTGGCATCACAGCTTTACCCTTTCGAACAATTTTAATTTTCGTTTCATAAACTTCTTTTCCATCCTTCAAAGTTTGTTTCGATCTCATAGATTTAATCCCATAATCGCAAGTATAGGTTCTATGAAACCATTGCTCAAAAAACCATCTCAAATCTTTATTTCCGCTTACTTCCATCGCAAGATTGTAAAAGTCTTCGGGATAGGGATGTTTAAATTTCCATCTGTTGTAATATTCTTTCATTAATTTCGCAAAAACTGAATCACCAAGCACATACTGTAGCATAAACATAACTGTCGCGGTTTTAGGATAAAAAGCAGTTGTCGCAGGATAATTTTCATCCCAATGGTCTGCATGTGTTGCTATCGGTTCTTCGTAACCTGTTTTTGCAAGCGTTAAATACTGTCGTTGATTGTATTCTCTCTCATCTGTGGAAATACCAAGTGAACGAATATACCAAAGCGTAGTATCAAGAAGATTATTTTTTCTACCGTAATAAGATTCGTAAGCGAGAGTTGTTATAAATGTGTTAAATCCTTCGTCCATAAAGGCAAATTCTGTCTCATTATTGTTTATCATCATCGGATACCATTGATGCCCAAGTTCATGAACTATAACGCCAAAAAGTCCGCGGTAAGGAGAATTTGGTATATTGTATCCAATGAAAACGATCCCCGGATATTCCATCCCTCCGCCGACAGCATAGCTTGACATGACGAAAGCATTGGGATAAACATAAAGCCCGAAATTTTCACTAAAAAATTTTATCGCATGTAAACCAAATTTAACTGCTTCATCTTTCCAATTTTTTTCATTGTCTTTAAAATAAAGCGCATGAATCATCACACCGCCATGCGGATGCTCATCATTTTTCCAAAAAACTGCGTCCCAAATATATTTTTCGTATGCGCTCCAAGCAAAATCGCGGACATTTCTCGCAATAAATCTCCAAGTCACATACGTCTTTCGTTCTTCATCCTTTATCTCTCTATCCGAAAAATTAGCAATTCTATAAATTTTTCCCGGGTTATTTCTCGCCTCCCCAAGTTTTGAAATTACACTATCTGGCAAAACTTCCGCAGGGTTTAAAAGTTCACCGCTATATGCAACTATAAAACTTTTGGGAATTTCAAGTTCAACTTCAAAATCTCCGAAATCATTATGAAACTCCCCAGTTCCAATATATTGATCCTTGTGCCATCCATATTTATCGTAAACCGAAATCTGCGGATACCATTGAGCTATGTCAAAACAACGATTCGTCACCCCAGTTCTCATCCCCGGTCCTAGAGGAACCCCCTCTTCCCACTCAATTTTGAAAACGATCTTTTCCCCAGATCTCAAACCCCGCGGTAATTTCGCCTCAAGAATCGTATCGTCAACCTTATAGTCCAAAGGGATTTCAACATCATCTAAAACGATTGAAAACTTTTTCAAAACAACGGCTTTATAATCCTTCTTAAGTCGTTGATACATTTTTCTCTTTTGGGCATATTTCCAGCCATGACTATTCTCTTTAAAGATGTTCCAATAAAGTCTAAAATAAACCTTGTCAAGTTCGTCAGGCGAATTGTTTGTATAAATCAAAGTCTCCGAGCCGGTTATCAAATTTTTATCGGGGTCAAGCCTTGCCTTGATTTTATAATGGACATGCTGTTGCCAATAGGTATTCGAATGGCTTTGTGAGGCAAATATAAAAAGAGCAAGTAGAGCCAAAAGCGTTAACCTTTTCATCATACAAATGAACTTTGTTTTTTAATTAAGACGAGCTTTTTAACCTTGTGTTTCAATTTTAAAAATTTTAACACAAAAATAAAAAAGGCGAGCAAACGCTCGCCCTCAAATGCTAAGTAAAAATTTAAATTTCAAACCTTGTCAAAACTTTAACCTTAACTCTGTCGCAAATGAAAAGTTTCTCAAGTCACCGCCAGACATTATCTCATTCAAATTTCCAGTTGCTATGTTAAATTCTAATCCAGGAAGATTTAACCCCATTCCTGCGGAAAGCGCAAACCCTTCAAATCCACCAATTGAAATCCCGGTTCTTAAAGGTAAGAAATCAAGCAATCGCCATTCAAGACCAAGAGCAAGTCTTGACTTTTTAAACATCATTTGCTCATCCCCTATCGGTTGGAAATAATCCGCAGAGATTAACATTCGACCTGGAAACAGGGGGACAAGTGTTTTAAGATCAGTTGCAACGCCAAATCTTATTGCGGTTGGAAGACCGGTTGAGAAGCTTTCATATTTTTTTCTTTCCGAGCTCTTGACATAATTTTCGAAACTTTCCCTTAAGCTATCGATTCTCTCTTGAGTGGTGTAACCTGAAAATTTAAAGGTTGTATCACCAGATACTATGACTGCATTTTTTGTCCAATTAATCGAGCCAATGTCTGTTATGCTAACACCAGCAGTAAACAATCCCAAAATTTCTGCGCTTACACCAATATCAAAACCAAGTCCGGTGCCTGCGGGGGTTGGAAATGGTGTGAACTTAGCATCTTTATCAGGATCTAAAAAATCAACCCCGGCTCTCTTTACAACTCCCCTGATATTTGCTGTCATCTCATATCCACGGGATGAATCAGCAGTTTCAATTGTAAGTCCCAAATTTTCCGAACCAGTGAAGCCAAAACCTTGAATAAGTTTAACTCCAACACCAACATTGATATTTTTAATCGCAATCAATTCAAATGGCAATTTTGTCCCAACCGAAACAGAATACTCCCTAAGCCATGTCCCTCCAACACCAATGTCAAATGAATAAATTGAGCTTGGTGGATTGCCATACAAAAGAAATCTCACAAAATCTCTTTGCATTTCAAATCTTGAAAATGCCCTCTCCCGAAGAGCAAGCCCAATTCCAACATTCTTGATTCTGAAAGCAAGATTTAAAGCTTTAACATCAATTTGAGTTAATAATGTTCCAAGTTCTTCGTTGAAGGAATTAAGTATTCTTTGCTTATCCTCGTAATTTAAATGTTTACCAACCTTTTCCCCGGCGCTATCAACCCCGGTGAAATAATCAAGATAAATTTGATAGCCTAAAAAATTAGCCCCAATACCTATTCCAAACTGTGGGATCAAGCTCATTGTGAAACTACTTCGATCGTTATAAATAAGTGTCTTTGTCTCTTTGACTTCAAATCCAGCCTCTTCAAAAGTAATAACCTTTTCTTCTTGGGAAGTTTGGGCATCCTTTCCCGTTCCTACAAATCTACATCTAATCACACCACTAATAGATGAACCAGGATTGACTTGGAAATTAATTATCGTGACGGTTTGATAACCTTTTTGCGTCACAACAACAGTGTATTTACCTGGTGGTATATCCCCAAACGAGAAATTACCGCTAAAATTCGTTCGAGTGGTCAAATTGACGCCTTTACCTTTTATCGTAATTTGAGCCCCGGGAATTGGTTGTTTTGTATCCGCGTCGATGACTTTACCTTTAAACTCCGCCCCTTGAACAACTCCCATATAACCTAAAAGAGCAGGATTTATCCCGATAGCGTCAATAGTTCTACTTGTCACCGTCGTAGCTCCAGCCATGCCAAGTCCACGAACATTTGATTTTTCATCACCAGCATAAACAATCGCTGATGATAAAAGCAGAAGAAAAATGAGCGTTTTAAATTTCATTTCTATTCACCTTCATTTGTTTGAAAATTCGACTTTGTATCTAAGTCTGCCGTAAATTTTAACTTTGATCGAATCGGTCGTCCTAAACTTGACAACTTTCCCATTTTCAGCTGTTGCAAGCGAGAAAAATGAGCGAACAAATTTCATATACTTAAGCTTTTGAATCTCATCTCTTTCAAGTTCAATTACATTTATAAATTTCGAGGTCCCGGTCGAGAAACCGTCATTATCAATCGGCGCAGATGGAATATTGAAATCACCTCCCTTCGGTATCGAGATAAGAGAATCCATAACTAAACCTAATATCGTCGCCCTAAATTTTAATTCAATTCCAAGCCCATTTTCCACCTCAACGAATAATTTACCATAGCCCAATTTATCAATCTGCTTTTTCGTTTCATCCGAAAGCTCGTCAACTTCGCTTGTGTCCCTTAGGACAGCGTTTGAAATACCTATGCTTGCAGGAAAACTTACAGTGACAGAACCGTAAATTGAATCAGTTGAGGAAACTTGCCCAAGTTCATAATTTGGATTCAAGAAAACATAACCAGTTACAAGTAGATATTCCGGAAGCTCTGTGCTTCCAAATGAATTAATGAAATCAACAATACCACTGTTACTTTTGTTAAGAGATATCCTATGGGTAGTTCCGGAAAAACGCCTTTGGTCAACCGGGATTTCGAAAGAATCTACTTTCCCAGTCTTCGTATTTACGCCTTTAATTTTCAAATTCAAATCAAATTCAAACTGCACCGTCTTTACAAGGTTTATATCAACCTGAATATCATCAAATTTCAACTCGCCCTTAAACTTCTCTCTATAATCCTTTAACCCGGAAAGGTCGATTTTTTGCTCCTCAAAGTCTATCCTGGTCGGTTTAACTTTTCCAGATATTGATTCAATCACAAGATCGGTTAATGTTATCTGCACGCTAAGCCCATCATTTTTGCTTATAACTCTAAATTCGTCACCTGTATCCTCCGTGCGAACTTCAACACGATATGAGATTTGATTTGAAAGATTACCAACAAGTTTATAATCGGCAAGATTTATATTTTGAGTTACAATTGAATACGGCGAATTCTTTCTTCCTATGTTGAGAGAAATCTGTAAAGGCGACCCATTGTATTTATTTACGAAGTTACGCAGAGTCAAAGTCCCGTTAAGCCCAAGATCAATGTTGTTTGTGATCTCCATTCTCATTTGTCCGCTCTTAAAGGTAACCTCATTGATCAAATTTGGTTGAGGTTCATTTGGTTCAAGGATAAACAAATCATCAATAACAACGGGCTCTGTTTGACTTGGTATCCTCGCGGTAGCAGAAGCAATGCTCAAATTTTCAAAAGATGCAGAAACAGAGAGAGACATTTGATTTATATCAAGATAAACCGCATTCCCACCGCTACCGGGCGAGAGAATCGTAACCGTTAAGCTAAGATTTGCTGGCAAAGTTATCCCCGCAAGATTTGCTTCGCTTGTCTTTTGAGAATTTGGCTCAATTGAATCGTTCTCAAACAAGACAAGAATTGGATTTGAAGGATCATCTTGAGAATAAATTTTAAGTCCACCTGGAAATTGCAATGGAACAGGAAGATCATTTGTAACTGTAATTTTTAAAATCCCATTATCAAAAGTTACGGATTGAAAGTTGTCAAACGATGTGAAATTGGTTGAAACAGTCTGTCCCGGAGAATTTGATGGGACAAAATAATTTCCCGGTGGGAGATTTGAAGGCAAACTTGGAAAGATTTGAGTCGCAGTGATTTTAGCGCTGATTGTGCCAGGGTCTTTGATCTCAAAATTTCCAAGTTGAGCGGAAGCGGAAGTTGAAATATCAGAAATCTTTAAATTGTCTCCAACAGTCGTGGCTTCGAGATTTTGAGATGTAGAATAATAAATCTGATTTCCAGAGCCAGTTTTAAAATAGGTTGTGTCTTTTTCGATTAAGTCACCAAGTTTGAATGTCTTATCAAGTATCGGAATAGCTAAATCCACATCCCATGTAGGTAGGACAGGCTCTGATGGTTTTTCAACACACCCATAAAAAAAGGTGAAAATGAACAATGAAGCTAAAACAAAAAATTTTTTCGCCATCTTACTTTGACCATATTTGTTTTTATCCATTCACAATTTAGTTAAAACGCTTACACAAACTGTGTGCTTAATATCACACTCACTGTTTCACCACTGCTCTGAGAATACTCTTAAATGAGATTCAACTGAACGAGCGAGAGCATTAAGATTATATCCTCCTTCAAGCACAGATAGAATTTTATTTTCCGAAAAATTTTTTGCGACCGTGTTCACCAATTCCGTCATTTTTGCAAATGCATTTTCAGTAAGTTCCATCCCCGCAAGTGGATCGTCGCGATGGGCGTCGAAACCAGCAGAAATTATTATAAACTCAGGATGAAATTTCTCGAGCGCGGGGACAATTTCATTACCAAAAACTTTTAAATAGTCATCATCTGTTGAACCCGATGGCATAGGGAAGTTTAATGTAAAGCCATAACCCTTTCCGCTACCTTTTTCATCCTTTGAACCAGTCCCGGGGTAGAAAGGATATTGATGTAAACTTATGTATAAAACAGTCGGGTCCTCGTAAAATATCTCTTGCGTTCCATTACCATGATGAACATCCCAATCGATTATCGCCACTTTTCCAACTTTGTAAACTTCTTGCGCATATCTTGCTGATATTGCGACATTGTTGAAAAGACAAAATCCCATCACCCTCTCGCTTTCCGCGTGATGACCCGGTGGTCTTACAGCACAAAATATCTTGCCAAACCCTTCACCGAAAATTTTATCAACACCTTCTATCACACCAGAAACAACAAGCAACGCAACATCATAAGAATCTCTGCTAACATAAGTATCTCCGAAGTCAAGCATCCTAATTCCTGCATATATGGAACTCTTCACAAATTCAAAATGTCGTGGAGAGTGAACTTTTAAAATCCATTTCTCAACGTCATCCTTCATCTCTGGTGAAATCCATTCGATCCTTTCATTCAAATCTGTTTTCCTTAAATGCTCAACAATGGCAGTTAATCTTTCTTTTCTTTCTGGATGTCCGACCCCAGTGTCATGTTTTAGGTAGTTTTCGTGATATATCAAACCTAGTTTCTTCATGTGAAATAAAAAAATTTCATTTTAAAGAAAGCAAAATTGCTACGATCAAATTCAAAACATGGCTTGTAAAACAAAGCGTGCAATTAACTTTTAAAACCTTAACTAAGATATAACTCAAATAAACTCCAAGGCCTACGACAAGCCAAGCTATTACCTCAGCAACTACTTTAATATAACCTTTGACATCAAAAATAACAAGAAAAATCAAAAAGGAATAGTAAAAAAGACCATAAACGAAATTTGGTAAGCCTAAAACTTTGGCGTATTTGGTTTGAGTTATCAACAAGCAGGCATCATCAGAAAGCCTGCATACCTTTGGAAGAGGAAATTTTGAAGATGAGATAATTCGATAGTGAACAAGCGTAAAATAAAGCGAAATATAAAATCCAACAATGGAAAGCAAAAAAATTAAAAGATGCATCAAATTCCAAGATTTAATCAAGTGTGTGAAGCTCCTTAATGAGATACGCTTTATTAAATGAAGGTTTCAAATAAAGACTATTTATGATTTGGTCTCTTTATATGGCTATTGATTCCATATCCATCATAGATGTCAAATACCTCTTTGCAGAATTTAACCATTCTTTTACATCTTTCTCAACAGCATCATATAACCTTATGAGAAATCTTTTTCCAAACTCCGTCTGTGAGTAGTTCTTTTTAAGGAAATTGTGCTCTGAACATAGAGTTTGACCACTTTCAATTGTATTTGTGCCTCCTTTGTCCAGTGGTATTTTGTGATCAGCATGTATTTCGACGCCATCCTCTCTTCCTTTACCACAAACTACGCATCTATATCCACCCCTTTTAAAGATTGCCTCTTTGACTTCGGGAGGAAATTCATACAGTTCTTTATGCTGAATTATGTCCGGATCATATCGATAAACTCCCTTTCTTACTTTTATCAGAATACCCTTTTGATGTAATCTCCGAATGCCGCGCCAAGTATCCCGAGGCTTTTTGCCATATAATTTAAGATATTGCTCTTCAACCCAATCCACGACTGGGCCATGTGGTAAATCCTTTTTAGGGTGCATTCTGAAGTACTCCATTATCAAATCGGCTATGGTAGTTTTTGGACTTTTCATATCTCATTTTTGAGTCATATTTAACTTAAGCTGATAGATTTTTGCTTCGTTTATTAATCTTTTCTTCGCAATCTCGCAATAATTTCTATCAATTTCAACCCCAATCCCTTTTCTATTTGTTAGAACACAAGCGATTAAAGTTGAACCACTTCCAAGGAAAGGATCGAGAACAGTATCGCCAACAAAACTAAATAGTTTTATACATCGCCTTGGTAATTCCACTGGGAATGGTGCCGGATGTCCAACTCTTTTTTTACTTTCACCGGTAAAATTCCATACCCCATTTGTCCATTCTACAAACTCTTCTTTACTAATATCTGATTTTCCACTACCACTAACTTTCTTCCAATGGTTTTTGTAAAGAACAACAATAACTTCAACCGGGGCGATAACAAAAGGGGCTGAAGCAGAAAGCCAAGAACCCCATGCAGTCCGTCTTGAAATATTTTGTTCATTCCAAATGATTGTGGAATGATACTTCCATCCTACTTGTTTTGCAATTGTTGTAATGTCGGCATAAACACTTTGTTGCCCGCCCTTGTTTTTATCAAGAGGAATATTTAAACATAATCTCCCATCATCTTTTACTAATTTGTAACACTTGGCAAGCCATTCTCTTGTAAAGGATAGATAATCATCATAGAACATTTTATCATCATGAGAATTATACTTAATGCCCACATTATACGGAGGAGAAGTAACAATTAAATCAATTGTCCCTTCTTTAATACAATCTATTTTCAAAAAATCAGCATTGTAAATTACTATTGAACCCTCTTGAAAATAAATCTCAACTTCTTCGCTAACTTTATAAGAATTGGGAGTTTCTTTTATTGGAAAGCTTTTAAGAATTTTGCTTTTTCCCAAGTTGAGTTGTTGATTTTTATAAATTTTAAATTAAGCTGGTTTTTGAATGCGACCTAATTTAATACAGGTTGCGCACACTTTTACTCTTCTTATTTCGCCATCGATCACCGCTCTAACTCTCTGAAGGTTTGGAAGCCATCTTCTTTTCGAGAGATTATGTGCGTGGCTTATCCTATGACCTGTTATCGGTCTTTTACCACAAATTGCGCATATATTTGCCATATCTTTAAATCGTTAATTTTATTTAAAAAATTTTTGAGGCGACGCTGGGATTCGAACCCAGGAATAGCGGTTTTGCAGACCGCCCCCTTAGCCACTTGGGTACGTCGCCTTTTTCAAGTATAAATATAAAAAATAGGTTTAAAAAAATCAAAAAACTTTCATTTCATATCAAGAAGGATATCGTCAAGTTTTTTTATCCCCTCTTCAATATCTTCAATTTGGGACATTGCAAGTTCCGGATAGAATGTTATCTCAATTGTGCGCAAAATTATTTTCCCGCTTGGATTTCTATATTCGCCCCACCAAACACCCGAAATTTTCGTCTCCTGCCACACGGTTAATTCACTGCCTTCATATATAATTTTAATGCTTCCTTTTCCAAGTGTCTCATCGAGAAATTTTGCCTCTTCGAAAGATAAAGGAAAATTGGTTAAATTTATCGTTCTTTTCTTTCCTTCATTTTTTAATTCGGTCAAAGCATATTTAATCTCGTTTAGAAGAAAAATAGCATTTGTTAAATTAGGTTGCATTTGATCTCCAAAGCTCTATTTGTCTTTTTATCTCTTCAACGACATCATCTATAGCATTTTTCACCTCCTCGCTTATCTGCGCGCCCCATTGGTTATTCTTAGGCTGAACTCCGATCAAAACAGCTTCATCCAGTTTTATATTGAGCAAATTCATCAACGCGATAACTTCATGAAAAGTTATTTGATGTTCTGAAACCTTCAGACCGATATATCCTGGAATTTCTTCAAGTTTAAATTTTGCGATTTCGCCCGCTTTCCCACCAAAATTTATCACATCAACGACGATAAGATGGGTTTTATCTTCAAGATATGGCAGTAAATAAATTCCAAGGGAGCCACCATCGATTATTTCGACATCCGGTGGCTCCCCTATTCTCTCTTTCAACCTTTTCACCACCTCAACTCCAAACCCATCGTCCCCAAGCAATGGATTGCCTATACCAAGGACGCCAATCTTCATTTCTCTTTTTTCTCCCATGGTTTTTCAACAGGTTCCCATCCAAGCGGTCTTGTTTTAAGTCCTGTAATCATAGAGGAAAGCATCCCTTTCTCGCGAAATACCTCAAGATAGATAACAAAACTTATATGATGAATCATAAAGCCAATTATTCCCCACATTATCAGTTTGTGAATCATTCTAACATTTGCTTCTCCCCCCAAAAGTGGTATCACCCAGCCAAAGAGCGTATCGAAAAAGCCACCCGGGTTAATTTTCCCATACATCGCAAAACCAGTTAACCCTTGAACAGATGCAACTATAAAAAGAATCACATAGGTTAACGTTGCAAGCGTGTTGTGCCAGAGAGTGTGAAGCTCATAATCAATGTAACGTAAAGTTATGTAGTCTTTTAATTTCCACCATGCTTCTTTCCAAAAATCGGCTCTCCAAATGTGAAATCTAAACCACTGACGATATGTACCACCAGCGAAAAACCAATATGCTCGGAATAATCCATTCAAAGTGAAAATTACTGCGAATAAAAAGTGCAAATTTTTCATAGTTGCCATTACAGTCGCTCCAAATGGTTCATCAGCTGTTGGTCGATAGAAAGGAGTACTTATATAAAAGCCGGTGAAAATCAAAACGCCAACAGCGATCACATTTATCCAATGGCTGGCCCTTACCACTGCATCCCATACATAATATCTTGTTGCGCGTTCTGATTCGACTCTATATATTTGATTTGCTTGCATTGTTTCTCGCTCCATTTGTTTTTTATAAAATTTCAATTTTCGTTATCTCATTACCGTTTACATCGAGAACATGGGTTGAACAAGCAAGACATGGATCAAAAGAGTGAATAACTCTTAAAATTTCTAGCGGTTTATGTGGATCATGGAGAGGGACACCGATCAAAGATTCCTCCATTGGACCACGCTGACCCAATGCATCACGTGGGGAACCATTCCAAGTCGTTGCTACAACTGCTTGATAGCTGGCGATTTTACCATCTTTAATTTTTACCCAATGCGCAAGAGCTCCACGAGGCGCTGCATAAGTTCCTACTCCTTTTACCTCATCCTTTGGCCATTTTTCAGGATCCCACTTCTCCATATTAGCTGTTTGATAATCACCAGCTTTTATGTTTGTAATAAGTTCATCATAAAGTTTTTTCAACATTGTAACAGATCTTCTCGTTTCAATTCCTCTCGCGATAGTTCGACCAAGTGTAGAATACATCGCATCAAACGGAAGCCCGAGTTTCTTGAGCGCTTCATCGACATAAGCTTTCACCTCTTCATCTTTATGTGCGAGCGCGATAATTGTTCTTGCAAGAGGTCCACCTTCCATAGGTCTTCCTCTCCAACGTGGTGCCTTCATCCAAGAATACTTTTTGTCCATATCGAGAAATTCCCAAGGTGGTGTTGGTCCGGTATACTTCGGATTTGTTTCCCCATCCCATGGATGAAATGCAATTTTATCTCCTTTTGAATATTCATACCATGAGTAAGCAACATACTCTTGAATTTGTTCTGGATCTGTTGGGTCTACTTCATGAACTTCGTTGAGATTCCCATCTAAAACAGCACCACCCTTCCATCTGTTCGCTTTCAAAATCGTTTTTATATCGCCCGAATCTTCAGGGAATTCACCATAATCAAGCACTCCTTTCTTGCTTACGCCTCCACCCCATTTCGCCCATTCTTTATAAAACGACATTATCGCAAGAAGATCTGGATAATAAAGTTGCTCAACGATTTGTTCCGCTTCTTCAATCTTAGATTTAACAAGCATAAGTTTATCAATATTAATTGCATCTGTATGATTTAAATTGATAGAACATGGCATACCGCCGACGAGGAAGTTCGGATGTGGATTTTTTCCGCCAAATATTGCGTGAATTTTAACGATTTCTTTTTGCCAGTTCAATGCTTCAATATAATGAGCCACCGCCAAAAGATTCGCCTCGGGAGGAAGCTTATATCCGGGATGACCCCAATATGCATTGGCAAAAATTCCAAGTTGACCTGATTCGACAAATTTTTTCAAACGATTTTGAACATCTGTAAAATATCCAACCGATGATTTTGGCCAGTTTGAAATTTTCTGGGCAAGCTCCGCTGTAGCCTTTGGATTCGCCTTTAAAGCAGAAACCACATCAACCCAATCAAGAGCATGAAGATGATAAAAATGAACAACATGGTCATGAACGAAAAGAGTTGCGATCATAATGTTTCTTATAAGATTTGCGTTTTTAGGTATTATTATTTTGAGAGCATCTTCAATTGCCCTTACAGATGTAACCGCATGGACAATTGTACAAACACCGCAAATTCTTTCAGCAATAGCCCATGCTTCTCTTGGATCTCTATCACGCAGAATTATCTCTATCCCTCTGAATAGAGCGCTTGTACAAGATGCGTCTTTAATAATATTACCATCCACAATTGCCTGAACTCTAAGGTGACCCTCGATTCGGGTCATTGGGTCTATTACAACTCTTTGCGCCATTTTTCACTCCTCCTTTTGTTTCTTTTCTTCTGCTTGTGTTTGCTTTGATTTTTGCGTTGCTTTTTTAACGATCGATGCCACTAAATGAGCACCGGTTGCAACAGCAACCCCAATTGCAAATCCTTTACCGATATCATCCGCGGTCGCGAATCCGGGCAATGGTACATCAGCAACATGTTGATAAAGTGGTCTATTATCCCAGTAATCCGGCTCCGAACAACCAAGGCATGGATGACCCGATTGAATCGGGAAGCTTGTGCTCTCATTCCACTTTACGACAGAACAGGCATTATATGTAACTGGTCCCCTACAACCAACTTTATAAAGACACCATCCTTTTCTTGCGCCTTCATCGCCAAACTTTTCAACAAACATCCCTGCATCAAAGAAAGCTCGGCGATAACATTTATCATGTATCCTTTGGCCATAGAAAACCTTTGGACGCTTTAAAGAATCAAGTTCAGGAAGTGCATCAAAAGTAATAAGATGAACTATAGTTCCAACGATGACCTCTGCGATTGGTGGACAACCAGGAATATTTACAACAGGTTTGTCCGTAATTATCTTATAAATTGGTTTACAACCAGTTGGATTCGGATGAGCTGTTGTAACACATCCAAACGAGGAGCATGAACCAACGGAAATTATAGCCTTCGCACCTTGAGACGCTTTTCTCAAATATTCAAGTGCGGTCATACCGCCAACAGTACAATATACTCCACCATCTTTCGTTGGAACTGAACCTTCAACAGCAAGAATATAATTTCCAAAATTCTTCTTCACACCTTCCCAAACTATCTCTTCCGCTTGATGTCCCGCTGCAGCTTGAATTGTCTCCATATAGTCAAGGGATATAACATTCAAAACCACATCAGAGATCAGCGGGTGCGATGACTTTATTAACGATTCAGTGCAACAAGTGCAGGCGGCGAAATTCAACCAATAAATTGGCGGACGAGGTTTCGATTCAAGAGCGCGGACAACCTTAGAAAACATGCTGCTTTCAAGCCCAAGATAAGCAGTTGTTAGAAGACAAAATCTTAAAAAATCTCGCCGTGAAATTCCAGTTCTTCTTACTGCTTCATAAAAAGTTTCTTGTTTTTGCATTTTAAAACCTCCCTTAAATTTGTTTTTCAAATTGGACAAATCTACCTCGCTTAAATCCCATCTTTCTCAAAAAAGCCATTGTAGCCTCGTCAGCAAGTCCCGTAATTATGCACACCCTTTTTAAACCAAGTTCTCTTACCTTCTCAAGAAATTCTACAAGAAGCCGTCTCCCAACTCCTTGTCTCCTATAATCCGGATGAACAACAAGTGCAATCAACCAAGCGCAATCTGAACCGAGATACCACTTCGGTTGAATATCTCCAAAAATGAAACCAATTAATCTATCATTCAAATAAGCAACTCTGCCAAACAAAGTCCATGATGTCTGAATCTCTTTTAAAACGTCCTCAAACATTTTCTCACAGACGACACTATAACCTTCCCTTTTTCTCAACTCGTCTTGCATTTTTAAAATCAAATCCATATCCTCGGCTGAAAATTCTTTTGTCTTAACTTTTTCAAAAAGCCGCGATTTCAACCTCAAGCAAAACTTTGTTCGTAAACTCGGACAGGTTTTATTGCAGGTGCTGTGATCCCGATGAAGTCCTGTAAACCTTTGAATTTATCTATGTCAATTTCAATTCCCCTCTTGACGATGTGCTTCAACAAGCCAGCATATTTAACATCATTTATAATTTCTACACCGATCAATCGCTTTCCATCAAAATAGTAAAGTTCAATGACAGCGTCTTTTTCAATCTTTTTTGCGAGTTTGGTTTCATCATAAACATATCCAATTGAGAAATAAACTTTATCAAACACAGTCAAAGAATTTACCCTTATCCCCCCTTCGTAGCTTACATCACGTCCAGCGATATTGGCACCCGCAATTTTTCCAGTCTCCATCGCATTTAACCAAACAGGGAAAGGTCTAATTGTTCCATCAATTACACTTTTTAATTCAATGCAATCACCCGCTGCATAGATATCTGGTTCTGATGTTTGCATTTTTTCATTAACTACGATTCCTTCTCTCGGTTCCAAATTTACAACGCCTTTAACGAAATCGGTATTTGGAACTACACCAACCCCCATAATAACGGATGAGCATTTTATCCTTCTCTTATTTGTCTTGACTGATTTGACAGGGTTGCCAGATATTTCAAGAGGCTCCTCATCTTTTAAAATTTCAATTCCCCTCTCAACGAGTTGTTTTTCTATCATCTCAGACACGATCCTGCTGAAAACAGTGCTTAAAATATAAGGTGCGATTTCAATTACCGTTATTTTTTCTTTGAATTTCAAAAGGGCGAGCGCTGATTCAATGCCAACTGGTCCACCACCAATTATTACAACATCTTTTGAATCATCGCTTTTGATTTTTTCTGCATCTTCATAAGTTCTTAAAACGTAAACTTTTTTATTCTTAGCCCCTCGTATATCAAGAATGCGAGGTGACGCACCACTTGCAATTAAAAGCTTATCATATCTGTATTCACCTTTCTCGGTTAAAACAATTTTTCGCTTCGGATCAACCGAAATGACTTTCTCCCCAAGTATTAAATTAACGCCCATCCTTTTGTAAAAATCTCATCTACTTGAAAATAGATCTTCTTTAGACAATCTTCCCTCGATATAATATGGAAGCACAACGGGTGAATAATAAGGCGTTTTTAAATCAAGTGATTCTCGAGCGATAACCGTGATCAAACTTTTTGAATTCCATTTCCTTATCTCACGTATTGCGGAGATGCTTGCTATACTATTTCCGATAATTACAATTTCCATAGTTTCAATCGCTCAACAAGTTTTTAAATAATTTCATCATTGCTTTAACGAATTTGGAGTTTCCATCTTTGATCACGGGCAAAATGGAAGGCTCAGCCCTGGGGATTTCATCATCATAAGGAAGAAGATAAATTGGCAATTCCATCAAATCATGGTTAAAATCAGAAATCAACTTTTCAACTTTGTCAATTTCACCTTCCCTAACTTTATTAAAAACAAGGTGGATCTTTGGTATTCCAAGTTTTCTTGCAAGTTCAACCGCTTGATTCATAACATATATCGAGTTAAATGTTGGCTCCGAAACTATAACGGCATGATGAAAACCTTTAGCCATCGCCCTTCCAAAGTGTTCAAGCCCCGCTTCAGTATCCATTATTATTATCTCGTTTTTCCGCAGGTTTATATAATTCACAACTGCCTGAAGCAGATCATTTTCAGGACAGGCACATCCAATCGCTGGTTGCGTCACCGAACCCATAACAAGGAGATTTAATTTTTCATTTACTTTTACGCCAAATCTATCAACAACATCACTTACATCAGGATTTAACCTAAAAAACAGCCCCCAACCGGTTCCAGGTCTTGTGCCCGTCTTTTCCTCGATATAATCAACTTGTCTATTAAGAGGGATGATGTTCTTTGCGACTTCAAGCGATAGACCAATTACAAAAGGTAAATTCATTTGTGGGTCCTCATCGACCGCAAGCACATTAAAACCAGCCTCAGCAAATAAATGTGAAAGCACAGCTGAAATAACCGTCTTTCCAACCCCACCTTTTCCAGTGACAACTATCCTTTTACCTAACTCAATTTTTCCCTCGACTTGTGGTATCTCAGCTAAAATTTCTCGTATAATCCTATCCCTTTCTTCCTCTGTTGCTGTTGTAAACCGCATTATAATTATTTTTTGTTTTTAAACATGTATTTCAGCCGGAACAGGCAAATTTAACGCGATTCTTTTTTGTTTTATCCTATCCAAAATTCCCTTCACAGCTAATTCAGGATCACATTCGATATATGCTTCTCCACCAGTTAAAGTTTTCAAATCTTTCGTTAATATCTCTCTTATCTTTGCACCACCGAGAACTCTCGGAGGCGGACACACATGAACAGTGACACCAAGAGCAAGCGCCCAAGTCCCAATTGAAATTGCTTTCTCAGAGATTATTTCAGGTGCAGAAGCCACAACTGGCAAGTCTGAAACCTTCAAACCAAGTTTTTCAGACAATGCCTTAAGCAAAACTCCTATCCTTGAATTATCAACGCACGAACCCATATGAATTGCAACAGGTAAACTATTTAATCCTGCAACCTCACCAAGTGCTTTTAAGACCTGTTTTAATCCATTTCCAACTTCAAACGAATCAACTTTGTTAGGATTCAAAAATCCCGATTGACCTGCTGTGTGGGCTATACAACCAGTCACTATAACAAACACATTGTTTTTTATCAAACCCTTTATCATCCTTTCTGTAAAAGCAAGTCGTCTTGTCTTTGGATTTGGACAACCAACAATTGCAACGACACCAAATATATTCCCATTTACGATGTTATCAATCAAAGGCTTAAGTGGATCCTCTGGATTAACTTTGCTTAAAACTTCAATCAACGCTTCAACAGAAAAGCCAGCTATTATCTCCTCAGCTGAATCTGGGATGAAAACCCTGCTCGGATCTCTTTGCTTGTATGCTTCAAGTGCTATTTCAATTACTTGTTTTGCGACTTCGTCTGCTTTTTCAGGTGAGTATTCAATATGAGTTGCCCCTGGGATTTTTACAAACGGCATCGTTGTAATAAGCTTTGTATGATAGCACGAAGCGACGTCTCCAAGAACAGGCCAGATGCACTGATAATCAACAACCATCGCCTCAAGCGCACCAGTAACAATTGCAAGCTCTGACTGAAACTCATTCGCAGCAAGTGGAATTCCATGTCTCATAAGAACCTCGTTCCCTGTGCAGCAAGTCCCAACAATGTTTATACCTTTTGCTCCAAGCGATTTAGCATTATCGTTCAATTTATTAGCCCATTCAACTATTTTTTCGGAAAGAAGTGGATTATGTCCATGAACTGCTATGTTAACATAATCAGCTTTTATCACCGCAAGATTCGCCCAACTTCTAATCGGCTTTGGCGTTCCAAAAAGTATATCTGAAAGTTCAGTTGCCATCGTTAATCCAAGCCCATCGATAAGCCCCATTTGCAAATCAGCAAGCATTATATTAACCGGATCAGCATCGTTTCCCATGCTCGTTCTGTGCATCGCATTCATTATATGTCTCCATACATTATGCGGAATAACACCAAGTTTCTCCAGTTGTTCATAACTTGCCTTTGGAGTGTAAGATTTAATCCAAATAGCGGGTTCTCTTTCAAGTCGCCTAAAATCTTCAATCGAAATCTCAGCGACTTCCTTTGCAATTTCTTTTATATCCTTCCCGTCCGTTTTTATCCCGAGATTTTCAGCAACTTTTCTAAGTTTTTGCTCATCTTTAATTATGTAAGTTGATATCTTCTCCTCTGCTACTTCCTTTAAAACTTCGGCTATATCTAATGCGTGCTCCGTATGCGCAGCCGCTCCCCCAACTGTTTCCCTTAATAGATTCCTCGCCACTATTGTATCAGCGGTTGCACCACAAACTCCAACTCTTGGACCACCATTAAATATATCAATTCTACATGGACCCATATAGCACATTCTGCAACACACACCAAGTTCACCAAAACCACACTGCGGCTCTTGAAGAGCCAACCTTTGCAAAGATGTTGTTTTAACCTCCTTTTCCTGCTTTTTCAGAAGCTCGATATTTGATTCAGGAAGTAAACCAAAATTATGGGTTTTCTCATCCCAAACCCTTTCTTTGTCTTTTAAAATGTCAGCCATTTTAAATTACCTCCATATAAGTTTTTGTTGCTTTGGCAAGAGTTGAAATTGTGGAAACCCTTTTGAATTGCTCCAGAGTTATGACATCTGTGTAGATCAAAGCATTGGTCGGGCAGGATTCAACACACGCTGGGATTCTTCCAGATTTAACCCTATCGTTGCAACCATCGCATTTTCTTGCGACGTTCTTCGATAAATCTGGATAAATCGCACCAAATGGACAAGCCATCGCACATTGCCAACAACCAATGCACTTAAAAGTATTGTACACAACAAGATTTGTTTCCTTGTCCCTGTAGATAGCGGACGTCGGACAAACAGAAACACACGGTGCATCTTCACAATGAGCGCACCTCAATGAAGCGATAAAATCATCAAATTTTATAACGGTATTAAACCTTAGCGGGGCAGGTTCCTCAAAAATCGCCTTATAAATATCCTTAGAAATTGAATGCTCAATTGCACATGCTACTTCACAACTTTTACAGCCGGTACACCTTGAGGGGTCGATAAAAACTTTCTCCATCATCGCCTCCAAAGTTAAATTTTTGCAAAAGAATAATCCAACTATCGTGCCAAAAATTTTTCGCACAAAAACAACAAAATGAAAAGCTAAATTGACAAAATTGACAATAAAAAAGCGGGTCAAATTGCCAGATTTGGCAAGGAAGGAAAAGTTAGCAGGATTAATTAATAAGTTTATACTTTTTCAATTTGCGGTAAAGCGTCCTTAAACTTACGCCAAGAGATTTCGCCGCTTCTTTTGGCTTGGGATGCTTCTTCATAGTCTCGGAAATTAAATACGCTTCAAAACATTCAAGTTTTTCCCGTGCATTGTTCCCACGCAAAATTTCAGGATGCCTGCAAAAATGAACCAAATAATCGGGAAGATGGTCGACTCTGATTTTCTCACCATTTGATTTTGCAAGCGCATAAATAAGCACACTCCGCAACTCCCTTACATTCCCAGGCCATGGATAACAAAAGAAAAGCTCCATAACTGCGTTATCGATTTCAACATTTTTTCCAGAGGACCTGATGAAATAATTTGCAAACTCTGGAAGGTCAAAAATTCTATCCCTCAAAGGCGGAAGTTTATACACAAAAACAGAAAGACGATAATAAAGATCCTTCCTAAATTCACCTCTTTCAACTTTCGACTTCAGATCAACATTCGTTGAAGCGATAAAACGAACATCAACTTGTTTTGGTCTCGTGTCCCCAACTGATATTATCTCCTTCTCTTCAATGGCTCTCAAAATTTTAACTTGAGATTCAATTGGCAATTCTCCAATCTCGTCTAAGAAAACAGTTCCTCCATCCGCTTCTTCTAATATTCCTTTTTTATCTCTATCAGCCCCAGTGAAGGCACCTTTTTTATATCCAAAAAGTTCGCTCTCGAGTAAACTCGGTGGGATCGCTGCACAATTTATCGGTATGAAAATTTTATCTCTTCGATTTGAATTTTGATGTATATATCTTGCGAGAACTTCCTTCCCCGTTCCGGTTTCACCAAGTATCAAAACAGGTTCATCAGTTTGAGCAGCAATTAAAGCATCATCAAAAATATTTTTAAGTGACCCAATTACAATGTTCATAGCCTTCTCAATCTTTGCTTGACCTACCCAATTTTTTAATTCTAAAGGTGCTTTTTAGTCGGGACGGCGGGATTCGAACCCGCGACCCCTACCACCCCAAGGTAGTGCGCTAACCAGGCTGCGCTACGTCCCGAAAAACTTTTTGAAAGAACGAAGCCTGTTAACTAAAATTTAGCAAATTCCCAAAACTTATACAAAAACCCTCTCCTTATACTCAAGCACAATTTTTTCAATCTTATCAAGATCGATCATCTCTATGCATTCGAGATTATACGGACAAACTTTTTTCCAACACGGCGCACATTCAAGCCCCTCGGGAATTAACTTAACTCCTCTATCGTAAAGATCAATTTCAGTCCACGAACTTAGACCAAACCAAGCTATTACAAACTTCCTTAACGCAATTGCAAGATGCATACCGTACGAATCGCCAGTTATGACAACATCACATATATTCTCATAGCAAATCCCTCGCCTTATACCTTCCACCGTCGGAGTGCTGATCAACTTTCCAGCAACTCCATCAATTTGGATCGAGCGTTTGAATATCTCTTCATTCCTTTCAGTATCTTCAGGTCCACCAAGCAAAACAAGTTTTATTCTATCGTATTTCGATAATCGACTTATCAATTCAACATGTTGTTCGATCGTCATCTTCTTGTTCGGATATAAAGGCGAACATCCAGTGTTAAAACCAACGACAAGTTCATCATCCTTTATTCCAACCTTTCTCTTATACTCCTGCGAAAATTTTTTCTCTTCTTCACTTAAAACAAGAACATACTCATCCCGTTTATATTCAAGTTCAAACATCTCGAACAAGATCTCTTGCCGTGTCTTTTGATTTAACTTAAACTTTAACTCATCGTCAAGCCCAAGCCGATAATCATAACTTGAGGATTCATTCAAAGGTATGATCTGCCCATGCTCATTCATCCCATAGCCAAGTTTTTTATTGGCTTTCAACTTCATCGTAAAACTTGCCGACCTCCTCGATTTATCGACATTCATCACAATATCAAACCTCATATTTTCAAGTATAAGCCATGTCTCCGGCTCCCACACAAAAACCTCGTCAAGATAAGGGTCGTTTTCAAGAAGAAGATGCGTATTTTTTAACGTAAGCCAATAAATTGAACTTTCAGGATATTTCCTCTTTATCGCCGGAAGTATCGATGTAGCAAGCAAAACATTGCCCATCGCATCAAGGTTAATTATCAAAATTTTAACCCCAAATGGCCTCGGATCAATACAACCATCCTCATGACACTTCGTGTAAGAATAGCACGGCCTATAACCTGTGAAGTTCCTGCACTCCGGGATTTCGAAATCAAAAATTTTCATGTTTTGCATTCGATTAATTTTCATCGTTTAACATTTATTCTCACCAATTCAACAAAATTTTCCAACTCTACATCTGGATTTCTTAAAATTTCAACTCCATCGATATCTTCAGCCTCAGGCGTTGAGTAAAGCAAAATGATTTTCGCTTTCGGTTTTAAAATCTTCAACTCCGCAATCGTAGTTCTCAAGTCCAACCTTTGTTTTCTTGTGTCAATAAAAATCAAATCAACCTTGTCAAAATTCTCATCCAACATCTTTACAGCCACAACTTTATCATCTGGAAACAAAATCTCAAACCCAAGGGACTCAAAGATCGTTATCAACTTTGCCTTCAACCCAACATCTTCAGATATAACCATAACAGCGTTTTTAATCCCCTTCTTTGATTCAACTTTCTCCTCAATCAAAGGAACGGTTTCCTCAACTTCAGCGATCGGAAGATAAAATTCAACTCTTGTACCTTCGCCAAGTTTTGAATCAACTTTTATAAATCCACCATGCGAACTTATAATTCCAAACACTGTACACATCCCAAGTCCAGTTCCGATTTCCGGCCTTTTCGTAGTGAAAAATGGTTCAAAAATCCTTGACTTTGTTTTTTCATCCATTCCAATTCCATTGTCAACCACAGCAACGCATACATATTTACCAGGATTCACCTTAAAAATTTCTGCTTCTTCAGTGGCGACATCTTTAACACAGGTTTCAATAACTATTTTGCCTTGATAATCTTTTATCCCTCTTTCCCTTTTTTCAACCACTGCATCCTTTGCATTAACCGCGGTGTTTAGAAGTGCTTGTTGTATCTCAGCTTTTGAGCCGTAAACTTTTACATTGCCGGTGTTAGCTTTAATTTCAAGTTCGATAAATTTTGGAAAAACGGTTTTCAAAATCTCCGCAGTCGTTAAAATAACTTCGTCAAATTTGAAAAGTTCTGCACTTGATATCTCTTTTCTTGCGAAAATTCGCAAACGTTTGATAAGCTCAGCACCTCGATTTGAAATGGCAATGATATTTTCGATATATCTCCTCAACTCATCTTTGTTCATTTCCCCCGCCGATATCTTAAGATCCATCAACTGCGCAGAAGCAACAATCACTTGCAGGATGTTATTAAAATCATGTGCCATACCCATTGTAAAAGTCCCAATTAACTCAACCCTTTGCATGTGTCTTATCATGTCTTCTTGAATTTTCTCCTTGGTTGCATCAAAAATAACAGTTTGAACTGCTGGCTTCCCCTCGAAAGTAACTCCTTTTGAATAGCAAACTAAATAAACACTTCCCCCATCTTTTCTTATCGCTTTGTAAGATGCTCGTTCTTGAGCATGCTCGCCTTTTAGAATTTGCATTACTCTTTCAATGAACTTTTCTCTATCATCGGGATGGATAAAATCACTTGGCTTTAAATTCTTAAAACTTTCAGCATCGTATCCCAAAATCTCACACAATCTTCCATTGAAAAATATAAAACCATTCTCATCGTAAATAGCCAAGCCAACGATCTGATTATCCGAAAGCTCCTTATATCTACGCTCGGACTCGATTATCTCCTGAGTTTGTCTATCAAGTTCATCCTCAAGCGAAAGGCTATATCTTGTAGAACTTAGGTGAACATACAAAAGATAAACGAAAATTATCACCGCACTGGTAAAAAGAATTACCAAAAGCCGAAAAACGTGCGCAAATCTATACAATAAACTTTGTTCATCAATTAAATTCACCGCAACCCAAGTTTCTGTATCATCTTGAAGTGGCTTAATTTTCGCAAATGAAAAGGCAAAGTTAATTTTTCTCCCCCATACATGCCTACCCTGCAAAGCAAAACCGCTATAAGACAAACTATCAAAGGTGGATTTTATCTCCGATTTTACATCGTTTCTGACAAACTTATTCAAAACATCATATAAATTCCCACCGATAAAACTCAAATCTTTCGCAAAAAGGATAGAACTATCACTTAAACTTGCGACGAAAAACTCATCAAGCCCAGCTTTTGTCAACTCAGAAAAATGTCTCAACATTTTTCTAACGTCAATCAAACAGGCAACGGCGCCTTTAAATTCACCTTTTGAATCAAAAACCGGGTAATGCAACGCAACAGCATCATAACCTTGAACAGCTTTAAAGACTGAACCTACCTGCGGTTTTCTGCGAAGCAAAAACCTTATGTTATGCTTTTGATAACCCACATCTTGACCAATTGATTTTGGGTCATACGGAAAAGTATACCGCAAAATTCCCTTCTCATCAACTCTGCTTACATTTCCGATATAATCGGGAAGTTCTCTGAAAACTTTTTCATATTTTGAATGAAGGGATGGGATATTTATTCGAATGACATCCGGGTCATGGGAAAGTGTGTGAAGTTTTTCGAAAATGCTCATGATTTCAAACTCAATATATCTGGCGGTGTTTTCCAGTAAGAGGGATTTATCTTCAGCATATTCCCTTACGTTAAACTCAATGTAAGTCTTTATAAGAGACGTCTGCAAAATCATAAGAACAGCAATAAAAAGCGGGGCTGTAAAAACAAGCCTCCTTATTTTTCTCAAAGAGATAAGTTTTATCTTGCCTGAATAGAGTGGCTCTATCTTTTTCACAAACTCAGGTATATATTTTACTGCAAAAATAAGTGTAAAGGAAGCGACGAAGATAGCCATACCAGCACTTATCACAGACATAACGAAACGAGAAGTGAAAAGCCATTTTGGTAAAACTTCAAAAGACACAAGCGTAAGGTAAATCACCGGCTCAAGGAGAAAATAAAAACTTAAGATTCTTAAAATATTTGCGGATTTCTTCAATTCTTGGATCGAACTCGTTATGATAGCTATTGTGGTGAAAATTCCCCAGATTAAAATGCTGTTAAAACCATAGAAAAGAGCCCCGATTTTCCAGATGAAAGTCCTTTGAAGTTTGAAATAGATTGGAACATAATAGATGAGCGCAAAAACAAGACATATAAAACCAACAAGTTTAAAAATCCTTCTCACCTCGCCCCTTAAATCCTGCGCGATATTCTCTATAATTTTATCTATTCCCCAAATCGTTAAAAGCAAGCCAACGCTAAAGACAATCGTCGCAATTGTAGCTTCGTAGTTATAGAGATACTCAAAAAACAAGATAAGTATAAAAGTTTGAAAAACCGAAATAAATGTCAAAATCAAAGCCAAGAAAAACTGAAAAAATCCAGAAGAAACCCTTTTCCTCTCCCATATCCTGTAGGAAAGATACAACAAAGTCGCTATCGGGAAAAATGAAAATATAAAGTTTAAAATTTGGTTTGGTAATTCAAGTCCAAAAAACATATTACTTTAAATTAGTTTGCAAGCTTATCCTCATTCAATTTTGGTCTTATATTGGAATTTGCGATTCTGTAAACGACGCGATAGCAAAGTTTCGCAACTTTCTCGATCTTTGAAAAATTAATCTTATCGACCTCATCGCTCACTTTGTGATAATCTACGTGTTCACCCGAATGAAAGAAAATAACCGGTATCCCTTTCCTTGCGAAGCTTGCTTGATCGCTTCTTGGAAAATCTTTTTCCCTATCGTAAGAAAACTTAAACCCAACCGCAAGATTCTCCTCCTCCACAATTCTTTTCATATCTTCACTATAACTCCAACCAATTAAAATCAAACTATCGATCGAATTGCGTCCGATCATATCGAGATTTATCATCGCGACCGTTTTCTCAAGTGGGAGAATTGGATTATCGACATAATATCGCGAGCCAAGCAGACCTTTTTCTTCGCCACAAAATGCGATGAAAAGAATGTTTCTTTTTGGTTTATTCTTGCTCATCCCAAATGTTTTGGCAATTTCCATCATCCCGACAGTCCCAGAACCGTTATCATCCGCACCATTATAGATGCTATCTTTTTCTGAGGAACCAATTGCGGATGGTGAAAAATATCCGACATGGTCGTAATGTGTCCCCACGATCACTATTTCATCTTTCAATTTGCTGTCGCTTCCCTCGATGAATCCGATGACATTGTTTGCATACACATTTTCCTTGATGAAACTTACCTTCATTTTTATCTTTATATTTTCGATCTCAAAAGATTTTGGCTTCAAATTTTCATCGATCGACCTTTGTATATCCGTCAAAACTTGAACATCTCCAAAAACTTCTTTTATAAATTTTTCTCCTGCTTCAACCGCTGGAAGAAGTCCCCTTTGCAAGTAAGCAAGTTGAATCGGGAGCGAAGTCCGCGGTAGATTTCTAAACAACTTTGGCCATGCATAACCTCTGGGTCTAAGGATCGAATGATTTAACGGATCAGGCAAAATTATAACTCCAATTGCGCCATGTTCCAATGCGTTTTGAACTTTATATCTTGGGAAAGAATATCTTGTTGGATTTACCCCGTTGAAAATGCTCGAGCTATCTCTTTCCTGTGGTTCATCCCTCAATAAAATTACTATCTTACCCTTAACATCTATGCCTTCATAATCGTCATATCCATATTCCTTAGCTGTGATTCCATATCCAGCGAAAACGGCCCCAGCTTCAATTTCCCCTTCGCCAAAATTATACGGCACAAAATCAGAACCGATTTCGAAGTTTATCTTTTCCCCATTTTTCCACAAGACAAGATAATTTTCTTCGCCAAGATCGACTTTGATAAATTCAACTTTTTGAAGATAGCTCCCTTTTACAGGTTTTAGCCCATATTGTTTAAATTTCTCAGCAATAAATTCACCTGCAATGTCAAGCTCCGGGCTTGGTGTATTGCGTCCTTTCAAGGAATCGGATGCAAGAAAAGAGAGATTTTTCTTTATATTTTCAGCGGAAATTCTATTTAACCCCATCTCAACGCTTTCCTTGACCGATGAGCAGGAGAGGAACAAAAACAAAATCGAAAGAAAAAGAAAATAAAATTTTCGCATCGTTAAAACTTTGCTTAGTTTATAATTTTAGCAGATATTGACGCACAAAGATGATTGAATTTCTCAAAATGTTTAGCCTTCAAAAACCTCAAAGGATACTTAAACTTGCGCTTTTTTGGAATTTAATATAAAAAAATTAGTAATTCAATAAAAGCATTAAACCTTAGGCAAGGGAACTTGTCAAAACTTAAAAGTTTCTTCTGCTATTGATAATGTAGATAAAATTTTGTATAATTAAACAAGCAAAAATAACCGCTTCCAATTTTATGAAGCTAAAAGACAAAATAAAACAGTTGCTCAGGCAAGAAAAGAAGGATGCGAAACTAACTGAGGACGAACTTTTGAAGCGTCAGAAGGAATTCGAAGCAGAGGCGATACCACACATTCAATTTCTCTACAACTTCGCATATAGGATGACGGGAAATGAAGAAGACGCGAAAGATCTGATCCAAGAAACTTATCTTAAGGCTTTTAGATTCTGGGATCAATATGAACTTGGAACAAACATAAAAGCATGGCTGTTTAAGATAATGAAAAATTCATACATCAACAAATATCGAAAGGTTACAAAAGAACCTGGCAAAATTGATTATGATGAAGTGCAAAACTTTTATGAAACGGTGCGAGACGAGTCGTTTGAGACCTCCGATTTACAAGAGCATATCTTTGAAAATATATTCGAAGATGAAATAATAGAGGCACTTGGAAAACTGCCCGAGGAATTTAGAACAGTAGTCATACTTGCAGACATTGAAGGACAAAGTTATGAGGAAATAGCAAAGTTCTTAGATATACCAATTGGCACCGTGAGGTCAAGGCTTCATAGAGGAAGAAAGATGTTAAGAAAAGAATTGTTTGAGTTTGCGAAGAGAAAAGGTTACATAAAAGGTAGGCCTGAAGATTATGATATAACTGATCCAGATAAAGATTAAAAATCAAAACCTGGTGATAGTCATGGATTGCAGACAGACAAGGGAATTTATGAGTGCCCTTGTTGATAATGAAATTAAAGATGAAGAAACAAAACAAAAAGTAGAAAATCACATTTGGCGATGCGCAACTTGTAGAACCGAGTTTGAACTTGAAAAAAGAACGAAACAAATAATCCAATCGAAGGTAAAATTAATCCCCGTCCCAAATGAGCTCGTCTACTCAGTTCTTAGCCAGACAAGACTACTCCAAAATGGTTACTCATCTCAATTCAAGACATATTCAAATCCGAGGTTTAAACCGTGGGTTGAAACTGCATTTGCCTTGGGTATTTTAGCCGTGGTTCTCACTTTTGCGTTTTTATTTGTCTCAATTTATGAAAATAAGATAGCTCAGAAAGATTTGGTTGCAAAGGGGGTCTCCGGAATTGTAACCCACTTTGACTCAATATCAAAAGGATTCATAAAACCGCAGATTATATCTGATGACCCAAACCAAATTCAAAACGCAATCCTTTCGAAAGCTAATTTCACTCCAATCATTTTGCAGATCCCAGGATTTAAAATCGTCGGCGCATCAGTCAATGTCCCACACTCAAACTCAGTGGATGCAAAATGTGTTAACCTGCTTTATCGAAATGAAGACAAAATGATATGCCTACATCAAGCCCCTTTAAGTCAGACTTCTATGCATGAGGATGTTAAAAAGAGAATTTTAAAAGGCGAATGGATTTATGATTATATCGACGATGAATCTTTTGTGCTTTGGGGGACGAATGAGCTTGTCTGTTGTGCGGTTTCAAATCTATCAAAAGAGGAACTTGAAAAGGTTCTAAAACAAAGTTGGTAAGTTATGCGAAAAGTTTTCTTGCTTTTCTTGTTATTACTTCTCTCCTGCACAAAAAAGGAAAAACGACAAGATTCAACTCAATATTTTAACCTTCCTAAAACTCAAATTTTCACTCTTACAAAAATCGAAAACCCGAGCAAACCGAACACAGCACCAAACTTTCACTGGCAAACGCCCGACGGTGAAGAGGCAAATTTGTACGCTCTTTTAAAAGAAAAAATTATCCTGGTTAACTTTTGGGCTACATGGTGTGGTCCTTGCATAAAGGAAATCCCTGATTTAATCAAACTTAAAGAAGAATTTGGTGAAAAAAACTTTGAGATAATTGGAGTTTCAATCGATAGGTCTATTACGCCGGTTGTCGAGTTTTCGAAAAATTTTGGTTTCAACTATCTATCGCTTCATGACCCTGAGGCAAAACTTCTCGATGCCTTTGGCGGTAGCGTTGGAATTCCAACCACTTATTTAATAGATCAAGAGGGAAAAATCATCAACAAATACATCGGGGCGAGAACGAAAGAGGTTTTCGCAAATGATATCAGAAAAACTCTCAAATAAAAACGGGGCTTTAAAGTGAAAATAAAACGAATCCTTCTCCCAACTGATTTATCCGACGCATCGATATCAGCTTTTAAATACGCCAAATCAATCGCTGAAAAATACGGCGCCTCGATTTATGTCCTTCATGTCCTTGAAAATATCCCACCTGTGCTTGCAATTCATACCCTTGACCTTACGGCTGAACGCGTCGAAAAGAATATGGAGGAAAACGCAAAAAGACAACTCGAAAAAATTGTAAAAGAAAATCTAAAGACGAAGAACAAGGTTCAACTTTTCATCAGAAAAGGCGTCGTCAGCGATGAAATTATAAAATTTGTGGATGAAAAAAAGATTGATTTAATAGTAATGGGAACGCACGGTAGGACAGGAATTGAGTATACGCTTCTTGGAAGCATTGCGGAAAAAATTGTCAGAAAAGCGAAATGCCCTGTCTTAACAGTTAAGCCAACTCAAAGATAAACCATAAAACAAAATCACGGCGCCAAAATGCCTCTACAAAACCTCCTCTTTTTGATAATTTTTGCTATCTCAATTTCTGCTTTCTTATTCAACGCAAGAAGGCTGTATACATACCTAAAAATTGGAAAACCTGAAAACAGATTTGACAAACCTTTCGATAGATTAAAAAGGGTGCTGACAATAGCATTTGGGCAGAGAAAACTTTTGAGAGAATTTGTCGCCGGATGGATGCACTTCTTCATATTTTGGGGATTTATAATTCTTCTTACTGCGATAACAGACGCAATTCTCGAAGGACTTTTTAATGTTAACCTTTCCATCATCGGCGGATTTTACAGATACATTGCCCTTTTCCAAGATCTTATGGGAACGCTTGTGATCTTGTCGGTTATCATTGCGCTTTACAGAAGATATATCCAAAGACCAAAACGTCTACAAGTTGAAAGGTCATCACAAATAGACGCAACTATTATACTTGTTTTGATATTTTTCATAATGATAACGATGTTTGGAACTTATGGGACGCAAATTAACCTTGGGGAAGCGGAATACTATGATTTGAGATTTGCCTCGCTTTGGGTTGCAAATTTGTTTGACAGATTCGGTTGGGAAGCACAAAGCATTCTCCATTCGATATTTTGGTGGTTACATATTTTGCTTGTTTTAGGATTTTTGAACTATTTACCGTTTTCAAAACACCTCCACATCATCACATCAGTTCCAAACGTCTATTTCGGCTCGCTCAAACCAAGGGGGAGATTAAATCCGATAAATTTTGAAAACATCGAAAATGTTGAAAGATTCGGTGTCCTTGATGTAGAAGATTTGACATGGAAACAAATTTTTGATGGCTATACTTGCACAGAGTGTGGGAGATGCACATCCGCATGTCCGGCTAATTTAACGGGGAAACCACTGTCCCCAAGGGAGATAATCGTTAGCATAAGGAAGCTAGCGTTTGAAAAAGCGCCTTTATTGCTAAACCTTCAAATTCAAAATGATGAAGCGATGAATAAAACTCTTGTCTACAATTACATAACCGAAGATGAACTTTGGGCTTGCACAACTTGCATGGCTTGCGTCCAAGAATGCCCTGTTATGATTGAACATGTTCAAACGATCGTCGATATGAGAAGATATCTCGTTTTAACGGAATCAAAATTCCCAACGGAGCTTTCGACAACATTTAGAAATCTTGAGAATAACTTTACTCCGTGGGCATTCAGCCATTCAACACGAGGGGAATGGGCGCGGGGACTTGAGATTAAAACGCTTGCTGAGGATAGCAACGTCGAATATTTGCTTTGGGTTGGATGTGCTGGTTCGTTTGATGCCAGATACAAAAAAGTTGCTGTCGCCGTCGCAAAACTTCTTAAACTTGCAGGTGTAAGCTTCGGCATTCTTGGAAATGAGGAGAAATGCACTGGGGATCCAGCAAGAAGAGCGGGGAATGAATACCTTGCACAAATGTTAATTCAAGAGAACATCCAAACTTTTTCAAAATACAATGTGAAAAAAATCATCACGATTTGCCCACATTGTTTCAACATGCTGAAAAATGAATATCCAGATTTTGGAGGAAATTACGAAGTCTACCATCATGTTGAATTTCTTGAGAAACTTTTGATCCAGAGGAGATTGAAAATCACGAAACCGATCGAAGCCAAAGTAACATACCACGACTCTTGTTATCTCGGAAGATATAACGATATCTATGATGCTCCAAGAGATATACTTGCTTCGATAAAAGGGATAAAACTTGCCGAGATGAAAAGATCAAGGGATAGAGGGCTTTGCTGTGGCGCTGGTGGAGCAAGAATGTTTATGGAGGAGAAAATTGGCAAGAGGATAAATGTTGAACGAACTGAGGAAGCGTTAAGTTTAAATCCAGATGTAATCGCATCTGCGTGTCCGTTTTGTATGACTATGTTAACGGATGGAGTTAAAGCAAAAGATGTTGCGGAAAAAGTTGAAGTAAAAGACATCGCTGAAATTTTGCTTGAGGCAGTTGAATCATAAAAAAGCGGGGGCTTTTAGCCCCCACTTCTTTATTTTGGAGTTACCTCTCCTTGCAACCACACCGTAGCGAATAAACGCTTGCCAAACTCAGGTTCACCATTTAGGTCAGCGGGATTGATCAAAACTTCAAGTTTAAATGGGCTTGTATCCACATAAAGCCAATAAACTTCCTCACCCGTCCATTCATTTTTAATCTTTTTGACATCAAGGATATCGCCAAGCAAACCGTAAACGACAGGCGGAATATTTTCCATAGCCTGAATTTGCGCGGTTTGAACGAAGAAATTAGACATAGTTGAACCTTCCTCCATGTTTTCCGTCTGAATTAATCTTTTTGGAGGCAAAATCTCTCCATTATATGCAAGCCCAACAGGCACTATTTCATATCTTTCCGCCATCGGCGGAAGGAAGGATGCACATTTAACAAAATTTGAAATGTAAAGCTCAACGGGAGTTCCCGTTTCTACATCAACACCGTAAAGATAAAATTTCCATTCGTCTTCAACATCCTGATATAGCTCACAATCTTTCAAAACGACAGCGTGCTCTTTTGAACCGTAAAAACATGGTGACACATCGACAATCTCCCAACCCTCACCCATATGAGCAAGATTTACATTAAAAACAATCCCATGTCCTGCGTTTAAAGTATAACCCGCAAGTTGAACCTTTTGAAATACACCAAACGAGTCACTAAATTCTTTATCCCCAATCGTGCTTTCAACAAGATCAACGAGATCTTTTTGAGCTTCGACCTTGAAACCTACTGAGGAGAAAATTGAACCCATAGCAATATACCTAATTAAATTTTTAATACATAGTTTCACTAGAAAAGGAAGGAGATGCAACTGAAAAGTAAACAAACCTTTGCACACCTTCCTTACTCAAATATAAGCAAAAATTTTTTAAAAGCAACAATATCCGTATATTTTATTGAAAACAAAACAAATTCAGCCAAAAAGATGATAGAATTTCTTGATGGAAACGAAGCCATTGTTAAAGGGGCAATCGATGCTGGGTGCAATTTTTTTGCAGGCTACCCTATAACACCCGCAACTCCAATTTTACTAGGGATGATGCAAGAATTGCCTAAAGTTGGAGGTTTTGCAATTCAAGCTGAAGATGAGATCGCTTCAATTGGATTTTGCATAGGTGCATCAATGGCTGGGAAAAAAGCAATGACCGCAACAAGTGGGCCCGGGATTTCGCTTTATAGTGAAAATATCGGGCTTGCTATAATGGGAGAAACCCCACTTGTTATAGTCGATGTTCAACGTCAAGGTCCAGCAACAGGTTCAGCTACAAAAGATGAACAAGGTGATATTCAATTTATAAGATGGGGAACCTCCGGTGGTTATCCGATAATCGCCATTTCTCCAACCACAGTTGAAGAATGCTACACATTTACAATTTATGCATTTAATCTCGCCGAAATTTTTAGAACCCCAACTTTCCTCGTATCAAGCAAAGAACTTTCAATGACACGTCAAAGGGTCGACTGGTCAAAAGTGGAAAAACCTGAGGTAATCGAAAGAAAATATCTGCCTGAAAGCTCAAGCGAATATAAGCCGTATTATTTCGAAAAAGTTGACGATATCCCTTTGTTTTCATCTTTTGGAGGTAAACACATCGTGAGATACACAACATCAACCCATGATGAATATGGAAATCTTCTTACTAATCCAGAGAAAATCCAAATGATGATGGAACATCTCGACAAAAAGATCACCGAAGAAAAGGTAAAAAAATTTTTCCCACACACTGTTAAATTTGACCCTAATGAGGGCGCTGAAATACTTGTAATTTCATACGGTATAACTGCAGGAAGTGCAATTGAAGCGGTCGAACTCGCCCGTGAAAGAGGTGCTAAGGTTTCAAATTTGATAATCAACCTACTCTGGCCCGTCCCGGAAAATGAAATTATGAAAGCGATTAAAGGCATCCGAAAGATAATTTTCCCTGAAATGAACAACGGTCAATATGTCCTCGAGATTGAAAGAATCGTTGATAAATCAAAAGTTGAAATCGTGCGAATAAATCAGATGGACACAACGCTCATAAACCCGAAAAAAATTTTAAACGAAATTTTAAAAGCGAGTTAAAAATAAATAAACATTAAAAAATGGCGCTTATAAAAAACGCAGTTTACATGAAAGAAGTGGAACTTCCATTTTGTCCTGGTTGCGGGCATTCTCAAATTTTACCTCAACTTGATAAAGCAATGGCAAAGTTAAATCTCGACCCAAGAAAAACTGTCCTCGTTACGGATATCGGTTGCGTTGGTTTGTCAGATCAATATTTTAATGTGAATGCATTTCATGGATTACACGGTCGTTCGATAACTTATGCCTGTGGCTTAAAGATGGCAAATCCAGAACTTACCGTAATTGTTTTAATGGGCGACGGTGGACTCGGAATTGGTGGAACCCACTTCATAAACGCAGCGAGAAGAAACATAGATATAACCGTCATAATTTTTAACAATTTTAACTTTGGAATGACGGGTGGCGAACATTCCGTGACAACCCCATTCGGTGGAAAAACTGCGACAACTTATCTTGGAAACATTGAATACCCACTTGATGCATGTTCACTTGTCAAAGCTGTAAACGGAGGTTTCGCAGCGAGGACGACAGTATTTGATAAAAATCTTGCTGATTTAATAGCTGAAGCGATTTCATTTAAAGGCTTTTCAGTTGTCGATGTTTGGGAATATTGCACCGCTTATTATGTTCCGAGAAATGAATTGAACAAGGAAAAAATGTTAAAACTTCTCGAAACCTACGGGTTTGGAACTGGCATCGTTCACAAAGTTGAACGAAAGGAATATATTGAATCATACAAAGAAACTTATTTAAATCAGTCTCAAAAACAATCGGAACAAATCTCGCTTGAAACAGAATTTGAAAATAACCTGATGAAAAAAATAGGAATAATAATTGCCGGCGCAGCTGGTCAAAAGGTAAAATCAAGTGCGACTGTCTTCGGCTCATCTGCGATTTTATCCGGTTTATACGCAACGCAGAAAGATGACTATCCAATTACGATTATGACTGGTCATTCGGTTTCTGAGATAACACTCGACAAAAAAGAAATAAATTACACTGGGATCGATAACCCAGATTACATAATTGTGATCGCGCCCGAAGGCCTTGCAAAGGTTAAAAAAATAATTGAAAAAATGGATGAAGACTCAACCATATTCGTAGACGAACAACTTAAACAACTTCTTCCAGAAACAAAAGCGAAGATTGAAGTTTACCCATTTAGAAAATCTGCAAATGCAATTGATAGATTTTCAATAACCATACTTTCACTTGCGACATTTCTTGCGAGGACTAATTTATTTTCTATTGATGCATTGAGAAAAGCTGTAATTTTGACTCAGAAGAAGGAGATAGCCGAGGTAAATTTCAAAGCGATCGATTCAGGTGTCAAGCTTATTGAAGAATTTGCACTTGCAAAATAAAGAATTAAAACGATGATTTTAATTGGAACATCCGGATATAGTTTCCAAGACTGGCGTGGCACATTTTATCCTGAGGACATTGAGAACGGTAAAATGCTCAATTACTACAAAAAATTCTTCAACGCGGTTGAAATAAATTCAACATACTATCGAATTCCGAGTGCGAGCGTGTTCTATCATCTTGATAAAAAAACACCCCCAGATTTTCACTTCATCGTCAAGGTTCATAAACAAACGACGCATCAAAGAGAAGGAAATCGTGAGGCGATGGAATCGCTCTTGAAAGCGACAGAGCCATTGATAAGATCTGGCAAATTAAAAGGTTTTCTTGCGCAATTTCCCTACTCTTTCAAAGATACACCAGAGAATAGAGATTATATCCTCGAGACAAAAAAATTTGCGGATGGAATTCCTCTCATAGTTGAATTTAGACATATCAGCTGGGTAAATGATTCTCTTTACAAATTTTTGTCCGAAAACGATACCACATACGTATGTGTAGATGAACCGAGATTAAAAGGCTTAATCCCTCCGCAAAGCATAGCAACAAGCTCAAAGATTGGGTATATAAGATTTCATGGTAGAAATGCAGAAAATTGGTGGGAAGGCGGAGTCAGTGAAAGATATGACTACCTCTACAGCGAAAACGAACTCCGGGAGTGGATTCCAAGAATAAAAGAGCTAAATGAAAAAGTTGAGACACTTTATATCTTTTTCAATAATTGTCACCGTGGCAGTGCTCCTAAAAACGCTCAAATGTTGCAAAAAATACTTGATGAGGGAGGGATAAAATGAAGCAAAAGAGAATTTTGATAATTCGTCCAGATAGAGTTGGGGATGTCGTGCTTGCTACACCGCTTATAAGAGAATTAAGAAAAACTTTTCCCGGCGCATTTATCGCCGTCTTGGTCCGACCTTACACAAAGGATGTTTTGTTAAACAATTCAAACATCGATGAAATCATCATTGACGATTACGAAGGTAAAGATAAAGGATGGGCTGGGTTTTGGAGGCAGGTTTTTAAATTGAGAAGATACAAATTCAACATTGCACTTCATTTATTGCCGACGCAAAGACATGCATGGATGACTTTTTTTGCGGGGATAAAAACACGGGTAAACGTTGGGATAAGGCTTTATGGTGTTTTAACATTTATGAAATATATTAGCAGAAATAAGTACATTCCGCTAAGACACGAAGCTGATTACTCACTTGACCTTGGACGAAAAATTGGGGTAAAAAGCAAAAACCTTGAGCCGGAAATTTTCTTAAGTGATGAAGAAATTGAACTTGCAAAAAAACTCATTCCTAAAAATGATGACGAAATTATAATTGGAATTAACCCATTAAGCGGAAGATCCGCGCCAAATTGGGAACTCGATAAATATGTCGAACTCACGAAAAAAATTCTTGATGAAATCCCAAGCGCAAAACTTTACATCAATCTTCATAACGACTTTAAAGCAAAGGAAAAATTTGAAAAATTAAAATCCGAAAGAATCAACCTACTTATCTCCAATTCACTTCATGAACTAATTCTCTACACTTCGAGATTCGATGTCCTTATTTCTCCAAGCACAGGGACGATGCACATTGCTTCAGCTTTAAAAGTCCCAACCGTATCAATGTTTTGTCCACTCCCTGCTTGTTCACCGAAGCTTTGGGGTCCGCTCGGAAATAAACATGAGATAATTTTACCTCCCGAAAACTATTGCAAAGCCAAATGTCCGGGCGATCCATACATCTGCACGTTTGCTGAGGGAATTGAAGTCGGTGATGTTTTAAAGGCTATTTTTAAAATCCTTGGTGAAGAAAAGATTTATAAATTCAACCAAAATGAAAATTCGCCAAGCAAAATCAATTGACATAGACGATATAGCCTATATCATTTCGACTGCCTTTTTAATTTCTGATTATCACAGTTTAAGAGAAAACATTGTAGATAACCCTCGATACAGTTACAAAGATATCATCGTTGCTGAGGACAGCAATGAAATCGTTGCATGCGTTAAAATTATGCCTTTGAAAATTTCATTTAAAGGAAAAATAGTTGATGCCGGTGGAATATCAGCTGTTGCGGTTCTCCCAGAATACAGAAGGCGCGGGATCGCTGATATGATGCTTAAAGATGCCCTCAGAAAAATGTTCAACGCGAGATATCCATTTTCTCTTCTATATCCATTCCAACACAGATTTTATAGAAAGTATGGATGGGAGTTCATCGGTCAAATTACCTTTTATGAACTTGAACCATCGAACATACCGATGTTTGAAGAGAGATTTAACGTAAGGAAAATGAAAATTTCAGATCGAGAAAAAATTAAAAAAGTTTATTCAGAGAAAATCAAAACTTTAAACTTTGCCCTTTTGCGAAACGATGCGTTCTGGACACGCGCTGTTTTCCAAAATTTCCAAAATGCGTATGTCTATGACGACGGAGAAATTCGCGGTTACATTGCGTTCGAAATGAAAAAAGATCAAAAAAATCAAGCAGAGATCGAGATAAAAGAATTTGTCGCTTTGACGCCCAAGGCATATCGAGGACTGTGGGGATTTCTCGCATCACTTACTGAACAAGTTTCAAAGATAAAGTATCTTGCCTCACCGGATGAGCCACTGTTTGACATACTCATTGAACCAAGGGAACCTGATTTTAAGCGACCATTTTTTGAATTTAAATCATATGCTTCGATATGCTCTGGCTTTATGATGAGAATTGTAAACCTTGAAGAAGCGCTTAAGCTTCTGACAACCACAAATGCCCCAAATGGCGAGGTCATTATCTCGATAAAAGACGATTTCATTGCGGAAAACAACTTCGCCTTCAAAATCACTGTTATAGATAAAAACGTAAACATTCAAAAGGATAACCTCAAATCCGCCGATGTTAAAATTGATATCGCTACATTTGCGCAGGTTTTTTCCGGCTTTACAAAGCCAAGTTTACTTTATCAAACCGGTGGACTTAAAGGTGATGAAAACATCCTTAAGTATCTTGACTCCGTATTTGCTGATTCTTCGCCTTTTATGTTCCAATTTGATATATTTTGAAAGTTTAAAATTCAATTAGGTGAAAAAATGCGAATCGCATTAATTTCAATCATTGCGCTAATATTTGCAGGGTTGACCCTCCAAATTCAAGGCATGAAAGAACTCAAATGGTATTCATTTACCGACGGCTTAAAAATTGCCCAAACAGAAAAAAAGAAAGTCTTAATAGATGTTTACACAGATTGGTGCGAATGGTGTAAGAAGATGGACGAGGAAGTCTACACAAACTCATCTGTTAAAAAATATCTTGCCTCAAAATTCATCCTTGTAAAACTTAACGCTGAATCAGAAATGAAACACATATTCCAGGGGCGAGAATATAGTGAGATGGAGCTTAGCTATATATTTGGGGTCGAAGGTTTTCCGACAACAATTTTCATTCGTGAAGATATGCAACCTATAACTGCTGTTCCGGGTTATTTCCCCGCGGATGTGTTTATGAAAATTCTCACATTCATCGGCGATGATTATTACAAGAAAATGAGCTTTGAAGATTACCTCGAAAAGACCGGATTCAATAAACGATAACTCTTTATTAGAACGATAAACTTTAATCGGATTCGGACATTTTCTCAAAAACGATGTTCAATCCCTTTTGACAGTAACGATTAAGATTTTTCTCCAAAAGATAAAGCAAGGTCTCTTTATTGATGTTTTGCCTTTCTATCCTCGGAGTCTCAATATTTCTCGTAAATTCTATGTAAAAATACCCACTACTACTGTTTCCGAAAAGCACCAGCCTGTTGTCTTCAGTTTCGCCGATAAAGACCATTTAGAGATAAATCTTTTGTTTTTCTATCTATCTTTTCGGATTTAAATTTTAATTACTTTAACAATGAAGGAAAAAATAAAAATTCCAAAAAATGCGAAAACTCACGGCGATCGAAATTGAAAAGAAAAGACACACGCTCGAAGAGTTAAAAGATATCGAACGACATCCAATCTATGTTTTGCTTGACAATGTTAGAAGTGTCTACAACGTTGGCTCCATCTTTAGGACAAGCGATGCAGCGCTTATCTCAAAACTTTATCTTACTGGTTATACACCACATCCGCCAAGGAAAGACATCGAAAAAACAGCTCTCGGCGCAATTGAAAGCGTTCCTTGGGAATACCACAAAAACCCAATCGATGTTATAAAATCTTTAAAAGAGAAAAACATAAAAATTGTCGCGCTTGAAATAACCAACGAAAGCATTCCATATTATAAAATTAAACCAGCGGATTTCCCGATTTGCCTAATCGTTGGAAACGAAATAACCGGGATATCAAATGATGTTCTATCAATGTGTGATATCTCAGTTGAAATTCCTCAGTTTGGGATAAAGCATTCTCTAAATGTTGCGGTTGCTTATGGGATAGCAGTGTTTGAGCTCGTGAAAATATACAGGAAGTATCATTCCAATGTAAAATAATCTCCCCCTCCTGTAATTTGCATTTTTAAAACGCCAGCTCTTACAAGATTTACAAGTATATCGGATGCTTTGTCCTCCGTTATCCCAACAAGTTTACTAAATTCTTTTACCGTTATCTTTCCGAACCTATCGAGATAATTTAAAAGCCGTCTTTCGTTCTCACCTATCTCAATTCTCAATGGACTTCCGTCATGTTCGGACTTAATAAGTTTTACCATTTCATCACTTGCTATTACATTTTGAGAGCCAAGCCTTATGAAGACCTTTCCAGCGTCGCCATTTGAACTAACAAGATGATGTGGCTTGTTCTCACTTTGCTCAATCGTAACTACGATGACATCTTTACCATTGAGTTCAAAGATTTCAATCTTTGGCTCAATTGGTGGATAGCAATGTTGTGTTGCCGCTTGAAAAATTAAATCGATCTCCTCTTTTTCGCTATCTACGCCGACAACTCCGCCGTCGTCATCGATTCCAAAGATTAAAACCCCGCCATGCGTGTTTGCAAACGCTATCATGGCTCTTGCTATTTTTTCCGGCGAGGAAACTTTTCTTTTAAACTCAACCGTTAATCCCTCCCCCTCAAACAAAATATTATTCAACTGTTCTAAATTCATCTTAAATCCCCGCTTTTATTTTTTGTCTTAAAAGCAATCTATTCAAAATTAACCTTGTTCTCCATTGAACAAACTTTTTATCAGAGTTCGGCGAATATCTCAATGGGCTTGGAATTATTGCAGTAAGTCGGGCGGATTCCTCAAGCGTCAATTCAGATGCGGATTTTCCAAAATACTTCCTCGATGCAGTTTCAACCCCAAAAATTCCATCACCAAGTTCGATTACATTAAGATAAATTTCAAGAATTCTATTTTTTGATAGTTTTTGCTCCATTCTCAAAGCGATTAAAATCTCAACTAACTTCCTAAACGGATTTCTTGAAGTTGAAAGAAATAAATTTTTCGCTAATTGCATCGTTATCGTGCTCGCTCCTCTTACAATTCTACCGCGTTCATAATTTTTTCGCATCGATTCCTTAACTTCATACCAGTCGATACCTCGATGTGAGAAAAAACTTACATCCTCTGAGACTATAACAGCTTCAACAAGATATGGAGAAACTTTCAACAAAGGAATCCAAATTTGATTTATCTTATACTTTTTCTTCCCTTTCTTCGCCTCGCCAATTCTTTGCTTCATAAGTGCGGTGACTTTGGGATTTTCATATTTAAGTTTTTCAATTTCCCTGTCAATTCTCATAAACCAAAAAATTAAATAACCAACAAACAATGAAACAAAAAATATCACTAAAACTTTAATTTTCATCCCCAAAACTACGACGCTTTATTTTTCAAATAATCAAGATAACTTTGCAAAATCAAGGTTGAGGCTATCAAATCATCGAGGCTTTTATCTTGCCTCCTCTTCTTTTTCAAATTCATCTCGATCTTGGCTTTTCGCGCAATCTTACTCGTAAAACGCTCATCCCATGTGATAACTTCAACATTCAATCTTGATTTAAGTTCACCGATAAATTTTAAAACCTCATCAGTTTTGCTCGAATGACCGCCATTCAACTTTAGTGGTAAACCGACAAGAATTAATTTGACGCCGTATTGCAAACAAATTTTTTCTATATTTTCGAAAATCTTTTGATCATTTTCAAGAACAAGCAATCCCTGTGCAATTGTGCAAGTTGGATCGCTTATCGAAATACCAATTCTTTTGCTTCCAAAATCAATCCCCATTACTCTTCCATCTACAGGTTTACCGCTCCTGGTATCTCCTGACACTATAAACCCCTTCAATTCTTCTTAATTTGTCGATTAAAGCATTCAAATGTTCAAGGTCTTTAACTTCAACAGTTATGATCCCATGAAAGATGGAATTTTCACTCTCGATGTTGACTGTTTTTATATTCGTGTTCTGATATCCAGAGATAACAGTTGTGATTTCCTTAAGCATACCTGGTTTATCTTCACCCTCGATCGTGATTCCAACTGGGAATGAAACGCCATCGAGCACCGCAGACCAAACAACATCGATTAATCTGTCCTCGTCTTGTTCTCTCAATCTCTCAATGTTAATGCAATCCTTGCGATGAATCTTTATCCCTTCACCTCTCGTGACAAAACCAATTATATCATCGCCTGGGACAGGATGACAACATTTCGCAAACGTATAAAGTAAATTAGAACCAGTCCCATCAATTGCTATCGCTTTTTGCGGTTTGATAATTTCTGCGACGATATTCTCTTTCAACGGTTCTTTTTCTTCCTGCTTTACAATTTCTTTATGCTTTCGTTGTTTCTCCTCTATCTTTACTATGACTTCGGCTGGATCGATCTCATCTTCAGCGATCGCTAGATAAAATTTCTGGAGGTTGTCAAATTTATAAATTTTTTTAACAATCTTTAAAAGGTCATCGTCGTTGATGTGAATTTTGCTTTTCTTGATTTTCTTCTCCCACACTTGCTTGCCAGCATCCGTAAGTCGCCTTTTTTCCTCATTTATCCATTTCCTAATTTGAGCCTTTGCTTTTGATGTGACAACAAAATTCAACCAATCCCTGCTTGGCATTTTATGCTTGCCAGTTATTATCTCAACTTGATCCCCGGTTTTAAGTTTATAATCAAGCGGGACAACTCTTCCATTAACTTTTGCACCGATGCAACGAAGCCCGATTTCGGTGTGGATTTCAAATGCAAAATCAACAGGTGTTGCTCTCCTTGGCAAAACTTTCAAATCACCCTTCGGAGTGAACACATAAATTTCATCCTGGTAAAGATTCAATTTTAAATCTTCGATAAATTCGATCGCATCCACTGGATTTTCAAGTATATCCCTAACCCACTTTATCCATTGTTCAAGTTGCTTATCTGATTCACTGATGTTTTCTTTATATTTCCAGTGCGCAGCAAGTCCTTTCTCAGCTATTTCATGCATCGCTCTTGTCCTTATCTGAACTTCAACCATTCTTCCGTCCGGGCCGATAACAGTCGTATGAATGGAACGGTAACCATTTGACTTGGGATTTGTGATATAATCCTTAAGCCTTTCCGGCACAGTTCTATAAATGCTCGTTACTATTCCATAACAAGTCCAACAATCAGTCGCATCGTCCGTGTCGAGTATAATTCTCACCGCGAAAAGATCGTAGATTTCTTCGAATGTTTTTCCTCTTTTTATCATTTTATTGTAAATGCTATAAAGATGCTTTGGGCGACCGCTAATTTCGAATTTGAAATTATGCTTTTTAAGTGCAAGTTCTTTCTCGATAGGCTTAGCAAATTCTTTAATATATTCCTCCCTTTGCTTTCTCGTTTGAGCAACGCGCCTTGCTATGTCTTCATACGCTTCTGGGTTAAGATATTTGAACGCAAGGTCCTCAAGTTCCCACTTTATCTGGGCAAGTCCAAATCTATGTGCAAGGGGTGCATAAATTTCAAGCGTCTCCTCGGCTATTCTTTTTCTTTTATGCTCAGGAAGATATTCAAGCGTCCTCATATTATGAAGACGGTCTGCAAATTTAACGAGTATAACCCTCACATCGGTTGAAAGAGCTATCAAAAGCTTACGATAATTTTCCGCTTCAACGACATTTTGATTACCGCTCTCAAAAATTCCAGTAATTTTCGTCAAACCATCAACAATTTGGGCAATTTTTTCGCCAAATTCAGCCTGTATATCCTCAAGCGTGAACGGAGTATCCTCAACTATATCATGAAGTAGAGCGCTTGCAACAGATATATCATCAAGTGGAATTTCTTGGGCAACTATCGTTGCGACTTCATAAGGATGATTGAAATAAGGCTCTCCCGAAGCCCGATAGTTGTCCTTATGAGCATTATAGCTGAACCAAAATGCCTTGGTTATTAGTTCGGGGTTAAAAGTTTTAAGGTTGCCTTCACATATCTCAAGAAGCTTCTTAAGCTTCGCCTGATATTTATCTTGAATCACAATCATAGTTCGAGTTCAATTTCGTTAATCTCAAAAATTATCAACAAAAGTTTGCCGAAAAAGTTCTAAAAGTAAAATATAGACTAATTTGAAAAATTGCAACTTTGCAGGCTTATGTTTTAAATTAAATAAAAAATCAAAGTTATGCGAATCGGGATAACCTGTTACCCAACTTACGGCGGAAGCGGTGTTATAGCAACAGAGCTTGGGAAAAACCTTGCAAGCAGAGGACACGAAGTTCACTTCATCTGTTATGCAGTTCCCGTAAAACTTAATAGATTTCTTGACAACATCTACTTTCACGAGGTTGAACTATACCAATATCCACTTTTTGAATTCCCAATTTATACTGACGCCCTCGCAAGCAAAATAATTGATGTCGCTAAGTTTTATAAAGTCGATATCATCCATGTCCATTACGCCATTCCACACGCCACAAGCGCAATTCTTGCAAAAATGATACTCAATAATAAAATCAAAGTAATAACAACACTGCACGGAACCGATATAACTTTGGTTGGGCTTGAGCCAAGTTTTACACCTGTTGTAAGATTCGGGATTGAAGCAAGCGATGGGGTTACCGCAGTTTCAAAATATCTGCGCGAAGTAACCATTTCAACATACAATGTTAATCGTGATATAGAAGTGATTCATAATTTCGTTGATACAAAAATTTTTAAACCGGAAAAGAAATTACAACTTCGCAAGAAGATAGCTCCAAAAGGCGAAAAAATTTTAATACATGTTTCAAATTTCAGAAAGGTTAAAAGAGTTCAAGATGTTGTCAGGGTTTTTGAAATTGTGAGAAAAAAAATCCCAAGTAAACTTGTCTTTGTCGGCGATGGCCCCGAAAGAGGAGATGTTGAAAATCTTTGCCGAACTCTAAAACTATATGATGATGTCATATTTCTTGGAAAACAAGAAGCTCTACATGAAATTCTTTGTTCTGCCGATATATTCATTTTGCCAAGTCAAATGGAAAGTTTTGGGCTTTCAGCTCTTGAAGCAATGAGCTGTGGTCTTCCAGTGATTGCGACCAATGTCGGCGGATTGCCAGAGGTTGTCCTTCACGGAGAGACAGGTTATCTAACCGAAGTTGGTAATGTTGAAAGAATGGCTTCATATGTTATAGAACTTTTCGAAGACAAAAATAAATACGAGGAATTTTCCACAAAGGCTCGATGTAGAGCAGAAAATTTCTTCGATAAAGATTTGATCATCCCGAAGTATGAAAACTTTTACGAAAAATTTTTAAACAAATAAAACCGAACAATATGAAGATAACGCGTTGGAATAAACCTGAGAATCCTAAACTTGAAGAACTAAAAAAATTGCTAAAAGAAGAAGGAACTAATCCATTTGTCTGGCTTGATGAACCAGGGGCATATTATGGAAATCATTCGCATACATATGATGAAATTCGCTGGGTCGTAAATGGTAAAATGAGATACGGAGTTGGGAATGAAGAATTTGTCCTTGGACCAGGTGATCGTCTTGACCTCCCCGCGGGAACAATTCACTGGGCAAGAGTGGAAGGAGATGAACCGGTTATATATTTATGTGCCTCTAAACATTGAATCTTTTTGCGAAATCCTTCAATGATTTTCTATTCACCATCAACGCATTTTTATTTTCATCGACAACCTTTTCATAAATCTCTTGGCGAAAAATCAAAACATCATTTGGAGCCTCAAAGCCGAGTTTTATTTGATTTCCAGAAATCTCAAGAACAGTTACCTTTATATTGCCTTGGATTATCACAGATTCTCCAACTTTTCTCGAAAGCACAAGCATATCAAAAACCTTTTAAATTTTCTATGTAAACAAAGGATGAACTACTTCAAACTCAGGAATTTCGAGTATAACCTGCTTACCCGATTTTTTCGCCTTATCAATCACAACCGGAGCTTTTAAATTAACACTTGTCTTTGAAATATCCCTGTTCAATGTCACAATGGCAAATAGGACATAAACATTCGGGTCAAATCCACTGCGTTCATAATAATCACTGACCACAAGCGTTGGTTCGAGAACCGCGAAACCAATTTCCGGCTCGTCAACGGAAATAAGCCAGCGAAACGGCCTGCATTCTTCGTCTTCAATTATAATAAATCTTTTTAAGTTCTCAAATCCGATGATTCCATCCGGGAATTGAATGAGGATCTCATCGTCGAATTCGATCTCTCCAAATTGTATGTTTTTTATTTTCATCGCTTTACAAAATTTAATTTGAAATTTTACCGAATTTTTCACCTTGTGTCGCGACTATAACTATGTCAACACGTCTATTTTTCGCTCTATTTTCTTCTGTATCGTTTGGTGCTATTGGTTTATATTCTGAGTATCCAGCAACTGAAATTTTCTGGGGGTTCACGCCTTTATTTATCAAATAATAAGCGGTGTTTAAAGCTCTTTCAACTGAAAGATGCCAATTCGACGGGAATTTAGCACTTTTTATGGGTCTATTATCTGCGTGTCCTTCGATTCGTATCTTATTTGGTAAAAATTTTAAAATATCAGCAAGTGTATCAAGAACAACTTTTGCCTCTGGCTTTAAATCAGCGCTTCCGGATTCGAAAAGTAGCCTTTCGAGCAAATGAATTGTCAATCCTTCGGGTGATGTTGTGATTATAATTTTTTTTGATTGAATATCGGGACTTAAAATTGCATTAAGTTGAATTTCAAGTCTTTCCTGCGTTAATTGAGTTTGGGAAGATCCAGTGCTTGCTTGCAAATCTCCCTTTGGCGGCGTTGGAGCTACAAGCATTCCCCTACCACCTTCAAGGATCCCACCGCCTCCACCAAAAAGTTGACTGAACGCAGATATCCACTGTTGATATTTATTTAAGTCAATTTGTGACATTGAATAAAGCACAACAAAAAGTCCAAGTAGAAGCGTTATAAGATCTGCATAAGTTATAAGCCATCGCTCGAGGTTCTCATGTTCCTCATGATGTTCTTTTTTCTTTCTTGCCATCTTTAACCTTCCATAGCTTGTTCACTTATTGGAAAAATAGAGTAAAGTTTGGTTTTAATTATCATAGGGACTTCACCTGCCTGAATTGCAAGGACGCCTTCAACGATTATCTCAAGTAAAATTTTTTCTTCAGCGTGAATTGCTTTTAACCTATCAGATATCGGAAGCCAAATTACGTTAGCACTAAAAACTCCCCACAAAGTTGCAATAAAAGCAGTTGCTATATGATGAATCAACTCGTTTGGGTCACCGCCTGCGTTCGCAAGCGTTGAGATTAAACCCATAACTGTACCAATTATTCCCATAGTCGGAGCATAACCGCCCATTTTTTGAAAGACATTTACGTTCGCCATATGTCGCTCGGTTATATAGTTAATTTCAATCTCAGCAATCTCACGAATTGTCTCTGGATCTGTTCCATCTATTGCGAGCCGTAACATCTTTTTCAAAAAAGGATGTAATACATTATTTACTTCCTTCTCAAGCGCAAGGATTCCATCTCTTCTTGCTATGATTGTGTAGTTTACGATCGTCTCAATTGTTTCGACGACATTAAACTTCGGTGGTATAAGTGCAAGTTTGATAAAACTTGGAATTTTGAAAAATATCTTTGCAGGCGATCCAATCATAGCAGTTGCAATAGTTCCACCAAATACGATCAACATAGCTGGAATCAAAATCAATGCTCCAAGTGTTCCACCTTCAAGTAGAAATGAACCCAAAATTGAAAGCATGCCAAGCACTAATCCAACTATCGTCCCAAATTCAAATGTAGAATTGTTCTTCATCGCAGATAATCAACAATTGTTTTTTGGATAATTTTTCCAGCTAGTGTATATGCGGATTCAAGTATAATCTGTTCCTTCTGCAAATTTATCGCCTGTTGCGCCATATCTGTATCTTGCTTTATCGAAAGAAGCCCTTTCAAAACAACATTTTGCTTTTCGATCTGCCTTTGCAAAATCAAAAATCTATTCATAAGTGCACCAATATTCGACGCCTGACTAACGATAAAATCAAACAATTCGTTAAACCTACTTATAAGCGAATCATCAGGTCTAACTCCATTTCTCAAAGAATCCTTGCTCTGAAGGACAAGATCAAAAATCTCCCTACCGCCAAGCAACTCGTTCACCGTAAAATTTACTTTTTCATAAACCCCATCATTAACCTCAAACTTTATAACCCCATCAGATAAATCAGATATCAAAACACCTGCTCTCTCACTATACTCGAGCGGTTTGACATTCGTCTTCGTCCCATTGAAAATATACTTTTCTTTAAATTTTGTGTTGACAAGATCGAGCATCTGCTTAAAAAGCTCATTTAACCTATTTGCATATGTTCGATAATCCGGCTCCCTCGAAGGATTCGAAACCTCAACGAGAAGCGATTTTACATCGATCAATGTGTTTATGAAATTATCAACTGCTTCACTTGTCGCAGTCAAAATATCGATTGCGTCATCGATGTTCCTTTGAAACCGCTCATTTTTTGCAATTAAATTCTTCAAATTCATCACAGAATTTGCAATGTAAGGGTCGTCAGAAACTGTGTTAATGCTTTTTCCGGTTGCGATTTTCAATTGTATCTCATTAATTCGTTCTCTCGTTTTATTGATGTTATCGATCAGGTTTTTAATTACTGTTAGTTCGGTAACTCTCATAATCCCTCAAAAATTTTCTTTTTATCTCACCATTGAAAGAACCGCGTCGATCATCTCATTTACCGTCTGAATTAACTTTGCCGAAGCCTCAAACATTTTTTGAAACTTTATCATATTCATCATCTCCTCGTCGAGCGATACACCTGAAACTGCATCTCTTTGTGATTCAAGTTGATTCAAAATCATTTGCTGTAAATTTTCGTTATCGGAACTCGTCCTTGACCTTAAGCCAATGTCGCTTACAATAGAATTGTAAAATCCCATGATTTTATCATCATTTTTCAACGATGCAATCCCAAGCGCGATTTCATTATTTCCAGCATCGCCATTTATCGAAGCGGAAATTTTGTTCAAATTTTCTAAGATACCTTTGTTCACTTGAATGCTCCCCGCCCCAGTCCCAGAAAAAAAGTAGCTCCCGGTCGTTCCATCAAGTCCATAACCAATGCGATGAAGTTCGTTCACCTTATTTATCAAATTCAGCGCAAGTTGATCGAATTTTTGAACTATTTCTGGGATTAATTCGTTAAAAGAATTTTGAAGTGCGAATATCTCTCCAGATGTTGGTTTTACCTCTTCAGATGTTCGACCGTTGGTGAAAATTTTCACTTTACCGTCTACAAATTTTAACTCAAAATTTGAAGAAAAATCTTTATCAACAACGGTCACACCACCTACGCTTACTTTAACCGCACCGCTTTCATCAAATGAAACCACGATATCGACAAGTTTGGAGAGCTCTTTTAACTTTTGATTTATCTTATCACGCACATCGTTTGTCTCCGCCCCGGAATTGTAAAGATTGATCGCGCTTTTATTTAACTTTCCGAGTTCACCCACTATCTCGTTCAAATTTTTAAGTTTCGCTTCAATCTCGGAAATCACATCTTTTTTCATGCCAAACAAACTTTGAAATATATCATTAAATCTTTGAGCGAGAGCTTTTCCCGTTTGAACAACCGTAACTCTTACAGCTCTATCCTCTGGATTTTTCGCAAGATCATCAAAAGCATTAAAGAAATTCTGAAACAACCGTCCAAGCCCAACATCGCTTGGCTCATTAATAAGTGCTTCAATTCTACTAAGGATTTCCCTTGCGATAGAGTGACCGCCGACCAAATTGATAACTCTTCTTATTTCACCTTCAATAAATTCGTCTCGAATTTGTTTTATCCCGCGGACTTTTACACCTGCATTTATCATCCCATTTTTTGAAGTTAAAACATCTGTGCTACTTAATTCAACCCTTTGCCTTGTATAACCGGGCGTATTTACATTCGAAACATTGTGGCTTGTCACTTCCATCCCAATTTTTGATGAATTGATGGCTTTTTTAGCGCTTTCAATTATACCAAATAATCCCGACATATCTTAGACCCTTTTGTTTACTTTGTTTGTCTCACCAAAATTTTCTGCATCAACTTGGAAAAGTTCCATCAACTTTCTTGTAAAAGCGATGGAATGCCCAAGCAAATATCTATTCTCAATATTTAACTTTCTCACATCACCTACTTCTTTTTTAATTTCATCTCTTAATTTCTCAAGTTCAGGGTCACCGCTAATAATTGAGATCAATTTTCCATCGCCAAAGTTAAACGTAAAAATTTTTTCAATTTCTGATATCTCATCTATGACTGTGCTCTCTGCTTTAATGACATCGTCAAGTTTATCATAATCGAGTTCAATTATCGCTTTTTGCTTCTCCATCGCGACTTTCTTTAATTTTTCAAACTTACATTTAAGCCCTAAAATTAGCTCTTTCACCTTTTCATTTTGCATTGTTAATCACATTTTTATTTTTCTGAAAAAGTTTCATATATCTCACGACCTTGCTCACATATTCGATCGTCTCAGGAAACGGTGGAATCCCGTCAAATTTCAACACATTTTCAGGTCCAGCATTATACCCAGCAAGCGCAAGTTTTATATCGCCGTTGAATTTATCCAGAAGATATCGAAGATATTTAACCCCGCCGTATATATTCTCCACCGGATGCCAAACATTTTTAACTCCGACAAATTGAGCAGTCGAATCCACAAGTTGCATCAATCCCTTCGCTTCTTTTGGGGAGATTGCAAGAGCATTTCCGGACGATTCTACAGCAATTATCGCTTTTATCAATTCCTCAGGCACATTAAACTCTGAAGATGCCTTTTTTATAATTTCATCAAATTTGCCTATCCGCTCCATCAACGGCTTCCCATACACAGCGCTAACTTTCATTTTTTGAATGGCTTTGTCATTGCTGATGTTTTTGTTTACCTCATGTTTGTCCCAATTTTTTAATTCTTTCGACTCTAATTGTCTCAAAACCAACTCCGCAATTCCAAACTTTCCATTTTTCGCAATATGCCTTGAAATCTCAAATAGAAAAACGCCGTCGAGAATATCTGCACCGAAATTATCACCACCGAATAACGATTTTTCCTCACTAGAAATTTTCATAAACGATTTAAGCATAAAACTCAAAAACATAGCCTCAAAATCCTTCGATATTTGCTTAAGTCGTTTGTTCTCATTCTGACTTGTGTTTACATCAGAAATTTTATTTATTGTCTTTCCTTCAACCTTCATCTTGCCTCATCACATTATTATCAATTCCGCTTTAAGAGCACCAGATTCTTTAAGCGCTTGAAATATCGCGATGATGTCCCTTGGCAAAACTTTTAAAGCATTGAGTGCCCTTGCAATGTCTTGAACGGTTGCAACTCCTTCGATCGCGGTCACCACAGTAGTATCTTGATAAACATTTATCGTTGTAAGTTGAGTTACAACGGTTTGACCTCTTGAAAATGGCGCTGGCTGAGAAATCACGGGAACAGCCTGAATCTCAATATGAATTGCCCCATGCGAAATCGCTACAGGAGAAATTGTGACATTTTCTCCAACTACAATTGTCCCCGTTCTCTCATTTATCACAACTCTTGCGATCGCATCCGGTTGAACTTCTATTAATTCAACTTGTGAGATAAAATCAACAATTTTCTCTTTCGTTTTAAACTCATTTGGAACTTTCACCACGACCTCGGAGGCATCAATAGCAAAAGCGATATTTGAATTAAAAGCTGAATTTACTGCATCCGCAACCCTTTTTGCGGTTGTAAAATCTGGCTGGCGAAGGACAATTTTAATTTCGTCATCTACACTATTATTTAAAAAGTTATTCGGAACGGTTTTCTCAACTATCGCCCCATTTGGAACTCGACCAGTTGTTGTAACATTTCTTCTGTATTCAGTCCCGAAAGCAGTTCTAACATCAAATCCACCAACCGACACAGGACCTTGTGCAACAGCATACACAACTCCATCAGAACCAACAAGCGGAGTCATAAGCAAACTACCACCATGCAAACTTGTCGCATCCCCGATCGATGAAACGATGACATCAACCAAAGAACCCTTTTTAGCAAACGCTGGAATCGTCGCAGTGACCATCACAGCTGCGACATTCCTTATCCTCAAATTTTCATCCATAACAGTTATCCCAAACCTTCTCAACATGCTCACGATTGATTGAATCGTAAAACTTACCCTTCTTGTGTCACCAGTTCCATTCAAGCCAACAACAAGACCATAACCAACCACTTGATAGCCCGAACCACCTTTAACATATCCAATATCTTTTATCCTCGTCGAAAAACTTAAACTTTGAAACAACAAAATCAAAATGATCAACTTCTTCATTTCTTCTCAAAATTTTTATTTTAGAAAAGCCAATGCAATAACCTCGTTATCCAACTTGGACTTTGACTTCTACTGATCATCCCTTTCCCTGTCAATTCAATCTCAGCATCTGCGATGTTGTATGAATAAACGGTATTATCCCAGTTGACATCACTTGGTCGAACTATGCCTTTTACTTTGATGATTTGAGCATCTCCATTTATATTTACCCTTCTGCTTCCTTCGATAATTAAATTTCCCAATGAGTCAATCCCAACAATTTTTGCGCTTATTTTCGCCTTCACAGCACCACGAGCTGTGGTTGAACCTCTGCCCTTAAATTCATTTCCAGTTCCAATCGAAAATCCCGTCTCCGGTATAAAATTCAAAGCGCCTGCTCCAGAGACAGAACCCATAATGCTTCCGCTTCTTGATGCATCTTTTTCCATATTGCTTTCAGCAGATGTAACTTCTATGATTATAATTGTAACTACATCCCCAGCTTTGAATGCTTTCTGATCCGAAAAAAGCGAACGCTGAATAACCTCCTGTGCCTGTAATTCAATCAAACTTACAATCGTGAGCAGAATAAAAAGTTTTTTAATCATTGCAGAACTCCAAATTTAATTTTCAATTTCAACTTCAACGACGCCTCTATTTACAACCTTGGCATCAAACAATTTCCCAGATGTCGGATTTAAAACCCTGATAAAATCATTCAACTTCCCATCCGCTTTCGCAATCCCAAAAGTTTCAACCTTTACATTACCAATCTTTGCAATAACTCGAACCCTTTCCCCAGCTTTTATTAATGGCAAATCCTCAAAATAAGTCTCAAAAATTACCTCGCCCCTTTTTATTAACTTTTTAACCTTTTTGCCCAAGATCACTCTTGCATCCGAGACAAAATTATCTCTTAAGAAAGTCGTCTCAACTTTTTCTATCAAAAATGAATCGAAAATTTTTTCGTTTGACTCCATAATCTCGCCCCGTTTCAAATCTTTCTTCGCTAATAAAACATCCTCAAACGTCCTGACGAAAGCTTGAACGAGCATCTCTTTACAATCACCATTTGAGCAAACTTTAATTTTAAATGTCTGATATCCCTTATAACCAGAGCCACTTTTTTGAATCACATAAATTTCATCCCTACCTTGAATTAAATTCTCATCCAACTTTGTTTTCAAATCGACGAGATATTCAACCTTCTTGTCTGCAAATTTTTCATTCAAAAAACCAACAATTGTATTTCTCAACCTTTCAATTCCAGAGCCATTCTTCACCCCTTCAACCTGTGCAATTCCGAATTGTAAAAAAATCAAAAAACATATTTTAATTGAGATTTGCTTCATTTCATCTCTTTAAATTGTTTGCCATCTGAAGCATTTCTTCGACTGTTTTAATCGTCTTCGAATTTATCTCATACGCTCGTTGCGCAACGATCATATTGATCATCTCCTCAACTATATCCACATTTGACGACTCAAGATAACCCTGCATTAATTCACCAAATCCTTCGCTTCCCGGCGACCCAAAGATCGGTTGGCCCGAAGCCTGTGTTTCAAGATATAAATTATTGCCGATGCTTCTTAAGCCAGCTGGATTTACAAATTTCGCAAGTTCAATTCTCCCAACCTCAACGGGTTCCGTTTCACCTGAATTTAAAACTTCAACAACGCCATCTCTACTTATGCTTATTGCAACTGCCGTTTCGGGAATCACAATTTCCGGCTCAAGAAAATAACCAGACGAGTTAACAAGTCTCCCATCTCTCGAAAGTTTAAACGAGCCATCCCTTGTATAAGCAATCGTTCCATCAGGTTTTCTAACTTGAAAGAAACCATCTCCATTTATAGCAACATCAAGTGGATTATTCGTCGGCTGAAGATCCCCTTGTTCGAAATCCCTCAATGTCGCAACAGTTTGAACGCCTGTTCCAATTTGAATTTCTGAGGTGCTTTCAACATTTCCATTTTGGTTTGACGAACTCGGCGACTTCAAAATTTGATACATCAAGTCTTGAAATTCAGCTCTACTTCGTTTGAACGCTGTCGTGTTAACATTAGCAAGGTTATGTGCTATGACATCAATGTTTATTTGTTGCGCATACATCCCGGAAGCTGCTGTTCTTAAAGCTCTTTCCATTTTCCATCAACTTTTTTATTTTTAATTTCAACTCCAGAAACAATGTTTTAATAAAACAGGATAAAAACACCAGCCAAAAAGATTTTCCCGAACGAGCAACATCAAACCCATCGCCGGAAAACTTGCAGAAAAAACCATCTTCAATTTTGTAACCTGTAAAATAAAGCATAATAAGTAAACCGTTATAATTTCCCAAGTTCGTTCGCCTTTGTTAAGGTTTCATCTTGATGCTGAACCGATTTATAATTTGACTCATAAATTTTGCTTGCCTCGATCATTCTAACCATCTCCTTAATCGCATTGACATTCGACCCCTCGAGAAATCCTTGATAGATTTCATATCCCTCACTTAAATGAATTTCATTTGCACCATCGCTAACAACGAAACCCGTCGCTGAATCTTTTTTCAACTTCGTTGAATCGTCAAACCATACAATCTTAATCTTATCGATAAATTTATCGCCAACATAAATCTCGCCATTTCGCGTTATCGTTACATCTAAATTTTTTACCTCTGAAATCGCCGGGAGCTTTATCTCGCCACCCAAACCAATCAACACACATCCATTTGAGTTCACAATTTTGCCATCACTTGTTATCATAAAATTTCCATTTCTCGTGTATCTCAACCCATCTGGGGATTTAACGACGAAGAAACCATTACCATTTATCGCAAGATCAAGCGGATTTCCAGTGTGTCTTAAATTTCCTTGATCAAAACTTGTATATTCAGTGACATAAAGTCCGCTAAGTTCGCCACCACCATTTTTGTTGATATCAAGAGAAGCATTTTTAAGGATTCTGATGAAGATATTGTCCTTTTTGAAACCCGTTGTGTTTATATTTGCGAGGTTATTTACGATGACATCAATTTTAATTTTATTTGGCATCATCCCAACTCCAGATATGTAAATTCCCTTTATCATAACCTATCTCCACTTTTTTAAAAAAGCCTTTTGATTTGTGTTTTTCAGATTCAAGATAAGTTGAATTTCTCCGCAACCAACTTTATATTTTTTCGCAAGTTTTTTGATATCACTTCCCTTTTCAACAGCTTCGGCAACTTGCATATATTCATTTACCTTTCTTGTCTTTTTTGACCTCAAGTTCAATAGCAACTCAACTTCACCTTGTCCTATATTGTATTCTCTTGCGAGTTTTAAAATTTCGCTTTCGCTGGTATTTAAAGCCATATCCTCGCAACTTTCACCATCTTCAGTTTTACTTTCTTGCGCTGTTTCAATCAACCTGTCGATTTGTAAATTCTCTTCATTCAGATAACTTGCAAAATTTTTATCGGCAAAATTTTCATTTTCTTTAATTGAATTGCCACCCCTCCAAAAGAATTTGTAAACAAACCAAATCCCAACAGATAATAAAACAAGCAGAATGAACACGAGCAAAACCAAAGGATATAGTCCACTGCTGTAATTTAAAATTTGTGTTTCCTGTGCCATTTTGAATCATAATTTATTTTGATTTGGATTTATCGGCAGAACGATTATAAAAGTCGAACCTTTACCGACCTCGCTTTCAACTTTTATTTCTCCGCCATGTTTTTTTATAATCCACCTGCTTATTGAAAGTCCAAGCCCAGTTCCCTTGCTTCCTTTCGTCGTGAAAAACGCCTCAAAAATTTTCTCTCGTATCTCAGGTGGAATCCCAACCCCTGTATCCGTAAACTTAATAATCACTTTGCCGTTCTCAGAAAACGTTTCAATTATGAGCTTTCCTCCCTCCGGCATTGCATCTTTCGCATTTATCATAATATTCAGGAAAACTTGCTGTAAGTAAATTTTATTCCCCTGAATCATCGGCAAAGCCGGGTCGAGTTTTAAGATGAGTTCAATATCGCTGTATTTAAATTGATAACTGGCAAGCGTTATTATCTCTTGAATGGCGAAATTCACATTCACCGTTTCGAATTTAAAATCCTCCGGGACTTTTCTCGAGAAATTCAAAAGTCTCCTCGTTATCTGTGAAATTTTTTCAATTTGCTCTTTTACAATTTCGATCCTCTTGGGCAGGTCTCTACCAAGCTGCATAAGTTGAATATGACCAAGTAAAATCTGAAGCGGGTTATTGATTTCGTGAGCGATTCCGCCAGCAAGTTCGCCAACCGCAGCAAGTTTCGCCGCCTGAATCATCTGGGCTTGCATTATTTTCAACTCTTCGTTTACCTTTAAAAGAGCATTATAGTTTTGTGAATTTTCAACTGCAACTGCTGCTTGATTTGTAAGAATGGAAAGCAAAAGCAAAACTTGGTTCGTGAAATCTTTTTGTTTTTTGTCCGTGTGAATTAGATAAACCCCAATACCCTCGTTTCTTAAGATAAGTGGAACAATAACAAAATTTTTCTCGGTCAACTCGCCAATGGAGGTATTGATATCTGGTAAAACAATGCTTCTTTTCACCCTCAACACATAATCGATTATCCCATCTTCAATGTATGTTTCCAAAACCTTATCGAGATATTCTGCACCGCGATTTGAAAGTTTTTCAAAATTTTTCTGTTCCTCACTATAAACATAAACATTGCAATCTATAACGGGTATCACCTGTCTTGTCAACTCGATCAACTCCGAAACTATGTCCTCGTAATTTAACGCTGTGCTTATTTTCGTTGAAAGCCGTTGAATCAAAAGTATTTCATCTATCGAGTCTTTAAAGTCAGAAGTTGTCTTATCCCTTAATTCAAGTTCTTTCTTTAACAGGTCGATTGTTTTTTCAAGTGTTTTAATATAAAGCTCACGAGATTCTATGAACTTTTCGATTTGAGGTAAAATTTCCGCTATTATCTCCTGCTCACTCTTCACCTTTTTCTGTATCATAGTTCACTTGGAAAAATTTGGTTCTTTATCACATCCGCTTGAATTTTCTTTTTATACAACTCAATAAAACCGTCGTTCAAAAAGTCTTCATCAAGCTTCAAAATCTCAAGCGCAGACACAAGATTTTCATCAAATGATTTGTCATGGTCAGCATATTCAATGTTTTCTATTCCTAACTTGGAACAGATGTATTCCGCAAGATAAACAAGCGAAGTAAGTTGTGGATTTTTTGTGGCAAGATGCGGTTGATGGTGAAACGATATCGCTTCAACAAGTTGATCTGGGAAATTCCATTTCTCCGCAAGCCATGAACCAATCTCATAATGCGTTGAATTATCAAGGAACCTACGCTCTATCTGCTCAAATGAGAATTCGCCCCTTTTCCCGATTTGAACAATTTGTTGAAATTCCTTCTTAAAATACTGCGCAATGACAAGAAGTCCAATATCATGTAGCAATCCTGTGGTGAAAGCTTCTCCCGAAACTCTATATCCCATATCTTTAGCTAAATGCTTGGCGATTATCCCAACGAGAAGAGAATGTTGCCAAAATTTTTCAATTTCAAAATCTTTATCAAGTTTGTTCGCCAACGAACTTGCAAGCGAAACGCTCAAGACAATCTCCTTTAAAGTTTCAAACCCAAGAACAACGACTGCAAAATTAATCGTCGATATTTGCTTTGGAAATCCGTAAAATGGGGAATTTGCAACTTTTAAAACTTTTGCTGCAAGCGCCTGATCTCGTGATATCACCTCACCAAGTTTTGAAGCGCTCGTCTTTGGATTCTCAACAAGTTGAACAACCTCCATCGCAACAGCTGGAAATGGAACAAGTTGAAGTATGTTTTGAATTCTCTGCTTTATCCTGAGCATTTAAAATGAGAATTTACTTTTTAACGAATCTCGAATCTTTTTCAAGGCCCCTGAATGTAACTGCGATACCCTCGATTCGCTCAAATGTAAAATCTCCCCTATCTCCTTGAAGGTCAGCTCTTCATAATAATAAAGAACGATGACAAGTCGCTCTTTTTCAGTTAACTTCTTTATTTCGTCAGCTATCGCTTGTTTAATCTCGTTCTCAATTAAATTTTCTTCGGGATCTTTATCTTCGCTCTTTATAAAATCACCAAGCTCAACATTTTCACCGATCTTCAAGTTAAAAGATATGCTTTTCGAAATATATCCAAGCGTTGTAACTTGATTATACTTTTCAATACTCAAACCTGCTTCACTTGCGATAAGTCCACGGTCTGCAAGATCGCCTATTTTATTTTCAACTTTTGCTCTTGCTTTATCGATTTGATCAATTTTATCTCGAGCAGATCTCGGCAGGTTATCTATCTTACGGATCTCGTCGATTATATTTCCCCTTATCCGAGGATAAGCAAATGTTTCAAATTTAACACCAACTTTTGGGTCAAATTTATCAATCGCATTGCTCAAACCTATCATCCCAATATCAACAAGATCATCTTCGCCGAGCAATGCGCCTGAGTAAGTCAAATTCATCTTTCTCACGATGCTACGCACAAAATCGATGTAAAGCGTCATCAACTTTTTCTTTACCTCCTGATCCCGAGTCTTTCGGTAAAGTTTGAAAAGTTTTTCGGGGGTTTCGTTTTGATTTTTCCCAATTAAATCAATGGACATCTCTCATCCTCCAATAAATTTTTTAAGCCCTTGAATCCTTAAAATTTCCATTCGTCAAAGCCTCATTTTTATCCTCGCTATGTCGCAAGTAGATAAATAGATATGCCATCAAAAACATCACTAAAGTTGAAGCAACAAATAAAACAAACGATTTGACTATAGCAACAATTATATCCACCCCCTGAAGCCACAACGCAACTATTGAGACAAAAAACAATAGAAGCCCTATTTGAAAAATTATAGACCGCATATTTTTACCAACCTCCCGAGAAATTGTTTTTGCTTTTTAACTTCATTTAGCGATAAAAGATTTGATGCTATTTTACTCAATGCGATTGAAGCATTCGCTCTGGGAAAAGCTTCAACAAACGGTTTCTGCATAAGAACCGATTTTTGAACAGCGGGATCATAAGGGATTGAACCAATGAAATTCACTTTGACACCAAGGAATTTATCCGTGACGAGAGATAATCTATTTGCTATTTCCACAGGATCGACAGAACCGCTAAAATTATTTACAATAAGTTTAACTCTTGACTTCCCAGTATGATAGTATACAAGTTTTATGACCGCATATGCGTCCATAATCGATGTTGGTTCAGGAGTTACAACGAGGATGTAATCATCAGAATAGCCAAGGATTTTTACAACTGTTTCCGAAATCCCTGCCGGTGTGTCTATAAGGATGAAGTCAAATTTTTCTTCGAGATCTAAAACTTCATCTATAACTTGAACCAATCTTTCCCCCGATATTTCTGGAAAGTTAACTGCTCCGGAATTTGCGGGTATAAGCTTTAAATTCTCCCCTATGCTGACCAAAACATCATTGATCGCGACATCGCCACGAATAAAATCAAGAAACCTGAACTTAGGCGTAACGCCAAGCAGGATATCAACGTTGGCAAGATTTAGATCTGCGTCATAAATTAAAGTTTTCTTCCCATTTTTACCCAACAGCAGACCAAGATTTAAAGTTATATTTGTCTTACCGCATCCCCCTTTCCCACTTCCAATAGCTATGACATAAGCGCTTTTTTCTTTCTCCTTTGCCCTTTCACGAACGATATCTCTTAGCCTTTCTGCTTGATCGAACATCATAATAAAACTTCCTTGTAAATTAAGTTTGCAATTACCTTGGGTTCTGCAACTGTAATATCATCGGGAACATTTTGACCAGTTGTGATATAAGAGATGGGAAGTTTAGTTTTGTATGCAACGTTAAGAATATACCCGAGGCATACAGCTTCATCAACCTTTGAAAAAATTAATCGGTTTGGAAGCAACAATTTAAATCGGTTGTAAACATCAAGCATATTCTTATAGCTTGATGTGACGCTTAAAACGAGGTGAACTTCATCTGGGTTAGCGCTTTTTATAAACTTCGCAAGCTCGGAGATATGCTCCGACTGTCGTTGATTTCTCCCAACCGTATCGATTAAAATTATGTCTTTATCTTGATGTTTTCTGATGAGGCGAGCTATGTCCTCAGGTGTATAAGCGACATCCATAGGGATATTTGCAATGTTGGCAAACGTTTGCAGTTGCTCTATCGCAGCAATCCTATAAGTATCCGCTGAAACCAAAGCAACGCGCGCGTTTTCAAACAACTTGTAGATAGCAGCTAACTTCGCAATTGTTGTTGTCTTACCAACGCCCGTCGGACCGACAAAAGCAAGGACAAAAGTTTTTCTTCTCAATGGCTTCACAGGTTTTGTAAACTTTATGATGCTTGAAATTACATTAAAAACCTCGTTCTCGACTATTTTTTCATTTTTTAACTCTTCTCCGCTCAACTTCATTAACACCGCACGGACAATTTTATTTGCAAGTTCTTCCTCAACTTCCTTTTCTATCAAAGTCATAAACGCCTTCTTCAAAATAGGCGGGTACTGAATCGAATTTTTATACTTGAAATGCTCCGCTATCTCATTAAGTGTCTGCTTTACTTCTTCAATTTCATTTTTTATCTCACTGTAATCATATCGATCAAAAGAGCCCGTTTCTATCTTTCCATCGTTTAAATTTCTTTTTTGTTTCGTCTCGATTTCGCTTGTCATTCTTCTTAACAACTCAATCGAATTTCCTGCGTAATTTTCGCTTTTGCTATGTAACTTTTCCTCTTCAATTGCCCCAACAATTTCTATTAACTCTGGCTTTAAAAAACCAAAAATTCCGGGTTGTTTAATTCTTCTCGTTCCCAAAATGATGGCGTCATCCCCAAGTTCTCTTTTCATCATCTCGGTTGCCTCTTTTAAAGTTGGCGCAACGAATTTTTTAACTTTCATTCAAACCTTCACCATAATTTTTTGATTTTCTAAATTGAATTATTTCAAAACCCGTGCCATAATCGCTATGCTCAAATTTTAAACCATTTAAAACTAAAGCTCATCAAATTCCAAAAATGGTTGGCTAATATTGAACAGATGATGTGGACTATTACGCAAACAGATCGCCTCGATGTAACTCTTATCACACGGAAATACTTGACTTTTACTTTTTAAGTTTTTATATTGAAATGAGTAAATTCATTGGGTAAAAATAAAGATTCTTTTAAATAGTTATGGAAAAATTAAATACCAACGGGCAAACTTTTTTACAATCCGATGAGGAGGTCATCAACTTATACGAACTTCTACAAGTTCTCTATAGAGGTAGATGGCTCATAATTTTTGTGTTCATCCTTGTTGTGCTTGCAACCGCTATCTTCACATCTATAAAAGATCCAATTTACGAATCAACCGCGGTTGTTTTAATAGAAAAAGGGAAAAAGGGATTGGGCTTAACTGAAATGCTTGATATAACCGGTCTATCCGAGGAGAGAAATATCAAGAACGAGATAGAGATACTTAGAAGCCGTTCGCTAGCAGAAGCAGTTGCGAAAAAACTCATCGACAGAGTTTATGTCGATCCGCAAAACAAGAAGGATACGATACTTATAATCAGGGCATCAAAAAAGGAATTAAGAGAGAATATTAAACCGTTTGCAAAAATTGAAACGATAATCGAAAGATTTAAAGAAAATATAAAAATTGAGTCACCGCGGGATGCCGACATAATAAAAATCACCGTTAGAAGTAAAAACCCGGATGAGGCAGCTTTGATCGCCAATACCTTTGCGAACGCATATTACGAGAGAAACCTGATTATGAGCAGGAATGAATCAAGAAGCGTAAGAAAATTTTTAGAGGAACAACTTGCTGATAAGAAAAAACTTCTTGATCAGGCGGAGAACCAACTCGAAACTTACATGAAATCCGTTGGCGTCGTTGCCCTCGATGAAGAATCTAAAAAACTCATCGAACAACTTTCTGAGCTTGAATCAAAACATGGTGAAGTGATCGTTGAAATCTCATCCGCACAGAAAAAATTAAACTCATATATTGAACAGATAAAACAGATTGAGCCAGAATTTGTAAAGGTTGCAACCGAAGCCCTCGACCCGTATATTAAGTATTTGCAGGAGGAGATCGCAAAGCTTGAAGTAACGCGAGATCAAATCATTGCTCAAAATCCAAAAGTTGGAAGCCAAGAAGTTTTGACGAAAAGCTTGAAAGAGATAGATGACCAACTTGTATCTTTAAGAAAGAAACTAAACGAGAAAATATCGGAATTTCTAAAAACCGGATTTGCGAGCTCGGGTGGCCCCGGCACTCAAACTTATGATCCAACTGGATTTATCAAAGAGCTTAAACAAAAAATTTTACTAACCGAAGTTGAATTAGTAGCTTACGAAGCGAAGAAGAGGGAACTTGAAAGATTAATCGAGCAGCTTAACAAAAAGTTTGAATCAATTCCAGCAAAATTAATTGATTACGCACGACTTGAGCGAATCCGGATGAGCAGTGAAAAACTTTATCTCTTACTTGAGGAAAAATATCATGAGGCTATGATAGCTGAACAATCACAATTTGGCTATGTTCAGATAATTGATTATGCAGCGCCAGAGACAAAACCGATAAGCCCGAAGGTTCACCTGAATCTAATACTTAGCATAATAATAGGTCTTGGTCTCGGCGTTGGAATCGCGTTTGTGAAAGAATACTTCGACAGAACAATAAAGACACCGGAGCAGATCGAAAAAAGAGGTTTCACCGTTCTTTCAGCTATTCCAGTTATTGAAGTTGAAATGAAACTTGATGGGAAACAACTCAAGAAAGACGAAGGAAGAAATATCTCAGCTCACCTTATAACGCATCTTAACCCGAAATCGCCGGTTGCGGAAGCATATAGAGTTTTGAGAACGGGAATTCAATTTGCAAAACTTGACAAAAAAATAAAATCGATCGTTGTTGCAAGCGCTGCCCCAAAGGAAGGCAAATCAACCACGGCCTCAAACTTTGCAATCACAATGGCAAAAGCTGATTTAAAAACCGTCTTGCTTGATACAGACTTAAGAAGACCTGTTCTACACAGGGTTTTTGAAGTAAAAAGAGAACCCGGGCTTACAGATTATCTATTTGGAAGGGCCGAGATTGATGAAATTTTTAAACGAACAGAAGTAGACAATCTCTATCTTGTTCCCTGCGGTATTGTTCCGCCGAACCCAGCTGAATTGCTTGGTTCGGAAAAGATGAAGGAATTTATCGAATATTTGAAACTAAATTACGACATGACTGTTTTCGATACACCACCGCTTGTAGCTGTAACTGATGCTTTGATACTTGCGAATCAAGTTGATGGCGTTTTGTTCGTCGCATCAGCAGGAAAAACTGAAATAGATGTGCTTGACAAAGCAAGAGAAATGGTTCACAGAGTCGGCGGAAACGTCATCGGCGTTCTATTAAATAACTTTGACGCCAGCGCAACCTATGGAACATACTACAGATACTATCGCTATTATAGATACTACGACTATTACGGAGCAGACAAAGACAAAAGCGAGGGCAAGGACAAATAATTAGGGGAATGTGGGCAATTTAAAAATTTTGTTTTGCTCATAGTTATACTTTTGACTTGCTTTATAACTGCAGGCAAAATTTTTAAAAGTTTTAGTAGGGAACTTTTTAAAATAAACTCTTAAGGAGGTGCAAAAGTTGGACTTAGATTGGTATGTTTTACAAACCAAGCCAAGGCAGGAAGATCTTGTAGAGTCATATCTAAATTCAGCAAAAATCGATGTTTTCAATCCAAAAGTTCAAGAAATCCACTTGATCAGGGGGAAAAGAAAAAAGGTCGCTGTTCCGTTATTTCCCTGCTACGTTTTCGCAAAATTAAAGCCAAGTCTATTTAATCTTGTAATCTACACTCGTGGGGTTAGAAAAATTCTTGGGGTGAACGGAAGACCAAAACCGATAAAAGAATCGATAATTGAAACTATAAAAGAAAGGATCACCAGTAATAATGGTATTTTAGTGCCGGAAAATTATGAAATGGAGTTACTATGTCCGGGGGATTATGTGCTCGTTGTTGATGGACCTTTAAAAGGCTTTGTCGGAATCGTCGATAGGATAAATGGATTAAGGGCAATTGTTATACTTATTTCAATGGATTATCAAGTTAAGGCGGAACTTCACAAGTTTTTGCTTAGGAAGATAGAACCCGAGATTTTGGAATAGGTTTTGCTATTTTCATTATAAATTTTTAACTTTTAAGAAATAATGAAAATGTTTTAATTATGGCGTTGACGGAACGGGACATAAAAATTATTATGGAATTGATTGAGCAAAGGGTTGCGGAGATCAAAGTTGCGCGTGAGGAATTTAATGCTCTTCGTGATGCTGTTTTTAAACTTATAGAGGTACAGTCAAGGGCTGAAGAAAGATTAGCAAAACTTGAAGGGGCGGTAAATAAACTTGCTGAAGCTCAAATAAGATTTGAAGAACGTTTAGCAAAACTTGAAGAGGCGGTAAATAAACTTGCTGAAGCTCAAATAAGATTTGAAGAACGTTTAGCAAAACTTGAAGAAGCTCAAATAAGGTTTGAAGAAAGATTAGCAAAACTTGAAGAGGCGGTAAATAAACTTGCTGAAGCTCAAATAAGATTTGAAGAACGTTTAGCAAAACTTGAAGAAGCTCAAATAAGGTTTGAAGAACATTTAATTAAACTTGGAGAGAGAGTGGAAAGCCTCGAGAGAATTGAGCGAAATATAATGATTAAGATCGGCGCCCTCGGTGCTCGCTAGGGAATTGGTTCGGAAACTGCTTTCAGAAACGCTTTGAAAGGGATACTTGCGGAAATAGGTTATCAAGTCGAGACTTTCCTTGGTTATGATGCGGAAGGTTTTGTCTTTTATGGAAGACCTGACCAAATCGAAATAGATTTAATAATCAAAGATTCAAAAATAATCGCTATTGAAATTAAATCATCCGTTAATAAATCGGATATAGCTATTTTCAATCGGAAGGTTGATTTTTACGAAAAAGTAACGGGTAAAAAAGTAACCGAAAGGATCGCGATATCACCCTTCGTTGATCCGAGAGGCACAGAGGAAATGGCAAGGAAATTAAATATAAAAATCTATTCATCACCAGAGGAGCTTGGTTCAGAAACAAGCGTTGAGCTATAATTTTGAGACAAGATAGCAAAGATACGAGCATAGAAGCCCTCCATAAATTCCAACTATATTGCCGGCCACAGCCATAAGAAGCCCCACGGGAGCAAGCGCACTTTGATAAACAGAAGCAACAATTGGAGCTGTGACCGGCCCACCTATATTTGCTTGACTGCTTGTCGCCATTAAAAACATCGGAGCTTTTATCAATCTTCCCACAACAAATAAACACATCGCATGAATTAGAATCCACACAACCCCCATAATCATATAAACTGGCGTTTCAAATATTCCATATATATTTGCCTTAGCACCAACAGATGCAAGTAGAAGGTAAAGCATAAAATTTCCCACATGATTCGAACCAGAATATTCAAGTTCAGATAATTTTGTGAAAGATAGAATAACGCCAAATGTCGTCGCAATGATTATTCCCCAAGTGTAATGTGAAATTATCGTGCCAATTTCAGGCAGAAAACCTCCAACTTTTAGAGACAAAATCCCAACCGCAAACGCAATAAAGATCATCATCGCGAAATCAACAAAACTTAAAATTTTCTTCTCTGATTCCTTCATCTCTTGAACTCTTTTGTTAAGCTCAATCAAAATACTTTTATCAATGTGATTAAACTCGTCAACTTTATCTTGAAAGGATGATAAGAAAATCACAACGCCCATCCAACCATAACCAACCACTGTGTCAACGACTATCAACGGCGCAAGCAAAGATTCAGGCGTTCCGATACTTTGAGCTATTGCAAGCATTGTCGCGCTTCCTCCCATCCAACTTCCAGATAGCGCTCCTATACCTTTCCAAGCATCTTGTGGCAACCAATGCCCAAAGATTAACAAAACTAAAGGACCGCCAATAATTATCCCAAACGAGCCAGCAAAAAACATTATTATCGCTTTAATCCCAAGCTTTATAAGGATAGGTATATTCGCTGAAAGCAATAGCAAAACAAGCGCAGAAGACAAAAGATAAATCCTTGCCCAATCATAAAAAACAGATTCCCTTGGAATTATGCCAGCAGTTGATGATAACATAGGAAGGAAATAAACCCAAATCACCGGGGGAAGATATTTGAAAAACTTTGACAAAAACTTTAATTGACTTGCCTTGTAAATGACGAAAATTAAAAAAACAAGATATCCAAAAATTTCAGTTGGATTTTTGATCAAATGTCTTTTACTGTTTTATTAAACGTTTTGCTTTGACGAATGTTTTATATCTATATTCATTAAAGTTTGGAGCTTTGGGTTCAAAACTGTCGATACTGACTTTCCCCGAGCAATGAATGAATTCCTTGTTGCCGAGATAAATACCAACATGTGTTATCCTCTCCGGCTTGCCGCCCTCTGCTCTTTGACCAAAGAAAAGTAAATCTCCTGGCTTTAAATTTTCAAAATCTTTACCAGGGTCAACTTCAATGCCCAATTGTGATTGTTGATCCGCATCCCGTGGCAATTCGAAGCCATTCATTTTGAAAACAATTTTTGTAAATCCAGAGCAATCAAACCCTCTAACGCTTGTTCCACCCCAAAGATAAGGAAACCCAACAAATTTTTTAGCGGTGTTAATTATATTCCCAATGCTTGGTCTTGCACTTGTTTTCCATCTCTCAAAATCCTCAACAGAATTTTTATCAACATATCCACCTCTGCCATCGGGCAAAATCACCTTAAACCAACTCCCCTCACTTTTTTCAACGCCTAAAATATTTCCCATAGACAGATCACTGACCGGGATAGATTTTTTATCTTTTTGGGAATAAACGAAACCAAAATAATCAGTAAAAATCACCTTTTTCATATTCTCCCACTTTTTAAATCCTTGCGAATCAACTATATTCAAACTTCCCTCTTCAATCCATCCGATATAATTTTCCGGTGGTTCCGTTTGAATCAAATACCAATAACCTTGATGTTTTAAAATCTTAACGCTATTCCCCATTAAAATTTGATTTACAAGTTCCGATTGATGTGCTGGTTTTGCTCTCATATTAGCAACGCTTACGGAAATTATTCCATAAATTTTTTCCCCAAGCTCAGGTGACGGCAAAACAACGATGCTATCTTGGATATTTTGCAACATTTTTTTTAACTTTGTTATCAATTCATCTTTTGCATCTTTTCTCGTCGTCTCACCTTTTAAAATTACTTTTCCACCATCCTCATAGATTACGACATCAAATATATCAACTCTTTTATCTGGGACATATTTCTTGGATACCTCTTCAACCAATCGAGAGTATTTCTGCCCGATATCATTCTGCGCAATAAGCGGGATAACAAAAGCGAATATTAAAGAAATTATCCGTTTCATAAAGCCTTACCTTGGAAATTTTTTAAAAGTTAAGGACGGGACGAGAAATTTTCAAGCTAAATTTGCAAAATTTTGCTTTGAGAAAAATTTTCATTATTTTTAAAATAAAATTGGGCGGTTAGCTCAGTTGGTTTAGAGCGCCACCCTTACAAGGTGGAGGTCAGAGGTTCGAATCCTCTACCGCCCACAAAATTATAACCTCAATATTATACCATCACCCGGATTCAATTTAAGCCTAAAATTTTTATCTTCGACTTTAATTTCACCCTCAAATCCAATATCAGAACTAATGAAGATGCATTTATCATCAGTCTCTAAAATCCGAAACGTAAAATGATAAATTTGTCCTGTTCCTGTTGATTCTACTCCGCTCGATAATTTTTCTATCTCAATAATTTTGCCATCAAATTCAATTTTTGCTATTTCAATTCCAGATATATAAAGTTTTCCGTCAAAGATAAACGCATCAATTAAAAAATCACGATAAGGCAAATTTTTAACGCCCACCCATTTCCAATCAGAAGGTAACGATGGTTTTATTTTAACTTTTTCAAACTCGAAAGAAAACCCCAAAAGTCCTTCAACAGCAAGCCAAATATAAGTTGGTGGCATCCATGGGCTCAGGCTCATCCCACGGCTTTTGAAACTCTCACCATCAAATCTTTCGGGAAACTGCCCTGGAACCAAATTTTGGAAATAAGAAGGATCTTCGGCTTCAATCACCTTATAGATATTTTCCATCGCTTCTGCAACTTTTTCAGGAAAAAATTTTCTAACACCGAACCCAATCCATGCGGTTAAATTTGGCCAAATCCCTCCCATAAGTTGATACCCAAAATCTGGATCATAATTTTTTTCAAATCTACTGACAGTTCTAGCACCATGCTCAGTCCACAAGTCCGGCCCCAGCAATCTCTCTGAGATTTTAAATTCCATTTCACTATCGAAAACCTCAAAAAGCAATGGAAAGACAAGATCACCGGTTACATCATGATGTTTTAGATCGTTTTGATCGATGTTTAAAACTGGCAATCCCGTTATCTCTGAAATTAACTTCTCATAAAAGTTTTCCCGCAACCTATCCGCATAGTTTTTATATTTTAAAGCATCGTGTTTATTACAAATACGGTCAGCTACTTTGGATACAAGTTCAAGTGCATAAATACATTCGGAATTTATCTCGGAAACATAACCGCTTAAATTATAATTTTCGATTATGTTTCGCCAACCAGTTATACCGTATACGCCCACACCATTTGTAGATGAAAAAATCAAGCCGTCCTTTATCTGCATCAGTATGTAATCAGCGATCTTTTTGATCACATCATAATTTCTCGATAACTCGTTCAAATCACATAAATTCGCGTGGTGATATAGCGCCCATATAAAAAGCGGCGTATCATCGTTTATGTTTAAATTATAGTCGTAAAGTTTCGGATTAAATTCATCTGCATGGACATATTCTGTGACCTTTCCATCGGGATGTATCCCATATTTAAGTGCAAATTCGATCATTTTGTGTGAAAATTTAGGTGTAACATAATCTGAACCAAGCACAAACCATGCGATATCTCGCATAACAGCAATATCACCCGGTGGGTCGTTAGTAAAAGCAAATCCATTTTTATAAAGATTTTCAACTCTGCACATATTAACTTTAGCCCACTGAATCCCGCTATTTATCACTTTGCTTGGCGTAAAAATGTATGTCCTATTTAAAACTTTGTTTATTTCAACAGTTGAAAGATTGTAAATTTCGTCGTAAAGATTTTTCAATTCGTCATCCTTAATCTTTTCACCAAGCGAATACGAAAGCAACAATTCAACTGCTTCGTTCCCTCCAATATTAATTCTTTGCATACATCTGATTTTATTGCCATTAAAATACGTCTTTGCAAACTTAAAATTTGAAGTCAAAAAACGTTTTTCTTCATTTGAACCAATTGCCTCGATCTCTAGAACCCCATCACTTTCACTAACTTTAAATTTTTTATACTTTTCCTCCACCGGCGGTTGCTTTGTGAAAAACTTCGAATCAATAACCGGAAGAGTGATATTATGAATTATGACGAGTTCTATAAGCTTGTCTATTTTATTTTCGATTTTTAGGATGCAAAAGAAATTTTTCAAATAATTTTTATATCTTTCGAAATTCTCGATCTCTACATAAGGCACAAAGGCTTTTTTTGTCACAATTAAATCTTTTGAAATGTTTTCATATCTTGTTTCTTGAGAGAGCGGTTTAAAGTTAGTTTCAGTCGGAGTTAATCTTTCATCAGTATAAAATTTGATCTCCCACCTTCCACAATAAAATCTGTTATCAAGTGAATACCACAAGCTCTCAAGATTTGACTCCGAGTCGAAGCGAGCAAATAAAAGGAAATTTCCAACTGCTGAACCTGTTGAAAGCTTTTCAATTTCTCTTGTGTATTTCATTCTGTGAATTCACCTCGATTTTGTTTTTATTCCTTTAAACCAGTTGTTGCCATGCTTTCGATGAAATATCTTTGGAAGAATAGATAAGCAATGATAATTGGGAATGCAAGCAAAGTTGCCGATGCAAGTTGAACTCCAACTTGACCTTCTGCTTGCCCACCAAGGACAAAAATTGTAACAAGCTGAGGCATTGTCATAAACCTTTCATTTCTTATGACAATGAGTGGCCATAAAACCTCATTCCAACTTGACATGAAAGTTAAAATTCCAACTGTTGAAACCGCCGGTTTTGAAAGCGGGATTATAATTTTAAAAAGGATTTGCAAATCATTGCATCCATCAAGTCGTGCAGATTCAATTAATGAATGCGGAATTGTTAGGAAAAACTGTCTGAAAATTAAAATTGAGAGAGGGCTCATCACCCCTGGCAAAATTAATCCCGCATATGTATCGACAAAGCCAAGTTTTACTATCAAAACATAAGTTGGAATCAACGTGATTTGAAATGGGATCATCATAGTAAAAAGAATTAACATCAAAATAACTTCTCTTCCGCGAAAATCCAACCTTGATAGCGCATAACCAACGATCGAACCGAAAATTATAACCGAAAAAGTAATTGACAATGAAACAAATAAACTATTGAAAAATGCGCGGATAATTGGAACTTTATTTAGAACGATCGAGTAATTTTTAAGGCTTAGGTTTTTGGAGAAAAGCCAGATGTTCGATATCTCGAACTCAGGTTTTAAGCTCGCGAAAAGCATCCACATAAACGGATAACAAAATATAAATGCCCCAATCAAAAGCAAAAAATATGTTGAAATTTTGCTTTTCAATATACTTGCCTCTCGATAAATTTTCTCTGGAAGATCACAACTATCAAAATTATCGTTGCGAAGAAAAACCCAAGCGTCGCTGCATATCCCATATTATTGAAGTAAAATGCCTGATTGTAAATATAAAGCATTGCAGAGAGCGTGCTATCCATTGGACCGCCACCCGTCATTATATAAGGCTCTATAAAAAGAGAAAAACCCCCAATTGTTGATAAAACCACAACAAGAACAATGGTTGGATTCAACATTGGCAAAGTTATCTTAAAAAATTTCTGAATTGATGAAGCGCCATCTATCTCAGCAACTTCATAAAGTTCCCTTGGTATGCTTTGCAATCCAGCGAGAAAAAGAACAATATAAAGACCGACATTTTTCCACGTCGCCATAACAGCAATTGAAGGCATCGCAAGCTGCGGACTGATAAGCCAAGGGATCTTTTCAAAACCAGATTTAAAAAGAACTTGATTGATAAGTCCTGTTTCATATGAGTACATCTGCTGCCATAATATAGTCACAACGACGCCTGAGACAACAACGGGCAAAAAATAAACCGCTCTAAAAAGACCTCTAAATTTTATATGTTGATTTAAAAGTTGCGCAAATAGCAAAGCTGTTATAATTTGAAGCGGTATGTGGATTGAGAGGAAAATTAGTGTGTTGAATATCGATTTGAAAAATAATTCATCTTGAAACAGCCTCACAAAATTTTCTAAACCTATAAATTCCATCGGGGTGACCACGTTCCAGCGATGGAAGATCAAAATAAAGGAAAAAACAAGAGGATAAACAACGAATGCTAAAAAGTAAATTAGATAAGGCAAAATCATCAAATATCCAGACCTGTTCTCGAACTTTCTCACCTTAACCATTCAAATATCACGTTTATTCTTTTGATCAAGTTTTTCACTGCTTCATCAGGTGTCTTAACTCCGTAAACTGCGCACGCTTCAAATTCCCTAGATATAGCATCGAAAATTTCCTTCATCTCTGGCGCCTCGTCAACCCCCCGAATTCGAGCAACTTGATAGGCAAACGGCTTCATCTTTGGATTTCGTTCAAAATAACTCACAAATTTTTCATGCTCAAGCAAATCATCTCCTATCGGCAATTGATTACATATCTCAAGTAATAGCAGGTCAGCTTCCTCGCTCACAAGAAATTTTACGAATTCCCAAGCCTCTTTTTTATGCTTTGTCGAACTAAATATGGCTATATTTTTAGGGTCACCATAAGTATAAACTTCCCCGCTGAAATCATCTGGCACAGGCATTGGAGCAAAATTATATTCAAGCTCAGCTGGTTTGTTCCTCTCAAGATAAGCGACAGTCCAAGGTCCTGTAAACCTTAATGCGACTTTGCCGGTTAAAAATGGATCGATTTGAAAATTTGTGTTTGGGAAATATCCTTTTTCAAAGCAAATCCTGAAAAAGTTAAAAGCATCGCGTGCAGATTTAACATCAATTTTTAACGTCTCGCCCTCGAAAAATGTTTTTCCCCGGGATGAGGCAATGTAAAGGGGATAAAAATCAAAAAATCTTTGCCACCATATAGGTCTCGTGTCAGTATATCCAGGCCATATATCAATTATTCCATCCCCGTCGATATCTTTTTTAATTTTTTCACATGCGCGGAAAAATTCAGAATAATTTTTCGGTGGAACGCTAAAGCCAGCCTCTTCAAAAATTTTAACATTGTAGAGCATCATTATCGGATTCGCCTTCCACGGGAATTGATAAAAATGTCCATCTTTCGATCTGAAACTTTCAAGCAAATCTCTGGGGATTTTCCTGACATTAACAACTGAGTCAAAATCATCAAATTCATCAAGCGCGACAAGCCCCTTTGCCTTTATATACTCCGCAACCGCGCCAGGCCAGATATTTGAGCAAACATCAGGGGTTGTCTTCGCAGCAATTGCAGCAAGTAAGATCTCTTCGGAGGATTGCCCCGCTGGAAGCGGCTGAACCTCAACTTGGATATTTGGATTGAGCTTATTCCATTTATCAACAATTTTCTTGGCAAGCTCTATCTCATACGGATTGGCGGAGCACCAATATTTGAGCTGAATAATTTCATTGTCGATTTTCTTAACATCCTTTTTCAATGAACAACTAAAGTTTAGCAAAATTAAGACGAAAATAAACCATTGCTTCATTTTACCATCACAAATTTTTTTAACTTTGCATAATTGACGCCTTTCAACAAGCATAAATATAAACCGCTCGAAAAAGAACTAAAATCTAACTTCACTGTCCCAGAATTACTGCCGTTGATTTTTGTGGTCAAATTACAGACCTCCCTGCCCGTGACATCGTAAATCTTCAACTCAAAAGGTTGTTTCGCTTTGTAAAAGATCGTCGTCTCAAAATTAGATGGGTTGGGGTAAACTCCAAGTTCAATTCCCTCATCTTCAAAGTATTTATTATCTTCGGCTTTTGTCATCAAATTTCGTTCGAGTTTTAACTCAATTCCCTCCGTTGCAACAAAAATTTTCCTCTCAACAGCAGGCTGAATTATGAAATAATCGATCCAGACAAATTCATGCTCTGATGCACCGTTAAAATAAACATCAATGCTATGTTCGCCATTCGAAAGTTTAAAAATTCCATTTATTTTATCGACCCAGACATAATCTACGTAACTTGAGCCAGACATATCAAATTCGAACACATAAACTGAATCAATTACAATTTTAACCCCAGCATAACCAACCGGGGCACTTCTTTTCCTATATTGAACATAAAGCGTGTAAAGATTTAAGTCGTCATAAACGTTATCGATGTTAAATTTAATCCTTACAGAGTCACCTTTTTTAAGTTCCAAAACATAACTTTTGCTCATCTGAGCCCAATTAAACTCGGCGACGTAAACTTTTCTCGGGTTTCCGCGGATAATTTCGAAGTTTTCTGCCTCGATAATTTTGTAAGAATTATCCGATTTAGTTTTGTAGAAGACATATTTTGAGGCGATGTTATCATAAATAACAGTTTGTAAACCAATGAGGCCTTCGGCGACTGATTCAGCTCCGGCATTTAAGTTCATAGTTCCATCTTTTTTAACCGCATCATAAAATCTACCCGTTGAGGCATCATAAACATGATGATTTGCGATATTGTTACCAAGCCACCAAGAAGCATAAAGCCCGCCCATCATCTTGTAAGTTGTATCACCAGTGATATTTCCATATTCAACAAACGCTTGAACTATTGGGGTAATGCCATAATTTATTTGATCATTTCTTTCGGGGTAAGGTTTTATATCGGTAAGATCAAAAGAAAAAAGCATTCTTTTATAGAAACCTTCAATTTCTCTTTTCGCTGATTCGATCCAATCGGTTCTATTAAAAATCCTTCCCGCCACGAGAAGAGCATAAGATTGTCTACTGCCCCAGGAATGCCATATGTAAAGATTCGGTGTAAAAGATGGGTGCATACCAAACGGGAAATTATTTACATCTCCGAATTGATAAGTTGAGATAGCCTTGCAAAGTTTTTCAGTTACCCATTTCGCTTTCTCACTTTTGGATATTTCATAATAAAGCGAAGCTCCGAGGACGGCTTCCGCAGAAGCATCGGTTCCATTTTCGAGAAGCCAGTATCCTTGTGCGGGAACCTTCCAAGTTATAAACGTTTCGTAAATATCCGATTTATTTATAGTTCGAACAGCTTTTGCAAGCGCTTTTTCGATTCTCAATGCAAGTGTATCAACAAGCGCTCTTTCAATGTCAAGTTTAGAAAATAAATTATACGCATACCCCAAAGCCCACAAAGCTCTACAAGCCCACCATTTAAAGCTATCATTGTTGCTTGTTTGACCAAATTTATTTATTAAAAGATCCTCGTAAACAAAATTATAAAATCCTCCATCATCCGCTTGCATTTTTAGGATAAACTTTAACAAAAGTTTAGCTTGATTTAAACTATGCTCATCTCGAAATCTCTCATAGTGCATAAGATAAGCTATTGAAGCCCTCGATGCATCATCAACACAAGCTATTCCTTCGCCAGGTGCAGGAATATAGCGATAATCCGGATAATTTGAATAGATGTATATTACGGCGACTGTGTCTTCACCCATCAAAACTTTCTCTACGAGATAATCGATATGACTCAAATTAATATGCAAACCCTGCGAAAAAACTTTTTGCAAAAACAAAATCAAGATTAAAACTTTTCTCATAAAAATTCCCTTGGCTTAATATTCAACTCCAATTACAACTGTGTGAACTCCTTTCAATCTGCTATAATCATTGTATGAATAATCAAACTTAAGATTCATCTTGCTAAATGGAACAGGGGTTTTCAAACCAACACCTAAAGATAAACCACCTTCACCATCCTTAAGAAAGAGCATCTGATAACCTGCCCTGAGGAAAAACAAATCCTTAAATGAATATTCACTGCCAACATTAAGATATTGATAATTATCGCTTGGGTTTATGGCATCTGCAGAGATTAAAAGTTCATTACTTTCGGTTCTAAAAACATATGTCGCTATACCAAATTGAAAGTTAAGTGGAAGTTGCCAAGCCTCGGTTTCAAGCATTGCCGGTATTCTATCGTTGTTACCATATTTATTTGGGTCCGGATCATAGAAAACTCTTGCATCTCTACCGAACATTCTCATACTCGTTCCGAAATTTGATATCGTTGCGCCAATCATCATGCCTCCTAAAAAATCGGTTTTAAATAAACTTCCAACATCAATGGCAATCCCCCATGCCGACATATGCCATATCCTTTGCTGAATATATTTAAAGTTAAATCCAATCGAAAATCTATCAGTTAAGTTTCTTGCATAGGTTAGTGAAATAGCGAAATCATTTGCATTGAAATACTCTCCTGTGCCCTCGGGTCTTTCAACAGTTCTAACTTCCATATCTGGAACTGAAAGGGTCGTCAAACTTGCCCCAATTGTTCCAACTCCACCAACCGGTATTACAACGCCTATAAATCCAAACTTTGTATCCGCAAGCCAGTTTGTATATTGAAAAATTGCTTCGATTCTTCCAAATCTTGATATTCCTCCTGGATTCCAATAAATTGCGCTCGCATCATTTGCCACAGCCACAAAAGAACCCCCCATTCCTGTTGCTCTACCGCCAATTGGGATCTCAAGAAAAGGAGCGGCTGTGGTAGCAACTTTCGAAACATTTGAAACAAATCTCTGAGAAAAGGCAAAGCTATTCAATAAAACAATTAGAAGAATTATTTTCTTCATGACAGTTTTAAACCTTTTCTTTTTCATTTTATCACTGCAAACCTTCCAATTTTTTCGCCAATCCCGGGGACTTCAACATGATAAATGTAAATCCCATAAGCTATATCCATCCCATCTTTTGAAACCAAATCCCATGACACAGCTCCGTAATCATCCGTTCCATTATACACAATGGTATCAACAAGATAACCTCTTATGGTGTAAATTCTTATAGTGCAATTTTTAGGGAGATTCATAAACCAAATTTTCCTCTCCCCTCTGCCGGCCCTGTATCTATTAGCTGGTTCCCAGGATGCAGTTGCAACATAAGGATTTGGAACAACAGCGATTTTATTTAAGTCTTGCTTAGCCTTTTCAATGTCAATCTTTGGACCCCTAACTTTAAACTCAAAATATTCACCATCTCTAAATGGCTTCTTCGTAGCTATTAGAAAGACATCGCCTGCGGAAGGTGGAATTTGAACTGGTTTTAAGGTATCTTCAAAAAATTGAACTCTCCATGTTACTTTCCAACTTCTTGGATTTGGTTGTTGCGTTGCTGAATCGCCACCAAGAACAATTATCAATCTATCCCCGGGAGATAAAGTCGAATCCTTGTCAGTGTCAAAGAAAATAAAGTCGGCTTTTTTATCCTTAGTCCGGTTCCAAACGGTAAATTTAACGGGAATCCTTTGTTGCCCGAAGATCAAAGCAAGCGAAGTGTCAACTATTCTATCGCTAAATCTAACCTCAAAATCCGCCGGATATCTTATATTTCTCGCCTCAAAAGTTGGATCGAGATCAACTCTAACTATATAATTTGAATTACCTTTGGCCCAACCAATTTTCCTGGTATCAAGCGAAACGGATGAGTCATTGTATAAATAAACGATCAACCCATTGAATATCGGCGATTCCTGTCCGTAAATTTTCAACTCAACTGTATCCACAATTTTTCTACCATCTGTAAGATCATAAATTGAATACCTCGGCACAGGAGAATTATAAAATTTCGATGTATCAGAGAAAACAACTCTATAAATATGCCCATCTTTTACTGAGTCGGATTGAAGCAAATTAATTTCAATTCTCCCTGTACCCGGACCAATATGAGTTATATCTCCATCAACACCAGCATCGACGTAACCTGCTGATGGTGGGTTTGGTGTAACAACCGCGGTGTTTATATCTGGCTTTACAGTCCCGGTAACATCAGCTTTTATTATTGCGGTACATTCAGATGGGGCGATACCATCAATGTTTCCAAAAGCGTCTCTTGTGACATAACCACGGTCATAAGATACCACAGCATAATAATAAGTTTGACCATTTTGAACATCATAATCAACAAACGAATGTCTTAGACCAACATCATCTCCCAGATAAAACTTCAAACCATATATATCAATTGGATGATACCCTCTAATTCCGTTTGATAGATCAAATTGAGCAATTGGCTTTTTAAATAATTTGTTGCCGTGAGCATCTGTTACAACGAAAGATTCGAGAAAGCTTGGATCTGTACTCTTATAAATTTTATAGCCCTCAAAATCATACTCCTGAAGGAATGGATCCCATGAAAGTTCAGCTCTTGAATCCCAGTAAAGCGTTACCTTTTTATCACCTGGAACAGCAATAAGACGTGGTTTTTCCGGTGGCTTTGCGAATCTATAGTTTGCATTGTAAATTTGTTGAACTGTTTTTTTCCTCTTTATCAAATCGTTTCTATCTTGACCAAAAAGTAAAGCCATCGAAAATCTTTCCACATGACCTGGAGGCATAGGAAAGATCCCAGACGAGAAAAACATTCCAAGGTTAACAGCTTGAAGAAGTTGATCCCTGGGTGGAAGAGGCGATGTAAAAACAGACCAGTTTTGCTCATCATCCCAAAGTTCATATGTGTGCACCGGGAAAATTGAAAAACCAGTTAAACCAATTTGATCTGATTCATCTTTATCGAGAATTCCAAAACTTGGCTCCCCTTGATCTGGTATTCCGTTCCCCTCTGTGCCATCCGGATCTGGACCTGTATAACCTTCATCAAGTGGTCCGATCCCATCGCTTCCCACGTCGTCATTTAAAGGCTCCCCGGAGTCCCATTTACCATTTTCATTTAAATCTGTAAAACCACGCCAGTTCATGTTTTCATCAGCAGTCCACCAGTAACCTTGCCTCACCGCTGGTATATCATCAACACTTGAATAATTATAAAACCTCAAAAATTTGTTCAAATCATAATTCTGTTGAATATATGCGATGATACTTTCTCTCCCCGATATTAACTGCCCTGCATCAGGGTCATTTCTTCTTTCATCGATAACCCCGTCATCGTCGTTATCCTTGCCATCGTTTTGAATTCCCGGACTTTCAAGAAACGCATAACCCGCAACTCCAACAGGTCCCCATCTTCCCGGGGTTCCAACCCCGTCCGAATCAAAAGCCCAAGCGATGTCAAGTTCTGTATCGTACAAACCGCTGTCATCGCCCGAATCATCGGTTCCACCAACACCCCAATCTATGTATTGAGCAAACAGACACTTCTGATAATTTGTCTTCCCTTCATTTAAAATCTCATAATGCCAAAATATTACATCTTGAGCAAGGACATGCGACCATTGAAATCCACGCATTGCAACCTCCATCCCAATACCACGCCTTGTTGTATCATCTGGGTCTGGATAGAAATTCCATTCTTCATCAGGATCATCATCAAAAACGAAATATGTTTCAAGGTCAGCATTTCGCACACCTTTACCAAAATAGCCGTTCCAATATCCAGCCCAATCGGGAGGTCTATCAGGCCAAAAAGCTGGCCAGGTGGAAGGGTCGTTGCTCATAGCGGGCTTTGGCTGAGTCGGATTCGCATACCCAGGAAGAGGAGCCCACCCCCAAGGCGTACCATAAGGACCTATATCAATAAATTCGCGATACATCGTTTCCATTGGATGAATAATTCTACCACTCCTATCTCGCGTTTCAACCTGAACGACCATTGCAACACCATCAACATATGAATGTCCACTCCCTTTTGGCCATTCACCACTTGGTTGATCAGGCCAGTGCGCAACTTCACCGTGATTGAAAAACATCGTCCTTACCATATTCCCATCCATTATTCCCTGCTTTGTATACTTCCTATGTCCCACATTTGGATCAGGTTTAACATGTTGTGAGTAAGCGATACCAAAAGATAAGAGAAGGAAAACAAGTTTAAACCTTAACATAAACCTCACCTCAAAAGATTTTTTAAAAGTTAAATGAGATTCCGAAAATAACTTGTCTTGGCTCGGAGTAAAAATCCGGTCTTTTAAAATATTCTTCAACAGTGTTTATCCCTCTTGGTCTTCCAGAATAAATCGTTGAAAGAGTATACCCAGCCCTTCCAGTATCACCAAAAACTTCAAGTTCATTTTTAATGTCAAACACATTATAAATTTTTACGAAAAATTGCATATCAAAACCAAACAATTTGAACAACTTATAAAAATAAAGATCAAACATATAAACTGGTGGTTTGTTATCGCTATTCTCAACCGCCGTTCGTTGATTTTGAAAAGCAGGCGTATATGGTAAACCAGTGCCAAGTTTACCAATTAAACTTAACACAAAATTATCCGGCTCACCAAGCGAAATTGAAAAGTTAAGCGAATGTCTTCTATCCCAATCTAATGAGACAAGCTGTTTATTCCCTTCTATTGGAGGATCTGCTTGGTTGTTAAGAAACTCCGCGTCCGGGTCAGATGCGTTACCGCGGGCAAGCTGAAGAGTATAATCAACAGTTGCACCAATCCCGTTTCTGAATCTTTTCTCAAGAGAAATCGTTATACCTCTCACATTTCCATAATCTCGATTTATATACCTGGCGAATTTGTCAACATTCAAATATTGATGAATCTGCGTCCCCAATAAATTTCTTATATCCTTGTAATAGCCGGTAATATCGATGGCGATGTCATCTGTTAATTGCTGTTGTAGTCCGATTTCGTAACTTACAGTTCTTTCTGGTTGAAGATCAGCGTTCCCAATTTTACTTTTCAATCTTCCAACCTCAATTTCAAACTCTGGATTTGTATAAAGAAATTCAAACGGCGGTATCTGGAAGAAATGACCATAAGAAATATGAATGACACCCCTATCAGTTATAGGATAAGCTAAACCAATTCTGGGACTAAGCTGATATTTCGGTTTGGCACGCTCAAATAGACTATCAGGCAAAGGTCGATCAGGCGGTAAATGATCTGGGTCAATAAGTACTTTCCCATCAGGCTCAAAATAATCAAATCTTAAACCAACATTCGCAACAAGATATTCAAACTCCATCTTATCCTGAATATAAGCGGAAAGCTCATATGGTTTGCGAAGATACTCATTGTTATTGAATGCAGTTCTTGGTGGAAGAGTTGGAACAAAGCTATCTTTAAACCTTTCATCTCTGACAATTTCATACTCCCGAAGCCATAAACGATGAAATCTTGCTTCAACGCCGGTTTTAATTTGATGAGTGTTTGTGATTTGATTCGTGTAATCAATTTTTACAATTTGAGTTCTAGTGTTTCTAAAGAAGTGCCACATCTGAGCCCCACCTGTCAAAAAAGCATTATTACTTGCATCTTGCAATCGCTTTGGATCGGGATAAAGGTTTACGTCTTTCCAAACATATTGTTGATAATCGTTGTAAAGTAAAGAACCTTTAATGATAAAAAATGCCTTTGGGCTTAAAACATGCGTATATGAAAGCGTTAAAGTGTACGCGTACTGATATCTTTTGTAATCACCGTCTGGATTGTATTTAAAATTATGATCATAAATTTTGTAAAACCGACGCTGGTATAAGCCCTCGATGTTGAGCTTGTTGCTCGGTGTAATTTTAAAGGATAGTTTACCTTGCAGGGTTAACCTTTGCTCTGGATTCATTGGAACATAGGTGCTGTCACCCGTGGCACCAATATACCATTTTGATGGATCGTCTGCACTGAAATTTGACGAATCATGAGGATTAAAAATTCTCCTGCCATAAATCCAACCGTCGTTTTTATAATATCTCCACGAAGCAAAGAAACTGAGCCTATTTTTCAAAATCGGAAATGGACCGCTAAGCGTCCCCTGAATATTGTATATATCAAGTGGTTTCATCCTATCAATATTCATAAACAGATCCCTACGCGATGAAATATAATCTCCGACATAACTTGAAAAACTTCCGGAGTACTTTTCTCCGCCTTCCTTAGTTATAATATTCACAACGCCTGACATCGCTTGCCCATATTCCGCATTAAAAGTTCCGGTAATGACCTCCATCTCTTGAATTGCATGGTTTTCAACTTGAATAGCATAGGTATTTGAAAAGACATCATTCACGGGAATGCCATCAATCATATACGCAACTTCTCCTAACCTACCTCCGCGAAAATGTCCTTCAACAACGCCAGCTTGGAGATCAATTATATCGGTAAAATTTTCAACGGGCAATTTTTCAATAACATCCGCCCCAACTTTAGAGCCTGTCGAAGTCAAATCTCTTTGAACAAGCGGTCTTTCTGCAACCACAACTACTTCCTCGCCAAGCTCAATAGCAACCTCCTCAAGTTTGAAATCAACCCTTGTGGTTTGATCAACAGAAACACGAACATTTGTAACCCTCACCGTTTTAAAACCAACAGCGCTCGCCCTAACAGTGTAAACTCCTGGCGGTACATTCAAAATTACATAATTTCCCTGCATATCCGTTGCGGAGCCAAGAGTGGTACCCTCAATTATGACATTTACACCGAAAAGTGGCTCCCTTGTAGAAGCGTTTGTAACCCGACCCGCTATTTTCCCAGTTGTCCCTGAGAGAAGAAGTGAAGAACCTATTATCAAAAGTTCAATTGCAAGGAATAATTTCCGCATTAACATAGCTCATCACTTAAAATTTTTTATTTAAATAAGGGGGCACATCACGTGCCCCCAACGATATCACTTCATCAATATCATCTTCCTTGCAATCATAGTTTTTCCAGCAACAAGCCGATAAATATAAACACCTGAAGAAACCTTAACACCATTATCATCTTTCCCATCCCATTGTATCCTATGTCTTCCTGCATCAAGATAAGCATCAACCAACGTTCTAATCTTTTGACCAACAAGGTTGAAAATCTCAATCTTAACATAAGATGGCTCAGGTAGCGCATACTCGATCACAGTAGAAGGATTAAACGGATTCGGATAATTTTGATGGAGTTCATATTTGCTTGGGATCAAATTTTTATCAGCAATTGGCTTGTCATCAACCCCAACAACAATATCACTTATCGGGGCAAGAGCAAAGTCATCGAAGAACACTTTACCATAGAACAGAGGCCAGAACCTTGCCCTTACACTTACACCAACAACATCATCATCTGGAACTGTTATAACAGTTGCAAACTGCGTCCAACCAAGCCTCGTCAAACCCTGATCCTTCATAAACTTCAGATCAAACTTGTAATCCTCAGCCCTCTTCTCATTCCAACCAGTATTTGGCCCCACCAGCCTCGTATGCCATGTCCAAGTAAAACCAATAGAATAACTTGGATTATCGAGCGAATCAGGTATCAAACTATCTATCCTAACCCATGCACTCAAAACATACTTCTTACCCTTCCCCTTAACCGGCAAATCATATATATCACTTATCCAAACAACTTCATCACTATCCCAGTCCCACTCAGCCAACTTCAACGACTTACTACCACTATGCGACGCCTCAGAACTAACAGTAGCAGTTATATACTGATTCGTCCCCAACTCAAAATCCTTCCACCAGTAAAACCATCCTTCGTTAGCATTAAAACTATTATTAAACAAACTTCCTACCCAATCCCATCCATCAGCCCTCCTGCCATACAAAAACAAATCATCAAACCAAACCTTACCAATCGCATCTTTACCACCTACCAACTTCACCTCCAACCTCCAAGCATCCAAAGGCAAAACCACACTAACATCATTCTCTACCCTCGCCCAATCAATGCTCGAACTACTCTGAGGAACATATACCCTAACAGGCTGTCCACCTATCAATGCACCAGAACTATCATAAAAAGCAAACTCAATATAAAATTTCGCATCATCACTTGTAGGATTAACATTCACTCCCTCAGTCTTAACATATCCCCCCATCACAAGCTCCTTATCCTTGAATATCTTAGGAGCCCAATATGTACACATATTATCGCTCTTCCAATACACAGCCTGAGATGTCGCCTGCTTCTCTATCTTAAGCGAATAATCAGGACTACGACTCGAATCCACAGCCCAACTCAATGTCGCACCACTAACACTATGTGCACTAAATAATGCAGGATTCCCAGACTCAAAACCACCATTGGATAAAACCACATTATCAGGAATCGGAATCAAAACAAAGTCATCGAAGAACACTTTACCATAGAACAGAGGCCAGAACCTTGCCCTTACACTTACACCAACAACATCATCATCTGGAACTGTTATAACAGTTGCAAACTGCGTCCAACCAAGCCTCGTCAAACCCTGATCCTTCATAAACTTCAGATCAAACTTGTAATCCTCAGCCCTCTTCTCATTCCAACCAGTATTTGGCCCCACCAGCCTCGTATGCCATGTCCAAGTAAAACCAATAGAATAACTTGGATTATCGAGCGAATCAGGTATCAAACTATCTATCCTAACCCATGCACTCAAAACATACTTCTTACCCTTCCCCTTAACCGGCAAATCATATATATCACTTATCCAAACAACTTCATCACTATCCCAGTCCCACTCAGCCAACTTCAACGACTTACTACCACTATGCGACGCCTCAGAACTAACAGTAGCAGTTATATACTGATTCGTCCCCAACTCAAAATCCTTCCACCAGTAAAACCATCCTTCGTTAGCATTAAAACTATTATTAAACAAACTTCCTACCCAATCCCATCCATCAGCCCTCCTGCCATACAAAAACAAATCATCAAACCAAACCTTACCAATCGCATCTTTACCACCTACCAACTTCACCTCCAACCTCCAAGCATCCAAAGGCAAAACCACACTAACATCATTCTCTACCCTCGCCCAATCAATGCTCGAACTACTCTGAGGAACATATACCCTAACAGGCTGTCCACCTATCAATGCACCAGAACTATCATAAAAAGCAAACTCAATATAAAATTTCGCATCATCACTTGTAGGATTAACATTCACTCCCTCAGTCTTAACATATCCCCCCATCACAAGCTCCTTATCCTTGAATATCTTAGGAGCCCAATATGTACACATATTATCGCTCTTCCAATACACAGCCTGAGATGTCGCCTGCTTCTCTATCTTAAGCGAATAATCAGGACTACGACTCGAATCCACAGCCCAACTCAATGTCGCACCACTAACACTATGTGCACTAAATAATGCAGGATTCCCAGACTCAAAACCACCATTGGATAAAACATTAACATATTGTGAAAACGCAAGTGAAACCAAAACACTTGCCATTAATCCGAGATAAAAAATCTTACGCCACATAACCTTACCCTCCTTTTTAATTTTTTAATTTTTTGTTCGCTTGTTGAACTTGATTTGTTTTTACTTATGCCTCTCACCTCCTCGCTAAAGCTTCGTTTTAAAAATTTTTTCAAAATTCTCTATTAGGCAGATGAGCATAAACATCTTTCTCAGAGATGTTAACCTTTCCTTTAAGTTTAGCTCCACACGATTCCCTCACAACAAGCTCAACAGGGACATATGTTCTGCTAATTCCAATCTCAGGGCTATTTATCATTTCAACCAATCGCCTTATAGCCATAATTCCAAGTTCCTCTTTATCAACTCTTATCGTTGTTAAGCGCGGCTCAATATGAATACACGCTTCTATATCATCGAAGCCGACAATTGCTACTTCATCGGGAATTTTTATCCCCTTCTCTTTTAAAAACCTCATACATCCGATAGCCATTGCATCATTTGCTGCGAAAATTGCCTCTGGTTTAAATTTAGCCAAAAGTTTCTCACACGCTTTATAACCATTTATTATCCTCGTATCAGGCTCATCAGTGATACACAAATTTTCCTCACAACTTATCCCTGCTCTCTCAAGAGCCATTTTATATCCTTCTAATCTTCCTCTTATACTTGGATGTTCAATATCACCCCCAATAAAAGCAATTTTTTTATAACCAAGACTTATAAGATGTTCAGTTGCAATTTCACCACCCCGGACATTATCAATCATAACTGCGGAAACTTTTTTACTCGAAAGATCATAGTCAGCAAAAATATATGGTAACCCCATCTCTTCAACATATCGAACATACCTTTGATTCACTTTTCCTGCAAAGATGATCCCATCAACGTTATTTTCGAGCAAAAATCTCGGTATTGAATTCTTTGAAAATTGTGATGGGATTGTTGTGAGGAGAACGTAATAATTATGCTTCCTTGATTCAAGTTCTGTCCCAATAAAAATCTTTGTGTAGAATGGCTCACTTCTAGAAAAATGCTCTTCAGTCAAAATAAATCCGATATTCCATGTCTTCCTTGAGGCGAGATTTTTTGCAGACCTTGCTGGGTAGTAACCAAGTTCCTCAATTGCTTTTAATACATTCATTCTTGTCTCTTCCCTCACATTCCCCTTATTGTTAATAACTAGGGAGACAGTAGATATCGATAACCCCGTTTTCTTCGCTACGTCCTTTATTGTGACTCTTTTAGCCATACAAAAGCGTTTTAATTATTTTTAAGTTCCCCGATAAAAAGTTAAAAAAATGATTAAAAATCAAAGAGCATATTTATTAAAACGTTTTACTAACATAAATATAATAAATTATTTTGCTTTTGTCAAGAGGTAGGGGTATTTGTAGGGGTTAGACCGTTATAAAACCATCGGTAAAAATTCTAACCCAATCTTGAACAATTCTTTCAGCTTCAGCCCAGTTCTCAAGTTCCTGACTTCCAATTCCCCCCTTTCTTTCCCAAATGAAATATGCTACTTTCGCAACCGTCTCACGACGCATGTTATCATTTGGGCGTCCGAAAACTTTAACAATATACCTCGACCTACCAAGCTTAAAAATAATCTCATCGATCTCCGTCCCCCTTAAAAACAAAACATCTTTAATATTATCAATTTCAAATACAAGTTCACCGATAAATCTATAATCTGTCGTTGCTTTGAATAGAAAAATTTTATCAGCATCTCCCATCTTCATCTTGCAGTAAAACCCGAGGAAATAAGCATCTTCAACGATTCTTTCCTTTTTCCGACCGCTTGCCCTATCAACAACCGTAGGTTTGAATTGATTCTTACGCGAAAAATCTATCAAAAAATTTTCAATTTCGGATTTTTTTATCTTTACTTCCATCGCAAAAATCTCATATTTCTGTTACCAATTCATATCTTGTTTTATGTGTTGAAATTGAAAATTTGTATATTGCAAAACTTCCCGACTCGACGATAAGCTTTAAAATATGCTCCCCGAAATCGGGATTTCTCACAACATCATAATATCGTGGTTCGGAAACCAAAATATAACTTTCGTCATTTTCAACTATCGTATCGCTTCCTTTATTCTCAAGGTCAAGAGATTTTTCATCTTGAACAACAAGAACCTTAACATCGTCGCCACTTAACGACTCCATAACGACGCCAACATTTACCCCAAAATAAGGCAGGATAACCACGCCTTGACTTTGAGAAACCGGATCATGCTTGAAATAGTATTTACCATTATACCATTCTCCATTGAGATAAAATTTTCCATTTATGTAAACTTTCGGGTCTTGATATTTTATCGTTGATTCTGGAGCAAAACCTTCAACATTTCCAAGCGACCCACCGGAATAGCAGGTATAAACTTCCGGTGTTACCCTGTAATAAATCAAATCATCTCGTTCAAACCGTGAACCAACGGGCAATGGAAAATCTCCATAATATCCCGCTTTGATCAAAAGCGATTGAATGAAAAACTCTGTCTCCCAAAGTTTTACAATACCAGTGCTAAAATATGAAATCAACCCATCACGATTTACGAGAAAAATCGACGGGACATCAAATTGTAAACCTTTAGCTACAAGCGCCGCATATCTTTTCAAGTTTAACCAATTGTTATCAACCACTATTGGGAAATTCACGCCAAGCCTTCTTAATTCTTTTTCGACATTTTCAATTTTAGTCTCAAACGGAAATTTCGGAACATGCACGCCAAGGACAAATAATCCCTTGTCACTGTATCTTCTTTCCCACTCTTTTATATAACTGTAAAGTTCTATCCATTCACGGCTTGCATAGTTAAAAAAGATTATAAGCACAACACTTCCACGAAGATTTTCAAAAAATACCGGCTCAGAATTAAGCCAATAATTTGCTACTATATCTATCGCCCTGTTATTTTCTTCCAGCGCTTGTTTTTCGTAGCCTTTTATCATCGCTTGCCACAAGATTTTTTGTTTTCAAAATCAATCTAATGAACTAAACCTTAACTTGCAAATTTCAAATTTGCTATTTTTGCTTTAAATCAAATTCCTATTTAATTTATATAAAAAAATCAACCTGCAAATGAAACCAGATCTAAAAGCCATATTCAAACAGATTGAAAAAGTCCAAGAAGAGCTTGAGAAAGTGCAAGCTGAGCTTGAAAATAAAACTGTCACAGAGGAAGCTGGCGGTGGAATGGTAAAAGTCACCGTCAACGGGAAAAAGGAAGTTGTAAAAATTGAAATTGATAGAGAAGTTGTAAATCCTGACGATATAGAAATGCTTGAAGATTTACTTATCGCAGCGGTAAACAAAGCACTTCAAAGTGCTGACAAGATGATAAGTGAAGAAATCTCAAAGGCAACACCTTCCTTGCTCCCGGGCTTGCCTGGATTTCTATTTAATTTCCCTGGATTTAAAGCCTGAAATAAATTTCCACTTCACCAGATATGCTTTACACATCGGAAAGCTTTGAAAATTTGATCGAGGAACTAACAAAATTTCCCGGCATAGGCAGAAAGACTGCACAAAGACTCGCTTTATACATTCTAAAGCGACCAAAGGAAGAAATTGAAAAACTTGTCAAGGCAATAATTGATGTAAAGGAAAAAATAAAATATTGCTCAATCTGTTATAATATAACTGAATCGGATCCATGTACAATTTGTTTAAGTCCGAAAAGAGACAAAAGCATTATTTGCGTTGTGGAAGAACCGATGGATGTTTTAGCCATAGAAAAAACCAACGAATATAACGGCGTTTATCATGTCCTTGGAGGGATTTTGAATCCGCTAGAAGGGATAGGACCCGAAGATTTAAAAATCAAAGAATTAATAAACAGAATTTCATCCGGTGCGATAAATGAAGTTATCATAGCGATTAATCCAAGCGTTGAAGGGGAAACAACATCGGTCTACATTGCGAACTTAATCAAACCATTTGGGATCAAGGTAACAAGGATTGCAAGAGGACTTCCAATTGGAACAGCGCTCGAATATGCTGATACCGCTACAATAGCCAGAGCAATTGAAAATAGAACTACGATGTGATGAAGAAAAATTTTTTTATAACATCTCCACCAGGGACAGGGAAAACAACAGCGATAAAAAAATTTGTCAATCTGGCAAAGGATAAGTTTAAAATATCTGGATTTATAACCGATGAAATAAGAGACAAATTTGGAAACAGAACTGGTTTTAAAATAATTACGCTTGATGGGAAGGTTGGGGTTCTTGCAGACATAAATTTGAAGTCACACAATAAAGTTCGCAAATACGGTGTTAATTTAAAAGACATCGACGACATAGCCGTGCCATCGATAGATTTGGAAGCTGATATAATCGTGATTGATGAAATTGGAAAAATGGAATGCTTATCTAAAAATTTTATTCAAAGAGTTTTCACTGCTCTGGACTCAAGTAAAATTGTCGTTGGAACAATAAAAGAAAAAAGCGACGAAATCATAAACAAGATAAAATCACGCGACGATGTCGAGATAATAAAACTTACATTCGAAAATAGAGACCAAATCCCACATCTAATCTCTGAAAAAATAGCGAAATTATATCCGCATCACAAAAACCACAAGCTTAACGATTAAATTTTCATCTCGAGCAATTCTCTGGATATAATTATCCTTTGAATTTCTGATGTCCCCTCATATATCTCGGTTATTTTAGAATCGCGAAGATATCTTTCGACTGGAAAATCTTTGATATAGCCGTAGCCTCCATGAATTTGGACGGCTTCAAGTGAAGCTTCAACGGCGACTTGCGAAGCGAACAATTTAGCCATCGATGCCTCTTTTACATATTTTTCTCCGCGATCTTTTTTCCATGCGGCAAGCAAAGTAAGGAGTCTCGCTGCTTCAATTTTTGTAGCCATATCTGCGATCTTAAACTGAATGGCTTGATGTTCAGCCAAGTATTTCCCGAATGTTTTTCTTTCCTTTGCATACTTGATCGAAGCTTCAAGCGATGCTTGCGCGATTCCAAGGGCCTGTGCGGCGATCCCAATTCTCCCGCCGTTTAAAGTCGTCATAGCAATCTTAAAACCAAGCCCTTCTTCACCAAGTCTATTACATGCTGGAACTTTACAATCTTCAAAAACAATTTGAGCTGTGTCGGAGCTTCTGATACCGAGTTTTTTCTCTTTTTTAGTGACGATGACACCAGGGAAATCTTTCTCGACGATAAATGCAGAAATTCCTTTTGAACCTTTTTCTTTGTCAGTTTGAGCGAACACAATTAAAACATTTGCATAAACACCGTTCGTTATAAAGTTTTTTGTTCCGTTTAGAATGTAACAATCGTTATCTTTAACAGCGGTTGTTCTTTGATTCGAGGCATCGCTTCCGGCTTCCGGTTCGGATAAGCAAAATGCACCAAGCAATTCTCCGCGAGCAAGTCTCGGTAGATACTTAAGTTTTTGCTCCTCCGTTCCAAAAGTTTCAATCGGCCAACAAACAAGTGAATTGTTAACCGACATTATAACCCCGACGGATGCGTCAATCTTTGAAATTTCCTCCATTGCAAGAACATAGCTTATCGTGTCGAGTCCCGCGCCGCCATATTTTTCAGAGACCATCATCCCCATAAATCCAAGTTCCGCGAGTTTTTTCACCTCTTCATCTGGAAATTCCTCTTTTTCGTCCCTTTCCGACGCTTTTGGCGCCAGCTCCTCAACCGCAAACTTTCTTGCGGTCTCTTTAATCATTGATTGTTCTTCTGTAAACTGGAAGTTCATTGCTGTGTCTTGCTATTTTGTTGTTGAGTATAATCGTAGAAACCTTTTCCTGTTTTCCTACCAAGATAACCTGCTGCGACCATCTTTTTCAACAATGGACATGGTCTATACTTGGGATCGCCAAAACCTTCGTAAAGCACATTCATAATCGAAAGACAAACATCAAGCCCGATTAAATCCGCAAGCGCAAGAGGTCCCATAGGATGATTCATTCCAAGTTTCATAACAGTGTCAATATCTTCGGCTGAGGCAACTCCTTCCATCAAACAATATATCGCTTCGTTTATCATCGGCATTAAAATGCGGTTCGAGACAAAACCAGGATAATCCTTCACCTCAACCGTTGTTTTCCCAAGTTTTTCTGCAAGTTCCTTAGTGATTCGAAAAGTTTCATCGGAAGTATCATGACCTCTGATTATCTCAATAAGTTTCATAACTGGAACGGGGTTGAAAAAGTGCATCCCGATAACTTTATCAGGACGATTTGTAGCGGATGCGATTTCTGTGATCGAAATTGAAGATGTATTAGTTGCAAGAATTGTCTCGGGTTTGCAAATGAGATCGAGCGATTTAAAAATATCTTTTTTGACCTTGACATTTTCAGTAGCAGCTTCGATTACAAAGTCAGCATCTTTGGCTCCGCTCTCAAGCGATGTTAAAGGGTTGATCCTGGTAATCGCCTGTTCCTTCTCTTCCTCAGTCATTAAGCCTTTTTTAATCTGTCTGTCCATATTTTGTCTTATCACATTTATAGCCTTCTCAAGGACATTTTTGCTGATATCGATCAGATTGACATAATAACCATTTTGAGATAGAACATGGGCGATTCCACTTCCCATTGTTCCAGCCCCAACGACAGTAACCTTTTTGATCTCCATAGTATGTGCTCCTTGATTTTTGTTTTAAATTTAACAAATCATAAATGGCTTGATTTAAACTCTTTCAACTATCACTGCGCTTGCTTCCCCACCGCCGATGCAAATCGAAGCAAGTCCAAATTCTACATCTTTCCTTTTCATTGCGTATAAAAGCGTTGTTAAAATCCTTGCTCCGCTTGCGCCGATTGGATGACCAAGCGCAACTGCTCCACCATGTATGTTAATTTTTTCAATTGGGATTCCGCCAAGTTTGGAAGTAGCAAGCGCAACAACCGCAAATGCTTCGTTGACTTCGAAAAGATCAATGTCTTCTTTTTTCATGCTTGCCTTTTTTAAAACCTTTTCGACAGCATCAACTGGTGCAGTTGTAAACCATGCAGAGTCTTTCGCTGCGGAAGCATAAGCAACAATTCTTGCAAGCGGTTTAACGCCAAGTTCATCTGCTTTTTCTTTTGACATCAAGACAAGAGCTGATGCGCCATCGTTTATCTTCGAGGCATTTGCAGGTGTAATCGTGCCATTTGGATCAAAAGCAGGTTTCAACTTCGGTATCTTTTCAAAAACTATTCTCTTTGGTTCCTCATCTTCGCAAACAAGGATCGTTTCACCTTTTGGCTGAGGCACGGGAACAGGCACAATTTCATCTTTAAAATAACCTTTTTCAATTGCCTCAAGAGCTCGTTTATAACTTAAAATTGCAAATTCATCTTGTTCCTCTCTCGAGATGTTGCACTCCCTTGCGCACAATTCACCAGCATTTCCCATATGAAAATCGTTATAAACATCCCATAAACCATCTTTTATCATTGAATCTATTAACTGCGCATGACCCATTCTGTAACCAGTCCTTGCTTTTTCAAGAATATAAGGAGCGTTTGACATACTTTCCATTCCACCGGCGACAATTATATCCGCATCCCCAAGTTTTATCGCTTGCGTTGCAAGCATGACCGCCTTTAATCCAGAGCCACAAACTTTGTTGATCGTCATACATTCAACTTTTGTCGGTAACCCAGCGAAGATAGCTGCTTGACGAGCGGGCGCTTGTCCAACTCCAGCAGTTAAAACGCAACCCATTATAACCTCATCAACCGCATCTTTTGGAACGTTTGCCCTTTTGAGAGCCTCCTCAATTACAATCGCACCAAGTTTAGGTGCAGGTAAAGAACTTAAAGCCCCGTTAAATGAACCTATAGGTGTGCGACAGGCGCTTGCTATTATAACTTCTCTCATAATGCCTCCTAAAGGTTAATTTGGAAAATATGCCAACAAGGTGCTTTTGTTTTAAATATACTTATTCAGAATTGCATTTTCAACTCTAAATTCTTAATTTAAAACAAAAATCGCAGAAGCGATGGGTGAAAATCTCTTTATAATTGAGCATCCATTAATCAAAAGAGACTTAACATTCCTGCGTGACAAAAACACACCAAGTTCAACATTTAGAAGCGTCCTCAGAAGATTAACTTCGCTTATAGCTTTTAAAGTGACAAAAGACCTCGATTTAATCACAAAAGAAGTCGAAACACCACTTGAGGTTACACAAGGTTACGCTCTTAAAGATGAAATCGTTTTAGTTCCAATCTTGAGGGCTGGTCTTGGAATGGTAGACGCTTTCCTTGAACTTATACCGGAGGCAAAGGTCGGACACATAGGGCTTTATCGCGATGAGGAAACACTAAAACCTGTTGACTATTATTTTAAATTTCCCAAAAACCTTGACAAAAGCGTAGCCATAATACTCGATCCGATGCTTGCAACAGGGGGAAGTGCTTGTGCAGCTGTTTCTTACTTAAAAGAACGCGGGGCTAAAAAAATTAAGGTTGTAAGTTTAATCGCAGCACCAGAAGGGATCGCTAAATTAACAAACGAACACCCAGATGTTAAAATTTACATCGCCGTTCTCGATAGGCAATTAAATCAAAGAGGATTTATTCTTCCTGGACTTGGCGATGCAGGAGACAGAATATTTGGAACTGAAAATTAACTCGTTCGCAAAGTTGAAAAAGAAAAAATTAATTTTTCACACACTTATTCTATCTTCCCTTCTTTTCACTTCCTTTCTTTTTTCAATCTCTATCGGCAGTTCAATTTCCAGTATAAAGATAGAACTTGACAAAATTTTTGGTCTCCTGACTGGAAAAGCGGAGGAAATTGAGAGGGTTATAATTTTTCAAATTCGCTTTCCAAGGGCGTTAACGGCGGTGTTTGCCGGCGGTGGGCTTGCAGTCGCGGGGGCAATTCTACAAGCAATAATTAGAAATCCACTTGCGGAACCTTATATTCTTGGCATCTCAAGTGGTTCAGCTTTTGGCGCTGTCGTCTCGATAGCAATCATTGGTTCGTTTTCATTCGCTTTTACTCCTGCCTTTGCATTTATTGGCTCTGCATTGGTGACAATCCTTGTTTATCTACTCAGCAGGAAAAGAGGGATAATAGATATAAACACGATGCTTTTAACTGGAATTATGGTAGGTGCATTTTTCTCAGCGTTGATAATAATCATCATCACATTGTCAAACGAACCAGTAAAAAATATCCTTTTCTGGTTGCTTGGAAATCTCGCAAATGTAAACTTAAAACAATCGATTTTAATTTCGATCGTTGTTTTAACTTTTACCTTGCTTACTTTCTTTCATTCATATCGCTTAAATTTGATCGCAACTGGCGAAGAGATAGCGACTCAACTTGGAATAGATGCTGAATTAACAAAAAAAGCCTCTTATTTTGTCGCATCAATTTTAACTGCAGTTATAGTTTCAATTACTGGAATAATTGGTTTTGTTGGTCTCGTAGTCCCACACATATGTCGTAAAATTTTCAGCGTCGATTATAGACTTCTTATTCCAACATCCTTCTTTACTGGCGCGATAACATTACTTCTTGCAGATATGGTCGCACGAGTTGTGCTATATCCAAATGAACTCCCTGTCGGTTCGATCACCGCGCTCTTCGGAGCTCCATTCTTCATTTATCTTTTAAAAAAATAATGAAATTTTAAAAATGGGTGAAAAAGTTGTAACTATATTCGGAAGCTCGAAACCAAAAGAAGGCGACCCTGAATACGAATTTGCAAGGATGCTCGGATATGAACTCGGAAAAGCTGGCTTCACAATTTGCAACGGTGGATATGGCGGAATTATGGAAGCAAGTGCAAGAGGTGCAAAGGAAACCGGCGCTAAAACAATAGGCATAACAGTCGTCACCTTTAGAGGCACCGCAAACCAATGGATAGATGAAGAGATAAAAGCAAAAGATTTATTTGAAAGGCTTAAAATTTTAATTGAAAAAGGAAATGGATATGTGGTCTTAAGAGGTGGCACCGGAACGATGGTTGAATTTTCTCTTGTTTGGGAGCTGATGAATAAAGGAATGATAAACCAGAAACCGCTCGCTGTTGTAAATTTTTGGATGCCAATAATTGAAACAATTTCGGAACAACTCAAACTTGAATCGGCGCATCACACCATCGAGTATGTAAAAGTCTTCAACGACGTAAACGAAATTGTGGAATATATGAAAAAAAATCTTTTGTGATTGAAAATTAAAAGTAGATTTTTTATATTAAAAACGAAAAAAACAAATTGGGTCTTTTACAGTGAAAGCAGTTATTCCCGTTGCAGGAGTTGGAACACGATTGCGTCCACATACTTATACTCAGCCAAAAGTTCTATTAAACGTTGCAGGCAAACCGATACTTGGACATATAATAGATAAGCTTTTTGAAAACTCAATCAGAAATATATCACTTGTGATCGGCTATCTCGGAGATAAAATAAAAGAATATGTTGAATCAAATTATCCAAATGTAAAATTCGATTTCATTCCCCAAGAAGAACCGCTCGGTCTTGGACATGCGATTTACCTTGCAAGCAGGTGTTTTGAAAACGAAGATGAGGTCTTGATAATTCTTGGAGATACAATCTTTGATTTCGATTTAGGTAAATTTTTGAAAAGCAAATTTACAACCATTGGTGTTAAAACCGTCGATGACCCGAGAAGATTTGGAATCGTAATACTTGACGAAAACAAATTCGCAAAGAGACTAATTGAAAAACCATCAGAACCTGAAAGTAATCTCGCCATAGTCGGAATTTACCTCATAAAGAATCCAAAACTTTTGAAAGAATCCCTTGAAGAGATAATAAAAGGTGAAATCAAAACAAAAGGCGAATTTCAACTTACCGACGCACTTCAATTAATGATAAACAAGGGTGATAGGATAATGACATTTGAAATTGATGGTTGGTATGATTGCGGGAAACCGGAGACACTGCTTGCGACAAACCGATTTTTACTTGAAAAAAACGGAATGAATTTAAAAAAACTTGGAAAATTTGAAAATGTTTTAGTAATCCCGCCGGTATACATCTCTCCGACAAGCAAAATTGAAAATTCAATCATAGGTCCATATACAACCGTTTCAGACAGAGCTGAAATATCATCCTCGATCATAAGGAATTCTATCATAGGAGATGACACAAAGATTTTGAATGCTTTACTTGATTCTTCAATTGTTGGAAACGGCGCTATTGTTAAAGGGGATTACAAAAAAGTAAACATTGGAGATTCATCGGAAGTGGAATTTTATTAAACAAAACCTTAAAACCAAACAGGAGGAGAAATGGAAAAGCTATTTACCTCTGAATCAGTTGCAGAGGGGCATCCGGATAAAATCTGCGATCAAATCTCAGACGCTGTTCTTGATGCATTCTTAACTTATTACCCTGAATCAAGGGTAGCATGTGAAGTATTTGTGACAACTGGGCTTGTCGTAATAGGCGGAGAAATAAAAGCTCCGGAAGAAGTCAGAGCAAAGGTTGATTTCGATGCGATTGCAAGAGAGGTGATAAAAGAAATCGGCTACGATAAATCTGAATATCAATTTGATTATCGTTCTTGCGGAGTTATAGTCACGGTAAAATCGCAATCACCTGACATCGCAAGGGGAGTTGACAAAGGTGGAGCTGGCGATCAAGGTATGATGTTTGGCTACGCGTGTAAGGAAACCCCCGAACTTATGCCTATGCCAATTACATTCGCCCACAAATTGATGAAACGCCTTGCATATGTCAGAAAAAAAACCAACCTAATGCCTTATCTCAGACCCGATGGAAAATGCCAAGTCACAATTGAATACGACAACACGGGAAAACCAGTAAGAGTTAATACAATCGTTTTTTCAGTTCAACACGATGAAAAATACAAAGGGAAAAAACTGACATCAAAAGACATCACTGAAGATTTAAAAGAATTTGTCATAAAAGAAGTCATACCGGATGAATATCTTGACAAGAAAACCAAATATTACATTAACCCAACAGGTTCATTCGTAATAGGAGGTCCACATGGAGACACTGGTTTAACGGGGAGAAAAATCATAGTTGACACTTACGGTGGAAAAGCACCACATGGTGGGGGATGTTTTTCTGGGAAGGATCCAACAAAAGTTGATAGAAGCGCAGCATATGAAATGAGACACATAGCAAAAAATATCATCGCAGCAGGACTTGCGGATGAATGTTTAATCCAGGTAGCATACGCAATCGGTGTTCCAGATCCAGTTGCAATTTATGTCGATACAAAAGGGACAGGGAAAGTTCCAGATGATATGATCGCAGAATTTATAAAGAAAAATCTCGACCTCTCACCGAGGGGTATAATAAATAGATTAAAGCTTCAGAGACCAATTTATAAGAAAACGGCGGTTTATGGTCACTTCGGAAGGAATGAACCTGAATTCACTTGGGAAAAACTTGATTATGTCTCATTGTTCAAAGAACTTTTAAAATAAACAAAAACAAAAAGGAGAACATTTTCAAATGGATGAAGTAAAGGGCGTGTATAAGGTAAGAGATTTAAGCCTTGCAGAGGAAGGATTTAAGCAAATACGTTGGGCAGAAAGCAGAATGCCTGTTTTAATGGCTCTGCGAGAAAAATACAAAAAGACAAAACCTTTTAAAGGATTTAGAATCGCTGGATGTCTTCATGTTACAAAAGAAACAGCGGTATTGATTAAAACATTCGTCGAATGTGGTGCAGAGGTGAGTTGGAGCGGATGCAATCCACTTTCAACACAAGATACAATTGCTGCAGCTCTTGCTAAGCAAGGGATTTCGATCTTCGCTTGGAATGGGATGAGCGTGGATGAATTTTATTGGGCTATCGAGCAAACATTACACATAAAGCTGAATTTAACACTCGACGATGGGGCTGATTTAATCTTTACAATACATAGCAAGCATCCTGAACTTATCCCAGACATTATAGGTGGAACAGAAGAAACTACAACCGGAGTGAAAAGACTACGCTCAATGGCTGAAGCTGGTGCACTAAAATATCCGATAATCGCGGTTAACGATGCGGAAACGAAATGGGACTTTGATAATGTCTACGGGACGGGACAATCAACGCTTGATGGAATTTTAAGAGCAACAAGCGTTTTAATATCAGGCAAAAATGTTGTTGTAGCTGGATATGGACACTGTGGAAAAGGCGTCGCAATGAGAGCAAGGGGATTAGGAGCAAATGTCATCGTTACAGAAGTTAGACCAATAGCTGCATTAAAAGCTACACTTGATGGCTTTACAGTGATGCCAATGAAAGAAGCTGCTAAAATTGGCGATATATTCATAACTGCAACTGGCGTGAAAGATGTTATAACCGAAGAACATTTCAAAATTATGAAAGGCGGTGCGATAGTTTGCAATACCGGACATTACGATGTTGAAATTAATCTTGTCCAACTTAAAAAGATGGCAAAAAGCATAAAAGAAATCAGAAATCATGTCGAAGAATACACTTTAAAAGATGGAAGAAGAATTTTTGTCCTTGCTAAAGGTAGGCTCGTAAACCTTGTCGCAGCGGAAGGGCATCCATCTGAGGTTATGGATATGTCATTTGCAAATCAATTTATGGCTCAACTTCGACTTGTTGAATTATTCAAAAAGGGGAAAAAACTTGAACCAAAGGTATACGATATCCCACCAGAGCAGGATGAAGAGATCGCCGAACTTAAATTGAAAACGATGGGAATTAAAATCGATAAGTTGACGAAGGAACAAAAAGCTTACGTCAAAGACTATAGCGCTGGAACATAAAAATCATCCGGGGTGCTTTTGCGCCCCTTTTATTATCTAATCTCATCATGAATAAGTTCTTTCAAGGGTATATCAAGAATTGAAAATTTTTCCCACCCTTTAAAATCGAAATGCCACCATTCGGTGGGAAGCGGAATAAAACCGTATTTAACCATAACATCTTCAAGAATTTTTCTATTCTTTATCAAAGTGTCTGGTAGATCGAAATAATTTCTATGAGCCTTTTCACTAAAGTCATCATACTTTGTCGGCATTGGCAACTCATTCCCAAGCGAATCTACAAGCGTTAAATCAACTGCGCAACCCCTATTATGCCTTGAACCTTTTGCTGGGTTCGCAACATATCTTTCATCCGGAACAATTGACCATAAAATCTTTTGCACAGAAAGAGGTCTATAACAATCCCAAACCTTTAATCCAAGTCCAAATTTTTCAAGCTCCTTTTGAACGGAATCAAGTTTCATCGCAACAAATTTCCTTAAAAAGCATTTGCCAATATCATAAAGTTTCCTGCCTGTAAAATTATACTCCGTCGCATACTTTATCTCAACCTTTATCCTTGGATTGATCTTTTCAATATCAACTAGAATGGTATCATCAGGCGTATACTGGCCAAACGATTTCGCTAAAATCAAAAGACAAAAAGTTAAAATTAAAAGCAATCTCATTTCTTCCCTTTGCTTTTCTTCTTACCCGCAAGTTCGCTCATACTCGGGATATCAAATTTACTAAACACGCCACCTCTAAAAACTTTTTTCTTATCTTGCGCTGGTTTCAACTCAACCTTTGAATACTTGTTTATGTACCATTGATGAATGATCGAAAGAACATTAAATGTGAAATAGTAAAGGTTCAATCCAGATGGAAGGTTGTTAAATATCAAGAAGAAAAGAACTGTCATAATAGTTGCTATCGTCCTTTGTCTTTTATCTGCTACAGCAGAACTCATCCATTGCTGAATTAACATAGTTATCGCCATCAAAAGCGCAAGTCCACTTATTTGATTAACTCCAAAGATCGGGATATAAAACGGCAGTTTGACAATTGTATCCGGAATTGAGAGATCTTTTATCCACAAGATGAAACTTGCCTGTCTTAACTCAATTGTGACGCGAAAAAGTGAGAACAAAGCATATAAGATTGGCAACTGCAAAAGTAGTGGCCAACACCCACTAAATGGATTGACCCCGTATTCTCGGTAAACTCTCATAACTTCTTGATTCAGCTTCTGAGGATTATCTTTATACTTCTCCTGCAACTCCTTTAAAATAGGTGCTATGGCTTGCATTTTCTTTATCGACTTCATCTGAGTGACCGTCAACGGCGTTAAAATTATCTTGATCAAAATCGAAAATATAATTATGACGAAGCCATAGTTTGGAACGAAAAGATATAAAAACTTAAAAAGCGGAAGCAAGACATATTCTGAGATCGGTCTTATGAGCCATTTTAAACCCAGGCTTATCATCTCTTCAAGTCCAATGCCGTAGGATTTCAAAATTTTATAATCAAGGGGTCCAATATAAATCGTGAAATGATTTTTCTGATAATTTCCGCCCCTAAATGGGAGTTTTAAAGCAACGAGATAATTTTCTTTAATCCCATTATCTGGCAATGGCACTCTTTCACCTTCAAGATAAGCGCCATCCGCATAATCATTTGAAATTAACGCAACAGCGAAATATTTATTGTGCGTCCCAACCCATCGTGTAGTGCCAGAATAAGTGCGTGAAACTCTAACGTCGAATTTGCTCGCATCTATCGTCTCATAAACATCCCCAACTTTCGCATAAGCGCTGGCAAAATACGATTCTTCAACGCTATTTCCCTCAGTCAACTTAATTCCATTCTCCCAAACGAGTTGATATTCAAAATTTGCAATTATATTTTCCATTTTGACAAATTCTAACTCAACATCAAAAGAATATCTCCCATTTTCAAAGATGAATCGTTTAATAATTTTGCTTGTATCATTAACGTTCAAGACAAAATCGATTTCAACCTTCTCTCTTTTATCTTTGAGGATGAAATTTTGCCAATGCTTTGCGTTTGTATTGAAATAAAGATTCCGGGTGTTGATTATCTTCCCATCTTTCGTCATAAAAAGAATTGACAGATCCCCGCCCTTTTCCATCTCCACAAGTTGAATGGGATACATATTCCATGTCTTGAACTTTTTAAGCTCAAATTTTTCAACAAGCGCACCCTTAGAAGATATCACACAGGTATATAAATTCGTCTCAACAATAACTTTTTTCTCTTCCCCTTTTGAAAGATGTGAAAAATATATGCCGAAAGTATCCGCCTTTTCAGCTTGAATGTGCTCCTCTTGATGTTTTACCTGTGTTGTGTCCTTTAATCCGTCTACCGTTTGCGGTGCTCTTGGAGCATTATACCACATCCACAATAAGAGAATAAGTGTAATTAAAATTATCCCGAGAACAGAATTTCTATCCATTGTTTTACACTTTTGTTTTTATTTTAAGGGACTTCGTCAATTCCACCAGGATTAAATGGGTTACATCGAATGATTCTTTTAATTGAAAGCCAAAAACCTTTTATGAAACCATACTTTAAAAAAGCCTGAATCGAGTAATCAGAACAAGATGGGTAAAACCTGCAACTTGGTGGAAAAAGTGGAGAGATAAAAATTCTATATAGTTTAACCAATAAAACCGCGGATTGTGTCAAAATATCAGTTTTCATTTACCAAACTTAAAATTTTTCGAATGGATTGCAAAAAATCGCTTTCAAAATCAGCATATTTCAACTTTTTCAAAATGTCTCTTTCTCCAATATAGATTAAAACAAGATCAATGGACTTTCCCTTTAAAGCAAGTTCCTCTATCAACTTATGCTTGTTTAACCTATAAACTTCCCTAAGCAATCTTTTTGCTCGATTTTTAAGAACGGCCGGTTTAACTTTTCTTGAAACCGCAAACGCTGCTCTTGTAGCTACATCCTGCTTTGGGGATAATCGAAAATAAATTTTGATTAAGTTTCCAGAGATTGAGGTTGAATTTTTTATAATTTTTGTTATCTCCTTCGACTTCTTTATGATTTCTTTTTTAGAAAGTCCAAATTTTTTAGCGCTCATCGCTCACTGTAAGCTTCCATCTTCCTTTAGCTCTTCTCCTCGCGAGGATTTTTCTTCCGCTTTTTGTCTTCATCCTTGCTCTAAAACCGTGTGTTTTTTTTCTCTTTGTATTATGTGGCTGATATGTGCGCTTCAAACTTTCCTCCTTATCATTTGTTTTTTTCAGAGAAAAGTCGAAACAAAAATACGAAAAAATGATTAAAAGAGCAAAACTTGAATTTTAATCCCTTTTTGATTATATTTTTAACAAAACTGCCCCGTGGTGTAACTGGCAACACGCCTGACTCTGGATCAGGTAATCGAGGTTCGAATCCTCGCGGGGCAGCTTTCTCACTCAACCCATGTTAACCAACCATAGCGATCGTTCCCGTTCTCAATGATATCGTAAAACATATTTTGAATCGACTTTGTAATCTCGCCCGGTACACCGCAACCAATTTTAATTTTATCGATACTTCTAACCGGTGTTATCTCAGTTGCAGTGCCGGTAAGGAAAATTTCATCAGCGATATAAAGCATTTCTCTTGGAATTAGAGCTTCTTTCACTTCATAACCAAGGTCGTTGGCGATTTTTATAACCGACATTCTTGTTATACCGGGCAAAATTCCAGTTGATATAGGTGGCGTGTAAATAATGCCATCTTTAATGATAAAGATATTTTCACCACTACCTTCGCTTACAAATCCATTATAATCGAGAGCAATTCCTTCGGCATATCCGTCAACAAGTGCTTCCATTTTGATAAGTTGAGAGTTCATATAATTTGCTCCAACCTTTGCCATCATTGGAAGCGTATCAGGTGCGGGTCTACGCCAACTTGAAACCTTTACGTCAACGCCATTTTTTATCGCATCTTTTCCAAGATATTCCCCCCATTCCCAGACAGCTATTACAATGTCAATAGGACAATTCATTGGATTTACGCCGAGTTCATAATAACCCCTAAAAACTATGGGTCTAATATAACAGGCTTTTAACTTGTTAACTTTGATTAAATCAATAACAGCTTGGATAAGTTCTCCAATCGTATATGGTATCTCCGCTCTGTAAATTTTTACAGAGTCATAAAGTCGCTTCAGATGTTCTTTGAGACGAAATACCGCTGAGCCTTTCTTTGTGTTGTAACATCTTATTCCTTCAAACCAACTTGTACCATAATGGACGACGTGTGAGAGGACGTGGATTTTTGCGTCGTCCCAATCGACGAATTTCCCGTTCATCCAAATTTTTTCTACTTTCGGTAGTGACATGGCTCTTTTAGAGTTTTTTTGCGTATATTCGATATTTTTTATATGGAACGGAGCCGATGTTTTCGGCTACTCTTTTCATGGGCTCGTTATCCTCGAGAACCCATCCAAGTTCAGCTTCCGAATAACCTTTGGTAATTCCATTTTTTATCGTATAATAATAAAATGCAGCATCTATTCCTGAAAGACGATATTCATGAATTAATCCCATAATCAAAACACGTATCATAGTGATTTTTTTCATCCCCTTCATTAATTTAAAAATTCCAAACGGAAACAATCTCCCGTTTAGATGTTTCAATGCCTGATTTATATCTGGAACCGAGAGAGAGAAACCGATGGGTTTTCCGTCAACCTCAGCAAAAAGCGTAATCTCCGGAACAACTGTTTGTTTCAGTGCTTTTGCTATATGATTAATTTCTTCGTCGGTAAGTGGCACAAAGCCCCAATTTTTGCTCCACGCGTCGTTGTAAACTTCCTTAACCTTTTTAACTTCTTCATCAAACCTCTTCAAGTCTACGGGTCTAATCGTTGCCCCTCGTCTTTTTAAGACAAGTTCAACTCCATGCTCGAGCCTTTGCATAATCTTTGGAGTTAACATCTCTTGAGAGATGTAATATGAATACAAATCCCTCGCTTTTTCAAATCCATAACTTTCGCAAAGTTCGGGGTAATACTCATAGTTATATGGCATCATAATGCAGGGTGGTTTATCAAAGCCTTCAATCAAAATACCGCATGAATCATTTGTCGATGGATTGACAGGTCCCCTTATTTCGGTAAGTCCCTTTTGCCTTGCCCAATTCTCAACAGTTTCAAAAAGTTTCGCTGAAACCTCTTTATCGTTCACACATTCAAAAAAACCAAAGAAGCCGATATTTTCGTTATGAAACTTATTATGATTGTGATTCAAAATCGCTGTAATCCTCCCAACGACTTCTCCATTTTTGTAAGCAAGATAAAATTCTGCCTCGCTATGCTTGTAAAATGGATTTCGTTTGACATCAACGAGATCCTTTTGTTCAATTAAAAGAGGAGGAATCCAGTATGGGTGGTTTTTGTAAAGTTTGTAGGGGAATTTGATAAACGTTGACATCTCCCTTCGGGACGAAGCCCGGCAAATTTCAATACCCATTTCCTTTACCTTTATTTTTTAATCGATTAAAGCAAGCTCCTTCCCAACTTTTTCAAATTTTTCAAGAACGAAATCGAGGTGCTTATCCTCGTGCGTAGCCATAAAACTTAACCTTAAAAGTTGCATTCCTTGTGGAACCGCTGGGCTTATTACAGCGTTTACGAAAACTCCATTATCAAAAAGTGCTCTCCAGAATTTAAATGTCAAAAGATCATCTCCAATCACAACCGGAACTATCGGCGTTTGTCCATCAAGGACATCAAAACCAAGTGTTTTTAATCCCTGTCTTACCTTATTTGCATTATAATGAAGTCTTTCTATTCTTTCGGGTTCAGCTTTTATTATCTCAAGTGCTTTTAAAACCGCAGCAACTTGGGCCGGTGTCATACTTGCGCTAAAAATTAGCGCCGGCGAATGATGTTTGATATAATCGATCACAGGTTTTCCCCCGGCGATAAATCCACCAAGCGAAGCAAAACTTTTGCTAAATGTTCCCATTATGATGTCAACTTGGTCGTCAAGCCCAAAATGATTTGCAGTTCCCCTGCCTCCCTTTCCAAGAACACCAAGCCCATGTGCATCATCAAGCATTATCCTTGCATTATATTTACGAGCAATTCGAACAAGTTCGGGCAAATTAACGATATTTCCGCTCATACTGAAAACCCCATCTGTTACGATCAATTTCCCCGCCTCAAGCGGTAATTTCGATATTACCTCCTCAAGATGTTTCATATCATTATGTCTGTATCTTACGAGAACCTCATTCCCCCATAAACCCTTTGAAATAAGAGTCCCTTGGACAATGCTTGCATGATTATCTTTGTCTGAAATAACATAATCATCTTTTCCTATAAGTGGAACTATCGCTCCTTGGTTAGTTTGAAATCCGGTGCTAAAAAGAAGCGCTGCTTCCTTCCCAACAAATTCAGTAAGTTGTTCTTCAAGTTTGATATGAATATCAAGCGTTCCATTCAAATATCTTGAACCAGAACATCCAGTGCCATATTTTTTGATTGCTTCGATCGTTGCCTCTTTAACTCTCGGATCAGTCGTAAGCCCAAGGTAATTATTTGAACCTGCCATGACTATCTCACGACCGTCCATTTTGACAACAGGTCCGTAGTTTTCATAAATAGGCTGGAAATAAGGGTAAAGTCCCATTGCTTTAACTTCTTCATGCCTTTTAAACGCATAGCACTTATCAAACAGGTCCAATTTTTACCTCCATATTAAATTTAAATTTTTTATTCTCTGAGAAACTTTATCATCACTAATATAAGTTAAGCAATTTAAAAAGTCAACCCCAGAGAGCGTGTTTCCCCGGGGCGTTCCGAAATTTGATTTTATCCAACCATTTGCTAAAATTTAAATTAAAAACGCGTCAAAATAAATTTTCAAAGCTGAATATGAAAGATATGAGTTTGTTTGAACAACTTGTTTTAATTCTTTATACGCAAGGCTGGGAACATCTCGGAAAGATACCGAATCCAATAACCGGGAAAATTGAGAAAAAACTCGATGAAGCAAAACTTATCATCGATATACTTGATATGCTTAAGGAAAAAACGAAAGGAAACTTGACAGAAGATGAATTGAGATTTATTGAATATTCGATCTCACAACTTAAGATAAATTATTTTTTTGAGGTTGAAAACGAAAGAAAGCAAAAAACAGAAACAACAACACAAAATCAATCATGAATAAAACCTGCCAATCAATGATGTTCGGGATAATCGGCAACCTCGCAAAAGAAGCACTTTATGAAGCAGTCTTAAATCTTTTAAAAGAGCTTGAAAAGGAGAAAATTCCACTTATACTTCAAAAGGAAATCGCTGATGAGATCGAAAAAAGATTTTCCCGTAAGATTGAAGGATCAGCAAGCATAGAAAAATTGCTCGAAAACTCGGATATGATAATTTCCTTCGGTGGCGATGGAACTATCCTCGCAACCGCAAGACTTATCGGTTCGCGCGAAATACCGATTCTTGGTGTAAATCTAGGCAAACTTGGGTTTCTTGCGGAGGTTTCGGTTGATGAACTTCCCGAATTCATAAAGAAAATTTGCAAAGGAAAATACAGAATTGAAGAAAGGATGGTCCTTGAGGCAAATATAGTTGGAACGGATGAAATTTACTTTGGATTAAACGACATAGTTATCGATAAAGCGGGTTCAACGCGCGTTGTTGATATTGAAACTTTTGTAAACGATGAATATCTGATAACCTATACAGCGGACGGACTTATAATATCAACCCCAACCGGTTCAACAGCATATTCTCTTGCTGCAGGGGGACCGATCGTAACCCCATCTAGCAATGTCATCACAATCACCCCGATCTGCCCTCACACTTTAACCGCAAGACCGGTTGTGATACCTGATGATAGTGTCATCAAGGTCAAGGTTGATTTTTACGACAAAGAAATTATTCTTACTGCTGACGGTCAAATCGAGCGAAAAATTAAACCGCCTTTTGAAGTATTTGTTAAAAAAGCAAATCATAAAGTCAAACTCATAAAACGAGTTGAGGTAAGTTATTTCGATGTTTTAAGATCAAAACTAATGCTCGGAAAAGACATCAGACTTGAAAAAAACAAAAACAGGGAGTAATATGCCAACGCCAACCTATGATGATGCACTTAAACTTCTTTTCGAGTATACCGAAAGTGAAAATTTAAGAAAGCATGCGTTCGCTGTTGAATCCGCAATGAGAGCATATGCCAGAAAATTTGGTGAGGATGAGGAAAAGTGGGCAATCGTTGGACTTCTTCATGATTTCGACTATGAAAAATTTCCGTCCTCGGAGCAACATCCATGGGTAGGTTCAAAAATCCTTGAAGAAAGAGGCTTTCCAGAGGATATACGGAAAGCAATTTTGGGTCACGCAGATTATACCGGGGTCCCGAGAGATACATTAATGGCAAAAGTTCTTTACGCATGCGATGAACTATGCGGCTTCATAACCGCGGTTGCCTTAGTTAGACCAAATAAGAAACTCGAAGAAGTAACAGTTGAATCTGTAAAAAAGAAACTTAAAGATAAAGCGTTTGCAAGATCCGTAAACAGAAACGATATCTATAAAGGCACCGAAGAACTCGGAATTCCGCTCGATGAACATATCCAATTTGTAATCGATGCAATGAAATCCATAGCAGATAAACTCGGGTTATGATATCTAAATTAACAGTTTACATTGGAGTTGGACTTGGGATAATATTTCAAGGTGAAATCGCATTAATTGGGTCAGGGCATTTAATTTATGCAGGGACTGCAAAATTTTGGACTGTGGTGTTAATCGCAACTTTGCTTTCAACTATAAACGGCGAAATGTTTTTCACCGCATCAAAAACCGGGCTAAAATTATTTCCGCCAAATTTTAAAGATAAAATTTCAAAGGTCGATGATTTAATACAAAGATACAAAACTTTGCTCTTGCTTTTCTCAAGATTTATATACGGTTTTAGAAATATAATACCAATTGCGTTTGGGTTATCCGGGATTAAGCATTTTGAATTTTCGATTTTAAATCTTTTAGGTGCGTTTATCTGGGCTTTAACTTTCACAATCGTTGGATTATTCTCAAGTAAAGCAATATCTATCTTTCTCGATATAAAGAGATATCAACTGTTTATTTTCGGGATTTTCCTTGGAATTGCATTTACAACTGCAATGTTTAAGATTATGAACATTAAAAAACAAAGGAATAAGAGTCTATGACTAACGATAAATTATCAAGACGTCAATTTGTCCAACTCACTGGCTCAATTTTGATCGCCTCGCTGAGCGCTTCAACTTTAATGACGCTTTTTCAAAGCTGTTCAAAAGATAGTTCAAATCCAGTCCAACCACCTCCGCAAGGTAGAACTTTCACGATAAAACTGAGCGAGCATCCCGAATTATCACAGGTTGGTAGATTTAAAACATTTCAAGTTGATTCAGCAAGGATAATCGTTTTCCGAACGGGACAGACAACATTTAAAGCGATCTCGATGATCTGTACACATCAAGGCTGTATTACAAATTGGGTTAATTCGGCACAACAATTTCAATGTCCATGTCATGGTTCAAAATTTGATAAAGATGGTAAAGTAGTTCAAGGTCCAGCCACGCAAAATCTCCCAACATACAGAACTGAATACAAAAGTGACACGAATGAATTGATAATCTATTTCTAACCCCTTGAATTTGCTACGCCTGTTAAAAAGTTCAAGATGAAATACGATGCCAATCGTGCCGTTTTACCATCGATATCGAATTCAGGGTTTACCTCAGCTATATCAAGCACTTTAACATTAAAATTCAAACCACAATATAGCGCAATTTTTATAACATCTTCCGCACTCAATCCATCTGGATAAGTGGCGCTTACGCCAGAGGCATCTGCGCCTTTGACAGAATCAGTATCAAAGCTTAAATGAATCGATAAATTTTCCAACTCAGATTTAACCACATTCAAAACAAAATCTATCCCACGTTCTTTGATTTCATCAAGCGTAAAAATTTTAACCCCGTTTTTCAATGCATATTCAAAATGATGAATAGAATTTGCATAACTTTGTATTCCAACCTCGATCAATTTGTTAGGTTTATATTCGCATTCAAGAATTTGTCTAAATGGAGTTCCGCTATTTCTTAGTTGGCTATCTCGAACATCAAGATGGGTGTCAATGTTTAAAACCGCTCTTTCTTTAAAATTTTTCGCAAAGCCAAGATAATCTGGAAAAGCGATGTCATGTCCTCCGCCAATTATTATCGGCAAAGTTCCAATTTTGATAATCTCGCAAACAACAAAATAAAGTCGTTCATGAATTTCTTCAAGTTCTCCGTCGGTCTTTAAGTTTCCAAGGTCGAAAATTTTTAAATCCGTTATCTGTTTTTTGAATTTGAAATTGAAAGGGGTATGGCGATAAAGATATTTTCTTATTTCGTCAGGTGCTTTTTTTGCCCCGGGTCGTCCCTTATTTCTTTTGACACCTTCATCTTGTGGGACACCGATTAAAACAACATCCACATTTTCGAACCTTTCCCTATCTCTTAAAACTATATCCCCCATTCTGGGGTCATTTTTATCACCCCGTGAATAAAAAAGGGATTCATCTGGCGGGTCCAAAAGTTGAAAAATTTCGTTTTTTAAATTTGACATTTTCATTTTTCGATATTATATTTATAAATGAATACCGCGGGAGTAGCTCAGATGGTAGAGCGTCACCTTGCCAAGGTGAATGTCGCGGGTTCGAGTCCCGTCTCCCGCTCCACTTTTTTATTATATTAAATTTAAAATCTGCTCTGGGTGAATTAACCATTTTAAATTCCCACCACATGAGGCAAAACTTTCAACCTCGACACATGCAATACTATTTTTCTTGAGCTCAACTCGCTTAGGCAGGCACAAAAACCACGCTAAAAAATCACCAAGATGGGGTTCATGACCAACGGCAAGAATATTTTCTTTATCAAGATGCGAGAAGATTTTAATTAAAAATTGAAAGTCTGAGCCCGGGATGAGCTCGTTTATCTTTAAAATTTCAGCGTTTACTTCCATAATGTTGTGAAATATCTCTGCAGTTTGAACCGCTCGCATAAGTGGGCTTGAAACAATTAAATCAACTTTTATATCCATCTTTTTTAACGCAAAAGCCATCTTCTCTGTAGTTTCTCTGCCGATTTCTGTAAGTTCTCTTTCAAAATCGCTCATCCCAGGTTTTTTAGTTTCAGCATCCGCATGTCGCGTAAGATACAAAATCAATTCGACGCTTTCACTTTATTTTTCACATACTTGTCAAGGAAATCAACTATTGCTTTATATGCTTTGATCCTATTTTTAAGCTTTGCAAGACCATGCCCTTCATCCTCGAAAACAAGATACTCAACAACTCCATTCCGAGATTTAATCGATTCTACGATTTGATCAGACTCCGACTTTGGAACGCGTGGGTCATTTGCGCCCTGGATTATCATCAATGGAACTTTAATTTTATCGACGTGATAAAATGGAGATATTTCCCCTAAGAAATCAGCATCTTTTTCTGGATCTCCGTACTCCGCCATTCTATGTTTTTGCCTCCATACGCCGGTGTTTTTCAAGAAAGTTAAAAAATTTGAAATCCCAACAAGGTCAACCCCAGCAGCCCAAAGCTCAGGGTAGAATGTAACTGCAGCAAGCGTCATATAACCACCATAACTTCCTCCGTAAACTGCAATCTTAGCCGGATCGATATAACCGGTTGATTTCAAAAACTCCGGTATCATTGAGACATCTCTAATTGCATCTTTCCGCTTTGTTGTGTTATCCAGCGATGCATATGTCTTGCCATAACCTGTGCTTCCACGAATGTTAGGAGCGTAAACTACATAACCATTGTTAACAAAATATTGATAAAGTGCAGAAAAACGAGGCAGTTCCTGTGCTTCAGGTCCACCGTGAATTGATACAATAGCGGGAAGTGAACCATCTTTTTTGGCATTCTTTGGAAGATAAAGGTAACCCGGAATTTCAAGTCCATCAAAAGATTTGAATTTAACAAGTTGAGCTTCAACAAACGATGATGGTGGAATCCCGGCTGTAGAACTATGAGTTATTTGTTTGTAATTTCCGGCAACGACATCATAGTAATAAATGTCTTGGTTTTTGACAGGGCTTTGATAAGTAAAGATAATTTTTTTCCCATCGGATGTAAAACTCAAGCTTCCGATAATTCCGCCCTTAGGGAAGTTAAGTTTTTTAATAGCTTTCGTAGCAAGATTCAACGAATAAACTTCGCTATAGCCATCAACATTCAAAATAAAAGCAAGCCATCCTCCATCTTTTGAGAGTTGAATTGATCTAACATCCCAATTCGTATTATAGATATAATTCAACTTTCCATTGGGCAAATCAATATAAGCGATGCCAAGGAATTCCTTGCCTTGATCAGAGAGCAGATAAATTCTTTTGCTGTCTTTTGAAAATTCAGCCCCAATATACCTTGCTGGCTCAGTATGCGGAGTAATATTGTAAACTTTTTTCGTTTCATACTCGATTAAATAAAGGTCGTTATCAAAACTACTTCTATTTTGCGAAACCAAAATATACTTATTGTCTGGGGACCAGGCTACAACTGAATTATTACCATCATTTTGCCAAACAAGTTCAGCTTTTCCGGTCTTTATATTCATCACATAAACATCAAAAAATGCTCTATTCCTTTCATTTGAGGCAAATGCAAACATTGTCCCATCCTCAGACCATGCTCCGAAGTTATAAATCACATTATCTTTGTGAGTTAATCTTCTTATCTTGCTTCCGTCCGACTTGAGCAAAAAAAGTTGAGTATGTTCATTTCCACCCATATCTTTTACAAACAATATCCAATTCTCATCTTCCGGATTCCATGAGATAAACTGAACTCTCTCGTCGAAAAATGTCAATTGCTCGGGGCATCCAGAATCAATCCCAACCTTCCAAACTTGGTTTGTCCCAGTTATATCCGTCAAATACGCTATAAACTTACTGTCAGGCGAGACGGTTGGGGCAGTTGCACTTCTTATGTTCAGATATTGCTCGATCGTATAAGTTTGGGCAAAGATAAGCGAGGTTAAAAATGTGATTAAGGAAAGCAGAAGTAGGGCTTTTCTTCTCATGTTACCTTCGCATTTTGTTTTTCTTATTAAAAAGTTATAAAAAATTCCGCAGATGTTCAAGGCTTTCTTCTTGCATTTAGATAGATTTTTTAATAATTTAGTTTCAAATCCAAAATAAAAATACCGAGCGAAAATGATAGTAGGGACAAAGTTCAAGGGCGTTGACTTTTATAACACTGAGGAACTCCTTACTGAGGAAGAAAAAATGGTGCGTGACACAGTAAGAGAGTGGGTTGATGAAAAAGTCATACCGATAATTGAAAAACATTATATGGAAGGAACTTTTCCAATGCACCTTATTCCAGAGATGGCGGAACTTGGAATTTTCGGGGCAACTTTGCCAGAAAAATATGGGTGCGCAAATTTGAATAATGTCGCTTATGGACTGATTATGCAAGAACTTGAGCGTGGGGATAGTGGCATAAGAAGTTTTGCTTCCGTGCAAAGCGCACTTGTTATGTATCCTATTTATGAATTTGGAAGCGAAGAACAAAAGAACTATTGGCTTCCAAAACTTGCGCGTGGGGAGAAAATTGGTTGCTTCGGTTTAACTGAGCCAGATTTTGGTTCAAATCCCGGCGGTTTAAGAACAAAAGCGGAATATAAAAACGGTGGTTTTGTGCTAAATGGAACAAAAATGTGGATCACAAACGGCTCAATTGCAGATGTAGCAGTTGTATGGGCAAAACTTGATGGGGTTATACACGGATTTTTAGTTGAAAAAGGAACACCTGGATTTGAAGCTCCAGAAATGAAAGGTAAGCACTCACTCAGGGCTTCTGTTACAAGCGAACTTGTTTTCCAAGATTGTTGGATACCAGAGGAAAACATATTGCCGAAAGCCGAAGGATTAAAAGCAGCTCTTATGTGCCTAACTCAAGCAAGATACGGAATCGCCTGGGGAGCCGTGGGCGCTGCAATGGCCTGCTATGAAACAGCGCTTGAATATGCTAAAACAAGAATTCAGTTCGACAAACCGATCGCCTCTTTCCAATTGCTTCAAGAGAAATTGGTTTACATGTTAACCGAAATAACAAAAGCTCAATTGCTTTGCATTCAACTTGGGAGATTGAAAGACCAGGGCAAAGCAACTTATGTTCAAGTTTCACTTGCGAAAAGAAATAATGTTTATCATGCGCTTGAAATAGCACGACTCGCAAGGGACATCCTTGGAGCGAACGGGATCTTGAATGAATATCCGGTTATGAGACATATGAACAACCTTGAATCAGTTAAAACATATGAAGGAACTCACGATATCCACACTTTGATAATTGGAGAATATATCACAGGATTTTCTGCGTTTAGATAAATAAAAGAGGTTTAAGGCGAAGAAAATCATCAAGGCTTTTGAAAGTATGATAGACACAGAGATAGTGAATAAGTGGGCTCAGACAAAGTTTGAACTCAGAGATGAACTTTTAAAACAAAGGTAGAGTTTGAGGCGAGAATCGGTTCTTTGAGAGACGAGCTTACAACAAAAAACGAATCTTTGCGTGCTGAACTTATAGAAAAAATTGAATCTGTGCGGGTTGAGCTTAGGAAGGAGATTGAGAATGCGTTTGTAAAACTTGAGAAAAGATTCACGATTATGTTTTTGATTCTGTTGTTTGCGATAATTTTCCTAAATCGAGAAGCTTTGGAGTTTATCCTTAAACTTCTAAAACTAATTTAAACTGCGTTTTCATCATGCCACAAAATAGCAAATTTGCAAAAAGTAAAATCATTGGTTCTTCATATACTTTCGACGATGTTCTGCTTGTCCCAGCTAAATCAGAGGTCTTACCGCGTGAGGTCGATGTCTCAACAAAATTAACACAAAGGATCAAGCTTAACATCCCACTTTTAAGCGCAGCTATGGACACCGTAACAGAATCAGAAATGGCAATCGCCATCGCAAGAGAGGGTGGAATTGGCATAATTCACAAAAATATGACGATCGAAAGACAAGCAAGTGAAGTTGATAAGGTTAAACGCTACGAAAGTGGAATGATTTTAAACCCAATTACTCTCGCACCTGATAGAAAGGTTCGCGAGGCACTTGAAATTATGAGCCACTATAAAATTTCTGGAATTCCTATCGTCGATTCAAATGGAAAACTTGTTGGGATATTAACGAATCGAGATTTAAGATTTAACCCTGACCCAGATGCAGAGGTCTCAAAATATATGACTAATTCAAATTTAATAACCGCACCGCTTGGAACAACGCTTGATGAGGCCGAAAAAATTCTACAAAAATATAAAATTGAGAAACTTCCCGTCGTTGATAAAGATGGATATTTGCGCGGTTTGATAACATTTAAAGACATTCAAAAGAAGAAAAAATATCCCAATGCTTGTAAAGATGAACATGGGCGTTTGCGCGTTGGTGCCGCTGTCGGAGTTAGGTCAGATACGATCGAAAGAGTTGAAGAACTCAAAAAAGCAGGTGTTGATGTAATTGTGATCGACACAGCACACGGGCATTCAAAAGGCGTAATAGAAATGCTGAAAAAAATAAAGAAAAAATTCCCCGAACTCGATGTAATTGCTGGAAATGTCGCAACTGGTGAAGCAACACTTGAACTTATAAAAGCTGGAGCAGATGCAGTTAAAGTTGGAATAGGTCCTGGTTCAATATGCACGACGAGAGTTGTCACAGGCGTTGGTGTTCCGCAGATAACCGCTATAATGAACTGCGCTGAAGTGGCGATGAAATATAAAATCCCTGTAATAGCAGACGGAGGTATAAAGCAAACTGGTGATATCGCAAAGGCGATCGCAGCAGGAGCTGATTCAGTTATGATTGGAGCTTTATTTGCTGGAACTGATGAAAGCCCTGGTGAAAAGGTTTTATACGAGGGAAGGAGTTATAAAGTTTATAGAGGCATGGGTTCAATTGAAGCCATGAAAGCTGGAAGTAGTGATAGATATTTTCAAGATGTCGAAGACGATGTTAAAAAACTTGTTCCCGAGGGGATTGAAGGAATGGTCCCATACAAAGGCCCTCTAAGTGATGTTATCTATCAGCTAATCGGTGGTTTAAGATCAGCAATGGGGTATTGTGGTGTGAGAAATGTTGAGGGAATGAAATTAAAAACAAAATTTATACTTGTGACAAGCGCTGGCTTGCGCGAAAGCCATCCGCACGATGTAATCATCACAAAAGAAGCCCTAAACTATAGCGTGTCAAAATGAGAGATTTGAAAATTAAATTAGAAAAGGTAAGAAAAAAACTCGACGAATTTGAAATCGATGCAATTCTTATAAATTACCCCCCAAACATAAGATATCTTACGGGTTTCTCCGGCTCCTCAGGGCTTTGCATGGTAGGCAAAAACGATGCTTTCTTTTTAACCGATTTCAGATACAAAGAACAGGTTAAAGTTCAAGTCAAACATTTTAAAAAATTGATAGCCACTGGTAAAACACTCCTTGATCTAATCCAAGAAAGAAAAATACTTCAGGGGCTAAAGAAAGTTGGATTTGAAGCGGGGCATACTTCTTTTTCACTTATTAGCGAGTTTAAGAAAAGATTTAAAAATGTAAAATTTGTCCCGACAAAAAATTTCATTGAGGAAATCTCCGCGATTAAAACTCCCGAGGAGATCGAAAATATAAAATCAGCCATAAAGATAAGCGAGAAAGTTTTCAAAGAAATTTTAAATATCATCAAACCTGGGATCTCAGAAATCGAGATCGCAGCTGAGATCTCATATCTGCACAAAAAATTCGGCGCAGAAAAAGACGCATTTGATATAATTGTCGCAAGCGGTTGGAGAAGTGCCCTACCCCATGGGGTTGCATCGGAGAAAAAATTGAAAAAGGGTGAACTCGTCGTGCTTGATTTTGGATGTGTTTACAACGGTTATCATTCCGATATCACAAGAACTATCGCCCTTGGAAAAATCTCAAGCGAAAAAAGAAAAATATATCAAATCGTTCTCGACGCTCAAACCAAAGCGATTGAGAACGCGCGAGAGGGTTTAAAAGCAAGCGAGCTCGATTCAATCGCAAGAGACTACATCAGACAAAAAGGTTACGATAAATTCTTCGGACATTCGCTCGGTCATGGGATTGGCACAGAAACTCATACATTGCCAAGGATCGCGCCCAAAAGTGACTATGTGCTCCAAAGAGGAAATGTGATAACCATCGAACCGGGAATTTATATCCCGGAAATTGGCGGAGTTAGAATCGAAGACGACATTCTCATAAATTCAACAGCGGAAATCTTAACAACATTGCCAAGAAATTTGATTGAGCTCTGATGCCGGGAAAAGTCCTAATGATAACTTACTATTTTCCTCCTGTCGTCTACGGTCCAAGTATTAGAACGTTAAACTTCGTCAAACATCTAACTCACTATAACTGGCGTTCTTCTGTTTTAACTTTACATCATTCAATTTTTCCAACGCTTAAAGATTTCACACTTTCAGAGGCGGTCAAAGAGAGCGGAGCGAAAATTTATGCTGTCAATCTTATAAAACCATTTTCGAAAATTGCTTCCGCAAATTTCCCCAACATCAAAAAAGAAATCCTCCCCTCTATCTTGTCCCCCATTGCAAAAATTTTCGGTTTACAAGAGCAGGAAAATATCTGGAAAACCCGCGCAATAAAATTAGGTGAAAAAATTTTAAAATCAGATAAACATGATGCGATCATTTCGTTTGCTCCTCCATTTTCAACGGTCTACATCGGCGCACAGCTTTCAAAAAAATTTAAAATTCCACTGGTAGTTGATTACTCCGACATCCCGATACAAAAAAAATCGCCAAATTCAAAAGAGCAAAAACTCTTAAGACTTGCTTCAACTCTGATCGTCGACAACAGGAAAATAAAAGACCACTTACTTCAAAATTATCTCTTTCTTGATTATAACTCCGTCAAAATAATTCCCACCGGTGTCGATTTCTCCGAATTTCAAAACTATATATCAAGCATAGACGATGGGAAATTCACGCTCACATTTTCTTCAGGCAAGATAGGTGGAAAAAAGTTCAAATTGTTTTTAACAGGTCTTTTCAACATTTCAAAAAAAGATCAACGCTTTAAAAATTCGCTCCTGCTTAACTTGATCGGAATACCTACTAACGAAGTGTTATACTCACTTTCAAAATTTTCTCTCAAGGAGAATGTAAAAATATACCTCAACACTCAACGCGAAAATTACATCAAAATTTTGCTTTCCTCAGATTTTTTGATTTATCTCGACGACTTCGGCACATTCAACATCCCGTATGACTATATCGCCTCAGGAAAACCCTACATAGCTATGATCAACGGGCAAAACAACTATAGATACATAATCGGGGATTACAAAAACTCGATCATAGCGGATATAAACGAACAATCATCCATCGCGGATGCGCTTGAGAAAGCTTTTGAACTTTTCACAAGTGGCGGGAAAATAACCCCAACGATAAATCGGGAAAATTACGACATAAACAAAATAATTATAAGCCTTGTGCGAGAACTTGAAAACTTTGTCCAATAAACAAAACTATATTTTGCTATGAAAGTTTTCGTGATAGGTAGTGGCGGAAGAGAACATGCTATAGTTTGGAAAATTGCGAAATCAAAAAATGTAGAAAAAATTTTCTGCGCACCTGGAAACGCCGGAATCTCTGAACTTGCAGAAACAGTCCCAATCAAAGTTGATGATTTAAATTCACTTTTAAAATTCGCAATTGACAACAAAATCGACCTCACCGTTGTTGGTCCTGAGCTTCCTTTATCGCTTGGAATTGTAGATTTGTTCGAATCACATGGATTGAAAATTTTCGGCCCAAGGAAAATATCTGCAGAAATTGAAAGCAGTAAGGTCTTCGCAAAAAACTTCATGAAGAAATACGGAATACCCACTGCAAATTATGAAACATTCACATCTGATGAGATTGAAAAAGCCAAAAAATTTATCAAAAGTTTAAAACCACCAATCGTCGTAAAAGCAGATGGACTCACTGGAGGAAAAGGTGTTACAATATGCAAAAGCATTGATGAAGCGATTGAGACAATTAATTTATATTTCGTTGATAAAATTTTCGGTCAAGCTGGAGAAAAAGTCGTCATAGAAGAATTTTTAACTGGCGAAGAAGCATCTGTTTTTGCCATAACGGATGGTGAGGGTTTCATTCTGCTTGCACCTGCGCAGGATTATAAAAGAGTTTTTGATAACGACATAGGGAAAAACACCGGTGGCATGGGTTCTTATGCCCCTGCGGTATTTATCGAGAATGAAACGCTTGATAAAATAAAAACTCAAATCGTTGAACGAACAATATCAGGTTTGAAAAATGAAGGACGCGAATACAAAGGTTGTTTATATTGCGGACTTATGTTTACAGATGAAGGACCAAAAGTTCTTGAGTTTAATTGTAGATTTGGCGACCCCGAGACACAAGTTGTGCTTCCACTCTTCAATGGAGATATAATCGATATGTTCACAAAAGCAATAGACGGAGGGATTAAAAATTTTAATTACAGCATAAAAAAAGCAACCGCTGTATGCGTAATTCTTGCATCCGCCGGATATCCGGATAATTACGAAACTGGAATGGAAATCTTCGGGCTTGATGAAGTTAAAAACATGGATGATATCATTGTTTTTCATGCTGGGACAAAAAAGGTTAACGGAAAAATTTTAACCGCCGGTGGTCGCGTCCTTGGTGTTACAGCAATTGGGGGAGAAAATGACTTCGAAAGAACGATAAAAAAAGTTTACGAAGCGGTTGAAGAAATCAAATTCAGGAGGATGCACTATAGAACTGACATAGGGAAAAAAGCTTTAAGATACGCTCAAACAAAAATATAACGAAATCAAAACAACCAAAATCATTCGATGCGTCCAGTCCCTCTAAAAAACGAAGGTAAACTGCGAAACGGTTGGAAAATTCTTATTTTCTTTTTGGTCTTCTTTGCAACTTTTGCGTTGCTGGATTTTATAAGGTCATTTCTTCCAACTGGCAATTTATCGACAGAAGTTATGGTTTCAGAGTTTGTTTTTTTATCTTCGGTAGCGATTTCAACTCTAATTATGATGCGAGTTTTCGAAAAAAGTCGTTTCATAGAGATTGGTTTAAAAATTAATTCAAAAACAGCATATGAAATTTTTATCGGCTTAATCATCGGGTTCGTGATGATAACTGCTGTCGTTGTGCCAAATGCAATTCTCAGGTATTACAAATACGACTTCACATTAAATCAAATTTTTCCGGAAATTTTCAAAGTGACGTTGTTCTTTTTGCTTGTCGCATTTGCTGAGGAAATTTTATTCCGCGGTTATCCATTTCAAAGATTGATCGATGGGACAAATTCATTAATTGCTACATTGATTTTCTCCTTGCTTTTCTCTCTTGCTCACTTTCAAAATCCAAATATAAATTCAATTGCTTTGTTAAATATTTTTCTTGCCGGTGTCTGGCTTTGCTCAGCTTATGTGAAAACTCGCTCGCTTTGGCTTCCTATTTCGCTCCATTTCTCTTGGAATTTTTTCCAAGGTTATCTATTCTCGCTTCCCGTAAGTGGAATAAACATTTTCGAAACAATTTTTGCTGTTGAAATCACATCAAAAAATTTAATCTCCGGCGGTGAATTTGGTCCAGAGGGGAGCATAATAACAAGCATTGTTTTGGTCATAGCGACAATTTTTATACTAAAAAATAAGCGCTTAAGTTATGAGTAAATTTTTAAAGTTAGCATTTGTCTTATTTTTTGCTTCAGAAGTTTTTGCTCAGCGGGTCATCATAAACGAAATAATGAACGCTCCATCCGGAGGTGAACCGGAGTGGATTGAAATTCTAAATTTCTCGAGTGAACCCGTAAATCTTAAAAATTGGAAAATATCAAATCGATTGACGGACACAAAGTATACTATCACAACCCAAGATTATTTTCTCCAACCCGATAGTTACGCTGTCGTTACAAGAAGCGACACGATTTATAATTTTCATGCGTATATACCATCAAAACTTTTCATAGTGCCTCAACTTCCATCGTCTCGTTTTAGAAACGATTCAGATGCAGTTGTTTTATTCGATTCGACGAGCTTTGTAATCGACAGTGTCTATTACAAAAGTAGTTGGGTAAGAACTGGATACTCAATTGAAAGAATTTATCCAAACCTAAATTCAAACCTTAAATCAACATGGGGAATTTCCATTGATCCAGAAAGGAGCACGCCGGGGAGGAAAAACAGCATAATGGCAAAGTTTCACGATATCTCGGTAAAAACTTTCACAACAGAACCATCTCAAATTTTTCAAGGACAAGATTTTAAAGTTAAAACTACAGTATATAACCTCGGGATTAACACGGTAGAAAATTTTACGCTCCAATTTTTCATCGACTTAAACAAAGATTCAAACTTCCAAGAGGATGAAAAACTTGCCGAATCGACTATATTCTATAGATTGAACTCAACTGACTCGACCGCCGTTGAATTTCTTATTTCTGGTTTACTCTCCGGCGATCACCAAGCTTTTTTGAAAGCTATATTACCCAACGATGAAGATGAAGTGAACAATTCCGCTAAGAAAACCATAACAATTCTTCCGCCTTCACTTTCCCTTAATTCCATTGTGATAAACGAGATAATGTATGCCCCGAAATCACCTGAACCAGAATGGATTGAACTTTACAACAGGACAAATGAAAGTGTAAATCTTAAAAATTGGAGAATTGGGGATTCGCAAACTTTGAGAACGATTAATGTTGATTTCATAATAGGATCAAACGACCTTGTCGTGATAACTTCAAAAGACACACTACTTGCTCTATACCCCTGGCTTAAAACAAATACGGGAAAAATTTTAATTTTCCCTCTTCCAACGTTCAACAACGATGAAGACGCAGTAAGAATTTACGATTCATATGGAAATTTGCTCGACTCCGTCTATTATTTCTCAAGCATGGGTGGGGCGAACGGATATTCACTTGAAAGGATATCGCCAGAACAACCGGCAAATCTCGCATCAAACTGGGGAACCTCAAAAAGCCCATTTGGAGCGACGCCTCTTTTAAAAAATTCACTCACGCAGAAAGATAAGGATTTGACCATCACAGATTGCAAATTCTCAAAACCGGTTTTAAAATCCTCTCCAGTTGAATTAAAATTAATCGTCAAAAACATCGGTAAACTTCCACTTGAAAATTTCTATTTAAAAATTTTTGAAGAGGAAAAATTAATCGATGAAAAAACTTTCGCTGGACAACTTTTCGAGGGCGACTCAATCGAAATAACTTCACATTTCACACCTCAGGAAGTGAAAACATACAATTTGATCGCAAAAGTTTTTCACCCAGAGGATGAAGACACGCTTAACAATACTTTTAATATAACGATCGATGTTTCACTGCCAGAAGGAACGGTTTTGATAAGCGAGATAATGTATGCTCCGCTCGGAGACGAACCCGAATGGGTTGAAATTTACAACGCGAGCGAAAGTGCTGTCAATCTGAAAAACTGGCAAATTTCAGATGCGATAAGCAAAGTAACGCTCACAAATAAAGATTTTTTGATTCAACCGGGCGGATATCTTGTTTTATCAAAAGACAGTTCTATTTTAAATTTTTATCAAATCCCATCGCAAGTAATAACCATATCACTTCCAACCCTTAACAATGCTGAAGACGTGGTTGTAATTTACGATCATACGGGGGCAAAGATTGACCCCGTTCGATATCTTGGAACCTGGGGAAAGCAAGGATTTTCGATCGAAAGAATTGATTTCGACGAACCATCTACAGATTCAACAAATTGGTCAATTCCCAGCGATTCGATCAAAGCAACTCCCGGAAAGGAAAACAGTGTAAAAAGAAAAAATTTTGATCTCAGAATCCTATCCGTGAAAGTGCCATTTTCATTAGACTTTGGCGAGCCTTTAAACGCCGAGATCATAGTTCAAAACTTCGGATTAAACCAAGTTGTTGATTTTTCAATTAAAGTTTTCAAAGATTCGACCGGAACAGAACTGATTTTAACTCAAAGATTCCAAATCATATTGAACAAAAAAGACTCCGCAAGTATAAATTTAGAAATATCAAACCTTGAGCCGGGTGAGCATAATTTGACATTTTTCATTGACCATGCATTGGACGAAAACTTGAAAAACAATAGAGTAATAAAGAAAGTAAATGTCGGTTATCCTTCAAATTGCATCATCGTAAACGAGATAATGTTTGACCCTCTTCCGGGACATTGCGAATACATTGAATTGTTTAATCGTTACGACAACTCTATCAATTTTAAAAATTGGAAATTCAACGATATGAGAAGCCAAGAAGGAAAAGCAAACTTTATAGCGCTTGCTTCATCTGATTTAATCATATATCCAAATGAATTCGTTGTAATCGCATCAGATTCGACGATTTATAATTATCTGAACCCGAATGATTCGATCGATTTCAAAATCGTCGTGCTTAACAAAAGTTTAAGCTTGAACAATGACTTCGACGATGTTGTAATATCTGATTTAACAGGTAAGATAATTGACAGTGTTAGATATTCTTCCACTTGGCATAGCACAATGCTTCAAAGTAGGATTGGCATATCTCTTGAAAAGGTAAATCCAAACTTACCTTCATCGGAGAGATCAAGTTGGGCAAGTTCATCATCAAAAATTGGTGGAACTCCCGGGCGTAGGAATTCTGCCTTCATTGAACTCTCACCTCAACCGCAAGAAGCATCACTCTCAATAAATCCAAATCCATTTTCACCAGATGGGGATGGATTTAATGATGTATGTATGATTTCTTATTTTTTGCCATTTAACAGCGGAGTTATAAATGTAAAGATTTTCGATTCAAATGGTAGACTTGTCAAAACGCTTGCAAACAATCAATTTTCAAATCAGAGTGGGAATTTGATTTGGGATGGAACTGGCGACAATGGCAGGATTTTGCGAATCGGAATTTATATAATTTTATTCGAAGCAACCTCCGAAAACGGTCAAACATTTAGACAAAAGTCAACCCTCGTGCTTGCGAAGAAGTTGTAAGCATTCATTTTTGTCCTCAATTTTATAAAAGTTCTTCCATCAAGTTCAAATGATCCAGAATGCTCTTAGTTATCAAAAAGTTTTCCTTAACATAGATATGTCCGTTCTCTCCTAACTCTTGTGCTAATTCTGGGTCCTTTAAAATCTGGACTACTCTTGTTGCATACCCCTCTATATTAGTTGGTTCTACTAGAAAGCCTGTCTTTCCATCTATTATCTGTAGTGGTATTCCCCCAACATTGGAAGCCACAACAGGTTTTCTTTTCCACAAAGCCTCTGTAACAGTCAGTGCAAAACCTTCCTTTATGGATTTTTGTAATATCACTGCTGCAGTGGATTGTAAGATGTTAACTAATATATTGTTTTCCTCGAGGATTATAATTATATTTTTTGAATATTTGCTGTTTTTAACTTTTTGAGATACTTTCTCATACACTTTATGACCTTCTGGATCATCTGTTGCAAAATTTCCACAGAGAATCAATCGACAGTCCACCTCCTCCCTCACCAGTTCAAAGACGTTAACTACACCTTCCGGATCCTTCCACTTATCAAACCTGGAGATCTGAGTAATTATGGGCTTATCTGTTGGGATATTGAACTTACGCAGATATTTTTTAACGGTATTCTTGTCAAGCGGTTTATTTTTAGGTGAGAGAGGATCAATGGTTGGATATTGAACTATTTGGCGAACGGGTAAATCTTTCTTTTTATAACTTTCATGCGAGACAATGATTACATCATATCTAAGAAGAAATGTTTTTAAGTACTCCCACAGTTCGGGATCTGGATTGGACAGGTCAACATGACACCTCCAGACCCAGGGTTGTCTTTTGCGATAAAATCTTATCATAGCCAACGGTTGAGGATCGTGGACAATTATCATGTCATGGTTCAAATGAGTAAACTTCGAAAAATATTCATTTTGATCTTCATATATTTCTTTTTTCATGCTGGTAAGGTTAATAGATTCCCCTTGCAGTGCATTATGAAATTTTTTAGTGATACCGAAAAAATCAGGGGTGCCATGAAGGATTCTCCAACCGGTAAAAATACCCACATCATTCATCAAAGGGACCAGGCTGGACAAAATTTCCGCTACCCCTCCCCCTTGATAAGTAGAATTAATGTGAACTATGTGCTTATAAGCAAATTTCCTGGCTTTCATAAAAATTGTATGAATAATTTCATCACCAACAATTTCACTATAATCTTCAATTCTTTTAATCATTGTTCAACTCCTCTTAATTTTTTTAGTAGCTCAATAACATCTCTATGGCTACGTAAATTAAATTTGGCATGAGACTGAGCCATACCAATTCTTATGGAATAAGCGGTTTCGGGTAAAATTTTGAACAAATCTTCGTCCGTCCAGTCATCGCCAATAGCTAAAATAAAATCAAAATCTATTCCCTCCAGATAAGATAGTGCTGCGGTTCCCTTGTTAACCCCTGCTTCTCTAATCTCTACAACTTTATTTCCATGTAATATCTGTACATCCATATTTGCCGTAAAATTTACAAGGTTGTCTACAAGCTCCTTAACTCTGATGGAAGCCAATTCAGAATTCGCTCTCCTGTAATGCCAAACGATAGAAAACTCCTTTTCTTCAATAAATGAACCGGGGACACGATCTACATACAATTCAAGTAGAGGAAGAATTTTAGATTTAAAATCGGTCACTAATGGTTTAAGCGTCCTCCACTCCCCCTTTTTCTTCTTAATCCATGCACCATGTTCAGCAATAAGTCCTACATTAAGCATTCCAAAGTAACTTTCGAGCGTCTTTTTATCCCTACCACTTACAACAACAACATCGTTTCTTTCATCTTTAGAAGGGGGGTCAAGAATTTTTAAAATATCTTCAGTTGGCTTCGCCAAATGTGGATATTCTGCAAATGGGACAAGTGTTCCATCATAATCAAGGAAAACGACCCTTCTATTCGCCTTTTGAAAACTTGAAATAAGCTCTTCTTTATAGCTTCCAAGCATCTTAGCTTCAAATTGACCTTGTTCCTTTTTTGTAGAAAGCAAACTTTGAATGAAATCATCAGCCCATTTAACGACATTATAACGTTTGAGTCGAGTTTGCATAATTTCAATACGCCTTCTTTTTTCGTTTTCATCCATTTCTAATGCTTCTGTCAAAGCAGAAGCTATTTCTTCGGGTTTATTCGGATTTACTATTATTGCCTCCCCAAGTTCATAAGATGCGCCAGCCATTTCGCTGAGGACAAGAACACCAGTCCTATCAACTTTTGTTGCAATATACTCCTTTGCAATTAGGTTCATCCCATCCCTTAAAGGAGTAATTAAAGCCACATCACTAACACTATAAACAGCGGTCAGAGAATCAAATGGAAGATATCTATATTGATATAGTATTGGCGTCCAATCAATTTTACCAAATTTCCCATTGATATTCCCAACCATCCTATCTATTTCACTTTTCATCATTTTATAGTGTTCAACACCTATACGAGAAGGGACAACGACAATCAACAATATAACCTTACCGCGCCACTTTGGATTTCTTTCAAGAAAGATTTCATAAGCATGCAATCTATTTAGTATTCCTTTTGTATAATCTAAGCGATCAATAGATAGAATAACTTTTAAATCTTTGAGCTTTTCTCTAAGATGAGATACTTCCTTTTGAACTTCTTTGAGATTTAAAGCATTATAAAATCTCTGAAAATCTATACCCATAGGAAAAGTGTCTACTTTTACCAAGCGGTCCTCCAAAACGAGCGTCCCCATGTTATGTTCGTGACCCAATATGCGCAGAACAGATCTTAAAAAATATTGTGTATAGTCATGTGTATGGAAACCAACGAGATCAGCACCTAACATACCTTCGAGCAATTCACGCCGCCATTTCGCTGGAAGCATACGAAATAATTCAAAATCTGAGAAAGGAATGTGAAGGAAAAAACCTATCGAAGCGGTAGGCATTTTCTCTCTTATTAGCTTAGGAAGAAGCATAAGATGATAATCGTGAATCCATATAACGTCATCGGGTTTTATAATTTTCAAAAGTGTTTCGCAAAAAATTTCGTTCACTTTTATATAGTGACGCCAATAATCCTCGTTAAATATCGCATAAGAGGGGAAATAATGAAAAAGGGGCCATATCGTTTTGTTGCAAAAACCGTGGTAAAACTTCTCCATCTCACTTTCCGATATGAAAACCGGGTATGCATTAAACCTAGATAACCCTTTTGATATTATCTTTTTTTTCTTCTCGTCGTTTGCAGAGATACCTGGCCAACCGATCCATATATATTCAGATTGAATGAATTGAGAGTTTTTTAAATAGTCAAGGTATGCACTTAAGCCCTTCGATAAACCCCCGACGCTTTCTGTAAACCTTAACTCACCTCTTTTTTCTGTTACCGTAACAGGTAATCTATTTGACACTATTACTAATCTCATATTAAGTAAGGATTTTTTAAATCTTTAGAGTTTTTGCTTTTTTTTAAGGCCTCGTCATACTGAAACAAATTTATACACCAAATATGCTACAATTGAAAATGTCTACCGCTATACTAAAAGTTAGCTCATACCTTGGAATTTTGCAAGTTTCAAATCTATTTTGTTTGTGTAAGGCGATGTGATATAAGTGTATTAATTCCGGGTCATGTGTAAAAACTGGGATTTTTACCAAATTTCCCATTGATATCCCCAACCATTCTATCTATTTCACTTTTCATCATTTTATAGTGTTCAACACCACAACCTAAGAATGAAAAGGCGAAAACAAGGAAAGAACAAAAACTCAAAAGTTTGTCAAGTTTCTCCAAGTGAACGAATCTAATACCTCTATCCAAACCAATGACGGTTCCGAGTTTTACAGACTAAATTTGCCCGTGTGGATGCTACCATGTTTCAATACTTGAAGGGTATAAATAAAGACTGTGTTTGCAAAATAGAACTGCATCAATTTTAAAGTAATAAAATTTTTACTTTTTCACCTTTTTCGCGGATCTCACCAGGATTTAACCAAACGAAGGCATTTGCTCTACCAAGAGAAGACATTATGTGGGAACCTTGTTTCTTAAATACTTTTACCCTTCCATTTTTATAATGGGCGTTTAAAAAGAGGGTTCTCTTTCCCTTATTTTCTATTATATTATTTTCAAGTTCTGCATAAATTTCCTTAACAAATATCTCAGATTTTCGCATAAATCTGTTTATAATTGGAAGCACATAAAGATAAAAACAAATAGTTGCAGATCCAGGATTTCCAGGCAAGCACAGGAAAATAGTTTTATGGGTAGATTCAGAGGCGGATTTGCTACCAGGAAAAATTCCCGCATACATTGGTTTGCCAGGCTTTTGCAAAACCCCCCAGAATAATTTTTTAACCCCAAATCTCTCAAGTTCTTCCTTCACATAGTCATGTCTACCTACAGATACTCCGCCTGTTATAATGATAATATCAGGAAGTGGTCTGAGGTTTTTCAAAAAACGATATAAAATACCTTTTTTATCCGCGAAAGTTTTTTTAAATGTAGGTATTATTCCTGTTGATTTTAATAGGGCTTGAAGTAAAATAATGTTTGTGTCCCTTATTTGGTATTTGTCTATTCTTTTTTTATCAGGAGAAACTAATTCTGAACCTGTTGTTATTATACCAACAGAGGGAGGGAGAAAAACTTTTACAGAAACAATGCCTAAAGCTGCAAATAATCCTATTAGTTGCGGAGTTATTAAATCTCCCTTTCTTGCAACAATTTCCCCAACATTAATATCCTCTTCCTGTCTCCTGATATTTTCTAGTTTATTAATTTTTCTTTTTATGTATATGAATTCACCCTCACGTGTGACTTCTTCAACGGGAATTACTGCATCTGCACCAGGAGGTATAGGCGCTCCAGTTGCTATTTCAGCACATTCATAATCTCTAATATTCAAATCATAAACTCTATCGCCCGGAAAAATCCTACCTACTATTTTAAACCTTGAGTATTGATTTGCTTTTGTGTTTTTTGATCTTAGGGCGTATCCATCCATTGCTGAATTGTCAAACCTTGGAAGTTTATCGGGTGAAATAATGTCTTCAGCCAGAACATAACCTAAAGATTCAAGGAGCCGGAGTTTGCCAGTTCTACAAACATTAAAATTATCAAGTATAATTTTCTGTGCCTGTTTAATACTTATCATATATCATAAAAGCATTTTAATTGCAGCTATAATCATAACACATGCAAGAACCCGGCAAAGCGCTACTGGCTTTGCATGAAAAGCTCCAAGATTTGAACCTGTTAAACCTCCTAAAAAAGCAATGAGAACAAGTGGCCATATTTCTATAATATTTATTTCCTTATGAAGGGAGTGTCCTAAAAGTCCGGAAAGCGAATTCACAAGAATAAATGCAGATGAAACACCTGCGGTTTTTTTGCTATCTGCCCATCGCATCAAAATCAAAAGAGGACTTAGGAAAATCCCGCCACCTATACCTACAATCCCAGATAAAAGTCCTATTACTGCACCTATGGTAAAAGATATTGAAGGGCGAGGTGAATGGTATTTATTAATATTTTTTTCTTCCTGTTCCATTCCTGCTAAAATAAGCCTGAAAGCAGCAAAAATTAAGGCAAATGAAAAAAGCCAGTTGTAAAATTTATCTGGAATATTTAACACTCCCCCAATAAAAGCGAAAGGAATGGAAGTTAAGGAAAAAGACCAAAAAATTTTTGGATTGAAATGTCCTGCCCTTGCGTATGACCATAAAGCAGTTGCTGAAACCAGAATATTTAAGATTAGAGCACTTTGAACCATTTTATTTGGTGGAAAACCAAAAAGAGCAAGAATTGCCAAATAACCAGAAGCGCCTCCATGTCCTACAAAAGAATAGGTCAGGGCTACGAGAAAGATAAGTAAGAGCAGAATTACTTCCATTTCTTCTTTAAACTCAATCTTGTTTTTGGTTATTTAATTTTTCTATTGTGTCACCTTTTTTGACAAGACCTCCCCTTACTACTTTTGCAAAAATGCCTTCCTCGGACATTAAGAGCCAATATTTCCACCGTGAAAGCCAATATTTTTTGTTAATGCACAGACCAAGAATACCGCCCTGTCCTTTAAGTCATTGTTAAAGAAATGGTTCGGTCCCATACCGACAGGAATTAACGTTTTTGATTTATTCTTTGCAATTTCTTTAGCAAGCCATATAATTGCTTCTTTATCTACATGACAAATATCGCTTACAACTTCCGGGGTAAAATATGAGACGTGTTCTTTTATTAAGTCAAATACAGGTCTGACCTTTATCTCCTTGCCATCAATAGTCAAAACAGTAAATTCACCTTCAAGCGCAAAATTTTTTACAATTCCGGAATCGTCTCTTGTAATGACTTCTGGTTGGTTTTTATCAAGATTCCAAGCTACAAAATCTCCCCATTCCTGACGAAGTTCCTCTGTAATCACTTGTTTTGTTTGCTTTATTGGCGGTGGTGCTTTTTCGCCTTTCTTCAATACTTGCGTATTGGTCAATTCTTTTGGTTGATAGTCTTTGATAAAATCTTGTGGTTTAAGCAGTTTTAAATTATCCATCCTAACCAAAAAAGGCAGGTCAGTATGTCCCCTAACAAAATCTATATCGTAAAGTTTCTCTTGGATGATAATATTAGCAAGACCAAGAGCAAACGCCGGATCAGAACCAGGACGTATGACAATTACTTTATCCGCCTTATTTGAAGTTGATTGATACTCGCAGGCAACTGTAACAATTTTTGTTCCCCGCAAACGTGCTTCAGCAAGCCAGTGTCCATCTGGCATTTTTGTTGATATCCAGTTCATTCCCCAGCAGACAATTAAATTCGCATTTTCTGCAGTTACTAGGTCAAAATCAATTGTCTGTTGACCGCAAGTCATCGTATGCCCAGGTGGTAAATCGGTATGCCAGGAGTAGTTATCCCAAGCGCGTCCACCTAAAGCATCTTTACCTACGCCATGAATCTTATCATCTAACAGCGCTAAAGAGTTAGCAAACCGATAAAAACCAAAGATTCTTGTTGCACCCAAAAATGGCATCCCGCCACGAAACTTCAGTGTCTGGACACCTGCACCTTTTGTTGCATCAATCATTGCCTGGTCATACCCCTGTGCTTTAAGAAGTTCTTTACCCCTATCGCCAGAATAAGTAGTTGCAATATTCAACATTGCCTTTGCAACTAATTTATATGCTTCTTCAAATGAAATTTTTATAAATGGTTCTTTACCACGATTTAAATATTTTCTCGGAATCATTCCATTTGCATCTCTTGGGAAACCCGCATCTACCCATTCCTTAAAACCTTTCCTGACAACAGGATATTTTACTGTCCATAAATTCTTCTAATCAGTGCAAGACCTTTCTGACAAAGCCGTGGGTCCCACCGATGTGAGGTTTGATTACCGTAAATATCTTTTGCTTTACCATAGCCATAACTCGGTCCGAGTCTTATAATCACACCATTTTTTATATATGCCTTCAAAAGACAGTTATGAGTATCATTTGGAGCACATAAGAAATGAAATGTAGAATCATACCTGAACTGGTCACGGTAAATCTTTTCCCAGTCTCTGTTCGGATAATATTCCAAAGGATTATCGATTTCAGGAATAAATTTCAAACTTGCAAGAAGCGGCTTAGTCAATGCCAAAGTAGCAAGAGTTCCAAAAGATATTTCTAAAAATTGCCTGCGGGAAATTTTTTTCATATTCTTTCCCTCCCAATATTTAAAAACTTTCGCTCATTCATTACCTATTCTTTAAAAATTTTTAAAAATAAGACAATTTTGTCTATTAATAATATAATAAAATTCCCCATCTTTGTTAAGCTTGCGAAAGCACAAGAACATGATGGAACAGTTAGGAAGATTCAGTTGACATATCCAATGTCACTATTCAAACCGATATGAAATCCCACCATAATCATCATTTCTCCTCAAACGCCTCTTTTAGCTTTTCAACAAGTTCAGGCAAAACTTCACCAGATTTTCCAATTATAATCTCATCCATAAACCAAGATAAATCCGTTCTCTCAGTGTTGATTTCAACAGTATAAGCTCCGTTTCTTTTTGCAATTTGAGGCAAAGAGGCAGCAGGATAGACAACCCCGGAAGTCCCGATAGAGAAGAAAACATCACAACTTGAAGCAGCTTCCTCAGCTTTCTCCCAAGCATCGAGCGGCAACAACTCACCAAACCACACAACATCTGGTCTTATCAACCCACCACAATCACATCTGGGACTTTTCAATTCGATCGCAAAATCTACATCATCATACCTTTTCCCACATTTGATACAATAATTTCTCTCAATGTTTCCGTGAAGTTCAACGACATTTCTGCTTCCAGCTCTTCGATGAAGGTTATCTACATTTTGTGTTATCAAAGTAAAATTTGAAAACAAATTCTCAAGTTCAACAAGAGCATAATGACCTGGGTTTGGTTGAACCTCCAAGATCAACTTCCTTCTGTAGTTATACCATTCCCAAACAAGTTCAGGATTTCGAATAAATGCTTCAAAAGTTGCAAGTTCTTCAGGTTTAAATTTTTTCCACAAACCTTCCTGCCCTCTAAAAGTAGGAACTCCACTTTCCGCAGAGATCCCCGCGCCAGTTAACACTGACACTGATTTGGCAGATTTTAACTTTTGAATTAACTTTTGTGAGAACATTTTGAAATTATCTTTTGTGCTTTTTAAAAATAAAACCGACCTCATTCGGAACCCCGAATTGAGATCGGCTCAAGAAAAGGATAGTAGATTTTTAAGTTACTTACCAAGGGCACGATTAATCGAGGTTAAAATATCCTCAAGGTCATACGGCTTACTTACAAAATCAGATGCGCCAAGTTTTAAAGCTTCTATCGCATTTTTCACATCCGCATAAGCAGTCAACATTATCACCTTGATCCCAGGTTTGTTCTGCTTTATAAACCTCAAGACTTCAAAACCATCAACTCGTGGCATTTTAATATCAAGCAAAACGACATCATAATCTTTCTGCTCTATCGCCTCGATCGCCTCGTCACCATCTCCAGCTGTTTCAACCTCGTAACCTTCCGCCGCAAGCTCCGTGCTTAGCAAATACCTCAATGCTTCTTCGTCATCAACAACAAGAACCCTTGACTTTTCAGCCATTTTGAGCTCACCTCTGTTTTTATTTTATATTATCTTGCTTTACCTTGGATGTTAAGCGTTGCAGAACCGTTTGGTCCAACTGCTGAAATTCTGATGAGAACCGGTCTTTCAGTCTCATCACCTGCAGTGTCTTGGATTGCAAACGAAAATCTTGTCCAACTTCTATCTCTTGTATCAGGCAAAAGAATATCAAGATCACCAAGAGCCCTGATATCTTTCCCATCAATTGTAACTTTTATCGTCGTCCCACCGGAAAGTGGATTTCCATTTTGATCGCTAACTGTGTAATTAAAAACCTGAGAACCTAAATTTGTAATATCAAAAGTTGTTGGATCAACAGTTATAACCGGATATCCAGAGAAAAGAACAATTGTTTCAGCCTTTATTGTCCTTTGATTTTCATCAGCTGTCGTTGCGGTTACAACAGCATAACCTGGCCCAAGAACTGGATGCACTGGTCTCGGTTCAGCAGAAATCAAATTAACGGTCCCTTGCCCCTGATCATTTGTTAAGGTTGAACCTTCAATAATTCCACCTGTGGTTGTGAAGTAGACAGCGGTGCCGGGTTTAACAGGATTTCCATATTTATCACCGACATAAGCAGTTATTTTATTTGTCAAGCCAAATATATTGTAGCCAGGGAAATTAAGCTTTTCTGGCGCTATACTGAAATGAGCTGAATCGGGCAAACCACCGTGAATAACTATCACAACAGGAAGAGATCTTATTGTCCTCGTTCCGACAACTGTCTCCGCAATTATTTGAACTACACCGGACCTCGTTCCGCTTGCCACATTTACCGTAACCCTTCCCTTGCTGTCGGTCCTAGCCTTTGGCGGATAGACAAATTCACCTACACCTGGTCCAGAACCGATCCTGAAACTAACCTCAACTGAATGAGCTAAATCAACAGGTTTCCCACTTGAATCTTGTACTTCAAAAACAAGTTGTGCGGTTTCAACCGAGCCACTTCCTCTAACTCCAATGTTTTTCGCGCTTTGAGAAATTAACACTATACTCGCAGCTTCACCACTTGTTGGCACCTCAGGGATAACCCTATCCAACATTAAATTCGGAACGTTTATATTTCTTCCCGGAACTGCAAGGACAACAACTGTGTCTGGTTCATAGCCTTCCTTAAAAGCTATCACCTTGACTTCAGTTTCAGATTCAATTTCGAAGCTCACTTGATAAAACCCAAGTGAATCGGTATAAGATATAATTTGTGGCGTTATTCCAACTACCCTTATAACAGCGCTATCGATAGGCAAATTCGTCCTTGATTCTAAAACTTGTCCTTTTAAAATGACCACTTTTTGCTGTTGTTGCTCTGGCTCAACCGCTTTTTTACATCCAAAGTAAAAAAGCAGAAAAAATAACGAAATCAAAATGATTCCATATTTTTTCATCAATTAACTTACTTTATTTGTTTTTTATATTCCTCTAAAGCTCTCAATAATTTTTCTCTCTCCCCTTTCAAAATTGGACGCTCAACTACTCTCTCTGAACTTTCTTTAAATCTTTCCACAAGCGTTGGCAAAATTTCAGCTTTCAAAAGGATTATCAACTCTTTTTTAGATATCGTTTTTGTATCGAAACCAAACAAATACCTCAAACCAAAAAACCACCAAGGTAAGTCTTTAAGTATCGGAACCCCCTCGCGAATTTTCCTCTCTTCATTTATATAAAGACCGCCAATTATTGTTTCCTCACCATCTAAAAGCAAAATCTTCGTTTGAGCTGATGACTTATTTATCGTTATTTGTGGTGCAACCCCAACAACATTGCTTCTCTCAATGCTAAGATCAAGCGAAATAAAATATATAGTGTCATATTTCATTACCTCGGGCTTTACTCTGATTATTGAACCTGTCGATATAAATTGAGTAATAGCATTTCCAGCAAAATCTCTAACAGTTGTCGAAATATCGCTTCCAACTTGAATTTGTCCCTCTTGACCTGACATAACTGTTACTCTTGGATTAGCTATAACTTCACCGACTTGTTGAGATTCAAGAGCCTTAAAAATTGCAAGTAAACTTCCAAAATCAAGTGATGGATTTATATCAACGGTAAACAAACCGGTTTTGCCATCCGCTGCTGACATCGTAACCCCAAGATTAACATCTTTACCTCTAAAAAATTCCCAACTAAAACCATATTGTCTAAGTTTTGAGGCATCGGCCTCAAAGAAAATAGCCGAAATCGAAACTTCTCTTGTTTCAAATTTTATCTTGGCCTCCTCTTCCTTTGGTGGAGCGGTTGGTACCGTTGGAACACCGACCTCTACAAGCGGGATAATTTTTATATAGTCTGGATACTCCTCATACCAAAGTTTGTTCACCCTCAAAATAAGTTCAAGAGCATCAAGCCAATGCATCCTGTCGATATCAACTCCTATCGGAATAGTTCTTGATTCCGGGTCGATTATAACTTTGCCCAAGAACTTTTTGCTTATGTCATTAAATATCTGCAGAGCCTGATTAAATGGCATTGTCCTTGACATTGAAACGATCTCCTCGGGAGCAATATAAGCCCTTCTTAATTCTCTCGGGCGTCCTCCAATTTGTGAAAGAACTAAACCCGTGAAAATTTCGAAAAGAAGGAAAAAAACTATTATTTTTCGCTTCATCTCACCTCTCTTGTTATTTTTATTGTCCAAATCTAAGTTTCAAAACAAATTTTTCAACTATGCCAGCTTTATTAAGCGTAAACTCAACCTGATTCTTTTCGATGTCAATCTTAGTCACATAACCAAGATAAACTTCATCGCCTTCTTTTAGAACATGAATTTTACCCGTATGGTCAGCAACGAAAGCCCTTCCAGGGATCACAGCTTTTAAATCTGCTCTTTCAACCTCCAGCAATCCTCTTATATTCGGGGGCAATTCTCTATAAATGTATGGGACAAATGGATTTTCAGCTTCTTCAACTTTAACATCCGCAAGCGTTCTTTTTATCGGTGGCAGATCTTTAACATCAGCATAAAGCGCATGGACTTCCATTTGAAATGGGACAACTATTTGAAACCGCCTCGTCTGCTCATCCCTAGTTTCAACACCACGAAGATTAAGTCTGCTTATCCTATAAATTTGATGTCCTCTCTCGATATACCAAATAAATTTATAAATGTTGTCAAACGAAGCTTCACCCTTTATATCATAAATATTGTAAGCGTACTTTTGCGCTTTTTTACTCCCCATGTAAAGCATATCAAACTTTACAAATCCAGCATAATTCAAAATCGAATTCAAATATGAATATGTCATCGCAGGCGTAACATCGGGAACGATCTGCTTATCAAGTTGAGTAAGTTTTTCCTGTTCCTCTTTTATTTGCTTCTGTAAATTATAAAGTTCGATTTGCAAATCATCAAGGGCGTTGATTTGTTGTTCGATCCTCCGAATTTCAGCCTTAGCTTCATTGATTTTCTTTGGATAGCGATAAATAATAAAGTATGCCCCAATAACCGAAATTATCACGAGAAAAGCAAGAAGTATGAGCGTATTTCTTGTTTTATATGGCAACTTTTAACCATAAATTTATTTTTTAGCCTGTTTAGCCGGCTCTATGCTCGCCTTTATCTCAAATTGATAAACCGTTCTACCTCTTATCTCCTGAACTTGAACTTGCATCAATGTCGCATTTCCAATTGCATTCGAAAACCTCGGAATTCTATTTCTGTAAAGTGAATAACCTCTGATTGTGATATTGTTGGGATCTCCCGCATCCACATCCGTAATCCATATTCTACCTACATTTTTAGCCTCGGTTGAAATCTTATGCAAGAACTCACTCCATATATCCGTCTTCGCTCGCATTGAATCAAGGACTCCAAAAGTTGATTTATAATATGACAACTTTTGCCTTGCGAATTCAACTTGCTCTTGTATAATTTGAAGTTCGGCAAGTTCAGATTTTTTCCTCTGAAGCTCTGTTTGTACCTCTTTAAGGCTTCTATTCATCTCGGCTATTCTCGTTGTAACCTGAAAAGTTAAAAATGGGATCAAAAGCAAAAATATCCAACCAAGTATTCCAAGTTTAAATACTTTTTGACCTTCTCGAATTTCAAACGGCGTTAAATCAATCGAATAAAGTTCCCTATTCTTAATTTCAAGCGTTCTCCAGGCTGAGCCAATTGCTACAGCGACCCTTGGCAAACTTTCGAGAAGCAGTGGATCTGCACCATCTGGAGATAGATTTGGAAACTTTATATAATCGATATTTACATCCTCGGGAAACATTTGCTCGAGGATCTCTTTCACCCCCGCTGATTGAGCCTCACCAGCAAGGATTATGTTATTTATAAACGGCAACCCAAGATTATCTTGCTCAAGTATTAACCTACTATAAATTGTATTCGAGATATTATACGAATCAATGCCCTCACCGATGAGCGGAGATATATGATAAAGCTCGTTTCCTTTCATAAAAATTAATCTGCTGAACTCATGACCAACATAAATTATAACAGTGATCGCATTTGGTGGGAATTTATAATTTAATTTCACAAGGTTGACAAGCGAGAATTCGGAGCTTTCAACGAAAGATATCTTCGGAATTCTCCCACCAATCGATCTTTTTATACTATCAAGCAAGTCTATTAAAGCAATTCTTGTATCGCGAACTATAGCAAAGACAGAGCCATCTGGGAATTCAATATAATTTACTGCATCGGGTGCTAACGCTCCATTTGCTCTGCCCTTAGATAACTCCTCGATTAATTTATATTTGAGTTTATCTTTCTTCAATCCCCAATTCGACTCAAAAGTAGCATAGTAAATGTATGGCTCCGATGTTGAAATGGCGAGTTTATACTTTCGCTTTGGATATTTGCTTAGAACCCCGATCAATATCGAAGCATTATCTTGAGCACCTTTGCCAACTTCTGTGAAAAGTAAATCAGCAGTGGCAGTTTCGGAAGTTATATCTATTGGTGTTGCCTCAGCTGGTGAAGTTGGTTGTTCAAAAACTTGAGCACCTGCAACCGTTGTTTCAAGCTTAGTTGCCAGGTTAACAATTTGAGCATCGACAAATCTTACCTTCTTTCCGGATTTAGCAAGACAAGCAACTTGCAGGGATAAACCATCAACGAAAATTCCAACCCCAAGTTTACCAGAGAATTTTTTGTTTCTTGCCATCTTGAATAAAAATTAATTTTTTAAGCTGCCTGCAAAAGCTGTTGCATCCTCCTCTTGTTATTTGCAAAGCTAATCGCAGTTTCAAGTGAAATCTTCCTCTCAAGATAGAGCCGCCTCAAATCCTGTTCCATCGTTATCATGCCATATTCAGCCCCTTCAGATATCATCTGGTAAATTTCACCTGTATTATTGTTTTTAATCGCTGACCTTATCGAAGGTGTCATAACCATTATCTCCTTCGCGAGGACTCGCTTGCCGTCGAGACTTGGAACAAGTTTTTGTGATATCACACACCTTAAAATATCCGCTAATCTATTTCTGACGCGTTCCTGTTCAATGGGTGGGACTTCAGCAATTATTCTATCTATGCTTTCAACAGCGGAAGATGTATGAAGTGTTGACAAAACCTTATGACCGCTATCCGCTACTTCAAGCGCAGCTATTATCGTATCCGGGTCCCTCATCTCCCCAATTATAATTATATCAGGATCCTGGCGAAGAGCCTCTATCGTCCCCTGCTTAAACGACATCGTATCTCTGCCAACTTCCCTATGTCGAATTATGCAACGCTTCGACTCATGCACATACTCAATAGGCGAAGCAATTATAATTATATGCCCATCAACAGTTCTATTATTCAAATCTACAATTGCATCAAGCGTTGTGCTTTTACCAGAACCAGTTATACCTGTGACAAGGATCAGACCTTCCTTTGTATATTGAAGGCTTAAGATTCTTGTCACATTTGGATGAAAACCATAGCTTTCATAAGATCTTATCTGCGTATTTATAGCCCTCATGTTTAATGCAAGGTCATCAAGATCAAAGTAAGCATCCGCGCGATATCGGTAAATTGTTCCTTTTTCGTCTTTGAATGTATATGAAAAGTCGAGATTTCTATTCTCATAAAGATATTGCCTCTGCCTTTCCATAAGCAGGCTTTGAATCAAGATATTGAATTCGTCGATCCCATAAGTTCCAAATTCAGGAAATGGTCTCTTCAAGCCATGAACCCTAAGCCAAATAATTTTTCTTGATCCCCAACCTCCAAAATCTATGTCCGATGCATCAAGTTCACGCATCCGCAAAAGAAAACCATTGATAAGGTTTCGCAAGATGAGTTTTTGTTGTTCCGTCATTTTTTGAATTATCTCATTCCCAATATACATCTGCTTTTCAACGCCGAAAAGCGTCAGCGGAATCTTATTAGCAAGCGAACTCAGCAATTCCTTTGCGTCTTTAAGCAGCTGTGGATTCAGCATAGATTAAAATTTAACACTTTGTTTTTCATTCCCACCACGAGATTAACTTTAACTGTCTTATATCGGGAAAACTCACAAGAGGATAAAAAGGTGGTGATTCTCTCGCAAGTCGTGTGTCATATCTGTAATTTTTCAAAAAACCATTCTGTATTATACCACTGCCACCGGAAAATCGCCCAACCGGACCTCTTTCCTCTTGGCATATGCTACCAGTTAAATAAATTGTACCAGAAGGTGGCCTTTTATCCCAATTCTCAGCGATGAAACTTTTATCAAGTGAACCACCATCGTAAGCCATTATAGCAGCTTGAATGGTAACATTATTTTGATTTGGGTCACTATCTGCAACTATTACGTTTCTATACGAAACAAGACCGAGAAAATCTCTGGAATTAGGATCAACCATTGGATCAGTTGCATATTTCAAATCATCCCAGATCCTTATGTTCCCATCAGCCAAAATCGTCAACTGACCCTTTAATGTCCCCTCAACCACAACCTCCCCTCTAACCCAAACAACCCCAGTTGAACTCAACTGCGAAACCATTAAAGTTTCGGGGGTTGAGAGAATCGGAACCCAACGATCTCTCCTATACTGACCTGATCCTATTGTTTCAGTATTCCAACCATTGATAAATCTTCTCACAACCTTTCCATCAGGCAAAAACTTAAATGAAACGGATTGCGTATATACACCGCCACCGTTTTCCGCAGCTGTTTTTGTCCTTGTATAATCAGTTGGTATCTCAGCTCTGATTCCGAGCTCCCAACCGCCATAAAACTTGGCTCTATTTCGTGAAGAAGTTGGAGGCGGATTGATCGCTGAATAAACTGTAACTTTGCTATAAAATACAGGTGTTCCATAGGTATGTAAAGTACTATTTGTATGAACAGGTCCCCAAACAGTATCACCAGTTATCCAGTAAACAGGTGCACCATTATAAAACTCCGTCCCAGTAAGCCAAAAATATTTAGAGGTAGAGGTTACCTCCCTTCTTGAAAGCTGGAAATAAGCAAATGCTGAATCTTCCAGCCTATATGCTTTTCTGTATCTAGCATAATACGTATCAACAAAAGCATAGCCCCAGGTTTTTACGGTTAATTTAACGATCGAGTCAGGAACAACCCATCTCACGTTTACAAAACTTGTGCAGTTATTTAGTATTACGTTGTATGATATATTTGTTAACGTATCCTTCCACAGTTTGCTTACCGCAACATTCATCGCACTTACCGCGGATTCATGAACAAGCGTCTTAGTGTAATAATAATTAAAACCATCCATTGCGGATATAACTGCGCGAGTCAATTTGAGCTGGTAAATTGAAAAAACAGCTATAAAGCCAATCAATATTAAAAGTGATACTTTCCCAAACATTGTCCAAGCTCAACTATCTTTTTAGATTTTTAGACACAAGACGAGTCTGCCTCCAGTAAGATGTCCTCAATAATCTTCTCAATTCTTTCTTTCTAAATTCAACATCGCCGATATTTGAAGTTTCTCTTCTGACAAGTTCTGGTGACAAGACGACCCTCGGATTAAAAGCGGTTAATGTAACCTCAACCATCTTCGTTGCCACAAACTCTGCCCCCGGATCAACAGGATTACCAATTTGATCAAGATATCTAAAAACTCTACCGTTACCTATCCTTCCGATATCGGATATCCTCTCACTTTCGCCTGTGATCATGAGCCGACGCGTCACTTTATACATTCTAAGGCTTGTATCACCGTAGTCAATCGTTTCAGCAAGCGTTATTATATACTCAATCGTATCAGGTACGTTATCACGATGAGGGATCAAATGACCGAAATAATCAAATTCTCTATTGAGATGTGCGATAAATTTTAAACGATTAGGCTCGGCAGCAAAAAGCACTTGTTCACCCTCCGGAACCCCATATCCCATCTTTCGCAAATCATATTCAATAATGCTTGACATATTAACAAGATTTATCTGAGAGATTGCGTCCGAATTATAGTTTAAAAATTCTCTTGTCCCTGTATCAGTAACTCTCGTAGTGATAAGCAAAATTGCGCCGCCGACTATTATTGCAGTTATGTAATCAAGCAGTGAACCCATAAATATTAAAATTTTAATTGAAAAACCAGTAACTGTAAACGGAACTTATCTTAACTGTATCCTTGACTTTGCCCGCGGAAGTCTCTCTATAAATTAATGGCGGTTCATAAACATCGGTCACCATAATCGTCATTCTTTTATGAAATGTCTTCCCCGAAACTGGAACAATGTTGTCGTTTAAACCCAAATTAACATATTCAACTCTAAACATAATCCTATAAACCACACCACTTCTCCCGGTATCAATTCTGACGATCGAATTATAATCGTCAAAATCATCTATCTCCAGACCAAAAGCTGTTGAATCATCTGGGTCAATTCCAAACGAAGACGGTTCAGTAAATGTATCTGGATTAGTTTTTTCGGTATTATTTGAATCGGCGATAGCTTCATCGAAATAATATTGCGTTGCCTGTTGTAGGTAAGAAGTTGCGATCGAAAGCGCTTCGAATCTATATCGATTCTGAGCTAAACTTACATCATGGCTTGATAAGCCTCTATTGATATTCAAAACAGCCAACGAAAGCAAGGCAAGCGCCGCTATTGTTATTAAAGTTTGCCCAGTTGTCATGGCTTTTACCTAAATTTTAATCCTCTGTTGTTGCATGCGCTACTTCCTCAAGCGTCGTCAAACCTTGTTTTATCCTCTCCCTTCCAGCAGCCCTCAAAGTCAGCATTCCATCTTTTATAGCCTGTTCTCTTATTGCTTCTTCATCTATATCTTTTCCTGTTTTAAATATTAACCTGCGTATTTCCTTTGTGAAATAAAGGGCTTCGTGAATCGCTATTCTCCCTTTATATCCACCATGACATTGGTCACAACCAACAGCTTCATAAAAAACAGTGTTTTTAATCTCTTCCTCAGTAAACCCTAAACTTAAAGGTATTGACGGATCGAGATCTTCTATCGGTCTTTTGCACCTATCACAAAGCTTGCGAATCAACCTTTGGGCGATTATTATGTTTATAGCATATGCAATGAGAAATGTTTCGATGCCCATTTTATATAATCTTGATATCGCGCTTGGTGCATCATTTGTATGAAGAGTTGAAAATGTCAAGTGCCCCGTATTTGCAAGTTTGATCGCAATTTCCGCAGTTTCCTTATCTCTTATCTCACCAACCATAACAACATCGGGGTCATGGCGCAAAATAGATCTCAACGCCTGCTCAAAATTCATCTTCGGTCCAATTTTCAACTGTCTTGCCCCCGGAATTATATACTCAACCGGATCCTCAACCGTTAAAACATTTATCTCAGGTTTCATAATATAATGCAAAGCAGCCATAAGCGTTGTGGATTTACCGCTTCCAGTTGGACCTGTAACTATAATCATCCCTTGCGGTTTCGAGATCGCTTTTATGAAAAATTCCTTCGCTTTGCCCTGGAAACCAAGCTTATCAAGGTCAGTTATAACTTTTCTATCATCAAGAACCCTTATAACAATGCTTTCGAACTTATACTGAAACTCCTTACCAACTATCGGTAAGATGGACACCCTATACCTTATCATATGCCCATCAACCTTTCTCTGGATAAATCCATCTTGTGCCATCTCACGTTCAAACCTGTCGACATTTTTCGATCTATCCTTTACAACAGCTGCGATCGCCTCTGGTCTTGTTCCCTCATGTACATACCACAACCTTAACTTTCCATCAATCCTGAAATGAATTTCGGTTGTCCTTGCACCTTTTGGAATTATATGAATATCGCTCGCACCTTTTCTCACAGCTTCAACAAGCATACCTTCTACAAGATTGACAAGCATGCTCTTATTTATCTCCGCTTCGATCGCTGCTTCATCAAGCGCTTCCCCCTCTCCAACTTGTTCTTCTACAAGTTCAACCTTTGCTGATTCCTCGAGCACCCTTAAAAATTCATTTTCAGGTGGGAAAACTTTGTCCAATAAACCTTGCATATCTTTAAACCTAACATAACAAACCTCGTATCTTTTTGCCCCAAGAGAACGAGCGATCAAAGGGATGCTTCTACTTGTGGGATCTGCGGAGATCAAAATAAGTTTATCCGATCTTTGTTCATCATATTTCAATGGCAAAATTTTCTCCTCGCACATCCTATCTTTCAAAGCCTGGGGCAAGGGGTCAACAAGCTTTTTGATGAAATCGATCTTGTTTTTGTCTATGTTCTCATCAGCGAGATAAATCTCCCTGAATCCATACAAATTTGCTACCTCTTTGAAAACAAGATCATGGTCAACGTTAAAATCATATACAAGTATCTGTGCCAAACTTCGCCTTGTTTTTGTGTCTTCTTGCTCTTTTATCTTTAAGGCTCTTTCAAGCGTGTCGTAATCAACTATGCCTTTCTTTAATAGCGTATACCCTAATTTATCCGTAATGTCAACGCCACCTTCAATCATCTCAATTCACCTCAATCTTTTAAATTAGATTTAAAAATGGAAGTATAATTGTATAAGGCGTTTTCGGCTTAACCATTGCGGTCTCGCTCGAAACAAGTGTAAGAAGCGTCATAACTATCATTATTATCATCGCTATTCCAAGCTGTATAAAATCTATGGCATTTTTAAGTTTATAGACTGTTTCCTTCTCGTAGTAATTTGCGATTTGAAGTGCTGTTTGCTTAACGGTTCCGGTTTCAGCCCCCGAGTGAAACCTTGCAAGTGATGTTTTTGTGAAAACCCCGGTTGCTTCAAGTGCCTCAACAAGTCCTTTACCTTGACTTAACATCATAGGTATAGCTATCGTCTTTATCTGATGCTCCATATACTTGTTTCCGCACGCTTCAGCTGCCAATCTTATTGCATCGATATTTTCCCCCGAACCAGCATAGAGTGCATAGAAAACTCTGCAAAATATTTCTATTGTTGTTTTGTGAATCAATGGTCCAAGAATGGGAATTTTTATAATATATTTGTCTCGAATAAACTGCCCTTTTGGAGTGCGAAGGAAATAAACGAAAAGAAGAATTAAAATTAATGTGCCAAGCCCAATGTATGCCATATTATCAAGGAAAAAGTAGCTTAACTTCAAAGTGGCAGCGGTCATCGGTGGGAGTTCAACCCCAAGTTTAAGGAAAAGTTCTGCCGTTTCTGGGAAAATATATGCGACATAAAAGACCACGGCGCCTATCAATGCTATAAGCGTGAAAATCGGCATTATAAGAGCGCTTTTTAAATTTTTTCTAAACTCAGCATTCCTTTCGAGGAACTTTGCCGTGCTTTCATAAATTTCCGCCATATTGCCACTTTTTGAAGCTAACCCAAGCATACGCGCTGTAAACTTACCCAAAGCTTTTTCCTGTTTTACAAACGCCTCTTCGCTATCCTTTCCTTGCTTTAAATCATTATTTATCTCCCTTAAGGCCTCTCTCAATGTTGGATGTTGAACATCATTTATCAAAAGCTGTAAAACTTCATTATAAGGAAGTCTTTCGCGCAAAAGGTCTGCACTAACTCGAACAAACGTAACGATTTCGGTTTCAGGTGGTTTTAATTTAAAATCGATAATTTTAGGTTCAACTCTTACAACTTTATACCCGAGTTTTTCAAGCGCCTGTTTTACCTCTTCCTTGGTAAATGCCTTCTGCTCTCCTTTTATCGGCTTTTCACCGTCACGCTGAACGGTATAAATAAAAATTTTACGCTTCTGAATCTTGGTGACTTTAAACTTTCTCTGTTTGGCAAGCTTCTTTATCCTCGCCTTTGCATCCGAAAAATTATCTGCAGTTATAATCCCCTGGACAGGACGTCCGGTTAATGTAATTCCCTCAAATCTATAATCGGGCAATTAAATCACCTCCCTGAATAAAAATTTGTAAAAGGGGCGCTTTTAAAACGCCCCTTAAAATATAAAATTATTTTATTGCGGTGTCCAACCTTGGAGTGTCCCGTAACCCTTAGCCGCATCAGTGGTTTGAATGCCAGTAGCAACACCTTGAGAAATTCTGCTTACATCGGGTGTCACAGTATCAACGGCAGCCACAAAATTAGCTCCTATTTTTTCTCTACCAAGAGCATGAATTACAACACTTTGATCACCCGTCAAAATTTCAACACGATATGAACCGTTTGCGTTGCCAGTGTCAAGCGGGCTTAGGGCAAAGTTAGCAAAACTTTGTCCACCACCACCAAGCTCAATCGGTGTCCTATAATATCTTTGAGCTTTTGAGGCAAGATTTGCAAGGTCACCTGCGATAGCGCTCCTGTTGGCGTCAACCGCGCTACTTTTGAACATTGAGATGCCAACAGCGATGGCAATGCCAACAATGATGACACCAAGGACGATGAGTAAAAGCTGCTGCTGACCCATAGTAATTACCTCCTGAATTTAGTTTTTGTTTGAGAAATAGCTTTTATGAAAATGCTTCAAAGAACCTATCCTCCTATACCAAAGATAACCTTATATTTTCAAAAAGTCAAGCATCTTTTGTACAATATATCATAAAACTTGTGCCATAGGTCACATCGCCAAAAACTTATTCAAAATTATAAACAAATCTAAAATTAATTTAGTGACCCTGTGAAATTTTTACAAATCGAGTCTTGCTACATTTTATTACATCTAAAGTTTTTCTAAAGAGCTCCTTAAACTTGTCGAATAATTTAAAATGGCTTAAATACAGCAAGAAAAACAACCAAAACGAAAACAACCAGATTTATATACGAATAATTTCTTATCATTCTGTTTACCCTCACTAATCCCTCAGACGCAACTTCCCCACTGCTTAAAATCTTGCCTCGAGCAGAAAAATATCTCGCTCCTACAACAGCTCCAGAAATCACAAACCAAAGAAATAAAATTACTTTTACAATCAACCATCCTGGCAGGCCGCCAATCTCAGCCCAATTGTAAATTCCAGTTATCAAAGCAACTACACCACCCAATTGAGCAAGTTTTGAAAAATTTAAAGACAATATATGTAAACCATTGCTTGGAGCCTTTCCCATTAACGACTCAACCAAAATAAATCCAACAACAGAAGTTGATATAAGCATTGCGGATAAAATATGAATAAAAAGCGAGATCTCATGAAGTAGCATAATTAGCCCCGATTTTGTTTTTATAAACCATCATCCCTCCCTTAAAGATGCGATATAGATTTCAACATCACGGATTTGTGAAAAATTCGGATAATCTTTTTTGATCCTTTCGTATAAGCGAAGTGCTTTTTCCCTCTCGCCGGAAATTCGATAATTTCTCGCTGCGTTGTAAAGATATTCCGGGACAAGGATATTTTCTCTGAACTTTTGTGCAGCCTTTTCAAAATATTCTCCCGCCTTTTTATAATCCCCTTTCGCTTCGTAAACTGAGGCTATTCCTGCAAGCGAAGCGGAAAATAAAAGTTTGTCATCGCCATCATACTTTTTTAAATATCTCAAAGCATTGTCATAATCGCCCAACATAAAATACGCATTCGCGAGATAATATGTGGCGATCTCTCCCGCGTCAGTTCCGCCATAATTTTCAACGATATATTTCAACCCCTGGATGTTTTTCTGTGGAATTCCATCGATTGCGGTTTTATAATCCCCGTTATCATAATATGAGATTATCTTTGAAAACAATGCCTCAGCTCTCTCATTCTCCGCTTTTAAATTATTCCGATAAATAATAATCCCAGCTATGACGACAATTAAGCCAGTTAAAACATAACTTAAAATTTTCCTGTTCTTCTCAACAAATTCGCGAGCCTTGTAATATGTCACAACAAGCTTGTCCTCTTTTAACTCATGTCTTTTTATCTTTTTCTTCGGCTTAAGCATCTATGTTTAACCTTTTTTCTTTTAATATGCAAAATTTTAACGAGAAAACAAAGGTAATTTTATCCTTTGACCTTAAAAATTTATTTATTATCTTCAAACAAGAATGCGAACAAAATCGAAAGCAAGCGATGAAATACATTTTTATTTTAATGCTCTTCACATTTTCGCTTTCATTTGCTGGTGGGAAATCAACTTATGAATTTTTGCGTCTTGATATTAGCCCAAAGGCTTCCGCGGTTGGTGGAAATTTTATAGCAATGGTTGATGACCCGGCTTTGCTTTTTTATAATCCGTCCGCTTTGCTAACATTGCAAAATAACTATGCTGGGTTTGGATTTTTTAAGCACCTTATGGATATAAATCTTGGTTATGGAGTTTATGCTCAAAGGCTTGGGAATTTTGGAAATGTTGGGATTGGCATAATCTATATAAATTATGGAAGTTTCAACGAAACAGATCGCTACGGGAATCAGTATGGGACATTTTCCGCTGGGGAACTTGCCATAGTTGGTGGTTTCGCGAAAGAATATGATAACTTAAAATATGGTATAAGTTCAAAACTGATTTATTCATCAATCGCTGGAGCTCGATCGCTTGCAATAGCTTTTGATATCGGTTGGATGTACATCTTCCAAGAGCAAAATTTGAACATAGCTTTAACGTTCAACAACATTGGAACTCAACTTAACAGATACCTCACGCTTAAAGAAAGTCTACCATTTGAGATAAAATTTGCTATATCGAAAAAACTTGAACATCTCCCGTTGCTACTTAATGTTGGCATTAGCAAAATAAACGAGAAAACCGAAAAAATTACCGATCGGCTGAAAAATTTTACCTTTGGTGGTGAGTTTAACATATCAAAAAATCTCAATCTAAGGTTTGGATATAACAACGAAAGAAGACAAGAGATGAAAATTGCTCCGACGATTGATTTAACAGGTTTTTCATTTGGCATAGGTTTGAAGATTGAAAAGTATAGATTTGATTATTCTCTGATTTCGCTTGGCAAAATTGGCTCGCTCCATCAAATAGGTTTAACTATAAAAATTTAAAATCACAATTTTTCAACATCGATTATCCCTCCCGGTACGGTGAATAAACTTTTCCCAAGATGATGAGCTGTTTTGGCATCACCAATATTGACTTTTAAAAAATCATCAAACAAATCCTTTTCCACAATTGCTCTCAAAACCCGACCAATTATCAAGTTATGGTCACCAGTGGGATAAATTTTTTCAACTTTGCACTCGATATTTGCAATGCACTCTTTGATCAACGGTGCGGATATGAACTTTGCATTAACTCGCGTTAATTTAGTCTTTTCAAATTTATCAACGTCCCTTCCTGAATGTTTCCCGCAGAAATAAAGCTCTTTCAAAATTTTCAAAGTTGGCAGGTTCATCGCAAATTCACCGCTTTTCTCGATCAAGCTATAAATAAATCTTTCAGGTGCAACCGCGACCGCAACAAGCGCAGGTTCTTTGCTAACGGGAACATTCCATGCAATAGGTGTGACATCATCTCTTTCGCTAAATTTTGCTGTTACGAGAACAACCCCACCGATGTTTAAAATTCGATTTGCTTTTTCAAGTGGAATTTCTTTTTTCATTTTTCGTGAATTTTTATTTTAAATGTGCTTTTTATTCAATTTCCTCAGTTGGTAATTTAGGCTCAACCATTATAATATCTTCGCGTTCAACCACAACACTTCCTTCGGGTGCACCTTTTGGCTTTCGGATGTATTTTCGCTTTGTCATTATAACTGGAACGAGCGATGATGTTTTCGCTTGGCTAAAATACGCTGCTATGCTTCCTGCCCGCTCAATTGCTTTTTTACTTGGTTTTCGCTTTCCGGTTTTCAATACAACATGAGCCCCGGAAACACCACGAGCATGAAACCATATGTCTTCTTTATCTGAAAATTTAAATGTCAACAAATCATTACTCTTGGCATCTTTCCCAACCCAAACCTCGAATCCACAATCCACAATGAATCTTCTAAACTTGCTCCCAATCTGCTGGGAAATTTTATCCTTAACTATTCCAAATATTTTCAAGTCTTCGAAATTTTCTTCTTTAAATTTTTTCAATTCATCTAAATTTTTACAACTCTCGATTTTCTGGATTAATTTCTCAATTTTTTCACTATTCAACTCCAATCTTTCTAACCTCTCTTGCGCGATTCTCAACGATGCTTTCGTTCTCTTTGCTTTTTCAAAGTATCTTTCAGCATTTTCAACTGGTGAAAGCGATGGGTCAAGCTTGATTTTTACCTTCTCCCCACGCTCGGAAAATATATTGACAAGTTCAACTTCACTCATACCCTTGCTAAGTGAATTTAAATTCGCCATTAAAATAGAACCAAAAATTTCATATTGTTGTGCGCGCTTGTTTTCCTCGATTTCTTCTTTGATCTTCTCGATCGCATTCATCGTCTTGTCAAACAAATGCTTTAATTTATCCTCGATCGATTTCCTTTCCTCGTAAAAAGCTTTATTTATTTTTGTTTCGATCACGAATTTTCTTATTACGTAGTTTACATCATCTAATTCAATTTTATCAAGTTTCAAATGCGTCAACTCAATTATTGAGAAATGCTTTGGAAATGAGCGCTCATAGTAGATTCTTGGTTTTGGATTTTTTAACTCTAAATCAACCTCCCTCAAAGCTTCCCAAATCTTTTCGACATCAACTCCTCCGCTTCTGTGCAAAATTTCTTTTGCCATCAACATATCAATTGTGTCGACTGTTTTGACAAGACGTCGTGCTGGATTTCCCAAGTTATCATCCGTAGCCAAGTTTTCCCAGGCCTTTTTAAATGCGTCAAAATCTTTTATCATCAATTCATAGTTTATCTGAATCTTTTCGTATTTAAATTCTTTGCCCGCGTATTTTTTGGGATTTTTAAAACTTGAGATTATTTTATTTTCCACGTCAACGAGGAAGAAATTCGCTCTACCGGTAAAAAATTGAAAGAGAAGCCTTTTCCCGGAATCGAGTAAAATTTCAACAACCCTATCCGCACTATGTATTCCAACCTCAATTACCCTTTCTCCAAAAATTTCACTAAAGACATCGAGTGAATTTTTCTTTGCCCGTTCAAGTTTTGGGCGCAAAAACATATATCCTTGCCCTGTGGCATTTAGCTCAATTGTAAAAGCTTCGTCCTCCTTTTCAAGCGCGATATGCAAAGTGTCTTTTTCCTGAGTAAACGACTCAGTTATAATTGAATTACAAACCTTATCCTTTATGCTTTGGACCAGATATTTAAGCGTGTGATAGTTAGTAGTCATAATTGTCTCAAATCAATGTTTCATGTCCCAAATTACGACTTTCAAACAATTGAGGACTTTAAAAAATTTACTGAAAAATTGGCAAGAATTAAAAATTTTCTCTGGCACAGTGTTTGAGTAATAATTTTATAGAGAAGCCGAAGCACCTTGATGAGCACCTTTGAACAAATGGCGTTCTTTTATACTCAGCCCGCCGTAGCACCTCCGTTGGCGATCGAGCGACTTTAACATTAGGCGCTCGGTCGCTTTTTTATTTTAATTCTAACTTTCATTCCCCGCGATGTCTTGTGAAATTTCACCACATCTGCAATCGCCTTCATTAAATAAACGCCACGCCCCGACTCTTTTAAAAGATTTTCTTCATTTGTAGGGTTCGGAAGTAATTCGGGTTCAAAACCTTTGCCCTCATCTTCTATCTCAACTTCGTAAACAGTTTTGTAAATTTTGACCGTGACATAGACTTTTTTCTGTGGGTCAAATTTATTCCCATGAATAATTGCATTCATAAACGCCTCGCTGGATGCGAGAAAAAGCCTTTCATAATCTTCATCTGGGATATTAAAACGCTTCTTCAACTTTTCAAAAACTCCGTAAAACTTCTTCAACGAAGAAATTTTCGACGGAAATTCAAAATTTAACTTTTCGATGTAAAGGCTTGGAGATTTTCTCTTCATAGATTAAATGTTAAGTTTAAATTTAAATTCGGAACATCGCTGATCCTGTCGCCAAATTTTAATCTCTCAACCCAACCGCTACAACTCAATTTAAATTTCTTATTTTCAATCTCAATACCACAGGTTGGACCGGATGCTATGATTCTTGAATCCGGGATTTTGTTAAGCTCAACAAACCTAAATCTTCTCTCTTCGAAACGATGATACCCTAACGAAAATTTCGCGCCATAGTTCAAGGAATAATTTAACTTAAAGCTATATTCCCTTGCGCTTATAAAAATCGCCGGTCTTTCTTTAAATTCATCCCATTTCAATCTACCGCTTTCCGAAAGAATTACCTGCACATTCCCTTCAAAACTTACTCTATCGAAAATTGGAAACGAAATTGAATCGCCAAGATAAAATTGCCTAAACACATAACTTTTAACTGTCGAAACTTGGGTTTCAAAATCATAAACAGTATAATTTGCCAACACGGAAAAACTCGCTCTGCTTCTCACACGCCCGCTTTCGAAAATCACAACTGGAGAAAGTTTTATTATCCTGTTCCAGTTATTGTTGACGCTTCTGGTTGCGAATATGTAGACGAGATGTTGATTGTTCAAATCGAGCGGGATTTCAATTCTTATTTCTCTTGACATTTTAATTCTTAAAAAAACTCTGAAAATTTGCAAAAGTTCGTCCCTGTCATCGTCGTTTAAACTGCTTGGCGTGTCATATCTAAAAAGCGATAAATAAAACATTCCCCCAAAAGTCATCCTATCTGAGACATTTAAAGAAATCTCACCATTTGCGCTTCTTCTCAGGCTATAGTTATTTTTTTGTTCTTCAATTTGCTTGACCCTAAAAAATGACGGTTCACTCATAAGTTGATGTCTTTGCGGAGTATGGACCTCATTTCGCTCAACATAATTTATTCTGAGATTTATCTCAATTTTCTCCGACTCATACGAGAAGCCAGCGCCGGTGTTCAAAATAAATTCTTCAATGTTCGTATCATAAAGCGATTGCGTTTTGTATCTTATTAGTTTTGCTATATTTTTTCCGCTTGCAGAAAAATCCAAGTTCACGAGAAAATTTTTCGACAGTGGGTAAGCTAAAACCGCCTGACCCAAGATAACTTTCTCATCTCTGCCGTCAATGTTGAAATTAACACCATACATTTTTTGAAGATTTGTATCCGCATAAAAATAAAAATCGCGCTTAACGCGTTTGACAAGGAATTCAACTTTGCTTTCAATATCCGAGGTAAATTTTCTCATCATAGCAAGATTTAAAGCGCTCGAGATGTTCTTACGTGAGGTAATAAAATCCTCGGAATGGTGCAAATTCGCTTTTAAATGATAATCCGAGATCGGGAACTCCGCTGTATCAGAAGAAATCACATAAGTCCAACCTTTATCTTTCTGCCCAAGTTGGTAGTCAAGTTTATATCCAGCCATAGCATAAAGAGCAAATTTCGAAGATGGATATACCTTCCCGCCAAGTAGAAACTCACTTGAAGAAGCTCTGCTAAGCCCACTTAATTTATCATCAGCAAACGAAACAGAGTTAAATGCAAAACCAAGCTTAAATCTCGAAATACCTCTGTAAAATCTAAATCTAAAATCGTTATCATCGCGGATAAATCTTTTATCTGTCCTTATTATCATCTCGTAGAATCTTTCATAGAGGGAAAGTTCATTCGAACCCTCCGAAAAGGAATAATTTAAAAATCCATTCCAATAAAAATTTGAAAGTTCCCTTGCAATTTTGAATTGTAATAGGTTTTGAGCGGTGAGAGTTGTTGAAAACAAAAGCATTATTATTATTTTAAGACAAAATCCTTTCAACGATTGTGATCGTTTTTCTCTTTGAATCGATTCTAACTTTCGCGCCTATCGGAAGTGTGAGCTTTTGCGGGATATGACCGTAATTTAAATTTGAGATTACAGGGATTTTTAAATTTCCAAAGTAATCTTGAAAAATTTGCTCAAGCGTTAAACTTTTCTCTTCCTCTTTTGGGACGCAGTCCGTAAACTGCCCAAGGATACATCCTTTGATTTTTGAAAGCACACCTGAATTTTTCAATTGTGAAAGATATCTATCAATTCGATATGGTTCTTCGCCGATGTCTTCAATTACGAGAATTAAATCTTTAAAATCAGGTTGATATTTCGTTCCAATGATCGAGGCAAGCAAAGACAAATTTCCGCCAAGCAAAATTCCCACCGCTTTCCCAGGTTTAAAAGTAGCAAGTTCTATTCCATCTGGATTTTTTATTTCTATTTCCTTCGATTTTGACGTCAAAATCTTCCAGAAAAATTCCTCCGAATAACCATCAAAGGAATAAATATCAGCCGCAAGCATTGGACCGGAAAAGGTTATAAGCCCTGTTTTTTTGAAAATTGCAAGTTGAAGCGCGGTTATATCACTATATCCGACAAATATCTTAGGATTTCGCTTTATGGCATTATAGTTTATCTTGTCAAGGATTCTTGTTGTCCCATAGCCACCTCGCACGCAAATTATAGCATGGATTTCCAGATCAGAAAACATTTCATTTAAATCTTCAGCTCTTTCATCATCGCTTGCGGATAGATATCCAAATCTCTTATAAATATGTTCCCCGAGTTTGACCCTATATCCAAGACTTTCGAGATATGAAACTCCTTTTTCAATCCGAGAGAAATCATCCGGGGAACTTGCTGGAGAGACGATACCGATTACATCTCCTTTTTTCAAGACTGACGGTTTCAAAATCATTTTACCTTTAAACTATCTTGTAGATACTTTACGACTTCAATTTTAACAAGGGCTGTGCCCTCGTTTAAAAATCCAAGTTGTTTCGCCGCTTCGTAAGAAACATCGATTATCCTGTTCTTTTTAAAGGGTCCTCTATCGTTAACCTTAACAATTACGCTTTTGTTATTTGCAAGATTTGTCACCTTTACAAGCGTGCCAAGGGGAAGCGTAGGATGCGCTGCAGTTAAACTATTCATATCATAAATTTCGCCACTTGATGTCGGTCGCCCATGAAACTCAGCTCCGTAAAACGATGCAACCCCAACCTGAACTGTTTCAGAATTTTTAAAATTTGTATCTTGAACTGTATAACGAGATGCGCTTTCGCATGATTCAAATAAGAAAGTAAAGTAAATTAATAAAAGTTTTAGGCTTCTCATAGATACTTATCCATATTTTTTCGCTTTAGATAATTTACTACATTTCTCACATCTTGCGCTCTATCTTGCTTGCAGATCAAAATCGCATCCTCGGTGCTGACAACTATCAAATCCTCAACACCAATCATAGCTATCAAAGTTTTATTTGTTTCAACGAAACAATTTTTAACATCCATCAATATCGCCAAATCTTTGTTCGAAGAGATATAGTTTCCATTTTCATCCTTTGGCGCAAGGTTATAAACCTCTTCCCAACTTCCGACATCGCTCCATCCGAATCTCGATTTAACAACATACGCACGATTTGTCTTCTCCATCACGCCATAATCAATTGAAATCGTTCTCATCCTACCGTAGGCTTGCTCAAGAACTGTTTTAAAATCATCTCTTCCGATGCTTTCATCTATTCTCATCAATTCCTCGTAGATGTCCGGCAAATAAGTTTTAATCTCATCAAGTATCACATCAACTCTCCATATAAACATTCCGCTGTTCCAGAGAAAATCTCCGCTTTCGATGAAACGTTTTGCGGTTTCAAGATTTGGTTTTTCAGCGAAAGTTTTGACTTTATAAACACCTTTGCTTGAAATTTCACTTTCATCATCTTCGATAAATTGAATGTAACCATATCCAGTTGATGGATAAGTTGGTTGTATTCCGATTGTTATCAGTCCGCCCAATTCGTAAGCAGATTCAATTCCGATTTTCAATGTCTCGATAAATTTTTCTTCATCAGTTATCAAATGATCCGATGGAAGGACAACCATTACAGCGTCGGGCTGTTGCCTTCGGATGAACAAAGCAGAAAGTCCAATACATGGGGCTGTGTTTCTTGAAAGTGGTTCAAGGATTACATTTTGAATTGGAAATTTCGGCAAAACTTGAACGAGTTCAGCAACTTGATTTTTATTCGACACGATGAGGATGTTTTCCTCAGGGATAAGCGAGCTAACTCTTTCTATTGTTTGCTCAATCAACGATTTTGAGGAGAGGATATTTAAAAATTGTTTTGGTTTTTTAAACCTGCTTTTGGGCCAGAACCTTGAACCAACCCCGCCTGCCATTATAACTGCGAATGTCTTTGTCATAATTTTCCGTCTTTTGTTTTTAATCTCTTATATAAACTCTCGGAACCCTCAAAGAAATTTTACAACAAATCTCGTAAGGTATCGTCCCAAGCCATCTTGCAACATCCCAAGCGGTTAAATTTTTACTCCCAAATAAAATTACATCATCCCCAACTTTTATTTCTGTGTTCAAGCCAACATCAACCATAATCTGATCCATTGTAACGGTTCCGACGACGGGGAAAATTTTCCCATTTATTTCAACTTTTCCGAGATTCGTCAGCAAACGGCTGTATCCGTCCGCATATCCAATTGGTATTGTTGCAATTTTCGTTTTTTCCTTAGCTATAAATTTGCGACCGTAGCTTATGCTTGTCCCCAGTTCGATTTCTTTTAAAAATGAAACTTTTGATTTCAAAATCATCACGGGTTTAAGCTCAACTTTATTCAAAACATCAAGCGATGGATAATAACCGTAAAGCATAACCCCGGGTCTAACCATATCGAGATAAGTTTCGGGCAAATCAAGTATCGCTCCAGAATTTGCGCAATGTTTCAAAGGAATTTTAATCCCACTGGATTCGATTTCTCTCACAACTTCCAAAAATCTTTCAAATTGAAGATAAGCGAAAGATTTGTCCTTTTCATCTGACGTGGCAAAGTGCGTGTAAATCCCCTCGATGTGAAGATTTTTAAAATCATGAAAAATTTTCTTCACAAATTCGACAGCATTTTTATAACTCACGCCAACTCTTCCCATTCCGGTATCGACTTTTACATGGCATTTTATTTTTCTCCCAAACTTCCCTGCGAAAGAATCGAATTTTTCAGCGCATTCAAAAGTTGCAATTGTAGGAATTAAATCATACTTAAAGAAAAGCTCAATTTGGGATTCAAATGGTGGACCAAAGACTAAAATTGGCAAATCAATTCCATTTTCTCTCAGTTTGATCCCTTCTTCTGGGATTGCAACCGCAAGATAATCAGCGTCAAGAGAAACCGCAACTTTTGAAATTTCAACCGCCCCGTGTCCATAAGCATTTGCTTTAACCACAGCCATTATCTTCGTCTTTCCCCCTACAAGTTTTCTAACTTGATTGAAATTAAATTCAAATGCGGAAAGATTGATCTCAGCTCTTGTCGGTCGCATCGATAGATACGCTTGCAAATTCAATACCAAATTTTTGTTGAACACATAAAAATATAGAATTAATAACTGAATTTTTCAAATGATTGGGGCAAGATATTTTGAAGCTTGTTTATCAATGGCAGGTGAAAAAACAAAAAAGCAAAGGGGATAGCCTTGTTCGCGGTTTTTTATTCTACCAAAACTATTTTTATTTTACTCGTTATCAAATTTTCTTGCATCAAGAAAAAATGTGAGACGCAAATATAAATCCAACCCAAGACATAAACTTGAAATTTTGCTTTTTATTTATTATATTATTACACCTGTAATACCGCGGGGTGGAGCAGCTGGTAGCTCGTCGGGCTCATAACCCGAAGGTCGCGGGTTCAAATCCCGCCCCCGCAACAAAAATTTAAAAACAAAAAAATTTTATCGATGCCCAATATCAAGTCCGCTGAAAAAAGAATGCGACAGGCAGAAAGAAGACGCCAACGCAACAGACATTACAAATCAATGATGAGAACTTTCATAAATAAAGTTAAAAACGCCACAACTAAAGAAGAAGCTGAACCACTACTTAAAAAAGTTTACTCAATCCTCGATAAACTCGTCGTAAAGGGAATAATCCACAAAAACAGAGCCTCAAGCTACAAATCCAAACTCACACAATTTGTAAATAGTCTCCCATCCAGACAACAAGCATAAATAAATCTGAGTTAAAATTCGGGGGGATTTGTTTGCTTTTGACCATTTAACTTGATTATATTTTGTGAAAAATTTCGAATCATAAAAGGGTGATAAAAGATATAAACTCTATCCTGATAATTGGGAGCGGTCCAATCATAATAGGGCAAGCCTGTGAATTTGACTATTCGGGGACCCAAGCATGCAAAGTTCTTAAACAAAGTGAGATTAGAGTCATACTTGCCAATAATAATCCAGCCACTATAATGACGGATCCGGAACTTGCAGATGCAACCTACCTCGAACCTCTAACCCCAACATTTCTTGAGGAGATCATAAAAAAGGAGAAACCAGATGCACTTCTTCCAACACTTGGTGGACAAACAGCTCTCAATCTCGCACTTCAACTCCATGAACTTGGGATACTTGAGAAATATAATGTCAAATTAATCGGCACGAGCATCGAAGCGATAAGGAAGGCAGAGGATAGAGAACTTTTTAAAAAGTCGATGGAAAAAATTGGTTTAAAAGTCCCTGAAAGCACTTTTGTTCAAAGTGTTAAAGAAGGTTTAGAATTTGCCACACAGATTGGTTTTCCATTAATTTTGCGACCAAGTTTTACGCTTGGAGGAACTGGTGGCGCTGTTGCATACAACCTTGATGATTTAAAACAAAAACTTGAAAAAGCCATCATAGAAAGTCCAATCAAAAAAGTTTTGGTCGAGCGATCACTAATTGGATTGAAAGAGTATGAACTTGAAGTGATGCGAGACAAGAAAGATAATTTTGTTGTCGTTTGCTCAATTGAAAATTTTCACCCAATGGGAATTCACACGGGCGATTCAATTACAGTCGCACCTGCACAGACATTGACCGATAAAGAATATCAGAAACTTCGCGATTATGCAAAGATGATAATAAGTGAGATAGGGGTTGAAACTGGCGGAGCAAACATTCAATTCGCTGTAAATCCAGAAAATAGTGAAATTTTTGTAATTGAGATGAATCCACGGGTCAGCAGGAGTTCAGCTCTTGCAAGCAAAGCAACTGGCTTTCCGATAGCAAAGATCGCAACACTTCTTGCACTTGGCTTCTCACTTGATGAAATCCCAAACGATATCACAAAGAAAACACGGGCTTCTTTTGAACCCTCGATAGATTACTGCGTCGTTAAAATACCACGATGGGATTTTGAAAAGTTTAAAGAAGTTGATGACACGCTTGGGGTTCAGATGAAATCTGTTGGAGAAGTGATGGCGATAGGAAGAAATTTTAAAGAGGCGTTTCAAAAAGCAATAAGGTCGCTTGAAATCGATCGGTTTGGATTCGGGTGCGATGGCAAGGATGAAATTGAAATCTTTAATGAAGACGAAGATTTAAAAAGAAGAGCGCTTGATAGGCTTAAGCAAAACAAGTGGGACAATTTCTTCTGGATAAGATATGCTTTTAAACTTGGGGCAACCGTCGAAGATATTTACAATTCGACGAAGATCGACAAGTGGTTCCTTTACAATTTGAAAGAGATTGTAGAGGTTGAAGAGGATTTGAACAAAATTCCCGACATATTTAGAATCTCAGAGGAAAACCCACCACTGGCAAAAGATATAATTTTAAAAGCTAAGCAAAACGGCTTTTCAGATAGACAACTCGCTTTTATTTGGAAAACCACTGAAGAAAGAATAAGAAAATTACGAAAAGAACTCAACGTTATTCCGGTTTACAAAACGATCGATACATGTTCAGCGGAGTTCGAATCTTATACTCCATATTTTTACTCAACTTACGAAATTGAAAACGAATCGATGCCAACAGATAGAAGAAAAATTCTAATCATTGGAAGTGGACCCAACAGAATCGGACAAGGCATTGAATTTGATTACACAAATGTCCACGCGATTCTCGCCCTTAAAGAAGAAGACCATGAAACGATAATGATAAATTGTAATCCTGAAACTGTCTCAACCGATTATGACACCGCAGATAGATTATATTTTGAGCCGATAACTTTTGAAGATGTTATGAATGTAATTGAACATGAAAAGCCCGATGGAGTTATCATAACTTTTGGTGGGCAAACTCCTTTAAAACTATCGAAGTTCTTTGAAAAAGCCGGTGTTAAAATTCTTGGCACACCGCCGGAAAGCATAGATATTGCGGAGGATAGAGGAAATTTTTCACAACTCCTCAACCAACTTGGAATAAATTATCCACCCGGAGGATATGCTCATTCATTTGAGTCTGCAATTGAAATCGCAGGAAAGGTTGGTTTCCCAGTTCTTGTCCGCCCATCTTATGTGCTTGGTGGAAGAGCCATCAAGATAATTTACAATGAAGACGATTTAATAAATTATCTTGGAGATGAAATAAAAATTTCTCAAGAAAATCCTGTTTTGATAGATAAATTTCTTGAGGACGCTTTTGAATATGATGTCGACGCAATTTGCGATGGAAGAGAAATTTTAATACTCGGCATAATGGAACATATTGAAGAAGCAGGGATCCATTCCGGGGATAGCTCGTGTGTTTTTCCATCCATTATGGCTTCAGAGGAAACAATTCAAACGATGATCAATTACACAAGGAAAATTTCGATCGCTCTAAATGTCGTCGGTTTGATAAATATACAATTCGCAGAAAAAGACGGGATCGTCTATGTTCTTGAAGCAAATCCTCGGTCATCCCGAACGATTCCATTTCTAAGTAAAGTAACAGGCATACCATTTGCGAAAATCGCCACAAAAATTTTGATCAAAGATACAAAAGCAGTTGTCAACGAGTTCAATTTACACGATTTCAATTTAACAAATGTCAAAGTTAAAGCTTGTAAAACGCCAGTTTTCTCGTTTTCTAAACTTCTAAATGTCAATGTCTTCCTTGGCCCGGAGATGAGATCTACAGGTGAAGTCATCGGGTTATCTTATTCGTTCGGTGAATCATTCGCAAAGGCACAATTTAGTGCAGGAAATCAACTCCCTCTATCTGGTGCTGTTTTAATAAGCGTAAATGACAGGGATAAAAATCAAAAGTTGCTTTCAATTGCAAGAGAATTTTTAAATCTTGGTTTCAAAATAATCGCTACCGATGGAACAGCGAAATTTTTAAATTCAAATGGGATACAAGCTGAAAAAGCCTTCAAAGTGAACGAAGGACATCCCGACATAGTTGACCTCATAAAGGAGGGAAAGATAAACTTTATCATAAATACACCACTTGGCAAGAAATCAAGGTTTGACGAGTTTGCAATTGGAGGAAATGCAATTAAATATAAAGTGCCTTTTGTTACCACTCTTTCAGCAGGGTTAAGTGCGCTCGGGGCGATAAAGAAATTGAAGCGGGGTGAATTAATCGTAAAAAGTTTGCAAGAATATCACAAAGAAATAAAACTCAAAATCAGTAAATGAAGAAAGCAAAAATAGCGCTTGAAAATGGAATTGTAATCGAGGGAATAAACTTTGGGGCTGGGGGCGAAACCACAGGCGAAGTGGTTTTTAATACAGCCATTACAGGCTATCAAGAGATCATAACCGACCCATCGTATAAAGGACAGATTTTAATTTTCACAAATCCACTCATTGGCAACTATGGTGTAAATGACGACGACATCGAATCAAATTCACCACAAATTGCAGGGCTTGTGGTTCGTGAGATATCAAAATTTTACAGCAACTGGCGCGCGATGGATTCGCTTGAAAATTATTTGAAAAAGCATGGCATCATCGGAATCTCAAACGTTGATACGAGATTTCTTGTAAGGCGAATAAGAGATAAGGGAGCTATGCGTGGCGTTATATCGACGATTGATTTAAACGCTCAAAGTTTGATTGAAAAAGCAAGAACAATTCCGATGATGAATGGGCTTGACCTCGTGAAATTTACAACCGTAAAAGAGAAGTATTTTTTCAATAAAAAAGACGAAAATGAATTTTTAATCATCGTTTATGATTTCGGTGTAAAACTCAACATTTTGCGCAACTTGAAAAATCTCGGCTGTGATATCCTCGCTGTTCCAGCGAATGCTGACGCAAATGATGTTCTATCGTTAAATCCAGATGGGATCGTTCTCTCGAATGGACCTGGCGATCCTTCTGCTTTAATTTACGCTGTGAGAAATATAAAAAAGTTGCTTGGGAGGAAACCAATACTTGGAATTTGTCTTGGGCATCAGCTTCTCGCTCTAGCGGTGGATGCGAAAACATACAAAATGAAATTTGGACATAGAGGCGCAAATCATCCAGTTGAAAATTTAATCACAAATAAAATCGAAATAACATCGCAAAATCATGGTTTTACTGTCGAACCAGATTCGATCAAGGATTCAGAAGTTGAACTCACTCACATAAGTTTAAACGATGGCACAGTTGAAGGATTTAGATTGAAAAATTTCCCTGCCTTTTCAGTTCAGTATCACCCTGAATCGTCACCAGGTCCACATGATAGCAATTACATTTTCCAAGATTTTATAAGACTTGTCAAAAATTATAAGTAATCGAAACCGTCGCTTTGAAAATGCGTCTAATAAATTGATTTCAAAAATTAAAAAGCAAGAAAATCTATGAGGAAATTAATTTTATTGTTGGCTCTTGTCCCAGGACTTGTTTTCACACAAACGAAAAAAACACTAACGCTTTCCGAATGCATAAAAATTGCACTTGAAAACAACACGGCGATAAAACAGGCTGAGTATTCAACGCAGATACAATCAACAAGCGTTATGCAGGCATACGGTATCTTTCTACCGAATTTAAACCTTTCCGGAAACTGGAACAGAACTCAACGTGAATCGGATTTGACCTACATACCAGGGTTAGGAACCGTCCCATTTAGAACTTCGCAAACATTAAGCTCTTTTTCTACAACTGCAAGCACAAGCATTATACTTTTCAATGGATTTGCAAATTTTGCATCATTAAACAGGGCAAAATCAAATTATCTATACTCAGATTATAATCTCAAACGAGCCAAACAATCCTCAATCTTTCAAGTGTATCAACTTTACTTGAACGTTTTTAGAAATAAGCAACTGTTAAAGGTTGCTGAAGACAACTTGAAAAGAAGTCAAAGACAACTTGAAAGAATCATTGAGGCAAATCGCGTTGGTTCGGTTTCGCTTGCGGATGTTTATAGGCAAGAAGTTCAAGTCGGAAATGACGAGCTTAATCTCATAAGGGCACAGGCAAATTATGACAAAGCAAAGGCGGACCTTTTGGTCTATCTTGGGCTGATACCATCGGATGAATACGAGTTCGAAGACCCCTCAATAAAAATGGAGATAGACACATCTGAATTCGAGGAACTTAGAAAACGGGTGAAAAACCTCGATGATTTAATTTTAAAGGCGATCAACACAAGACCGGACTATAAAAGCGCCACTGCAAGTTTAAATTCTGCAAAATCTGGTGTAACAGTTGCGATGTCTGGTTACATGCCGACTATTTCTGCCTTTGGAAATTTTAATTTGAATAGCAATGAACTTTCAACATTAACCAAGAATCGTTCTATCGCTTGGGGAATAAGCATAAGTTTTCCTATATTTGATAGGCTACAACTTCAAACGCAAGTTCAGCAGGCAAAATTAAATGTTAAAAATGCGGAAGTTCAAGTTGAACAAGCCAAAAGACAGATAACCGCAGATGTTAAAAAGGCAATACTTGATCTTGAATCTGCAATGAAACAGCTTGAAGTCGCTGAACGTCAGGTTAAATCAGCGGAACTTGACTTAAAAACAGCGGAAGAAAAATATAACATTGGTGCGGGGACATTGCTTGATCTTTCGATCGCGACAGCAAACTATACATCCGCAGTGAGTTCCCGCGTAAATGCAATTTATGACTACATCATTGCAAAAATTCAACTCCGATACGCGCTTGGAGAGTTCGATGTGGAATGAAACCGATAATGAAAAAAACACGTAATTTAAAATAAAAAAATTTTTTAGTGAACATGCCTAACAATAGCAAAAGAAAAAAGAAAAGATTGGTTGCCCTCATTGGAATTTCAATTTTAGTGATTGCCTTGATAGTTGTTGCAATTTTAAGTGGAGGCAAAGAAAAAGTTGTCGCAGTGCAGGTGGCAAAAGTTGAAAGAAGAAATATAACCCAAATTGTTACTGGCACAGGAAGAATTCAACCCGAAGTTGAGGTAAAAATAAGCGCGGAGGTAAGCGGTGAGATAATCGAAATGCCTGTTAAAGTAGGCCAAAGTGTTAAAAAGGGCCAACTTCTTGTTAGGATAAAACCAGATTTTTATATCGCACGCAAAGAGGCTATGGAGGCAAATTTAAAATCAGCGATGGCTCAACTTGAGATCGCCAAAGCAAATCTTTTAAAAGCCGAATCTGAATTTAAAAGAGCAGAAGAACTTTACAATAAGAAATTGATCTCAGATGTGGAATATGAAAATGCAAGAACATCTTATAGCATTGCGAAGGCACAGTATTCCTCCGCAACTTCTGCAGTTGAACAAGCGAAGGCCTCATTGAAACAAGCCCAAGAAGATTTAGCAAAAACTGCGATCTATTCACCTATTGATGGATTTGTAACTCAACTTAACGCTGAAGTTGGAGAAAGGGTTGTTGGGACAAGCCAGATGGCTGGAACTGTTATAATGGTCATTGCTGATTTATCTAAAATGGAGGCAAGGGTTGATGTTAGCGAAGTTGATGTAATTCACGTCTCAATTGGGGATACAACAATACTTTCAGTTGATGCAATCCCAGAGAAAAAACTTAAAGGAATAGTTTATGAAATTTCTAACGCAGCCAAGACTAAAGGGCTTGGAACGCAGGAGGAGGTTGTGAACTTCGAAGTGAAAATAAAAATAATCGACAAAGAACCTAAACTACGTCCGGGGATGTCAGTAACCGCTGACATCGAAACGGAGAAAAAATACAACGTTCTCGCAGTCCCGATTCAAGCAGTAACGGTAAGAACTTTAAAGAAAAATAAATCCACTGACAATCCTGAATCACAGAATGTGAAAAAGAATAGCAAAGATGATATGGTCGAAGTTGTATTCATTGTCGAAAATGGGGTTGCAAAGATGGTCCCGGTAAAACGAGGGATAAGTGGAGAAATGTATGTTGAAATATTTGAAGGTTTAAAAGGTGGCGAAGATATCGTTGTTGGAAGTTTTAAAGCGATAAATAGAGAACTCGAAGATGGCATAAAAGTCAGAATACAAAAAGAAAAAACAAAATCATAAAAAATTCAATGACAATGCCTTTAATAAAACTTGAAAATGTCGTAAAAATTTATGACCTCGGAGCGGAAAAAGTCCATGCTTTAAGAGGAATAAATCTCGAGATTGAAAAAGGAGAATATGTCGCCATAATGGGTCCGTCCGGTTCTGGCAAATCAACGCTTATGAATATAATAGGATGTCTTGATACGCCGACATCTGGGAGATATTTTCTCAATGGTGTAAATGTAAGTGAACTGGACGATAATGAACTTGCAAGGATAAGAAATAAAGAAATTGGTTTTGTTTTTCAAATGTTTAATCTTTTGCCAAGAGCGGATGCTCTGCACAATGTTGAATTACCACTTATATACGCCGGGGTTCCGGGCAACCTTAGAAAAAAACTTGCCCGAGAGGCGCTTGAAATGGTTGGACTTGGGGATAGATTACATCATAAGCCAAATGAACTCTCCGGAGGACAAAGACAAAGAGTTGCAATTGCACGCGCACTTGTGAATAAGCCATCGATAATCCTTGCTGACGAGCCAACGGGAAACCTTGATACAAAAACAGGTAGTGAAATTCTTGCTTTACTCGATGAACTTCATTCAAAAGGTAATACTATAATCATAGTCACGCATGAACCTGATGTTGCAAGACATGCTCACAGAATCATAAGAATTAGAGATGGTATGATAGAAAGTGATGAAAAGGTTGTTGATAGAATCATAGCTCAAAAAGGATAATTGGTCAAAACTATGAAAATCCTTTTTCAATTAGAAGAAGCCCTTAAAATAGCTATACAATCAATTCTTGCTCATAAACTTAGATCGGCACTTACAACGCTTGGCATCATAATTGGAATTGTCTCCGTTACATTGATGAATATGACAATCGAAGGTCTTGGAAGAGCATTTCAATCAAGTATATCAGCAATTGGAGCAGATGTCCTTTACATTCAAAAATGGCCATGGTTTGCAGGTGAAGATTGGTGGAAATATCGAAATAGACGCGAAATTCAAATTAGTTATGTTAAAGAAATAAAAGAAAGATCAACCTACGCAGTTGCTGTCGCTCCAGCAATAGGGGCATCCACAACGATTAGATTTGGTGGCAATTTTATGGAAAATGCTATTGTAATTGGGACAACGGATGAATTTATCTACACCGCAGGTGTTTCGGTTGAGATGGGAAGATTTATTAGTGAAATTGAAGTAAATGCTGAAAGACCTGTTTGCGTCATCGGTGCAGAAGTCGCAGAAAAATTATTTGTAAATTTAAACCCTATTGGAAGAGATCTAAAAATCGCAGGCAGGAATTTTAAAGTCGTCGGTGTCCTCGGAAAACAAGGAAAATTCCTGGGGCTTCAATCGCTTGACGATAGAGTATATATCCCAATTGGACAATTCATCAGAATGTTTCCTTGGAGATGGGGAACGACGATAAATGTTAAAGTAAGAGATATGAATGAAATCGAAGACGCGATCGAAGAATTAAGAGGCATAATGAGAGCATTAAGGCGACTTAAACCCTGGCAAGAAGATGATTTTTCGATCAACAGACAGGAACTTTTATTAAATGCATATAATCAAACCGTCGGAATTATTGGCGCTGTTGGACTTGGGATAACCGTTCTTTCGCTTGTGGTCGGCGCGATCGGGGTTATGAACATTATGTTTGTATCAGTTAAAGAAAGAACAAGAGAAATTGGAATAAGAAAGGCGGTTGGGGCAACTCGTTTCGCAATTTTAATTCAATTTTTAATTGAAGCGGTTTTTATCAGCTCCCTTGGCGGTGTGATCGGTTTGATTTTTGCTGTTATGCTTGGCTTTGTAGTTGATCAGATAATTCCAACCGCGCTACCGATATGGGTTGCTTTGGTTGCAATTTTAATTTCAATTACAGTAGGACTTGTCTCCGGGCTTATACCAGCTTATAAGGCATCAAAAGTCAACCCGATTGAATCACTCAGATATGAATAAAATAAAGACATCAAAATCATGACTAAAAACAGATGGCAAATATTTTGGTTTGAGGGCATTGAAAGTTTAAATATGGTCTGGGATTCGATAAAGGCAAATAAACTCAGAACATTCCTAACATTGCTTGGAATAGTGATAGGGGTTTTCTCAATAATTGTTGTGATGACTGGTGTAAGAGTTTTACAAAAAAGCGTTGAAAGTTCGCTTAGTTTTCTTGGCTCAAACACATTCCAAATTCAAAAATATCCCGCAATTTACATCGGTGGACATTCAAACCGAGCAAAATATAGAAATAGAAAAGACATAACATACGAACAAGGAATGTACGTCGTCAATAACGCAACCCTTCCTGAAATAGTAGCAATTGAAGGTTGGGCGGGTCCCAAAGTTATCGAGTATGGAAACTTAAGGACAAACCCGAATATATTCATATACGGTGAAATGCCGGAGGGATTTATTACAAATAATTTGACCATACAATCTGGAAGGGCTTTGTTCGACGACGACCTTCAATTCTCAAGATTTGTTGTTGTTCTTAATGCAGTTGTGGCTAAAAAACTTTTTCAAAATGAAGATCCCATCGGAAAGCAAGTTAAAATTGATGGGTATAAATTCACGGTTGTTGGTGTGATCAAAGAAAAAGGTGGACTTTTTGGAAGTGGAATGGATAATTTTGCTGTAATTCCACTTACGACATTTTTAAACTTATACGGTAAAAGCAGAAGTTTAAGCATCCTTGTCAAAGCCAAAAATCAAGAATTGTATGATGAAACGGTTGAACAGGTTACAGCACTTCTGAGAACAATTCGAAAAGTTCCACCAGGAGCTGAAAACGATTTTGAGATATTTTCAAATGAAACGCTCATAAAACAGTTCAACGACTTAACCTTTGCATTGAAAATTGGAGCACTTGTCATAAGTATGATCGCTTTGATCGCAGCTGGGGTTGGGATAATGAACATTATGCTTGTCTCGGTTACAGAGAGAACTCGTGAAATTGGGATAAGAAAAGCTGTTGGGGCAACAAAGAGAAATATATTAAGTCAATTCCTATTCGAAGCGGTTGCGCTAAGTCAGTTTGGTGGCATAATAGGAATAATCCTTGGTATCATCGGCGGAAACATTCTTGCGTTAATTCTAAAAGTTACTCCAACAATACCGTATGATTGGGTTGTGCTTGGATTTTTGATTTGTTCAATTATCGGTGTGATCTTTGGTGTATATCCCGCATGGAAAGCTGCTAGTGTCGACCCAGTTGAGTCGTTGAGATATGAATGAATTTATCTTTTAAGCGTAATTGAACTTGAAAGCCCAACGCTAACTTCGTTTATCATTTTTGCTCCAAAATTTGACCCTGCTCTAATTCTTACAAAAAGATGGCGCTGAGGGAAAAGCAGGATATAGGGAATATTCATAGCATTTCCAAGCCAAATTGAAAATTCAAATCCAGCAGTATTAAAACCATCAAAATTTGTCCAGCCAAATACTCCAATTGAAAATCCGAATCCAAAAATTTCCTTCCTCCCAAATCTTTTCACGATAAAATCGCGATTTAAAGCAAGTGAAACCCTATTCTTAAGAGCGTCGAAATACGCATAACCAAAAATAATTCTGTACTTGGAAAATCTAAATCTTGTCGAATCCCCATATCCAAGTGCCATTTCAAACCCAATCCCATGATTATAAGAATCAGTTTTAAGCAAGGTGTAATGGGGCGGAAGTAAACTCAGTAAAACAAGCCCCGTGGTCACAGGGAGGCCAATTGCGGTAGCCACAGCGAATACAATTTCTCCCGCAGTTATGCTGTCATTTAATGTATCTATTTCAACTGGCTTAGAAACCTCAACATCTTCTCCTGAAGATTTAACGCTGTCTATTAAAACGCAATTATTCGGGGCTATTTGTGCAAACGAAACCTCAAAACAAATAAAAATCAGAAATACTAACTTTTTCATAACATTAAATTTCCGTTATCATCCTATCGAATTCTTCAACTGTTACAGCTGGGGCGGTTTTGAAAGATATATTCGTCAACTTTGCTAAAGCAATTGAAGCCTTCATCGTCTCATTATTCCCGGGAAATTCAGCAATTATCACGAGATCAACTTCACCAAGCAAAGCATAAATCTCTTTAACCTTTCCACCAAACTTCTCAATTAGCTTGTTTGCCTCAACAGTTCTTTCCGGCGACATCCCTTTGATTGCCTCATGTGAGTATTTTCCAAAGAGAAAGTAAGTTGCCATTTTTATCTCCTTTTTTAGATAGTTTAACTATTTCTAGCGATATTTCCAAGGGTTTCCTCTTTTTGTCTTTAATTGATTTTTAAGCGCTTTTGGGTTAAATTTATTATAAAGTTTTTAAAAAATAACTTGAGGCGAGAAACGAGCTATGCCAATAATGGCTAAAATGAGAGATAATCTACCTGCAATCCTTTTGTCGCTTGTAATACTTTTCTTACTGACCATCATTCTTGACTGGGGAATGGACATAACCGGAAGACATCGCGAGGAAAGCTACCGCGAGCCTATGGGAATAGTTAACGGCGAGGAAATAACATATCAGGAATTCAATCAAGCACTTGAAATGGAAATTGAAAACTTCAAACAACGAACAGGCAACGACCCAGACGATTTTATGCTCGAACAATTTCGTAATCAGGTCTGGGAACAACTTGTCACAAGAAAACTCATCGAACAGGAATTAAAAAGGCTTGGCATAACTGTAACCAATGAGGAAATTACAGATTGGGTTTTAAACTCACCTGAAACACTCCCAGAACCTGTCCGAAGAAATTTCGTTGATTCACTTGGTAACATAGATAGAGCACTTTTAGAAAGGGCTTTGAAGTCAACAACGCCACAAGCAAGACAGTTTTGGCTTGAGGTTGAAAAATTTTTAAGAGCGCAAAAATTAACCGAAAAACTTCAAAGCAGACTTATTGCAAGCATTCGAGTTAGCGAAGGTGAAATAAAAGAAAGATTCGAAAAGCAAAATACAAAATACGATATAAAATATGTAGCACTTGACCCAAACAAGTTTGCGAAAGAAATAAGCGAACCAACGGAGGAAGAGATAAAAGAATATTACCGCAATAATCAAGACGAATTTAGAATTCAAGAGACGAGAAGATTGAGATATGTTGTCTTTTCTGACGCTCCTTCATCTGAAGATACCGCCTCAGTGGTAAGAGAACTTGAAAACTTCAAACAGCAAGCATTGCAAGGCGTTAACTTTCTCGAACTCGTAAAAAATTATTCCGAAATCCCTTACACTGATGCGTTTTTCAAACATGGTGAACTTTTGCCTGAGATCGAAGAGGCGATATGGGATAAAAAAATTGGGGAAATCATCGGTCCGGTTAAGGCAAGTGATGGTTTCCATCTTATAAAAATAATCGACGAACGCAAAGGGACAGATGTATTTGTAAGGGCAAGCCATATACTTGTTCCTTTTGGTCGTGACACAGCGGAAGCATATGAACTTGCGAAAGAAATTCTCAGCCTTGCAAAGAAAGGAGAAGATTTCGCAAAACTTGCGGGAACATTTTCACTTGATCAATCAACTGCTCGCAAGGGTGGAGACCTTGGCTGGTTTGGAAGAGGTAGAATGGTGAAGGAATTTGAAGATGCATGTTTCAAAGCTAAACCGGGTGAAATCGTTGGTCCTGTTAAAACTCAATATGGGTTCCATATAATTAAAGTCGTCGCAAAAGATAACAGAGAACTTAAAATTGCAAATCTTAAATTAAGTGTTAGAGCAAGTTCCGAAACGATCGAATCGCAAAGAAAACGCGCTGAAGATTTTAGCCATACTGTAAGCGGTAAAAATTTCGTTCAAGAAGCATCCGCACTTGGACTTGAAATTAAAACAACTCCACCGTTCACAAATGGTTCTCCAATACCTGGAATTGGTGTGAACAAATCCATTTCCGACTGGGCGTTTTCAAATAAGCTTGGAAGCATAAGTCCAGTTTTCAAAATCAAAGGTGGATTCGCAGTTTTCACGATAACCGAAATAAAAGAAGCTGGAATAAGACCTCTTGAAGAGGTTAAAGAAACGATCAAAACGAGAATAAGAAGAGAAAAACTTAAAAATAAGGCTTACGAATATCTTTCGAACTTAAGACAGAAATTAAATGATAATCTCGATGAGATATCTAAGCTTGATTCAACACTTGAGGTAAAAACGGCGAGTGGATTCACCATCTCCGCCGGGATTCCTGGGATTGGATATGATGAAAATGTTTTTGGTAAACTCATCAACCTGAAAATAAATCAAATCTCTGAGTCGATAAAAGGAAATTCCCAGATTTACCTTATTCAACTTGTGAATAAAACTCCTTTTGATTCGACGCTTTACAAATCTCAATATCAAACCTTGAAAGAGCAAATTTACAACGAGAAAAAAAACAATCTATTCTTCACCTGGATTGATAACCTGAAAAAGAACGCAAAGATTGTAGACAATCGAGCGCTGTATTTTGAGTATTAAAAACACCCGACTAAATTTTTATGCGAGTTAAAATTTTAATTTTGTTGCTTTTTTTGAGTTTCGACGCTTCGATTTCGCAATCGAGAAAAATGGTTGGGCTAAACCTTAACTATATTTTATCTGCTTTTGTCTATCCGAATGTGATATCAAGTGATAGAGGTTTGCGCGAACTTTCAAATGAAGTTAACAGCTGGATTGGCTTCTCGGGCGACTTCAGAGGCGAAATAGCAGAAGGATATCTAGTTGGATTATCTGCTGAAATTGTGAATAAAAAAGTTTCAGATGTTTTATTAGTTCGAGGAATTTCCGGACAAACCGTTAGGATACCTGTTGAAGATAGATACATAATCTATATCGCGGAGTTGAGTGCTTTTTTCATCGCTCCGTTTAGTTCACAAAAGTTAAATATCTACATCGGAGGTGGAGTTGGAGCTTACAAAGGGAAATTTGAAAAGTCAATTTTGAATGCCAAAAGCGAAATACAGCGCTCGCCAGTTAACATTGGAATTCATGTTATTTCAGGTGTGCAGTATAATTTTGAAAAAAATCTAAGTTTAAGAGGTGAATTAAAATTCAGAGACCCGATTGTCGAAGTCGAAAGTAGGTTTAAAGATGCTCTGATAGAATACAATGGCTATATATTTCAAATCGCTCCAACGCAATTTAGAACAAGGATTAACTTCGATACGATGACCTTTATGCTTGGTCTTGTTTTCTCATTTTAAAAATCAATAAAGTTCACTTATGACGACCTATGCAGAACAAAAAAAGATGATCGAGAAATTACAGCGGATTTCATATCGATTGAAAGGAAGGGATAAGTATGATTTCGAAATGTTTTTGAAGCGACATAAAGATGACGAAGATCTTGATTCTCTTTCGATGAAGCGACTTCGTGAGATTTATGAGAAATATGTCGTAAAGAAAGAAAAGTGAAATTTTATGATAGGGTTAATTGGAATTGGGGTGATCGTTTTGATCACCATTTTTGCCATCTTTTACGGATATGGTTTGATTTTAAAACAAGAAAGAGGTAGAGAGCCCAACTCTTTAAAGGCGAAATGCACGCTTTGTGGAAGAGCATTTGAAAAAGATAACCTAGTCGAAAGAGCAATAGGGATAGAAAAACTTTATTACTTCTGTGGGGACTGCATCCAAAATTTGCATGCTGATTACTTAAAGACATCAAAACAAAATTGAAATAGAAAAATGCTACTTTGCGAATTCAGCATGACCCCGATAGGTGTAGGTGAAAGCGTAAGCAGGTACGTTGCAAAATGCATTGACATAGTTGATAAAAGCGGACTTGAATACAAATTAACACCGATGGGCACGATAATAGAGGGCGAATGGGATGATGTATTCAACACAATTAAAAAATGTTTCGAAGCACTTAAAGAAAATTGCAATCGAATATCAATAACAATCAAGGTTGATTACAGAAAGGGTAGAGTTGGAGCGCTCGAAAGCAAAGTTAAAAGTGTAGAGGAAAAACTCGGCCGTAGCGTTAAGAAAGGTTAATCTCTTTCGTTTTTAAATCTTTTCAAAATCGCATATGGTATCACTATAACATAAGCGATGAACAAAATTATAGGCGCAAGCGTGACAGCGATAAAACTATCAACATCTCCTACAGCCATTAGGTAGTAGCCAATTAAAATTAGAACGAAGCCAATTGCAAGTATGACAAAATTTTGCTTTGAAAAAGGAATTACGTTCTTCTGGAAAAGCGATTTCCTCTTCTCTTTCTTCGCCATCGTGCAGAAAGTTTTGTTCTTAAATTTTTTATAAGATAAAAAAAGAAATTTTGTTTTGCAAAAATGAAGGCTAAAATTTTAATCATCACCCTAATCTTATTTTTTCTCTCCTGCGACCATGGACTTAAACCATCGGAGCGAGAAATCTTACCAGAATATGAAGAGCCGGGGTTTGGTGGGACAGTATATTTCAAGGGAGGTTGGCCGGATTCGATTTACGATTTAAGGGTCGTCGCATTCAGAAAGTATCCACCGCAGGATATAATAAACGAAGTTTTACAAGGGAAAGCAAAATTTAGTGAAACACTTCCACAAAGAGTTGACTCAACAAAATATGAAGTTCCTGCGGACACTGGCAAGTGGGAATATGTAGTTGTAGCTCTTCGATACGGCTCAAACATTTACTCCGATTGGAAAGCTGTTGGAGTTTACGACACAACGCCAGGGGATACAATCCCAACCCCAATTTACATTCCATATGGAAAATTTCTAAAAGGGATCAATATAACTTGCGACTTTGATAACCCACCACCACAACCGTTCAAACTTGCTGAAATTCTCGGCTTTCTTCTTACAAACAAAAAGTTTTAAAAGATATGAAAATCTTCATTTTCCTAATTTTAATTTTTTCACAACTCATTGCCCAAGAAAAAAGAACTGGAACTTTAACGGGGACAGTGATCGATTCAGAAACAAAGCAACCTCTTTTTGGCGTGAATGTCATAGTTGAAAATACATTCTTTGGCTCGGCTACCGACTCAAAGGGCAGATTCACGATTAAAGAAATCCCTGCTGGAAAGTATAGCGTAAAATTTTCTGCGATAGGATATGAACAAAGGAAAGTTGAAATTGTGATCTCGCCATCTCAAGAGACGAATATAACAGTTGAAATGAAATCGACAGCATACATTGTTGAACCAGTTATAGTAACTGCGACAAGACGAGAAAGGATATTGAGTGAAATTCCAGTTAGCACTTACGCGGTTGAGTCAGAATTAATTTCAAGTAGAAATAATCTTCAAGTCGACGACATTCTTAGATATGTCCCCGGGGTTAATATGATTCAATCTCAAGTTAACATCCGCGGTTCAAGTGGATATAGTCGCGGGACTGGGACAAGGGTTTTATTTCTTTTCGATGGGATACCTTTTTTAACTAGCGACGCTGGTGAGATAGTTTGGGAAGCGATTCCGGTTTGGCAAATTGATAGGGTTGAAATTGTAAAAGGCGCTGGCTCTGCTCTCTATGGTTCAAATGCTATTGGTGGAGTTATAAATGTGATCATAAAAGAAACATCGCCGACGAAAAACTTTAGATTCAGAACATACCTCGGAGTTTATGATAAACCTTATTACCCAGAGTGGAGATGGTCGGACAGAACCAGATTTTATTATGGTGGATTTGCCTCATTCAATGGAACTATCGGAAAAGTTGGCACATTGATTCAAATCCAAAGGGGGGTTGACGAAGGATATAAACAAAATCAAAATTATCATCGCTGGAATATATTCACAAAGTTTAGATTTAATCCCTCCGCACAGTCAACATTTGACTTCGTGTTTAATTATGTTCCCCAAAAAAATGAAACATTCTTTTATTGGAAAAATTTAAATAACGCTTTAATTCCGAGGGAACAAGATATCGGAGCTATGGTCAAATCTGATAGATTCAATACATTTGCACAATACAAAAGAATTTTGACCCCAAAACTTTTCTATATTCTTCGCATTGGCTTCTTTAGAAACAAATGGCACGACAACGGAACTCCGCAAAATAGAAGCACTGCAGGATTGACAAATACAGAAATTCAGGTGAACTATCAAATCAGCGATAAACATTATTTAATTTTTGGCGTGGATGGAACATACAATATAGTTAATTCATCTTTATTCGGGAAACGAAATTCTCATTCGCTTGCCTTTTATCTTCAGGATGAGTTCAAAGTTTCTGAAAGGCTTAACATAACCTATGGTATGAGAAGCGATTTATATAAACTCGATACATTGAAATACGTTGGACAAGTAAATCCAAAATTTAGCACAATTTATAAAATTAGCCAACCATTGAATCTAAGGGCCTCCTTAGGCACTGGATTTAGGGCGCCCGCGATAAGTGAGGCGTTTACAAGCACAACCGCTGCTGGTGTAACTGTAAAACCAAATCCATCTTTAAAGCCTGAACGAGCCATATCTTTTGAAATTGGTTCACGATTTACTTCTCCGATTTTATCTGCAGACCTTGCGATTTTCTGGAATCATTACTTTAACTTGATTGAGCCAGTTTTCGATGTGGACGGGAAGATTTTTTTCAAAAATGTAGTCGAGGCAAGAATACAGGGATTTGAAATCGGTGTGAATTTCGCTCCATTAAACTTAATCAATTTTTCACTTGGCTACACTTATCTTCATCCGTGGGACTTAGGAGAGAATGCGATTTTGAAATACAGAGCAAAACATATTTTTTACGCAAACTCAAGCGTTGCTTACAAATTCCTGTTTTCAGGCATTGATTTTAGATTTATAAGCAAATATGAAAAAATCGATGAGCTGTTGGAGCTCGTCGTTCCCGATGCGGAAGCAAGAGTTCCGATTTATGTCGTAGATGCGAGGCTTGGTTTGAACTTTAGAAGTTTCAAGGTATTTTTCAATGTGAACAATTTATTGCAATATAACTATGTCGAGATCGCAGGCAATCTCGCTCCAATAAGGAATTTCAATTTATCGGTTGAATACGAGTTATAACCCAAGTGGACTTAAACAGTTATAATTTTTTCGGTCAATTTCTTTGTGAATATCGGTTTTCCATAGAAATCGACATCAACAATTACTGTATCGCCATTCATAAATTCACCTGCGAGAATTTTTTGAGCAAGTTCGTCAAGGATATACTTTTGTATCGCTCTTCTTAGAGGTCTTGCACCAAAAGTCGGGTCATAACCAATCTCCGCGAGCCAAACTCGCGCCTTATCAGTCAGCTCAATTTTCATGTTATTCTTTTCAAGACGTTTGTTAACTTGCTCTATTTGCAGGTCAACTATCTTGAGGATATCGCTTTTTGTCAACGGTTTGAAGAAGATTATCTCATCGATTCGGTTCAAAAATTCGGGTCTTATAGTTTGTCTTAAAATTTGCATAAGTTCGTTTCGCAGTTCTTCCATGATTTTATCTCTGTTTTCATCTGTCATATGAGCCATTTTTTCTTGAATTAGGTGAGAGCCGATGTTTGATGTCATAATTATGATCGTATTCTTGAAATTGACGACATGACCTTTGCTATCGGTAAGACGCCCATCTTCAAGGACCTGAAGTAAGATATTAAAGACCTCTGGATGGGCTTTTTCAATTTCATCGAGCAAGACAACTGAATAAGGTTTTCTTCTCACAGCTTCTGTTAACTGTCCACCTTCCTCGTAGCCTACATATCCGGGCGGTGCACCAATTAACCGCGACACAGAGAATCTTTCCATATACTCCGACATATCAATTCTTATCATCGCGTTTTCATCGTTAAAGAGAAGCTCTGCAAGCGCTTTAGCAAGTTCAGTTTTACCAACGCCGGTGCTTCCAATAAACAAGAATGAACCGATTGGTCTTCTTTCATCCTGAAGCCCAGCTCTTGCCCTTCGTATGGCATCGCTTACAGCTTTGACAGCCTCTTCTTGATCGACTATTCTTTTATGCAATCTTTCTTCCATGTTAAGAAGTTTTGTTCTCTCGCTTTCGAGCATTCTTTGAACTGGGATGCCTGTCCATTTGGAGACGATTTCAGCAATATCTTCTGCGTCGACCTCTTCTTTAAGCATCCTCAAATTCTTTTGAACCTCTGCAAGTTTTTGCGTAGTCTCCTTTAACTTCATCTCAAGCGAATGAATCACACCATATCTTAACTCCGCAACCCTTGCATAATCACCTTCCCTTTCGGATTTCTCTGCTTCGATTTTCGCTTTTTCGATTTGCTCTTTCATTTCGCGAATTGATTTGATAAGCTCTTTTTCAGTTTGCCAATGTGCCCTCAAACGATCTCTTTCCTCTCGCAATGATGTCAATTCTTGCTCGATTTCTTCAAGTTTTTTCTGCGTAGCTTTTTTATCGATCTCAGCGGCGTAGTTTGAAGTTAATTCACGTTTTACCGCTTCACGCTCTATCTCAAGTTGCTTTATCTTTCTTTCAAGTTCATCGAGTTCCTCAGGCATAGAATCAATTTCGATTCTCAACTTCGAAGCAGCTTCATCGATTAAATCGATCGCTTTATCCGGAAGATATCTATCCGTTATATATCTATGGCTTAGTTGCGCAGCGGCGACAATTGCTGCGTCTGTAATTCTAACACCGTGATGAACTTCGTATTTTTCTTTTAAACCGCGCAAAATTGAAATCGTATCCTCGACAGATGGTTCCTCTACAAGGATCGGTTGAAATCTTCTTTCTAGAGCTGGGTCTTTTTCGATATGTTTTCTATATTCATCGATAGTCGTCGCCCCGATCGCATGAAGTTCACCTCTGGCAAGAGCAGGTTTCAACATATTTGCAGCATCAACAGCGCCTTCCGCAGCGCCGGCTCCAACGATTGTATGAAGTTCATCTATGAAAAGAATTATTTCGCCATTTGATTCTTGAATCTCGCGAAGTACAGCCTTAAGCCTATCCTCAAATTCACCGCGATATTTCGTCCCAGCGATCAATGCACCGATATCAAGAGCGAAAATTCTTTTATTTTTTAAAGGCTCCGGGACATCAGCTTGCACAATTCTATGCGCAATCCCCTCAACAATCGCGGTTTTACCGACCCCGGGTTCACCAATTAACACCGGGTTATTTTTCGTTCTTCTTGAAAGAACTTGCATAACCCTTCGTATCTCCTCATCCCTACCGATGACGGGATCAAGTTTACCAAGTCGAGCAAGTTCGGTTAAATCCCTTCCATATTTTTGAAGCGCTTGATACTTATCCTCTGGATTTTGATCTGTTACTCTTTGAGAGCCTCTGATCTCGCGCATTACTTTTAAAATCGAATCTTTCGTAATTCCCTGCTCTGCAAGAATTCTCCCAGCATCATTGTTTCTATTTTCAGAAAGCGCAATTAATAAATGTTCAACGCTTATGTATTCATCTTTTAACTGATTCGCCTCTCTCAAAGCATCATCAAAAACTTTCATCAAACCTTGAGAAATATATTGATTTCCAAGTCCAGCACCTCGAACTTGCGGAAATCTTTTTGTAGAGTCGTTCAACCTATTTTTAATGTATTGAATGTTCCCGCCAATTTTTTTTATGATCGAATTTACAAGCCCAGTTTCGTCATCGACCAATGCAAGCAACAAATGTTCAGGTTCAATTGCTTGATGATTTCTCTCAGCTGCTATTTGCATCGCTTTTTGAATCGCATCTTGCGATTTTATCGTAAATTTATTCCAGTTCATAAAGTATTTACCTCCAATGTTTTAATTTTTCGACAAAAAAAGGCGAGGCAGAAACCTCGCCAAAGCAAAAAGGTGCTTTTTAATTTTGAACCTTAATTCTTTTCTTTCTTATCCTTGTCATCGACAATTTCATAATCAGCATCTTTGACATCTTTCTTAGTCTCAGATTCTTGCGAGCCACTGGTAGTGTAACCAGTTCCATACGTTGTTCCAGCGTTTGCATGTTGATATAGATAGTTTGAAGCTTCGTTCCATGCGCGAGTTAAATCGTCCATACCAGCACGAATGTCAGCTATAGGTGCACCGGTTTTGATCAAATCTTCAAGTTTGTTTGCTTTCATTTCAACCTTGCTTCTCAAATCGGATGGAAGCTTATCCCCAATTTCTCTAAGTTGTTTGCGCGTCATGTAAACAAGGTTATCCGCTTGATTTCTAAGTTCGGCTTCTTCATGCTTCTTTCTGTCTTCTTCTGCATGTTCCTGGGCCTCACGTTTCATTCTTTCGATCTCCTCCTTCGTCAATCCGCTTGAAGCTATTATCCTGATGCTCTGCTCCTTACCTGTTGCTTTATCCCTTGCAGTTACATGCAAAATTCCATTCGCATCGATATCAAACGTAACTTCAATCTGCGGGACTCCGCGTGGCGCAGGCGGTATTCCATCGAGTATAAATCTTCCAAGCGTTCTATTATCCTTAGCCATCGGCCTCTCTCCCTGCAAAACGTGAATCTCGACCGAAGTTTGGTTATCCGCTGCTGTTGTGAATATCTCCGTCTTTCTTGTCGGAATCGTTGTGTTAGCAGGTATTAAAACTGTCATAACACCGCCAAGTGTCTCAACCCCAAGCGAAAGTGGAGTGACATCGAGCAAGAGAATATCTTTCTCTTCACCAGCGAGGACAGCAGCTTGGATCGCAGCGCCAATTGCAACAGCTTCATCTGGATTGACACTTCTGTTCAGTTCTCTCTTGAAGAAATCACGAACGATTTGCTGAACTTTTGGAATTCTTGTTGAACCGCCAACAAGGATGACCTCATCAATATCTTCAACCCTCATCTTTGCCCTTCTCAGCGCTTCCTCGCATGGCGGGATAAGCTTCTGAAGCAGATCATCTATCAATGCCTCAAACTTCGCTCTTGTCAAAGTCATCTGCAGATGCTTTGGACCTGTACTTGTCGCTGTGATAAATGGAAGATTTATCTCTGTCTCAAGTCTACTTGAAAGTTCAATTTTTGCTCTCTCTGCCGCTTCCTTTAACCTTTGCAAAGCGATCGGATCTTTTCTCAAATCAACCCCTTCCTGATTCAAGAATTCCTCCGCTATCCAATCGATAATCCTCTGATCAAAGTCATCTCCCCCGAGATGGGTATCTCCACTTGTTCCTTTGACTTCAAAAACACCTTCACCGATTTCAAGGATCGAAATATCAAATGTTCCACCACCCAAATCAAACACAGCTATTTTCATTTGCTTACCTCTTTTGTCAAGACCGAACGCAAGCGCAGCAGCGGTTGGCTCATTGATTATTCTCCTAACATTTAAACCCGCAATCTCTCCCGCTTCCTTCGTCGCCTGACGCTGTGCATCGTTGAAGTATGCAGGAACAGTTATAACAGCATCGGTTATCTTTTCACCAAGATAAGCTTCAGCATCTTGTTTCAATTTTTGCAAAATCATCGCGGAAATTTCCGGCGGCGAATAAATTCTATCTCCAATTTGAACTCGCGCTGTATCGCTTGGTCCATGAACAACTTTATATGGAACTCTCCTTGCTTCCTCAACCACCTCATAATAAAACCTTCCCATAAATCTCTTTATCGAATAAATCGTATTCTCAGGGTTTGTAATAGCCTGTCTCTTTGCCGGATGACCAACAAGTCGTTCGCCAGTTTTTGTAAACGCTACAACAGATGGAAGCGTCTTTGGACCTTCAGAAGTTGGAATAACCACAACATCGTTACCCATTTTTACTGCAACGACGGAGTTTGTCGTTCCAAGATCGATTCCAACAATTTTTCCCATGTTTTTTCACCTCGTTATGTTTTAGTTTTCAGAAAAACAAAAGATTTCTGTAAATTTAAAATGCAAAGCTTGTGCCAGAAAAAATTATTAAAAATCAAAACATTTTAATAATCTCTCAGCGTTGATTTCAACCCTAAAATTGCAAAGATTTCAGAAAATTAAGAATTTTTGACCGATGAAAGTCAAAGCGACCGAAGAGAATATAAAACTTGCAGGTTCGATTATAAAAAAAGGAGGGCTTGTTGCATTTCCGACGGAAACCGTCTACGGGCTTGGCGCAAATGCTTTAAATCCCTATGCTGTTGCAAAAATTTTCGAGGTCAAAAATCGTCCAACTTTTGACCCTTTGATAGTTCACATCTCAAAAATCGAATGGCTTGAAAAATTAACAAAAGAAATTGACGAAAGGGCTTTTAAATTAATTGAAAAATTTTGGCCCGGACCTTTGACTCTCGTTTTGCCAAAATCTCAAATCGTTCCAGACATCGTCACCGCTGGACTTCCAACAGTTGCTATAAGAATGCCATCACATCCTGTTGCCCTTGCTTTGATCGAAAGCTCCGAAACCCCGATTTCTGCCCCAAGCGCTAATCGATTTGGATACATAAGTCCAACGACAGCTGAACATGTGGAAAAACAACTTGGCGACAAAATTGATTTAATTATGGATGGAGGAAGATGTCCAATAGGAGTTGAATCGACTGTACTTTCTCTAATTGATGATGAACCTGCTATTTTAAGACCCGGTGGTCTTCCCGTTGAAGAAATCGAAAAAGTTATGGGCAAGGTAAAAATTCAAACGAAATCTGAGAAACCACTTTCGCCCGGACAACTTCCGAAACATTATTCGCCGAGGACACCCGTAAAAATTTTTAAATCTCTAGACGAGATAAAAGGAAACGAAAACCTCGGAATTTTGCTCTTCAAAAAATTAGATGTTGATATAAAAGCTAAACACATTGAGATTTTGTCTGAAACTGGAAATTTGGTTGAAGCTGCTGGAAATTTGTTCTCTGCTCTTCATCGTCTTGATGAGGCTAATGTTGATATAATTTACGCGCAAGGAGTTCCTGAGGTTGGTCTCGGTCTTGCAATTATGGATAGATTAAGGAAAGCATCTGGAGAAAAATTTTAAATTTGCATTTTTTGAGTTCGTTAATTATATTTATCATTGAATTGAAGCGGAGCCGTGGTGCAATTGGTTAGCACGCCAGCCTGTCACGCTGGAAGTTGCGGGTTCGAGCCCCGTCGGCTCCGCAAATTTATTTTTAATCCCTCTTCGAATTCCTCCCTTGAAAAATTTCAACTGTTAACTTTATGTGTTTTCTAATCGCAAAATAAAATCCAAGCAAACCATTCATCAAATATCCAACCCCGTGCGTTAAAACTGCGTATCCAAGTGCAATTTCATGCTTGATGCTATAAAGCCCAACAAGCGTCCCAGTTATAAAAGAATGATAACTCCCAACTCCACCGGGTGTAGGAATTATAAAGCCAACCGTTGAAACAACAAATATCACAAGCGCAGTGAAAAAACCAATTTTAGATCTATCAATATCAAATGCGAAAAGAGCGAAATATGCAGCAAGAATATAACACATGTAAATCGAAAAACTTAAAAAAATCACCTGTCCATAAACACCCCGATGCCTTAATGCCTCAAATCCAGAAATAAATGATTTAAAAATGCCATCAAACCTTTCCGCAAGTTTGCGGCTGAAAATTTTAAGAAATCCACTGAATATCCCAGCAAACTTTTCCCCCCAGATTAAAAGGACGAAAATTAAAACTAAGATAATTCCTATTATCAAAGCGGTCACCAATGCAACTTCTCCAAGCCAAGGGTAATGCCTTTCGAAAATCTTCCTATTCCATAACATCGCAACTCCGAAAAAGAAAAGAGAGAAAATTATATCAATAATCCTCTCGAGAAAAACGCTCGCAAGAGTTGACGCTCTTGAGATTTTTTCATCATTACTTAATGTGTAGGCTTTCATTATCTCACCAACCCTGGGGAAGATGTTGTTTACGAAATAACCTATCATCGTTGCTTCAAAAAAATGGACAAGTGAAGAATTTGATTTAATCGGCTTCAAAAGATATTTCCATCTCAATGCTCTGAAAAGATTTGAAAACAACAAAATAAAAAGAGTCAAAATAATGTAAAGATAATCCACCTCAAAAAAAACGTTAAGAAATATCTTCCAATCGATCCCCTTAAAAGCAAGATAAAGGAATAAACCAGCTATGATAACTCCAATGATGAATCTGAGGAAAAATTTAGGATTAAACATTAATCTCCATGGTTTATTTTATCTCAAATCAACGACCTTAACATCTGACGGGATCGAAAACTTAAAGATGCCATCGTCGATGCCCGAATTTATCTTGATGCTTTTAACACTGTATGTTGTTACAGTCCCATTGACATCAATTATCTCAACTCTTATGATTTGCAAATCGCTATCGCTTACCCAAATCTTTGCGGATTCAATTGTGGTGTCTTCACTTTTTGGGGTGAGTTTTAAAACATAAACTTTTCCCCTGTTGCCTTGCTCAACTTTTAAAATTACAGGGATATATTCATCCGAAATTGAAAGCAAAAATTTATCTGGGGAAACGCTACCTCTATCTTCTTTGAAATTATCTATTATCACTTGCTTATTAACTTTCGAATAAAGCCAACTTGTGGTCCCATCCGTCACTATAGTTTGTTGTTCGGTTTCAATTCGATATTTGTTTTTCTTTTTGAAGTAAAGCGTGCCCGAAAAACTTTGCTCAAACTTTGAAACACCATATCTAACCGTCTGCTCAAATTTTATTACCACATCATTAATCCCAGCGTATCTGTTTTTCAAACGCTCAACAAGCTCCTTCCCAGTTTGAGCAGATATCGATTCTAAAAGAAAAAACAACGCTAAAAATATCTTAAGATAAATCATGAACGAACGATTTCATTTGTTTTTGATTTGTTTCAAAAGTTCCTCAAGTTCAATTTCACTTTCGATCAAAACTTCTCTTGCTTTATTTCCCTCAACTGGTGGCTCAACGATTCCCTCTCTTTCAAGTTGGTCCATTATCCTCGCTGCCCTTGCATAACCAATTTTTAACTTTCTCTGAAGCAAAGATGTAGACGCCTGACGATATCTCACGACAATTCTCGCCGCTTCCTCAAATAGCTCGTCAAATTCGGTGCCTGCGTTAATTTCGATTTTTTGTTTTTCCATAACCGATGGAAGTTTATACGGCTCATCAAATCCGGGTTGTTCAGCTATGTGGTCAATTATTCTTTCAATCTCCTCAGATGAAACAAAGGCATTTTGAATTCTTATTGGCTTTGTAGCTCCAGCTGGAAAATAAAGCATATCGCCACTTCCAATCAATTGTTCTGCGCCGTTCATATCAAGGATGGTTCTTGAATCAACTTTCGACGCAACTTGATAAGCGATCCTCGTTGGGAAGTTAGCCTTTATCAATCCAGTTATGACATCAACCGAGGGTCTTTGCGTTGCGATGACAAGATGAATTCCAACTCCTCTCGCAAGTTGAGCCAGGCGGGTGATCGGACCTTCAACATCATTTAAGGCGACAAGCATCAAATCCGCAAGTTCATCAACGATTACAACTATATAAGGCAGTTCAGAATCATTCACATCAATATTTTTTATCCGACCTTGCCTGATTCGCTCATTGTATTCTTGGATATTTCTAACACCAGCCCTTGAAAATTTATCATATCTCTCACTCATCTCTAATACAAGACTTTTCAAAGCAAGAACTGCATTTTCAGGCGTTGTTATTATTTCCTCATCGACATCAGGACAGATCGCAAGATAATGATTTATAAGTTTGCGATAGTTCACAAGTTCAACCTTTTTTGGATCAATGATCACAAATTTAATTTCAGATGGACGAAGTTTATAAAGTAAACTCACAATTATCGTATTTATTCCAACGCTTTTCCCTGAGCCGGTAGCTCCGCCAATTAAAAGGTGGGGCATTCTCACAAGGTCATCACAATATATCTCGCCAGTTATCGTTTTACCCATCGCGATCGGAAGGACGCCGTTAAAATTTTTAAACTCAGGCGAGTCTATAACAGTTCTTATTCTAACTATTGCAGGCTTTCGATTTGGAATTTCAATCCCCACCGTTCCTTTGCCAGGCATTGGGGCGATCACCCTTATACCTGGAGCGGACAAAGCAAGCGCGATATCATCAGCAAGCGAAACGATCTCTCTTACTTTAACATCCGCAGCCGGAACAATTTCATAAAGCGTCACAACAGGTCCGGGAGTTATACTTATTTTTTCAATTTCAATGTCAAAGTTTGCAAGTTTATTTCTTAAAAGCTCCGCATTAGTATTTAATTCATCTTCATCCGCCACTGATTCATCTTCACCTGGTTCAAGCAAATCAATAGGTGGAAGTTTAAAATCAATTTTCTTTTTAACTTGCTGATTTTTTACCCCGCTCTTCGCAACATCAATCGTTTCCCTTTCAATTTCTTCTTTCTTTTCTTTTCCCCTCTCAATGGTCTTTATATCCACTTGCGGGACAATAACTTCTGGCTGTTTCTGAACGAGCTTTTGCTCCTGCTTTAAAACTTTAACCTTCTGCGACCTTCGCTTAAATCTATCCAAAAAGTTTAAAATTTTGTCCTCAAAACTCATAGCGATATCATAAAATCTTAACCCTGCGATAAAGCCGATGAAAATCAAAAATGACATAAGAACAAGGAAAACGCTCCCAATCTCACCAAAAAGTTTTATTGATACATCAGCGACATATAAACCAATCATACCACAGATTTCATCGCTAAACTTTTCCGTCCCCAAAATTAATTTCAAATTCCCAAGCAGTATAGAAAGAAGAAAAGAAAAAATCAAAACATAAAAAGTTAACTTAAAAAGCCCCCTCCCAAGTTTGTTCAGAAACAATGCTATGCCCCAAAATATAAAAAGCAAACCAAGAAGGATCGATGCATATCCAAAGGTATAGTTCAAAAAAATGTATGAAATTTTAGCCCCAATAAATCCAAGCCAGTTGTGTGTCCTCTCAAGTTTCTGACGAACCTGCTCGTCCCCAGTTAAAATTTTACCCAATTCAGAAAAAGAAACGAGATTTGCTTCATCCTTAGGACTATATGAAACAATGCTTAAAATCAGAACCAAGCCAAAAATAAGAATTAGAATTGAAATGCCAAATCTGTATCGTGTGATGAAATTTCCCTCTTTTGTCGGATTTTTCCTTCTCTTCGTGTAATCGATATTTTTTATCTGTGAAGCCATCTCGCTGAAAATTTTGACGAGTTTAAACTCAAGCAAAAATTACTCAAAAAACTTAATTAATACAACATTAATCTTCACTAAGCGAGTTAAGTATGTTGATATAGCTTAAATATCTTCTTTTGTCAATTTTCCTTCGGTGAACCGCGTCTTTAACTGCGCAATCTGGCTCGTGTGTATGAGTGCAATTTGAAAACTTACATTGCTCGATAAATTCCCTAAGCTCGGGGAAGTAAAAACCAAGTTGACTTTCCCCTATTCCAGCCAAACCAAACTCCTTCATCCCCGGTGTATCCGCAATAAATCCGCCAAAAGAAAGTTTATGAAGCTCTGTATGTGTGGTCGTGTGTCTTCCTTTACCGGTTTTTTCGCTTACCTCTGTAGTTCTCACATTTAAATTCGGCTCGATCGCATTTATCAGAGCAGATTTTCCAACACCTGATTGTCCAACGAAAACACTTGTTTTATCCTTCAATATCTCCTTTAACTCATCAACTCCTTCACCAGTAACCGCACTTGTCTTTATTATTTCATAGCCGATTTTCTTCCCATAAACCTTTATAAAATCATTCACCTCTTTCCAATCCTCAATCAGGTCGATTTTATTTATGCAAATTATTGGTTTTATATTATTTCTTTCGCTCGCAACGAGCAATCTATCAACGAATCCCCACGGAACATGTGGCATATTAAATGATGTAACGACGATCGCCTGATCGATATTCGAGACTATAACATGCTCAAGCGTTCGCTTACCAACCGCCCTCCTATAAAGTTTATTAAACCTTTCAAGGACCTCCTCAATTACGCCTGTCCCGTCTTCGAGAATTCCGACCCTCACATTATCTCCTGCTACAACTGGACTTGTGCTCACCTTGTCCTGTAAACGCATTTTCCCTCTCAACTTGCACTTTACTACATCATCCCCAACCTGAACATTAAAAAAGGTTCCATAAGCACTTATAACCTTTCCAACTACTAAATCCTCAACCTTCATACATCAACGTTTTTTTCTAAAAGATAAGATAAGCTCCTCACTTTTCAAAATTTGCCTCCTTCATCTTTTTATAACCCAACACCGCTGTTTCAAAATTACATACTTTTTTCTGTAAAAATTACAAAAATTAAGGCTTAATTGGTTACAGGCTATTATTCGAATAATAACTGATTGTAATTCAATAGTTTAAAAACTTAAGAATATTTAAAAATTATTGGCACATATATTGATGCAAAAAAGTGGAAAGAAAAATAAAAGATAAATCAAAAAATGCTCAAAAAAACACTCAAAACGCTCGTGATTCTAATAGCGATGTCATCGCTTATAGATGCACAAAATCTTCTCTTTCTCGATGGAAATGCTCAAATTAGCACATCAAATGTTGAAGTAAACCTTACGCTTTCTAACAACGATATTGTCTCGGGCATCCAAACAACGCTAAAACTTGATAAACCTTTGCTCAAATTAGACAGTATTTTGGTCCTGCAAAATAATCTTCTGTTTAGATACTATTCTCCTGATAGTGTTACAACAAACATTGTCGTGCTTGCAAATCCAGGACATGAACTTAAGCCAGGTAAAACTGTGATAGCGAAGATAAGATTTAAAGTTTTAACATTTAGCCCTGGTGATAGCGTAATCGTCAGGTTTGAAAATCTGCTTATGATAGCACCTCAAGTTCAGAAACTTAATGCAAGCGCACAAGGGATTGCATTTAAATTTAAAGAGACGAACGAAAGTCGCTTCGAGTTAAAGTTTAACATAAGTTATTCGTCAATTGTAGTTACCCTCGACAATGCCGAAAAAGTAAAAAATCTTAAAATTGAGTTTAAAATCAAAGAAGGTTCAATTATAGATTTCGTCTCATCTATGCCAAGGATCGCCGGCTTTATGAGGCTTGATTATTCGATTCAAAATGAATTTTTAAAGATCAATTTAACCCCGATAAACGATCTTGGTCTTGAACCAGGCAACGGCGAGATTTTCTTCATAACAGGAAAATTCAACAGTGCAAGCGATATCGAAATAGAAAAGCTTGAGGTAACCAATCTAAATGGAAAGATAATCACACCAAACTTTAAATTGATTACAACTGACATTTATCCAACAACTTTCAAACTTGAGCAAAATTATCCCAATCCATTTAATCCAGCAACGACGATAAAATTCACAATTCCAAAAGAAACAAGAGTTCAAATCGCGGTATTCGACATCACGGGAAGGTTGGTGAAAACACTTATTGATGATGCACTGCCAGCGGGTGAACATCTTACAGTTTGGGATGGAACTGATCACAATGGTTTCAAAGTAAGCTCGGGAGTTTATGTATATAGAATGTATGCTGATGGATTCGTAACTTCAAGAAAGATGATGCTTACAAAATAAAAAAGAAATAGCTCTGTTTAAAGGTATGGGTCTGGAAAATAAAATCGGAACACTGGGTCGACATTAAAATAAATTGCTTTGATTTCCTTGATAAGTTTATATTTCATTACCTTCAACCTATCCCACAGGACAATAAGAATAGGTCTTAAAGCCTTTTCTTTTTAAGAAATTGAAATTTGCTTTTGCCCTAAATCCATCGAAAAAGCTCTAAAAAACATTGCTTCCTTTTCATAAGTATTTGGTTCATTATATTGCAAAGCATAAGTAAAAAGATAGTTAAAGTCATCAAAACCTTGAGATACATTTTACAAAATTTTAAAATCCGAATCTTAATCCAAGCAAGATTTGAACAGACGATACTTTCCAATTAACTCTCCTCTTGACATAGCTTAACCCAATATCATACCTTCCACTTGCTAAAACTCTAAATCTCCACAAACTGAGTTCATAACCAATCCCGATAGGTAAACCAAAGCGAGTTGCTTGAGCTTCTATCTTATTACGAAATTCTATAACACCATCAGAAACAACATTGGAGTTATCATCAATCCCTGTGTAACTAGTCTTTAATATATATTCATCTTCACTTAAAAAGCCAATAGATGGTCCAGTCTCAAAATAAAATTTCCCCAAATAAAGTCTAAACGCTGGATTAACAACAAAATAAATGAGTTTTATATCCATATCGACATTAGGTCCATATTCATACTGAATTCCATCATCTTCGGGGGTAGACACCCAGGATCCAAGTATCTTTAGATCTCCATACCTTTCGTCCCTTATAAATAAATTAATGCTCAAGGCGAAATTACTATTCACAAAATATTGAAATCCGATCCCGAAGTTCACACCGCCACCTTTACTGCCTTCAACACTCAATATTTCCCACTGCTTTATCAAATGAAAATTCAAATTACTCCCGATAAACGCGTAAACCCAGTGACGATAAAAATTATTCTCCTCATTTTGTTCATCATACTTGTGAATTTTTCCGAAATCCTTGCTGATCTTTTGCTCCAAAGCCCCTGAAAACGCTAACTTTCCAGCGTAATTATGAAACCCTTCAAATCGTTGTGAAAACGCTTGAGCAAAAAGAAAAATTAAAATCATCAAAATTTTCATTTTAACATGCCCTACATATTTTTAAGGTCAAGAAAGAACAATGCTTACAAAGTAAAAAATAGGCAGGATATAAAACCCGCCCACATCCATTTAAAATCCATACCTTAACCCAAGCAAAAGCTGAGCAGACGATACTTTCCAATCATCTTCTTTTGATTTCCAATCATCTTCTTTTGAGATATTACTCAACCCAATATCATATCTTGCCTCGATGAATACCCTAAACTTCCACAGGCTAAAATCATAACCAACGCCAACCGGCAAACTAAAACGAGCTGACCGAGCGTTTATTTTACCCGAGTCCTCTATAGTTCCACCCTCAATAAAGTTAAAATTTACATCAACCACCCTGTATCCAGCTTTTAGCATATAATCTTCTCTACTTAAAAAGCCAATAGCAGGTCCAGCCTCAAAATAAAATTCTCTCAAATATAACCTCAACATTGGATTTACAACAAAATAAACAAGCTTAATCCCCATATTAATATCGGGACCAAATTCAATCCAAACCTCATCGTCAGGAACATAAACCCGAAATGGTGTTATTTTCAAGTTCCCCCGTTTTTCATCCATTATGAATAAATTAACTCCCAAAGCGAGATTTTTACTCACAAAGTATTGAAGTCCAATTCCTACGTTACCACCGTCACCTCCACTGTCCTCAATATTCAATTCTCTCCATTGTTTCACCGAATGGAAATTCCCATTATGCCCGATAAATGCATAAATCCAGTAACGGTTAAAATCCGTCGGCATTATAACTGTTTTCCTTTCCGCTTTCTTTTCCTCAGGTTTTCTCTCGATAATTCTTCCTGGGACTGGCTTTGGTTTTTGCTCCGGGGGTTTGGAAATTTGAGGTTGAGCTACCTCGGCTACCTGAGTTTTGATAAACACAAATTCTCCATCTTCATCGCCGGGAAGTTTTCCATACTGTGGATTTTGCGGGACTCTGAACCTTACATTCTTAGCAACATAATCGGCAAGTTCGGAACTTGTTATAATTCCATCACCGTCAACATCTGCATCGCCATCAAGTCCACGTAAAAAATAAAACGCAAAAATACTTATCCCTTGCTCTGCGATATCAACAACTTGTTCATCTTTCCCACCAGCGGTTATGGCTATTCTGGCTTTCCTCCTTGTAAATTCTGAAATCGCCTCGGTCTTCGATGTGAAAACTCTCTGTCTTAAACCAATACCACGAGTGAAAATCATCCCACTATAACAAGCATCCATAGCATAAAAAAGGTGTTTCGCTGGTATAATCTCCTGGAACTCATGCAACTGATCCGTTGATATCGCTGTGCTTGCGAATTTATCCATCACCCCATCGACAGGCATTATATAACCTTTCTCTTTACCTCCAACATCTCTAGTCACTCCATGGCCAGCGAAATAAATAAAAACTCTGTCATCTTTGGACACTCTTTCTGGGTCCATCAGCCTGTCGAAACCCCTAAGTATGTTTTCCCTCGTAGCTTGGTCATCGTAAAGTTCAATGATATTTTCAGGATCAAACCCAAATTCACGAATGAGTTTTTCTCGAATTAGTTTTGCGCTTTTCACCGCCCCAGTTAATCGAGGCAAACTATGATATTCGTTAATCCCCACAATTAACGCCCAGCTTTTTCTGTAGCTTTGTTGTTGCGAAAACGCCTGGACAAAAAGAAAAATTAAAAGCATCAAAATTTTGAAATACATTTTAACTCACCTTCATTTTTTTAAAGTTTTTGGAAAAGTGGTTAAAACGACACTGCTCTCAGCATAATTCGTCGCCTTTAATCCTATGCTCCGCGTGTTAACAAGGTAATCTTGTATCGAATCTATGACGATTAAACCACCTATAACTCTGCCTCCTGGCATCGGCAAAGGCGCTTCGCTTGCAACAACTTTTAATATCTCGCGACCAAAAGGTGGCTTTATGACATATTCGCCGGGAACTTTATAAACTTTGTTACCCTCAATTTTATTGTTCAAATTTTCTTTATTCGGGAAAACAAGTATCGTGTTTCCTTCCGAATCGTGATAAATGAGATTGACATAGCAATCTTTGTTAGCGCGGACGAAAATTTTTATCTCATCGCTATCATAATAAATTCCATCTGGTCTATCAACCCACACTTCAACTTGTAACTCCTTTCCTTTGTTCTCTTCCTTCAAAATTTTATCATCGATCTCCGGTCTGTAATTTTCCGGCGCAATTGGAATCTTTGGCAACATTAACAATGGAATTCTAACATCGGTCGTCGCCACGATTAGTTTAGATTGAACATCGACAGCTTTAAGGATTAAATCGATTTCATCACCACTGTCCCAGCACGAGCCAGTTATCACAACCTTCGCTCCGCTCAAACTTCCAAACGCCTCTGGTGTCCCGAGATTTTCCATTGAATAGCCAATATTTTCAAGTTTTGAGGACGCAAGATTTATTTGTTCTCCGCCGATAAGGGCAAGGCTCGTGTATGACTCAATTCCTCTTTCAATTTTTTCCTTCAAATACGAAGTCATTGGACTTGGTATTTTATCCCTGTAATAAACCCCAGCGACCATAACTTTTGCTGATTTATCCGGAATTTTCGAATTCAAATCTAACACAGCATCCCTTATCTTATCATCAAGTGTCAAGCTTTCTCTTCGCAATGTGAAAACTAATTCAGATTCATATCTAACCAACAAATCGTTCCAATCATCGTATTCATTTTTAAAATCCGAAAGGTCCAGTTTCGCGACGACGGTGTAAAATGTCTCTTTATAAGGCTCAAGCGAATAGATTTCGCATCTCGCGTTTCCGTTCCTATCGCTAACGCTATACTCGCCAATTTTGCCTTTCCCACTTTTTAAAAAATACCTAAACTTAAAACCTGAAATGGGATATTCCGAAGCACCTTGATTGTAGCAAACTTTTAAAACAAGTGGTTTCAATGGCTGATTAAACAAAACATTTTGCTCTTCGCCGGAAACTTTTTCAACCTTGATCCCGGCAAAGATATTTTGAATGATAGATTTAACTTCGGAAACAAGTAATGACTCTTTTAACCTCCAACTCTCGGGGCTTATCTCCTCAAGCGGTCTTGTTATAAATCTGTAAAGTGGCAAAAGTTCATTATAAGATAGCATATTTTTATACGCTTCAGACAAATTCAAAAGCGCCTGATAAAAATTTTTATCTTCGATTTGCTTTTGCGTAAGTTCAGTGTTTTTTGTGTAAGAGTTAAAATATTGAAGGAGTTTATCTTTCAATTCTCCTCCTGCTGTTTCCCTTTCAAGGACAGCAAGCGAGTAATAAATGTCATCGTCATCATCAAAATAAACTTCAACTATCCTCAACCCCCCAATCGTCACTTGAGTTGTAACCTGAAGATTTGCAGACGCCCTCTCGACCGACTCAACTTTTTTACCAGATATAACCTCAAGTTGTTCTACGACAGATTTCGATTCAATCGTTGCCCTTATTTGCTTTGCTATATCTGCAAAAGCCTCATTATTAGCCTTTTTAATATCTTCAGGTTTATCCTTTGTCTTTTTCGCTGCGCCAACCCCGAGGATGTAAAATCTCTCCGAGTAGCGTGGATGTTTTTTTGTTGTAAGCCAAGTTGGTTTTTGACTGAGAAGAGTTTCAAACGAGAAAAAAATCAACAAAATTAAACTTATGAATTTCATCTTCATTTCACCTCCACGGTGAATGTTAATTTGCCAACATTTTGATAAATATCGACGGCAACTATCTCGACCAAATTTTCACCTTTCGAAAATCTAAGTTTACCATAAAAATTAATTCCAGCGATGCCAAGTTTAGTTTCGACCGGCTTACCATTAACCTTTACAGATACAATTCCATTTTCATCGGTAGCAATTCCGCCAAACTCAAAATCTCGAGCACTGACCTGAATGTATCCGTTATTTTTAACGCTCGGATAATAAAGCTCTATCTTCGGCGGGTCGCTATCTTTAAATGGGTCTTTTGCGATATTGAATTCCTTATACAAATCCGAAAATATATCCTCTTCTTCCCATTCCTCTTCAATTTTCTGTTTCTCTTCTTGCTTAGCATTTTCCTTTACCTTTGATTCCGGAGATTCCGCCTTCAAAGCGAGATGCTTGCGCGACGGGTCTTCCGAAAGTTTATACGCGAGTTGCTCCATAACTTTCAAAAGCCCTGTAACTTTGCCTTCATAATCAACGATTGCGGTTTGAACTATCTCAGATGTTTCAACGCTTATTCTTCGAACATTAATCGTATAGACATCCTCGACTTTACCAATATCGCCGGTTATTATTTCCCTCACGCCCAATATCTTCCCAATTTGAACATTATCGCCCGAGCCTTCCGCTATTTCACTTTGTTGTAAATTTTGCTCAGCAAGTATCTCTTTTATTTTCTCTCTTTCAAGGACACTAAATTTGCCGGTTGCATTTAAAACCACCCTAAATCTTGAAACCAAAACATCAAGTTGAGTTGGGTCAAAACCCTTTGCGTCAAACTTTAACACCGCAACGCTTATTTTACCATCTTGAGAAAACAAAAATGTAGTTGCGAGAAAGATCGCTAAAACTAACTTTGAGATCATCATTTTAAATTCCCCCTAATTTTATTTATTTTTTGAAGTTCACGATCAAGTTCATTTAACGCTTCATTGATAAGTTCTTCGATCGGCTTATTTTGCACAGCAAGTTCTTTTGGCGGGTTTTGTTTAATTGCGTTTGCTGTTAATTGCTTGATTTGTTGAATTAAACTTTTCTTATACATCCTAACAAGCGCGTAATTTGCACCCGTTTTTGGGTCAACCCAAAACCCAACGATTTGTGAACCATAAAGCTTCGCTTGAGCAACTGCTCTTGAAATTCTCATGGAGTAACTTAGTTCAAAAACTTTATTCCCCTGCGACCAATTATCAAGAAGTGTTTGAATTTTTAAATTTAGAATTCGAGAAATCTCAGCTCTTGCATTTTGAATTGCTTTTTTCCGAGTTTGCACCGGGTCAAAATGTCTATCGGCTCCTCCAACAGCGTAAATCGCAACATTTGAAACGGGAACTTTATATATCCACTTTGGAGCTTGTTTGTAGCCTGCACTTATCTCAACAAGCGCTGGGTCATAGATAAACTCATCCGGGATTGAAAAAGATGTGTCTTTTGAAAATGCTTTAACCGGAATTCGGACAAGGACATAGAAAATTCTCGACTTGGTTTCTTCCCATTCAGAGACAATTTCGAAATTTGATTTAACGAAACTTATAAGAGCGCTATCTATTTCCTCTTCATATTCTTCCTCGAAATGGGAGAGTCCAGAGAAAATACTTCCCGTGTCCTCAAACCAATTTACTTGTTTCGCTTTAACTCCAACCTCGATTGTTCGAGCGAGTTCAAAAATTGCATCTTCAATTGCTTTGACTCGCGTCGTTTCAGGATAAAAATACGGAGAGGATGCACCAACCGCATAGAGATAGCCTTTCGATTGCGGCAGGATAGAAAGCCAAAGTGGTTGCATCTGAGCGTAAACGTTAAAAAGAGATGCAAGAAGCAAAAATGTCCAAATTTTAAGTCTCACATCTTTTTACTTTGTCACTTTTAATGAAAGAATATGCCTTGTAACGCCAATACCAATTAAAATGACAAGTATTCGCAAGAAGATATTTGACAGAGCAAACAACACAGTATAACCCATCACAAGCCACATAAGGACCAGAGATATGATCTTTCCGTGTAAAGTTATAGCTCGATGCTCACGATAATTTTTTATATAATTTCCAAAGACCCTGTGATTTAAAAGCCAGTTGTAAAATCTTTTAGAACTCCTTGCGAAGCAAGCTGCAGCAAGCAGAAGGAATGGTGTCGTTGGCAACAACGGAAGAAACATGCCAAGAATTCCAAAACCGACGAAAACAAAGCCAAGCACAATCAAAACAACTCTATAAATTTCTGCCATATCTTGCTTCCCAAAACAGCCTTTTTCTTAAAATATATCCAAGTGTCACTTAAAAATCAAAAGGGCGGGGGTTTGAAGCCCCCGACCTTTACTCTGCGAGTTAATTATTTGCTCAAATCCCATTTTTCAAGTTCCTTGTCGAGCAATTTTAAAGCTTCTTCCGCTTTCTGCTCCACAAAAGCGGTCTTCTTCTGACGTTGTGCCTCATTCATACTTCTCACAATCTCGTTAACGATATCATTCTTCCTCAAAACCGCAAGCGCATAATAAATCTTATTATCCCTGTCATAATATAATTCAACTATTTGGGAGCCGGCAAGTGTTGCTTGGCTTACGGACCTGCTGACGCTTCTTGTAAATTCCTCAGATGTAATAGTTCCCTGATTGTTTACAAATTCCTGATGTTCTTGCATGAAATTGTCAAGTAGGCTTTTAACTTTCACTTGGATAATTCTTCCAAGTTCTTGTCTTGCAGCGTCAGCAGCCTTGTTTCTTGCGAGAACTGGGTTAGCCCCAACATTTGCAGCGCCAACCGCATATATCGCGTCAACAGCGGTAGGAGGGGTATTAACCCATTCTGGAGCCTTTGGTCCCGGAACAGCGACACGTTCCCCGCCCCCACAACCAATTAGAACAAATGCAACCAAAAGGATCAAAGTTAAAGAAGCCAGATAACGCATGTTTTTTCACCCCGTTTTGTTTTTAATTTTTTATTCTTGAATTTGCGCATTTGAAAGCATCTCCACAAGGTCTTTATTTGAAAATTTCATCCCTTTCAACGCTTTTTCATAAGCTTCCTTCTCTGTCTTTCCAACTGCTCTTGACTTAACATTCATACTTCCAACGATTTGACCTGTTTCAAGGTCTTTAAGGAAAAGATTTAATTCAGCTTCAACGGTATAAAGCATACCACCGACGCCTTGAACCGATGAGACAACCCTTGAACTAACATCTCCGCCGATGACAAACCTTGCCTCATCTTCAATTTTATATCCATTCTTTTCAATAGCTTGAGTTAATTTTTTCATTACATCAAAAATCAGTTTATTTTCCTTTGCTCCTTTTATCGAAACAGTGACCGTTGGGGTTGCCTCTGTCCCGGTCTTATAGGTAAACTCAGTTTTAACTCCAGATAAAACCCTGGCATATTCGCTTGGTAACCCGGGGATTGAAAACGACACAACAATTGCATTCCTTGTTCTCTTCCCCATAGCAATTGCTCTGATGCTTGCGACCCCCTCTTCATCGGTTGTCGTCCGCTCTATCACTTCCCCACTTTTATAAGCAAATGTAACAAAAGCATTCGGAATCGGAACTATGACATCTCCACTATAAATAACTCTAACGACAAGAGGTTCGGGAAGTTCTTGACCAATGGTTGCTACTTGATTATCTCCGGAGACTTTTTCAACCTTTATCTTAGAGATCAAATCCCTTATCTCAGATTCAATTTTCCCAGCCGTTAATTCAACACTTGGTTTATAAGGTATGCTTGAAAGAGCGTTATACAAAGTTTGCTTTGGATAAATTTCATAGATCTTTTGTTGAGCATCTTTTAAATTTTGAATCGCAGGTAAAATTTTACCCGCATTGATAAATGATTGAGCGTCCTCGTATAATTCCCCTATTTGTGACCAAGCGTTATCAAGTTCATCTTCAAGCGAAGTTAAATATTTTTGCTTATCAAGCACCGCAAGAGCATACCATGTTTTTGATTTTCTATCATAGTTCATCTCCACAACTTCACATCCAGTCAAAATCTCGTCCGCAATGGTTTTTGATTTTTGCTGGAATTCGGAGTAATAATCAGATTCCTTGTTTATAATTCTTTCCTTCTCCAAACTTGTTATCTCAGATTGGACACGAACCCTTATTTGAGATGCGACATCCGCGATCGCATTTTGTTTTGCGGTTTCACGCTCATTTTCGCCGACCGATGCACCAATGCCAAGTATATAAAATTCCTTAGGATATTTCGGATGCGTCTGCGTCTTATACCAATTTGGCTGTGAAAGTGCACAAATTGAAAACAAAATTGTCAAAATGAATAATCTCATGGCAGAATACCCTCGCTTAAATTTTACTCTGTTATTTCAAGGATTAAAAGTTTTCTATTTGCATTTATCCTTTTGACTTTAACTGGGACGCTTGCTTCAATTTCTCTTCTTATATCTCTATAAAGCGCAAGGGGTGAATTATACTTTTTCGGGTTGACCCAAACAATATAATCCATTGTTTGATCTGTGACGACATTTTGTTTGCTTCTGTTGCAAACTTTTTTAAATACGGATTCAGTTGATATCAAAATTTCATCATACATATCCTCGTCAAAATTTCCGGTAATTCTAAAGAGAAGCTTAAACTGCAAACCTCGTGTTAGATCATCTTTCCAATAAAGCATAATTCTACTTAAAACCTTGTCTATAGCGTCGTTCATCGCTTCTTCAACGACTGCTTCTTCTGGGGCTGGATATTCACCGCTATATCCAGTCTCCGTTCCAAGCAATCTAGCAGTGGTTGTTTCATAAGCGCGCGCAGCAACGACAGCTTTTCTAACCTTTGTGGTTCCGATATATCTTTCTTCAACTTTTACATTGTAAGTAATATAAACATCACTCCCGATCGCAAGTGCAAGTTGATAAGCGTAATCTTCTTCTATTCCCTTAAGTCCAGCTTGCGCCTGTGCAAGTTCGCTTAATGTTTCCATTTGTTCAGGAACTTGAACATCGTATTTTCTCGCTGTAAGATATGATTCAATAACCTCAGCACCTTTTTTAAGTAGTCTATCACTTCTCAAAAGGTCAACTGGGCTTACGCCTTTTGGAGCCTCGGGGACGACCATAATAAAAGGCAATCCTATCGCTTCAGTTATCTCCTCCTTTGGCTTTATGACATTTCTTGCGATGAGGTCATCCGTGAGAAGTTTTTTGTTAACCCTGTAAACCTTTGTAATCTTTATTCGCTTATCCGCGAGTCTAACCCTTGATTCATATTCGGTAGATTCGAAGGAGATATACTTTGAGATATTTTTTGCGTCAAAAATTTCATCTTGAACTGCTTCAAACGCTTTCTTTTCCTCCGGTGTTTGCAAGATTGGGTCAGTTGCGCTGATTAAAACATAGTAAACCGCAGATCTCCTTCCATCGAGCTCGGCTTCTTTATTATTTTTCCCAATACCTGACGCTCTTATCGTAACTTCGGTAGGAGAGTAGCTCTCAATAAATGTCGCTTCTCTCGAAACGGGAAGATTTTTTTGAGCATAAGTAACCGAAAGGAAAAGGATTAAAATTAGCGAACTTAAAATTAACCTTTTCATTTTTACTTTTTATTTAGTTTTTACATCAATAAAATAGTTTGCAAATGACTTTAAGATTGTGCTATACATCACCAAACTCCCTTTATCCATGCTATCGGATCGAACCCAAGCCTCGACAATGAGTAACTCACATGAATCGAAAACATAGCTCCCGAATGATCACCAAAGATACCACCTACTATGCCCCTCCACTCCTCGCTTTCGGAGAAAAGCCTATAACCAAAATTAAAACCAAGATTTAAATCTGGCGTCACGACATATTCACCGCCAATTTCGAAGCCAAATCCAGTGCTTCTATGAGTAAGTTTAATATCCTCATCTTTTGAAAAAGTGGTAGCTTCTAAAATTAACTCCATTCTGCCAAACGCACAAAATCTCCTAAAGTAAAATTTCTTCACCAAAGCCCCATACAATCCAACAATTGAAACACTTGGCTTTTCAGGGTAAAAGATTTCTTTAATTATTTCAAGCCCTTCTGCACTTCCGCTTCCAATGAAAAGTCCTCCACCAACCCAAAATTGAGGCACATTTATATTTCTACCAAGGTTGTAAAGCAATTCAGCTCCTATTGAAATGCCGGTCATTTTATTTACCTCGCCACTCTCTTTATCTTTAACGGTAAAAGGATTATTTAATATTCTAACAACAAGATCAATCGGCAATTTCGGTCTTTCGGAAACATAAATTCCGGGTTCAAGTCCTCTTCCAATGACAATTTGCGCTTTTGAGAAAACTCCCGGATTCGTGCGGTTGTTAGCTACGTATGTTACCCTTGCAAAACCAACTTTTACAAAGTTTATTTCACCACCTGGATTTTCTTGAACTTCAACCAGATCAAATCCATCGTCAATTTTAATCCCTTCTTTTACTCCCATCGGAAAAGCCACATGATTTGGATAAACTTCAACAACTTGAGCTCCAAGACGGAATTCAGGAATTTCCTTTGTCGCAACCTGTAAATCACGGGCAAGCGCTATGACAGCTGTTCTGAAAGCATACTCTTTATCGTTAACTTTTTCCCCTTCGTGCTTAAAATCTTTCCCAATCTTTGCAACGCCTATACCCATAGTTTCCTTTTTAACAACGAGTTTTAAATCGCTTGCTCCGCTTTCATCGTAAATAACTCTATACCAAATGGCGCCAGCACTGATTGTGATGTCAAGAAGTCCTCTTTTTTCATCTGTTTCAAGTTTATAATCGCTTATAATAGGAATATAAATAAAAGCGGAATTCATCACTTTCATCAATTGTTCAGCTGTTATCCCAAGTGTTTTTGCCTTAGTTGCAATGAAACTGTTTCTTTGCGCCTCTGTCACAAGATTTTGCGCTCTAATTTCCTTTTCGATGTCGAGGATCTCAATTATCTTTGGGACAAATTTCTCCTTTAAAATTTCAACGACTTCATCCAATGTTATCTTCGTTCCTCTCGATTTAACCTCAATTTCAAATTCACTGAGCAACTCATTGGGTATTGGATTATAATCAAATCTCGGCATTTCAATATACTCGCGGAATTTCTTAATTAAATAATTCGCTTGTTTGTCTTCAATTTTTATATTTGGATTGGAGGTGAGAACAAAATTTACATATGAAATTGATTTCCTTTCATACTTTATCGGCTCAGGTGTTGTAGATTTTGGCTGTGTTTTAGGTTCAGCAACCTTTGCTTCTTGAGTTACAGGAGTTTCAGTTATCGGAACAGCCTTTGATGCAATGGGTTTCATAGTAACTACAACACTTGTCTTAACTGTTGGTGAAATAGTAACGCTAATTCTTCTCTCCGCATATCCAGCGACAGAAAACCTAAAATTATACTCTCCAGCAGGGATTTTTTTAATTTCAAACTTTCCCTTCGAATCTGTAAGTGTAGAAATAGAAGTGTTTTCAACAGTTATGCTAACTCCTTTAATAGGTCGCTTCGTTTCTATATCAATCACAGTCCCACTTAAACTTCCCATATTTTGAGCAAATAACCGAATTAAAAAACCACTTAAAAAGAGAACGCCCCAACATAAGCCCGCACGCATGGTGTTTTCCCTATTTATTTTTGCTTTGTTTCATTTTACTTATTTTTCAAATAAAAATCAAGCCAATCAAGAACAGTTTCCCACCATAATTTTGCGTTCTGTGGTTTCAATATATGATGACCTTCGTCAGGGAAATAAAGCATTTTTGATGGAACCCCCATCCTTTGCAAAGCGGTAAACATCATAAATCCTTGACTTACATCGACCCTGTAATCAAGTTGTCCGTGAGTTACAAGCGTCGGTGTTTCAAAATTCTTAACATAACTACTTGGCGACCATTTTTTATATTGTTCAGGATTAGTCCATGGAGTTCCCTTGAATTCCCACTCTGGAAACCAAAGTTCCTCAGTCGAACCATACATACTTTGCAGATCAAAAACCCCAGCATGAGAAACAAGGCATTTAAATGTTACTTTTTCATTATGACCCGCTATCCAATTTATCATATATCCGCCATATGATGCGCCAGCAGCTCCAAGCCTATCTTTATCGACAAACTTATAATTTTTTACAACATAGTCAACTCCTTTCATCAAATCAACAAAAACTTTACCACCCCAATCACCACTTATCTCATCGGTAAACTTCTGCCCATAGCCCGTGGAGCCACGAGGATTTATCATAACAACGACATATCCTCTGGAGGCAAACATCTGAGCGTTCCATCTGAAATGAAAATAATCACCCCACATTGATTGAGGTCCGCCATGGATCAGGAAAACGGCAGGATATTTTTTGGTCGGATCGAAAAAGGGTGGTTTCAAAATGAATCCATGAACCTTTGTCCCACCAGCACCAGCAAACCAAAAATCTTCAAGCGAATTCATCTCAAGTTGAGAGATAAGTTCATCATTATGGCGTGTCAATTGAGTCATCTCAAGAGTGGAAATTTCAAGGTGATAAATTTCTGCTGGTTTATTTGCAGACTCTCTTTTGAAGACAAGATATTTCCCGTCAGGAGTAATTGAAATTTCCGTATTGTAACTCTTCTCGGTTATTTTCTTGATCTCGGCAGTTTTAACATCAATCCTGTAAATCGAATTATAACCTTGATCTTCAGCGGTGAAAAATATAAATCTTCCATCCGGGGACCAAATAACTTCCCCGACCGAGCGATCAAAATTTTCCGTTAAATTAACAATTTCGCCCGTCTCCCTATTGTAAAGCATTAACCTATACTTGTCGGATTCGAAACCCGCTCTAAATTGCGCCCTATAGGCAATGTATTTACCATCCGGAGAATAAACTGGTTGATTATCGTTTGCCTTGTTTTTTGTAAGCCTCTTTACCTCCCCGCCCATTGGTGATGTTACAAAAAGATCATTGTTAGTGCTTATTGCAATCATTGTATCAATATTTCTCACAAAACATATTTCTTTACCATCTGGAGAAAATGCATAATCAATCTTCCCACCGAGATCTATTGGAGGGGTGTCATAATCGCCCGACGTCACATCTACAACTTTGCCAGTGGCTAAATCAAGAACAAATAGATGGGATCGTTTATCATCGAACCATCTATTCCAAATTCTAAAAGGCAAGCGTGTAAAAATTTTTGCCTTAACTTTGCTCGTTTCTTTTTCTTTCTCTCTTTTTGCATTACAATCATCATCAGGACAATCTGGATAAACCTGTGATATAAAGGCAAGATATTTTCCATCCGGAGACCATATTACTCCATCTGCACCAAGAGCAACATTTGTGGCTTTTGTAGCTTTGTCTGTTTCAAGTTCCATAATGTAAACTTGCGGGTTTCCATCTCGCGTGGAGATAAAGGCAAGTTCTCTCCCATCCGGAGACCATGCGGGCGAGTAATTCGAGCCTTCGCCTTTGGTCAACTGTTTTATTTCTTTCCCATCAATTGAAACAATGAAAATATCTCTTTGCCCTCGGTTTTCCTCCATACTATAAGATGTAACTGTGTAAGCAACCCATTTCCCATCTGGTGAAACAGCAAGGTTTGAAATTCTCTTTACCGCCCAAAGGTCTTAAATTGTTATGGCTCTTTTTTGAGCGTAGGCGATTGAAAGAGTTAGAACTGCTAATAGTAGTACAAAGATGTAAGCCCTTTTCATTTTCCCAATGGACTTTGTTTTAAAAAATGTTCTTGTAGCAAAATTTTAACCAAAATTTTCAACTAATTCAAGTCAAACACTTGCAAAATGACGATAAAATTTATATATTTTATCAAAATTTGCGTCTAAGTAAAAGTTTCCCGATGGATAATTTGAACAGCGTTGACATAAGCTTAAAAGGCTTTTTAGATTTCATTTCATATCAAATTTCCTTCCGCGTTTGCTTTTACGCCCACTATTTCGCCCAGTGGTGGCGCGACCACTGGGCACAAGAATAGACCATACCAACTCATAGACATATCTTTTTAATTCATCCGCAAAATTGTTTAGTTATGTTTTTTTGGATAAATTTTAAAACAAAAATTTCAAGGAGGTTGTCAAAAATGATCGTTGTTATGGAGCCAAACGCAACGGAGGAACAAATCCAAAATGTGATAAAAGTTTTAAACGAACATGGTTTTGATGTGCATCGATCAACAGGGGTTACAAGAACAGTTCTTGGAGCTATTGGAGTTAGACCGGAGTTTGATCATAGAAACATTCAACTTTTACCAGGGGTAGCGGAGGTTTACAGAATAACTGAACCGTATAAACTCGCCAACCGCGCCTTTAAACGCGAGGGAACGGTGATAAACATAAATGACGTGAAAATAGGAAGTAATATTGAGGAAATTGTTGTAATGGCAGGTCCATGTGCAGTTGAAAGCGAAGAGCAGATTTTTACAATTGCGGAAAATGTTGCTAAAAACGGCGCTAAAATTTTACGTGGCGGCGCATTTAAACCGAGAACTTCGCCATATTCATTTCAAGGTCTTGGAAAAGAAGGTTTAAAACTCTTAAGATCCGCAGCAGACGCATACGGTTTACTTGTGATAACTGAGGTTCTCGATACAAAAGATATAGACTTGGTTGCGGAATATGCTGATATACTTCAGGTTGGGGCAAGAAATATGCAAAATTTTGCCCTTTTAAAAGAACTTGGCAAAATCAACAAGCCAGTTATGCTAAAACGTGGGATGGCTGCAACAATTGACGAATGGCTTATGGCCGCTGAATATATACTTTCAGGCGGAAATCACGATGTGATATTATGCGAAAGAGGTGTAAGAACATTTGAAACATCTACTCGAAACACACTTGATATAAACGCTATACCAGTAGTTCATAAGAAAAGCCATCTCCCAATCGTGGTTGATCCCTCACATGCGACTGGGATTAGAGATAAAGTTATTCCAGTTGCAAGGGCAGCAATCGCAGCAGGAGCGGATGGTTTAATAGTTGAAGTTCATCATCAGCCCGAAAAAGCAAAGTCAGATGGACCGCAATCGCTTTATCCCGAGCAATTCACCCAGCTTATGAACGAAATTAGAAAAATAGCAGAGGTAATAGGAAGAAAAGTTCAATAAAAAATGTTTCAAAAAATCACAATCATTGGCACGGGCTTGATCGGCGGCTCACTTGGACTTGCGTTTAGACAAGCGAAGGGATATAATTTCACAATAGTTGGATTTGATTCTGATCCGAAATCGCTTGACATAGCGTTAGAAATTGGTGCAATTACTGAAAAAGCAAATTCTATCGAAGAAGCTGTAAAAGATTCCGAGGTAATTTTCCTTTGTACCCCACTTAAAGAGATTTTAAATCAAATCCATATTGTTGCAAAACATGTTAAAAACGGAAGTATAATAACTGATGTTGGAAGCGTAAAAAGAGCGGTTATTAAAGAGGCTGAAAAAATCAAAAATAAGGAAGTTCATTTCATCGGTGGTCACCCGATGACCGGTTCGGAAAGAAAGGGGATACAGTCTGCGGATCCGTTTTTGTTTGAAAACGCTGTTTATGTCATCTGTCCATCTTTTAATGTTCCGATAGGAATTATAAATGAATTTATCAATTTGATTAAATTAACCGGTGCGAACATAGCCTTACTAGACCCTGAGATTCATGATAGAATCGCTGCATACATAAGCCATCTTCCTCAATTACTTGCTGTTTCGCTTGTCAATACGGCTGGTTCTATGGGAACAGATTATCTTACATTCGCGGGAGGTGGATTTAAAGACCTTACGCGTATTGCATCAAGCCAGTTTGAGATTTGGAGAGATATAATTTCGCTCAACAAAGACAAAATTAAAGAAGCGCTTGAAAGCTTTATCAACGAATTGAACAAGTATAAAAATTACATCGAAAACAATGGGATAGAAAATTTTAAATCGGAATTCGAACTTGCTTTCAACTTAAGAAATGAAATCCCTTCAGGTAAAAAAGGCTTCATTAATCCATTGTATGACATCTTTATAATTGTCGAGGATAAACCCGGGGTTCTGAGCAAGATTTCAACTGCCCTTTATCAAGGCGAATTAAACATAAAAGATATCGAACTTTTGAGAGTGAGAGAAGGAATCGGTGGAACTTTTCGACTTTCATTTGGGAGTGAAAAAGATGCGAAAAAGGCAATTGAAATTATAACGGGTCTAGGATATAAAGCGTTTACGCGATGATAGGAAAAATTCTCAACATATTCAAAAAGAAAAACGAACAAAAAGAATCTTACGAAATCAAAATTATACCTCGAACCCTTGTCGTTCTATGTGGCGTTGCTGGTAGCGGTAAATCAACCTTTGCGAAGAAATTTTTCAAACGAACTCAGATCATTTCCCCTGACCATTGCAGAGCCATGATTTCAGATAACCCAGCAAATCAAGCTGTATCAAAACACGCGTTTGATCTTTTCTACTTCATAATTGAAAAGAGACTGCTTGTTGGAAGATTAACGGTTGCGGATGCGACATCACTTTCAAAAGAGACAAGGCGACAACTAATTGAAATTGCAAGGAAATATGGTTTTAGAGTTGTGATAGTAATTTTCGACATCCCTGCCGAAATTTGTATAGAAAGAGACCAAAAGAGACCAAGAAAAGTTGGGGAACAGGTTATAAGAAACCAATATGTAAACTTCATCGAGGCTAAAAGATCAATTCCAACAGAAGGATTTGATGGAATTTTTATCCTGAATGAAAAGACGCTCGACACGGCCACAGTAAAAATTGTCCAACCTTATGCAACTCCAAATAATTCTGCAAGTTTTTGATTTCGCTTTAAAATTGTAATTAAAAAATTTTGCATTGCATAAACTTCAACCGCAAAAGCTGGGAAACCCAAAAATCCAAGAAGTGGCATTTCAAAAATCTTCGGACCCGCAAATGGTATAGGTACTGTATAAATCCACTTTCCGATAGCCCAATAATTCCAAAATTCCCACAATAATCCGCAAATTAAGCCGGAAAGGAAAAACGAAAGAAGTGTCGTTACCTTACCATTTTCAAAATCCCTGAATAAACTATCTCCACCAAGTTTATAATTTATAGGCTCAAGCAAAAAGGCAAATCCAACCCAAACAAGCGCAAAAAGGTAAGATGCAATTTCAGATGGTAAAATTAAAGGCACAATAAGGAAAATCACCCCGAGCGTGAAATAAATCGACAATTTTGTGTTCGTTGTTTTTGAAGGCTTTTTATTTATCTTTTCAAAAATTGGTCGTACAAAGTAAGCGGTTTCAAGAATCGCGGGTAAAATTGTCGCGAACGACCAAAGATATCCAATTACCCTTGCGATTGCACTTTCTAGTAAACCAACATAATACCAGTTTTTGAGATGAAAATTATACGCTTCAAAGATCAACCAACAGATAATAGACCACGGCAACATTATCAAAAATTCTGCGCTCCGATTTTTTATGAGCGAATTCTTGTGAACTTTGAAATTTAACGCATCGATAAAGAGAATATATCCAGTCCACACGATCGGGGTAAAGTAAATACCGATTATTTTAACCCCAAGGAAAAGAAGTATCTCCGCTAAAATAATGATAAGCAGACCGATATACCCGTAAACTGGCATGGGTGGATTGAGTTTATTTTTCTTTCACCTTATTTCAATATCATTTGGAAGTTCGTTTATATCGTCGGGTTTTATCGGAAAATGTTGGGCAAGGATCTCGCCGATTTGTTCAATTCCTTTTATAATTCCATCGATATATTTGCCCGTTTTAAAATATTCAGCGACAGATTCAGCTATTTTTTGCCAAGTAGCGTTTTCAACTTTATCGTTTATGCCTTTATCAGCTATTATTTGAATTTTTCGCTCTGAAAGCAAAATATAGATAAGCACTCCTGTCCTATCGCGCGTTTTATCCATACCAAGTCGATAGAATTCATTAACAGCCATATCAAAAAGAGCAAGTTTGCGTTCGAGTAAACTTCTCTTTTCACGGATTGAAACTCTGATCTCGCCACTTATAGTCTTTTCAATCTCTTTAATTTTATCTGCAATTTTTCTCAAATCATCTTTTGTGAAGATATCACTAACTTTGAGCATAGTTTCAAAACCCATATTTTGATATTGAATTCACCAACTGCTACTTGCCCCGCCTCCTCCGAAACTTCCTCCACCTCCGTACCATCCACCACCTCCACTGAAACCACCGCCTGTCCACCATCCACCCCAACTCCCTCTGCCTCTTCTTCTCTCTCCCATCGAACTTAATAGCCAAAGCCAAAACAAGGTTGAATCGTACCTACCAGAGCGAATTGAATAATGCCTACTCCCACCGATCAACGAACCAAAAAATGTCAAAAGAACAAAGCCAATTATTGTCAAAAGAACAAAGCCAATTATAATGAAGGCTATTATCATTCCGATATTTGTCTCTGGTCTTTCCCTTGGGTTGGCTTTAAACTCACCCTTTGTCGCAGAAATTATCGCGTCAATTCCAGCATTTATACCACCATAGTAATCACCTTGCCTAAATTTTGGACGAACTATATTCCTTAAAATTTGATCACATAAAACATCCGGCAAAGCACCCTCAAGTCCGTATCCAACTTCAAGTCGCATCTTTCTGTCTTGAATGGCGATTAAAAAAAGAACACCGTTGTCCTTCCCTGCTTGCCCAAGTTTGTTTTTTTCAACAACTTTCATCGAGAAATCGTTTATATCCTCGTCTTCAAGAGACGGAATGATCAAGATAGCAATTTGATTTGATGTCTCCTCTTCGAACTTTTGAAGTTTATATTCAAGCGATTTTATTTGTTCAGCAGTTAAAATTCCAGCGAAGTCGGTCACCCTTTGCGTAAGCTTTGGGACTTCAAGTTCAGCAAAAGAAAACGAAAAAAACGTTATCACAACAAACGAAATCAGAGATAATTTTCGCATAATCTTAATTTGCTTTTGATTCAAAAATCATCCTCTACTATTAGTTCTTTCCTTCTCTATCGCTTCAGCCACAGCAATTGCTGCCATATTCACTATTTCGCTTACTTCGGCGCCCGTTTGCAAAACATGAACAGGTTTCTTCATCCCCATAAGAATTGGTCCGATGACATCAGCACCACCAAGTCTATAAACAAGCTTATAAGCGATATTGGCGGAATTAAGATCCGGGAATATCAAAACATTTGCCGGTCCTCTTCCTTTCAAAGTTGAAAAAGGATACATCTCATCAATTATCTCAGGCACCACCGCGGTATCTGCTTGCATTTCCCCATCTACTATTAGATCTGGAGCTTTTTGGCGAATTATTTCGACTGCTTTCTTAACTTTGAGAGAATATATATTTTCAGTGCTTCCAAAATTGCTAAATGAAAGCAGTGCTACGACGGGTTCAATATTAAATCTTCTTGCTGTCTCAGCAGAAGCGATTGCGATTTCCATAAGCTCTTCAGGGGTTGGATCGATGTTTACAGTTGTATCCGCAAAGAAGAAAGTCCCTTTCTTCGTTATCATAATATAAAGTCCTGAGACGCGAGTAAATCTTTCGTCCATCCTTACGATTTGAAGTGCTGGACGAATCGTATCCGGATAGTGAGATGTCAAACCGGATATCAAGCCATCGGCATCGCCCATTCGAACCATCATCGAGCCGAAATAGTTAGGCAGGGTCATAATTTTTCGCGCTTCCTTCAATGTCACCCCCTTACGTTGACGCAGACGATAATACTCCTCAACATATTCATCGAATCTTGGATACTTCAACGGCTCAACGATCACAACATCCTTCAAACTGAGCTTGTTTTCTTCTATCCTTTGTCTAATTACATTTTCCGAACCGATTAAAATTGGTTTTGCGATTTCCTCATCCATTAAGATTTGGCTTGCTTTCAAAATTTTCACTTCCTCGCCCTCTGGGAACACAATTCGCTTCGGGTTCTTCTTTGCGATAGCAAATATAGGTCTCATAATTTCTCTTGAAATTCCAAGTCGAACTTCAAGTTGATGTTTGTATTCTTCCCAATCTGTAATTTTAACTCTTGCGATGCCACTTTCAATCGCAGCTTTTGCAACCGCTGGTGCAACCCATGTCAAAACGCGTGGATCAAATGGCTTGGGGATTATATAATTTCTTCCGAATTCAAGCTTTTCACCACCGTAAGCTTTTATAACTGAATCGGGAACATCTTGTTTGGTAAGCTGAGCCAAAGCATAAGCTGCTGCAAGTTTCATCTCTTCATTAATTGCCCTTGCCCTTACATCAAGCGCTCCTCTGAAAATAAATGGAAACCCAAGGACATTGTTGACTTGATTTGGATAATCCGATCTTCCCGTTGCCATTATAATATCATCTCGGGCTTCGATCGCATCTTCATAAGATATCTCTGGATCTGGATTTGCCATAGCGAAAACTATTGGATTGTCAGCCATGGTTTTTAGCATTTCCTTTGTAACAACATTTCCAACCGATAAACCTACGAATACATCAGCCCCAACAAATGCATCTTTAAGAGTTGCTCCATCGCTGAACTTATCTGTAGCAAACTCCTCTTTATATGGATTCATTCCCTCTTTTCTTCCTTTATAGATAACCCCTTTCGTGTCGCACATAACTATATTTTCCTTTTTAACGCCGAGTAAGACATAAAATTTTGCACAGGCGATTGCAGATGCACCGGCACCGTTTATGACAACCATAACTTGATCTATTTTTTTACCCGCAAGTTCAAGCGCGTTCAACAAAGCAGCACCACTTATTATAGCTGTCCCATGTTGGTCGTCATGAAAAACAGGGATATTCATCCTTCTTTTCAACTCTTCTTCAATATAGAAACACTCGGGAGCTTTTATATCTTCAAGGTTTATACCGCCAAATGTTGGCTCGAGCGCGGCGATTATTTCAATAAGTTTATCCGGGTCTTTTTCGTTTATCTCAATATCAATTGCGTCGATATCAGCAAACCTTTTGAAAAGAACAGCTTTTCCTTCCATAACAGGCTTTCCCGCCAGTGCTCCAATATCTCCGAGTCCCAAAACAGCGGTTCCATTTGATATGACCGCAACGAAGTTACCTTTCATCGTATATTCATATGCAAGATCTGGGTTCTTTTGTATCTCTTTACAAGGTTCAGCAACTCCTGGTGTATACGCAAGTGAGAGGTCGTGCTGTGTTAAACATGGTTTCGATGAAATTATTTCGAGTTTTCCTTTTCGCCCTTTGCTGTGATATTCAAGGGCTTCCTCACGACGAATTTTGACTCTCATGATAGGTCCTCCTTTGAAATATTTTTTTAAAGATCGGTGTGCAAGGTGCTTTTAATGCAAAAAATATATTTAAAAAATTTTTTACCATATGAAACGAGCTTTAATTTCACGCTTAATTTACTAAAACCATCTCAAATAGTCAATCTAACTTGCCCCTCAAAATCAATCTCGCTTTATCTTCCGAAAGCGTGGTATCAACCACGACTATTTTATCCGCATCAGCAATAAAAATTATGCCTTTTCTTAGGTCGATACTTCGCGGAAATTTCAAACCACCTAATTTTTCCGCCTTAAAAATTTTCTCTACATTTCCATCGACGATTTCAACAACCGCTTTCAATCCGAGATCAGCAACGAAAAGAGAATTCGTAGTTGTATCAAACTTCACATCAACAGGTGAAATAAGCTTGTTTTTAATTTTACCAAGCAATTTCGTTTCTCTTTTCGAATAAATCGCGATATGCCCAAGCACCGGGTCTGTGTAATAAAGATTATACTTATCCGTTGCTATCGCTGTTGGAAATTTTAAATTATCTGGGTTGGAAAAAGAAGCGGTTAATCTAAAGTTTTGATTGAAAATTTTTATCGTCCCGTCGTCAATTATGTAAAAACCATCAGCATCCGCACAAATATAACTGGGATATTTAACCATAAATTCAGCGACATTTAAACTTCTTCCCGAATAGAGCGCTATTATCTTTCCAACATCGCCAACATACAATTTGCCTTCAAAGTAAGCCAATCCCCCAGCCCATCTCAAGTAAGAAAACCTGTTTATCAATTTCCCGGTGGTATCAACTATTTGAACCTGCGAATAAACTTCACTTGAAAGGGCAAATTTTGACTCGTCGATGATGGCAATTGAACTAATTTGATCAAGCACTGGCTCTTTAATTTTCTTCAAGTCCTCAATCGTCGTGTATTTCCTGCTTGATGATAAAAGGAAGTAATCGATCTCAGTTTTACCGACGCCGACGCCAACGATTATATAACCAGAGTTAAAATATGGTTTATCTTCAAGAGCTTTCCTGTTGTTTAAATAAACGACATATCTTTCAGGGGTGATCTCGATTGAAAGATTTTTTAAGTTTGATTTTGATGGTGCTAAACGAGGTGCGACGAATTTTCGAACTTTTTCTTCCCCATTCAATTCGATCACACCGACATAAATTGCGCCTTTAGTAAACTTAACATAATTCCCTGTTCGCATCGAGTAAATTTCACGAACATTGAACATAATCAAAACATCTTCTCCAAGAAAGCCAATCTTGATTGTATATTTTGCCCCCAAAGGTATCACCATGTTAAATCCTAAAAGGGCAGGTTTATCTGTCGCCTCCAATATTAACTTTCCACTACCCATCCTAATCTTGCCCGAGATCTCAACCCAGGCATCGCCCAAACGTGCTTTGTTAAACTCATCAGAATACCAGATATTTTGTCCTCGCAAGTTTAAAAATGAGGTTATAAGTAGGAGTATTAATTTGGCGAAAAATTTCATGGCTAAATTTTTATTTATTTCATTGGTGTGTTTTCTCAATCAAATCAAGCTTTAGAAGGGCATTATAAGCAGCATGTTTTTCAGCTTCTTTCTTATTCCTCCCCTGCCCAATCCCGAAAACTTTATCACCGAGCAAAACCTCAACAGTATAAATTTTATCATGCTCTGGACCCTCAACTTTTACAACTCTATATGTAACTTCAAGGTTTGCCTTTTGTGCATACTCAACAAGAATGCTTTTATAATGCTCTCGAGTTGTTTCGTAAAATTTAGAATCAAACTCGCCAATTTGCTCTTTGAAGACACGAATTAAAAATTTTTTCACCGCTTCATAACCCAAATCCAAGTAAATTGCTCCAACGATAGATTCGAAAGCATCCGCAAGCATTGAATTGTATCCTTGCGTTAAAGCTTTTCGCGCAGAATGACTTAAAAGTATGAACTCATCAAGTTTCAAAAGATAAGCATATTTAATCAAAGTTACCTTATTAATGATACGAGATCTCAAACGCGTCAACCTTCCTTCACTCGCAAAAGGATATGCCTTATAAAGAAGTTCTCCCGCGACAAGATTTAATATTGAATCACCAAGAAACTCAAGCCTTTCGTTTGACTCAATCTTCACTCCATATCTCTGCTTAACAACAGGAACAAAAGACCTATGGGTTAGCGCTTGAATAAAAATATCCTTGTTATGTATCTTGACTCCGAGAACCCTTTCGAGTTCCTTAAATTTTTTCTCGCTTAAAAGACTCAAACTGTTCTGATGATTTAAAATTTTGCGGAGCTTTTTAAGTACTTTAAGCAAAGCTATTCTTCAAACTTTTTGAAAACGATTGAAACGTTGTGTCCTCCGAAACCAAACGAGTTAGAGATGGCAGCTTTTACCTCTCGTTCTATCGCCTGATTTGGCACGTAGAAAAGGTCACATTCTGGATCAGGATATTCATAATTTATGGTTGGATGAATTTTCCCGGTGTTTATTGATAAAATTGCCGCAATTGCCTCAACTGCTCCAGCTGCTCCAAGTAAATGCCCAATCATCGATTTAGTCGAGTCAACAGCAAGTTTATAAGCATGGTCACCAAATACGGTTTTAATTGCTTGTGTTTCATTTTTATCGTTTTCTTTTGTTGAAGTCCCATGCGCGTTGATATAATCGATATCTTCGGGTTGAAGTCCGGCGTCTCTTATTGCCATCGCCGTTGATTTTGCTGCTCCCTCACCACATGGAGCAGGTGCGGTTATATGATAAGCATCTGCTGTAAGTCCAAAACCGGCGACTTCCGCATAAATTTTCGCCCCGCGATTTAAGGCATGCTCAAGCGATTCAAGTATCAATGTTCCTGCACCTTCGCCCATTACAAAGCCATCACGCTGTGCATCGAAAGGTCTACTTGCCTTTTCAGGTGCATCATTTCTTGTCGACAACGCCCTCATCGCATTAAATGAACCAATTCCCATTGGACATATCGCCGCTTCAGATCCACCCGTTATCACAACATCCGCGAGCCCCCTTTCAATTAACATAACTGCGTCGGTTATAGCATTCGCAGCACTTGCACAAGCAGACACTGTTGCATAATTTGGTCCTTTATATCCATACAAAATTGAAATGTATCCAGCGACTATATCAACTATCATCATCGTGACCGTGAAAGGGCTTATATGTCTTGGGGTTCCAGTTTTAAAAAGAAGTTCATGTTGTGTATGGTACGCCCACATTCCACCGATCCCAGATGAATAGACAACCCCAACCCTTTCTTTATCTATCTTTGAATCTGAATCAAGACCCGCATCCCTAAGTGCCATCTCGGTTGCAGCTAGCGCAAATTGAGTAAATATATCCGTTCGCTGTGCAAGTTTTTTATCCATGTAATTTGTCGGGTCAAAATTTTTAACTTCCGCAGCAAATTTCGTAGCAAAGTTTGTTGTATCAAATCTTGTTATATATCCGACACCACTTTTGCCATCCAGAAGATTTTTCCAAAATTCACTTACGGTTAATCCGATGGGTGATATTACACCCATCCCTGTTACTACAACCCTTCTGCGGTTTTTCATAGCACAAATTAATTTGTTTTACAAAAAATTTTAAAAGGGGAGAAAAACTCTCCCCTTACAATTTTTACGCTTGACCCAATTTCTGCCTTAGATAGTTGATAGCGTCCCCGACGGTTCTTATCTTTTCCGCATCTTCGTCCGGGACCTGGATTCCAAATTCCTTCTCAAATTCCATAACAAGCTCAACTGTATCGAGTGAATCTGCACCGAGATCATTGATAAATGATGCCTCCAGCACCACCTTATCCTCGCTTACATTGAGTTTGTTTACGATTATTTGTTTGACCTTTGCTTCAATGTCCATATCTTTATCCTCCTTTCTTTTAATTTTGATTTTTTGTTTTATGCTGTGAGACCACCATCAACAACTATAACTTGCCCAGTTATATAATCAGCCTCAGACGAGGATAGAAATCTAACAACATAAGCAATTTCATCTGGTTTTGCAATTCTCTTAGCTGGGATCAAATCGAAAAGTCGCTTCTTCCGTTCCTCGCTTAGCTTTTCGGTCATCTCGGTTTCAACATAACCAGGTGCTACGACATTAACTTGAATATTTCTTGATGCGACCTCCTTTGCAAGTGCTTTTGTAAAACCAATTATTCCAGCCTTTGATGCTGCGTAATTTGCTTGACCAGGATTTCCAATCAAACCAACGACCGAAGCTATGTTAATTATCTTTCCGGACCTTTGAGCTATCATATGTTTTATAACTGCTTTTGTGAAGTTAAACACGCCTTTTAAATTCGTCTCGATGACATCGTCCCATTCGCTTTCACTCATCCTGATAAAAAGGTTATCTCGAGTAATTCCTGCATTATTAATAAGTATATCAATTTTACCGAAAATTTTCAAAACTTCATCAACTACCCTTTGTGAATCTTCGAATTTCGCAGAGTCTGCCTGAAACGCGAAAGCTTTCGAGCCTTCCTTCAAAATTTCCTCAACTACCTCCTGCGCCTGCTGAGACGAACTTTTATAAGTTATCACCACTGAACATCCGACGGACGCCAAAGCTTTTGCAATTGCCCTACCTATGCCTCTTGAACCACCTGTAACTATTGCAACTTTTCCTTTTAAATCCACCATCACAAGCTCCTATCGTTTATTTTGATTTTCTTGCTTCCATTTTTCGTAGATTTTTAAAAGCTCACTATAACCGTCCTCCCCCAAAATATAGGTAAACTCCTCCCTGCAAATTTCGATAACAGGTCCAACATAATTATGCGTTGCCCTTATGCCACAATAAGGTAAATCCTCAGCATGACCATCATCATAAGTTAAAACACCTTCCCAAAAAGTCAACGGATAAATACAACAATAAAACGGCTTCAAAGCCCATTTATGCATTCCGCTATTCATCGGTGTTGTCTGTAAAACGCAATGTCCTTCCTTCGTTAAAAATGCACATTTATCGTTATAAATATTTGTCCCAACACATTTACCTGATGGAAAATCCAGATCGTCATATTCTTCTTCCTCAAACCAAAGTTCAAAATCATGAGGCTGTGTCTCATCCATAAACTTTAAAATTAAATCCTTATGCTCAAGAATTTTTTCTCTCTCCTTAACATCAACATAAACTCCCCAGTAACAACAGGTCCCGTGACAAACAGGAATATTGCAAAATGGGACAAATCCAGCGGTAAAGACAATCGTATCGATTTTAAAATTTTTCACTTGAACAATTTTTCTATCCACAACCTCCACTGATGTTAATTGCTCCGCCATAATCACTTATGCCGAGAGATTTTGAATTTCTTTAAACTTGTCGAATCCAGATATTTCAGCGTTTGGAACTATTCTTTTGATTAATCCTTGTAAAACTTTTCCGGGTCCTATCTCGTAAAATTTGGTCGCTCCATCAGAGAACATATTGACTATAATTTGCGACCATAAAACTGGGTTTGTGATTTGATGATAAAGAAGTTCTTTTATTTCTTTGATGTCAAAAGTTGGTTTTGCAGTGACATTAAAATAGACGGGAATAGAAGATTTTTTAAATTCAACTTCATCCAATGCTTCTTTAAGCCTTTGTTTTGCACCTTCCATAAGTGGCGAATGGAATGCACCACTTACAACTAGTTCTTTTACCATCTTTGCCCCGGCATTTTGAGCAAGTTCCATAGCTTTCCTAACCGAGGGGATATCGCCGGAAATTACAATTTGACCCGGCGCGTTAAAGTTAGCCGGTTGAACAATTCCATCGTTTACTTTGCTACAAATTTCATAGACCGTTTTATCATCAAGCCCAATTATAGCAGCCATATTCCCCGGGTTTTCCTCACCTGCTTTTTGCATAAGTTCTCCGCGAAGTTTCACAATCTTTAGCACATCTTCAAAACTTAAAACACCTGCATAAACGAGCGCAGAATACTCCCCCAGAGAATGTCCAGCGGCCATATCTGCCTTCAACTTGCCTTCGAGAAGTTTCGCAACCACATAGCTATGAACAAATATCGCCGGTTGAGTAACCCTTGTTTGCTTTAACTCATCCTCAGGTCCCTCGAAACAAATTTTTTTCAATTCAAAGCCAAGTATTTCCTCCGCTCTATCAAAAATTTCCCTTGCGATCTCGCTGTTTTCATACAAATCTTTCCCCATTCCGACATACTGTGAAGCTTGACCCGGAAAGACAAAAGCAATCTTCATTTAGCAACTTCATTCTTTATTTTCAATTCCTCCGGTAATTCAAATCTTCTTGAGTCCATCTCTTCGCAATATCTTTCAACATCAGGTCTTGGCTTTGGTGGATTTGGCAATGACCATTTCATCAAAACAGCTCCCCAAGTATAGCCAGCGCCAAATGCAGGCATAACTACTTTATGCCCAGGTCTTAACTTTCCACATTCCCAATATTCGGAAAGACACAGTGGAATTGTGGCTGCGGTTGTATTCCCATATCTATCGATATTTATCATCACTCTTGAAAGATCTAGCCCCATTCTCTCAGCTGTCGCAACAATTATTCGCAAATTTGCTTGATGTGGAACAAGCCAATCAATGTCTTCACCCGTTAAACCATTTTTCTTGACTATTTCCTCTGATACATCGGCCATCCCGACAACTGCAACTTTAAAAACAGCTTTGCCATCTTGATAAATGTAATGCATCTTTTTATCAACCGTTTCATAAGTTGGGGGATTTAAGCTTCCCCCACCTGGCATGTAAAGATATTTTCCGCCAGTGCCATCCATATACATCACATAGTCAATGATTCCGTACCCTGGGTCATTGCTTGGTTCAAGCAAAACCGCGCCAGCTCCATCGCCAAACAATACACAAGTATTTCTATCCGTGTAATCAACTATTGAGCTCATCTTATCAGCACCGACAACGAGAACTTTTTTGTATCTTCCTGATTCTATAAATTGCGCACCTACTACTAAAGCATAAATAAATCCAGAACAAGCTGCAGACAGATCAAAACCCCATGCCTTTTTCAATCCAAGTTTTTCTTGAATTACAGCCGCCGTTGAAGGGAAAAACATATCGGGAGTAACTGTAGCAACGATTAATAATTCAATTTCATCAGGGGAAACGCCACTATTTTCAAACAATCTCTTAATCGCTTCGACAGCGAGATCAGAAGTTGTACCTTTTTCAAGTATTCTTCTTTCGCGAATCCCCGTCCTTGTTCTTATCCATTCATCGTTTGTATCGACCATTTTCTCAAGATCAAAATTTGAAAGAACTTTATCAGGCACATAATGCCCAACCGCAGTGATAGTTGCCCTACGTTGTTCCAATTTTACACCTCCATTTTAGTTTTATAAAATTTTAAAGCATCTTTTATTTTTTGATTAACCTTTCTCAACACTGTTTCTTCAGACCTGTAAATCATATTTTTAATTGCTATAGCATTTGAACTACCGTGTCCAATTATCGCTACACCATTGACACCAAGAAAAGGAACACCCCCATATTCTTGATAATCAAACTCTTTTAAAGCTTTTTTCAAACCGCTTGCGAGAACGCCAAAAGTCAGTTTTCTGAATATATTTTTAACAGCATAATTTCTCAGTCTTCTTTTTAAAACCCCCAAAACACTTTCAGCAAACTTTAAAACTATATTTCCAACGAAACCATCGCAAACTATTACATCGGCTTTTCCCAAAAGAATATCTCTCCCCTCAACATTTCCGATGAAGTTTAATTTACTTTCGAAAAGAAGCTGATACGCTTGCAAAACGACATCGCCGCCTTTGGTACTTTCCTCACCGATGTTTAAAAGCGCAACTCTTGGATTTTTCTGCTCAAGGATCACGCTTGAATAAATAGTTCCAATAACTGCGAATTCAAATAAGTGATGTGGTTTACAGTCAACATTCGCTCCGACATCAAGCATTATACTTTTTGTCCCTGCTTCAGTTGGGAAAACGCTACCGATCGTCGGTCTTGAAACACCTTCGATTCGACCCAGGATAAATGTAGCAGCGGTCAAAACAGCGCCCGTATTCCCCGCGCTTGCAAATGCATCAACTTCTCCATCACTATGAAGCTTCATACCAACAACAATCGAAGAATTCTTCTTTTTTCTTAAAGCTACTGTTGGAATATCATCCATTCCAATTACCTGTGGAGCATCGACAATTGAGAAATCAAGTCCTGTTATGTAATGTTTTTTCAGTTCGTCTTTAATTTTCTTTTCATCCCCAACCAAAACGATCTCAAACCTATTGTTCGATTCTTTCAAAGCCATCAACACTCCCTCAACCACCGTTGCTGGAGCATAATCTCCACCCATCGCATCTACCGCGATTCGTATTTTTCTTGAATTCGAATCTACCATTGGGAAATACGATATTTTTATAAAATTAACAAATGCCCCTAGGACTTCATCCCAGGGGTTTTAAAAAATTAATTAAGATTAAAAATTATTCTTTTGGAACAATTACAGTTCTACCATGATAATATCCACATTTCGGACAAGCGCGATGGGGAAGTTTTGGTTCATGACATTGAGGGCATTCGCTCAATGTTGGCGCGGTTGGCTTATAATTGGCTCTCCTTTTATCCCTGCGCGAACGCGAATGTCTACGTTTTGGATTCGGCATATGCTTCCTTCGTTAATTTTCTTTTTCTCCACTTAAACCCTCATGCATAAGCTTTAAAAGCGGCGCCCAACGTGGGTCTATCTCCTCAACTTTGCAGGTGCAGATTTCAAAATTTAAATTTTTCCCACATTTTGAACAAAGCCCAAGACATTCTTCATAACAAAGCAACTTCATCGGCACCGCAAGCAAAACCATCTGCCTGACATCATCAGATATATCTATCTCATTTGTCTCGGGAGTAATCACCATAACCTCGTCTTGCTCGTATTTTTTTGACTCTTGCTCGTTGTATACATAATACATTATATAACTATTTTCAAGGACCATATCAAAATCCTCAACACACCTATCGCATTGAAACCTGCCGACGGTGTAAACGACAGCCCTTAAAAATAATTGTCTTTTTGACTTCTCAAGCGTCACTTCAACATAAACCGGCTTATTAAATCTTTCGCTCTCAAGTTCCAAATCCGACGGTTTGACTATAAATGTGTAAAAATGTTCTCCTTCAGAAAGTTTTGAGATGTTGATTTTCATCAAGAATTCACCAAACTTTTGAAAAATTTGGATAAAATATAAGCAAAAAAACAGTTATAAACAAGCCAAAAATAGTCTAATTTTTCTCTATCCCAACTTTTGCGTTCATCCGTTGAATCATAGCGTTTTTCCAATCTAAAAAACTACCTTCAATTATGTGTCTTCTTGCCTCTCTAACAAGCCATAAATAAAAAGCAAGATTATGAATCGAAGCAAGTTGAAGTGCGAGAATCTCATCTGCATTAAAAAGATGGCGAAGATATGCCCGCGTGAAATTTTTGCAAGTGTAACAATCGCATTCCGGGTCAACGGGTGAAAAATCTTCTTTATAAATCGAATTTTTTACACTAAATTTCCCATCCCTTGTGTATAAAGTTGCGTTTCTTCCGTTTCTTGTAGGAATCACACAATCGAACATATCAATTCCGCGGGAGATTGATTCAAGTATATTTTCAGGCGTTCCGACCCCCATAAGATATCTTGGCTTATCAACAGGAAGTAAGGATGCGGTAAATTCAGTTATTTGATACATCAACTCCACGGGTTCGCCCACCGCAAGCCCTCCTATTGCATAGCCGTCGAAATCAAGTTTAATAAGTTCTTCAGCGCTTCTTGCCCGAATTTCCGGATAAACACCACCTTGAACGATTCCAAAAAGTGCTTGGGTATGACCATATAAAGGTTCTGTATTCTCGAATTCTTCCCGCGCTCTTTTTGCCCACTCTATCGTCAACTGATTCGATTTAAAAGCATAATCAAAATCACATGGATAAGAAGTACATTCATCAAGACACATCATAATATCTGAGCCCAGAATCCTCTGGATTTCTATAACACTTTCAGGTGTAAAAAAATGGTAAGACCCATCGATATGAGATTGAAATCTTACGCCATCTTTGGTGATTTTTCTAAACTGAGCGAGACTAAAAATTTGAAATCCACCGCTATCTGTCAAAATTCCTCTTTCCCAGTTCATAAACCGATGTAATCCACCAACCTTTTTGATTACTTCAACCCCGGGTCTAAGGTAAAGATGATATGTATTTCCAAGGATTATTTGCGCACCAATTTCAATGAGTTCCCTTTGCTCGACTGCCTTAACAGTTGCCTGCGTTCCAACAGGTATGAAAACTGGGGTTTCTATCACCCCATGATCAGTGTAGATTAAACCAGCACGGGCTGATGTCCTTTCGTCAGTGGCGATAAGTTCAAATTTAAACACAGCGATGGAAGAAACGAAATTATTTTTTAATCAAACTCCCTCTCCCGCTGTTTGATTAAGTTCCTCAGCAACTTCCTCTTCATCAAGGTCAACGGCTATGTCCTTCAACAAATCGTTTATAAGCCAATTTGCAACCATATAGCCAACCGCAAGTCCAACTCCGAGAGCAGTTAATCCAGCCAGAATTATTTTAATCTCTTTTCTCATTTTTTCTCCTCAAGATTTGTTTTTACAAAAATTTATAATTTCCCAGCCTCAATTACTTCATGAATTTTGCCATCGACAATTTTTACAATTCTATCCGCTTTTTCAGCGAGTTTTTCATTATGAGTTGCGATTACAAAAATTTGTCCATGTTTTCTATTCAATTCAACGATTAGTTCATGTAATGCTTCAGCGTTTTGGCTATCGAGATTTCCGGATGGTTCGTCAGCAAGCACAATTTCTGGTGAATTCATCAGAGCTCTCGCAACCGCTACCCTTTGCTGTTCACCTCCGGAGAGTTCTGATGGTTTATGTTCCGCTCTATCTGCAAGTCCAACTTCTTTCAACAATTCAAATGCCCTATCTTTTACCTCACTAAAGCTTTTTCCTGATATCATAGCGGGCATCGCAATATTTTCAATTGCTGTGAATTCCGGAAGAAGATGATGAAATTGGAACACGAAACCAATTTTTTTATTTCTAAACTTTGCAAGTTCAATATCGTTCATTTCAAACACATTAACTCCATTAAAGAAAACATTCCCTTCTGTTGGCCTATCGAGCGTTCCAAGAATATGAAGAAGCGTGCTTTTCCCGGCGCCAGATGCACCGACAATTGCAATTATTTCACCTCTTTTAACTTCAAGATTTATTCCTCTTAAAACATGCAACTTAACATTCTTCCCAAGCGAAAAAACCTTGTGTATATTTTCAGCCTTTAGGATTATATCTTTCAACCTCGAAATCGACATAAGTTTACTTTGCGGTGATAACCTCGCTTAGATCGCATTTCATTATGTTCTCAACTATCTTTTGAGCGAATTCGCTCGTTTTAACCTCAATTGCTCCCTCCATTTGGCGGGCAAAATCATAGGTAACATACTTTTGCTTTATCGTCCCCTGCATACCATATTCGATCAATTTAGCAACTTCTTTCCATCCAATGTATTCAAACATCATTGCACCAGAAAGAATAACAGAGCCCGGATTTACTTTGTCAAGTCCAGCATACTTTGGCGCTGTCCCATGGGTTGCTTCAAAAACAGCATAAAAATCGCTTATATTTCCACCCGGGGCAATCCCAAGACCTCCAACAAGAGCCGCAGCCGCATCGGAGAGATAATCACCGTTCAAATTAGGCGTTGCTATGACATCGTATTCTGCCGGCCTAGTTATCAACTGCTGGAACATATTGTCCGCGATCCTGTCCTTTATAACGATCTTGCTATCTGGTTGCTTACCTCTGTAATCTTTCGTAAGTTCTTCCTCAGTTATAACATAATCCCTGAACTCCTCAAGCGCTACTTGATATCCCCATTCTCTGAAAGCTCCTTCTGTGTATTTCATTATGTTTCCCTTGTGAACGAGCGTTACGCTTTTTCTACCATTTTCAATTGCATATTTTATCGCTTTACGGACAAGGCGCTTCGAAGCAAATTCAGAAATAGGCTTAAAACCTATTCCAGAATCTTTGCGAACTTTAAATCTAAATTCATTTTCAAGTATATCGATCATCTTTAATGCTTCCGGTGTACCCATCTTCCACTCGATCCCAGCGTAAACATCTTCCGTATTTTCTCTAAATATAACAACATCTACATCTTGTGGTCTTTTCATTGGGCTTGGAACGCCCTCATAATATTTAACAGGTCTTACACATGCATAAAGGTCGAGAACTTGCCTTAATGTAACATTTAAGCTTCTTATCCCTCCACCAACTGGGGTTGTCAAAGGACCTTTAATAGCAATGACATGTTCTTTTATGGCCTCAAGCGTATCATCAGGTAGCCATACTTCACGCCCATAAACTTTATTCGCTTTTTCACCAGCATAGATCTCAAACCATACGACTTTCTTTTTCCCGCCGTAAGCTTTTTCAACCGCCGCATCAAAAATCATTTTCGCAGCCCGCCAAATATCGGGACCTGTTCCGTCTCCCTCAATAAATGGAATTATTGGGTTGTCAGGAACGTTTAATTTCCCATCTTTAATTGTTATTTTTTCTCCCTCTGAAGGTGGGATTAATTTCTCATATGGCATAATCTTCTACCTCCTGTTAGGTTATTGTTTTAGGTTCGTTTATCTTTCGCCCTATTAAATCAGCGTATTTTTCGATTTCTCCTTTCGCATATTTTCTCATAACGGGTTTAAATTTCAAACCATCGCCAACATATCTTGGAATTACATGAAAATGGACATGAAAAATCCTTTGCCCTGCGACAAATCCATTGTTAGATAAAATGTTAAATCCTTCAGGCTTAGGCTCAATTGCAGTGATTATCGCCTCGGCTACTTTTTTGATAGCTTTTAAAAGCGATGAATACTCTTCCTCCGGCAGAGATAAAAAATTTTCGTAATGTCTTTTTGGAATCACAAGCGCATGCCCGTAATTAACCGGGTTTACGTCAAGAATTGAGATCACTTGTTCGTTTTCATAAAGAACTTCCGCCTTCTCAAGCCCTTCGACTATCTTACAAAAAACGCAATTTGCTTTTAACTTTGACTCCATGATTTTTCTCAGGACATTTTTAAATGGGAAAAATCTCGACTGAAAAATTAAAAAAATTATGTAACGCCATAACCTTTTCATCACAAATTAAATTTAATCAAAGAATGCATAACAATCAAACAAACTCTAACGGGCTGAAAACTTTTGCTTTTGCGAAATCGTCAGGTTAAATTTATTAAAAACTTTTCTTGATGGAACCGCCAAAGGTAAGCGTCATCATACTCAATTGGAACACAAAAAATTTTCTTGAAAAATTTTTGCCTACTGTAATTCGGACAAACTATCCGAATCTTGAGATAATAGTTGCGGATAATGGCTCAAGTGATGGAAGTGCTCAATTTGTCGAAGAAAATTTCAAAAATGTCAAACTTATCAAGTTTGATAAAAATTACGGATTCTGCGGTGGATATAACCGCGCTTTTAAATTTGCAGAGGGAGATTATATAGTCCTTTTAAATTCTGATATTGAGGTTCCCCAAAACTGGCTCACCCCTCTCATTGATTTTATGGAGCAAAATCCCGATGTCTTCGCGTGCCAGCCGAAAATTTTGTCATACTTTGAAAGGAATAGGTTTGAATATGCTGGTGCATGCGGTGGATTTATCGATAAGTTTGGGTATCCATTTTGCAGAGGTAGAATTTTTAACTTTTGCGAAGAAGACATAGGACAATATGACGATGCAAGGCAAATTTTCTGGGCGACAGGTGCATGTATGCTTGTAAGGAAAAAATTTCTTGATGAAGTTGGACCTCTTGATGAAAATTTTTTCGCTCATATGGAAGAGATAGATTGGTGCTGGAGAGCTAACCTTCATGGATACAAAGTTTTCTGCCTTCCCCAAAGCGTCGTTTACCATGTCGGCGGTGGAACTTTGCCAAAATTAAACCCACTTAAAACATTTTTCAATCACAGAAACAATCTCATCATGCTCGAAAAAAATCTCGATCTGAAAACTGCTTTGATACTTTTACCTGTTAGGCCTATCCTTGACATTTTTTCTTCTTTCCTTTACTTAATCAAAGGCGATATATCAAACTTCATCGCTGTGCTTAAAGCGATATTCGCATTTATCATTGGACAACCAAAATGGATTCGGAAAAGAATCGCCACACGAAAAAATATCAAGAGGAAAAAACTCAACAATAATATTATTTACAACGGAAGTATAGTTTTGGATTACTTTATCAGAGGCAAAAGGAAATTTTCGGAGTTAAAATTTTAAAAGTAAACCCCGCCAAGAATAGTTCTATCCCTGGCACCGGTTACGGATTTTATATTAGCAGGATTTCCTGAGACGGTTTCATTTGCAAGGACAGCAAAACATACCGCTTCTTTTATATCCGCGGGCAAACCATAATCATCGCTAAGTCTTATAGGAACATTGAAATATCTTGAAAGCAAACTTATCATAAATTTATTATTAGCCCCACCACCACTTACTATCACCTCATCGATTTCAACTTCTGGTTTAACAAACATTTCATAGTTTTTATATATCGCATAAACTGTAAATTCCGTAGCTGTTGCAACTATATCTTCTGGCGAAAGAGAAAGTTCTTGAGCCCATCTTAAAATTTTGTTGACAAAATCATTTCCAAATGTTTCTCTACCGGTGGATTTCGGCGGTTTCCTTTCAATAAATGGATGTCTTGCCATCTTCTCCAAAAGTTCTCTCGAGACCTTTCCACTTTGTGCGATAAACCCATCTTCATCATAACCTTTGCCAAAGAATATCTTTATAAGGGAATCTACAACCATATTTCCAGGCCCGACATCAAAAGCGAGGACATCTTCCACGCTAGAACTTTTCTTCAAAATTGTAAAATTTGCGATCCCACCAATGTTAAGAAGCAATCTATTCAATTCGTTCGAAGAGAAGATGATATAATCAAAGTAAGGGACAAGCGGAGCTCCCTCACCGTCAAGCGCCATATCTCCAACCCTGAAATTTCCAACAACAGGAATCCCCGTAAGTTTCGCTATAACCCCGGGCTCTCCGATCTGTAAAGTTGATTTTATCCTATAACCAAACATTTCAACCTCGTCAGGCAAATGCTGAATTGTCTGCCCATGTGAGCCTATCAAATCAACATCATTGATTTTAAGACCAAGCATATCGAGCGTTTTAAAGATCGAATCAGCATAGACATTTGCGAGCAAAAAATTTAATCTGCATATTTCGTCAACTTTACTGGTTTCTGTCTGTGAATTTTTCAAAATCATTCTCTTCAATTCCTCGGGATAAGGAAAAACCTGCCAACCGAGAATTTTAAATGATGTCTCTTTACCACAGTTTTTAACCTCGACCACTGCTACATCAACACCATCAGCGGATGTCCCCGACATTAAACCGATGATGATTTTTGGATTTTTCTCTTTTAATTTGATTAATCTTTCAAGCATAAAATCTCGTGCAATTTATTTTCAATGGTTCAATACTCTGCAAACTCAACCCTAACTTTTTTCGGAAGCACACCTTTTTCAAATCCCATATCAAGGAATAACTGAATCGCTTTACGACCATCTTCGCCATAATCAAGCGTCAGCTCATTTACATACATTCTAACGAATTTATCGGCAAGTTCGATATTCATACCTCTTGCAAATTGCAGAGCACATTCCAACGCCTCATCTTTGTTATCGATAGCATACTTTATACTATCGCGAAGATATCTTGCAACCCTCTTTATCAAATCCTCACCAAGTTCTACTTTAATCGCATTTCCACCAAGAGGCAAAGGCAATCCAGTTTTCTCGCTCCACCACTTTCCGAAATCAAACACTTTCTCAAGTCCATAATTTGAATAAGTTAATTGTCCCTCATGAATCAAAAGTCCTGCGTCAACTTCGCCATTTACAACCGCTTCAATGATTTTATCAAATTGAATTACTTTATAATTCAAATTTGGTTCAAAAATTTTCAAAACTAAAAAGGCGCTCGTCAATGTACCAGGAACTCCAACGGTTAAATTTTTCAACTCCGACACGTCAAATTTCCTCTTCGCAACGAGAATCGGACCATATCCAACGCCCATGCTTGCTCCACACGGAAGCAAAATATACTTGTCGGACACATAAGCATAAGCATGAAATGAAATCGCGGTCACATCGTAAACGCCTTCAAAAGCTTTCCGATTTAATGTCTCTATATCGCTTAAAATGTTAACGAACTTTAAATCGCCTGTATCGATTTTATTGTTTGAAAGTGCATAAAACATAAAGGCATCGTCTGAATCAGGGCTATGAGCAACGGTTATTTCTCTCATCAACTTTTCATTTTTTGTTTTTAATCAAATTTTTGCGGATGGACAAAGTTTGTTAATTTTGCAAATAGCACATTTTGGCTTTCTCGCCTCGCAAACATATCGACCATGTTCACCAATTAAATGTGAAAAAAGCGTCCACTTATCATTTGGAACGATCTCCATCAGTTCAAACTCAATTTTATCCGGGTTTTTACTTTTAACCAAACCAAGTCGCGCGGTTACTCTTTTAAGATGCGTGTCAACGATTATCCCTTGCTTGCCGAAAGCATTTGCCAAAAGAGCGTTTGCCGTTTTTCTCCCCACGCCCGGGAGTTTCGTCAATTCCTCAATCGTATCCGGAACTTGACCGTTGTATTTTTCTACAAGAACTTGACAACATCTTTTTATAGCCTTTGCTTTATTTCTGTAAAATCCTGTCGGTTTGATCTCCTGTTCAAGCGTCGCAAGATCAGAATTTGCATAATCTTGTGCTATGCGATACTTTTTGAAAAGATACTCCGTCACCTTGTTTACCCTTTCATCAGTACATTGTGCGGCGAGAATTGTCGCAACAAGAAGTTCAAGTGGATTCGAAAAATTTAAATGCGTCTTCGCATCGGGATAAAGCTTTTCAAGCGTTTGTATTATCTTTCGAACTCGCTTCTTCTTGTCTTGAACTGTTTCATTTGCAAAGGATGATTTCACTTTGGGCATAGCTTACTCCGATAATTGTTTTCGATCATTTTTTAATGGTTCAATTTCCAAATTAAGCATAATCTCTGGCTTAAACCTTTCATTTTTTATCAAGAGTTCTTCAATGACTCTTCCCTCAAGCAAATGTCCATTTATAATTTTATCAATGTCTTCTTCTTTAACATCTCCATACCATATACCTTCGGGATAGATAACGATGCTAATCCCATATCCACATGCATCAAGACAGCCGGCTGAGTCAACACGCGCAATATGATTTAATCCCAGCTCGGCAATTTTATTTTTAAATTTATCTCGTAAACTTTCTGAGCCTTTTTGTCCACATGAACCTTTTGGATGCTCAGGCGGGCGAAGATTTGTGCATATGAAAATATGTTTTTTGTATCTCATCTTGATAATTTTTTTGTTTTACTAAGTCTTTCTAAAATCGATCAATAAAACCACATCCCCACTTTTCGTCTTTCTGTCCGCAAGCGTCTCATTGGACTCATATTCAAATCCCTGCGTCAAATTAAACAGAACAAAATCCCCCACTTCTCCATCGCCATCATAGATCTCGACTATAAATCTCCTCACAAGGTCATCGATCTTTAAACTATCATCAACCTCATACCTAAAAATTTCTCCCGAGAAACCTTTCCCAACCGCAAGCGTTATCCTGCTCATATCTCACCAATATGAAGTTGTGATTTTAACATCACCAAAAACTTTAACTGCGCATGCAAGCCTTTCATCACTGGAAAAATTTTTCTTTTTCATCAAATCAACTTCTTCAAAATTTGCTCGAGATAAATTTCCCATTCCTTCGAGAATCTTGATTCTACAACGTGCACAAATTTTTTCACCTCCGCATGATTCAGCAATTGGAATTGAATTCTCCCTTGCAACCTCATAAATCGTTATCCCATCATTACACATTATCTCAACTCCAAGCGGTATAAAATCGATCTTGGGCACAAAATCACTTTGTTTTTTGATTGAATTTACTTAAAAGGGGAAAATTAAACAAAGGTTTTTCAACCCTTCTTCGCAACTATTGCAATATAACCCATCCATTTGTCTCCCCCCTGCTCAAGATAAACGCTGACCTCATGCTTGAATTTCTTTATCTCTTTAAACTCATGCTTCGGAAACTTTCGTTCTTTCAAAGATTGCTGAATTATCTTTTTAAACTTCGAATAATAAGATCCCAACTCTTGGCTTATATCTTGGACGAAGATCGGCTCAAAACCGTAAGAGTTTAAAATTTTTATTTTCTCATCAAGCGTTTCTATCTCGCCACCTTCGACATACCAAACATCTTTAACATAGGTTGGCACAGGTTGATTTTTCCAATAGAAATCCGCAATACCGATGAATCCATCTGATTTCAAAACCCTGTAAAACTCTTTCAATATGCGACTTTTTTTATACTGGCTCAATATCCCTTCCGTTATTATTAAATCAAACTTCCCATCTTCAAAATCGAGGCTGGTTGGGTTCATAATTTTAACTTTGACTTTGTCCTCAAGTCCGGCATTTGCAATCTCACTTTTTGCATCCATAACTATCTGCGGAAGCTCATTAATTCCAAAGACATTACATTTAAAATTTTTTGCGACAAAGACAACACTATCTCTTAAATTAACACTTGCGATTAAAACACTATTTCCTTCTTTGATTTCCAACTTTGAGCATAGCAACTTACTTAAGTTTGTTCCTCCGAGCGTTGGGAGTTTAATTTCTTTTTGAGGTTTCATTTTACCCAACAGGTTTCAAATTTGCATATTTTAAAAGAAGATACTTTCTACCGAAATTTTCAAAGTCAACCACTGCCCGAAGGTCATCCCCACTTCCTGAAACATTGACAACAACCCCAAGACCAAAAACATCATGCACAACAAGCGAGCCAACGGTAAATTTTTGATTTGATTTAATTTCATGATGTCGCTCTTTTCTCTCCGCTTTCGATTTGTAAAATGTGACAAGTTCATAAGGGATCTCCTCTAAAAATCTCGAACTTCTTTGAGCAAACAAATTACCCGCCCTCATTCTTTCCCTTGCATAAGTAAGATAAAGTTTCTTCATCGCCCTTGTCATACCCACATAGAAAAGACGCCTTTCCTCCTCAAGTTCCTTTGGATTATAAATAGAGTTCGATATTGGGAAAAGCCCTTCTTCAAGCCCAGTTATAAAAACAACTGGAAACTCAAGTCCCTTCGCACTGTGCAAAGTCATCAGTGTAATAGCATCTCGCTTATTTTCCCATATGTCTATATCTGTAATTAACGAGACCTCCTCAAGAAATTTCTCAAGAATCCCCTCCCCAGGATTTTCATTTGAAAACTCCGTTATAGCGGATAAAAGTTCTTCGATGTTTTCGAGCCTTTGCAATGCTTCCGGTGTTCCCTCTTGTTTGTAAAATCTTATCAAGCCTATGTCATCTACAAGAGCCCGAGCAAGTTCTCCAGCGCTAATTTTATCTTTTAAATCAATGTATTTTTGAATCAGCTTACAAAAATTCAAAATGCTATTTCGAGCTCTTTCTGTTAATCCTGGGATCGAATATACTTTGCACATAGCTTCAAAAATAGGCAAACCCTTCGCCCCAGCAAAAGCTTTCACGCGCTCAATCGTTGCTTCACCAATACCACGGTTTGGGAAGTTAACAATTCTAAGTAAACTTTCATCATCTCTTGGATTAACAACAACTTTTAAATAAGCGAGCAAATCCTTAACTTCCTTCCTTTTATAAAATGCAACGCTACCAACTATGGTATATGGGAATCCCTCGCGACGCAAAGCATCTTCAAACAATCTTGACTGTGCATTTGTCCTGTAAAGAACTACAAAATCACGAAGGTTATATTTATTCTTTCGAATTTCTTCTTTTATAAAATGAACTACCTTTTCTGCCTCATCTTTATCGTTCCTGCACTCAATTACAACGATTGGCTCTCCTTCACTATTTTCCGTCCAAAGATTCTTTAAAATTTGCTCTGTGTTGTTTTTTATGACAGAATCAGCTGCGCGCAAAATTTTTTTCGTTGATCGATAATTTTGTTCAAGTTTAAATATCTTGCAATCTGGAAAATCGAATTTAAAATCAAGTATGTTCCTTATCTCTGCACCACGCCAGGAATAAATGCTTTGAGCATCGTCCCCGATCACGCATAAATTTCTATGCTTTGCAGAAAGCATTTTCAAAAGAATATATTGAACTCGATTTGTGTCTTGATATTCATCGACGAGTATATATTTAAACCTCGTTTGATATTTCTCGAGCACCTTCGGATGACTTTCAAAAAGTTCAACCGCTTTCACTAAAAGGTCATCGAAATCCATAGCGTTTCTTTGGAAAAGAGCGTTTTGATAAGACTTGTAAATTTGAGCAATTTTGATGTTAAATTGATTGTCAGCCTCAGCTAAAAATGTCTCGGGCTTTATAAAAGCATTTTTTATATTGCTTATCTTCGCTTGAACCAACGAAGGGCTTAAGCTATCCTCCGAAAAGTTCAGTTCTTTCATTAAGTTTTTAATCAAGTTTAAACTGTCATCTTGGTCATAGATTGTAAAACTTTTCGTATAGCCAAGTTTTTCAGCCTCTTGTCTTAAAAATTTTGCAAACACAGAATGAAATGTCCCAATCATAACATTTTTCGCAACATCACCAACTAAGTTGATAGCCCTTTCCTTCATCTCATTTGCTGCCTTATTCGTAAATGTCAAGGCAAGTATTTCATAGGGTTTGACACCCAGAGATAAAAGGTAGGCTATTTTATAAGTCAATACGCGAGTTTTCCCGCTTCCTGGACCAGCAAGTATCAAAACGGGACCATCAACACATTTTACAGTTTCCCTTTGCTCTATGTTGAGCTCTTTAAAAAAATCCCTCACTAAAAATTTTGCCTTTACTTCAAAAATTTCCTCACCGCCCTTGCAATTCCCTTTGGATCAAGCCCATGCTTTTCATATAAAGCCTTAGGATCTCCTGACTCACCAAATTTCACTATTCCTATCCTTTTAACTTTAACCGGATAATTTTCTGATAAAACTTCCATAACCGCTGAACCAAGCCCACCAACTATATTATGGTCTTCAACTGTAACAATTCTACCTGTTTCCTTTGCACACTTTATAATCAACTCCTCATCAATCGGTTTTATCGTGTGAATATTCACAACGCGAGCACTTATCCCATCTTTCTCAAGTTCTTCAGCAGCAAGCAAAGAATTAAAGACAACTCCACCAGTTGCAAAAATCGTTACATCTTTCCCATCCCTTAAAACAACACCCTTGCCAAATTCAAATTTATATCCCGCATGATTAACATTTTCAAGTGGTTGACGCGTCAATCGTAAAAAGACCGGACCTTCATGCTCAGCGATATATTTAACAGCCTGTTTTGTTTCGATATCGTCACATGGTTGAACTATTGAAACATTTGGAAGAGCCCTCATAAGAGCGATATCTTCAAGTCCCATCTGACTATATCCATCTTCCCCTATTCCAATTCCAGCATGAGTTCCGACAAGTTTGACATTTGCATTTGTATAAGCAACCGAGATCCTTATCGTTTCATATCTTCCGATCAAAAAGCACGCAAAGCTACATGCGAAAGGAATTTTTCCCGCAAGCGCAAGACCCGCTGCTGTCCCAATCATATTTTGCTCCGCAATTCCCATCTCGAAAAATCTATCTGGAAATTTTTTCGCAAACTTTATCGACATTGTTGATCTTGAAAGGTCAGCGTCGAGGACAACGATATTTGGATTCTTTTCTCCAAGTTCCTCAAGAGCTTCTCCAAATGATACGCGAGTTGCTTTAGCTGGCATTATTTCACCTCCACCTTTTGTGATAAAAGTTCATTTAACTGTTCTTCAAGCTCTTTTAAAGCAAGTTTCGTCTCCTCATCGTTTGGAGCTTTCCCGTGCCAGTCATGGTTATCCTCCATAAATGAAACGCCCTTGCCTTTAACGGTGTGCGCAACTATAAAAGTAGGTTTTCCCTTCATAAGTTCTGCTTCATCAAGAGCTGAAAGAATTTGCTCAAAATCATGTCCATCGATTTCGATCAAATTCCAATTAAATGCCCTAAGCTTGTCAACAAGCGGTTCTATATTCATAACATCTTTCACATAGCCATCAATTTGACCCTTGTTATAATCAACGATCGCGCAAAGATTGTCAAGTTTAAACTTTGGTGCAGACATTATCGCTTCCCACACTTGTCCCGCTTGCATCTCTCCATCACCTAGAAGACAATAAACACGATAATCTTTTTTATCGAGTTTTCCAGCAATCGCTAATCCTTGAGCTATAGACAAACCTTGACCAAGTGAACCGGTTGATGCTTCAACATAAGGTAAGTCAATTCGCGATGGGTGACCCTGAAGCCTTGAATTTATTTTTCGCAATGTAAAAATTTCTTCATAGGGAATCACTCCTCTATGTGCGAGGACTGCGTAAAGAGCTGGAACACCATGTCCCTTCGATAATATAAAGCGATCTCTGTCTGGATCTAATGCATTTTCAGGGGTTCTTTTTATCTTTTCCCAAAATAAAGCGACAAGAATTTCAACGCAAGAAAGAGAACCTCCGGGGTGACCTGAACCCGCGAGATTTAACATTTTTATTATATCGATGCGAATCTTTGTCGCTATGATTTTAAGGCCAAGAATTGAATTTTCCATTCGTCAATTTCATTTATTTTGAAGGTAAATTCAGCAGGTCAAATATAAAAATTTGACGAAAAAAAAACAATTGCAATTTTATTAACACTGGATTTATGATTTCACCCCAAAATTAAATTAAGAAACCCGTGGGTCTGGGAAACCCACAGATTTTCATCTTCTCGTTCTATGAGTTGTGGTTTGTGTTCTCTGCTGTTCTTGCTTTGGAAGCAAAGATTTTCTGCTAAGCGTAAATCTCCCCATATCATCAACAGTCAATATCTGAACCTCAATCTCATCTCCAACCTTAAGCACATCTGAAACCTTCTCAATTCTACGATGATCAATTTCCGAGATATGAAGCAAACCAATTTTCCCAGGCAAAATTTCAACGAATGCTCCAAAGTCAGCGATCTTTCTCACAATTCCTTTATAAACTTTCCCAACCTCTGGAACTTCAGCAAGTTGTTTGACCATCTTCTTCGCCTTCTCACACGCTTCTTTGTTAGGAGCACTTATCCAAACTAATCCATCGTCTTCGATGAAGACCTCGGCACCGAATTCCTGTTTCATCATTTTGATGTTCTTTCCAGCTGGACCAATAACCCAACCGATCATTTCAAATGGGATTCGCGTAGTAATTAATCTCGGGGCATATGGAGAAATTTCATGTCTTGGAGCCGGGATCGTTTGTTCAAGTATATCAAGTATTTTCATCCTTGCCTCTTTTGCTTGCTCGAGCGCTCGCTCAAGAATTTCGTAGCTTATACCGCTTATTTTTATGTCCATTTGAAATGCAGTTATAAAATCACGAGTTCCAGCGACTTTAAAGTCCATGTCTCCAAGCCTATCTTCATTTCCAAGTATATCGGTTAAAATTGCAACTTCATCGTCTTCTTTAACAAGTCCCATCGCAATTCCAGCAACATGCTTTCTCAGAGGAACTCCACCATCCATCAAAGCAAGTGTTCCAGAACAAACAGTTGCCATGGAAGATGAACCGTTTGATTCAAGTATATCTGAAACAACTCTTATCGTATAAGGAAATTCCTCCTCTGGTGGAATTAAATTTTCCAAAGCTCTTTCCGCAAGGTTACCATGCCCAATTTCCCTTCTACTTGGGCCACGGAATGGAGCAACTTCCCCAACTGAAAACGACGGGAAATTATAATGAAGCATAAATCTCTTTGTATACTCAGGCAAAAGCCCGTCTATCAGTTGCTCATCCATCTTTGTCCCAAGCGTCACAGTAGCAAGAGATTGGGTCTCGCCTCTTGTAAATAAAGCTGAGCCATGGGTTCTTGGCAAAACACCAACTTCCGCAGTTATAGGTCTTATATCTTTCAAATCACGACCATCGATCCTTCTTCCCTCTTTCAAGACCATATATCTCATATCAAGACGTTCAATTTCCTCAACTACCTGCTTAACCCAAAACTCAAGTTTTCCCTCTTCAAATTGAACAGGCTCTGTCGCATACTTTTGCTTTATAGCCTCGATCGTCTCCTGTAAAATTGCATCCATTCTCTCGCTTCTTTCCAGTTTTTTAAGAACAGTTCTATTAAGCGTTTTGATTTTCTCCTCGGCTATGCTTTTAACATCCATCACGATTTGCTCTGGGATTTCCTCCTTCACAATCTCTCTCTTTGGCTTGCCAAATTCTTTTGCCATCTCAATTTGAACCTCGCAGATCTTCTTAATATATTCATGTGCAAATTTTATAGCCTCGACTATATCCTTTTCGGAAATTTCCTTCGCTTCACCTTCAACCATAACGATTGAATCGATGGTCCCTGCAACGACCAAATCAAGTTCACTTTTTTCAAGTTGTGATAAAGTTGGGTTTATAACAAACTGTCCATCAATTTTACCAACCCTCACCTCAGCGATAGGTCCATTCCAAGGAATATCTGAAATCATCAATGCGGTTGAACTTGCGATTCCACCAATTATATCAGGATCGTTTTCAAGATCAAAAGAGAAAACCGTGACAGTTACTTGTGTTTCACATTTAAATTCTTTTGGGAAAAGAGGACGCAAAGCTCTATCGATTAATCTCGCAGATAAAATTTCTTTCTCTGTTGGTTTTCCCTCTCTCTTTTCAAATCCACCAGGGATTTTCCCAGCTGCGGAGGTTTTCTCTCGATATTCAACAGAAAGAGGCATAAAGTCAACATCTTCCTTTGGCTCTTCTTCAGCAACAGCAGTTGCGAGGACCATCGTATCAGCATATCTAACCATAACAGCGCCATCTGCCTGCTTTGCGTATTTACCCAACTCAAATGATAAAATACGACCACCTATTTCGATTTCCTTTTTCAAATACGACATGGCTTCACCACCACCTTTAATTTTTTATTTTCTTAAATCAAGCTCCTCGAGAATTTTTTTATAACTTTCATAATTTGTCCTTTCAAGATATCTCAAAAGACGTCTTCTCTTACCTATTATCTTTATAAGCCCTATTCTCGAATGCTTATCTTTCGGATGCTTTTCAAAATGTTCAGCAAGTTGATTGATCCGCGCAGTAAGAATTGCTATCTGAACCTCGGGTGAGCCTACGTCTTTTTCATGCTTTCCGTATTTCTTGACCAGTTCTTTCTTTTGTTCGCTTGTCAATGGCATGCCTCGCTTATTTTTTGTTTTAAATTTTTAATGATTTTGAAAACTCTCCATCCTTTAACTCGCTTTTAATTACCTCAATGGCCTTCTCCTTATCAAGTTCGATCTGCTTAACAAGTTCGCTCGGAGATGAAAACTTCATCTCATCTCTTAATCTATCTATAAACTCAACCTTAATATGCTTGAAATAAATCTCATCGTCAAAGTTAAATATGTTAACCTCCATAACTTTATTGCTATCAACCTCAAATGTTGGTCTATAACCTATGTTCATCACACCATAATAATTTTGCCTATCAAGCGTAACCATAACCACATAGACTCCATTTTTCGGGATTAACTTTCTTTTTGAATTCGGTTCAATGTTTGCGGTTGGGATTCCAAGCCGTCTCCCGCGGCCAGTGCCTTTGACGACAACTCCATTTATAAAATAATATCTGCCAAGCAATTTAGACGCAAGTTTCACATCACCATTGTTCAAAATCGCCCTTATCTTCGAACTGCTGACAGGCGTATTTTCAACTAGGAATTGCTCAAGCACCTCAACTTCAAATCCATACTTCTGTCCGAACTCTCTCAATTTATCAGGGTTACCTTCTCTATTTTTCCCAAAAGCATGGTTATAGCCGACGATAACTTTCCTCAAACCAATTTTCCCAAGCATTATATCCTTACAAAATTCTTCAGCAGTTATATTTGAAAATTCGGGGGTAAAGTTCACAACGAAAACGACGTCAGGGTCATACTCTTTTATAAATTCAACTCTTTCTTCTATAGTCGTCAAAATTTTAAAATTCTCTGACGGTTTCAAAATTTCTTGCGGATGCGGGTCAAATGTTACGACGATGGTTCTTGAACTCGATTTTTCTCTTTCCTCTTGCATTCTTTTTAAAATTTCAAGATGAGCGATATGAACGCCATCGAAAACTCCAACTGTGACAACTGAATTTGTATCCCTGTTAATTTTCTCTATGTCCCTTATTATCTTCATCCGCTTTTTTCTTTATTTCTTCAATTGTCAATGCATCTTCAATTTTATAATCTCCAATACGAGTTCTCACAAGAGACTTCAAATATGCGCCACAGCCAAGATTTTCTCCAAAGTCGTGGACAAGCGATCTAATGTAAGTTCCCTTCGAACATTTTACTCTAAATTTAACCTCTGGGAGATTAACATCAAGGATTTGAAACTCGTAAATTTTGACCTTTCTCGGCTTTCGCTCGACATTTAATCCCTTTCTCGCAAGCTTATAGAGAGGTTTACCTTTATATTTCACCGCTGAATACATTGGGGGCACTTGTTCAATTTCCCCGATAAAATATTTTACTGTTTCTTTTATCTTTTCTTCGGTGATGCCATCAAGACTTCTGCGTTTGATTATCTCGGTTTCTACATCATAACTTGGGGTAATAGCGCCAAGTTCCATAACACCTTCGTATTCTTTATCAAGTTCTAATATCTTTGAAAGTTCTTTCGTTTTATTTTGAGTTGCGATGATCAAAAGTCCCCCAGCAAACGGATCAAGCGTTCCGCCGTGCCCTACTCTTTTTATCTTAAACCATCGCTTTATCTTATCGACGACTTTGTAAGATGTCCATCCAGCGGGTTTATTTACAAGTATGATATCACCCTGTTTTATCCTTTGTGCCGGCGTCATCGCCTTTTTTATCGTTCTTTTCCATTTCATCAATTCGTTTTAAAAGCGCATTAATTCTGTCGACATGCTCGAGTGTATTATCGAGATAAAACTCTATCTCCGGGGTAAACCTCAACCTCAACCTTGAACCAAGCCTATGCCTTATAGTTTTCTTCAACGATTCAATCTTTCTAATCGTGTTTTGCTGAGTTACCTTATCCCCGTAAATGCTGATGTAAATCTTCGCATATCTTAAATCCGGGCTCACCCTAACATCTGTCACCGTCCAGAAACCAACGCTTTCATGCTCAAGAACTTTTGAAATTATATCTGAAACCTCTTCTTTTATTAAGGAAGCCACTCTCTCAGCTCTTATAGTGCTCATTTCACATTCCCTCGCTTTAAGTTCGAGAAATTTTAAGATTTCTTCACCTCATCGAGTTTTCTTTTAACTTCAAGAATGTTGTAAGCCTCAATGATATCCCCGGTTTTGATATCATTATAATTTTCAAGCGCGATTCCACATTCAAGTCCAGCTTCAACCTCTTTTACATCATCTTTAAATCTTTTCAAAGAAGCTATCTTCCCATCATAGATTACAATCCCATTTCTTATCAATCGCACACGTGCACCTCTTGGAATTTTACCTTCTGTTACAAAGCAACCAGCGACTGTCCCAACTTTTGAAATTTTAAATGTCTCTCTGACCTCGGCAGTCCCAAAAAATTCCTCTCTTTTCTCCGGCTCAAGCATACCTTCAAGAGCCTTCTTAACATCCTCAATCACATTGTAAATTATATTGTAAAGTCTTATCTCAACATTTTCGCTTTCAGCAAGTTTTTTAGCTCCAGATGTCGGTCTAACATTAAAGCCAATTATGATTGCACCAGACGCTTGTGCAAGCAATACATCTGATTCACTTATCGCACCGACCGCTTTATGTATTATCCTAACTTGAACCTCTTCATTTGAAAGTTTCATCAGCGAATCCGTCAAAGCTTCGACGGAACCATTAACATCCGCCTTTATGATTATTGGTAATTCTTTGACCTTTCCTTCTTTTATCTGTTCAGAAAGTTTATTCAAGGAAATGGCTCTTAACTGTCTATAAGTTTGTTCGCGTTTTATCTGCGCTCTTCTGTTTGCTATTTCCCTTGCTACTTTTTCATCTTCAACTATAACAAATGAATCCCCAGCCTCCGGGAGTTCATCAAACCCTATAACTTGAACAGGTGTTGACGGTTTAGCGATTTCAACCCTATTTCCTCTTTCATCAAACATAGCTCTAACTCTGCCAAATGTAGAACCTGCTACGAATGGATCACCAATTTTCAAAGTCCCATTTTGAACGAGAACAGTTCCGATGGGCCCGCGTCCTTTGTCAAGTTTTGATTCTATAACAACACCACGAGCTTTCTTCTTGGGGTTTGCTTTGAGTTCCATAATTTCCGCTTCAAGAAGAACCTTCTCCAAAAGCAAATTTACATTCGTTCCATATTTTGCAGAAATTTCAACGCACTGATATTTACCGCCCCAATCTTCAACAAGTATTCCTCTTTCAGCAAGTTGTTGTTTAATTTTATCTGGATTGGCTTCCGGTTTATCAATTTTGTTTATAGCAACTATAATTGGGACATTTGCTGCAAGCGCGTGATTTATCGCTTCAACTGTCTGAGGCATAACAGCATCATCCGCTGCAACAACAAGAACAACGATATCTGTAACCTGAGCACCTCGAGCTCGCATCGCGGTGAATGCTTCGTGCCCCGGGGTATCAATGAACGTAATCTGTTTGCCATTTGGAAGCGTAACTTGATAAGCTCCTATATGCTGGGTTATTCCGCCAGCTTCGCCAGCGACGATATTGCTCTGTCTGATGTAATCAAGAAGTGTCGTTTTACCATGGTCAACATGTCCCATAATCGTCACAACTGGTGGTCTTGGCTCAAGGTCTTCTTCGCGATCCGGCTCTTCCTGTATTATATCCTCAAGGTATTCCTCAGCTCGTTCAACCTCAAAACCATAATCGCTTGCAATTAAAGTTATCGTGTCAAAGTCAAGCCGTTGATTTATCGATACGACAAGCCCAAGGTTAAGACATTTTTTAATTATCTCACTTGCCGGAACCCCGATTAGATTTGCAAGTTCATTAACGGTGATAAATTCTGCAACTTTTATCTTCCTCTTTTCTCGCTCAATCTGCTCTATCTTTCTCTCTTCCTTTTCCTGCCTCTCTTTTTTCTTTCGCTTCTTCATCACCTCTCTCAAATCAGGCCCTGAATCCCCCATCTCAGCAAGCGTTTGGTCAATCCTCTTCCAAATCTCAGATTCATCGATTTCAATCCTGCTTCGTTTAATTTTCTTCAACGGTTTCTTTATTTCAATGCCCTCAATTTCGCTAACCTTGCGCTTTTTCTCCTCTTTGTCTCTTACTTGTTTCTTCTTTCTTGTTTCTTCCTTCATCACTTCAACATCTGGCGAATGAACAACTCCTTCAACCACCTGTTCCTCTTTAACTGGCTTGGCTTTTTCAAATTCTCTCCTTCTCTTCCTCTTATCCCTTCTCCATCTTTCTCTTCTCTCTTTTTCTTCCTCAAATCTCTTGGGTTTCTCTCTGAATTTACCTCTTTCTCTGACATCAACATAAACCATTCCCTCAGGCGGTTTATGCCTCTTTTCACGTTCAACAACTCCAGCGTCCGCAGGTTTAACTTCTTGCTCAGCGACTTCTTCTTGAACAACCTCAGGTATTTCTTCCTTCTTTGCTTCATCTTTTAATACCTCAACAGGTTCGGGCTCCTTCGCTTTCTCAAGGGTCAAAGACTCAGGTTTTTCTTCAACTGTAGAAACAACAGACTCAACCATGGTTTCCTTGATTTCTTCGCTAACCTCGATTGGCGGTTGCTCAACTGTCTTGATTTCTTCTTTAACTTCTACTTTCTCTTCAACTTCTACTTTTTCTACAACATCTATTTTTTCTTCTAACGGTTTTTCAGCCACAGTCTCAACTACCGATTCTTTAACCTCCGCTACAACTTGTTTCTCCGCCGGAACATGCTTAGTGGTTTTACTTATCATCTCTTTTTTCTTCCTTTGACGCTCTGCGATTTCCTTCTCATGCTTATAGTGCTTATCTATAATTTCAAGCATTTTATCATCGACAAGCGACATATAGCTTTTAACGCTATCAAATCCATGCTTCTGCAAAAAGTTAACAAGTTCATCAGAAGATACGTTCAATTCCTTTGCTATTTGATAAACTCTCCTCGCCATAACATTTAAAGTTTCGTTTAATTACCTTGAAGCTTTTCTTACTATGTTTCTCAATTTCTTTATCTTTTTATCATCAACACCGGGCAATCCAGCGAGAATTGATTTTATATTTTCATCAGAAAGAGCAAGATAATCTCTATTTGTCTCGATCCCAGCATCGTTAAGGCGCTGATATATATCTTCTCCGATCTGATCTTTCAAATCTGAAAGTCGAACGGTTCTCTGAACATCCTTTTTCTCTCCCTCGGTTGAGACTATCTCAATATCGTATTCCGTTAGTTCAGATGCAAGCTTAACATTTATCCCATCATTTCCAACTGCGGTTGAAACCTCCTCCGGCGGGACATAAACTATCGCTCTTCTTTTTTCTTTATCGATTTCCACTGCCTTTGGCTTTGCGGGTTGTAAAGCCCTTGCCACAAAGATCGCCGGATCATCACTGTAAGCAATCACATCTATATTTTCGTTGTTAAGTTCCTTGACTATAGAATGAATTCTAACTCCTTTCATACCAACGCATGCACCGACTGGATCAACTCTTTCATCAGTTGAGGCAACCGCAACTTTTGACTTTTTCCCAGGCAATCTTGCAACATTTTTTATAATCACGACGCCATCATAAACTTCCGGTATTTCAAGCTCAAAAAGCTTAACTAAAAATTGTGGGTCAGCTCTTGAAACTACTATCTGCGGATTTTCCATACCTCGACGTGCATCCCTCAGGTTTGGTGGTTTCACCTCCTTGACGAGAACTCTCAAACTTTCATTTTTTCTATATCTCTCATCCGGGATCATTTCATTTCTTGGTAAAATCAGCTCATTTCTGTTGTGCATCAATAAAATCATTTCAGGCTTGCCATCTTTGCCAGTGTAAATCTGATAAATTTCACCTATCAAAATCTCACCTTTGTGCGATTCATATTCTTTCATAATCGCATCGCGCTCATACTCACTTAACCTTTGAATGAACAATTGCTTCGCCTGTGATATCAATCTCAAGCCAAAATTTTTCAACTCGACCTTTTCAGGATACTTTTCACCAAGCTCAAGCGTCGGGTCCATTTCTTTTGCTTTCTCTACCGAAATTTCCCTCACCGGATCCTTCACAACTTCTACGATATCCTTCATCAGGTAAATCTCAATAGCACCCCTATCCATATTCACGATTATATCAAACTCTGCGTTCTCGCCGTACTTTTTCGTCATAAGTGTTCGAAAAACATCCTCAAGAATAAATGCGATTTTATCCCTTTCAATTTTCTTCTCTTTTGCAAGTTGCGTAAATGCTTCGACTATTTCACGATTCATAATCTACATTTTAGGTTTAATTTTACCATACAATTTCTGTTTTCGCCTCGATTATCTGGTTATACTTTAAAACTACGGTTTTATCTCCAACTTTTAGTTCTATATTTTCTTCTCCAGCTGAAACAAGCTGACCAAAAACTTCTAAAGTTTGTCCCAAAGTTTTGTCAATATACTTAACTCGAAGAAATCGACCTATATTTGTAAAATATTGCCTTTTAACCTTAAATGGATTTCCAACGCCCGGAGATGAAACCTCAAGCCTATAACTTCCCGGTATTGGGTCGTAGAAATCAAGCGCATCTGAGATCTGTTTGCTTATCTCCTCGCATTTTTTTATCGTTATTCCATCATCTGTATCTACCAAGACCTCGACTGCCAATCTTTTCCCAACGCCCTTTAGATTAATATCGACTAAATAAGCTCCTGAGTTTTCCACAATTGGCACGATTATTTCCCGAAGTTTCGTCTTTATCTGTTTGGCATTAAACATAGTCAAAAAAATAGTGGGTTTAAAGCCCACTACTGAAGTTAGTTTTTAAAAAATAAAAAAATTACATACAAATTCCAAATTAACCCCAAAATTTGAATTTCCCCAAGGCGAAAACTAAAATATAACTAATAGGCTTTCTCAGCGATGAACTTAAACCCCTCCTCAAGCCTATGTTTTATAAAACTTGCCATCTTTTTCTCGTCCTCGGTCAAAGTATTTTCACACAAGCTATTCCCTTAATTTTTCATACCTTGAGACCATTCTCCCGACCATTAATCCGCCCTCATATTCTGGGACCACAACTTCATCTGCGCCCGCTCCTTTCATCGCCTCCGCATATCTTAAATTTCCCGCCCTCGAAATTACCTTTATATTTGGATTTAGCATTTTCGCAGTTATAGTTATGTAAAGATTATCAGCATCGTTATCGACTAAAGTACAAATGAACTTCGCCCTTTCAATCCCAGCGCTTAAAAGAACACTTCTTCTCCTTGCGTCTCCCTGAATTACATTTATACCCTCTTTGAGAAGTTCTTTTGCCAAACTTTCATTAATCTCTATCAAAACAAAAGGCACGCCTAATTTGACAAGTTCGTCAACCACAGTTCTTCCAACTTGACCATAGCCACAGATTATATAGTGATCTTTCAATTTTGCAATTGTCACCTCGCTCATCCTTTTCCTCCATAATATTTTTAACTCTCCACTGAATATGTTGACTAAAATTCTCTCTATAAACCATATCTGAAAAAAGAAAATCCCAACATAAACAACAAACGCGAATAACTTTGTTACATCGCGTCTATGCTCTGATATCGCATGTGGATGCGTAATCCAGAAAAAAGCATCAACCCAGGTTATATCGCTTTCAAGATTTTTATAAACAAACATTGAAAAAGCGAAAAACAAAATCAAGAATATCGACGGTGGCAAAATTGCAATTATGGTAAAACGAAAAATCTTGACAAAATTCGCCAACATCTTTAAAGCATTCCTTTATTAAAAATTTACCCAATCAAATCGAATTATTCAATACCCCATCGCAAGCCCATAACCTCGCGGATCCGCTGCGCCGTATTTAACTCCGTTATCATCTATCAATATCGCCTGAACCTCGCCTTGAAATCCAGCTCTTTCAACAAGTTTATGACCCCGCTTTTCCAAATTCTCAAGAACATCAAGCGGTAAACTGCGCCTTTCATAATAAACCACATCGGGGTACCATTGATGATGAACCCTCGGAGCGTCAACCGCCTCTTGAATGTTCATCCCAAAATCGATCACGTTTAAAATCACCTGCAAAACAGACGTTATGATCGTCGAACCACCCGGCGAGCCAAGGACAAGAAATGGTTTTTTATCCTTTAAAACTATCGTTGGCGTCATCGAACTTAACATTCTCTTTCCTGGTTGAATTGAATTTGCTTCACTTCCAAGAAGTCCAAATTGATTCGGCACGCCTGGGCTTGCGCTGAAATCGTCCATCTCATTGTTAAGGAAAAATCCAGCACCATCAACCACAACCATCGAGCCAAAATAACTGTTTATCGTCGTAGTAACACTGACTACATTTCCCCACTTATCGACCACAGAATAATGCGTAGTATTAGAACCTTCCAAAGGAGGTGAAACGGAACGAATTATCTTAGAACTTGGAGTCGCATAAAAAGTGTCTATTTCGTTAGCAAGTGACTTCGCATATTCTTTTGATAAAAGTTTTTCAAGCGGAATTTGGACGAAATCAGGGTCACCAAGATATTCAGCCCTATCCGCATAAACTCGTCTCATCGCTTCGACAAGATAATGAATTGTGTATGATGAACCAAAGCCATATTTTTTAAGATCGAAATTTTCAAGTATGTTAAGAAGCTCAATCAAACAAACTCCACCTGAACTTGGCGGTCCCATCGAGATGATCTCATAACCTCGATAGTTTCCAACGACTGGTTTTCTTATCACGGGTTGGTAATTTTCAAGGTCTTCATATGTTATCAATCCTCCACCTCGCTTCATCTCAGCGACGATCAAATCAGCAACTTTGCCTTTATAAAAGCCATCTCGCCCTTTGTCCCTTATCAATTTTAAAACCTTTGCAAGGTCTTTTTGACCGAGGCGATCGCCTGCTTTATACGGTTCGCCATTTTTTGAAAAATACTTCATCGTGCTTGGGAATTTTTTGAAATGTTCAAAAGCATTTTTGAAAGCATTTGCAAGCCCCTCGTTTACAATGAAACCTTTTTCTGCAAGCTTAATCGCCGGATTTAAAACTTCCTTTCTTGACATCGTCCCATACTTTTCAAGTGCAAGCAACAATCCGGCAACGGAGCCAGGAACGCCAACCGAAAGATATCCAATTTGACTTTTCTCCGGGACAAAATTGCCATTTTCATCAAGGAACATATCTCTGTGTGCCTTAAGAGGCGCCTTCTCTCTGTAGTCAATCGTCACCGTTTCACCATTTGCCATTCTTATGACCATAAAACCGCCTCCGCCGATATTTCCAGCTTGAGGGTAAGTCACAGCAAGCACAAATCCAACCGCAACCGCCGCGTCAACTGCGTTTCCACCTTTCTTTAAAATTTCAACTCCAACTGCGGTAGCAATTGAATCTGAAGATACAACCATCCCATTGAACGCTTTGACAGGTTTTCTAGATGCAAAAAAACCAAGCGAATGTTCGATCAAGACAAAATTTGAAATTAAAACGAGGATAAGAAACAAGCTCAGAAAGCGAAAGCCCGCTTTTTTCATATCGATTTTTGATTTTGTTTTTCGTTAAATTTTGCTCTCATCTTTCCTGAACAAATTGAGAATAAGCCCAGGGATCGATTTTACCCTTTGACCGATAGAGGGTGAATGAAGAAAACTTATGGCATCTTTAATCGTTCCCAATAATTTCTCATCATAACCGAACCACCACAAACGATACGGAGAAATGAAATCAAAGCTTTCAAACTTTATATTAACCATATCATAAAGCCCAAATTCAGAATGAACCCTCCCAAAACCGCTTGATTTAACACCGCCACATGGAGCTTTTGCATCGCCATAATGGACTACGCATTCATTTACAAGAACAGAGCCAGATCTAATTTTCTCAACAATTCTCTTCGCCCTTCTTTTATCTTTCGTCCAAACGCTCGCAGATAATCCATACTCACTGATATTTGCCCCTTCAACCACCTCATCTTCATCTTTAAACTTAATTATAGGCAAAACCGGACCAAATGTTTCTTCTCTCATAAGAAGCATCGAATCGTCAACATCAACCAAAACGGTTGGCTCGAAGAAATAACCTTTAAGTTCATTACCATTTTTATCCTTTGGAAAAATTCTTTTTCCACCGGTTAAAATTTTCGCCCCCTTTGAAATCGCATCTTGAATTTGACCTTCGATTATGTTCAATTGTTTTTCATTGTTTATCGGACCAATTTCAACATCAGGGTCGAGTCCATTCCCAACTTTAAGTTTTTTTGTTTTTTCAACGACTTTCTCAACAAATTTTTCAAAAATTTTCTCTTGGACATAGCAAACTTCAACCGATACGCAAGTTTGACCCGCATTTGCAAACGCACCCCATACAGCAGAACTTGAAACAATATCGACATCGACATCATCAAAAACAATCATCGGATCCTTCCCACCAAGTTCAAGCGTGACTGGAATTGGCCTCGTCCCAGCCTTTTGCATTATAATTCTTCCCGTCTTCGTGCTACCTGTAAAAGAAATTTTATCTATGTGTGAATCCACAAGCGCTTCACCAACATCCCCAGCTCCAATTACAATGTTAATCACACTCTCGGGAAAACCAGCTTCTTTAAAAATTTCGTATATCTTCAAGCCGATGAGATTTGTATATTCAGAAGGTTTAAATATAACACAATTTCCCGCAACAAGCGCAGATATTATAGGCGCAATTGGAAAAAGCAATGGGTAATTCCACGGTGAAATTACAGCAACAACCCCAAGAGGTTCGAAATGGATATAATTTCTCTTCACCCAAAACAACGGGATCTGGGAACGCACTCGCTTTAGTTTCAAAATCCTCTTCGCATTTTTTATGTAGTAATCAAATAGATCAAGCGAAGGAAAAATCTCCATCGAATACGATTCAAGTATCGGCTTCCCATTTTCAAGCGTGATCAACCTTGCAATTTCATCTTGATTTTTATAGAGAATGTCCCTTGCCCTTTTTAAAAGTTTTAACCTCTCATCGATCGTGGTTGACGACCAAACTTTAAAAGCTTCCTGAGCCTTCTTTGAAATTTCAAAAACCTCTTCAACTGGAGTAGTTTCAACTTCCGCAAGGACTTCCAATGTTGCCGGGTTAATCGATTTTAACTTCATCTCCAGCTCCAATTTATGTTTTTATGTTTAATACCGAACTTATCAACTTTTTCGTGTAATCATGGCTCGGGTCATAAAATATCTTCTCGATAGCCCCATGCTCGACTATTTTCCCGGAATACATTACAAAAGCCCCATCTGCAATTCTTCTTGCAACGCCGATATCGTGAGTTATAAACAAAATCGTCAGTTTAAATTCTTCTCTTAAAACTTTTAAAAGTTCAATTATCTGAACCTGAATCGAAACATCAAGTGACGAAACTATCTCATCGCAAATTAAAAACTCCGGCTGTAGAGAAATTGCTCTGACTATAGCACAACGCTGAAGTTGTCCACCGCTTAACTGTGTCGGATATTTTTTCAAAACATCCGGATGAAGCGCAACCTTTCTCATCAATTCAAACACATAATCTTCGACAAGTTTATCTTCAACCACTTTATGAAATTTAATCGCTTCAAAAATCTGCGTGCGGATTTTATAAACGGGATTAAAAGTTGCAAACGGATCCTGAAAAATCATCTGCATCTTTCTTCTCAACGGTCTCATCATCTCCAGATCGAAATCAGTGATATCAAATCCATCGAAAAATATCTTTCCTTCGTCGGGCTCAAGCAATTTCAAAATCAATTTTCCAAGCGTCGATTTTCCACTACCAGATTCCCCAACAAGCGCGCATATCTCGCCCTCTTTTATTGAAATGCTTATATCATCAACTGCTTTAATGAGTTTTTTATTGACATTGAAATACTTTCTCAAATTGCTCGTTTTTACCTTCTCTCGAAAGTTCATAATCTTTCTTTCATTTTTGATATCAAAAATTGAATTATAACTCCAGCACCTACAACGCTTGCGGTTTCAGAACGCAATCTTCTATCTCCAAGCGAAACAAGGTCAAACCCAGAAGAAATTGCCATCTCAATTTCTACATCGCTAAAGCCACCTTCAGGACCTATTGCGATTAAAATCGAATTTGCATTTTTTAATTCCTCAAGATAATCATAAAGCAGAATCCTCTCAAACTGTTCACCTTCATGAAAGATAATTTTCTTGCTATGCTCTTTGGATGATGAGACGAAATTTTTAAAATCTAAAGGCTCGCAAAGTCCCGGTATAATGGCTCGATTTGATTGCTTACACGCGGAGAGAACAATTCTTCTCCATCTCTCTACCTTGTTTGATGAAACATCTTTAGGTGTTCTTGCGAGGATAACGCGCTCGGTTATCAACGGGATGATTCGTTTAACCCCAAGTTCCGTCAATTTTTCTATCGCAAATTCAAATCTCTCCAGATTTTTCAAAATCGCCTGTCCAATGGATAAATCGACCTCTATCTCACCTTTCATAAAATTTTCCTCGACTATCTCACACTCTGCGTTCTCTTTTGTAATCCTGACAATTTTTGCAGTGTAAATTTTCCCAGTTCCATCGAATAGATAAATCAATTCACCGACCTTTTTTCTCGAAACCTTCACAAGATGATGAAACTCCTCACCTTTGATCTCAGCCCGACCGTTTTCCACGTTTTTTGGATTTACGAAAAAACTTTCCATCGCCTTTGGAAAAAATTTTTCATCGTGAGATAAAATTAACTTTTTTATCCTTTCAAATCAACCAATCGAGGGAAAATTTGAAGTAAAATAACAATTAAACCCAGTAATCATCCCGAAAGTATGCAACCAAACGAATGGAATAAAAGCAAGCTTGAAACGAACAATTGCTTTAAAAAATAAAAAAGCGAAGCAAAAGATGCTTCGCCCATTTTGAATCTCTCACTTTACCAAAATCATCTTTTTCACACTTCTAAATTTACCCGCATCACGAACATAATAATGAAGTCACCTTTTTCAAATAAACCTTCCGCACACATAGTTTATCAAACCTTTCTTTACTTCTTCTTGATAAACACCACTTCTACTCGGCGATTTTGGGCCCGGCCCTGCTCTGTGTCGTTGGAAGCTACTGGGCGGGTCTCCCCCAATCCTTTAGGATGCAAGCGCTTCGGTTCAACCCCTTGCTGTGCCAATGCTAATGCGACTACATGGGCACGAAGCTCAGAGAGCACCTGGTTGAACTCCGAGCTTCCCACATTGTCGGTATGGCCTTCGATGTAAATCTCCTCCTCGGAACGGATCTGGGCAAGTTGGGCAAGTTGATCAAGATATTTCATCGCCTCGGGTTTAAGCGACCATTTACCAAAGTCAAAGAGGATCGCCTCACTTAAAGTAATCTCGAGCCCTCTTGATGTCTCCTTCCCACCAAGGGCCCTGATAAGGTCCTCTTCTGCCTGAGGCGCAGCTTCCTTACGACTGTAGGTTGCTAAGCGTATATCGGTGATGAGCACCGGTGCATCCCTATAGGAAGTCTGAATTTCATACGTCTTGTAGAAATATAGAGAGAGCACACCGATGGGTCCCTTTGGGTGAAAGGGCTTGTGACCGATGCGCTTTCCATCTACGAAGAAGCGTGCTTGGCCCCGGCGGACCTGCACAGCAATGCGGTATTTATTCATTATTTGGAGGAAGTATCATCTTAAAATCCTCAAGAAGGTGTGAGGCCACCGCTTCATCCCGGACTCCGAAACGAGAGTACTCACTCCTGCTTCCCACAATGACGCCAGCCATGTAGTTCTTTTCATTGTGAGCATGACCAAATTCCCGAAGTCGTGCCACATGCTCTGCGGGATGAAGGGCAAACTTCATATAAGGAGCACCTGCTTCAAAGGCATAGACACTAAACTCCAACGACCACTCATCCGGCAAGCTTTCCTTAAAGGGCAGATAGATAACAGCTCCCCCCTCCAAAGGTCGTATCCAGATGCGGTCCTGAAAGCGTGCACATTCATAAGAGCCCTTGGCAATCTTCCACTCGGGAAGGAACTTCCCCACAGGACACTGGGCAAGCTTTGCCTGGTAGATTGTTTTGTCTCCTGCTTCGAATTTGTAGCGCTCACCGGCACCTTCTATTCCCTGTCCAAAAGTCAGAATAGGCAATAACAGGCTCAAAAAGAGCCTAACAATGCAGAGATAATGTTTCATTTCTCAACCCTTCTTTGTTAAGTTTCTCACTTCATCAAAACCATCTTCTTTACACCTCTAAATTTCCCCGCATCAAGAACATAAAAATAAATCCCACTTGACAAATTACTCGCATCAAATTTAACCTCATACTTACCCGCACCAAGCTCCTCATCAACAAGTCTTTTAATCTCCCTTCCCAAAACATCATAAACAACAAGCCTCACATGAACTTTCTCTGGCAGATCAAACTCAATCGTTGTAGTTGGGTTAAATGGGTTTGGATAGTTTTGATAAAGTTCAAATTTTGTTGGTATTTCACTTATGTATTTCTCTTCAACTTTCACAACCCACCCTCTCTATATACTCCAAGCCCTCCCCATGTCCCAATCCATTTGTTTCCCTGCTGGTCTATGGCTATTGAATAAACCCAATTAGTTGGCAAACCATTTGCACTATTAAAAAATTGAGCTTGCCCAGTTATCTTATCAAGCTTTACAAGCCCTCCTCTTGTCCCAACCCAAATGTAATTCCCCTCCTCAGCAAGTGAAAAAATTTCATTCCCAGCAGTATAATTTATCCATTCGGGATTTTGTGAGAAAAGATTTGAAGTCAAAATGAGAGCAAGCGAAAATAAAATAACCTTGCACCTCATTTTATCCTCCGTAATTTTATTTATTGTCTCCGATTTGAATATAAAAAAAATTTTTTAAAAGTCAAGAGGTAGGTGAGGTAGATCGCAAACATTATAAAAGTAGTAAGATGTGTATGCCAATCACCCTGATTTTCTCAATCCGTTGAAAAATGTTTTTAACAAACTTTGCGCTTCTTCTGTCATTATCCCGCTTATAACTTCAACTTTATGGTTTAAATTTCCATCCTCGGCGATATTGTAAACACTGCCACATGCTCCTGCTTTGAAATCATAAGCCCCGAAAACAATTTTATCAACCCTTGAAAGAACAATTGCTCCAGCACACATCGGACAAGGCTCAAGTGTAACATAAATTGTGCATCCCACAAGTCGCCAACTTTTAAAATAGTTATACGCAGCTGATAAAGCAATCATCTCCGCATGGGCTGTAGCGTCTTTAAGGGTTTCAACTTGATTATAACCTTTGGCAATTAGCGTATCTTTATAAACTATCACAGCGCCAACAGGAACTTCTCCCAAATCAAAAGCCTTTTGCGCCTCCTTCAAAGCATATTCCATCCAACGCTTGTGTTCCTGCATCAGTTTAGCCTCTTCCTTGGTTCAAATCCGGAATCTTTTATAGCCTTGAGCATTTGATCAAGCGTGATTAAATGCTTCGTCCCAGCTGCACTTACAACATTTTCTTCTATCACTAAACTGCCAAAATCATCTGCCCCAAACTTTAATCCAATTTGTGCTACCTTCAATCCCTGCGTCACCCACGAAACCTGAATCGTCGGTATATTGTCGATGATCAATCTTGAAATCGCAAGCGTCTTTAAATAATCAAATCCAGTCGATCTCTCCTTTAAATTGTCCATATTCTCTGCAAGTTTTGTATTTCTCGGTTGAAATGTCCAAGGTATAAAAGAAGTGAAACCGCCGGTTATATTCTGAAGCTCACGGATTAAAAGCATATGCTGAATCCTATCTTCATAAGTTTCAATGTGTCCGAACATCATCGTTGCGGTCGTCTTCAAACCAAGTTGATGAGCCTCATACATAACACCGAGCCATTCATCAGCAGTGCATTTTTTAGGAGAAATCTTTTCTCTAACCCTATCAACTAAGATTTCAGCACCTCCACCCGGGATCGACTGCAAGCCCGCGTAGATTAACCTTTTCAAAACATCTCTAACCTTTAGCTTTGAAACGACTGAGATATGTAAAATCTCCTCGGGAGAAAGAGCATGAAGCCATATCTGCGGATAATTTTGCTTTATCCAACGGAATAAATCTTCATAAAATTCAATTCCAAGTTCTGGGTTCAATCCACCTTGCAATAAAATTCTCGTCGCTCCAAGTTGAATTGCTTCTTCTATCTTTTTACCTATTGTGTCGTAATCTAAAGTATAACCTTTAACATTATCCCCGACCTTCGCATAAAAGGCACAAAAAGTACACTCTGTGGTGCATATGTTTGTGTAGTTTATGTTTCTATCAATTATGTAAGTTACAACAAGATCTGGATGCAAACGCCATCGAACCATATCAGCCATCATTCCAATCGTTATCAAATCATTTGATCGAAAAAGTTTAACCCCGTCTTCAAAGCTTAATCTTTCCCCATTTTCAACTTTTCTATATATCTCAAGCAAATTTTTATCCATACAAAGGCTACACTTTGTTTTCAAAAATTTTCAAAAATTTAAAAATTCATCCCATAAAATAAAAATTCTACCCCCTACAACCCGAAATTACCCTCCAACTAACTAATTTCCTTCAAAATCAAATTTACCACTTTTTTACATGCAGTTTTAACCTTGGGTGAAATTGAGGCACCAATTTCAAAATTCCCCCCAACGATGCCATAAATAATCAATTTCCTTGGCATTTTCCCAAGCGATTGCGCAATTTTAATGTAATCACCAATTCCAATTGAATGCGTTGAATAAAATTCACCTTGATAAAAGAATTTCTCCCCGACCTCAATTCTATGTATATCGCCAATTCCCCCTTTCGACACAATTGCATCAACCAAAATCATAAAATCCAATTTATCAAACAATTCCAGAAGTCCCTCAAAAGAAATATCAATTCCAACAATTTTAACTTTATCCCCAAAACATCTTCTCAAAAATCTCGCTACTAAAATCCCAGCTCCATCATCACCGCGATAGATATTTCCAACTCCAACGATCAAAAAGTTTTTCTCATCCTCTCTCAATGTATAACTTTAAAAAGTGAGTTGCACATGAAATACAAGGATCGTAGTTTCTAATCGCCTGCTCACACTTCCAAGTCAATTCTTCATCTGGAAGATTTAAATTGGTGGTCACAAACTTCCATAGGTCGCTTTCCATCATCTTCAAATTCTGAGATGTCGGGGGTACGATTTTTGCGTCAAGAACTATTCCTTTCTCATCGATTTTATATCTATGATAAAGTATTCCTCTCGGGGCTTCAGTGCAACCGTATCCAATGCCGGGCTTAATTTCAAAGTCAATGCATGGCTTGTCCGGCTCCACATATCCATTTATAATTCTTAACGCTTCGTCACACGCATAAACAGTTTCGATCATTCTTGCAATTATACTTTTGAAAGGATTTTTGCAAATCGGTTTAAAGTCGATTTCAAGTGCAACTTCTTTTGCCGTTTGCGAAAGTTTATCAAAATTAAGGTTAAATCTTGCAAGAGGTCCAACAAAATAAGCGCCTCTTTCTAATACTCTCGAATACAAAGCGTTGGAATGCGGTACATGTTCTTCGATGAAATAATTGTCATACTCGTGTACTGTGATATTAACGCCCTTATTTGAAACGATCCTACCCTCGTTAAAAGGATATTCGTTTTCATGCCTTAAAGCGACAAACTCATAATCTTGTTCAAAATCTGGGAACTCCAATTTCGATATCCATCTCGTTGCCTCGATAGAGAAGTTCAACGCCCATTTCAATTCATCTTCGAGCTTTTTCAATTCGCTTTTTCTCGGAACTTTATAAAAACCACCAACTCTAACATTTACTGGGTGAATCTCTCTTCCACCGATGACGCGAACTATCTCATTACCAATTTTCTTAAGTCTTAGTGCCTTTTGAACAATTTCAGGATAATCTTTTGCCATCTGTATAACATCCTCATATCCAAGAAAATCTGGAGCGTGAAGCATAAAAACATGCAAAGCGTGGCTTTCGATCCATTCACCGCAATAGATTAATCGCCTTAATTCACGAATTGCACCGTTTACCCTGACTCCTAAAATATACTCAATTGCATGGATTGAGCTCATTTGATAAGCAACTGGGCAAATTCCACAAATTCTTGCCGTGATATCTGGAACTTCCATAAAACTTCTTCCGCGCAAGAATGCCTCAAAAAATCTCGGTGGCTCAAAAATTTTAAGTTTAACATCAACCACATAACCATTTTTAACCTTTACATAAAGTGCTCCTTCCCCTTCAACCCGCGCTAAATAATCTACTTTAATTACTTTGTCTTTCATATGCCTCACTCCCTTTTCTGAATGATTCAGTATATGAGTTAAAGTTTCTTAAAATTCTGACGATATCAGCAGACTTCAACCCAATTTCACCAAAATGCTCAGTCAATGCGAAAACATTCGGAGTTTCCTTTGGACCAAAGCACCCGTAACAACCCCTGTTATAAGATGGGCAAATTGCTCCACATCCAGCTTGGACAACGGGACCAAGGCAAGGCGTTCCGCTTGAAACCATCACACAAACATTCCCTTTCCTTTTACATTCCATACATACGCTATAAGTTGGGATGTTAGGTTTGCGACCGTTGAGAAGTGCGCTTATAACTTCGATCAATTGATACTTATTTATCGGGCAACCGCGAAGTTCAAAATCGACAAACACATGGTCTGCGATCGGTGTCGATTTGCTCAATGTCTCAATATAAGATGGACTTGCGTAAACGATCGAGATAAACTCCTTAACATCTTTAAAATTTCTCAACGCTTGAATTCCACCTGCCGTCGCACATGCACCTATAGTTATAAGATATTTTGAAACCTTTCTTATCTTATGAATTCTTTCCGCATCATGTGGGGTTGTGATTGAACCCTCTACAAGTGAAATGTCGTATGGACCTGGGACAACTGCTCTCGACGCCTCAAGGAAATAAGCTATTTCAACTGCCCCGACAACATCAAGAAGTTCGTCTTCACAATCAAGTAAACTCAATTGACAGCCATCGCATGAGGCAAATTTCAAAACAGCAAGTTTTGGTTTCTTCGTTTTCATTTTAAATTTCCCGTTTAAATATCAAATGTTTTACTTGATTGTAGCTAAAAACAGGACCATCTTTGCAAATAAATACTGGCCCAAATTGACAATGCCCACACAAACCAATTCCACACTTCATATTTCTTTCCATCGAAATGAAGATATTATTCTCGCTCACTCCTCTTTTGATAAGTTCAAGCGCTGTAAAACGCATCATAATTTCAGGACCGCAGACAAAAGCGACCGCATTTTCTGAAGCAAACGGTGCTCGCTGAATTAAAGTTGTAACAACCCCAACATTACCCTTCCATCCACTCGTCCCTCTGTCAACTGTAATATAAACTTCAAAATCAAATCTTGACTTCCATTTTTCAATTTCACTCTTATAGAGAATATCCTCAGGGGTTCTTGCTCCATAGAGAAGAACAGCCCTGTTATACTTATCCCTGTTCGAAAGGATATAATAAATTGCCGGTCTTAAAGGAGCGAGCCCAATTCCACCCGCAACAATTAAAATATCGTATCCTTCATATTTGTCAACTGGCCAGCTTGAACCAAACGGACCTCTTATGCCCAAGATATCTCCTTTTTTTAATCGCCCCATTGCCTTCGTTACAGTTCCAACCATCCTTGTTGTATGAGTTATACGCAATGCTTTATTAGGGTCACCACTTATTGAGATTGGAACCTCGCCAACCCCAAAGACATAAATCATATTAAATTGTCCGGGCATAAATTTAAACTCCGTCCCTTGTTCGACAGCTTCAAGTTCAATTGTGAAAGTATCATGTGTTTCTTGCTTTCTTGAACGAATTCGAAAAAGTTGAGGAAGCATTGAATTTTTGATTATTTCGATTGTCTCTTTTTCACGGAGTAGCTCCATATAGATCCAGCAATTGTATTCTTGTTGCTTGAAGTCGTTGTTCAACTATTACCACAAATCTTTTTAAAAGTTCGTACCCCAAGCTATGATCTTCTTCGCACTTATTTCTTAAGCATTTTACATCAAAAGCAATTATTCTACTTGGCTTAACCGCTCGAGCGTCAAAATGCCAATAGTAAGGTGGAACAAGCCACGACCATCCTAAAACCTCCATCCCTTCTAAAGTTTGAATTATTGTCGGCTGTCTCCCGGGATGTGAAATCTCAAGTGAAACTTTACCATCGCGTATGATATAAAATTCATTCGCCTCTTCTCCCTCTCTAAAGATAAAATCCCCCGGCTTATAAAAAACATTTCTCGCACATCCCACGATAAGTTCGAGATATTCTTTTTTTAATCCCTTGAAAAACGGGTGCTCAACGAGCAACCTTTCGAGTGTTTCAATGCTCATAACACTTACCTATTTAAATTTTAATCGTTGTTTCTTTAAAACCCGCAACATTCTCCACTATATCAATCCCAACTGGACACCAAGTTATACACCTGCCACATCCAACACAACCTATCATTCCAAATTGATCTTTCCAAGTTGAAAGTTTATGTGTCATCCATTGTCTATATCTCGACATCACCGAATATCTAACGCTCCCACCATGGATATACGAAAACTCCATCGTAAAGCATGAATCCCATCGTTTTATCCTTTTTGCGGTTTGACCTGTCAAATCAGTCACATCTTCGATCGTGTGGCAGAAACAAGTAGGACATACCATTGTGCAATTTCCACAGGTAAGGCATTTTTCAGAAACCCTATCCCACAGCGGATTCTCATAATTTGCCTGTAAAATTTCAACTACATCAGTTAAATCAACTTTTCTCTTGAATTTATTCGGCGCATCTGCAATAATTTTTTCACTTTCTTCAATCTCCAAATCAGTCGCATCTCTAAAACCAAGCGATGTTAACAATTCTTCCCCCATTTCAGAACCAGCCCTTGCTATGAAGTAGTGCTTATCGCTTGATATCACTTCGGTTAAAACGATATCGTAACCAGTTAAAACAGCAGGTCCAGTTCCAGTTGAAGAGCAGAAACAGTTATTCCCAGGTTCATTACAATTAACAGCGATTAAAAATGTGTTTTCTCTTCTTTTAATATAGTTTGAATCAACGTATTGCCCGCCACCCAGGATTTTGTCATAAATTAAAATTGCTGAAATCTCACACGCTCTTACACCAACAAAAACAAACTTTTCATCATTAGAATTGTTCTCAAAAATTTTGATATTTCCATTTTCTTTTCTCGCTTCCCACAAAGTTGAAATTGGTGGATAAAGAAATCTTTTCCAAGAGCGTGGTCCAACAACATAACCGAAAACAGCTTTATCATCCCTTTCCTTTAACCTGTAACTTCCCGGGAATTGCTCATCCGTCCACCCAATAGGAAGGTCATCCAAACTTTCAATCTCATCATAAACAATAGCGCTATCTTTTACGGTTGGACCTAAGATTTTATACCCCTTTGATTTGAAGTAGGAGAAAATTTTGTTTAGATCCTCAGGTACTAAGCAATAAATTTTTTCCTGTCGCATTTTCAAATCTATTTTGTTAACTCTAAAGCAGAGAAAGACGCAAACATTATGCCATGATTTTCACTAAAAAACCTCTTTTATTTTCAATCAAAATTAATTCGACCACCAAAAGCAATAGGCAAAAGTTGAGAAAAATAAAGACAAAACCGCACAGTCAAACATTAGACATTACCAACGATAATAGTAGGGGTAATACTGATAAAATGGGAATTGACGATATTGGATGTTTATGAAAACGTTGTTTGTAGGTCGATAGTTAAGCTCAAGACGATTTAAATAAATCCCGCTTATCTGATTTTGAAATCCTCTACCAAACGAGCTAAACGGAGAAGTTACAAAACTTATATCCGCTTGAAGATTTAAGTTGTCCGAGAATTTGTAAAAAATTGAGTTTGTGTAGGAGTTGATCATCATTCCTTTGCCGCCAATACTAAGATATGAGACAGAAAAGGTATGCCTCATAAATAAATTAGCGGGATTAAAAAAGCCGAGATAGGTTCTATTCCAGCCTTGGATTATCGACTGGTAAACATCTGGTTTTGATTCGATTTGCTCTTTAAATTGTGCAACCGCAAGAGCATTCGCAAGGATGACGAGGGATAAAACTAAAAAGAATCGCTTCATTTCAAACTCCGTGATTTTGTTTTTTCTCTATAAATATAGAAAAACATAAAACAATTTTCAAGTTCTGCTACTTCAAAAACCATTTTTAATTGTAAACGTCACCCTCTGGTGTGTAGGAGTGTGTTGCGTATAATTTTCAAGCGATTTAATTACAAAGGGAAAACGCTTCCACGACCTTCAAAAATCGTTTCATTTCTGCATTTAAATTTTTAAATTTATTTTATAAACAAAACAATTTCAGAATAAAGGCCTATGCTCAAAAAAATTTTTCTTGTGGTCCTCCTGATTCAATCATTTTCCCTTGCGCAGTTTAATCACAAAAACAATTTCCTAAACCTTAAAGACGACAAAGGCTTCCTCTCAGAGAGAAAACTAACCGCATTAACTTACTCAACTTTCATACCTGGTGCGGGGCAATTTTATCTTGGACACAAACTCAAAGGCGTAATTTTTACTTTGGCCGCTTTTGGCTCCTTAACAACGACAATTGTATCCCATAATAACTTGGTTGGCGCAAACGAACGACTTGAAAATCTTGAAATCCAATACAAAAGCACATTAAATTGGGAGAAAGCGGAACAGATATGGCAGGAAATGTTGCAGGTAAAATCTGATGCAGATAGAGATTATAAACGGCGGAATTTGTTTCTTAAAATAACCGTTGGTGTTTGGATTGCAAACATAGTTGATGTCTTGTTTTTCACATCAGATAAGGGCGCTGGTGATATATTCGGTTTCAATGGCACAAAGATTGAAGTGGAAAAAATAAACAACGGTTTTGCGATATCAACAAAAATTGAACTTCAAAAAATCAAAGCGTTATATGCGCGAAAAAATTGAAAAACTTTTAAACGATTACAGAGATGGGAAAATTGGCGTTGACGAATTTATAAATGAAATTAAGTGGTTTCCGTTTGAAGATGTAGAATTTGCAAAGGTTGACCATCACAGGATGTTAAAACACAACTTTCCAGAAGTCATCCTCTGCCAATGGAAAACTCCGGAACAGGTGATGGAAATAGCAAAACGAATACTTGGAAGGTCCAATTTTCTTCTTGCGACGAGAGCAAGCATCGAACACTTCAAAGCAGTTCAAAAAGTTGCAAATGATGCGCGCTACAATGAACTTGCAAGGACGATAACCGTTGTGCGCGGCGAAATAAACAAAAATGATAAAAAAGGAAAAATTTTAATCATTACAGCCGGGACAGCGGATCTGCCTGTTGCCGAAGAAGCAAAGGTTACAGCAGAAATGCTTGGAAATGAAGTTGAAGTTTTATACGATGTTGGCGTAGCCGGGCTTCATAGATTGCTTTCAAACTTTGACAAACTTAAAAATGCAAGCGTCATAATTGTTGTGGCAGGAATGGAAGGAGCTCTTCCAAGTGTCGTTGGTGGACTTGTTGGTGTTCCTGTTATCGCGGTTCCGACCTCCGTTGGATATGGAGCGCATTTTGGAGGATTAGCCCCGCTTCTCACAATGCTTAACAGCTGTGCCCCCGGGGTTGTCGTAGTTAATATCGACAATGGATTCGGTGCAGCGTTTGCAGCGACGCTTATGAATAAAAAATTTTGAAGCAATGAAAAAAGTCGAAATTAAATATGGCAAAACAACGCTTGAACTTGAAGTTCCAGAACACATTCAAATTTTAACTCAAAACCTTAAACCACCGCAACAAGACGAAGCAGGCGTCTTAAACAATGCTCTCAACAATCCTATCGATTCACCAAAACTTGAAAATTTCATCCATCCAAGCGATAAAGTTCTTCTCATCGTTCCGGATAAAACGAGAAAAGCTCGAATCAGTTTCGTTTTGAAATTTGTTCTTGATAGGATTAAAAACTCAAACATAAAAATCCTTTTTGCAAATGGCACCCACGCAAAACAAACAGAGTTAGAGAAAAGAGAAATCCTTGGGGAGGAAATTTATAATTCTTTTGAAATTTTCGAACACAATGCGTATGACGGCGAATTTCGTTACTTTGGTCAGACAACACGCGGGACGGAGATTTTATTAAATAAACTTGTTTCCGAAGCGGACAAAATCATCCTTGTTGGTTCAATAACTCATCACTACTTCGCAGGTGCGGGCGGAGGCGCAAAAATGATAATCCCCGGCGTAGCATCATATAAAACAGCGATCCAAAATCATAAACTTACACTAACCCAAGACGGCGACATAAATCCCAATGCAACAAATTTAAAACTTGACGATAATCCCATCTACGAAGACATCGTCGAAGCATTTAAAATCTGTAATCTCAAAGCACTTCATCTTGGGGTAATCCTTGATGAGGATGATAGAATAACGGGCGCGTTCTTCGGCGATGTGATCTCATCTCATAAAGCTGGCGTCGATTTTTTGAAAAATTTTTTCACGATATGTGTAAAAGAAAAATTCGATATCGTAATATCAAGCGCCGGCGGTTTTCCAAAAGATATAAACTTCATTCAGTCCCACAAGTCAATTCATCACTCATGTTACATCTTGAAGGAAGGGGGAACGCTTTTCTCGTTCATCGAATGTAGCGAGGGGATCGGCTCAAGGACATTCCTAGACTGGTTTAAATTTTTAAACATCGATGATATGAAAAAACAACTTCTCGAAAATTACTCAATGAACGGACATACCGCTCTATCGTTGCGAAATAAGTTAAAATTTGCTAATATAATTGTAAAAACAGAACTTGATACGGCGGTGTTAAGTCTTATGGGCTTGCGTAAACTTGATAATTTTAAGGCTATCACACATGTTAACCGTTTGATTGCTTTGGTTCCGAATGCCTCTATTTATTTACCAATCTATCAAGGAGATTGATAATGGATATAATTAAAGCTCTGAAAAGCAACAAGCTTCTTCACAATGTCCCTGACGCAGTGATTTCTGAAATAGCTCAAAATTCATTTGTCGAAAATTTTAATGCTGGTGAAATCATACTCCGTGAGGGCGAGGCGGGAGATAGGGTTTGTCTACTTGTAAAGGGAAGAGTCAAAATTGTAAAACTTTCCGATTCAACGGGCAGGATTTTATTTGAAATGACCGATGGGGACTTCTTCGGAGAGATGGCTTTAATTGATTTTCATCCGAGATCAGCAAGCGTCGTCGCTTTAACCTACTGTGAAATTATATCAATTCCAGCCAATTACTTCAAACAAGTTATACATGAACACCCGCAAATTTTAATAAACATAGCTGAGGAATTAGGCATAAGGTTAAGGGTTTCAAATGAGAAACTTTTAAAGGACTTCATAAATTACGAAAAAGAGGTAATCAACCAGATAAATAAATTGCATTATTTCATCGAGGTAACAAAACGAGTTAACTCAACAATTCAGCTCGACGAACTTTTAAAAATAATCCTTGAGATAGCACTTGAGATAACAAACGCGGACAGGGGAACTGTATACCTTGTTGACGAAGGATCAGGTGAAATATGGTCAAAAGCTCTTAGGGGAGATGAACTCACCGAAATTCGCCTTCCGATTGGCAGAGGAATAGCTGGCTATGTGGCTCAAACTGGCGAAACAATAAATTTGATAGATGTATATCAAGACCCAAGGTTCAATCCAGAGGTTGATATAAAAACTGGCTACAGAACTAAAACGATGCTTTGCCAACCGATAAAGGACAAGGACGGCAAAATCGTCGGTGTCTTTCAACTGATAAACAAAAAAGATGGCATCTTCACCAAAGGGGATGAAGAAATGTTAAATGCCCTTGCAATTCATGCTTCGATAGCAATTCAAAACGCAAAGATGGCACAAGAACTTGTAAACAATGAACGACTCGCTGTTATTGGTAGAATGGCAAGCACAATCGTCCACGACATAAAAAATCCAATGACAACAATTAAAGCCTACGCACAGGTCTTGAGGAAGAAAATTGGAGAAGGTGAAGCTATACAACTTGTCAATGAACTTATAAATCAGATAGATCGACTTGCTAATATGGCTCAGGAAATTCTCGACTTTTCAAGAGGGGTCACAAGCATAAATCTTTCAAAAATTAAACTTAGCGATTTCTTAAATGGAACGCTTGCGTTTCTCGAGAGAGATTTTGAAAGAAACAGCATTGAGATCGAAAAACATCTTGAATTTGATGACGAAGTTGAAATAGACATAGATAAAATGACGCGCGTCGTTTTAAACATTGCCAATAACTCAAAGGATGCGATGCTAGAAGGTGGCAAATTCATCGTTAAAACATGGCGCGAGGACGATTTCTTCTTTATGGAATTTACAGACACAGGAACTGGTATGCCTGAAGAGGTTAAAAAGAAATTATTTGAACCATTCGTTACATACGGAAAAAAGCACGGAACCGGACTTGGCATGGCTATAACGAAAAAAATCGTAACTGACCATAAAGGACAAATCTTTGTCGAAAGCGAACTTGGCAGAGGAACGACGATAACAATTAAACTTCCAATAACACAAACATAAAGGGGGAAGCGCAATGGTCGATAGAATTTTTCTTCTTCTCATCATTGCGATGATATTATCGATTATTTTTACAATTCTTGCATTCACGCAGGAGAAAAAATTAAATGTTGGAATTCAATTTATAAAATTAAAAAGCGGAGATGAGGAAATATCTGCATTTCTTGCGATTCCGAAGGCGGCTGGGAAATTTCCAGCAGTTGTTTTAATACATGAATGGTGGGGATTGACGGATTGGGAAAAGGAAAACGCAATTAGATTCGCAAGCAAAGGCTATGTATCCATTGCTGTTGACCTTTATCGTGGAAAACTTGCGAAAACGCCAGACGAAGCAAGAACATATTCACGCTCACTATCAACTGATGTCGTCATAAGGGATATAAAATCCGCAGTTGAATATCTAAAATCAAGAAACGATGTCTTACCTGATAAAATCGGAATAATCGGATGGTGCATGGGTGGTGGGTTTGCTTTAAGAAGTTTGATTGAGATCCCAGATTTTTCAGCTGGTGTAATTTGCTACGGACGACTTGTCGAAGATGAAAAAAAACTTGAAAGGATAAACGCCCCAATACTTGGAATTTTCGCAGAAAAAGATCGAGGAATTCCGCCCGAAACGGTGAAAAATTTCGAAGAGAAAATGAAAAAACTCGGGAAGAAAATCAAAGTAAAAATTTACCACGATGCAAATCATGCATTTATGAATCCGAATAACAAAGCAAACTACGACGAGGTGTCAACGAAAAGCGCATGGGATTTGATAGACAAATTCTTCAAAGAAGATTTAAAGCCAAAGGACTAAAATCAATCCCGAACCATCTCTTCAATCAACAAGTCGATATAGTTTAACCTACCGTTAATTGTATTCCAGTGTTTTATGAAAACAGAGCGTAATGTGTTAAGCGAACTATCGTCAATCTCAAACTTCGGGTTAATTCTCGAAGCGGTCGATTGATCTACAACAAATTTCGAAAGTATAAACTTAGCCTGTGGATTTTCTATCGAAAGCCGATTGTAAATTTTTAATGTCTTCTTATTGATTTGACTTAACTTCAAACTTCCATCGTGTTTATAAAAGCAAAAGATATCAAGATCTGGTTGGGTAAGTGGCGAAAATCCGTCTAAATTCTTAATCCTTTCATAAAAATAATTTGCAGACTTCAAAGTTTGATTTAAAATTTTCCCAAAGCCATCTTTATTCAAAGGTATAATTCTATGAGTAAGCCAAACAGCCCCCGCGGATGCACCCGGTCTTGAGCCTTCAAGTTGAAACATCCCGATGTTCGGTTTGTCCTTTTTATGATATGTGTAAGGTGATGTGTTAAGTATAACCTGCCTTAGATTTTCATCTTTGTATAAAACTCCACCCGCACCATACATTACAAGTCCATGCTTATGTGGATCAATTGTGAGCGAGTCAACTTCGGAAAGGGCTATCAAATTATCATAGACATATTTTTTCAACGTTGCATTTACATTAGGAAATTTGATAATTTCACCATTTTCATAAATTATCAAACTCCGCATATATCCACCGTAAGCTGCGTCGATATGAAGATGAAAGTCATATTTTTCTTTCAACTTTAAAATTTCAACTATAGGATCAACAGCCCCAACCCCTGTAGTTCCAAAATTTGCCATCACAAACATTACATCGTTATTTTTCAAAACATCCTCAAGTTGGTTCAAATCGATTCTATAATTTTCATCTACATCTAATTCAATGAAATCAACTTTCAAAATCGAGCAAATTCTTCGCCACGAATAATGTGAGCCTTTCGAGAAAACCGCGATTCCATTTTTTCTAAAGTCTCTTACTGCCCACAATGCCTCGAGATTTGCAAGCGAGCCACCGCTTGCGAGATGTCCCCACCCCTCTCTAAATCCGACTAATTTCAGAAGGTCTTCAACAACCTCCATCTCCATTTCCGTTGTCACAGGTCCACCCTCATATGCATGATTATTTGGATTTGTCAGCATAACCGCAAAGTAGCCAAGCAATGCGGGAATGGATGGGTCTTTAAGCATTTGAGCAGAATATCGCGGATGAAAATATGGGAGGTTTCCACCAAGTCGTTTCAAAAACTCGTCGAACACTTCTTCAAGTTTTTGCGATTCAAATTTAAAAACTTCAGAATTAAAAAAATCTTCCGGATAAATAGATTCATCATCGAAGAAATTTTCCCGCCATTTTTTATGCCAATCAATGGCTTTGTTTATCAACTTTTTGAAAAGTTCAATGTTTTCTCCTTTGGGTCCAAGAAAGAATGTGAAAATTGTGTCCATATTTCGAAAGATATTTTTGTTTAAAATCAATGTGCAGGAGATAATTATAAACTGGGTGATTTAATCAACATCCTGCAGTTGACCTCCGATTGCCTGATTTCCCCTGGAGATCAACTGCAAAAGTTTTACCACACACGAAAAATCAACTTTTTGTCCAAAACTCATTAAAATTTTAATCTATTTTATCTCCCAAACCTTAGCTTTTACCTTTCTCCTCACCAACTTGGATCACATCCAATGTGTTTTTTATTACTAAAAAGTATGTAATCAACCGCACTTTCTAATTTACATCCTATGCTCTTGATATTGATAGACTTAGTGCGAGTCCGCTTCTCCTATTTTTTATTTTAAGTTAACTATCCAATCGAGAACTTTATCTACTTTCTCTAGGTCGTCAGCCTCGCAGTAAAACCTTAACAACGGCTCAGTTCCAGACGCCCTTGCCAAAAGCCATCCGTTATCGAAGAAAAATTTAAAACCATCGATCGTCAAAACATTGTTAACTTTATACCCGGCTATCTCTTTAAGTCCTTTTTTAAGCCTACCTAGGACCTTTTGTTTATGCGACTCTGTCGTGCGCAGATCGATTCTCTTGTAAAAGTGAGGACCAATTTCAGCGAAAATTTCATCAACTATTTCAGATAGTTTCTTTCCTCTTTTAACCATCATCTCACAGATAGTCAAACCAAGGAATAAACCGTCTCTTTCAGGTATATGAGTTTTCACCCCGATTCCTCCGCTTTCTTCGCCTCCGATCATTATATCTTTTGTCACCATAAGAGTTGCAACATGTTTAAAACCGACGGGGAGTTCATAAACCTTCAAACCATACTTTTGCGCAAGTTTATCAACCATTAACCCAACTGAAACTGTTTTTACAACATCACCTCTCAAACCTTTATCTTCATAGAAATACTTCAACAAAATTGCAAATACTCTTTGCGGGTCGACGAAACTTCCCTTTTCATCGACAGCCCCAATTCTATCCGCATCCCCATCCGTTGCAAGTCCAACATCAAAACCTTGTGCAGGGACAATCTGCATAAGTTCGCCAAGATTTTTCGCTATCGGCTCGGGATTTACACCACCAAAAGATGGATTAAATTCATTGTGTATCGCCACAGCGGAAGGTATAAGTTCGCTTAAAATTTTTTGACCAGCTCCATACATCGCATCGTGAACAATTTTCAACCCGGAATTTTTTATCGCTGTTATATCAATTTTTGATTTAAGATCATCGATGTAAATTTCCTTCAAATCGACAAGTTTAATCAATCCTTTTTCCCTTAATTGTTCAAACGATTTCTTGACTTTTTTAACTTCTTTCTTCGAGGTTTTATTAGCTTCCTTCTCAACTTTTTCGATGTTTTCAACTTCTTCAGGACCACCAAAATCAGCTTTAAGTTTATAACCGTTGTATTTATATGAGTTATGACTTGCTGTTATAACAATACCACCAGCACAATTAAATTTTGGAATTGCAAGTGAAACAGCCGGTGTTGGACAATATCCATCGGAGAGCAAAACTTTAATCCCAAAATTTGCTATCACGGTCGCGACATGTTCTGCAAATTCTTTCGAAAGAAATCTTGTGTCATAACCAATGACAAGACCATTTTTAATTTTTTTGTGTTTTTTATAATGTTTAGCTGTTGCTATTGCAACTTTCGTTAAATTTTCAAATGTGAAATCTTGTGCTATTATTCCTCTCCAACCGTCAGTTCCAAATTTTACTTTTGTCATATTCTGTTCAATTTTGTTTTTGAATTGTTTTCAATTCCAGTTTTAGATAGTGGACGCAAACTTCGCAGAGGTGTATTGCAACGGTTCCTACAATGTTAAAATTGCAAAAGATTAAACTCAAGCCAAACCATGCTTTGGGATTTTCTTTCTGTTTTTGATTACAAAGTTGATCATAACATCTACATATTTGAGCAAATCGGGACATTCTATATATCCCTTGCTTAACAACTCAACCGCATTTTTGGAGTCATAGTGAACTTGATGATCGAAGTAATCGATCAATTGAATGGGCATACCGACAATTTTTTGGACAATCTTCGGCGACATCAGTTTTTTAAGTTTCTCCGGCGATATTTGGAAGTAGTTAAACTTTTTCCCAAGCCTTTGGGCGAAAATTTGCACAAGCTCGAAAACCTTGTGTGGTTTTGGATCTGTCAGGTGAAAAACTTTATCCACTGCTTCATCTCGTCCACTTAAGAAAGCGATCGATTTAACCACATAATCAACTGGAACGATGTTAACTTCCGCCTCGCCTGAGCCAACCTTTGGAAATGGAGAATAGTTTGGAAGTTTCAGCATAAGCAAAATCACATAATAAGGTCCATCGAATTTTGCAGTCTCCCCTTTTACCGAATCACCAACAACTATTCCGGGTCTGTAGATCGTCGTTGTAAGTCTTCTCATATTTTGCCGAACTACTTTTTCAGCCAAAAATTTCGTCTCCTCATAATAATTCTTAAATCCCTGTCCAAGGTCGAAATCATCCTCAGTGAAAACACCCGTTGCCCAGCCAGAAACATAAGCGGTGCTGACATAGTGAAAACGCTTAAAATTTCGTGATTTTAAAAGAAAATTGACGACATTTTCCGTACCTTTGACATTAACCCTATACCCAAATTCGAAATCAACAGCAAGATCATAAACAGCAGCGAGATGAAAGCATTCGTCGATCTCGTTTTGAATCTTTTCTGGATTTTCGAGCCCAAGATTTGGCAAAGTTATATCGCCCTTTACGATCTCAAGAGATTTAAAACTCACGGGATAAGTGATTTGAAACCTATCCATCACTTTTTGAGCAGCGCCCATATACTTCTCTTGAACGAGAAGATAAAACTTTTCAATGTCGCCCCTATAACCAAACAACATCTCAAGTAACCTCGTCCCTATGAACCCCGGAAAACCTGTCACCAATGCAGTTGGCATAGCGAATTGTTTATTTTTATTTGTAAGCCCATTTTAATTTTGTTAAATTATACAAAATTTTTTTCAAACAAAAAACCTCAAGGATTGCCAAAAGATATACGAACATTTCTGAAAATTCTGAAAGAACGAGGCGAACTAAAAGAGATCGAGGCAGAAGTTTCGCCAGAACTTGAAATGACAGAAATTGCAGATAGAGTTGTAAAATCTGGTGGTCCAGCGCTTTTGTTTAAAAATGTGAAAGATAGCAGATTCCCGGTTGTGATGAATTTATTTGGAACATATGAAAGAACTAAGCTTGCGATAGGCACAGAACCGAGTGAAACATTTAAATGGCTTGTTGAAATTCTAACCGAGAAACCATCGATAGGAAGCATATTCAAAAAAAGAAATTTTATCGCTAAACTTTCAAAATCGCTAAAGCCAAAGATAGTTAAAAAAGCGCCCGTCCAAGAAGTTGTAAATTTAAATCCAAATCTTTTTGAAATCCCGGCTTTAAAGTGCTGGCCCGAGGATGGTGGAAGATTCTTAACACTTCCTCTTGTGATAACGCACGACCCTGAAACTGGAAAAAGAAACATCGGAATGTATAGGATTCAAATTTACGATGAAAAAACAGCTGGGCTTCACTGGCAAAGCCATAAAACCGGGGCTTATCATTATTGGAAATCTGAAAAACTCAATAAACCTCTTCCTGTTGCGATTGCTCTTGGTGGGCACCCCGCTTTGATTTTTTCAGCCGTCGCTCCGCTTCCACCAAATTTTGATGAGTTGATGTTCGCTTCATATTTACTTGGCGAAAGGATTAGACTTGTAAAAGCAAAGACAATACCTTTGCTTGTGCCTGCTGATGCCGAATTCGTAATTGAAGGTTACACTAAACCTTTTGAAAGAAAAATTGAAGGATCTTTTGGAGATCACTTCGGCTATTATTCTCTTGCTGAGCCATTTCCTGTTTTACATATTACAGCGATAACACACCGAAAAGATGCAATATATCCCGCAACAATCGTTGGCAAGCCACCGATGGAAGATGCATGGATTGGGAAAGCGATATCTGAAATTTTCTTCCCACTTATAAAAATGCAACTTCCAGAAATTGAAAAAATGTATCTAAGCATTGAAGCTGGTTTCCATAATCTTGGGGTCATATCCGTCGAAAGTTATTTCCCGCGACAGGCGGTAAAAGCTATGATGGGCATATGGGGACTTGGGCAATTATCTTTGACAAAAATTTTGATTGCCGTTGATAAAACAATCGAACCATCTGATCTGAAATCGGTTGCTCTTGAAGTTTTAAAGTGGGTTGACTTTTCACAAGATTTAATTTTCATAAAAGATGCGCACACGGACACACTCGATGTTGCAGGACCTCTGACAGATCACGGCTCAAAACTTGGCATTGATGCAACGCCGAAAAAAGAGAGAAAACCATTTGAGATAGAAAGGATCAACTTGCCCGAGTTGAAAGGCAAAGGTGAAATCGTAGATGAAATAAAACCACTTGAGGGCATCCTTATTATCAAAATTAAAAAGGATAAACCTTTCAAAGCAAGAAAAATTGCAGAAGAAATTTGGAATCTTGACATTGATAAAAGGGTCAAAATACTTTTCATCGTCGATGAAGAAGTTAACATTCAAAATAAAACCGAACTTTTGTGGGGGCTGTTTACGAGATTTGACCCTGAAAGAGATATATTTTTCGACAAAAGAAATTTAAATTATCATGCCCTTCCAGAATTTGGGAAAAGGATGGCTATCGACTGTACCATAAAATCTGAAGAGGAGGGACATTTCAAACAATGGCTCAAGGTCATAAAAATGGATGAAGAGATAAAAGAAAGAGTCACAAAGCGATGGGAAGAGTTTGGATTGTAAATATAACCCTATTTTTAATAGCAACCCTTGCATTATCTCAAAGCAAGTTAGCACAAAGGCAAAGCGAGATAAACCGTTTACGCAAGGAAATTGAAATTTACAAGAAGAAAATTAAACAAGCGCAAGAGCAGGAAAAAATAACACTTGAATTAATCGACGATTACGAGAAGAGGGATAATCTTTTACGAAAACTAATACTTGAACTTAAAAAACAAGCGGATGAAAATAAACGAACCATAGGCAAACTCCAACTTGAAATCTCAAACTCCGAGAATAAAATTCAAAAGTTAAAAGAGCAATATGCAGGCTATGTTCGTGGATTTTACAAGAGAGGGCGAACCCATGATCTCGAGTTGATTTTGACATCCACCTCAATTAATCAAATGCTTGTAAGAATAACATATTTGAAAAAGTTTTCAGATCACAGGAGAAAGACGATCGATTCAATTTATACTGCGCAGGAGAATTTAAAGCAACAAAAGAACGAACTTGAAATCGCATTTTCAAAACAAAGGGAGCTTATCGCTGAGAAAGAGCGAGAAGAGACAAATCTTTTAGAAAACATCAAAGAGAAAAGAAAACTTCTCGATAAAATTAGAAAAGACAAGCAAAATCTATACGCACAGCTTGAAAGAAGGAAAAAAGCTGTAAAAGAGCTGGAACAAATTATTGCAAAGTTAATCGAGGAAGAAAGGAAGAGGAAAGAAGAGCTAGAACGAAAAGAGAAAATTAAAATCCCAAAAGTTGAAGGAAACTTTGCTAAATTACAAGGCAAACTCCCCTGGCCGGTCGACAATGGGAGAATCATCAATCGTTTTGGGGCGCAAGTTCATCCTGTTTTGAAAACTGTGACACTAAACTATGGGGTTGATATCGCAGTTTCAGAAAATAGCCCTGTAAAAGCAGTTTCTGATGGCGTTATATCAAAAATTTTTTGGTTGCCAAGTTTTGAAAATATAGTCATAATAACACACGATGGCAATTTTAGAACTGTTTACGCAAATTTATCCGATATATATGTAAGCGAAGGAGAAAAGGTCAAAGCAGGTAAAACGATCGGAAAAAGCGGTGATTCATTCGAAGGCTCGATCGTTCACTTCGAAATTTGGTATGAAAGACAACAACAAAATCCGGAACTCTGGCTCTCAAAGAAATAAACTAAGCATAATGAAAAATTTCAGACTTTTTCTCTTGCTTTTCTTCCACAATTTGATTTTAGTCCCAATTCTTTACATTACATTCCACTTGCTCAGATTTTTCAATCACAAAATCAAAAAAGGCATAGAAGGTAGGAAAAATCTTTTTAAAAATCTCGAGCAAAAGATAAAAGAAAAAATCGACCCACAAAAACCAAGTTTTTGGTTTCATTCATCATCGCTTGGTGAATTTGAACAGGCAAAGCCGATAATTTCAAAATTAAGGGAAAGATTAAACCTAAATATAATTGTCACATTTTTCTCACCATCAGGCTATGAACCATCCCGAAATTATCCGCTCGCAGATGTTGTTTCTTATCTTCCGTTTGATTCGATCTTCAAAGCGAGAAAATTCATCGATCTCATCAAATCGCGGAAGACATATTTATTCCTTATGAAATACGACATCTGGCCGAACCATATTTATTTCGCATACAGGAACAATTTTATCTTATGCCTTGCAAACGCAATCATAAATGAGAAGAAAACATCGTCTTTTTTCAAAAGATTTTTTTACAAAACCATTTACGAACTTTTCGATTTCATCTTCTTGATCTTCCCGGAAGACAAAGCCCGGTTAAAAAAGCTAAACTTGAACGAAAACAAAATTAAAGTTATCCCCACCGGCGATACAAGATACGACCAAGTTTATTTGAGAAGCAAGGATGCTTTAAAAAAATCGATATTGCCTGATTCTGTGCTTAAAACACAAAATAAAACAAAAAAGAAAGTTTTTGTAGTTGGAAGCAGTTGGAGCGAGGACGAAAAAATCATAATCCCAACGATTTTAAAAATTCAAAAGTATGAGCCGGAACTTTTAACGATCCTTGTCCCGCATGAACCAGTGGAGGAAAACATTAAAAGAATTGAAGAAGAGCTAGACCAAAAGATAACGAGCATAAGATTTTCAAACATAGAAAATTACAATCAGGAAAAGGTCATAATTGTCGACGCTGTTGGATTTCTTATGAGTTTATATGCATACGCGGATATGGCTTATGTTGGTGGAGGTTTCAAACATAGCGTGCACAACGTCCTTGAACCCGCAACTTATCGAATACCCGTGATTTATGGACCAAGGATTGAAAATTCACCTGAAGCCCAAAAACTTGTCCAGATTGGTGGAGCAATTAAAATCGAGAACAAAAAACAACTTTACAAAGCACTTCGCAAACTTTTATCCGATGAGAAATTAAGGGTTGAATTTGGAGAAAGAGCTTTTGCGCTTGTTCAATCAAATCTTGGCGCTAGTGACAAAATCATCCAAGCGATCGAATCAAACTTTTAACTTCTTCATATACAATTTTCGTCTCGATTAACCTCATACATTTAAAATGTCCTTCAGGACATTTTTTACCTCCATGGATTCCGCAAGGTCGACAATACAGATTTTCAACTTGAACAATTTTACCCTTATCACCGTAAGGATAAAATCCAAACTCAGGAATAGTTGGACCAAAGATTGCAACTACCGGCGTTCGCATAGCAACTGCGATGTGCATTGGTGCGGAATCGTTAGAAACTAAAACGACACAACGACGAATTAATTCAGCAGATTGAAGCAAACTTAATTTCCCGCAAAAGTTATAAACATTTTTAAAACCACTATCTCTTTTTATCTCCTCGCAAAGTTCAAAATCTTCTGCTCCACCAATCAAAACAACAACAAAACCATCTTTTACCAAAAGCATAACAAGTTCTACAAATCTTTCTTTTAGCCATTGCTTCGTAGCCCAGATAGAGCCCGGCGCGATCCCAATTAAGTTTGAGTTAATATCAGCAAGAATTTTATCGACATAATTTCGGTCATCATTGGATGGAAAAAGATTTGGTAATTCTTTCGAATTCACCTTTATTCCAAGCGGTTCAAGGAGGAATAGATTTCTTTCTATTTCGTGGATTTTTTTGTAATTGACGACATGGGTATAAAGAAAGTTAAAGGCACTTTTATCAAACCCAATGCGAATTCTGACCCCAGCTAAAAATGGAATTATAGCACTTCTAAAAGACCTATGCGGGATGAAGACAACATCATAATTTTTCGCAGAGATAAGTTTTGAAATTTTAATCAAACCTTTTAATCCTCTATCTTTCCCTTTCTTGTCAAAAATTATAACTTCGTCTATATCGGGATGATTTTTCAAAAGTTCAGCTGTCTTTGGGATCAGCATAAAATCAATCTTTGAATTCGGAAAATTTCTTCTCAAAACTTGAAGGAGTGGCAGAGCAAGAATCACATCGCCGATAAAAGCGGTTTGTATGATGAGAAATTTTTCTATTTTCAAATCTACTTAAAATTTTGTGGCGGTTTATGTTTCCACCTTCTATGGAACCAAAGCCAATGGTCCGGGTATAGGCGGATGTATTTTTCAAGTGTTGAAGTGTGAAGCTGTGTAAGTTTCAAAATTTTTTCATCTTCGCTTTCATCAGTGAATTCAAAATCTAATTTTTCAAATATGATGCGATAATTGTAGTTCTCATCTCTTACAGCAAAGCCCATAACTATCGGAGCTTTTGATCTTATAGACATTACAGCAGGACCCGCGAATGTAGCCGCGGGTCTACCTAAAAAATTAACATAAAGTCCTTCTTTTGGAGCGCTTTGATCCGCAAGAAGTGCAACAATACCACCGTTGGATAAAATTCTCAAAGATTCGCGGAATGCTTTCTCCATGGGTATGACATTATTTCCAAACCAACAACGCCATTTATTTATTTCCGCGTCAACAAGTCCATTTCTTTGAGTTTTTACTATAACATTTAACGGCTTACTAATTGCTATTCCCGTAACTATAGCGCTCAACTCCCAATTCCCAAAATGTCCCGACATCAAAATTAAGCCATTGCCCAATTTCAAAGCGTCTTCAACATAATTTAAATTTTCAATGGTGACAAACTTTTTAAAATCCTCCGCTTTCAACTTTGGGAAGCTCATAAATTCAAAAACCGTGATGAAAAAATTAACATAGACCGGCTTCAAAATTCGCTTTATCTCATCTTCGCTTTTCCCTGGGAAAGAGCTCTTCAAATTGTCAAGAGCAACTTTTTTTCTATACGGAATAAAATGATAAGCGAAGACACCCAACAATTTCCCAAGCCTTTGTGAAAGTTTGAACGGCAATAGTCGAACAATGAAGACAAAAAACTTAAAAATGGCAAACTCGATATAATTTTTCATCCCTGTTTCATTTCATCATTTGTTCCCTTATCAATCTAAATTCGCTTTCCGGTTTCCATTCCGGCTTTTCGTCAGAATTCGCAAGATAATATGTCGACATAAATACAAGTTTGGCATCTTCAACTGCCCCATCAAGAACCCAAGAGTCATTGTATTCATCGCTCGGCTGATGATAGTTTTTTCGAATATATTCCTCAACTACCTTTCTGCCGTAATCTTCAGGTTTTCCAATATACTCGACCCCGTTATCAAAGAAAACCGCGGGAATCCCAATCTTTGCGAAATTGAATTGATCTGACCTGTAAAATAAACCCAGTTCCGGGAATTGGTCAGGTTTTGCGTATCTATTTTGATATTTTCTTGCTATTGAATCAATTACTTCGCCAAGCGTGCTTTTCTCCATCCCTATCAAAACTATATCCTTTGTCTTTCCCCAGATATTTATGCCATCGATATTTAAATTAGCGACAACTTTAGCTGGTGGAACGGTCAGATTTTGAGCGAAATGTTTTGAGCCTAAAAGTCCGGCTTCCTCTGCTGTTAAAGTTATAAACATAATAGATCGACGCGGTTTAACTTTCAACTCCGAAAATGCCCTTGCCAATGTCAAAAGCATCGAAACCCCCGAAGCATTATCAAGAGCACCGTTATAGATTGAATCACCATTTACAGGCTTGCCAATTCCAAGATGGTCATGGTGCGATGTTAAAACAATATATTCGTCTTTTATCTTTTCATCCCCACCGCGCAAAACTCCTATTACATTTTGAGAGGTAATTTCTCTGAATTTAACTTTCATATTTAATGAAAGCTTCAAATCAAGATCTACCGGTTTAAAATCTCTTGTCTGTGCCAGCTTTACAAGTTCGTCGAGATCTTTCCCAGCAAGGGCAAGCAATTTGCGCGTCGCATCTTCGGTAAGCCAACTTTTAAGTTGAATTTTCGGTTCGGTATCATTTGCAAGCTCAAACTCTTCCCCACTCCATGAACTCTGCACGACATTCCATCCATAACCAGCAGATGGAGTTGTGTGAATTATTATCGCGCCAAGCGCCCCCTTCTTCGCTGCAATTTCATATTTGTAAGTCCATCTTCCATAGTAAGTCCTGGCTTTACTTCCAAATAAATTCGGTTCATCAGGCGCAGCGGGAGGGTCATCATTCAACATCAACAAAATTTTACCCGTCACATCAACACCTTTATAATCATCCCAATTATATTCAGGAGCAACGATACCATAACCTACGAAAACGATCTCTGCATCTTTGATCGAAACAAAATCTTTCTTAACACCAGAAGTTGCAATAAAATCATCATAATATCTAAATCTCACCGTACCCCTTTTCCCCTTTAAAACCATTTCCCGATCTGGATACGTTGTTATCCCAACAAGCGAAACTTTCTGAAAATATGAGCCATTATCTCCACCTGGCTCAAGCCCAAAGAGTTTAAATTGAGTTGCAATGTAACTCGCTGCGATAAGTTCACCTCTTGAACCAGTTCCCCTACCCTCAAGCAAATCGCTTGCAAGAAATTGAACATTCGCTCTTATGTAATTTTCCGTTATGTAATCCATTGCTCTTTTCGCGTCATCCGTGAGAAAATTGTCAATTGTAATTTGAGCAAATAGCGTAAAAGTTGAGAGTAAAGTTAAAATGGCAAGTTTAATTACTTTCATCTTCCTCCTCCATTTTTTTTGAATTAACAAGTTCTAAAATGCACTTTCTTAAAATTATTGCGTTTTCGACAGCATACGCGTTAAAATCATTATTAAAATAAGCAAAGATCGTCTTATCTTCCAAAACAAACCCCCATATCAACTTGGAAAAATTTTTTATCTGTTCATCGGTATAAGCAGACCTGTATCTTTCCTCTGGACCGTGAAATCTGAAGTAAACAAAATCAGTTGTAGCAACCGGCGGAGTCTCAAGCCCACGCATATGCGAGATACACAAACCCACTTGATTTTCCTTCAAAATTAAAAAAATTGTATCGTTAAAAAACTCCGCGTTTCTGAATTCAAAAACATGTTTATATCCTTTCGGAAGCAAATCTATGTAATCTTTTAAAAAAGATGTGTCATATTCAAGCGTTGGAGGAAATTGATGAAGTATACAACCAATTCGATTGAAAATTTTGAGCGGTTTTATCACCTTAATAAATCCGTAAAAATCGCTTCTAACACCTTTAAGTTTCTTTATGTGAGTTATCAAACGATGAACCTTTACGGAAAACAAAAAAGCCGGTGGCGTTTTCCTTATCCACCCCTCAAGTGTTTTCGCTCTTGGGAGATGATAAAATGTTGTGTTAAGTTCAACTGTATCAAAAAATTTGGAATAATACTCAAGCCACTTATCCTTTACCAATTTCTCTGGATAAAATCGCCCGATCCAATGCCTGTAATAATAACCTGATGTCCCAATGTAAATTTTGTCCATTAAATCTTACACCGATATTTTCCCCAAAAGAACAAAATCAATTTCCTTAGAAATTTCATCCACTCTTACAACTTTAACTTTGACCTTATCTCCAAGCCGATAAACTTTTTTCGTATACTTTCCTATCAGTGCATATTGGCTTTCATCGTAGATATAATAGTCATCTGTCATATCGCGAAGTTTTACAAGTCCCTCGACAAGTATATCGTTTATCTCAACAAATAAACCAAAATCCGTAACCCCAGAAATTATCCCGTCGAAAACTCTCCCAATATGCTCCAACATGTATTCAACTTGCTTGAACTTGATGGATTCCCTTTCCGCCTCCATAGCTTTTATCTCCATCTCAGATGCATGCTTACAAATCATCGGCAATTTCCGAGCGATTTCATTTAATTTCTTCTCATCAACTTTACCCTCTGTATACTCATAAAGCAAACGATGCACAACCAGGTCTGGATATCTTCTTATCGGCGATGTAAAGTGAGTGTAATATTTAAAGCCGAGACCGAAATGCCCAATGTTTTTTTCCGAATAAATCGCCTTAGCCATTGATCTTATTGCAATGTCATTGACAAGATATTCATATTCTGTATCTTTAACCTGCGCAATCAATCTTTGTATAGATTTAGAAAGAGGTTTTGAATCGATATCAAATTTGAAGCCAAGTTTTCTCACAAATTCAGCAAGATTTTTTAACTTCGCTGGATCAGGCAAATCGTGAACTCTATAAATAAATGGATATTTCATCTTTCCAATATGTTTTGCAACGGTCTGGTTTGCAAGAAGCATAAACTCCTCTATCAACCTATGGCTATCAAGTCGAACCTTTTTAATTATTTCAAGGGGTCTTCCATCTTCATCAAGTTTAAATTTTACCTCTGGCGTTTCGAAATCAATGCTTCCTTCACGTAATCTCTTTTTCGTCAAAATTTTGCTCAACTTATGCATCTCAAGAATTATATCTGCGAAAGCACCTTCCCCAGTTTCGATTATATTTTGCACCTCTTCGTATGTAAATCTTCTCTTGCTTCTAATTATGCTTTTGTGGAATGAATAATTCTCAACTACACCTCTCGAATTCACAACCATGAAAACAGAATAAGCAAGCCTATCGACGTTTGGATTTAAACTGCAAACGTTATTTGATAATTTCTCCGGCAACATCGGGATCACTCTATCAACAAGGTAAACGCTCGTCCCGCGATTTAAAGCCTCCAAATCAATTTCACTTCCCTCTTTAACATAGAAACTGACATCGGCGATATGAACACCAAGCCTATATCTTCCATCTAGAAGAACCTCAAGCGAAACAGCGTCATCAAAATCCTTAGCATCTTCAGGATCGATGGTAAAACAGATAAGGTCTCGAAGATCAAGCCGTTTTTTATATTCAGATTTTGGAATTTCATCTGGTATTTCTTCTGCCTCTTTTAAAACTTCATCTGGAAATTTCGTCGGGAAGCCATAATTTCTCGCTATTGAGAATATCTCGGCATCATTTTCACCAGCCCTTCCGAGGACCTCGACAATTTTTCCCTCCGGGCTAAAACCTTCGTCGATCCAGTCAACAAATTCAATTGCCACTTTATCTCCAACTTTTGTATTGAACTTCTTGACATTTTTTTCGCTTACATAAAAATCGCGAATTACACGTTTATCATCCGGAATCACAAAGTAAATTCCTTTCTTCTTTGCCAAAACCCCAGTGATGATTTTTCTACCCCGTTCAATTATATCGACAATTTCGCCTTCAACAAGCTCTCCTCTTTTTCTTTCCACAACTGAAACCACGACTTTATCTCCATCAATTGCTGTATGAATAAATCTTGGCGGGATAAAAATTTCCTTCATTTTGTCAGAGCCATCTTCAACCGTGACGAATCCATAACCTTTGGGATTAATAGTTAATCTTCCGATCAAAATTTTAGGATTAAACTTATACCTGTTCCTTGGAAGTTTTGTGATCTTGCCTTTTTCAACCATATCATTTAAAACTTTCTTCAAAATTCCAATCCTATATTCATCAAGCAAACCAAGTTTTCTAGCTATCTCTTTAATGCGAAAAGATTTATTCGCTCTTTTCCTCAAGAACTTTAAAATTCTCTCCTTTAAAACAGTTGTCTCCTCTTTCATAGTCTTATCCTGTAGTAGAATCCCAATTTGTTTACGATTTCTTTTTCTTGGTAAAACTGAACTGGTTTCCTCTCATATTCCACACTTAAATTTCCGCCTAAAAATTTTCTTAGCAATGGATATCGCACAGTCACGGACAGTCTTGAAATATCCGTAAAAATATCCCCTCCAAGTTGAATTATCGTTCCCCCTGTGCTTCCTGTTATCCTCAAGCCTTTAAAGCCGGAATAATATCCCAACTCCGTGCTTACGATAAACCCGCCAAATACATCGCGCAGAACATCCGCTATAACCCCAGAAACAGCATTACTTAAAAGCGAAGCTCCTGCAGATGACCACAAACTTTCAGTAAACATCGCAACTTCGCCCCCTGTCAACTCATCTTTAAATCTTCCAGTGACAAGGAAAGAAATTGCATCGGATTCAACCTCTCCGTGTGGATAAACTTTATTATAATCTTCACCATCTACATACATCTGAATTTTAACAACGGGCTTTGATGGCGACCCAGTGATAGAAAGAATTACTTGAACTGTTTCGATTTTCCCCGCACCTAAAGTATCAGTTAATACTGTGTGAGTCCCGGTATAACTTGCGGTTATATCGAGTTCTGGGTTTTGAAGGTCACCAACAAATCTTAACACACCTTTTGCACCGAACCTTTTGAAAAAGTTATAATATGACCTGTCACTTATTTCTATTACACCATATGCAGATGTAGAACCTGAATATTCCCTAATGTTCAAACTTCCGGAAAAATCGGCGAAAAATTCCTCGCCTGTTTGCGTGTTAAGAATTAAATTTAGTTTCGCATTTTTTGAAGTTGAAATTTTTAAATCATAGTTAAACTTCGAAAATTTACCCTGCTTTCCCGATTGAACGACGCCAGATGTATCCACTTTGAATGGGATATCAAAATAAACAAGTTCTTCACTCTTATCCTCTTCTACTTTGCCCGTATCAACCGGACCAACATAAACATATTCAAACCCACCTCCAACCGAAGCCCCCGCTCCACGTTCGAATGATCGAGTCACATCTACATCGGAAAGCAAAATCTCACCATTTAAGTAATATCCCGTCGTATCAACTTTTAAATTCAATCCATTACTTCCAGTTTCAGCGATGACTTGACCGTAGATCCCGGTTGTTCCGTATCCTTCTTTACCAACAATTAGCAATTTCCCATTAATATCAAAATTTGCCTCGGCGATCGAATATCCTTCGAGATAAATTTTACCCCTTATCTGAGCTTCGCCATCTTTATAATCATCCGGGTTATTCCACAGATTAAAATCCTCGATATAAACGATATTTGAATCGATTCTGCCAGTACCATAGGCTATGTAATATTTCCTGTTAGGGTTAAATTTGAAAATGCAATTTTGAAGCGAGAAATTTCCTTTAAGATTGGGCTTATCAAAAGTCCCTTCGAAATCTATCTCACCTGTTATATCTCCACGCAATTCCGAAATATAATCAAGAAATGGCTCGAACAATGCGGCAGGAAATCTTAAAAGTTTCATCCTCCCAACGATGTATGGGTTTGGATACTCTTCTTTTACATTCGGATTAAACCATACCGGTATCGAAAGATGTAAATCCATGACCTTATACCGCACATCTTCAAAATCAGTGACAAGTGAAGATGTTAAATTGATCATCTTATCGGTAATATTTCCAAGGCATTTAAATTCGCCAAGATATGCCTCTTTGTATTTAAAGTTTTTGACCAGAATTTCTACTTCAGAATTTGGTTTCGTATACGTGCCATAAACAAAAACAGAGAAATCAACATCGCCAGAAAAAACACCTACACCAGCGAGTTTATCAAGTTTGAAATTTTCACTCCACAATCTCAACTGTTGCGTTTGTTTGTCGATGAACCCAGAAAGATAAATTTTCTGTCCATTTACACTCAAAACAGCTGGATTTATAACAAACCCGCTTTTAGTTTGGAAAACCTCAACTTCATCCTCAATAGAAATCTTATTCCCGTAAATATCTCCGGAAACGTCCCTCAAAATGAACTTGTTAACATCATTTCCAAATTGAGATACCAAAATAAACTCCAAATTCAAGTTTTTCGCCCTCGCCAAAAATTCAGAATAAACTTCTGAACCATCAAATTTTAAATTTAAACCTGCGCTCTCAAACTCAAACGATTTCGAAACAAAATTTTTTATCGTCCCACTAAGCCCAAATTTTAATTTATCATGTTCACGAAAAACCTCAATTTCACCATTAAAATTGACCACTTTAGAGGTATCTACTCGCCCGCCCTTGTAGTTTAAATAATTTGCGTTCTTCAACTTCGCATCAGTGTAAAAATAAAACCCCTGTGAATCCGCAAAAAAAACTCCTTTCAAATCCCCAACCGCTTGAAAAATCTTCCCAATCGAAAAGACAGAAATCGGAGTCAAATTCTTAAGCCTAATTTTATACTCAACACTCACAGGATTTTTAACCTCGGAGAAATCAACCTGTTCTACCCCTGCAAAATTTAATCTTTCATTTGTCTTTGAACTCAAAGTTTTAACTGCAAGCGATAGCGATTTCACAAGGTCATCAAAATTAAATTCACCACCAAGGTTTAAATCAAACATATTTGAATAAACATTAAGATTTCTCTTACTGCCTTTGTCGCTGTATCTAGCGTTTAATCTCAAACGATTTATTCTATAGTTTCCAAAAGTAGAAGGATTCAATTCAGCGGATAAGTTGAACAAATTTGTCTTTCCAAAATTAAACCTCACATTGAGGTTTCCAGAGATATGGCTTCTCAAAAAACTTGGTTTGTCAACCCTAAATTGAGACATATCAAGATCGGATATATAAGCGCTTAAATCCAAAACAAATTTTTCATCATCTTTTTTCAAATTCATATCGACGACGCCCCTCAACCCTTGCGAAAGTGAGACAAAACTCCCGTTCAATTCACCAGAATTTAGTTCAAACCAAAAACTTGACTTCGGAACCAAAACTTTGCCTATGTAAGATTGCTCAATTTCGATGTTTGCCCTTGCAAAAGATGTCTCAAATTCAGTTCCCTTACCATTTATATTGCCGGAGAAACTAAGCAAACCCCTTAAATCTTCTTTTCCCCAAATGTCCTCAGGATTTAACCCGCTAATATTAAAACTTAAATCATATACAAAACCACCCTTGATTTTAAGCATACCATTGACATTTACACTTGTCTCACCCCATTTTAAGTTCACGCTCGAGTTAAAATCAAGTGGATGTCCACGATATATGCCGTTAAAATCAAACTTTCCAATCTTAAACTCAGGCATTTTTACAAGCGTGACAAACCTCGAGATATCAGAAAAGTTAATTTTTGAATCTTTAACTTCCGCATCTATGAAAAACTCAGAAAACCTCGTTACATTTCTAAGTTCGCCTACGACTAAAATATCTGAATCGTAAACTTTTGTTTTTATCTTGTTAACTTTTAAACTTTTAAGTGTCCCTTCAACATCAATTTCAACCGATGGCGAGCCCGAAAGAAAAAGAACCTCAGGTATAAACTTAGCCAATTCATTAAAGCTAAAACTATCCGCAACAAGCGAAACATTGATATAAACATTTTCCACAGTGTTTCTATCAAGTTTGAATAAATTATCCTTTGTGCTCGCATTGAAATTGAACTTGACTTTACTTTCGCGGGTTGAAACTTCAGTATCCTCCGCTTTTAGTTCTTTTCCATCTGCGTAAAATTTCCCGCTTATTTGAGCGTTAAATTTACCCTCATCAACGATAAAAGAGGATTTAAAGTTCTTCAAGTTTATCTTCTCAGGCGAATAACTCCCACTCAAAACCGCATTTATATCATGAACCACAAAATTATGAAAGTTAATTTTATTCAAACTATCCAACGCAGATGAACTCGGCTGATATAATGAATCGATGAGGACAAACTTACCGTCGTCAATTACAAACTTATCTCCAGAGATCGAAAACCTTGCCTCTTTGCCTTTTCCCCTCGGTTTAAAAACTTTTTGAAAATTCCATTGCCCATTCTTGCCTCTTACAAGATAAACCTCCGGTTTATAGAGGATCAACTCTTGAAACGAATAACTTCCTTTTATCAATCCGATTGGGTTATACTTAAGTTCTGCGCTAAGTGCTTTTACAAAGGTTTGCCCGTCAACTTTTATATAAAATCCGTCAATTCCAAGTCCTGTAAATATATTTCCGTAAAATCTACCAAGAAAAATTTCTTCACCAAGCGATTTTCTCAATTCCGTTTCAACGCGATCGTGAATAAAAACTCTAAAACTTTCGGTCTGAGAGATTATCAAAACGATCGAGACAAGGATCAGGAGAGAAGCTGAGAAGTAAAAGATGAGTTTTAAAATTTTTTTAAAAACTTGCTTCATTGCCTACAAAATCTTTCAAGCACAGTTTTAATTATGCTTGTAGTTGACCTATTTGGGGTAAGTTCAATTAAAACAACTTCCCCACCATTTGCTTCGACAATATCTTTCCCGACGACGTTTTCAGCTGACCAATCATTTCCTTTGACAAGCACATCTGGAACGATTTTTGAAATTAATTCATATGGCGTTTGTTCTTCAAAGATCACAACATAATCAACGAAATAAAGACTTGAAAGTATTATCGCTCTATCTTCCTGGGGTACGATCGGTCTTCCTTCTCCTTTTATCTGCCTTACAGATGAGTCGCTATTTAAACCAACAATTAGAACATCTCCCAATTCCTTCGCCTTCGCAAGGTATTCGACGTGCCCCCTGTGCAAGATATCAAAACATCCATTTGTGAAAACTATCTTTTTCCCTTCCTTTTTAAGCTTATCCCTTATTTTAACAATTTCATCGATGCTTACGATCCTTCCCATCACCATTCACCTCTTGAATCGAGAAGCGCAACTTTAAAAAGTCTTTCTTTATTCACTGGAACAACGCCAACTTCTTCAACAACAATTCCAGCAGCATAATTTGCAAGCGCTGCAGACTCGATTATATCAGCACCACTTGCAAGTGCAACTGTTACTGTCGATATGACCGTATCGCCTGCGCCGGAGACATCAGCAACTTTTTTAGCTTTAGTTGGTATATGTTTTATCTCCCCATTTTTGCTGAAAAGCGTCATTCCTTTCTCACCGCGCGTCAATAAAAGATATTGGCATTTCAACCTTTCAAGAACAGCTTTACCGGCTTCGATAATTTTATCCTCGCTATTAAGCTTATATCCAAGGGCTTCCTCAAGTTCTTTTTTATTTGGCTTAAATAAAGTCGCATTCTTAAACTCAAAGAAATTGTCAAACTTCGGGTCGACCGTTATTATGATATTATATCGATTTGCGATGTCTATTAAATCGTAAATCAAATTCCTGACGATGAGTCCCTTGTTGTAATCCTCGATTATTATAGCGTTTATCTCATGCACATTTTGCAGAATTATTTCCTTTATCCTTTCTTGAATCGTGTAACTTATCGGCTCCTTTGATTCCCTATCAATTCGAACCACATGTTGGTTATGTGCTATAACTCTTGTTTTAACCGTTGTCGGCCTCGAACTGTCGACAATAATTCCGGCTGTATTAAAACCTTCACGTTTCATTATATCAAATAAAATTTCTCCTTCTCTATCATCCCCGACAACTCCTATTAAAAGTGGGAATGCCCCGAGCGATTTCACATTGTTTGCTACATTTCCAGCTCCGCCAAGCTTTGATTCTTCGCCTTCAACTTCAATTACTGGCACCGGCGCCTCTGGAGAAATTCGATCTACACTTCCCCAAATATACCTGTCAAGCATAAGGTCACCGACAACAACTATCTTTTTACTTTCAAAATTTTTAAAAACCTCCGTCAGCCTTTCCTCTGTAAATTTAATCATCGACTAATGGCAAAATTTGTTTTCCATCATTTATAAAAATAAGCAAAGATAATTGAATAAGCAAAATTTGAAAATTTAATAGCGATTGCCTATATTTAAAACTAACAAAAGTAAAACCAAAGTCTTCTTTTCTGATTGTGTCTGTACGTACACGCTTTGCACCAAGCCCAACTGGTTTCTTACATGTTGGAGGGCTGAGAACAGCACTTTATAATTATTTATTTGCAAAAAAACACAATGGTCAATTTATACTTCGCATAGAGGACACCGACCAAATGCGCATTGTCCCAGGGGCAATCGAAAATTTGATCGAAACCCTAAGATGGGCTGGAATTGAGTTTGACGAGGGTCCAATTAAAGGTGGACCATATGGACCGTATATCCAATCGCAAAGATTAGGGCTTTACCACAAGCATGCACAGGAATTGGTTGAAAAAGGCTATGCTTATTATTGCTTTTGCTCGCCTGAAAGACTTGAAAAAATGCGCGAAGAACAAGCAAAACGAGGTCAACCACCCAAATACGATGGCACCTGCAGAAGGCTATCACCAGACGAGGTTAAAAGAAAACTTGACGAAGGAATTTCAAAAACGATAAGGATGAAAATCCCAGAATGGGGCGAAATCACATTTAACGACTTGATTAGATCACAGGTGACGATAAACTTTAAAGTTCTAGATGACCAAATCATCATAAAATCCGATGGATTTCCAACATATCATCTCGCTGTGGTTGTTGATGACCATTATATGAAAATATCCCATGTCATAAGAGGAGAAGAATGGCTTCCAAGCACTCCAAAGCATATCTTGCTTTATGAATATCTTGGGTGGGAAAAACCACAATTTGCACATTTGCCACTTCTTTTAAATCCGGACAGGACAAAATTAAGCAAACGCCAAGGCGATGTCGCAGTTGAAGATTACAGAGCAAAAGGATATCTTCCGGAAGCGGTTGTGAATTTCATCGCTTTGCTCGGATGGAATCCGGGCGATGAGAGAGAACTTTTTACAATTGATGAATTAATAAAAGAATTTTCTCTTGAAAGAGTCAATAAAGCTGGGGCTATTTTCGACATACAAAAACTTAACTGGATGAATTCCCATTACATAAAAAACTCCGACCTCGACAGGATAACACAACTCGCAATACCATTCCTCAAGGAAAAAGGCTACGATGTCTCAAACTTTCGAAAGATCAGAATAATAGTTGAAGCAGTAAGAACTCACCTCGAATACATCGCGCAAATTGTTGACCATGTAGATATATTCTTTGCTGAGGATGTTCAAATAGAAAATGAAGAGGCTAAAAATATGCTCAAACTCGACACAACGAAAGTTGTATTTGAAAAACTTATACAGAAATTGCAAAACCTTGACGGCGAGATAGATAGAGAAAAATTCAAACAAATAGCCAAAGAAATTCAAAACGAAACCGGCATAAAAGGCAAAAACTTATTTATGCCGATTCGAGTCGCTCTCACAGGCAAAATGCATGGACCAGAACTCCCACTTATAGTTGAGTTCTTTGGAAAGGAGAAACTAAAACAAAGGATTGAGAGATTCATCAATATATGAACAATAGGTTAAGATTTATTGATGCTTACCGCGGGCTTGCGATACTTTTGATGTTACACGGGCATACCGCTGACGCTCTACTAAATCCAGCAGAAAAAATGAGCTTAGTTTATCAAATCTACACCATCTTTCGCGGATTTACAGCACCGATGTTTTTGTTTATTTCTGGGTTTGCATTTTCAATCTCAACCTTAAAACATATCTCTGAATATTCAAAGCCATCGGAAAAATTTTTCAAAAGAATAAGAAAATTTTTGTTTATTGCTCTTCTTGGCTATTTTCTCCATCTTCCATATTTATCGCTGAAGAAATTAACAACTGAATCAAACTTTGAAATCCTTGCCCAACTATTTTCATCAGATGTTCTCCAAGTCATTGGGATATCGCTTCTTTCATTACAAATAGCGTTATTCGTTCTTAAAGATGAATTCAAATTTGCGAAATTTGCCCTTTACACAGGCATTTTTTCATTTATAATTTCACCATTTCTTTTCAACGTCGATTTTTCGAAGTTTCTTCCGCTTTTCATATCGCAATACCTGAATAACTTTAACGGCTCTAAATTTCCCCTATTCCCATGGATTGGTTTTATCTTGATTGGAAGCTACATTGGGCATAGATTTATGCTTGATTTAAAACTTGGTCACACTGATGCCTTTTTGAATAAAATTTTAAAAATCTCACTTTTAACTTTTCCGCTAGCATTAGTCCTTGAGACAGTATTTGAAAACTTGCTAAACCCAAATATGTCTCTAATTTATTCAAGCCCATTTATTGCAATTTCTCGTCTTTCATTTGTTTCAATTCCCTTTTACTTGATCTGGAGGATAGAAAAATTGATAAACTTAAAAGTTAATTTGCTTCAAATTTTGGGCGCTGAATCTCTTTTTGTTTATGTTTTTCATCTTATGGTAGTTTATGGAAGCCCCGTAAATCCATTTCATTCGTTTTTTGCATTTTGGGGTGGCTCGCTAAGTTATAAATATGTATTTGCACTTTTCTTAATCCTTTTGCTAACCGTTTTTTCCCTTTCATATCTTTTAAATGTAGCAAAAATGAGAAACATTCGCTTACTTAACTTTTTAAAATACGCTGTTGTTACCGCGATTTCCCTTGTATTTTTTATAAATCCATACTAAAAAGGAGCGCAAAATGAGAGCAATTGCAATTACTGAATTTGGAGGAAGGGACAAACTAAAACTTATGGATTTGCCCAAGCCATCACCCAAAGCGGGCGAGGTTTTAATACAATTGAAAGCGTCAAGTTTAAATCATCTCGATATATGGATTAGAAAGGGGCTTTATAAAATTCCATTCCCACATATACTCGGTGCAGATGGTGCTGGGATAATAGAAGAAGTTGGCGACGGAGTCACACATCTTAAAGTTGGGGAAAAAGTTCTAATTTCACCGGGGATTGGTTGCGGTGTTTGTCAAGAGTGTATCTCTGGCAGAGAAAATTTTTGCAAACTTTACCATATTCTTGGCGTTCAAAAGGATGGAACCTACGCTGAATATGTTGTCCTTCCTGCACAAAATGTTCTGCCAATTCCATCAAATTTGTACTTTGAATCAGCCGCATCAATCCCACTTGTATTTTTAACCGCATGGCATGCGCTCGTAACACGTGGTGGGATAAAACCCGGGATGAAAGTTTTAATTCATGCCGCAGGAAGCGGAGTTGGAATCGCATCAATCCAAATCGCAAAACTTTTCAACGCAATTGTTTTCATAACAGCGGGAAGCGATGAAAAACTCGAAAAAGCGAAATCACTCGGCGCAGATATCTTGATAAACTACAAACAGGAAGATTTTCAAGAGAGATTAAAAATCGAAACACAAGGCGAAGGAATTGACCTTATACTTGATCATGTTGGACTTGATACTGTGATGAAAGGTTTGAAGTCGCTCAAAAAAGGCGGGAAATTGATAACCCTTGGGGCAACAAGCGGAAGCGAAGTTCCAATCGAACTTAGATTTGTCTATGGAAAAAATCTTTCAATAGAGGGAATTTATATGGGAAGCAGAGGGGAATTAATGGAAGTATTAAAATTTTTCGAACTCGGAAAACTAAAACCAGTCATCCACGCTGTTTTGCCACTTGAAGAAGCCAGCGAAGCACATCGAATTCTCGAGGAAAGAGAAGTCTTTGGGAAAGTTGTTTTAAAAATATAAGCATTTTAAATTTTTTAAAGATCATACAAAATAAAATTCCAAAAATTGATGAAAGCTCTAATTGCAAGCGGTGGACGGGGGACACGCTTAAGACCCTTGACGCATACCCAAAATAAGCATCTGATCCCTATTGCGAATAAACCGATGCTTCACTACGCAATAGAAACTGTTGCAGAAGCAGGGATAAAGGAAATTGGAATAGTTCACAACGCAGATAGTGATGAAGTTCCAAAAGCCATCGGCGATGGAAGCAAATGGGGTGTTAAAATAACATATATACCGCAAGAAGCTCCACTTGGGCTTGCTCATGTCGTTAAAATCGCGGAAGATTTTATTAGGGATGATAAGTTTGTGTTTTATCTTGGGGACAATATGTTCGTTGGCGGAATAAAAAAATTTGTTGAGGAATTTGAAAAAAATCACTATAATTGTTTCCTCACACTGGCAAAGGTTAAAGACCCGCAAAGATTTGGTGTGCCCGAAATAGTTAATGGCAAAATCGTAAGGATAGAAGAAAAACCAAAAGTTCCAAAAGGTAATTACGCAGTTGCAGGGATTTATTTTTACGATAGTTCAATTTTTGAAGCGGTTAAAAATATAAAACCGAGTTGGCGAGGTGAACTCGAAATTTCTGATGCACATACATATCTGATCGAAAAAGGATATAAAATTGGCTACGCTGAAATCACAGGATGGTGGAAAGACACAGGAAAACCTGAAGATTTACTTGAGGCAAACCGTCTTGTGCTTGACTCGCTTGAACCAAGAGTTGAAGAAAATGTCGAGGTTGATCAAAACACAAAACTCGAGGGGAAAGTTATTCTCGAAAGCGGAGCAGAAATAAAAAATAGCATAATTCGCGGTCCCGCAATAATTGGGAAAAATTGCATAATCGAAGGAAGCTACATTGGACCGTACACATCAATCGATGAAGGAAGTTTTATTTTAAACAGCGAAATTGAATACAGCATAGTGATGAAAAATTGTAGAATTTTGAATGTTGGGATAAGAATTGAAAGCAGTTTGCTTGGAAACGACGTTGAAATAGTTGAAGCTGTTGGGAAACCAAGGGTGCATAAGTTTATGATCGGGGATCAATCGAGGGTTGAAATAGCCTGGTGAACTTATAAATAAAATCTTGGAGGTAAAAATGTATCAGAACATTTTATTTGAAGTCAAAAACCACATCGCATTTGTTACAATTAACAGACCTGAGAAATTAAACGCATTGAATCATCAAACGATGCTCGAGTTAAGGGATGTCTTCACAAAGATTAAAAATGACGACGAAATTTATGTTGTTATAATCACTGGTGCGGATGAGAAAGCTTTTGTCGCCGGCGCTGATATTGCAGAATTAAACAAACTTGATGCGGTCACAGGCCGAGAGTTTGCTGAAAAAGGCCAAGAAGTTTTTAACTTGATTGAAAACCTTGGGAAACCGGTAATAGCAGCTGTCAATGGTTATGCCCTCGGCGGGGGAAGCGAACTTGCTTGGGCATGTCATTTTAGGATCGCTTCTGAAAACGCAGTGTTTGGTCAACCTGAGATCGATCTCGGAATAATTCCCGGCTATGGCGGAACACAAAGATTAACTCGACTCGTTGGAAAAACAAAGGCGATGGAATTAATTTTAACCGGGAGAAGATTTTCTGCAAAAGAAGCCTATGAAATGGGTCTTGTCAATAAAGTTGTCCCTCAATCTGAATTGTTAAAAGAAGCTGAAGAACTTGCCAAAACGCTCGCCTCGAAACCACAAATCGCGGTCCGCATGGGACTTAAGGCAGTAAATATGGCTTATGAAACAACCCTTAGCGATGGGCTTCACCTCGAAGCAACGCTATTTGCAATTTGCTGTGGAACTGAAGATTTTAAAGAGGGAACTTCTGCATTTCTTGAAAAAAGAAAACCAGCTTTCAAAAATAAATGAACAAAAAATTTGATCTAAGCGGAGAATGGGAGTTTAAAGCAAGTTCGAAAAAATTCATCCCAGATGAATTAAAATCAAAATTACTAACTTGGAACAAAGCTAAAATCCCTGGCACAGTTCATTTGGATCTTCTTGAAAACGGTCTCATCCCTGATCCATTTTTCGAGACGAACGAGCTCGAACTTCAATGGATTGATAAAGTCGATTGGTCATATCGAAAAAAATTTTCCATTGATTTTGATTTTAAAAATTTCGACTCCGTCAAACTTGTATTTGAAGGTATAGATACGGTTGGGGAGATAAAGTTAAACGGCGAACCCATTGCCTCGGTTAACAATATGTTCATTCAACATTCATTCGAGGTCAAAAATTTTTTAAAAAACGAGGAAAACGAAATTGAAATAGTTTTAAGATCGCCGACATTTGCTGGGAAAGAGCTTGAAAAAAGATATGGGAAAATTTTCGCAGAACTTACATCGCATAGAGTTTACTTAAGAAAAGCTCAGTATTCCTTTAGCTGGGATTGGGGACCAACGCTTACGACAAGCGGAATTTGGAAACCTGTTTATCTCGAGCTCATAAAATATGCAAAAATAAAAAACGCGTGGTTCAAAACTTTGTCTATCTTCAACTCTAAAGCTGAAATTTCAACCGAGATCGAACTTGAAAAATTCACAGATGAGGACATCGAACTTGGGCTCGAAATTTATTTCAAAGACCAAAAAGTTTACGAGAGAAATTTTACTCAGAAAAAAGGCGACAGAGTGAGAACGCACAAGTTTGAGCTACAATCACCATATCTATGGTTTCCAAATGGATATGGCGAGCCAAATCTTTACAATGCTATAATCACCATTTCAAAAGACGGTGAAATGCTTGATAGAGTTGAGAAAAAATTTGGCGTTAGAATTGTCCGCTTAATTCGGGAAAACGATGAGGAAGGCGAAAGTTTTATCCTCGAGATAAACGGCGAAAAAATTTTTTGCAAAGGTGCTAATTGGATTCCTGCAGATAGTTTTTTGCCAAGGATAAAAAAGAAAGATTACGATAAGCTTTTAAATATGGCGAATGATGCAAACTTAAATATGTTGAGAGTCTGGGGCGGTGGCGTTTATGAAGATGATTACTTTTACGAAAAATGTGACGAACTTGGTATAATGATATGGCAAGATTTTATGTTCGCATGCGCAAGTTATCCAGAATACGACGAATTCATCGAGAATGTAAAAAATGAGGCGGTCCAAGTTGTGAAAAGGCTTCGCAATCATCCTTCAATAGTCATATGGTGCGGGAACAATGAGAACGAATGGATCTGGACGGATAAAACTGGAAAGAGTCCAGATGGGATGCCGGGAGCGAAAATTTTTAGAGATATTTTAAGTGAGATATGCACCAAATACGATGGGACAAGACCTTACTGGCGAAGTTCACCCTGGGGGAAAAGTTATCCTAATTCTGAAACCGATGGGAATCACCATCAATGGAAAGTTTGGAGCGGATGGCTTGATTATAAAAATTATGAAAACGTAAAAGCGAGATTTATCACCGAATTTGGTTTTCAAGCACCACCTCATCCAGAAACACTTAATGAGGTTTTAAAGCCAGAAAATAGAAATTTCAACTCATTTTCAATCCAACATCACAACAAACAAGAAGATGGCATCCCACGACTTTTCAGATTTTTAAGCGCTCATCACAAAATAACAGGTGATTTCGAAGATTTAATCTATCGAATGCAATTAAACCAAGCTGAAGCGATAAAATTTGCAGTTGAAAATTGGAGACTCAGAAAATTTAAAACCGCAGGCGCAATCTTCTGGCAATGGAACGATTGCTGGAATGTCATAAGTTGGTCCGCTGTCGATTACAGAAAAAGACCAAAGGCATTGTATTATTTCGCAAAAAAATTTTTTAATCCAATTTTGCTCGTTATTAAAAAATTTGATGATAAAGTGAAAGTTTTCATCGTTAACGATCTCCCTCATCCGGTTTATGGAATGTTGACGATAAATACCTTTACAACCCACGGCGATAAAAAATTCGAGAAAACGCTTAATTTAAACATCGACAAAAACTCCAACGCTATAGTTTTTGAAGACGAGATAAAAAAGTTAAATCTCGACGACCCAACGACGGATTACATTTACGCCAAATTTGAAACCAACGGTAAAAAGATGGCAGAAAATTCGCTCTTTCTAATCGAACCAAAATTTTTGAAGTTAAATTCATCAAAATTTCAATTTAAACTTTCAAAAACCGGGGAAAGTTTTTACACCCTAAAAATAAAATCAAAAAACCTGCTTAAATTCGTTTTCATAGATTTCAGCGGAATTGATGCAGAGATGAGCGACAACTTTTTCGATGTGCATCCCAACTCGTGCGTTGAGGTAACAATAAATTCAGATAAAACCTTACATCAACTTTTAAAATCTATAAAAATTAAAAGTTTGTCATAGCTTAAAAAAGCCCGCGGGGAAAATATCAATACGCAAATGCAAACGAACTCGGTATTATCCCTGCCTGAAACTTCTTTATAAACTTCCCACTTAAATCATAAATGTAAACTTCCCCTTTCTGCACATAGTCCTTTGCATCCGCGCAATATAAAAGTTTATTCACTGGGTCGATCGCGATTGAATAAAAATTCCCTTGAATGAAGTTTTCGTTTATATCCCTTGTTTTCAAATTTATTCTCGCAACATTCCCATTTTTAATCGTATAAGCAAAATCTCCATAAATCACAAGCCTTGACGGATGACCTCCAACAACGATTGAATCGACAGCTATGTTTGTATTTAGATCAATAGCAAAAAGTTTTCCATCCGTGTCATCATTTGGATTCTGCCAATCTCCATATGAACCATAGCACAAAACCCATAGTCTATTTATCTGATCAATCGCAAATGCATCCGGACCATCGCCCACAGTTATCGTTTTGATAACCCTATTTGTCCTCACATCGATGACAGAAACAGTTCTTCCATTGCCAAAGCCAGAATTAGCGACATAAATTTTATCATTAAACGCAAATATACCCGTCGGATTATCCCCGACCTTTATCGTATCGATCAAAACTGAATTCGCTATCGCATCAATTACGGTCACAGCATTTCTATACAAATTTGTGACATAACCCTTGCCTCCAAGTATCGCAATTTTATATGGACTTGCCTCAGGGATTAAAACCGTCCCAAGGGATCTGTGTGTTTTCGCCTCCATCATTTCTATCTTATCCGAGTTATTCACAACGATGTAAACTTTATTTCCACTTATAACGATATCGTTTCCCGTATCCCCAAGTCCCCTTCCATTCACCAGATAAAAGACATCTTCGTAGACGCGATCAGAATCCGGGACGAAGTAAGTCAGCGTCGAATTATTCCTTCCAAAATTCCCCTCATTTAAAACGTATATGCCCCTCAGTACCGGGATCTCGGAAGTTATGCCTTCGCTTTTCTTGCAACCATTGACGAATAAAAGAATCGATAAAGCTAAGATGAAAGTTAATTTGATTGACCTCATTTTACCTTGCCTCCTTTTGTTTGATTTTTTAGCCCAAAGGAAAACTCAAGCGAATAATTTCTCAATGGCATTGGATAACCAACCATTGTTTCGTAATTTTCATTGAAAAGATTTTTAACACTGAATTTCACTTCACCTTCGAATAACTTAACTTGATAATTAAATCCACTCACAAAATCGACGACGTAATAAGGTTGAAGCCATTTATCGTTTGTCTCCGTTGTATATCTTAAACCAACATAGTTGAGTTGAATGAGGAAAAATAATTTGTTAAAGGTCAGATCAAGTAAGATATTTCCCGTTGAAAGCGGGATATAAATTAAATGTTTGTTTTGCGTCGCATCATCACTTGTTCTTCTATTTTTGCGAATGCTATGGGCAATTGAAAAATTTCCTTTGATTTTTAATCTCTCAAAAAGTGCAACTTCACCATAGACCTCAACTCCTTTCGAATTAACTTCGTCTATGTTTATGGGTTTCCATATGCTTTGATTTTCTTTCGAAGGTAGCCAAACGATTCTATTGGTTATGTCAATATTGAAAAGCGAAATTTCAAATTTAAAATCGGGCAAAATTTTTCTATTTGATTCAGAAAAAATCGAAATTCCAAGGTCAAATCCTTTTGATGATTCTGGCTTTAAATTTTTGTTCCCGCTCCCAGCCCAGTAAAGGTCATTAAAAGTCGGTGCACGAAATCCCGTGCCATAGCTAAATTTGAAATTTAAATTCGGTTTTCTCAAAATCCCCAAGTTAATTCCAACTTTGTAAACCAACCTGTTTCCAAAATCTGAGAAATAATCGTTTCTAAGCATTGAATATATTTTCATCGTGGGCAAAAATTTAATTTCAATTCCCTTTTCCCCGCTGGCAAACAAAGCAATGTTTAATCTCTCTGCCCTTTCAAAAGAATTTCCCTCTGCAACGCCAAAGGAAGTTTCAATCCCTGTCGATATCAAAAAATCAAATTTCGTTTTAAAAATCAGATTAACAACCCCGGAATAAAACAAATTATGCGAATAACTATCTATCCCAGAACCCGCGATTATCACATCGTTATTTATGTATCTCAAGTAAGAATTTTTCAAAAAAAGCGACGATTTCAAGATTGAACTTGAAAACACTTTGCTTGCTGAGAAAGAAAAATTTAAATCTTCGTCAAATTGATTTGCTGTGCTCGTTGGGTCAAATTTTACTGTTGGTGCAGGAATCCCTCGATTTGAGCGAACATAAAGAGCAGAAAAAGAAAGATTATGATTTGAAACTCCAAGATATAAATTTGAGAGGTTAAAGTGTGCATTTTTTCGTTTCAAAATGACATACTCGTTTCCAAGTTTATATTTATAATTGAAATCACCAGCGCCGTAAACCCTGGAAAGCGTGGAAATGTAATTAAAATTTTTAACGCTTCCGGAAACATTCGCATTAAATTTTCTTTGCCCAAATGAACCCACAAATAGATTAACTTCGCCAGATTTATCATCCTTACCTTTCGTAACTATATTCACAACCCCACCAATTGCATCAGCCCCATAAAGCGATGACAAATTCGAGTGGATGAGTTCAACTCTTTCAATCACATCAACAGGGATCAAACTTAGATCAAGGACGCCGTTTTGATAACTTGAAATTCTCATCCCGTTAAGCAAAAAAATAGTATGTTCAGAACCCGTTCCACGTAGAGACATCGTTTTAAGTTGCGCTGGCGTTCCCCCGTAGTCCCGAATGTAGATTGAAGTTCCAAACCTTAAGACATCTGCAAAAGAGTTTGGAGAGATTTTTTCGATTTCTTCTGGATTTATAATTTCGACGAAATTTGAAAGGTCAGCTGTGTTCGCTTGATATCTCGTTGCTGTGACTGTGACTTCACCAAACTTAATTATTCGGTTTTGAAGTTGGATAAAAATCAAAGTATCGGTGGAAATTTCAAACTCCTTTTGAAATCGTTTATAAGCGATATGTTCAACTGTGATTTTCACAGTTCCGGGGTTGGCGATGAAATAAAAGTAGCCTAATGTATCGGAAATTGTTCTTTTCGTGGTGTTTCCTTGGGCTAATTCAACGGTTGCATTTTTAACTCGATTTCGTTCCTCATTTACGATATATCCTTTCAAAATTAAATTTTGAGCTGAAACTTCAAGTGCAAGCAAACTTAAAATCAGCGCAATTCTCACGGTTGTTCACATTTTAATTTTAAAACAAAAAACCCAACCAATTCCGGAATAAAATCCGAGAGAAGGTTGGGCTAAAGAATTCAAAAACATTTTTGGTTTTTGAACCCTCAACCTCCCCTCGGAGGTTTCGGATTCGCTGGGATTCTGGCAGGTCTCCTGGCTTTCCCGGGGCTTCCGCTCGCCTTCCCATCCTTTATGGAACAGTGGCTTTAGCGTTTTCCAACGCTTTGCGGAAGCCAATTTTTCGAGATCACAGTTGCGGGGCAGCGCCGGACTTGCACCGGACTTCCCTTTTAACCCCTGCAACGGGGACCAGAATCCCGAATGTTACAAGAACGAAAATTACTACTTCAAATATACCACTCAAAAATTTAAAAGTCAAGCAAGTTTAATTTGTTCGATTAAAACCAGGGGTAATACTTTCAAACAAAATGAAAGTCAAACTTGCAGTCGACCACCGATTTCCCCCAGAGATCGAGTGCAAAAATTTCCCCACATAAAAAAACAAAATTTTAAACAAAACTCATCAAAAATTAATCCTTTTCAACCCCCAAACCTCAGGTTTTGCTGTTCTACTCATTAACTCAGATGTCGCCTGAAGTGGGTCTTTACCACTAAAAAGAATGTCATAGACTGCATTCGTAATCGGCATCTCAATTTCAAACTTCTTCGAAAGCTCAACGGCTGAAATCGTCGTCCATACACCTTCCGCAACCATAAACATACTTTTTAAAACCTCATCAAGTTTTTTCCCCTCCCCAATTTGTTCGCCAACATATCTATTTCTGCTATATTTACTTGTGCAAGTTACAATTAAATCACCAATCCCTGAAAGTCCGGCAAATGTCTCAAGCTTCGCACCCATTGCAACACCTAATCTTACGATCTCAGCTATTCCCCGAGTCATAAGAGAAGCTCTAGTATTATCACCAAAACCAATTCCATCTGTAATTCCAGTTGCTATTGCGATTATATTCTTCAAAGCCCCACCAAGCTCAACCCCAATTACATCATCACTCGTGTAAACTCTGAAATAATTATTCATAAAAACATTTTGAACAAGGCGAGCGACATCGTTATTTTTCGATGCAACAACAACAGCTGTCGGCAATCTCCTGCTAACCTCTTCAGCATGACTTGGTCCAGAAAGAACACAATAATTTTCATCAACTCCCAAAACATCCTTCGCAATCTCCGAAACTCTCATCAACGTTTTGTTTTCAATCCCCTTGGAGACATTGACAAAAATTTTATTCTTGTAATTTTTAAAATCACCGTCTGAAATTACATTTCTCAGATATTGCGTTGGAACCGCAAGAACTACAATTTCAGCGTCATTCAACCCTTCGTTTAAATCTGAAGTTAACAAAATCTCTTCTGGTATTTTAACTCCCGGAAGATAGAGATGATTTTCGCGCGTTTTTTTAACTTCTTCAAGTAAATCTTTTCGCCTGAACCATAACTTAACATTATGCCCATTATCATAAAGTAAAATCGCAAGCGTCGTTCCCCAACTCCCTGACCCTATGACGCTAATTTTCATATCTTTTCCCAAAACTTAACTTGTTTTCATTTCCAGCAAGCAGACGTTTAATGTTACTTTTATGCCTATAAACTATCAAAACAGCTATTACGCTTCCAAAAATCAAAAGCGTATAAAAATCGCGATGTTGAAATTTTAAAACTTTTTCAGTTAGTATAATTATCAGCGGGAAAGAAAGTGCAGAAACGATCGAACCAAGTGAGACATACCTTGTTAAAGCAACTATAACAATAAAGATCAAAAAAGCAAGCAACAAATCAAATGGAGCTATGCCAAGCAATATTCCAGCGGAAGTGCTGACACCTTTGCCACCTCTAAAGCCAGCAAATATCGTCCACATATGCCCGATGATAGCAAGGCAACCGGCTAAAATTTGAACGCTTGTAAAATTCAAAACCTCGGTCAAATTACCCTGATAAAACCATTTCGCAATGAAAGATGTCGCAAAAAATCCTTTAAAAGCATCAAATAAAATAACAAAAATTCCCCAACCAAGTCCGATAACTCTTATCACGTTTGTCCCTCCGGGATTTCCACTTCCGTAGTTTCTTATATCAATTCCTCTGACAAGTTTCCCGACAATTATGCTCGTCGGTATAGAACCGACAAGATAACTTAGGAGGACGATTAAAGCCAGATTCAGCATCATAAGACCAATTTTTAATTTGAGAAACGCTAAATCAAATTTAAAAAAATAGCTTAAAAAATCAATCACACCTGAATATAAACCCAAATATATCTCGTCATCAAAGCAATGTTGTTTTTGTTGACTTTTTCTCAAGCTTTCACGATATTTGTTATAAGGATTGCATCTTGCAGAAGGAGAAGCAAAACAAAAGGCTAAAACCGCTATGAAGAAAATCAAAGGGTTATACGGGACAATGTTTTTTGTGCTTCTGATTTTATTTCTTGTTTTTGTTTTTCAGAATTTCCCCTATTTAGGTGCACAGGAGAAGAAACAAACAAAGCCTGAACAGAAAGAAATCACAAGGAAGTCCAAACCTTCCCCTGCGGTCACTGGCGCTGGTTTTTTGATAACAGATGACCCATTGGCAACCCCCGACCCTTCCGCAATACTTGATGTCAAAGTAACAGGTCCGACAAAAAAGGGAGTTTTAATACCAAGAATGACCGAAGCAGAAAGGAATGCAATTACATCTCCCGCAACAGGTTTGCTGATTTATCAAACCGATAATAACCCAGGATTTTATTTCTACAACGGCACAACCTGGGTAAGGTTAAGCATAGCAGGTGAAGGTGCACTTCCACCGGGCGTATCAGGACAAACATTAAGACATGACGGAACAAATTGGGTTGCAAACAGTTTAATTTACAATAATGGAACAAATGTTGGAATTGGAACGACAACGCCTGATGCTTCAGCTATACTTGATGTGAATGGAAACTTGCGCGTTTCATCTCTTACTGGTGCTGTTTCAGATATCGTGATAGCGCAGTCGAATGGTTTCCTTGGTAATAGTGGCGGTGGTGTTCCTGGGCAAGTTCTCACATGGACATCTTCAGGACCGGCATGGCAACCAAATCCCTTTGTTGTAACTATCCTTGCCCAAGGCGCTGCATATACCTGGGCCAACCAACCTTTCGCTGTTACCGAGTTTAGTGGTGCAACTAGGCACCGAGTGCGAGTTGACTTAACAAATGCAAGTCAAGCAAGATTAACCGTAGTCAGAGCTGGGGGCACTGCAACAGCTAATGCTACAATTGCAGTCCAATATAGCACGAATCAAGTTAATTGGTTCTATCTTGATGGCATATCTGGTCCATCGGTAAATATTAGTGCGACTGGGTTGCGCGTTTCACCCTGGGTAAATCTCGCAAGCGGTGCAAAAGGTGATGTTTACCTACGAATTATTGGAAGTGGCGGAAATAGCTTTGCGGATCCAAGTTTTGGTCTTATAACCGTTCAATTTCGTTAAATAAAATGTCTTCTTTGAGAATGAAAAAGTTTTTCACGTCAATATTCTTGGCATTAACTAATTTAGCTTTTTCACAAGATGTCTTTGTTTCATCTGGAACCCATGTAACTCTCGCTTCCGATGTTGTGGTTAAAACTGGGAGTTTAAACATTGCATCTGGCGCATCTGTTAAACTTGAGTCAAATTCGAAACTTGAACTTTTCTCAGATCTTTCAAATTCCGGCACGATGACATGCCAAAATAATTCAACAGTTGAATTTGTTGGTGGTTTCCAAACAATAGATGGAAGTGTTAACTTTTTTAATTTAACTAAGTCAGGCGGTGGCTCAATTACACTTAATAGCCCCATTGCAGTTTCTGGTGTTCTTTCACTCGTTTCTGGGAAAATTTACCTTGGTTCAAATGACTTGACAATTCTTGGCTCAATTGGAACTTTTTCAACCGTAAACTCAATAGTTCAAAATGGCACGGGTAAGCTAATACGGCATGTTTCGGGAACTGGCGATTTCATTTTCCCGATAACTGCCACTTCTGGAAGTGTTGAATACTATCGCGGGGTTAAAATTACGTTCACAACAGCACCTTCTTCGCCCGGGACATTGGATATTTATTTTGTCTCAAGTCCCCCAGGAACAAATGGTTTACCCTTAAATGATAACGGAACGCAAATTGTCAGCGCTTGGTCCGGAGGTTATTGGATCATCTCACCGGGTGGGGGATTAAGTGGCGGGGTATACGACATAGAAATATGGGCGCACGGTTTCAGCGGAACATCCGACCCATCAAGGTTAAGAGTTTTAAAAAGACAAACAGGAAATCCATGGACACTTGAAGGAACTCATCAACCCGGAAGCGGAACACCAACAGAGGTAATTGTTCGAAGAACCGGACTTTCTGGGTTTTCAGAATTTGGAATTGGGGGAACGCCATTTGACTTTATCTCTGCAGAATTGAAAGTTGGATTTGCGGTGAGCGATATATTTGTTGAAACAAATTCAACCGGAAACATTGCGTATGTTAAACTCGAATGGAACGATGGGAATGTAGGTAAAACTCATGGGGTTTGGAGCTTTAGTTTCGATGTCACAAGCTCTGTTTTAACAATCACGGATGTTACACTTGCAGATGCGGTGTCAAGTGCTTTTACGATAAATAAAACAAATATAAGCGGTGGATTTAGAGTTTTAATTTATGGAAATCTGCCAAGCATAATTTTAAAAGATGTCGGAAATGGTCCCGGGGCTTATATTATTGCCAGAGTTCATTTCAACTCTCCAAACTCAGACGGCGATTATAACAACGCGATAACCTTGACAAATAACGCGATCTCCGATGCAGTAATTAAAGACGCTGCTTTGCTTACATCAAGCACAATGCCTGCGGGAAACGGAATCGTAAATTTAAACATTCACTCATCTTCATTATTTATAGAACAGCCTCCAACTTTTACCCCAACAGGTTACACAGATAACAGAAAATACGGTGATATAAACTGGGACGTAGATATAGACATAGCAGATATAACCGGGCTCGCTGATGTAATCATTGAAAATTATTCAGCCGTGACTGTACAGGATCCACAAACTGGAAATAGAGCTTTTTACGAAGGGGATGGTTACAATGGAACAAATGCAGATAATGCGGATAGAACATCTGCTGATGTGTATGGTTCGGGAGGAAACCCGGACAACACGCTTGATCTTATGGACCTTGCGACATTGCAAGACGCAATCCTTGACGCAATGTGGCCAAGTTATGCGATCTCAAATTTAGTAGGAAAGCCCGCATTTTACATCTCAAACACGGACACAAACGCTGGGATAAATAACCCTGATAAAATTAAAAGGTCAACGGATTTAAATTTGCATGTTGATTTCGAAGTATTCGAGCCCGGCGATAAGGATAGTAAAATCAGAATAGCTCTGACAAATTCTGTTGAAGTTAAGGGGATTCAAATGGTTTTAAAAGCGGAATCATTTTCGGGTATTGAGCCAAATAAATTTAACATTTGGACTTCGCCAAACATAGCAGGATTTAAATTCACATGGAAGAAAAATCAATTTCAGGACATCGTCATTTTGATATATTCTGACGCAGGCAAAACCATAAAAATTGGAAACAAACAAAGCATATTGACCATTGCCATACCTTACGCAACCGTTGAACAAATTGCATCTGCGCAACCGAGAATTAAGCTAAGCGTCGAAAACTTTTCCTATGTCCCAACATTTGATATAAAAAGAGCAGATATTACAGAGATACCAAAAGATTACTTCCTCTATCAAAACTTCCCAAATCCATTTAACTTGAAAACGCAGATAAAGTTTGACATACCTGAATACTCAAGCGTAAAAATAATAATCTGGAATATGCTTGGACAAAAAGTGCGCGAACCTGTCAATGGAATTCTTGATCCAAATAGATACACGATAACTTGGGATGGAACTGATGATTCAGGCGCAAGCGTTGCCTCGGGCATCTACTTCTGTACAATATACGCAAGGTCTCTCGTAGATAACAACAGAGAATTTACACAAACGAGAAAAATGATTTTAATCAAATGATTTCTTTAATTTTGCAAGTTCTTGATACCTAAACTCAACCTCCACACCATATAAGTTCAACTTCCCATTTACATGCTTTAACTTATCTTTGATGCGTAGTTTTCCATCCGATGTTAATTCAACTACATCATTATGACAGGATGAAGCGCATGATGTTTCTGAAACTTGTGGATGAGTTCCATCGGGTGGGAGTCCATGACATGTTCCACATGCGGATTGGCTTCCATCTACAAAAGTCCACTTTGGAGCGTTATTCAAGTTCCCGTTTCTAAAGTAACCATGGCAATATGTGTTTGAGCAAGTTAAATTATCATAAATTGGATTTGGGATAAGATATTCTCCAATGCCAATCGGTGTAGAATTTCTCGCAAGCGAACTATCCGAAAAAATAACCTCAGCCCCTGACGTTTCATCAAGATGTCCGGGTGATTTTAGAACATTTGGTTTTATGTGACATTCATTGCAATCAAAACCAAGCGATATTTCCCCAGCTATAACATGCGATTGATGAGCTCCAACACCTTTTGCAGAAGTCGAAAAATTGTTGTTCAAATCTCTTGGCGGCGCTGAATTAACAAGATTTCCATGACATGTATTGCAAGCCTCAGGTCCACCGGGGGCGTTATGGCAAGTGTAGCAGGAGGATTTGCTTATACCACCCTGATAATTGCCCCCATGACATTGTTTACATTGTTCAAGATTCCAACCAGTTTTTCTTATAAACTTGCCATGTGAATTTTCGCTTGTCACCGAAACCCAATCGCTTGGGTGAATTCTTATATCCCCGAGTAAAAGACTATCTTCAACGACCCATTTTTTAATTTTATTGGCTTTGACATCCGCATCAGCGCCAAGATAATTTCTCATGCTTCCGCCGGGTTGAGTAACTTTCACAATTTTGCTGTTTACATCCCCGGGAATAGCGGCGCCACTTTGAATTATTCCAAAATATGTTGACAAATCAAAATCGCTTGAGGAGGGATTATGACAACTCACGCAATTCTCATCGAGAATTGCTTTGATATCATCTTTATATGTCAACTTAACTTTTTCGGTGGGCCCGACAATTTCTTCTTTTAATTTGCTACACGACGAAAAAGCGAACAAGGCAAGTGCGAGTGAAACAAGAACCTTTGCTTTCATTTTAGCTGTTCTTTATTAATTTTTATTTCTTATTCTTCTGCTCCATGACAATATCCGCAGAAACCAAGCCCAGCTTTCCTTGTATTCACATGACATGAAAAGCAAATTGATGCATCGGTTCTGTGCCAATCTCCATCGACATCTTTCATATAATCCTTTTGATGTGTTTTAGGATCATTTCCACGACCCGGATTTCTATCGACGTGACAAATCACACATATTGGATCTGCTCCTTCAACATCGTGACAGCTCATACACATCTCGATATCTCTTTTTGCTAATTTCGCATGCCTTCCGCCACCTGAGCCGACACCTATCGTAACAAAATCATTCCCGGAATGCCATTCGGGTTTGAACTGAGAGGATTTTATATCTCCATTTGGTGCATGACAACCGGCGCAGAAAGTTTGACGATCATGGCAGACATAACAATCTTTATCCTTTCCTTTCGCTTCAATTCCATGGGTATATCGATAATTCAAATCATGAACTCTTTGCAAAACAAGTTGCTCTTTGCCCGAAGCTTGAGGCGTGAAGAGAGAAATCTTTGCAAGGCTTACCCCATCGTGACATTGCTGACAGAAGTTATCGGTATGACAAACGACGCAATTATTTTCAGCTCCACCAGCGCGAACGAATTTTTTATGCTCCGTTGCGAAATCGACAACTTTATGACTTGTAGGGAGAAGAGAAACTGTCTCTTTATGGCAGGCTTCGCATTCATTTGTTGCGGTGCGATTATCATGACAGGTAAAGCAACTCTCCATGCTCGGCAAATGCTCTGGCGTCGCATAATCTACTTTATCCGCTCCTTCATGACACTGTGAACATTGCAATTTTTGATCTTCGATATGAAACTTGTGCGAGAAATTAATTTTTCTAATTGGCGCTTCATAAGGAACCATATTCTGCGGATCAAGGTGGCAAAATTCGCAAGGGGTTGCTTGTTCATCATGACAATTATAACAAGTCGCCATCTTCGGAAGTAAGAAATCAGAAGAATTTTCGCTCGTCAAAGCCCCAGCGTGGCAATCCATACATTCAGTGCCAACATTTTCGCTATGGAATTTGTGCGAAAATTTTATATTCATCCATTGCTTTACATTATCACCGTAAAAATCTTTCTTCTCTGATGTCTTAGAATCAGAAAATACCGTCATAATGAAAGTAAACGGTATCAAAATAAGCGCAAAAAAGTAGAACGCAAGAATTTTTAATCCGGGTTTCATTTGCCCAAACCATGTTAATTTTCATTTTATAAGTCCAAGGTTAGTGAAGAACCAATAGTTGAACTTGAGAAATACTCTGAAGTCTGACTTGTAAACCTTGTTTTGTAGATACTGCGCTTGAACATCAAAAGACAAAGCATTATTCGGTCTGAATGTGCCACCAAGCGAAAAAGCAATGTCTTTATATTTGCTTGATTCCTCTGACAACTTGTAAGATGCGTAATTTAATCCCACACTTGGTATAAATCGATTATTAAACATCGGATAATAAGCTTGGGCTGAAATCCCATCCAGTTCACCCGCATAGCCCAGTCTCTTCGCAAGATTCACAGAAGCATATCCAACATCAAATCCAAGAACGATCCTGCGCGAGTTATCGTCGACATACTTAACATTTGAAAAGCCAACATAAGCCCTTAACATAGGCGAAATCGTGTAGTGAACTCCAAGTTCCAACTCTTTTGTAACGCTGTAATTAAAGACGGAAAAAATTGAATTCACAGGCACCCTTGGGTCTCGATAATCATAACCAGCACTTATTTTGAACTTATTCATCAAATTGATGGCACCGGAAATTTCTCCTCTTGTAAATTTAACCTTGTTGATGTCATAATCGAGCCGAGAGTAAACTTCAAAAATAGAGATCTCATATCTTAAATCACTGCTTAAAAGTTGATATTGAGATGAACTCATGTTAATCTCCTGCACGAAAGGATCGCCCAAACTGTCAGCTCTCAAAGCATGGTATGATTTAGGCTTTCGATGTCGGTTGAAATAGCTCAAAGAACCACTAAATTCACCACTTGAAAATTTAACCTGGGCTCCTAACATAAAATTATTCTTTGGATCATCATTTATAGCAAATTTTTGATCCGCCGGCATCAGAAATCCAGCATAAACATTTGCGCTTAAAAATTTAAAAATCTTTGCATTGACATAGGCACCGTCGATCGTTCCAACGCCAACACCGGAATAAACAGCAAATCTTCCAAATTTAAGATTAAAACGATTAAAAAGATTTCTCCAGTTGATGTAAAAATTGTAAAATCTAAATCTCGGGTCGCCGGACAGTTTCTCGCGGAAATCATTCGAAAGGTTCATAAAAGCATACAACGATACATTCCCTTTACTCAAGGTCAACTGTGCAAGTTGATATGCCCTTAAGTGATTTGTTGAAATTTCCGGCGTCTCGTATCTTTGCCACATATAAGCTGTCGTTGTGAGACGAAGGTTTAAATTTTGAGCCAACAAAATAGTTGGGACGATGAAAAGGATAATTAACTTCTTCATTTTCTTTTTTCGATTTGTTTGATCTTTAAGTAAAGTGCGATTATAAGAATGATTATGAATAAGGTTGAAACACCGAGACCCCATCGTCTGAAGTAATATTCGTTTATCGCATCTGTTCCAGCCTTGATAACCATATCGATCAATTCATAACCAGGGTTAATTTCCTGTTTGAACTCCTCAAGATTTGCTGTATGGGTTATAGTTCTTGCTTTAATCAAAATCTGAGGGACATTATTCATTTCATATCTTGCATCCGATACATCCATCCCTTTAAACTCCGCCTCGTCAAGAATTTTCCTGGCATAATTTGTCTTAGAAACCAAGGTATCGATCATTTCCTTCATCTGTCTTGCAACTTCAAAACTTTTATCACCTTCTTTATGACATTTTACGCAAGCTGATTTTATTCCAGTTCCAAGCATTTCATCACTTGGTCTTTCAATTAAATGATTCCCGTGGCATATTTCGCATTGTGGGATTTTATTTTTCTCAAAAACCTCGGCATGCGGGCTTCTCGAAAACATCTCCGCGTTCAAAGCATGACAAACTCCACAGACATGAGAAATTGATTTTACCCCAGGTGGAATTGCACCATGATTTCCATGGCAATCATTACACGCTGGAGCCGATAGATCTCCTTTTTCAAGCAATGCCCTCCCATGAACGCTCTGCACATACTTTTCATATTGATCCGTTGGGATTTTGTAACCACGCATATAATCTGAGTCGCTGTGGCATCTTGCACAAGTTGAAGGTAAAGTAGAAGCAAAAACTGTTGAACGAGGATCATTCGCCGGGAAAATGTCATGTGCGGAATGACAATCAGAACAAGATGCAACTTTAGTATCTCCTTTTAAAATTCTTTGACCATGAACGCTTGTTTTATACTTCTCAAATTGATCCGTTGGAAGAGCTGGATTAAATCGCTTCATGTAATTTGCATCGCTATGACATCTGGAGCAAAGTTTGACTTCATTCGTTGGATAAACAGGGGAGCTTGGATCTGAGGCTTTTTTAATGTTGTGAACTCCGTGACAAGTCACACAAGTTGCGATTTCACTTTTACCATGGACACTTGCTCTAAAAAGACCAAACTGTTTTACATCAATTTTTGAATTAAACTTTTTCATCGTTCCTTCGTCAGAGTGACATCTCAGACAGATGCTGGTAATTTTATCGCCTTTTGGAATCCCTATGAATTCTTTTTCTTTACTCATTGCAACTTCCATATCGTCGCTTGTCCTATCCCCGCCGTGGCAATCCGCACAAGAAATGCCAAGTCTAAAATGAACATCCCCGGGATAAAGCTCCGTTGGCTTATCCCCTACCATTTCTTTATGACAATTATAACAGCCATCCTTCGTCTGGGAAAAGGTGAACGAGAAAAAGACAAAAATCGGGATAAAAAATTTCGTCATTTCAATTTATCCTTTGTTTTTAGCTTAACGCATAACCAAGTATTGTCATTGTAATCATATAAATCAAAACGAAAAGACCGATGTAATTCATCAATCTATTTCTATAACCTTTTTCGGTTTCGACATCCCAAAATGGCACAAGAAGCCAAAGTATTCCAGCAATTGTAAAAACAAGGACACTAAAAAATTCACCTTCAATGAATAGAACTTCCGGAGGCAAAAATTTTAAAGTTTGATACATAAATAGGAAATACCATTCTGGCTTAATTCCAGCTGGAGCAGGTGCAAATGGGTCAGCTTTTTTCCCGAGCTCCCATGGGAAGAAAACAGCAAGTATGGCAAGTATGTTAAGTATTATGAGCCAGAGCAAAAGATCCCAAAGCAAAAAATTCGGGAAAAATGGAATATATTTTCTCTTCTGCGGGGGCAACTTTTCCCACTCCGGTGGTTCGCTCATACCTTGAATTTGAATGAATAAAAGATGAAGGAATAAAATTATTGTAAAAATCCCCGGCAATATCGCAACATGTAGCCCAAAAAATCTCGCCAATGTAGCACCAGTTACATCCTCACCGCCACGAATAATTCTCAAAAGTTCTTTTCCTATCACAGGAATTGAACCTATGATGTCGGTCCCAACTTTTGTCGCGAAGAAAGCAAGTTCGTTCCACGGCAAAAGATATCCGCTAAATCCAAAGGCAAAAGAAAGTAACAAAAGTATAAATCCCGTCACCCAAGTTAATTCCCTTGGCTTACGATACGCTTTCATAAAATAAACGCTAAACATATGTATAAAAACAGCAAGTATCATCAAATTCGCAGACCAACTATGAATTGAACGTATAAGCCAACCAAATTTTACCTTTGAAACAATAAATTGAACACTTTCATAAGAACTATCTTCCCCTACGCGATAATACAGTAAAAGTAAAATTCCCGTGACAACCTGAATTATAAAAAGGAATAAACTCACACCCCCAAAGTAATACCAAATTGAACCCCTATGTTGAGGAACTGATTTATGAGACATAAACTCAATGAATTTGCGAATTTGATATCTTTCATCAAACCAATCAAAAACTTTTTTACCAAAGTTAGCCACGTTTTACCCCCTCCTTTGTTACATATATTTCATCGCCTTTTATAACGACACGGAATGGTTCGAGGGGTCTTGGTGGAGGTCCAGAGATATTCCTGCCGTTAAGATCATATTTCCCGTTGTGACATGCACACCAAATTGCCCTCATATCCTCGCGATATTGAACAGTGCAATCAAGATGCGTACAAGTAGCGGAAAATGCCCTAAATTCTCCCGTCTCAAGGCGTATCAAAATCCCGGGTTTATTTCCAAATTTAAAAATCGTTCCGGTATTTGGTTTAAAATCATCAACCTTACCAAGTTTTACACTCGATACTTTTGCCTTCGGTAATTTCGGCGGGATAATATAACGAACTATGGGATAAAGTACAGAAAGGAGCCAGCCGATAACTCCAAATCCAAGGATATAGCTTAAAAAATCTCTTCTTGAGCTCTTTAGCCCCGAATTCATTTTTTATTCCTTTTATTTTTAAGAACGAAAAAGGCACAACCCCGTTTTGGAGCTGTGCCTCTGCTTTTAAATTACTCTGCTTTTGGCAACGGATGAGCTATTTCAGCCCATGCTTTCTTGAAGTCAAATCCCTTAAATGTTGGGCTTTGTTCATTGTGACATGTCTTGCAAAGTTTCTCAGCGCTACCACCCGCAACAAGCACAAGAACAAGTCCATTCTTTATAGCTTCTTCTCTGTTTTGCATTACCTTTAAAGTTTTATAATCCGAACCAGGTCCATGGCAAGCCTCACATTGAACTCCGTCTTCGATTTTGAATTTCTCAAGAAACGCTTCTTTGGAAGCTCCATAACCTGTGACATGACATTTCAAACATTCGGGGGCTTCGTGTGGTGGGACTTTAATTCCCTTCGCTTCGGCGACCTTTTTAGCCTCTTCTGTTTTCAAAGTTTCATACGCTTTCGCATGCTTACTTGCCTGCCAAATCTCGAACATCTTTCCCTTCTTCTCGCCCTTATGGCAAGGCGCGCAAACAGCGACACCAACATATTTGTGTTTTGGTGCTTCTTGCGAGATCAGATAACCTAAGACAACCGGCACAAGTAGGAGAATAAGCAAAGTTCGCTTCATTTCTCGTCTCCTTGTTTTGTTTTATTATTATGCTTTAATTTAACAAAAAACAAATTAAATTTTCAAGAGGCTCTCTTTTTAAAACTTTTCACTCTCCAATCGTTGATTGGCTTAATCTCTTTTTAAAATCGTTCAGGACATCAACTATCAAGTTATAATTATGCAAACCAGACGCACCCCATTTTTCAAGCTCAGACACAACCTTTGAGATCTCATCCTTATCCTTTCCACTGTAATTTGAAATTAATCTTCTAACCTCGACGATTAGTTTATTCACATCGCTTTTCCATTCGGTCGCCATTTCATCATATCCAGATTCATGGCAATTCAAACAAATTTTTTCATTCGGCTTTACTACTTTTCCATTCGATACATGACAATCAACGCATTCAACCCCAGCTTGACTCATAATATCTGGGAGCGACCTCCCAAGATATGTTCCAGCGTAAATTTCATTCGACATTTTATGACAACTCTTGCAATCTTGCGCGGTCTGCTTTTGATGATGACATGAGTTACAACCATCTTTACTCAGAATTAACATCCCATGTTTTACCGCATTTGAATGGCATGTATTACATTTTATAGAATTTTCTTGAACATGCTTTGCATGTGAGAAAATCGTTCCATAAACAGGCCTTGAGATCTCCTCAACCCCAGCATGACAATTGGCACATTCATTTGGAACGCGCGAAGAAGCAAAGCGTTTTGGAAGGTCATACTTCACATTTGCAATTTTAATTGCTTCGGAAAGATACTCATATCCCTTTGAAATTATCTGGTCTGAATAAGCTATGTTATGAATCGCTTTGCTCGCATCGACGATTTTGACAACATGTTTCGCCTTTTCTATATATTGCTTGGATTCTATATTAGAGACCAAGGAATCAACATCCTGTATCGCTTGTTTTAACTGAGCAATTTTCTCCGTTGAGCTTTCCTCCCACAGCTTTAGAAGTTTGGCATAACCTTTGCCATGGCAAATCTCGCATGATCGTGGTTTAGCAACTTTTACCTTCGCTTCAGCTATTAGCTCCTGATGAAAGACATGACAACTTGCACAATCTAATCCGGCTTCAAACATTGGGCTTGGATGTCCCTTTACACCATTTATCTCTTTCCCTGCGAACAACAAAACCTGCATCTTATGCTGGTCCACATGACAAGCTGTACATTCAAGTTCCTCCTCTGGGTTTACTTTTTTGACCCTGTGCTGAATCGTTAAATGACACTGAATGCACTCAATTTTATGTTCCGTGATATGAACCCTATGCAAAAGCGTTGTATTTCCATACTGACTTAAACGAGGTGGATCGAAATGACAAGCATAACAATTTTCCTTTGGCACAAATCCATCACCGATGACCGTGTTCACATGACAACGAACGCACTCTATTTTTCTCCTCACCACCTCTGTATGGTCAAACCTATATTTACTCATCTCTTCTTTTGGGATCGACTCCCAATGATGACATGCCTGGCAATTCGATAATTTTTTATAGACGGCAAATTCGACATCACCATCGCGTTTGAAATGACACAAAAAACATGTCGTCTCGGTTACGGTGATATGCTCACCTTGAACTATTTGAGAATGGCAACTTGTACATCTTAGTTTCTTACCCCTACGTATTTCCTCAAGATGTGGGGTGTGATCGAAAACCACGCCTTTATATATAACTTTTCCTTTCAACAACCTTGTCTCATGGCAACCGCTTCGAAGACATGACTCGTCAGATATCTCAGCCCAAGGCCTTCTTTTCGTATAAGAACGAGCAAAATAGTTTACAACTTGAACAAGCCCTTCAAGTTTTCCTCTAACAGTCCCTGCAATTCCCGGTGGAAAATGGCATTTAACGCAGGTTACATCTTTATGAGTAGACGTCTTCCAACTTTCATAAAATGGCTTCATATAATGGCGGGTGGGACAAAAGGAAGGTCGCGATGTAAATTCAGCAGAGAAAGCAAGAATGAATAAAAATGCAACGAGTCCGATGCCGATTTTCAAAATTAGCTTTTTCGCTTTTGCTTTTTCCATTCTCTCCATTAGTTTTGTTTTTTCACAAAATTAAATTTCTTTATAAATTTTTCAAGCCTTTGACTTAACTCATCGATAAACTGAAGATTGTGAGCTCCGAACGAACCCTCGTAAATAAAATCATTTACTGCTTTTCTGATGCTTTCAAATTCAACTATGTCATTCTTATTTCCGTTAGATTTCAAATTCTGCACAAGCGCTGGCATTGAATCATTCCATTTTGTGATTAAATTTTTCAAATTCTCTTGCTTCTTCACAAAGTCGTCAACATAACTCTGTTCATGGCAATTTGCACAAACATCAGCAGTTGGTCTAACAGGCACATTGTCCTCCATCGAATGACAATCAACACACGAAACCCCAGCCATCGACATAAAATCTTCTGAATCGGTTAAAAACTTCCCGACATAAAAGTTCATCTGATTTATATGACAGTTTTCGCATTTTGGCTCTTTTTCGGTCAAGTCTTTATGATGACATCTATTACAATTATCAACAAAATCCCAAATCTTACCATGGGAGCTTTGTTGCGGTTCATCTCCAGAATGACAATCCACACAGTTTAACTTGAAAAGATGAGCTCCGTGAGGAAATCTCTTTGAATTATATTCATTGTTTAAATTTTCAATCCCAAAATGGCAATCAAGACATCTTGAGTTGTTTTTATAAACGTATTCGAGCTCAGGCTTTTTAGCCTGCGTTTTTATCTCCCTTTCGATCGCATCAAGAAGAAGGTTTACATATTTCACGTTGTGCACCCCGAAACTTCCATCTTTTTTGACAATTTCGAGATTTGCATTTATGTTTTCGTCAAATTTTCCGATGCCTGCTTTTTTAAAATTTCCGCAATTTCAACCTCAAATTCAAGTTTATTCAATCTCTCTTTGACGATCTTTTGCCATTGTTGGACAAGTTTATCATATCCCTTACCGTGACAATTATTGCATGAGTTTGGATCAAATTTTGGAAGTTCAAAAAGTGTTTCGGTCTGCGTTTTTATAAGCTTAACTTCATGACAACCTCTACATGAAACGCTTGCAAGAAACATCGGATCAGGAGATATTGGAACCCCAATGCCGCCACTTCCAGAGTAGATCTTCTCTTGGATTGAATGTTTATTACCGTGGCACTCTTGACAAACAGGCGAAAAAACCTCAAACACTTCAACTTTGCCATGTCTTATTTCACTATGACATTTGAAACAATTAATTTTTTCATTGCTTGCATGAATTTGATGCATCTTTTTTGATTCAATTCCGATAGTAGTTATGTTTATATGACAAGAGTTGCATCTTTCTAATGTTACATCACCTCGCCCAACAGCGACATGCAGATGGCATGTCCCACACTCTATTTTATTTTTCACATATTCAGAATGATTAAAAGGAACTCCCCAAATCATTATACCATCTTTTGGCGGACCGTGACAACTACCACAACTGGAAACAGGATGGCTTCCGGTGATTTCTCCGCCCGGAAAATGACAGAGAATGCAAATTTTTGTTGAAACAGCTTCATGTCTTCCTTGAACGAGTTCAGAATGACAAGTTTGGCATTGCATTTTAAATCCAATTCTATCCTCGGACAAATGCTTGGAGTGCGAAAATTTCACCTTGCCATTTACAAAAAATATCTCCTTATCCATAAACTTCTCCTCCTCGTGGCATTTTATACATGCAGTATTGTCAACCTTTGATGTAACTTCATAACTGTAAGCCCCAAGGTAATATCTTGCTATTTCAGAAAGTAATCTAACTTTACCTTTTAAATAATTTCCAAATCCCGGCCCATAGTGGCAAGTTCCACAATTTACCTGATTGTGCGATGAAGAAAGCCAATTTTCGTAATACGGTTTCATAAAATGGCATGAGCCGCAATATTCAGGGTCATCGCTCGTCCTCAAGAGAAGGAAGAGAATATAGACAAGAAAAATTGTCGAAAGAGATAAAATTATAACTCTTCTGCGCTTACTTTTCATCTGACTTCTCCTCTTCCATGAGTTTCATCTTCATAATTTTTTCGTACTCGAGAGGATGCTCTCTAATCATTCTTTCTTTTGAAATCTTTCCTGTGAATATCGTTGGGTTAAATGGGAAAACATGTGGGTTGAAATGAGCATTATACCAATGCCATATGACGATAGCAAGAGTTGCAAGCATTGCTTCATCTGAGTGCGCTTCCTTCGCTATATCAAAAACAAACTTCGGGAAAACCCCTAGGAAAAAATTGTGAAACCATAGAACCAAACCAGACAAAACCATTATAACCATTCCCCAATAAACAGCCCAGTGGTCAAACTTTTCAATGTATGAATATCTCCCATATTTAGGTCTTTCGTTTGTTTTTCCAAGCATGTACTTTATATTTTGGTAGAAATCAAGGAAATCCTTCTTTCTCGGCAAAAGTTCTTTGAATTCATTTCTCCCTTCCTTTGTAAATGCGATATAGATCGTATGCCAGATCGAGACAAATATCAATAATCCTGCGCCAACTCTGTGAACGATTCTAGAGACTTGAATTCCGCCAATGATCTCAAAAAACAACTCCGCCCACCGAGATTCGTGAAATTTTATCGGGAGCCCGGTTATAATCAAAAGTATCACTCCAATTGCGAGCGTTAAGTGTTGAAGCCGTATATTCAAACTAAAACGAATGAAGTATTCCTCCTCTTCAACTTTTTTCTTCTCCAATTCTTCTTTCGCTTTTCGCTCAAGTTCAAGCCTTATTTTTTCTTCGATTTCCCTTTTTAATTTTTCCCTAAATTCATCATCAAGGGTTGTCCCTTTTTCTGCTTCAATTTCACGGATCAACTTTTCCGCTTCCTTTTTTGGGTCCATCATTTAACTGATTTTCTTTTTCTTCTTATTAAATATCCGATTAAATCAAGCGCTATATGCGCAAATAATCCAGCAAGAACTATCAAAGTGAACCATTTGAAGAATGTATAAACATAGTATACAACGCCAGATTCTCTTTCACCAGGCAGAACATGAAATTTACCCTTTGCGACGTTTTCATTTGCCCTTGGATGGCATTTCCCGCATGTCCTCGCTAAATTCGCCGGGTGAATTGGAGAACTTGGATCCCGTGAAGGCAAAACATCGTGATACTCATGACATGATGCACAGTTTGCAGCTCTTACGACACCAAATTTTAACGCTATCCCATGGAAGCTTTCTTTATACGTCTCTGGATTTTTAACTGGAACCCCAACCCTTTTCATCAACTTGACATCTGAATGACACTTTTCACACGTCCCGATAACATTTTTCGGATTTAAACTCGACCTTGGGTCTTCTGGAGGCAAAATATCATGCCCACGATGACAATCTGAACAAACAGCGGAACCTAACTCACCTTTTTGAATTCCAGCCCAATGAATTGAGTTGTAATATTTTTCCTTCGCATCTTGATGACATCTACCGCAAAGCTCCGACACATTTGTTTTAAAGACGCTTGATTTTGGGTCATCTGGCTTTCTAACATAATGAACAGTGTGGCAATCTTTACAATCGGGGGCGTTTTTCCCCCTGGCAAGCGCTTTTGCATGGATGCTTTCCTTGTATTTCTCCGGCTTTGCACTAACCGGAGCCCCAACGACATTCCCCTCAAAATGACATTGCAAACAATGTATCTTACGTGGTTTAGTTAAATGAGGTATCACGCGAACATCGATATGACAAGAAACGCAAGCAAATTTACTATGAACAGAGGATTCAAAATCCTCCCTTGAAATATAAAGTGATTTAAACTTCCCTTGCTCAACCACACCAAAATTTTTCACACCATGACAAACAAAACAACGTTCGTTCTTCAACTGCGAAATCGCATTTTCTATCAATAAAAGAAAAATTAACAACAGCAACCGTGCTTTCATCTTTTTCCTTCCCTGTTTTTTATCTCGAGATATTCAAGATAGTGGTTCTCTTTTAACCATTCCTCTGAAACATAGCCATGCCAAAATGAAGCATTGATTGGAAAATTTCCCGGCGATAAATGAACAAGGTAAAGATGCCATAGAACAAGAAAAGTTATTATAAGCGTAGCGGTTGCACTATGCAATGCCTGAGAAACATCAAAAAACCACTTGGGTAAAATCCCCAAAAAGTAATTATGGAACCATAAAACAGCACCGCTTAAAATCATAAGCAAAACAAATATGAAAAAAGCCCAATATTGTATCTTTTCCCTGTAAGAGTATCTCCCATACATCGGTGGTTTTTCATCTTTGCCTATGTCATACTTTATGCTTTCAATAAAGTTCACAAAATCCTTTTTTCTAAACAACAACTCCTTGAACTCTCTTTTTCCTTCCTTTGTCAGCAAGATATAATACAAGTGATAAACCGCTGTGATAAATAAAAGCACCGCTGAGATTCTGTGCAATATCCCGCGTGATTCAAAACCACCTTCAAGAAAGATCAAAAGTCTACCAAACCATGTATCATGGTATCTCAACGCGAAACCGGTTATTATTAAAATAGTCACACTTATCATCAAAAGAAAGTGTTGTATTCTCCAAGACAAGGAGAATCGAAGAACTTTTTTATCCATTGTGAATTTTCTCCTTTTTATTTACTCGAAATAATCAAAACTTGCTCTTATCCCATCTCTTATTGAGGTGACCGCCTCGATCTCCATCAATTTCTCCTCAAGCAATCTCCTATGTTCTTTTTCCATCTCTGCAAGCTCCAGCAGAAACTTTTGAACGCTCGGCTCACACGCTTTTAACGAAGCGGAGTAATAATAATCAAACGAATCCTTTTCTCTTTCAATTGCGGTTTTCAAAATTTCAATAATTACGTTTTTGATCTCTCCCTCTTTGCAACTCATGCCAATTCTCCTTTTTTAATTTCTTGTACTTTTATTTTTTCCAGCTCCAGCGGATGCTCTTTCTCCATCTCTTCCTCAGTTAAATATCCTGTAATCCATGCGAAGTTCATCGGATAAACATCCGGATTGAAAACCACATAATAAATATGCCAAACTATGATCGCAAGAAAAGCAAGCCATGCTTCAAAATAATGGATTGTATTGCAAACATCAACAAATGTCTTTGAGAACCATCCCATAAAATGATTTTCAAACCACAGCACAACGCCAGTAACTGTCATTACAACCGTCCCCCAGATCAAAGCCCAATACTCGCTTTTTTCAATATAGTTAAACCTTCCAAATTTCGGCTTCGTTTTTGAAAGCCCAAGGTTGTATTTCAAAACTTGAATCATATCCCTCACATCCCAAACCCTAAACATTATATCTCTTATAAATTCTCGACCTCTCTTCGTAAAAATAATGTAATAAAGATGATAAATTGAATCAAGAACAAGCATAACCGCAGCGATTCTATGTATCAAACCTCTATATTTAAAAACTGCTTCTCCACCGATATTTCTTATAGCCGTGACCCACCATGCATCTGGAAAAGCAAGCATAAAACCAGTTATAACAAGTGTAAAGAAACTTATCAAAAGAACAAAATGCTGAATTCTCTCCTCAAGTGTCATCCTTAAATAAAGATTTGTCTTTCTTGGAAGTTCATCTGGCGGATGATGTAACCTTTTATGCTTTTCTCTATACCTATCAACTGTTTTCCTTATCCAATCAAGAACATTGTGAACAAACATCGAACCAATTATTGAAATGATCAAAACAATATAAATCGTTGAAACCCAATAAATTATCTTTTCATCCGTGCTTGCAACAGTTACATGAATTTTACCTTTGGCAAAATTTTCATTCGCACCGGGATGACACTGCCCGCAAGTTTTAACGAGATTTGCTTTGTTTACCCTCGACCTCGGGTCAGATGAGGGCAATATATCATGTATTCCATGACAGCTTGCACAATTTGCCGCTTCAACATTTCCAAGGCGAACGTTCAAGCCATGATAACTATCTGCAAAAGTTTTGAACTTGTCCGCGGGGATTCCATATTTTTCCGCAAATTTTACCGACGCGTGGCATTTCGAGCAAAGCTGAAGAGAGATATTTCTTGGCGCAACAGGTGAACGCGGATCTGTTGGCTCAAGGATCAAATGCTCACCGTGACAATCAGTGCAACTCGGTGAATCAGCGTTTCCCTTAGAAAGCGCAACACCATGAACGCTTTGTTTAAAATCCTCAGCGATTTGGGTATGACATTTTCCACATGTTGAAACAATGTTAAATTTATAAATCCTTGAACTCGGGTTGCTTACTTTCATCATTTCATGTGCGCCGTGACAATCACTGCAAACAGCCGCTTCTTGATTCCCAGAATGATACAATCTACCATGAACGCTCTTTTCATAAGATGCTATAAAAGAAGAAGTGTGGGTCATTCTGCTTCTTACATCCGGATTATCGAGGTGGCAATTCAAGCAAATTTTAATTTCATTAGCCCTGCTTATTTTTGACTTACTACTCGTGACCCTCATTATATCGTGTTCGCCATGACAATCCGTACATGTCGGGGAACTTTCAAACCCACTTAAAAAAGCCTTACCATGCTCTGAATTAAAATAATTTTCGGAAACCTCTTTATGGCAGTTTGCACATACCTTCGCGATATTAGCCCTTGCCACTGTTGAACTCGGATCACTCGACCTTAAAATTTTATGTCCGGTATGACAGTCCGAACAATTAATATATTTTGCATGAATGCTTTCCTTATATTTCAAGACAAACTCTTGATTCTCACGAACGATTCTCTTATCCGCATGACAAACTAAACACACATCCGAAGAAGCAAATTTTATCAAATGATATCCGTGACATGAAATGCAATCCGCACCATTTTTAAATTTAAAGTGAACACTTGTTTTAAAATCATCAAATTCCTTCTTATGACACGAAGAACATCTTCCAACGAATTCTGAACGAGAAAATTTTACTATCTCATGGGCATTCCCGTGGCAGGATAGACAGTTGATCTTTTTAGAATGCTTGGTCAATTTAAAAGCGACAACCTCATCATTATGACAAACAGAACAATCAACAGGTTCGATCTTCTCTTTATGAGGAATCTCGTCGGGGTTAAACCCTGTGTGACAATCAACACAATTCAAAGAACCATGAACCGAGCTTTCGTATTTTTTAGAGTCAACATACAAAGAAATAACTTTGCCACCACGCTCTAGCGTAAGCGTTTTATCATCATGACATACAAGGCAATCAGAACTTGATTGAGAAGTAGAATTTGCAGATAATAACACTCCAACAAAAAACGCCAATGTAATCCTCTTTAACATAGGTGCTTTGGGAGATTAGTTTTAGATTTGCTGTTAGAAAGAATGTTTATCATGATGAAGACAAATCTTTTAGCTCATTTATCAGGTGCTTCAGTTCAGATATTCTAAAAAGTTTATCCCCACATTTGATAACTCGCTCGCCTTCCAAATCAATATCTTCACTCAATGCATAAAAAGGTGCGATATAAATAACTTTGGCTTCAGGCATAACCTCGGTTATCAGCGATTTTATATCAAACTGATTCTGCTTATATATGTTTTCGTCTATTATAACTATGTCGTATCTATCCTGCGAAATTTTTTTGCATGCTTCACTCCCAGAAGGTGCAATTCCAACCTCAAAACCTTCGCGAACGAGAAACTTTATAAGCAAATTTCTCATTGATTCGTCAGCTTCAACTACAAGGGCTTTCTTCATTCCTTCGAACTTTTAAGTTGTTTTTTATAAAATGTAATCAATCATTATGCCAGAGATTTTTCAAAAAATTATTGATTTTTAATAGCACAAAATATAGAAAATTTAAAATCAGTGTGGCAAAATTGCTCCTTGAAGAAAAACATTGGCAAAATTAAACAAACTTCTCTGGGCTTTGTTTTTTTCAGTTCAAATTTTTATTTTAAAACAGGTAAAAACAAACCGCAATTGAGATGGAAAGCAAAGATACTTTTTGGGCAAATATCTTCAAGGGTAGAAGAAAAAAAGATGAGGTTGTGGAAGCCATCTTAAAAGAAGTTCCCGCGTTCTCAGACCTCGAACCTAAAGAACTTTCACTCCTTGCTTCAATAGTCCACAAAAGAGAATACAAAAAGGGCGAATATATTTTTTACCAAGGTGACCCTGGACTTGGAATGTACATAATCCAGGAAGGCGAAGTTTTGATTCAATATACCGACCCCGAAGGAAATCGAAAAGACCTCGCGATTTTAAGAGATGGCGACTTCTTTGGCGAAATTGCTTTGATAGACGAATCTCCCCGCTCTGCCTCGGCGATATGCAGAACAAATTGCTATATAATTGGCTTCTTTAGACCTGACCTTTTCGAGATAATAGAAAGACATCCAAAGCTTGGGATTAAAATTGTCCTAAAACTTGCTGAAATAATCGCTGAAAGATTGAGAAGAACTAATCAAGAAGTAGCTCAACTAAAAGCGGAACTTGAATCACTAAAATCGATTATGAAAAATGAATGAGCTCAGAAAAATTCTAATCCCGATCGATTTTTCCGAGCATTCTCTCAACGCTTTGGAATACGCAAAACTCTTTGCGGGAAAATTTAACGCAGAGCTTATTTTATTAAACATCGTTGAACCCGTTGTCTTCACCGCCGACTTAACAATGGGACAAGTTATCCCGTCAATTGAAAGCGAACTATACCAAAAGTCGGAAGAAAAAGTTAAAGAACTAGTCGATAGCCTAAGGAATAAATTCAATGTCAGAGGTGTTGTCAAGATTGGGAGACCTCATGTTGAAATAATTGAATTCGCAAAAGATGAGGGGGTTGACTTAATCATCATCGGTTCACACGGTCACACGGGTGTCGAACAACTTTTGTTTGGTAGCACAGCGGAAAAGGTGATACGAAAAGCAAGTTGCCCAGTATTGATAATCAAATCAAAACTGAAAACCTAATTTCTTTTTTCAAACACCGCCGTCTCTCCTGCCTTTATAATCTTTAGAAATGAATCGATCTTCAAACTTGCGCCACCTACAAGAGCCCCATCGACATCGGGTTGTGAAAGAAGAGAATAAGTATTTTCCGGGGTGACGCTCCCACCATATTGAATTGTTAAATTTTGCGCGACAGCGCTATTGAACAAACCTGAAACAAGATCTCTTATAAATTTTTGAGCTTCTTGAGCTTGCTCGGGTGTCGCATTTATTCCCGTCCCAATTGCCCACACTGGCTCATATGCGATCACAACTTCTTTCATCTGCTCCGAGGTCAAACCATCAAGTGTGCCTTTAATCTGCTTTTCAAGAACTTTAAATGTTTCCCCTTTTTCTCTTTCTTCAAGTGTTTCGCCAACGCAAATTATCGGCTTCAATCCAAATTCTATTGCTTTTTTAACTTTTTTATTTACAATTTCATCTGTTTCGTGAAAATATCTTCGCCTTTCCGAATGTCCTAATATCACATATTCGCATTTCACTGATTTCAACATTTTCGGAGATATCTCACCCGTATAAGCTCCTTCAACCTCATAAAACATATTTTGCGCACCAAGCTTTATATTCGTTTCTTTTAATAACTCGGATGCAACAAAAAGCGATGTAAACGGGGGGCACACCACAACTTCAACTTGAAGATTTTGACCGATGAGATTATTTTTTAAAGGAAGGAGAAAATCGAATGTCTCTTTAATGTCCTTGTTCATCTTCCAATTTCCAGCAATTATCACCTTTCGCATTCGCAGGTTCTTTTTATTTTAAAAAATAAGGGCATCGCAGTGGATGCCCTTTTGTTTATGAACAACCACTTGTACTTCCACAATTTGGACACACATAACAAGATCCAGACCTTTGCATTATCGTCCCACAACTTGGACATGGTGGTGCATCTGATTGCGATTCAAAAATTTGCTTCTCATATTTCTCAAGCGCTTCGCTTTTTACCAACTTATCTGCCTTAGATGAATAAAGACCGTTTAAAACATCTGTATAATCGATATTGCTCGGTTGTTCATCCGGGGTCAAAAACTTTTTCCCAAGCCATCTGAAGATGTAGTCAATTATCGATTTAGCAATCGGTATCTCAGGATTGTTCGTAAATCCGCTTGGCTCAAATCTCATATGACTAAATTTATCGACAAGAACTTTCAATGGCACTCCATATTGAAGCGCAAGTGAAATCGCCGTAGCAAACGCATCCATCAAACCGCTCAAAGTCGAACCTTCTTTGCTCATAGTTATGAAAATCTCACCAGGGGTTCCATCTGGATACATTCCAACGGTTATATATCCTTCATGTCCTGCGATGCTGAATTTATGAGTTATTGATTTCCTCTCATCAGGGAGACGACGACGTACAGGTTTATATTCGACCGTTCGTGGATCTTTCCAGCTCTTTTTATCATCAAGACTTGTTGAAAGCGGTTGAGTTCCTTTGCTTCCATCACGGTAAATCGCAATCGCTTTAAGTCCCATTTTCCATGCATCGATATATAATTGCATAACATCGTCCACCGCGACATCGTTTGGCATATTAACTGTTTTCGAAATAGCACCAGAGATAAACGGTTGCACCGCAGCCATCATTTTAACATGCCCCATATAATGAATGAATCTTTTACCTTTGGCAGGTTTAAATGCACAATCGAACACAGGAAGATGCTCCTCCTTCAAATGTGGAGCCCCTTCAATCGTGTCATTTTTATCGATGTAATCAACTATTTCCTTTATCTGCCTTTCCGTATAACCAAGTTTTTTAAGCGCAAGTGGGACAGTATTATTTACGATTTTTAAAAATCCACCACCAACAAGTTTTTTATATTTGATAAGCGCGATATCTGGCTCAATTCCAGTTGTATCACAATCCATCATAAATCCAATTGTTCCGGTTGGAGCGAGCACAGTCACCTGAGCATTTCTATAACCATATCTTTGACCAAACTCATAAGCCTCCTCCCAAACCTTTTTTGCCTCCTCAAATAACAAATCAGGAATTAAATCTTTATCTATTTTATCAACATATGACATATGCTTTCTTATCACGCCAAGCATCGGCTCTCTGTTAAGTTCAAACCCTTTGAAAGAACCTTTCTCTTTTGCAATCAAAGCAGATTGTTTATATGCTTCCCCTGTCATAATTGCTGTCACAGCTCCAGCATAAGCTCTTGCCTCATCGCTGTCGTAGGGTAAACCAAGCGACATAAGTAAAGCTCCAAGATTCGCATACCCAAGACCAAGTGGTCGATAATCATGGCTGTTTTTTTCTATCGCTTTTGTCGGATAACTTGCATTGTCAACGATTATCTCCTGAGCTGTGATTATTATATCAACAGCGTGGCGAAATGCTTTTGTATCAAAGGTTCCATCCTCTTTTCTAAACTTCATTAAATTTAAAGAGGCAAGATTACAAGCGGTGTCATCAAGAAACATAAATTCAGAACATGGATTGCTTGCATTTATTCTGCCTGAATTTGGACAAGTATCCCAGTTGTTAATTGTAGTATCAAACTGCAATCCCGGATCTCCACAAACCCAAGCCGCTTCCGCAATCATATGCATAATATCTTTTGCCCTGTATGTATCGCAAATTTCTCCAGTTGTAACATATCTTGTATGCCATTCTCTATCTTCAAGGACAGCGCGCATAAATTCATCGGTTACTCTAACAGAATGATTTGCATTTTGAAATTGGACAGAATCGTAAGCACCACCTGGAACATTGAATCCTGGATCATACCCAGCTTTTATCAAAATGTGAGCCTTTTTCTCCTCTTCAGCCTTTGATTTAATAAAGTCAATTATATCCGGGTGATCGACATTCAAAATCACCATCTTTGCAGCTCTTCTTGTCTTCCCTCCACTTTTTATGACACCAGCGAACGCATCAAATCCACGCATAAAAGATACAGGGCCACTTGCAACACCTCCACCGGAGAGCTTCTCTTTCGAAGAGCGAAGTGTTGAGAAATTCGTTCCTGTCCCTGAGCCATATTTGAACAACATTCCTTCTGTCTTGGCAAGCTCAAGTATTGATTCCATTGTATCCTGAACCGAATTTATAAAACAAGCGGAGGCTTGTGGTTTCTCCTCAACGCCAACATTAAACCAAACGGGTGAATTAAACGAAGCATATTGATTCACGAGAAGATAAACAAGCTCGTTATAAAAAACATCCGCATCTTCATCGCTTGCAAAATAACCATCTTTTATTCCCCAATTCGCTATCGTCCTCGCAACTCTTTCAATCAATTGCTTCACGCTATATTCTCTTTCGGGAGTTCCAATTTGACCATGAAAATATTTGGACACAACTATATTCGTTGCAAGCATCGACCATGAAGCGGGAACTTCAACATCTTTTTGTTCAAAAACTACTTCACCTTTTTCATTCGTTATCACCGAATCCCTTCTCCCCCAGATAATTTCATCAAACGGGTGGATACCCGGCTTTGTGAAAAATCTATAAAATTTCAAACCCCTCACCCGTGATTTACCAACAGCGTCCACTGATTTTTTCTTTACCTCCTCCATAAAAAAATCTCCCTTTTATTTTTGTTTGTTAAAATATCAAGGTGCTAAGAGCTCCACCCATCAAAGCTAATCTTCTGCTTGCCAAAATATAAAGAATTAAAAAACAAATGTCAAGACTTTAATCTTTAAGTTCGCTTAAAGTTTTCTTTATTATTTCAATTCCTTCGTCCACTTCATCCTTTGTTATCGTAAGCGGTGGTCTAAATCTTATAGATCTTTCTCCACAACCTATCATCACCGCTCCATTTTCATAAACTTTCTTCAAAAATTTTTTCCTAAACTCCGCATCAGGAAGATCAAAAGCACACATCAAACCACGACCACGCGCATTTGAAACAAACTCAGGAAACTCATTCTGCAATTCCACTATCCTGTTCAACAAATGCTCGCCAACAACGCAAGCATTTTCAAGCAAGTTTTCTTCATGTATGACCTCGAGAACCCTTGCAAACCTTATCATATCTGTTAAATTGCCACCAAATGTTGAGTTTATCCTACCTGAAACATGGAAAACATTGTCTTTCACTCCATCAACCTTCTCAGAAACAAGTATACCGCAAACTTGTGTCTTCTTTCCAAACGCAATTATATCCGGTTTAACAAAATGTTCATGCGCCCACATCTTTCCTGTCAAACCAACACCAGTTTGAACCTCATCCATTATATACATGATTTCATTTTCATCGCAAATCTCACGCAAAGCAACGAGAAACTCTTTTCTAAAGTGATTATCACCGCCCTCAGCTTGAATTGGCTCTATTATAAGAGCTGCTATGTTATGCCCATATTCTTTTATCGCATCTTTGATCTGATTCAAAGCCATCTTTTCTTCCTCTTCAACCTTCTTCAAATTTTCCTCGTTTAATGGAAATTTGATAGCTGGATTATGTATCCTCGGCCACTTAAACTTTGGGAAGTATTTGTGCTTTATTGGGTCTGTATTTGTAAGTGAAAGCGTATATCCAAGTCTTCCATGAAATGCCTGACGGAAATGTATGACAACCATTTTTGATTCATCTTCGACCGACTTATAAAACCCACGCTCAAGGTTTTTCTGCATCTTCCAATCAAAGGCAACTTTTAAAGCATTCTCAACCGCTGGCGCCCCCCCTTCAATAAAGAAAGCATATTTAAAATAATCTGGAACCGCAAGCCTGAAAAATGTCTCAACAAACTCTGCATACTCTGCAGGATAAATATCTGAAAGCGTTATCTTATTAATTGCAACAAGCGTCAACTTTTCGAGAAAATCCTTTTCAAGCAACTTGGGATGATTCATACCCAAAGCAGATGATGCGAAAAATGAAAAGAGATCAAGGTACGTTTTCCCCGTTTTTGCATCGACAAGGCGTCTGCCTTGACTGTTTTTAAGATCTAAAACCATTTCAAATCCATCAACAAGTATGTGCTTTGAAAGTGCGGAATGAACTTCGGATGGATTAATTCTCACTGCCATTATACTAGTCTTTTTTGTTGTTAACTTGCCTAAAATTTAAAAACTTCCCCTAAAAATTCAAAAATTAGCCTTGCCTCACTTTAAAAATGACAAAATTTTTGCTAAATTTATCGTGAAATCAAAAAAGAAAAATTCAACTTAAGATAGAGATGAAAGAGCCAAAATATTTATCCGAGTACCTCGACAATTTCATCACCGAAACCGAAATCAAGAAAGACGGAAGGATAAACTGGAAATACTTACTTATTCTGCTCCTACCCCTTGGAACACTAATATTGATAAGTCTGCTTCTTTTTAAAAAACTCAACAAAAGAAAGGACTTAAAAGATAGAACAAAGGCTAAATTCGAAACTTTAAGTAAGCCCTGAATGCTCTGTAGTTATAAACCGTTGAACCATACCTTTCATACAAACCGTATAATTCAAAGCTTTGCGTCTTAATTTCTCCAAAAAATCTATAGTTGAGTGATTTTGGATATTTTTCACTCCCACTTTTTGCAAACACCATCCCCCCTGCGGTTCCAACGCTAAACCATTTTAAAATGTCTTGCCTAAAGTTTAGTTCAATCCAATAAGTTGAAAGATTATTTGGAGTCCAATACGGAATTGAATTCACATAGATAGAATCAAAATCCTCAAACGCATAGAAACCAACGAACATTATCTGCGGATTCCTCTTTGAGATAAACAAGTTTAAATAACTTGCAAATGTTCTCTTGATATTTCCATCAGAATAAATACCATATTCAGCCAAAAGGCTAAAACCAAGCGATGGGGAAATTTGATTGTAAATTGTAAGCGAAAAATCATCAATTGCGATTTTCTCTTCAATAGCTCTGACCCCCTCCCTATTCTCGGTCCTTTTGTAAGTAAATTGCGGATAAATTTTATCAAACAGACTTAATCCTAATGAAAGATCCCAAGTCGGAAAAACGTTAGTCCCATATTTAAACGCCCCTGCACCAAAGTCAAAGTAAATCCCGCGCAATAAGTTATATCTTAATTTAGCAAAACCACCATAACCATAGATTTTTCCCGGAATCCTATCATCTCTTAATTCAACCCTTTCAAAGTTAAGTTTCATCTCAAAAAATCTATTGAAGAAATATCTCGATTCGATCGGAGAGATGATCTTGGTGAGTTTATTAGAATCCCTCAGCCATTTGGTTTCTCCTAAGACATAGTTTGAATAATTAGCCTTTATCTCGTCTATTATTCTTTTTGCATTTTGATTTTGCGGATCGATTTTTAAAAGTTCTTCCGCTTCTCTCTTTGCAACATCCCATTCACCAGAATAATAATGTAATTGCATGGCAAGTTCGATTGCCTGCCTATGCCGAGGAAATTTTTTTAAAAATTTCTCCAGCTCCTCTTTCGCTCCATCACTTTTATTATTCCAAACAAGAAGCTGGCACAACATCCAATGGTAATTTAAACTATCAGGAAACACGAGGACAAGTTTCCTATAAAGTGGGATGGCTTTCAACTGTTGCTTATTCCAAACATATTGCTGAGCAAGTTGGATCATCGTTTCATAATCAAACGGGTTAAGATCGATTATCTTTTCGTATATCGGGATGGCTCTTTGAGGTTGATTGTTCCACACATAAAGTTTTGCAAGAGTCCGATAAAAGTTGAGGCTATCTGGATACATTTGAATAAGTTTTTCATAGATCAAGATTGCGTCACTTTGTCTCCCATCCCATAAATACCATTGTCCAAGCTTCGTCAAGATATCGTAGTCCACAATGTCGTTTTTCAAAAGCGTTTCATAAACAAAAATTGCACCAGGAACATTTTCGGTCCACAAGTAAAGCTCAGCGAGTCGCCTTGCTATTTTAACATCTCGGGGTTCTGCTTTAAAAAGTTCAACATAAGTCTCAATAGCTTTTTCAAGTTCACCATTTGCGACGAAAAGTTCAGCCTGACTTATTTTTTTATTTCTCTCATTTTGAGAAAATAGAATAAAAGGGATGAATAAAATTATAAGTGCTTTCTTTATCATTTTAGAGCGTCAATTTTTTTAACTGTTTCAAGACGTAATTTCTTATCTCCGAAGGCTCCGGGATTGGTTTAATAATTTTTCCATTTTCAATTACTGTTTCAAGAAGTGGTTTAAATCCTTCTTTATCAAATTTTTCATTTGTAGGTAAAACTATTCTTTCGCCTGTTTCCTCATTGACATAAACTTGCTTTTCACCTGATAGTTTGCCTCGCTTTGCTATAGGTTTCCCCTCAATTTCAACTATATCCATAGCGAAGTCAAGCACAGGCGCACTGCTTATCGTTGTTCCAACACCATAAGCATCGACCACCTCATTAAGCTGTCTTATTGTCTCTTCATCAACTCCCCCACTTACGAATATTTTGACATTCTTAAAGCCTCTGATATCAAGCTCCCATCTAACTTCTTTAAGAATAGCAAGGAAATTTCCACGCCTTGAACTTGGCGTATCAAGTCTAACGCCGTAGAGTTTATCGCCAAGAGCCTCAGCAATGCGAATGGCCTCAAATTTTTCATCTGTAAATGTATCGATTAACGCAATCCTTGGAATTTTAGGATCAATAACTTCATCAAATGCCTTCACCGCTTCAAGTGTATCTTCAAACAAAAGAATCATCGCATGAGGCATCGTCCCACTTGCTGGAATTCCAAGAAGTTTTGAGCCAACCGGAGTTGCAACACCATCGCAGCCCCCAATATATGAACTTCGATCGATCATCGGAGTTATAGCTGGATGCATCCTCCTTGCGCCGAAATGAATGACGATTTTATCTCCAGCTGCAAGTTTACATCTTGCGGATTTAGTCGCTATCCCGGAAGCCTGACAAATTAAACCAAGCATTGCTGTCTCATACACCGCGAAATCAAGATACATCCCTTCAATCGTCATCACAGGTTCATTTGTTCTAAAAATTGTTCCCTCTGGCATTGCCTTAAGCGTAATCGGCAGACCTTCAAGAAGCCGCAAAACTTCATCAAGCCCTGCAAACACACCCCGTTGATAATTTGAGGGAAATTTTTTAACCACAAATTCCGCTTTAACATATCTATTTATACCCTTCGCCTTCAAAACATCTATCGCTCTTTCAAAATAAACATCTGTTACCTTCCCAGCCTTTATATCTTCGGGCTTTGCTATATTAAACATATTAAGCCTCCGTTTGTTTTAATTTCAGCAGTTCAAAATAAAGAGATTCAATTTCATCAACATATCTATCGAGGCTAAACCTAATGCGGATTGTTTTTTTCGCATTTTCTTTAAGGGTTTGTGCAAGTGCTTTATCGGATATCAACTTTTTTATTTTTTCCGCAAGCTCAACATAATTTCCTCTTTCAAAAAACAAACCATTTACTCCGTCTTCAATTATGTCCAAAAATCCTGCACTTTTAGTCGCAATGACAGGCAATCCAACTGCCATCGCTTCTAACAGAGAAAGTCCAAACGCTTCCGCATGTGATGGGGCAACGAAAACATCAATCGCCGATAAAATTTCTGGGATATCTTTTCTAAATCCCGTCCATACGGTGAAATTTTCTATGCCAAGTTCCTTATTCAATTTTTTCAAGCTTTCAAAATACTTAATTTCACCAACCGTTGGTTCACCCACGACAAGCAGTCTTATATTTTTAAACTCGTTCGTTAAAATTTTGAAGGCTTTAAACAACTCCTCATGCCCTTTTCCCGGACTGAACCGACTCACAACGCCAATTACAATTTCATCAGAAAAACCAAACTCACCTATTATCTTATTTCCGCCTTGTTCAGTAAATTTAAATTTTTCAACATCGATGCCAGGATATACAATTTTAATTTTATTTTCATCAACAGGCAAATTTTGCAAATACCCATTCGCAACATCCCTTGATATGGCGATGACTAAGTCAACACTCGCATAAACCAACTTATGGAGCAAATCCTTTTTATTAACGCCAATGCCTATTTGCGGATCTAGTATCAACACAGGATTTTTTTTAGCTAAAAAAATCGGAAAAATAATTTTCTTCAAATCGCCCGTTCTAAAGACATGAACAACATCAACGCTTTTTTGCCTCAGAAAATTATAAAGTATTAGCATATTAGTGAAGTTACTCTTAAATTCAAGCACATCAAAAAATTTTTTTGCCTCTTTATATAATTTACCTTCATATAATTTACCTTCAGGGTTACACATAATTGTAACTTTATGTCCTCGCTTATGCATTTCATTTGCTACTTTTATGATATTCATCTCGAGACCGCCCCAGCTTATCGAAGACATAACAAATAAAAGTTCAAGCCTCACCCTCAGCTCAAAATTTTATTTGCCGAATAAACAAGTCCAGCAACAAACCAAAAAATCGTCATAACCTCCGCATCCCCAAAACTCCATTCAAACATTCCACTTGTATGAAAAGCAAAGAAAACACCAATTCCGCCCAGAGCTATATCTCTAATGATCGGAATCCACGAGGAACTCTTAAAAACGATGAAGAAATCAACAAGCATCCTTATAAAAAGCCTGCTCAAAACTATAAATCCAATTATGCCAAACAAAACAAGCCACATCACAAAATTATTGTGAAGATGCCCATGTCTTTCATCCGGTGCAGGATTTGGTCTAAATTTGACATAAATTTTATATAGATCTATATCACCATACCCAAGTAAAGGTCTTTGCAAAAACATTCTAAAACCTGTCTTCCACATTATGTATCTCGCAACGGTCGTCTCGGACTTCGTCACATCAGAAAGATGAGCGTATTTATACTTTAAGGGAAAGAAAAAGTAAAACACCGCAACGAGAAGAACCCAACCCGGGAAAAAATATCTATATCTCAAAAGAACAATAACTAGCAAACCAATAGAAAACCCAAGCCACGCACTTCTTACAAATGTCAAAAGAAAAGTCAAATAAATTGGAGCCATTATCAAAAGTATGATTGCCCGCTTTCTAAAATTTATCTCTCGATCAAGGTAAAGCGGGAAAAGCAAAAGCAAAACCATCATTTTCAATTCGCCAGTTGTCATCGAAATCTGAAAAACACCAAGCCAAACGATATCAGGTCTTATATAATAAACCACAAGTTCTATAATTGAAACGATCCCAGAGACAACGCCAATCGTAAGCAACGAAGTTTGAATCTTCTTCACATCCTTGAGGACAAGCATCGTCATATAAAAAACACCTATCATAAGGACACGCCTTGCATGATAAAAAGCCTCGGTTTTATACTCAGAGAGAACCGCGCTCAAAATTTCAACAACAAGAAAAGATAAAAAGAACAAATCGAGATTTGTTTTCAGCGCTTTTATTTCATCCCGCTTTGATAAAATTTTCATTATGAAAAATAATCCAGCAAGCGCAAACGAAACTGATGATACCCCTATTGAGAAAAAAGCACTCACAACCTGAAGCACGAGGAAAATGTAAATTAACGAATCATAATTTATCCAAAAAACATTTTTTAAAATTTTCAATTTCCTCCCGAAAGTTTAATTTTTAGAACCGCAGAACCTTTAAAGATTAAACTGCATTTTGTAAAGTTTTTGATAAAGTCCTTCCTGTTTTATAAGTTCTTCATGTTTTCCCTCCTGAACTATCCCTCCGTTATCGATCACAATTATCCTATCCGCATTTCTAATTGTTGAAAGGCGATGTGCGATGACGAAAACAGTTCTATTTCTCATTAATCTTTCAATTGCTTCTTGGATTAGAATTTCAGATTCCGCATCGAGATTGCTTGTTGCTTCGTCAAGGATTAAAATCGGTGGATTTTTAAGCAAAGCCCTTGCGATGGAAATCCTTTGTCTTTCCCCACCGGAAAGTCTTACCCCACGTTCCCCGATCAAGGTATCGTATCCATTTGGAAGTTGCATTATAAAATCATGAGCATTCGCCATAATCGCCGCTTCGATTATCCTCTCCATTGGGCAATCTTGCAGACCGTACGCGATATTGTTTCTTACCGTATCATTAAACAAAATTGTCTCCTGCGCAACTATTCCAACTTTCTCGCGCAATGATTTTATTTTTAACATTCTTAAATCAATTCCATCTATCAAAATCTTTCCTTTCACTGGATCATAAAATCTAGGTATAAGATCAACAAGTGTTGACTTCCCCGCTCCAGAAGGTCCAACGATCGCAAGAATTTCCCCCTTCTTGACGATCAAATTTATATTCTTCAAAACAAAATAACCATTTACAACATTTGAATTATATGCGAACCAAACATCATCAAAAACAATTTCATTTTTAAATTCTTCAAGTTCAATTGCGCTTTCTGCTTCTTTTATGCTTGGTTCAAGATCAAGAATTTCAAAAACACGTTTCGCCGCAGCTGTTGACTCCTGAATTCTATTGTTGACCCCTGTTAATTCTTTCACCGGCGGCATAATTTGAAATATCGCTATCAAAAAAGTTAAAAATTCGCTTGCTCTCATCGTCCCAAGTTCAAGGACTTGCATCCCACCATACCAAATTATTGCAACTCCAGCGATCACACTCAAAAACTCCGTGATAGGGCTTGCGAGATTTTTTATCCTCGTTATTTTTAAAAGAGTTTTAAAATATTTCAATGTTTCCCTCTGAAAATTTTTATTCTCAAACTCCTCCATCCCAAATGCCTTCACAACTTTTGCTCCCGTTATCGTCTCCTGCAAAACAGATGTTATATCTGCCATCTTCTCTTGCAAAATTCCACTTTCCTTGTATATTCGAATCCCAAGCCGACTTATGAAATAAAGAGCAAACGGCAAAACCAAAAGCGAAATTAAAGTCAACTGCCAACTTAACGAAATCGCAATTCCAAGAAAGACAATTATCAAAAGCGGTTCCCTTATCAGGTTTAAAAATGTCGCAGATATTCCGGTGTTAATTATCGTAACATCGTTAGTTACTCGAGATATCAAATTGCCCGTCCTTTCAGAGGAAAAATACTCTAGAGAAAGCATGTGAAGGTGTCTATAGAGTTCGTTTCTTATATCCTTAACAAGCCCCTGTTCAACATAAGCCATAAAATATGCCTGAAAATAAGCCGACACATTCTTAAGAAAAAATGCAACGATTATGAGCAAACAAATTTTTAACAAGATTTCAGAGTGCGAACCAACGAAAACATATCGAAATAAAAAACCAAAAAAAGTTTGTTTTATATCGCTAAGAAAACCCTTCGAACCTCCAAACTTGCTCAATGCAGAAATATAATCTTGTGAAAAAAGAGTCTCTAACAAAGGAATTGCAAGGTAGATCGATACACCACTGAAGATTGAAAACAAAATTGTAAAAAAAATTGACAAGCTCAATTGTCTCCAATAAGGTCGAACATACTTCAAAATTCTTAAGAAGATTTTAAAGTTGCTATTCGATTTTTTTGTCGTCCTGTTTTTTAACATTTTGAAGCTCCCATATTTTCATATATGTTTGCATGTTCGTCATAGCATGGATAAGTGAAACCATTAACCCATGAACACCATCCCTAAACCCACCCCTAAATATGTAATGTCCCAGAAATGCACTCAAAGGATGAAGTATTAAATCAATACCTCTTGCCTTCCTTCTACCCGCTTTTTCCTCAGCGCTTAAACTCGAATATTCATTTACCTTTGCAAAAGTGCTTTTCAACTCCATGTGGGTATAGTGAATTATATCCCCTTTAAGATATCCAACTTTTCCATCGACGACAAAACCTTCATGAACTTTTCTCTTGGTTACATAGCCTTTACCTTTTCTGAAAAGTCTCAGTTGATAATTTGGATACCATCCGCATGACTTGATCCATTCACCAAGGAAAAAATTTCTGCGCGGGATGTAGAAGCCATCATATTCAGTTTCAAGGATTTTTTCAAGCTCTTCTTTTAATTCAGGCGAAACTCTTTCATCGGCATCCAAGCTTAAAATCCAATCACAAGTTGCTTGCTCAATCGCAAACTGTTTTTGAGGTGCGTATCCTTCCCATTTTCTCACAAAAACTTTATCAGTATATTTTCTCGCAATTTCGACCGTTCTATCGGTGCTTTCGGAATCAACAACAATTATTTCATCAGCCCATTTCACGCTTTCAAGGCAATCCCCAATATTCTTCTCCTCATTCCCAGCTATTATCACGACCGATAATGTCTTTCTACTCTTTTCCATTTCTAAGCTTCAAAACCGATAATTTTTGGAATTCCAAAAACCCCATCCGGATGATCGTTGTTCGTCAAACGTTTCATCTCTCTTTTGTAAAGATCGTAAAGATAAATTTCCGAATCGTTTTCAAATCCCTTATCAAAAATGATCCTCGTGCTATTTATAAATCTAAAATTAAAAAAACCTCTTCCAAAGCTGATTTCATAAAGATTCCTCTTATCCACATCGAAATAATAAAGTCCACCAGTTTTAATATCTCTACTTTCAAACACTTCAGGAGTTATATTTACAACTCTGAAAACAAAATATCTTCCATCTTCGCTCCACTCAAGTTGTTCTATTTTCCATTTCGTTTCAAAAATTTCAAATTCAAAGTCCCCAGACAAATAAATTCGTTTTAACCCAAGGGTTGGCTCTTCTCTAATCTCGACTTTGAATTTTCCATCTGGAGAATTAAGCCTTAAATCAAGTATATCTTCTGGAAATTCACCTTTCCTCCAATCATACTCTTTTTTTCTAACATATAACATATTTCCATCGAGGTCAAAGTCGTAAATTTCAAGTATGAAATTTTCATCTGTTTGATAACCACCACTTACTCTATAAACTTCAACCGTATCATCGTTCAACCATCTTATTTTAACGCTCCATGAATCTTCAAATTCTTTTAAAAGCACAATGGAACCATTGGCGATATCAAAAAGATAAATTTTTGGATTCTTTATAAAATAAAATCCTGCTCCAACTGTCCCCTCAAAATCTGCTGTTTTAAAAAGAGCAACATCTCCAGACGGAGAAAATTTAATCTCTCTCACCGCACCAAAAGTGTCAGGCAAAACTTTCTCAACTTTTTGATCTGATAAATTCATCATGTAAATCGATGGAATCGAATCTTCCTGGGATATAAAATAAATACCAACCCCCGAAGAGGAACCTTGAGTTATCGGTATTTTCTTTGTCTTTTTGTCACAACCATATGTAAAGATCAAAAGAGCGATTAAATATAAAATTTTAATCTTCACAGGCAATGCTTACAAGTTTATTTTTCACGATAACTATCTTCGATATCTTTTTCCCGCTCAGATATTTTTGAACGCTTGAATCATTCAAAACTATATTTTTCAACGCTTCATCGTCGAGGTCAATTGGAACTCTAAGCCTTGCTCTGACTTTACCGTTTATTTGCGCAACTATTGTGGTTTCTTCTTCAACCAACGCTGATTCATCATATTCAACCCATTTGCTCCCAACAAACAGACTCTCCGTTTCACCGGAGATCTCCCAAAGTTCTTCTGCAAGGTGAGGTGCAAGCGGTCCAAGCATCACAATAAATCTTTTTACACAATAAACGAAAACTTCCTTCGTAATATCATCATACAGATTTCGATCGAATTCAGATAGCAAATTGAAAAGTTCCATCAAAGAAGCTATGGCGGTGTTAAAGTTAAATGTATCGATATCGTTTGTGACCTTCTTTATCGTTCTATGCGTCTTTCGGTAAATTGCTTTCGCATAATCGCCAAGTTCGTCGATGTTATATTTATCCCTTGGCTTAATGCTTCTGAGCAAATCTTTATTTTCAAGGACGAAATTATAAACTCTGTTGACAAACCTCCACATTCCATTTATTCCTTCATCGCTCCAATCCCCGCCTTCATCGTATCTTCCCATAAACATCAAATACAATCTGAAGACATCGGAGCCATATTTGCTCACGAAATCATCTGGATTGACAACATTGCCCTTGCTTTTCGACATTTTCGCGCCTTTGTTCGTAATTGTCCCTTGATGATACAGGCTCAAAAATGGCTCATCAAATTCAAGATAACCCGCATCTCTCAATGCTTTGGTGATAAATCTTGCGTATAAAAGATGCATTGTGGCGTGTTCTGCACCGCCAACATATTTGTCCACTGGACACCATATCTTTACAAGTTCTCTATCAAACGGTGCTGTATCAAGATGGGGCGAGAGATAACGAAGATAATACCAAGATGAATCAACGAATGTATCCATTGTATCCGGATCTCTTTTAGCAGGGGCGCTACACTTTGGACATGTAGTATTTATGAATTCCTCACACCCCGCAAGTGGTGATTCACCCGTTGGTTTAAAATCAACATTATAAGGCAAAAGAACAGGGAGTTGCTCCTCTGGCACTGGAACTTCTCCACATTTATCGCAATAAACAATTGGAATTGGCGCTCCCCAATACCGCTGTCTTGAAATCAACCAATCACGAAGACGATATTTAACAACTTTTCTAGCAATCCCCTCTTTGCTTAAATCCTCTACTATTTTCTCCCACGCCTCCTCGGAGTTCATCCCATCATACTTGCCAGAATTTATCATTATTCCGGGTTCAACATATGCGTTCTTTAGTTCATCCTCTGGATTTGTACCGGGTTGAAGAATAACCTTTCTGATTGGGAGGCCAAACTTTTTCGCAAATTCAAAATCTCTCTCATCATGAGCCGGAACCCCCATCACAGCACCTGTTCCATAATAAATTAAAACATAATCAGCAATCCATATCGGAATTTTTTCTTTTGTAGCTGGATTAATCGCGTAAACACCGGTAAATACACCCGTTTTTTCCTTTTCTGTAGAAGTGCGTTCTATCTCCGTTTCATGCGCTATGATGTCAAGATATGCTTGAACTTGTTCTTTATATTCAGGGCGAGTTATACTTTCGACAAGAGGATGTTCAGGGGCAAGCACAACATAAGTTGCTCCAAAAATTGTATCGGGTCTCGTTGTGAAAACAGAAAATTTCTCCCCTGTATCTGCAACGACAAAATCGATCTCCGCACCGAGGCTCTTTCCAATCCAATTCCTCTGCATTATTTTCGTTTTCTCAGGCCAATCAAGTTTATCAAGGTCTTGCAATAACTCTTCCGCATATTGAGTTATCTTGAAAAACCATTGAGTTAAAAACTTTCTCACAACTAAAGTCCCACATCTTTCACAAGCCCCATCGATAACTTGTTCATTTGCAAGGACAGTGTTACAGCTTGGGCACCAATTCACAGGTCCTGGGGCTTTATAAGCAAGACCCATCTTATAAAGTTGAAGGAAAACCCACTGTGTCCATTTATAATATTCGGGCTTAGATGTATCTATCTCATAATCCCAATCATACATCGCTCCAATTTGCTTAAGCTGTTGACGGATTACATTTATATTTTGCTGTGTGCTGTCCTGAGGGTGAATTCCCGTTTTTATCGCATAATTTTCAGCTGGCAAACCAAAAGCGTCATATCCAATCGGCTCAAACACATCGTAGCCTTGCATCTTTTTCAATCTCGCCCATGTATCCGTCGGACCGTAATTATACCAATGCCCGATGTGAAGTTTATCAGCGGATGGATAGAGAAACATAACAAGGCAATAAAGTTTTCGCTTCGGGTTCCTCAGATCAACTTTATAAATTTTCTTTTCCTCCCAGTACCTTTTCCATTTCTCTTCAATTTCCCGAAAAGGATACCGAACTTGCATTTTAAAGTTAATCTCAAAATTTTGTTTTTGATTATTTTCAAAGTAATGACAACTGAATTGAATCCTGTTTCTGCGATGGTTTCCCAAGTTTTCCTTTTTGCCTAAAATAAATCATCGCAGTCTCAATACTGCCAAGCCTTAATCTTTTCTTCAACTCCTCAGGCGTCGCTCCATTTTCAACCATTATCATCGCCGCTGTATGCTTAAGCGAATAAGGTGTCAACTTCCGATTCCTTCCCTTTTTCACACCAGATTTTTTTAAATACTCACTTATGATTATCCTTATCCCTTTATTCGTCAATCTCTCTCCCATGCTTTTTGGACCCAAACTTACAAACATCGGCTGAGATGGATCAACTGGTTTACGCTTACTTCTAACAGTGAAATAATCATGAAGTGCTCTAACGACATCATCTGGAACTGGAACAACCTCATCTTTTACATCTTTTCCCTTGCCCTGGACATAAATGATGTATTGATCCCCAACAACTTTCAAATCCCCAACATCAGCATTTGCAAGTTCAATTTCGCTCATCGCACACCCAAGCATCATCTTTATCATCGCATAATCTCTATAACCAGCCTCATATTTCCTTTCAACGCTGGAAAGGAGCATATCAATTTCTTCCCATGTGAGAAATTCCCGACTATGAGATGTAGGTCTTTTATTCCCAGGAATTCTTTTGGCTGGGTTTTTCTCTATTACACCAATAGTTTTCAAGTATTCACAAAACCGACGCAATGCGGTTAAATAAGTTGAAACGGAAACCGGCGAAAGCTTTTTTATATAAGTAAGATAGTCCCTATATCTTTGGACATCTTCAACTAGAAAGTGAAATTTCTTATCCGCCGCAAACCATCTCAAAAACTCGCGCAGAGCCCTGGTATAAGTTCCTCTCGTATCTTCTCGTTTGCTGGAGAGTTCGTTTGTAAAATCTTCAAAATGGCGATTTAACTCTTCAAAGCTCATTACAATTGGCTTAAACTCATCCCTTATCATTTTGAGGCGAAAATCGAATTATTTTTTTAAAATTTACAAATTGAGGCAGAGATTTGCAAGTTGCGAGATTTAATTTTAAATTTTGCTTGATTTTTAATCAAAATCAAGGTTTTAGATAGCGGAATGCAGGCTAAATTTAAGAAAAAATTGAAACTTATATTAACGCTTTTAATTCTTTTCTTTACGATTGAACTTACCGCCGGTTTTCTAACCAACAGCTTGGCTTTAATCTCGGATGCTGGGCATATGCTCACAGATATTTTCGCCATCATGGTTAGTTTACTTGGGTTTAAGATTGCGGAAAATAAAGCAACGAAAAACAAAACCTATGGATTTTACAGAGCAGAGATAATAGCTGCGTTCTTGAATGGGATAATGCTTATTTTAATCTCTGGATATATCATCATCGAAGCCCTTGAAAGGTTTAAAAATCCCACTCCTGTTAAAGGATTTGAAATGTTAATAGTTGCAATCACGGGACTGATCATAAATATCATCGCTGGAATAATCCTCTTCCCTGAAAGAAGGGAAAATTTAAATATGCGTTCAGCTTATCTTCATGTCATCGGGGATACACTGGGTTCTATTCAGGCTATAATCGCTGGGATAATAATCATAATCACACAAAAGTATTACGCAGATACATTGGCAAGTTTGGCAATTGCAGGTGTGATTGCATATAGTTCGATAAGATTGCTTAAAGATTCAATTAACATCTTAATGGAGGGTGTCCCATCAAATGTTGACATCAACAAAGTGAAAAAAGCAATTCTCGAGGTACCAGATGTAATGGCTATTCATGATCTTCATGTATGGATGCTTTCAAGCGGAAGGAATATATTGACGGCTCATGTAAGTGTAAAAGGTGAAATTGACAGAAAAAAATTGAGCGTTTTAATTACTGAGATAGAAACAGCAATCAAAGAAAGCGCAAACATAGATCATATAACGATTCAAATCGAACCCGCAACTTTTGATACAGAATTCTATATCGACTTTACAACTACACGATTAAAACGCCAGTGAAAAATACTCATTCAATTTCTCTTTACGTTCTAAAATTTCTAACCAAATCCACCTTTTCATTATAAACTTTGCAAAGCGTTTTAATCTCACAAGCACTGTAAATAGATCATCATGATTAAAACAATAGGCAGTGCCAGTATGTATTAACCTATCATCCAAATCTGCGACGGAATAATCGTATCCCTCTTTCGACAATTGATAAACCAGTAAATTAGATAGAAATTCGTTGTATGTACCTCTCTAAATATTCTTGGAATTCTTTTAAGATATTAGAAGTAGGGAAAATTTTTTGTTACGAATATTTGTAACCCTTATGTAATTCATGCCACCTTTTCCCTTGCCTTTTTGGATAACATTCCATTTCTCATAATCCTTCCTTGAGGCTAATTCAAACAAAACTCCCAGTCGGAATAAAACTCTCCCTACATTGCTATCCAAAGGAATCTCATATGAAAATCCCGTCCAACCATAATCACTTTTTATATATTTTATAAGTTTAAAAATACTGACATACATTTTTGCGAAAAGATGACATGCCTTATCTCCTATTGCGTTACCTAATCCATGCCTCTTGTGATCTTTCAAATTTGAGCCATATACTCCGCAGAATGGAAAGATTCTAAAAAATCAACTAATGGCTAAGGTGAACTAATTTAGTGAATTCGTAATATTTTTCCTTCGGAATCTCATTGTAACTTTGATTGTGTCCCTCCGCGCTTTAAACTCTATGGCAAATGGGTGTCTGTAATAATTAAATCTATCGATTCATCAGGAATTTTTTATCAATTCTAAAGCATCTCCGCAGTAGATATTGTCTAATTCAAAAGCACCCAGCTTTATATTTCTTACAATATTTTATGTTTTTCACCCCTACTTTTTATCTCTTGCAAAACCACCAATTACACCAAACGATTTTTACCACTTTAAAATTATTTATTAAAAGCCGGGGATAATATAATCAAAAATCTTTTTACCCTCAAACTCTCCGCTACTCTTTAATAACATCGCTATAAAAAATTTACGGAAGAAACTAAGCATCAAACCTAATCGAAACGGTGATAAACCAATTTCTCGGAAGACCAGGCTCTATGTATGCATAGGCTTGACCTTTCTCTGGGTTTACGAATATAGACGAAATATATTTTCTATTGGTTAGATTATCTACTCCTATACCACAAAAAGCCACAAACTTAGAAACAATTAGTTCAACCCCAACCGAAGCATTTAAAACAGCATACCCCGGAACCTCAATTTTATTTGCATCATCAGCATAATACCTGCCCATGAAGACAAATTCGGTATTAAAAGTGAATTGATTTAAATTGAATTTCAAACCTGTGCTTCCCCAAAACTTCGGGATGCCCGGAACAAACTTGCCCGAAAAATCTCCGATATCGTTTTGGTATTTAATATATTTTGCATCTATGTATGTTAAGCTAAAATTCATACTTGCAAATTTTTGAAGGTCAACTCTGGTTCCAAATTCAACCCCATTTCTTACCGATTCACCTGCAGAGAAGAACCAACTTCCATTCCCATACGAAACAATTTCATTTTTAACATTAATCTTAAAGAGTGAGATTGAATAGATCAAATTCACCATAGGAGAGCCATCAAAAATTGAAACCCCTTTAAAACCAAATTCGAAAGTTCTTGAACTCATCGGTTTTAAAAGTGGATTTAAGACAGCGTTTTTTAACTCAGGAGGCGGGTCTACCTCATTAAAAGCAGGTGCTTCAACACCACCGCTTATAGTAAAATAAGCGGAATTGTTCTTGTTAACTTTATACAAAATAGAAAACAAAGGCGTTAAATGTCTCATCCGCAGTTCATCTTTTCGAGCAACTCTTTTAGCTCCAGCCGGCAAAAGTTTACTTATATAACTTTGCATATCAAATCTTGCCCCAGCTATCACGGAAATAATCTCCGACGGTTGAATCTCGACTCTAAAAAACAACCCATTTGTTCTCCCGGCCTCCGTTTTATTCGTCCGCAATGAATCACCTCTTTCACCATCCTTAAGATTGTAAAACAAAATCGTTCCATCTTGATATGAATCATCGTAACCGATGCTAAATCTTGGCTTAATACCAATATCATCTCTACGATACCGATAAACGATACCTAAACCCACGAAATATCGGTTAAAGTCCCGAAAAGTTCCGCGCTCCGACCTTTGCAATATCTTTGGAATAAAATATAATTTCACATCGAAATCATGCCTTTCATCAAGTGAAGTTATCAAATTCAAACCAATTCTACCCAAACGATTATATCTTCTTTCCTTACGCAAGAGATAAATTCTATTGGCTTGAGAAGGATTTGAAATAAATTCATCCATTGTTAGCGGTCCGGCGATATAAAAAGAATTCAAAACAAAACCGGTCAAAATCTTAAGTTGAGTTGCATTGCTAAGCTTGGTTCTTAAAACAGAATAAACCTGTCGTCTTCTCACACCGCTATTTTCTCTCCACCCTTTAAAATCCAAAGTTGAACCAAGCAAAACAAAATCCCAATTTTCAAACTTCAATCCAGACCTTAAACCAAATTGTGATAGCCCAAAACTTCCATAACTATTTATGATTTCCACAAATGAATTTTCAACTTTAAAAGTCTCAAAATTTATAATTCCGCCGGATGCATTTCCAAACAAAGTGGAAGCATTTGTCTTGATCGCTTCAACCCTTTCAATCAGAAGTAAATCAACGAAGTCAAGCGATGTTCTGCCATCCGGTTCTGTCTCTGGGAAACCATCGACAAGGATTTTAATCCCACGTATCGTCCCTGCATTGGATTTATCCCCATAGCTCCGGGAGCCAAACCCGCGAACTGTTAATCTAACATCATAAGACCCAGTTCTACTTTGAGCGAGGACTCCCGGGATTTCATTTAACACATCAGATAAGCCAACCCTTCTTTTAAATTTGAAGTCTTTGAAATCAATCGCAGTTATAGACATTGGAAGATTTAAAATTTCACCTCCGCCGCGATAAGCGGTAACCTCAACCTCACCAAGATAATAGGTTTTAATCGTATCCTGTGCCAAAGAGAAGAAAACCGAAATAAAGGTCAAAAAGATTATCGCGATGTAATGCATGCTTAAAAATTTTTTGTTTTCATTTCCTTTCTATTATAATCGCTGAAATGTCGAGCTCTTTCACTGCGCGATTGAACCGCGGTATATCTTCTTCAAGGACTTTCTTAAACTTATTTAATTCGATATCAAGTCGCTTCGATAAATCATCAAAAACATCATACATTTGCTTTGTCGGTTTTGAATCAGCGCTGGCAACAGCACTTGCAAGCGAAGCAAGTTTACCATTCAATTTTACAGGATGATTCAAAATATCTTGTGAACTTTTTGCCTTGTTTTGAGTTATCTCGCTTTCAATCGATGTCAATTTATCTTTAAATGGCTCCGCAAGTTTTTTAACTTTGTCTTCATACTGCGTCCCTTTTAATCTTTGCAGTAAGTTATCAATTTGCTTTGCTATATCGCGAATCGTGTTAACTGTCTTGTTCGCCTCACTTAATTTATCTCTTATCTTCATGAGCAATTCGAATTGCTCCCTGAATTCTTCATCAGTTGCGTTAATTCTTGGATCTTTTTTAATTTCGAACCATTGAGTTAATGTTTTATTTCCAATGATAAGCTTGACTTGATATTTTCCTGGGACTGCCACAGGACCTCTTATAGTTCCGCCCCAATTCCAGAAACGGATATCTTTGAGATTTTCCGCGTTGGGATAACGCATATCCCAAACGAACTTATTCATTCCAGCTTCAGCTGGAACTCTTTCAACTTGCGGTCCACCAGGCATAAATTCAAATTCCTCAACGGATGGTCGCCCATCTTCCGGTTTTTCTTGCTTACTTGAAAACGACTTTATCAAATTTCCTTTTTCATCATAAAACTCAAGTTTAACCTCATCCTTCGGCTTTTCTTTGAAATAGTAATAAAAAATTACACCGTTTGGAGGATTTTGTCCAATTGGAACACCGGGGCGACTAAATCCGCCACCGCGCATTCTATATGCATCTCTTGGCTTAAAAAGATAAACATCTGACTTAGCAACTTCATCGCTAAGTTGGTAAAGAGGTGTTAAATCATCAAGAATCCAAAACGATCGCCCATGTGTTGCAACGACTAAATCTTTTTCCCTTGGGTGAACTGCTATATCATAAATTGGAGTAACGGGAAGATTAAGTTGCAAAGTTTGCCAGTTCTCGCCATCATCAAATGAAACGTAAATCCCAAATTCAGTTCCAGCATAAAGCAAACCTTTTTTGTTAGGGTCTGCCCTAACAACCCGCGTAAAGTGACCATCGGGAATGCCATTTACAATTTTCTTCCATGTTTTTCCATAATCAGTTGTTTTGAAAATATACGGTTTAAAATCACCAAGTTTATATCTTGTTGCAGCAACATATGCAGTTCCAGCATCAAAAGGAGATGGCTCAATTATACTTATCAGGCTCCATTCAGGTAATTCCTTCGGCGTTACATTGACCCAAGTCTTTCCATTATCAGTCGAAACATGAATTAAACCATCATCAGAGCCAGCCCATAAAATTCCCTTTTTAACAGGCGATTCAGCAAAAGTATAAATCGTGCAGTAATACTCAGCGGTCGTGTTATCCTTAGTTATAGTTCCACCGGATGGACCAAGTTTAGATGAATCGTTTCTGGTCAAATCTGGGCTTATAACTTCCCAAGTCATCCCTTCATCTGTGCTTCGGAAAACATGATTTCCCATAACATACAAAACATTTGGATCATGAGGCGAAATCACGATTGGGAAACTCCAGTTGAAACGATATTTCATATCTTTTGCCCCGCTTCCAATTGGGGACTCTGGCCAAACGCTTATATTTTTAACCCCCTTTGTTCTTTTATCAAATCTAGATAAATAACCACCGTAACTTCCAGCATAAACTATGTTTGGATCATCTGGTCTTACAGCTATATACCCACTTTCACCGCCTCCAACCGGAAACCAATCCGTCCTGTCAATTCCAAAGCCCGTTGTTCTGCTTGCAATCCCAACGGTTGTATTATCCTGTTGGGCACCATAGATATAGTATGGAAATTGACTATCAACGATCACATGATAAAATTGTGCGGTTGGAAAATCTTGCTCTGTCCAAGTTAAACCACCGTTAAACGAAACAGAAGCTCCACCGTCGCTTCCGTGAATCATTATGTTTGGATTGTTTGGATTTATCCAAAGGTCGTGATGGTCAACATGTGGAGTTTGCACAACTCTAAAAGTTCTCCCTCCATCGATCGATTTAAGAAATTGAACATTCAAAACATAGACGAGATCGGGATTTTTTGGATCAGCGAAGACATGCGTATAGTAAAATGGTCTTTGCCAGAGTCGTTTATCATCGTTCACCTTTTGCCATCTTTTACCTCCATTTCCCGATTTGAACAAACCACCGTTCTCAGCTTCGACAAGAACCCAAACAAGTCCCGGTTTTGCAGGTGATGCTGAAACCCCAATCCTACCCTTTATTCCTTTTGGAAAGCCCTGGTTGTTTGAAATTTCAATCCATGTTTCTCCTCCATCTGTTGATTTCCATAGTCCGCTTCCGGGACCACCGCTTGAAAGCGTCCAGAAGTTTCTGTAAACTTCCCACATTGAAGCGTAAATTATCCTCGGATTTGTAGGATCAATTGACAAATCAACTGCTCCTGTTTTATCATCTTTGTAGAGAACTTTTTTCCATGTCTTACCTCCATCCGTTGATTTATAGACCCCGCGTTCTGAAGACGGTGCAAAAGGATTCCCAAGTGCAGCGACATAAACGATGTTTGCATCTTTTGGATGAACGAGAATTTTTGAAATAACTTTTGTCTCAGCAAGCCCAAGATGTTTCCATGTTTTCCCTCCGTCCTCGGATTTATAAACCCCATCGCCAATTGAAATGTTATTTCTTAAACACGCTTCTCCCATTCCAACATAAATGACATTTGGGTCAGATTCAGCAACTGCAATTGCACCCACAGAACTTGATTTAAAGAATCCATCGGAGATGTTGACCCATGTAACTCCGCCGTCCTCAGTTTTCCAAACCCCTCCGCCCGTTGCACCAAAGTAATAGGTCAAGGGTTGTTCAGGATGACCCACAACTGCTATCGATCTTCCCCCTCTGAATGGACCTATCTCGCGCCATTGCATTGCTTGATATAAACTCGTATCGTACTTCAAAGCGGACGGTTTGCTAACCTCAGCCCGCTTTTGTGCAAAAGTTGAAACCACGGAGATTAAAATTACAAAGCCCAAAAGTTGAAGTAGTTTTGAAGGCCACATTTTTTGTTCTAAATTTTGTTTTAACTTCTAAATTTTGACGCATAGGGAAAAAAGAAATGTTCCAATTTTCCTTAGTTTGAGAAGCGTGCAAGGTATATTAAAATTAGTTTCAATTCCACTACGATGCGATTAAAACCAGGGATAATACTTTCAAACAAAATGAAAGTCAAACTTGCAGTCGACCACCGATTTCCCTCAGAGATCGACTGCAAAAAATTTCCCACATAAAAAACCAAAATTTTAAACAAAACTCATTAAAAATTAATCCTTTTCAACCCCCAAACCTCAGGTTTTGCTGTTCTACCCATCAACTCAGATGTCGCTTAAAATGGGTTCCCGTCATTGAAAAGCACATCATCGACTGCAACAGCAACCGTTAATTAATCTGACTACGAAAACCTAAATAAAATCACATCCCCATCTTGAACAATGTAATCCTTACCCTCAAATTTCACAAGTCCATGCTCTCTTAAGGCGTGCTCCGAACCATATTTGACAAGTTCATCCCAACGCATTATCTCTGCTTTTATAAATCCACGCTGAAAATCCGAGTGAATTTTTCCTGCAGCCTCATGCGCAGTTGTCCCATGCTTTACAGCCCATGCTCTAACCTCATTCTCATTCCCTGTGAAAAAAGTGATCAAATCAAGAATTTTATAACCCGCCTCTATCACTTTTATCAAACCGGGCTCGTCCAATCCCAACTCTTTTAATAGTTCAATTCTTTCTTCCTCTGGAAACTGTGCAAGCTCAGCCTCAAGCTTTGCGCAAATTACAACCACAGGCGCTCCCTCACGTTGCGCAACTTCATAAACATCATCAACATATTTGTTTCCCTTTATACCTGCTTCATCGACATTTGCGACATAAATAAATGGTTTATTCGTAAGAAGATGAAGGTCCTCGATCAACGATTTATCCTCAGAATGATATTGAAAAGAACTTGCAAATTTCCCCTCATTCAGATGTGAAAGTAAACTCTCGCAAATTGAAAGTTGATGTTGTGCTTTTTTATCTCCGCTTCTTGCAATGTTTCTAATTTTATCGATTCTTTTTTGAACTGTTTCGATATCTTTCAGAATTAACTCAACTTCAACGATCTCGATATCTCGCCTTGGGTTAATGTCACCGTTAACATGGGCGACATTTTCATCTTCAAAACATCTGACTATGTGAATGATAGCGTCAACTTCTCTTATACGAGCAAGAAATTGATTCCCAAGTCCTTCCCCTTTACTTGCACCTTTGACAAGACCAGCGATGTCAACAAATTCGATCATCGCCGGAGTTATACCTCGCTTCGGGCAAAAAACTTCACCAAGTAATTTCAATCTTTCATCCGGAACAGGTACAACACCGACATTTGGATCGATCGTGCAGAATGGATAATTTTCAGCAGGTACATTTGAAGATGTAAGAGCATTAAAAAGGGTCGATTTACCAACATTGGGCAAACCCACAATTCCACATTTAAATCCCATAAGAATCTATCAGAAAATTTTCCAATAATTTTCGTCGTCGAAGTCATCATCAACGTCAGTGTCATCGCTTGACCTTTTGAACTTGTCAAGTTTTGCACCATGCATTATCTGCGAAAGAAACGAAAGATAAGCTCTGGGATCATCATCGGACATTTGCAATTTAATCGTATCTATTAAATCCTCAATCGCATTAAAAATATCTTTGCTTGAATAATTTAATTCGTTCTCTTCAATGTGGTCACCGATTCTAGAGACAATGTTCCAGTGAATTATATCCGGGTCTTCACTCAATTCATCTCTTACTTCTTGAAGCAAGGTCTCGAATGGTTTCGTTTTAAGCATATGAACCAATTCTTCAAGCGACTCAACCAAATAATCATCGGTTAAAGTATCACCTTGATTCTTAAAAATTTGATCGACCTCATAAATTGCATATTCAATGGCCGGCAAAATTTCGATAGTTTTCTCGTTTAACTCCCTTGGAACTTTGCTCTGGGTTGATTTCGACTTATGCGACTTTTGTGCAGAACCTTTCTTTTTGCCTTTTCCCTTGCTCGAAGAGGACTTTTTACTTGCTCTACTCATAACTTTAATTCACCTCTTAAGATGAATTTTGAATTTGCACACAAAATTTAATCACTTTTTGAGATATTCAAAAATTTTCTTCCCAATCAATGTGTTATCCCCAAATCCAGCGAAGTCCTGGGCACCTGGACCAAAAGCAAAAACAGGAACCATTATCCCAGTATGTCCTTTTGTTACGAATTTCCCGTCGACTTTTTTCTCGTTCACAGAGCCACCGACGAGAGCATATCCTCCGGTCTCGTGGTCTGCTGTAACGATTACGAGCGTATTTCCATCTTTTTCTGCAAATGAAAGCGCAACCCCAATTGCCTCGTCAAAATCCGCCATCTCTTTCAATATCTGTTCACTGTTGTTATCATGCCCAGCCCAGTCGATCTGTGAGCCTTCAACTATAAGTAAAAACCCATCTCTATCTTTAGATAAAAATTCGATCGCTTTTTTGGTCATCTCAGCCAAAGTTGGTTTTCTATCAGGCGCATAAGGTGGGTGATTTTCAGCAAATAAACCAAGCAGTTTATTAATCTTGCTTATATCAAGAGAATAAAATTCATCCGGGCTTGAGATGTAAGTATAACCGCGCTTTTTCATAACTTCAATTAAATTTTGCAAGTCATTTCTTCTGCCGCCCTCAGACTTTGGGATAAACCAACCCCAGCCGGTGCCAAGATATAAATCAGTTGAAGCATCCCTTGCTATTTGCTCCGCAATTTCGAGTTGCATATTTCTACCCGGAACATGAGCTACAAACGCTGCTGGAGTTGCATGTGTAATTGCGCAAACAACGACAATTCCTGTTGACTTCCTAATTTTGCTTGCGTATTCTAGAACAGTTTCCCTTTTTTCTCCATTGCAATCGATCCCAATTGCGGCGTTTTTCGTTTTATAACCAGTGCTCATCGCGGTCGCACCAGCAGCTGAATCGGTCACATATTCATCGCAAGAATGAGTTGTCAAAAGACCGATCACCTTCATCTTTTCAAGATTTAACCGCCCTTTGTAAGTTTTACCAGCGCTAATTTGCGCCAACCCCATCCCGTCTCCTATCATCAAGATTATATTCTTTGGCTTTATGACTTGCTGAGCATATAAGCCCAGCGAAAAAAGAACAAGAAGAACAAGGAAAAGATATTTAAGCCTTTTCATTTTTTATCTCTTTTTGTTTTTGAATTAACAAGTCAGAGTAAGAAACCTTGACAAAATTTTCTCGTTTTAAACCAAACCCTTGGATTAAAAATTCCATCAATTCCTCTGCTTGCTTTTCATCGCCTTTGTATATCACCTCGAACTCAACAAAATCACCTAAACCACTCACCTTATCAAGATGAATTCTCGCGTTTTTATACAAATAAACTTTTCTTCTTTTCTCAACTACGACCTTTAAACCAAATATCTTAGCAAGTAAATTTTTCAATTTTCCCACTTCACAAACTGGGACAATTTCATAATTGCTCCATCTTTTTTCGCTTGTCTCACCTCTTCGATAAAAGATAAGCTCCGCTTTACCGTCGCCAAATTCCCTCATCTTTAATCTACCATCCGGGATGCCAAAGTAAGTATCAACTTGAACAAAATCATTATCAAACATCGCTCCAATGTCAATTGCGATTTTTTCTAAAAGCGAAACGTCCTCAACTTTAGCTTTAACTTCAAGATTTCGAGGCATAAACTATTCTTGTCCTTAATTGCATCAAACTGGGATTGAAACCAAGATTTCGAGACATAGCAAATCAAGATTATTTTAAAAACGATATTTTTTGAGATTTCGTAAAGACAATTTTTCCATCTTCCCACGCAGACATCTTGCAAATATACACACCGCTTGCAATCCCTTTTCCAAATTTATCTTTTCCATCCCAATGGAAATTATAAGTTCCACTCTGATGCACGTCTGAGATGACCCTTTTAATTTCTCTCCCAAGCAAATCAAAAATCCTGATGTCGACGAACGCTCTCGTCGGGACAGAATAACTAAAATTTATAACAGAATTAAACGGATTCGGATATCCCGGGGATAAATCATAGTTTGTTAAAACTTGCTCAACCACAATAACTTTGGTTACAACCGAATTGGATGGCTGACTTTCATTTTTTAATCTATCAAGAGATGTGACAACATAAGTGTAAACTTTCGATGAATCAGGTATTCTATCCGTATAGGCATTAATTGACAAACTTGCTGGAACTATTGCGATTATATTTGCAGGATTATTTATATCGACCGTTCCAATTCCTTCTCCTCTATAAATCACATAGCAGTATGGTTTCTCCCCATCGCTTGCTGAACTTGGATTAGACCAAACAAGTTGCCAAACATCCAAAGCTAGTTTTCTCACCGTTAAACCAACAGGAGGATTGGGTGGGACATTATCCTTCCACTGCATCGACGGTGTAATTGCAAATGTTGAATACTGATTTAAAGCAAGTGAATCAAGATAATTCCTTATGATGGAATATCTGAAGATGATATTTCCTTTAGTCGCTATGCTTCTTGTAAAGTTTACCTGCGATGAAATTTCGCCAAATGGATTATCGCCGTATATCCCAACATACACATGTCTATCGAACATATTTGCATTCCAATCTTGCGCTATAACCCTGAAATCATATTCAGAGCCAATTTGCCAGTAGACTTGTGGTGCGTGATAATCAATTATTCCAAGTTGAGCCCATTTCCTTGGGTCAGCTCTTCCGTCACGATAAATGTCAAAGTAAGCCTGATTTATAGGCAACCGCCAACCTTGATAAATTCCGGGGGTCGTAGTGCCAACCTTAACCCATGGCTTCAACTTTTTAACAGTGTCATACACAGCCCTCACAAATCTTTCGATCGATAACCTTGCAAAATCATCTCTACTTAAGCCATAAGGATTCCCATTCACTGGATCGGTTCTATTGTTAAAATAAAAATTAAACAAATCTCCATAAGTATAAGCGCCCGGAAAACGTATATAATCAAAATGAACCCCATCGATGTCGTAATTTTTGACAAATTCAACAACAACGCTCACAAGATAATTTCTAACGAATGGATTCGCCGGATCAAGCCAAATTAATTTTACATTTTCAGACGTGATCAACCACTCACCTTGCGAATTTTTCGCAAAAATTTTTGTGTTCCATCTATAGCTTTCATCAAGCGCTATATGCAAAGGCTGAGAAATAGCAAGTCGATAACTCGTGTCAGGCAATGTCAAAAGGTTATAAACATTTAACCATGCGTGAACTTCAATTCCATACTGTTTTGCTTTTTGAATTAAATATCTCAACGGATCGTAAAATTGCGGTGGATTTTCCTTTGTCCCTGGAGGTGCGCCAAGCCCAGGGTAAAGCGTCCCATCTTGGTCGACCATAGAAGGAAATGTAAGGTAAGAAGCCCATGGGACTACGCTTGATTCATAATAAGCCTGTCCACGAGCGAGCGCTTGAAAAATTATAGCGTTAAATTTTCCAGCCCGAGCAAATTCAACTATCCTGTCAAGTTCTTGCTTTTGATCACTTGCTCTGACCGAAAGAGGGAAATCAAGTCCACTCGTCGCAACCCACAGCCCCCGAAACTCAAATTTCGGTTGTGAAAGTAAGGTTGCGGTCAATAAAAAAACGATGTAAATGTGCTTCATTAGTCCATCATAAAATTAGTTTTACTTAAAACTCTCTAAAATTTAATCCAATATCATAAAGCTTGCAAGATTAAAAGTTGCGTTTTCTCCATCTTTTTCTCAAAGATTTTTACATCGATCACACGAAATAAATGCCCCGGACAATCGCAATCTGAACTACCGAATTTTTTCACAACATCAAATCCAGATTCATAAAGTCCCATCGCAATTTTATGCTCAATCGCTTTCCGTGTAAAAAACACTTTTTCGATCATAACCTCATCCTCGGCAAGTAAATAATCGATATGCCAAAACAACTTTTTCTTTTTTGAGAAATGTCTTTTTATCCTTTGCATAAAATTCAACTTTGCCGAGCCAACATAAGCATAATACCCGGTTTCAAACCTTAATTCCCCCATCTTCCCAATTACCTTCTCAAACTTTGATTTTACAAAGATCAACAAAGCATAGGTCATATCTTTCCACCAATACATTTCCCATCCCCGAAAAATCCACAAATACGACAATGTTCCTTAAATTCAGAGGATATTGAAAAAGCAATATCTAAGTCCATCCGCTCTATCTGTGAAACCATATTTTCAAGTTCTATCTCAAACTTTTTCAATGTTTCGCGAGTGTGAACCACTTCCACAGGAAAGTCCGGAAATCTTGTAAATAAGATGTATGAACGAAAATTTTTTTGCTCAGGATAAAGTTTGCTCAAAAGATACGCATAAACGCTAAGCTGAACTGCATATTCACTTTTTCTTTTTTCGATCTCTTCAAACGTGATGTCATCGGTTTTAAAATCTACTATTTCCCACTCTTCGTTAACCTTGTATAATCTATCGATCTTCCCCATAATATATCCATTCCCAAACTTCGTGCTTATCCCATACTCGACATAAAATTCATCCGAAGAAAATATTCTCTTGCCGAAGTTCGAATTCAAAACTCTTTTAACCTCAGAAAAAACATAATCTTTAAGGAGGTTGAATTTTTTCTCATTTGATATCCCATTTCGATGGATCACGGAACTTATTAAATCGCCAAGTGCATCATCATCTATTTCACCTCTTAATCTTTCAAGCACCTCATGCACGATTCTACCTTTTACCGTTCCAACGATTTCGTCTCTTGAATCATCCTCATAAATTGGTGCAACCACATCTTCAAATTCTTCTTCGAAAACAATTTCCTTTTTCGGTTCAGGAAGTCCAAGCCTAAATTTTAAATAAAACTTCATCGGGCAAAGTGAAAATGTTTGAAGTTGAGTTGCTGTGAAAAATTCACCATAAGGTCGCGATTCGAGCGGTTCGATAAAAATTTTTCCCTCATCTATTTTCACTCCATCCGAGCGTTGCAATGAAAACTCAACAGGTTCAATGAAATCGCGATTATGTCTGTAAATTTTAACCTTAAACTTATAATCTCGTTCGGTTCGATCTTTGAACTTTAACTTTGTTTGAAATTCGATCGCTGGTATATAATCGATTTTATCCCAAACATCAAACGCATCAAAAACCCACCCAAGATAAGTTTCCCTGTTGTCATGGTCATAACCTCCAGAAAGAATCAACATATCCCTTGCCCTTGTCATACCGACATAAAGAACCCTTTTCTCCTCTGCGATGGCTTTGTGCTGTTTTATAAGTCCATGCACAAAGTTAATCGGCAACCTCTCTTCCAATTCATCCTCGTGATATTCAATTCCCAAACCGATTCCATAATCGACATCGATATTAAATCTTTCTCTATTGCTCTTTTTAAACTCCTCACCAAGAAATGGCAAAACGACAACTGGAAACTCAAGACCTTTTGCGGAGTGAATTGTCATTATTTGAACTGCGTCAAGCCCGCTTTGGACGCTTGCCTGCCCCTCGCGCAAATGCTCAGACGAAAGAAATCTCAACTGCTCAACAAAGTCGTAAAGATTGTTAAGCCCCTTTGATTCAAAATCTCTTGCAACATCTATCAACTTTTGGATATTTGCGATTATTTGCTCGCCTCTTCTCATCGGCAAAACAGAACCGTTATACATAGTGTTTACAATTATCCTCTGAATCAAAGATGGGATCGACATTCTATTGGCAATTCTCAAGTCTTCCTCAAGAATTAGAACAGCTCGCTTCAAGCGATCGGACGGCTTAGGCTCATTATCACGATTTATGTGATCAAGCACCTTATCCCAAAAACTTACCCCTTTCCCATAGACCGAAACTCTAAATATCTCCACATCACTTATTCCAAAAAATGGAGATCGCAAAATTCCAACGAGCGCCACATCATCGTTCGTATTAATAATGAACTCAAGATAATTAATAAAATCGTAAATTTCCTGCGTTTGATAAAAACCGATTCCACTTGAAACGATATAAGGGACACCAACCTCAACGAATGCACTTTCGACTTGCTTAAGGATATTTCTGTTTCTTATCAAAACCGCAATATCGCCTGGATCAACCTTTTTCTTTTCCCCGTTTTTATAAATATAGGCGCTTTCATCCCGAAGCAAATCTAAAATTCTTCTTGCTATAAACCTCGCTTCAACAATTTTGTAATCTTCTTTCGATTCTTTGTCTTTTTTGACAACTAACAATTCAACCCTGCCATCGTCATCGTCTTCTCTTCCGACAACTATCGGACTATAAGCGACCTCGTGAATGCTTATCCTCTCCCCCATAATCTTTTCAAATACAGAATTCACAAAGCCAGCAATCCCCCTCAAAAGCCTAAAACTTTCGCTCAAATAAATTTCCTCCCCATCCTTAATCCCGCAAATTTCCTTCCTCGTCTTGTCAAAAACTTCAACATCAGAACCTCTAAACCCATAAATGCTTTGCTTATCATCACCCACAACGAAAAGTTTAACGCTACTGGAGAAATCTCTTATCAGTTTTTTTACGATCTCATACTGCAAATAATTCGTATCCTGATACTCGTCGATCATTATGTATCTGAACCTGCGCGAAAGTTCTTCCATCACCTTTTCATTTTCAAGCAGTCTGCTTGCCTTCAATTGCAGGTCCTCAAAATCAAGGTAACCGTTCTCAAGTTTGAAAATTTCGTATTCTTCATTTATTTCATTATAAAGCGAAAGGACTAATTTTGTATCATCGACATACTGCCTATGTTGACTTGCGAACTCGTCAAATTCATCGAGTTTCAAACCTTTTATATCGTTGTAAATCCTCTGCATAAGATAAATGACTTTAAGAGTCGTTCTTTGGATTTCCGGAATTTTTTCTGAGATAATTTTAGAGATTTTCTCTCTCAACTTCCCATCTTTTTTAAAAATCCTTTCGCTTGCCTCATAAAAAATTTTATACGAAGTTTTCATATCGCGCTCTTTCATCGCCTTTTCAAATCTGTTCACCAAACCATAAAATTCAACATCTCCAGCGAACAAATGCCCAGCTAAACTCCTCAACCCATTTTCAATTTCGCTTTCTTTAAAAACTCTAAACACATAGTTAAAAATTTTCTCACGCCACATTTTAACAACTTTATCGCTATCGCCAACGGAGTAAATATCGCGCTTGATTTTCTCAACAAGTTCTCTCGATGAGACGAGCTTTTTCATAAATTTGTAGAAGTTGCTAATCTTCATCTTTTCGATGATTTTGAAAAGTCTTTCCGCTTTCTCATCCCCGCGTCTTAGAAATTCCCTGAGTTTATCCTCGATTATTATATCAATTGTTCGGTCCTTCTCCGCTCCTTCAAGGATTGCAAAATTTGCATCGACCTGTGCAGTCACAGCAAATTCTCTAAGCATTCGCGCACAGAACGAATGAATCGTCCCAATCACCGCAGATGGCATCGCATCCCTTAACTCCTCCAATTTTCTTAACTTCACCAAATCGTTCTTTTCTCTCGCTTCTTTAATCCTTTGCTCAATTGCCTCTGTGGCTCTTTCCCTTAATTCGCTTGCAGCCTTTTCGGTGAAAGTTATGACAACAACGCTTTCAACTATATCGCTTAAATCCTCCATAAATTCAGATTTCTTCCCATCGATGAATTCTTCAAGAATTTTGATGTACTTCTCGATCAAAACAGTCGTTTTACCTGAGCCAGCATTTGCGGTGACAGATAAATGTTTACTCGATGTTATCGCTTTTTCTTGAGATTCGGTCAATCTCATAGTCTCTCGTCACTTCCGATATTTTTGGGGTTTAAAAACTGTTCCCATCTGAAAAATAGCTCCGCTTCCGCAATTATATCATACATACAATATTGAGCGATTTCCCTAAATTTATCTTCCGCAAAAAGTTGATTTATATCATGACCAGTTATCCCATGCGATTTGGGGCTTTCTATGTTGAAAACCTTGCAATAAAAATCAAGCGAAAATTTCCTAGTCAACCCGAAAAATGTAAATTCCTCAAGCAAATCGATATGTGGCTCCCGCTTCAACCTATTATATTCCATCAAATCTCGACTCGGCTTTATCCCAAGTATCGCGGACCTCAACATCAAAAATGGACAATCAAAACCGCGCCCATTAAATGTTATGAAAGTTTTGAACTTCCTGATATACTCCCAAAACTTCTCAACGATCTCGGACTCACTCCCCGAAATAAATTTCATCCTCACTTTATCCGTCCTTAAATACTCAGGCGCGAATATATTAAGCGTTTTATCAATTTCCATCTCCCACTCTTCTTTCTCATCCGACTGATAAAGCACAACGCCTCGCGATGAATCGACATTTAACATACCAATTGCCACAACTTGCGCCGTCAACGGATAAAGATTTAACCTTTCGATCACTTTAACCCTTTCCCTTTCTCTTCTTTCCTCGCTTTCCTCCTCCTCGACAAATTTCATCAGATACTCATACTGCATCTCATCAAAACTTTCGATCGGGAATCCTGATGTTTCGATGTCAAATAAAACGCGCCCTGTCATTTTAAATCCAACTTTTTATTTGTATTCCAAATTTAACCTCATTCACTCTGCAAATTTCAATGTACGAACAATTTCCACATATACTTTGCAAAAATTCATCATGCTCCGTAAGATCAAATTTACCGATGCGAACTCCATCCACAAACTTATTCACTTTGTCCGCAATTTCATCAAGTTTCTCTCTAAACACTTCTCTTTCAAATGCTCTGGTCTTTGCCCTGTTTGAAATGCCCTTCTCCACGATAATCGCACTTCTTTTAACACTGTCGCGAACTATATAATTGTAACCACCAACTCCTTCCATCTCTCTTCCTCTCCTTCTGAAAATTTCCTCGGCAATTTTAATATAAAGTGGAATTTGCAGGTGAATTCCCTTATCGACCTCTTTTGAACTTGGGACGATTTTGCCGGTTTTGTAATCGTAGATAATAAATCTATCTCCAGCGACATCTATCCTATCGATCTTTCCTTGAATTTTCACCTTTCCAATTTGAATTGGTTCTGTTGTCGAAAGTTCTTTATCAACATTAACCCTTGATCCAACCCTTGGACCAAATGCAACTTCAAAGTAAGTCGGCTTAAAATTCGACTCTCTGCTTGCTTCTTCATCTATAAATTTCCTTACGCTGTTTATTAATTCATTAACCTCAACCCTCCAAAGCGGATGATTTATCTCATAATCCTTTGCCCTTTTCAACGTTATTTCAACGATCAAATTCTTTGCCCCTTCAATATCATCTGAAATTGACTTTTCTGTTTCCTTCCATTTTGTGTAAAACTCATAAAGAACCTCATGATATAAAATCCCACGCTCGATCGGGGTTAAAAGCTCTTCTATCTCTTCAATTTCTCTCAATGATAAAATTCTTTCCGCAAAATATCTATATGGACATTTGCTATATGTTTCAAGTTGAGATATCGAAAAAATTTTTTCTTCTTGTTCACCAAGCTCCTTCTTTTCCTCTTCATAAACTGGTTTGATGATGCCTTTATATTCGGGGCAATTTTCATCTTTGCCCTCGCCTCTACTGATGTTGATCTTTGCCAGATCGAAAATATATTTAAATCTGTCCCCATAATCAGAGACAAGTTTAGGAAATTTCTCAATTATGTTGTCAAATTTATATTCAGGCTTAAACTTTAAAAATCTTCCGTAACTTTCATAAAGTTCCGCAATTGAGAAAATCCAATCGTTAAGCTCAGAAGACGTGATCTTTTCAAACCCAACCACTTGCTCAAGCGAATCGATGAACCTCGATCTTACAAGCTCATTTTCCTCGTCCATTTTTGGATAGGTTAAATAAAGATGTGATTTAAAATTGACAACACCTTGATAGAAAAGATAACGCTCATCAAGTTTATGTCTTCTCCTCGTCTTTCTCAAACCTTCGCTCAAAAAAACTTCGGGCTCATAAACCGATGGAAACTCTGTATCGACAAGTCCCGCAATTATCATAACATCAAAATTCAATCCTCTCGTCTCCTCAAGCGCAGTTACATAAACTCCGTAGCCATATTTTTGCCTTATATTATATCGAACCCTTCGCAAAACTTTTTTGATGAGTTCAACATAATGGCTCAAACTGTACCTATCTTTTCTTCTCATATTGAATTCAAAAACCTCGGAAAGTTCATCAACCCTCTCTAAAAATTTTTGATATGCTCTTGCGTCCCTTTCAATTTCATCGTGGGTTGCAATTTTTCTTTGAAGATTAAGAATTTGCTCGTGAACTTTAAGTTTTGATAAAACTTTGCGAAATTTATCCTTAAATTCCGAAGGCGTCATAAGCCCAGAAAACTCATCGACTATTTTCATAAGTTCATCAAAATCCGAAAGCGCATCCTCAAAAAGTTTTTTATCTTTCTCAAGTCCTTCATATTCCTCCTCATCGTATGTTGCTTCAAGCTTTGCATTAATTATTTCAATTTGTCTTCGTATCCTATCTCTCCAAATCTCCCCTCCGCTTTTGACCTTCAACTTCATAGAGGCAAAGTAGATATTTTCCGGACCAAGTTTTCTCCCAGCCACATCTGAAAAGTCGAAATACGGACTCATTAAAACTTTAACAATCTCAGTTATCTTATAATCGTTGACCGGAATTTCAAGAAGTGCAATTATCGATGAGACAAGAGGGGATCTTTCGAGATAAAATCTATCTGTGATATTTGCGGGTATGCCATAGATTGGGAAGATCTCCCTGAAAAGATTTGTGTATTTCTCAGGTTTGTAAGTTGCAACACAAATTTTACTAAGTTTGATATCAGGCCCTTCATTTACGATGCTTTTTATAAGTCGTGCAATTGTTCTGACTTCATCAACCCTATCTTTTGCTTCTATCAAAGTGATGAATTTTTTCGCTTCATACTTCCCAGGGAAACCTGACTCCAAATAATTGAAAAGGTGTCGGTTAAGATATCTTGCAAATTCATCGTTTTCAATTTTGGGTTTCACCTCATATTTCCCAAACCCAGCCTCGATGAACTTATTGTAACACTCATCAAGATATCCGAACAAATTATTGTTCTTCTCAAAGTAATCGAAAAAAATCACAATGGATAAATCGTTGACTTCTGTTAGGATTTTTATTAAGTTCGTCTCAGGAAAGCGAAACATCGAGAAACCTTCAATAAAAATCAAATCCACATCGTAAAATGCATTTCTAAAAATTAAATTCACATTTCCCGGATTAAGTATATCATTCAACTCCTTAAAAATCCCTGGAATATCTATAAACCCGTTGCTGAGCAAAAGCCCCTCATATTGCTCATAAATTTTTGCTATGTCTTGAAGTTTAATTTTTTCCTCAACTTTTTCAACCTTTTGAATTTCGCCATACAAATTTTTGGGGTAAATTCCATCTTCTTTTAAACCAATTATCACATCAATTATCTTGTCAACCGTTCCTTTAGGAATTCTGCCAAATCTTCCCGGAGGATTGAAATACTCAAGTTCATCTTGGACATTTTCGATCGCAGTTTGAAATATCAGCGATTGAATCGCATCTGATATAAGTCTTTTCGGCTTTTCAAGATTTGCATTGAAATACAATCGTTGGGCGAAAATCTCAAGCGTAAATATACTTAACTCAGGTATCACGCCCGTTGACGTAAAATCAATAAATGCCCTTCGAAGCTCTCTGACCTTTCTTCTCGTCGGAACGATATAAATGAAGGAGTTGAACTTTTTCAACCTGATTCTATTCTCTATCTCATCTTTTATATCAACCCTCTTTTTATCTGGCGGAAAACTTAAAATTACGCTCATCTTTGAGAGTTTTTATTTGTCCTCTTTCGCAAAATTTAACCCGTCGCAGGTCAAAAAACAAATTCAAAAATAAAAAAATTTACCCCTCATAGTCTTACTTAATAAGGAAACAGATCATGAGAGATAGTGCGGTTCCTAATCAGCGATAATTTTGATTTTATAGTTTTTCCCCTGATTAACCTTTCGCCCTTGCTAGAGCTATTTTGATCTCACAATCTGAGGAAAAAATCGTAAGATGATAAAAGATTGTTGGCAAATATCCATACGTCTAAATCAATTTGGTTTGAAGCCGAAAATAGCGGATTATGTAAGGGCGTATTGCAATACGCCTATTGCAATACGCCTCTACAACCAAAAATAGTGATACCCCTATATAAATGTCAATGTCACAGCGAAATTTTCGTTTATTACGGATGAAAATTCATCAAATATCGTACAGGCGAATAATCACTCCAGCAAGCAAATATCATTTTGCCTCTGAAAGACTCATTCCCTTTACATCTGGTATTTCAGTATTTCCACCGGCCGGTAGAGAACTTACCCAGATATCAATACTCGTACCTTTTTCAACCATTTCCCCCGGTGCAATCGATTGGTTAGTTATCAAGCCTTTTGGTACATCCGATGTGGTATCTTCAAAAATTTCTCCCAATGTGAGTCCATTTCGGTTTAATAGAAACGAAGCTTCCTTAACCTTTTTGTAAGTAACTTTTGGAACCTCAACTTTAATATTGCCACCACTGACAATCAAATAGATTCTTCCTTCTTTGACAACTTTATTAGCTATTGGTCTTTGTGATATAATCGTGCCTTTCGGAAATTTCGAATCGTATCGTTCACCACCATGGGTTGTTTCTAAACTTACATTCTGCAAAACTTTAACAGCCTGTTCGTATGTCATGCCCAGAACATTTGGAACCTTCACTTCATTCTTTCCAACATATAAAGGCATTAAAACACGATCAATTAAAATTATTAATACTATAAGTATGCCAAAATAAATTATGACTTTTTTTATGCTCATGACGAATGTAAAATTTCTCACAAATATATTGAAGCTTTAAAATAATTTAAAACAAAATTTGTTAAACCCTTCAATAAAATAATCATCTCCATTGCTCATTTATTTACTCCACTACTCACTTTATAATCGTTTCCGATTTAATCATTTAAAATTTTTAGAATAAATTACAGTTTATTTTTCTATAAATTTCATTCCGTATAGATATAGAGAATAATTTTCTTCGTTGATTTGATTTTAACAATTCAACTGAAATGATTGATTTATAATTGATACGATAAATCGTTACTGTATTTACTTGTTATATCCCAATCAAGATTTATCGTATATTGATTTTGATATCCTCAAAGAACATTTTGAAAGCAAATCAAAATAAGGTACAGATAGCGTCCTTGATATCGGATAAAGTTTAATGTACCGATAGCATCCTTGCTATCTGATACTTGTATTATTACTATCAAATACTTTGAAAATAAATCACTATCAAATTCTGTATTTCCTTTCCACATCATAATACAAAGCAAAAATGATTTTTCGTTTAGAAATTTGAAAGATATTAATTCTGAATACCAAGGTGATAATTTCAATAAATTTTTAAACCCTGTGAGAAGATTGCATTTCCTCAGTTTAGGAAGTTTAAGTATGGATAGCTACCTCTGGATAAATTATATCCAACAGCAGGGATGCTGTCAGTACCTCCTAAAGGGATGGTGTCGGTACATTATAACCGTTTCTATATAAATGTAACTTCACCCCGAAAACTTGACATTAAGATTTAATTTTCTCAGTTACAGCTGCTCAGTTCAGTACATGAGGGGTAAAAATTTCACACAAAAGCTACGAGCTTTACAAAAGAAAATGCAATGTTGTTCGATGGATGAGATAAGTATAAATTATTGATTGATAGTTTTTAAAATTGAATTGAAATTCTATCTTGTGTAAATTTTTGCTTTACTGGTGAATGATGTGGGATTTACATCTCCATCAAAGAGTTCAACTTTAATTTTTTCATCATCAATCATTTCGACTAAAAGAGTGTGAGTAACGGTATTAGAAAGAGGGCGACCAAAAAATTCATCTCCCTCCATAACACCAATAAGTTTGTAAATAACCTTTTCACTATTTTTATCAATAGTTTTAAAATCAGGCGCATTTCCTTTAACTCTTGAGTAAAATCCACCAAGTTTTTCTCCCAGACTTACTCTAAGATATTGTGGATCATACATATCATAAACAAAGGCAAGGTAATTTTTAGAACCATCTGGACCACTCCATCCATCAGTACCTTCCAAAAACCAATTGCCAACAAGTTTACCCAACTGATCATAATCAAACTCTCCACAGCGAGGTTCAGCAATTCTTTTCACTTTACTGAACAAAATTGGTTTTAATTCATTACTGAAATATTTTAAGGGACAAACAGCATGTTGCATTGGTAAGGGATATTTTTCAGGATGAATAAAATGAATGATATTCTTGTCGTATGCTCCCATATCAAGTGCTGCACTTTGACCATAATCTGCTGAAGTTTTTCCAATTATTTCTCCCGCATTAATTGGCACATATACCTTATTACCATCCCAACCTTCTTGTAATGGTCGTCCAATTTTTACTAAAATAGCAGAATCAATTTCAGATAGGTGGTTAAATTGGGTAATAAAATTGTTAGTGTGACGAATAACCACAGAATAATCCGGATAGCCAGCCCAGTATGTAAATATGATTTTTGTAATAACTCCACCTGCGGGTGCTTTTACTAGTTTTCTGAAACCATCTTTATCAGGATCATGATAGTCCTTTTCTAATCCCCAGTATATATGTGTTGTTGGAATTGGATGTGTCATTGAGAGATGCCCTAATGGAGATATTTCATCAATATATTGTGTGTCTACAGGCAGTACTGTGTAAATTGGAATTCCTTCTCCAAGTTCTGGATAATTACCCCAGTAATCTTTTGATCTTTCATCCCAGGTAGGTCTTGTGGGAAATTCTTGTGTATCTTTCTTACAGGAAAGAGTTGAAAATAATATAAAGGATGAAGCCATGATTATGATAAAAAATAATGAAACAACTTTTTGTCTCATAATTTACTTTATTTACTTTATTTTTAAAATTTCTAGTTCCTATTAAATTTTGATTCAATCGCTAATCGTATGAAACTTATCAAGTTACCTAATAAATATAAGAATTGCCACTAAAACTCCAAAACGCTAAATACCATCAAATTGTTTTACGAATCTTCTCATCCCTTGACCGTGTTTGAAACATCGAAGTTGATTAGATATCCAAATAGTTTTGCTATTAATATATCTGTGCTTTACAATATGATTTCATCAACAGCCAGAATTTCACAAATTATTTTATCTTCAAACGATTCACTCAACCTTAATTCTTCTTCATTTACTTTTGCTAATAAGTTAGACCAAAGTCCTTTATGAATGAGATAAGGTGCATTAATTAATTTCTTGCCTTAGTCATCAAATTCTTGAGGTATTGGAATAAATTTATTTTACAGGATTTGGTGTTTTTGTGTTTTGGTAGCAGATTCTTTTGTTAATTGTATTTCTAAAAAATTACATCTTTAATTCGCTAAACTCACTAATCATTACACAATTAGAAGTAGAACTTAAATAATTAAATATTTCACTATTTTACCAAAATCATCTTTTTTACATTTCTGTAATTACCTCCTTCAAGAACATAAAAATAAACCCCACTTGACAAATTACTCGCATCAAATTTAACCTCATACTTACCCGCACCAAGCTCCTCATCAACAAGCACTGCTATTTCCCTTCCCAAAACATCGTAAACAACAAGTTTTACATCGCTCCTCTCAGGCAGATCAAACTCAATCGTTGTAGTTGGGTTAAATGGATTCGGATAGTTTTGGTAAAGTGCAAATTTATCGGGTACGCTAACTTCTACCGCTATTGAACCAAACTCCTGCCTATTCCCAGCATAATCAACTGAATAAATCTTATACTCATACTTTACACCACCCTTTACCTTCGTATCAACATACTCATACTTCTTACCATGTGAACTCGTCCCAAGTCCCCTCAACTCTGGATTGCTCTCATAACTTGCTATAAGTTTAAACTCGCCCTCACTTACGCTCCTTCTATAAACTTCAAAACCAAGATTATTTATCTCTGAACCAGTCTCCCAAATTAATTTTACCTTCAAAGAATTTGTCTCAGCCCTTAAAGATACAAATTGAACCGGAAGCGCTCCACCTGAAATAGATGCGTTATCAAATCGAAGATTACTGAATGTTAATACACCAGTCCCATAAACTTTGATTCGTATTCTAACTTCGCTTTTGTTTCCCATCGTGCTTGGCAATAAAACCGATTTTTGTTCCCATTGCCCTACACTTAAACTTGATACCGCAAATGAAGAACCAGTTATATCCTCAAAAGAACCTGAAGCATTATGCTGAACAACGATATTGGTTGAAGCATCGCCACCTTCAGAAGATTCACGATAGATTTGAAAACTGAATGATTCCTCACCTGTGAAAGTTCTACCACTTGTGTTAAGATAAATGTCAAGATAAGTCTCGTTCCCACCTGATGTCACATAACCAGTGAGTTTCAGGCATCCACCTGAATTACCATCTGTTGTTGAGTAAGTCCAAATCTTAGACGAGCTCCCGATCTTTGTTGTAGCCCAACTATTCCAGAGAGGATTCGTTTCAAAGTCCTGAAAGTATGGATAGCTTGAAACTAAAGTAGCCTCTCCAGACCAGAATTTTAAAATAAAAGCATCATAATATTCTGCATTTGAACCCTGAAAATAAGCACCACCACCTGGGTCTTGTGTTGGAAAATCTGTTGAATAAGTATATCCTGTCACAAAAACATTTCCTGAACCATCTGTTGTAATTGAATAGCCCTCCTCACCACTACCTCCGCCATAATAAGTAGCCCAATTTCTGACACCTGAATTTGTAAATTTTAAAATAAAAGCATCATCCTCTCCTGCATAATCCTGAAAATAAGCACCTCCACCTGGATCTTGTGTTGGAAAATCTGTTGACCAAGTCCATCCTGTCACAAAAACATTTCCTGAACCATCTGTTGTAATTGAATTGCCATAGTCAGTAGTGTCTCCGCCATAATAAGTAGCCCACTCTCTAACACCTAAATTTGTAAATTTTAAAATAAAAGCATCATCCTCTCCTGCATAACCCTGAAAATAAGCATCTCCACCTGGATCTTGTGTTGGAAAATCTGTTGACCAAGTAGAACCTGTCACAAAAACATTTCCTGAACCATCTGTTGTAATTGAACGACCATAGTCATCATCATTTCCGCCATAATAAGTAGCCCATTGCCTAACACCTGAATTTGTAAATTTTAAAATAAAAACATCAGTCCCTCCTGCATTT